>ERZ1034401.2-NODE-2-length-561519-cov-22.864994_pt1 | contig 561519 bp, 512 predicted proteins | sample MGYA00520601_ERZ1034401 | MGnify/ENA primary metagenome ERZ1034401 (study PRJEB33736, sample SAMEA104288476) | Azolla filiculoides | biome: Urban; feature: water surface; material: ditch water | place: Netherlands | collected 2014 ... | reverse complement strand
CTGGAAGATGCGCTGCACGGTGTTCTTATTGAACCCCAGCAGATACGCGACGGTACGGTAACCGAACGACGGCGACTCTTCGATCATCGCCTTGATCGGCTCCGCGAAGCGGGCCTGGACCTTCGGCTCTGCCTTGACTGGCCGGTAATACACGCTGCGACGCGGTACGTTAAACCACCGGCACAGCTTCGAGATCGAGACGGTAATGCCGTCAGCCTGCAGTCCCTGGCGGATCATCTCGATCACTTGTCGTCCTCGCCCAGCAGGGACTGCAATTTTTTTCTTGCGCGCAACTCCAGCATGGCTTCGCCGTACGCTTCCTGCAGGTCCTTGATCTGCCGCTCGTACTGATCTTTCAGGTCCAGCGGGTTGGCCCGCAGCGCATTCTCCATGCCGCGCTTGCCGTCATCCACCCAACCCTCGACCTCGGAGGGCGACAGGTCATAGGCGCGGCTGGCCTCTGCCACTGTCGTCTTGCCCTGAATGATGTCCAGCACCAACGCGCTCTTGCGCTTGGCCGTCCACCGCTTGATGTCTTCTTCCATCTTCGTGCTCATCGTCTTTTCTTCCATTGTGACGTGAGCAGGTTTTCACTGGGTCATTACAGCCAAGCATTGCATTTCTATGATTTCCTCCGGTCCAGTGATCGTATTCGTATACAAATAAGTCGAACCATCACGGAAGTAAACGGTAATTGAGCCTTGCTCGATTTCGTATCCGATCACTCCGGATTCCCCACTAAGATTCTTGTAGTCTTTCATAGCGTCTCCTATCCTCGAATTTCGAACCCGCTACTGAAATTTCCACTACTGTTCGAAAAAACGCGACAGATCATCTTCACGCGGATCGCCCCATCTGCAACGTATACCGACACCCCACTCGGTAATTGCTGCACCCCCAAAACGCCCCACCCTTCCCATTCCGCGCCACCAGCTTCACCCCACAAGCCGGGCACGACGGCGTGCGGTAATCCCCCTCAAACACCTTCGCCAGCAGCGCGGCCTGTTTGTCTTCGGCCAGCGCGCGGATACGCTCAAGCACCGCCGGCCCATCCAATAGCTGGATACCGGCAAGCTCGGAAAACTCCTGCACCGGGTTGCCGACATAACCCGACAAAGACCAGAACACGCCCCGCTTGACCTTGTGCGCCAGCATGGAGCCGCCCAGCGCCCGCACCTGCTCCACCTTCACGGGCTTGGACCACGCCTTGCACTGGACCACCGCCACGGGCGCGTCCTGGCCGGCCTTGTACAGCGTGGCGTCAATGCCGCCATCCGGGCCGTTCTGCACGGTCTTCACGGCAAACCCCATCTGCTCGTAGTACTGCACGCACAGCAGCTCGAACCGCTTCCACTCAAGCGACTGGATGGCCTCCAGCGTCCAGCTTTGAGGCGTGGCGGGTTCTGCCGGCGTGGCGGCTTGTGGGAGCGTGGGGGTATTGCGAGTCGGATTGGGCGGGTTGGGCGGGTTGCTGCCCGCTGCGTTGCTCGCGGGCTGGGGCGGCGCCTTCCGCGGGCGGGACCGCCCAGTCGGTTCCGTGCGCGGGGGACCGAGCCGGGCATCGGCCTGCCGGCTGCGCTCCCGTAGGTACGACAGCACGGCAAAGAAGCCGAGCAGCAGCGCGGGCATCCAGGCCAGCCCGCGCGCCAGCATCCCGACGCCGCTCAACAGCGGGTTGGCGCTAAACGCCGCCGGGAGGATGTTGTGAAAAATCAGGTAACTGGCCGCCGCGCCAATGGCCAGCATCCACCACGGCAGCGCCAACAGCACGTCGCTGGTGGATGCTTGTTTTCTCCTCCGCCCCATTTACCGCCCCCGGCCGAATGCTTTTTAGATATTTAGGACTAGGCGTTTTCTCTGATAATCCGCTTCAAATCAGGGCGCTGTTTTTAATGGGAAACAGCATAGGCGATGCGTCGGGATTGCGCTGCCCCCGTCGGTGGGGTTTTTGGAGGTTTTTTGGGCGGGGGTTGGATAAAGATCGAAGCCTGGCGCCAGATTTATATTTGGTAAAAATCTGAATTAAAAATAACTCATGTGCGGGGCACGAGCGGCGCCGGGTTGCCGGTAAGCGCTGTTGTGCGGCGGCCTTTGGCTACACGGCGGTTGGCTCTTACTCCCGCAAAAACTGTCGGGCGCGATGCGGCACCTATTGCGCAGAAGATGCCGGCGCGAAGCTCGTGCTGTGCGGCCACACCCATATGCCACGCGCGATAAAGCTGGTGGATGGCCGCTTTATCGTCAACACGGGCAGCGTCGGCCTACAGGCTTACAGCGATGCCTATCCGTTTGCCCACACGATTGAAACCGGCAGCCCGCATGCGCGCTATGCCATCGTGACTGAACAGGAAGGTGAATGAACTGCCGAGTTCCGTGCGGTTGAATACGCGTGGAACGATGCAGCGGCGATTGCGGAGCAGCGGGGCCGGCCGGATTGGGCGGTTGCGCTGCGCACTGGCAAGGTGGAGCCCCGGGGCTAGGGGTGCTCAAAGGCCTAATGAAACCGTTGCCCGCGATGCCAAGATGTCGCGCGAGCAGAATGGGCGCATGTCGCGGGGTGACGTGTCACCCGACAAACTTATAATGTCGCCCGGCTACCCACCAACGCCGCCACCGCCTGCCGCGCACAAAACTTGCGCCGCAGCTGCAGTGGCGCTACTGGCCCGCTACACCATTCGGCCAAGCCCTTTTGCCCAACGCCATGCCCTACCGCTTCCGTCCGTTGTCCGTTTTGTGCGCTGCTGCCAGCATCGCTGCCGCTTTGGCTGCGTGCAGCTCTGCGCCCACGCCGCTCTATCAGCAGGAGCAGTTCGATGCGACGGCAAGCCCCTACGCGCGCACCTTCCACGCCAAGTCCGACGCGACGTGCGAGGCGGCGCGCCGGGCGCTGCTGAGTCAGGGGTATGTGTCGAGTTCGCCGCGCCCGGACACGATCGATGGCAGCAAGAACTTCCAGCCGAGCAACGATTCGCACGTGGTGATCTCGTTCCACGTGGTGTGCGCAGAGGCCAATGCAGACGGCACGTCCAGCACGGCCTATGTGAACGCGGTGCAAGACCGCTACACGCTCAAGAAGACGAGCACGTCGGCAAGCGTGGGGTTGAGCATCCTGGGCTCGGTGTCGCTGCCCATCGGCTCGGGAGACGATTCGATGGTGAAGGTGGCCAGCGAGACGATTCCGGCTGGGGTGTTTTACGAGCGCTACTTCAACCTGGTCGACCACTTCCTGAAGATCGACCCCGCCCGCAAGGACCACAAGGTGGCCAAGGCGGCGGAGAAGGAACACGTGGCCCCGCTGCCCGAACCCGCGCCTACGCCGCAAGGCGAGCCCATGAAGATGACGACGCCCGTGGTGCCCACGCCAGCCGCGCCGCCTGTGCCGGTGGCGGCGCCGGCTTCGGCTCCGGCGGCTACGCCGGCACCGAAGGCGCCTGCTGAAGCTGCACCGGCATCGGCGCCTGCGGTGACTACGCCGCCTGCGCCTGCACCCGCAGCAGCACCGAACCCGGCACCTGCGTCCGAACCCGCCAGTTCGACAACGGGTGGGGCGAGCTGAGAGGCTCTACCAAAAGAACAAAGCCGCCTTTGGGGCGGCTTTTTTGTTGGGGCGTCGTATTAGACGTCGTCTGGCATCTGCAGGGTTTCGGGGCTCGAATTTACCTCCACCGGCTCAGGCTTACCCGCCTTGAGTTTTTGGGAGAGTCGCCTTGCCTTCGCGTTCTGCGGCAAGCGCATCCATTCCTTCTTTCAGTTCAGCAAACAGGTCTCGTTTCATGGGCACGCACTATACGTTCATTGCCTAGAGTTCCAAATGCGTAAATGCTGTTTTGGCGGCATTCATTGAACACTCAACGCGGGCGTCAAACCTACGAGAATCAGTACCCGTCGCAAGCGTAGGAATGTGAGTGCGTGCAAGCCACGGCAGTGGCAAAGGCATCCACGTCACATCACGGGCGCGCAACCTGTGGACCGCCTCGACCGCACATGCCGGCGCCCGCCCGGTGAGGAGACACGCATGGTCAGCAAGAACACGATCTGTCTGTGGTACGACCGCGATGCGCTGGACGCGGCCAACTTCTACGCCCAGACTTTCCCAGACAGCAACGTCACCGCCGTGCACCGCGCGCCGGGCAACTACCCCGCCGGCCAGGAGGGCGACGTGCTGACGGTGGAGTTCACCGTGGCGGGCATTCCGTGCCTGGGGCTGAACGGCGGCCCGCAGTTCAAGCACAGCGAGGCGTTCTCGTTCCAGATTGCCACCGATGACCAGGCCGAGACCGATCGGCTGTGGAACGCCATCGTCAGCAACGGCGGACAGGAAAGCGCCTGCGGCTGGTGCAAGGACAAGTGGGGCCTGTCGTGGCAGATCACGCCGCGCGCGCTCACTGCGGCCTATACCGATCCGGACCACGCAGCGGCCAAGCGCGCCTTCGACGCGATGATGACGATGCGCAAGATCGACATCGCGGCGATTGAGGCGGCGCGGCGGGGGTGACGTTGCCGGGTGCTGAAACCGGAGCAGCGACGCTGCGTGCGGCGCTGTTCCGGGCTGGGTTTTCTACGCCGCCGGGCGCGACACCAACGCACGAAACCGATGCGCAAGCGTGTGATAGAACGACGGCGTCAGCGCCTTCGATACCTGGCTCGACAGCAACGCCACAGCCATGAGCGGCAAGACCATCTCGTGGCCGTCGATCATCTCCATCACGATCACAAACGACGTGATGGGCGACTGCGTGACCGCCGCCAGGTAGCCGACCATGCAGAGCGCGGCAAGACTGGGCAGCGGGATCGCCGATGTCACGAGCGACATGATGTTGCCAAGCCCCGCACCAATGGCCAGCGACGGCGCGAAGATGCCGCCCGGAATGCCGGACAGGTACGACGCGATCAGCGCGCAGAACTTGAGCACCGCGTAGAACGGGGAGAGCGCCTGATGGGTCTCCAGCAGGCCCCGCGCTTCTGCATAACCGCTGCCGAACGTGATGCCGCCTGACACAAGGCCAATCAGAGCAATGGCGACTCCGCAAAGGAAGGCGAACCACACCGGTTGCGCTTGCCGGAGGTCAACCAGCCGCGCAGGCATCCAGCGGGGTATGTTGAGCAGCAGCCAGCAGAACACGCCGCCCGCCACACCGCAGATGGCGCTGGCGGCAATCACCACAGGCACCAGCGCCAGATGAAATTGCCCAATGGCCTGGATGCGTCCGAAGTACAGATAGTTGCCCTGCAAGCCCAAAGCGACCACGCCGGAAAAAATGATGGCCGTGATGAGCGTGCCGCTGTTGCGGGCAACAAAGCTGCGCGTCAGTTCTTCAATGGCGAACACGACACCCGCCAGTGGCGTGTTGAACGCGGCAGCCAGCCCGGCCGCAGCGCCCGCAAGCGTGAGTTGCCGTTCGATATGCTTGCTGCTTCGACGATAGCCCCGCCGCATGGCGTACATGAGCGATGCGCCGATCTGCACCGTGGGCCCCTCACGGCCAATCGTAAAGCCGCAGAAGATGCCCAGGAACGAGACGACGATCTTGCCGAGCATGATGCGCAGGGAGAGCAGCGAACTGGAGAGCCGCCCATCCTCGAGCGTCGCAATCACCTGCGGAATGCCACTGCCCTCGGCACCGCGAAAGAACTGGCGCGTCAGCCAGATGGCCAGTGCCGCCCCCACCGGCGTGATGACGATCGGCAGCCAGAGCGCGTGCGACACCATGTTCCGGAAAAGCTCGAAGCCAACATCGATCAGCTTGGCGTAGGCGACGGACACGAGACCCACGAGAACGGCACCGAGCCAGAAGATGCCGTAGTTCGCCCAGAGTCTCCTGGCCCGACGCGCTGATCGATCTGCGATGTGGAGAGGAGAAAACATGATGCTGGGGATGTGGGGGTCGCGGAAGCGGAGATTATAGGACGGGGCGCAAGGCGGCTTCGTCGTGCGCCTTGATGACACGCAGCGTGATCCGACGCGGCTAACCTTGCGCCGGCCCGCAACGGAAGGCGTGGTCGACTGTGGCCAATCCACACAGGTGCCCGTGATAGAGTCGACCGCCCCCCATCCGTCATCGCGTAGCCCTATGTCGACATTCGCGCTTGTTCCCAAGCAAACGGCGTTGTTGGTCATGCACTACCAGACCGACATCATGGCGTTGTTCCCGTCGGTCGCGCCTGCGCTACTCGCCAACACCCGCAAGCTGTGCGACGCGGCGCGGGCCACGGGCATCAGCGTCTATTTTGCGAAGTTCCACTTCAGCCCCGGCTATCCGGAAGTCAGCCCGTTGAACAAGAACGGGCAAGGCGTCAAGCGGCTGGGGCTGTTCGTTGAAGACCGCATCTCGCCGGAACTCGGCCGGCAGCCCGATGAGTCGATCATCATCGCGCACCGCGCCAGCGTCTTCTACGGAACCGATCTGCAGGTGCGGCTCTCCGCCCGTGGCATCGATACCTTGATCATGGTGGGGGTTGCGTCAACGGGCGTGATGCTGTCTTCCATTGCGCATGCAAGCGATGCGGACTACCGCCTGTTCACCGTGAAGGACTGCTGCTACGACCCGGACCCGATCGTGCACGAGCACCTTTTTGCGACGGCGTTTGAATCGCGCACGACGGTGCTGTCGCTGGCGGATGCGCTATCGATGCTGGGTTGATCGCGACAGGTAGTCGGCACGCTCAGACGCTGACCACCTTGTTCTTGCCGGCGCGCTTGGCCTGATACATGCCGCGGTCGGCGCGTTGGATGGCTGCCATGGGCGGTTCGTTCTTACCGACTTCCGCCACCCCGGCAGAGAAGGTGATGAACAGCCGGGTGTCGCCCGCCGCGAAGAAGCGCTGCGTGAGCGCGCGCTGCAGGCGGACGATGGTCTGCACGCCCTCTTCCAGCAACGTGTCCGGCATCAGGATCACGAATTCCTCGCCGCCAAAGCGGGCGAGCGTGTCTTGCGGTCGCATCGATTCGCGGGCCACCTGGGCCAGGTGCGACAGCGCATCGTCACCAAAGCTGTGGCCGTGCGTATCGTTGATCGACTTGAAGTCGTCGATGTCCAGGAACGCGATGCAGAGTGCCGTGTTCTGGCGGGCCGCGCGGGCAACTTCGCGCTCCAGCGCCTCTTCCAGACCCTTGCGGTTGAGCGCGCCCGTCAGCAGATCGTGACGCGCCGACGCCGATGCCATGTCGAGCGCCTTGCGCAGTTGCGCCACCTCGGCGGCGGCCTCTTCGGCCTTGACCTTCATCGCCGACAGCACGTCGCGGTTGCGGGCCGACTCCAGCGACATCCAGCGGGTGGCCGACAGCGCATCCTGAATGGCCGGTGCAATCTCGGCGATGCTGTTGGCCGATTCAATCTTTTTGGCGCAGGCTTCCATCTGGCGGTGATGCTCGCCCGAGGTTTCAGCGGCAACGGACAGGCGCTCCATGAAGGCGGCCAGCAGCCGCTTCATTTCTTCCTGGGCTTCGATCGACTTCGACTTCAGCGAGCTTTGCTTCTGGATCACCTCCATGAGGCGGCGCCGCAGATCGTCCAGCCGGCGCAGGCTGACGGGGGCCTCGCTGGCCTTCATCAGGGCTTCGATCTGGCCGCGCAGCCAACGGTCGTCCAACGACAGCTCGGCGATGTTCTCAAACACCAGTTGCAGCAGGCTCAGCAGCGCCCGACGGATCTCGCTCTGATCTTCCGCCGCGAGTGAGAGCCGGTGGTTGAACGTCGAGAGCTTGCCGTTCAGGCTGCCAAGGCCTTCGAATTCGGACCGGCAGGCCCGGATCAGCGCCCAGGCCGCGGGGCCGATGCTGGCATCGTCTTCACCGAGCACTGGCAGACAGCATTCGACCGTGCGCGCAAGCTGCTCGCGCAACTCACGCACGAGCGCCATCCGCTCGGCATCCGGGGGGTCTGCGTCGGGCTTGTTGCCGGCGATTTCGTAATAGATCGAGGCGAAGTTGTCTGGCGTGGGCGCCAACCTGCGTGAGGCCAGCAGCTTGAGGGCGTGCCGGGCGGTCTCCGAGGGATTGTTTTCTGTCATTCCGAACTACAGGTTGGCGAGCGGGGTTGGAGCGCGATTTTCCACGGTTCCGGCCCAAGCGAAAAGCCGTCCAAAGGGTTATGTCGCCTTGCGCTGCACGAGTGGATTCCGCCAAATTCGGTGTCGCGGCAAGCATCCGCGCGAAGAGCTTCGCCCCGTCTGGAATGATTGCCACGGACGGCGTTTCGTCGCCCCGAGCATGCGCTGTCAGCAACTATGCGCTGCGCCGCGCGCTGCTTGTCAAAGCGTTTGGATATACCTCAGGAATGCCGGCGATTGGTCTCGAGCTCCATAGAACCGGATGACGCCCGACACGTCGCCGTACTGCTGCACCAGGCTTTCTGCAGCAGCACGAGCGCGCCGAACCCCCAGCACGTTCTTCAGGAAGCATTCCACCAGCGTGGGGTCAAAGTACCGGCCACTCTGGTCTGCCACCGCACCGACCGCGTCATCCTCCGACATCCCTTCGCGGTAAACGCGCGGCTCCAGCATGGCGTCAAACGCATCGGCAACGGCCACGATGCGCGCGGCAAGCGGGACGTCTTCCCCCGCGAGGCCGGCCGGATAGCCGCTGCCGTCGAAATGCTCGTGATGATGGCGCGCGACGCTGGCTGCCAACTGCAGGATCGGGTCGGCCGTCCCTGCAAGCAGGTCGGCACCGATGTTGGAGTGCCGTTGCATGATCTCGTGCTCTGCGTCGGTCAGGGCGGCGGGCTTGAGCAGGACGTCATCCGGAATGCCCAGCTTGCCGATGTCGTGCACGGGCGCCACAAGATAGATGTGCCGCTGTTCCGCGTCGTCCAGCTCCAAAACGTTTGCCAGATACGCCGCAACAGCGGCCGTCCGGACGAGATGGCCCAGGGCAGACGGATAGCGCGACCCGCCAGCAAGCGTGAGGCTGGCGAGAATGATGTGGGGGCAGCTTTGTTGTGCCATGGTGTTGACCTTCTTGGTCGCGCGCCTGTCGACACGCAATGAGGCTCGATGGAGGATTGCACGATAGTCATCGCGCCGGTCGACCGCAACCACCTACGCTGGTCAATTTTGATCTAGCCCATCTGCAACCGCCGCCACAACGTCGTCTTGCTGATCCCCAACGCGGCACATACGGCATCCCGATCGCCGCCGTGGGCGGCGTGGCTTACGTCACTGTGTCGAGCTTATCGACGGCGTCCGCATCGATCCACTTGCTCGCTTATTGACACTTAGCAGGCTAGCCCTTGCAACGCAATAATCAAAACATGAAGAACCAATAACGCCTCAAATGAGCAACAGAATAATTGAATTTTGCAAACAAAAATCCGCTTTTTCGACAGTGCACTATTATCGCCCCCACGCATTTCCGCATCAAACCAAACGATTAATAGGGGGACAAAATGTTCCAAAAGGGTGTTCGCGAATCAATGAACAGGGTTCCAGATTTATTGCAACCAATTCTCACGTGGCTCACTGGGAAACCACTCAAGGAATCAGAAAAATCATATTTCTTTCCAAAGACAGCGGATATTGCAATCACGCCGTTGATTGGCATTCTTGCCATTCAAATTCTCGCTTCACTTGCAGAATGGGATACCCCGGCCGCATGGCCTATTATCTTTGCGCTTTGGATCGTTCTAGTTGGAATTCTGCGCAAATTGCAGGTCACTCACTTGCACCACGCCATTCACAATCGTCTTTTTTACAGCACAGCACTAAATAATGTCTATGCCAAGCTGATTCCTTCGATCATTTTTGTACAAAATGGCCGAGAGTATAAGAAAGAACATCTTGCGCATCATAACGCAGATATTTTCACCACAAAGCAAGACGCGGATGCCGCATTCCTGGCGCAGCTTGGATTTATACCTGGCCGAACGAGGAAAGAGTTATGGCAAACGCTTTGGATCACCGTCCTTAGCCCCGCTTTCCACGCACTCTTCCTTCAAGCACGCCTGAAATCGATTCTGATCCAGAAGAAGAGTTATGAGCTCGCGCTGGCATGGACTATGGTTGGCGTGCATCTTGTGCTCGCCTTTCTGCTAGGTCTGAAGGCGTATCTGATTGCGGTGTTCATTCCCATGACGATTCTGTACCACATCAGCGCCCTGCTCCAGTTCCTAACCGAACACGCGTGGGATGTCGCAGGATCAGCCCCGACCGATTGGGACGCTTATGCAGCCCGTTGTTGGGGACGATTTTGCGGGGAGCTCTACCCCAAGCGGTCCGGCAACGGCCTGATTGGAACGCTGCGCCACACAGCACAAATTGCGATGTGGAGCGTGCGCATGTTAATTGTCCACGCACCTGTCCGGCTTGGGTGCCTTGTCTCGGACTTGCCCGCCCACGATTGGCATCACCTCGCACATCTTGCGGGTCAGAATTCCCGACATTGGCCGCGGAGCCTATACCTGCGTCAAGCCGCAATTGCCTGTGGCGACCGGCCCGGCTTTGCCAAACGGGAATTGTGGGGCATCTCGAACATGATCGAACATCAATTCCGCTGGCTTGAATCCGCACAGCCTGCCCCTTCAAGGTCGGCAGGCAAAACGCCGGCTACACACGCTGATCAACAACTTCTCGTCGCAGCTGAATAAGATGGCATACGCAGACAACACAAGTAAGACCGTGATCGTCGTGAACTCGGAGTTTCCTGGCCCTACGATCATCAATGCCGTCGCGCACGCCGTGCTGGGGCTCATAGGATCGAACAATCGGGACGCATGGAAGCTGTTGGCATATCCGAGCCCGGCCTTTTCGTCGGAAAGCCACATCAGCGAGTTTCCTGCCATCGTACTGCGAGCGAAACGCTCATCGGCCCTGGAGAAGTTGATTTGCGCCCTGCGCGACACAGGCATCCCGCACAACATCTTCATTGACTCCATGATCGGCGCCAGCGCTGAGAGTCAGCAGGCAGCAACGCTGGCTGCGACTCCTGAGCATAACAAGGTGATCTGCATTGCGCTGTTTGGCCGTGAAGAAGCGATTCGCCCGCTTATCAAGTCGTTCTCCCTGTACAAGGAATCGGAGACCTCCCGTGTCGCACCGGCGAAATGAGGGGCGCTCGGCCACGCAGGCATCTGACTGGGGCGTTCTTCTCCGACTGACCACAACAGTGGGGATGGCCTATTTGCCCACAGGATTTGCTTTTGGCGTCCTGGCCACGCAAGCGGGATTGTCACCCGCTGTAGTGATTGCAATGAGCGTCTTTATCTTTGCCGGCGCACTTCAATTTGCGGCGGTGCCGTTATTGAGTGTCGCCACGGGGCTCGGCACATTTGCCATGACCACGCTGCTGATCAACCTGCGCCATGTTCTCTACGCCATCCCGCTGATTGAGCACCTGCCTGCGCGGCCCTGGCACCGGGCCTATATCGTTGCAGCGCTAACCGACGAGAACTACTCCGTTCTTACTACCCTTCCCACAGATAAGCGGCAGCAATTCGCCATGGCAGTGACGTTGATCCATCACGTCTATTGGATCGCGGGAACCGCCCTTGGTGTGCTGCTCGGACAAAAGGTTGCGGATTGGATTCCCAACCTGGACTTCGCGCTGCCGTCACTGTTCACCATCCTCGCCATCGAACAGTACCTATCGCAGAGAAGATTGGCTCCGGCGCTGATAGGCGTACTGGCTTACTTTGCAGCGACGCGACTGGCGACGAACTATCTATTGATCACGGCCCTCGGATTCGGACTGGCGACGCTGTTGGCGCGCGCACTTGTCCGCGGTAACGCAGTGGAAGCATCCTGAAGGAGCGTCACGTAATGAGCAGTATTGAACAATGGATCGCAGTCGGCATCATGAGCGCACTGACGATCCTTCTCAGGGCATCGCCGTTGATGATCAACCGCGATGTGCTACGCAGCCGAGCGGTTACGCAACTCAATCGCGAATTACCGCTCTGCGTGATGGTCATCCTTGTTGCGAACGCGCTTGCAGGTAGCATGATGCCCAGCCAGCTTGGCGTGGAATTGATCGCGCTCTGTGGTGTTGCCTTGACCTATCTGATGTGGCGAAACTCGTTGCTCAGCGTTGTAGCTGGCATCGGCGGGCTGACGTTGCTTCGCTCCCTGCTTTGACACTCTGCATAGCGTCACGTTGACCGACGTGTCGCGGCGGTGCCGGTGGGCAGCGCTGGAGCGAGCGAATTACCGTATCGAAGCCACCTCTTGCAACCGCCGCCACAACGTCGTCTTGCTGATCCCCAACGCGGCACATACGGCATCCCGATCGCCGCCGTGGGCCGCCAGCGCTGCGCGTATCTCTTCTGCTTCAACGCCCCTGCTGCGCTCGCGCAGCGTCAATGCGGCCGGTTTGCCCGGCGTGGCGTGGGCAAACACTTCGGGTGCAATCAGCCGCAGCACGTCTTGCGTGACGGCGCTGGCGTCTTCGGTGTAAGCCAGTTCAACGGCAATCCGCTCGACCACGCTCTGCAGTTCGCGCACATTGCCGGCCCAGGCGTAGCGCCGCAGCGGCTCGGCAACACCGGCCAGCACGCGGGCAGCCTCTTCCGTGTCGGCAATGCGCAGCAGCAGGCGCGGATCGCGGCGCGCGGCCTGCACGAGCAGTTCAACAGCCAGGGGCATCACGTCGTCGGGGCGTTCGCGAAGTGGGGGCAGCGCGATGCTCAGGATATTGAGGCGGTAGTACAGGTCCGCGCGGAAGGTGCCGGCTTGCACGGCGTCCGTCAGCGCGCGATGCGTGGCGGCCACCACGCGAATATCGACGCGGGTGGGCTCGGTGGAACCCAGCCGCACCACCTCGCGCTCCTGCAATACGCGCAGCAGGCGGCTTTGCAGCGGCAGCGGCATCTCGCCGATTTCATCGAGAAACAGTGTGCCGCGGTGCGCGGCTTCAATCAGCCCCGTCTTGCCGCCCTTGCGCGCGCCGGTGAAGGCGCCCTCTTCGTAGCCGAACAGTTCGCTTTCCAGCAGCGCTTCGGGAAACGCGCCGCAGTTGATGGCGACGAATGGAAAATCGCGCCGCGCGCTGAGCTGATGCATCCCCTGCGCGACCATCTCCTTGCCCGTGCCGGATTCGCCCAGCACGAGCACGGTGGCGTCGGATTTGGCATAGCGGCGTATCAGCGTACGCACGCGTTCCATCGCCAGCGATTCGCCCACCAGGTCTTCGAGCCGATAGCGCGCGCTGAACTGCTGCGGGCGCTGGCGTGAGCGCAGCGTGCGGTCCAGCCGCTCCACCGCGCGGGATTCCTGGAAGGTGAACACCGTGCCTTCTGCGGCGCCGGTGCCGGTGCTCGTGAGCGGGCCACGGTGGATGACGTAGTTCACGCCCTGCACGGTGCCCAGCGTGTCGCCGTCGGTATCGGGCAGCAAGCCGAGCAGGTTGGGCGCAATGCTGAGCAGCGGTTGCCCGATGGCCTGCTTGGCCTCGATGCCCAACGCCGTGGCCAGCCGCTGGTTGATGGCCTCCACGCGACCCTGCGCATCCAGCGCGACCACACCGTCACGCAGATGCTGCAGCAGGTTGTCCAACCGCTGGCGGCGCAGGGTTTCGCGGCGCGTGGCCTGTACGACTTCCAGCGCGGTATCGAATGCCGCACGCACAGAGTCCCGCGAATACAGGAACACGGCGTTCATGCCCGCCTGCGTTGCCAGGTCCGTCACCAGACCGGGGCCAACCACCACACCCACGCCGCGGTCGCGCAGGTCCAGCACGCAACTCTCCGCGCCCTGGCGCGAGGTGTACGAGGCAAACACCACGTCCATGCCATAGGCGGCGACAAAGCGGCGCACCTCCTCGGGCGTGTCGCCGTGGGTGACGAGCGCCACCGATTCCGCGTCGCGCCGGGCGCGGGCCAGCGCATGCATCACGTCAAAGCCCGTCGGGTTGATGACGACCACCGGCTGCGACAGGCGCGGCTTCAGATAGGCGCCGTTGGAGCCGCCCGCCACCACCACGTCGGGCCGCTCGGCGCCAGCGGCGTCGATCTCGCGCACGATGTCTTCAAAGCCGCGTGTGATGACGCGCAGCTCGGCGCGGTCGTTGTACTCGGCGGCAATATCGAGGAAGAGATCGCTCAGGCGGCTGATGCCGCAAGCCCAGATGCGGGGGCGGTCGGTCAGGTCGGGTGCAGTGGGGCTCATGGTGCGGCGCGGCTAAAAAACGGCAGTCCCAGCATTATGCGCCGCGCATTTCCATATTGAAATCACATATTTCATCTTTGAAATGGTGTGCGCCCGGGCGGTAACGTCACATCCATACAAATCAAGGGGTTACGTCCACTCGATTGGGTGGCCCGCTTCCTGCTCTCTTAGGCCAATCTTTCTGGAGCCACACATGAGCACAACCCATCGACACCCCACCAGCGCCGGCGCCAAGTTCCGTGCTGCCGTGGCCGAATCCCAACCGCTGCAAGTGGTGGGCGCCATTACCGCCTACGCTGCCAAGATGGCCGAGCAGACCGGCTTCAAGGCCGTGTACCTGTCGGGCGGCGGCGTGGCGGCCAACTCGCTGGGCATTCCGGACCTGGGCATCAGCACGATGGAAGACGTGCTGATCGACGCCCGCCGCATCACCGACGCCGTGCAGATTCCGTTGATGGTCGACATCGACACCGGCTGGGGCGGCGCCTTCAACATTGCGCGCACCATTCGCTCGTTCATCAAGGCGGGTGTGGCCGCCGTGCACCTGGAAGACCAGGTTGGCCAGAAACGCTGCGGTCATCGCCCCGGCAAGGAAGTCGTTTCCACCGACGAAATGGTCGACCGCGTGAAGGCCGCCGTGGATGCCCGCACCGATGACGATTTCGTCATCATGGCCCGCACCGATGCCGCCGCCTCCGAAGGCATCGACGCCGCCATCGAGCGCGCCGTCGCCTACGTGGAAGCGGGCGCCGACATGATCTTTCCGGAAGCCATGAAGACGCTGGACGACTACCGCCGCTTCAAGGCCGCTGTAAAAGTGCCCATCCTGGCCAACCTGACCGAGTTCGGCAGCACGCCGCTCTTTACCACCGACGAACTGCGCAGCGCCAACGTGGACATTGCGCTGTACTGCTGCGGCGCCTATCGCGCAATGAACGCAGCGGCGCTCAACTTCTATCAAACGGTGATGCGTGACGGCACGCAGAAGGCGGCTGTGGAAACCATGCAGTCGCGCGCCGATCTATACCAATATCTCGGCTACCACGCGTACGAAGACAAGCTCGACGCGCTGTTTGCCGCACAGAAATAACGCCTACAGACTCAACGCATCCAAGGAGACCACCACCATGAGCGAAGCCGATAACAGCACGCCGAACGCCGGCGCTTTCAAGCCGAAGAAATCCGTGGCCCTGTCGGGCGTGACGGCCGGCAATACCGCCCTGTGTACCGTTGGCCGCACCGGAAATGACCTGCACTATCGCGGCTACGACATCCTCGACCTGGCCGGGGCGTGCGAGTTTGAAGAAGTCGCCCACCTGCTGGTGCACGGCAAGCTGCCCAACAAGGCGGAACTTGCTGCCTACAAGGCCAAGCTGAAGGCATTGCGCGGCCTGCCCGCTAACGTGAAGGCCGCCCTGGAATGGGTGCCCGCCTCCGCCCACCCGATGGACGTGATGCGCACCGGTGTGTCGGTGCTGGGCACCGTGCTGCCCGAAAAGGACGACCACGCCACCCCCGGCGCACGCGACATCGCGGACCGCCTGATGGCATCGCTGGGCTCGATGCTGCTGTACTGGTACCACTACAGCCACAACGGCAAGCGCATCGAAGTCGAAACCGACGACGACTCCATCGGCGGCCACTTCCTGCACCTGCTGCATGGCGTTGAACCGTCGCAGTCGTGGGTCGATGCCATGCACGTCTCGCTCAACCTGTATGCCGAGCACGAGTTCAACGCATCGACGTTTACCGGCCGCGTGATTGCGGGCACGGGCTCGGACATCTACTCGGCCATCACCGGCGCGATCGGCGCACTGCGCGGCCCGAAGCACGGCGGCGCCAATGAAGTCGCCTTCGAAATCCAGAAGCGCTACGACACCCCGGACGAGGCCGAAGCCGACATCCGCCGCCGCGTGGAAGCCAAGGAAGTCGTGATCGGCTTCGGCCACCCGGTGTACACCGTGTCCGACCCGCGCAACAAGGTCATCAAGGAAGTGGCGCGCAAGCTGTCGAAGGAAGCCAGCAACACCAAGATGTTCGACATTGCCGAGCGCCTGGAAACCGTGATGTGGGACATCAAGAAGATGTTCCCCAACCTGGACTGGTTCAGCGCCGTGTCGTACCACATGATGGGCGTGCCGACCGCGATGTTCACCCCGCTGTTCGTGATCGCGCGGACGTCCGGCTGGGCCGCGCACATCATCGAGCAACGCATCGACAACAAGATCATCCGCCCGAGCGCCAACTACACCGGCCCCGACGACCTGAAGTTCGTACCGATCGGCAAACGCCCGTAAGAGAACGCCACCGCACGCACTCAGACGGTTGGCCTTTGACGTTCCTGCCCTATGCGGCGCCTTGAATTTTTGTTGCAAGGAGGAAAAAAGAAGGGGGACTGTCTGAGCGCAGCGAGTTTTCCCCTTCTCCTCCTTGCGACATAAATTCAAGGAGGGGTCGCCGCATCGGGCGCGCCTTTCTTTGCTTACTTTCTTTGGCAAGACAAAGAAAGTGAGTCAGCCCCGGCAGGGGATGAAACAAGGGATGTACCACTACCATGAACACCACCCACCGCAAACCGCTCCCCGGCACAAAGCTCGATTACTTCGACGCACGTGAGGCTGTGGAAGCCATCCAACCGGGCGCCTACGACAAGCTCCCCTACACCTCCCGCGTCCTCGCCGAGAATCTGGTCCGCCGCTGCGACCCGACCACGCTCACCGACTCGCTCAAGCAACTCATCGAGCGCAAACGCGATCTGGACTTCCCCTGGTTCCCGGCGCGCGTGGTCTGCCACGACATCCTGGGCCAAACCGCGCTGGTCGACCTCGCCGGCCTGCGCGACGCCATTGCAGACCAGGGCGGCGACCCCGCCAAGGTCAACCCGGTGGTGCCCGTGCAGTTGATCGTCGACCACTCGCTGGCCGTGGAATGCGGCGGCTTCGACCCGGATGCCTTCGCCAAGAACCGCGCCATTGAAGACCGCCGCAACGAAGACCGCTTTCACTTCATCGACTGGACCAAGCTCGCGTTCAAGAACGTCGACGTGATCCCGGCGGGCAACGGCATCATGCACCAGATCAACCTGGAGAAGATGTCGCCCGTCATCCAGGCGCACGACGGCGTGGCCTACCCCGACACCTGCGTCGGCACCGACAGCCACACGCCGCACGTGGATGCGCTGGGCGTGATCGCCATCGGCGTGGGTGGCCTGGAAGCCGAAAACGTGATGCTCGGCCGCGCCTCGTGGATGCGCCTGCCGGACATCGTCGGCGTGGAGCTGACCGGCCAGCGCCAGCCCGGCATCACCGCCACCGACATCGTGCTGGCGCTGACCGAATTCCTGCGCAAGCAGAAGGTGGTGGGCGCCTACCTCGAGTTTTACGGCGAAGGCGCTTCCAAGCTGACGCTGGGCGACCGCGCCACCATTTCCAACATGGCCCCCGAGTACGGCGCCACCGCGGCAATGTTCTCGATTGACGACAACACGCTCGACTACCTGCGCCTGACCGGCCGCACCGACGAACAGGTCAAGCTGGTGGAGACGTATGCCAAGACCGCAGGCCTGTGGTCCGACACGCTCAAGAACGCCGAATACGAACGCGTGCTGCGCTTCGATCTGTCGAGCGTAGTGCGCAACATGGCCGGCCCGTCCAACCCGCACGCGCGTGTGGCAACGACCGACCTGGCCGCCAAGGGCATCGCCGGCAAGTGGGAAGAGACGCCGGGCCAGATGCCCGATGGCGCGGTCATCATCGCCGCCATCACGAGCTGCACCAACACCAGCAACCCGCGCAACGTGATTGCCGCAGCGCTGCTGGCGCGCAATGCCAATCGCCTGGGCCTGACCCGCAAGCCGTGGGTGAAAAGCTCGCTGGCGCCGGGCTCCAAGGCCGTGGAGCTGTATCTGGAAGAAGCCGGCCTGAAGCACGAACTGGAGAAGCTGGGCTTCGGCATCGTTGCGTTTGCGTGCACGACCTGCAACGGCATGAGCGGTGCGCTGGACCCGAAGATCCAGCAAGAGATCATCGACCGCGACCTGTACGCCACCGCCGTGTTGTCGGGCAACCGCAACTTCGACGGCCGCATCCACCCGTATGCCAAGCAGGCGTTCCTCGCCTCGCCGCCGCTGGTGGTGGCCTACGCGATTGCCGGCACCGTGCGTTTCGACATCGAGCGTGACAGCTTCGGCACCGATGCCAACGGCAAGCCCATTCTGCTCAAAGACCTGTGGCCGACCGACGAAGAGATCGACGCCATCGTGCGCGCCTCGGTCAAGCCGGAGCAGTTCCGCAAGGTGTACATCCCGATGTTCGAGCAGCGCAGCGCATCCGTTGCCAACGTGAGCCCGCTGTACAACTGGCGCCCGCAGAGCACCTACATCCGCCGCCCGCCATACTGGGAAGGCGCGCTGGCCGGTGAGCGCACGCTCAAGGGCTTGCGCCCGCTGGCGGTGCTTGGCGACAACATCACGACCGATCACCTCTCGCCGTCCAACGCCATTCTGGCCAGCAGCGCCGCCGGTGAATACCTCGCCAAGATGGGCCTGCCGGAAGAGGACTTCAACTCGTACGCCACGCACCGCGGCGATCACCTGACCGCCCAGCGCGCGACGTTTGCCAACCCGACGCTCATCAACGAAATGGCCGTGGTGGACGGCGCGGTGAAGAAGGGCTCGCTGGCACGCATCGAGCCCGAAGGCAAGGTGACGCGCATGTGGGAAGCGATCGAAACCTACATGGACCGCAAGCAACCGCTGATCGTGATTGCCGGTGCCGACTACGGCCAGGGCAGCTCGCGCGACTGGGCCGCCAAGGGCGTGCGGCTGGCCGGCGTGGAGGCCATCGTGGCCGAAGGCTTCGAGCGCATCCACCGCACGAACCTGATCGGCATGGGCGTGTTGCCGCTGGAGTTCAAGCCCGGCACCACGCGCCTGACGCTCGGCATTGACGGCACCGAAACCTTTGACGTGATCGGCGAGCGCAAACCGCGCACCGACCTCACGCTCGTCATCCACCGCAAGAACGGCGAACGCGTGGAAGTGCCCGTCACGTGCCGCCTGGACAGCGATGAGGAAGTCTCGATCTACGAAGCCGGCGGTGTGCTGCAGCGATTTGCGCAGGACTTCCTGGAATCGAACAAGGAGGCCGCATGAGCCACCCCGCACAGGTGAAGATTCCCGCGACCTACATGCGTGGCGGCACCAGCAAGGGCGTCTTCTTCCGTCTGCAGGACCTGCCGCCGGCAGCGCAGCAGCCCGGCGCTGCTCGTGACGCCTTGCTCATGCGCGTGATTGGCAGCCCCGACCCGTACGGCAAGCAGATCGACGGCATGGGCGGCGCCACGTCGAGCACCAGCAAGACGGTCATCCTCAGCAAGAGCACGCGCCCGGATCATGACGTGGACTACCTGTTCGGTCAGGTCTCCATCGACAAGCCGTTTGTCGACTGGTCGGGCAACTGCGGCAACCTCTCCGCAGCGGTCGGGCCGTTCGCCATCAGCAACGGCTTGGTCGATGCAAGCCGTGTGCCGCAGAACGGCACCGCCATCGTGCGCATCTGGCAGGCCAACATCGGCAAGACCATCATTGCGCACGTGCCCATCACCAACGGCGCGGTGCAGGAGACGGGCGACTTTGAACTGGATGGCGTGACCTTTCCGGCGGCGGAAGTGCAGCTCGAATTCCTCGACCCGGCTGCCGAGGAGGAAGGTGACGGCGGCGGTGCGATGTTCCCCACCGGCAACCTCGTCGACGACCTGGAGGTGCCCGGCGTGGGCACGCTCAAGGCGACGATGATCAACGCGGGCATCCCGACGATCTTCATCAACGCAGAGGCCATCGGCTACACAGGCACCGAGCTGCAGGACGCCATCAACGGCGATGCGAAGGCGCTGGCGATGTTCGAGACCATTCGCGCGCACGGCGCCGTGCGCATGGGGCTGATCAAGAGCATTGAAGAAGCCGCCACGCGCCAGCACACGCCCAAGGTGGCGTTCGTCGCGCCGCCGAAGGACTACGTGGCATCGAGCGGCAAGAAAGTCGGCGCAGGCGATGTGGACTTGCTGGTGCGTGCGTTGTCGATGGGCAAGCTGCACCACGCGATGATGGGCACGGCAGCGGTGGCCATCGGCACGGCGGCGGCCATTCCTGGCACGCTCGTCAACCTGGCGGCAGGCGGCGGAGAACGTGGCGCGGTGCGCTTCGGGCATCCGTCGGGCACGCTGCGCGTGGGCGCGGAAGCCAAGCTCGTTGACGGCGAATGGACCGTCACCAAGGCCATCATGAGCCGCAGCGCGCGCGTGTTGATGGAAGGCTGGGTGCGCGTGCCGGGCTGAAGGCTGACCACGCATGCAAAGCAAAACCGCCGCATCCGGCTGACGGCTGGATGCGGCGGTTTCTTTTTTCTCTCGGAACTCAGGTTGCGCCGGTGTTCTTCAGGCCGAGCACCTCGATCGACGCAATCTCGGGCGGCGAGGCCAGCAGCTCGGCCGCGTTGGCCATGAGCGCCTTGGCGATCGGGCCGTCCAGATGCGCTTGGCGGTCTTCCTCACTGGCAAAGGCATCGAAGATGCCGAATACGTTGGGCGCAAGGCGCAGCGCAAACCAGATCGGGGTGGTGGTTTCCTGGTTGGCCATTTGCAGGCCGGCCGAAAGAAAATCGGCCACTGCCTGTTCCTTGCCCGGTTTGGCAATGAGTCGGGCGAACAATGCGTACTGGATCATTGAAGTCTCCTGATACGCGCGGAAGAGCGCGCGGTCAGGCGTACTGTATGCCGAAAGCAGCGGGCCGCGTCATACGAACACGCGTACGAGCCGTTGCGCACGCGGCGGAAATGGCTCGATGACGGGCCAAGCGCACAGGCCGGCCCGCCATGTTGCATCCGCTCAGTGGTGCAACGCGCCGCCTACTGTGGTCAGTGCGCCACCCACAGCGCCCGTGACGGGCGCAAGCGGCGTCGCAGCCCCGGTGGACGTGAGCGAAGTGCCGACGCTGGTGACGAGCGAGCCGACCGGCGCGGTCGCACCCCCTGCCGTCGTACCGCCGCCGGCTGCACCGCCCAAGGCACCCGTCACACCCCCCAGCGGATTGCTGCCGCCTCCCACGCCGCCCAGTGCGCCGGTGATCGGTGCCAGCGGGTTGGCCGCCGTTGCGCCGCCCGGCGTGGAGGTCACCCCGCCCAGCGCGGCCACCGTGTTGCCGGTGGCCGTGACCACACCGCCCAAACCGGAGACGACCGGCGCGTTGGTCGCCGTCAGTGACGTGCCCACATTCGCTACGCCGCCGCCCACCGTCTGCAGCAGGTTGGTTGCCGGAGCGCCCAGGCCTGTCGTGTTACCCAGCGTCTGCGTAGCGGTGGTCACCTGCGAAGTGAGCGGTACCACAGCGGAACTGAGTTGCTGCGTGACCTGCTCTACCGGCCCGGTCGACAGCGCCGTGCCGAGCGTACCGCCCGCGCCGGCCACCGCTTGCCCGACCTGCGAAACCGCGCCACCCACCGGTGACGTGACCGGCGAAAGCGGCTGCAGCGGCCCCGACCCGAGACTGCTGACGAGCGCACCCGTGGCATCGACGGTGTTGCCCACTTGCGTCACCACGTTGCCAGTGCTCGATACCGTGGTGCCGATCGGATTCGGGTTGGTACCGATGCTGCCCAGGCCCGACTGCACGCCGGTGCCCAGAGCCGACACCGTATTGCCTACGTTGTCGACCACATTGCCCAGCGCCGATGCCCCCGGTAGATTGCTGCCGCCGATGGTAGAGCCGAGACCGCTGACGGCATTGCCCGTGGCCGTCAGCACGCCGCCGCCCTTGTTCGCCACGTCGCCGGTGGGCGTGGTGGACGCGGTAGTCGTCGTGCCACCCGAACCGTTGGAACCGGAGCCACCGCCATTGTTGGCCGAACTTCCGCCGCTCCCAGTAGTGCCGCTCATATCGCCCGAGCCCGAACTGGCGCAACCGCCCAGCACAAGCAGGCCGGCCAAGGCCGCCGAAACCAGGGTCCCTCGTTGCAATGTCTTCATGTCTGCCTCCCGTTTCAAATATGCGCTTGATAATGCGCGCAGCCCCGCCCTACTCGGTGTTTTATCGGTGCATCCCACGATTAACCTGCTGGCACGTTCAAGTTCAGTCTATTAACCGAGTCGAAGGCAATTGCAAACATTGTCAAACGCCGAAAACCTCGTCATGACGCCAATCTGCATCAGAAGATGCCCGCCGGACGCGGTGTCACCATGACGCAAAGGTTCGCGCGCTGACGCGCTCGGACGATTATGTTTGAAGGTTTTGCTCTAAATTACCCAAAATGGGTTAAATCCATGACCCGGTGTTATCTCGAAGCCATTCGAAAAACCGGCAGGCGCGGCATTGAAAGCCCTGGGGCGCGCTGCGGCAGCGCGATGCTTTGCGCAATGCCGATCACGCAGCATCACAAGTGAATGACCGGAGCGCTCGATCAACCGCGTGGGCGCCCGCTTTTTGGGGCGCGATGTTTAAGCCGATCAACCGCTGCGCCGCGTCAGCCGAGCCGGACTTGCGTCACGGCTTCGCGCCATTGCGTGAACCGCTGGGCACGCGCCTGCGCATCGCCATCGTCGCGCCCGTAACGCAAGGCGACATAGCCTGCGGCGGCATTGCGCAATGCCTGCGCCGCTTGCGGAAACTGCGCGGCAGCGCGCTCGGCGTAGGCCATCGGGCCCTCCGCCGGCCCACGCGTGCAGCCATGCCGCGCCAGCCGATCACACAGGCGCTGCCACTGGGCCTGCACGGGGTCCGGCTTGGGCTTGCGCTGCTGCCAGAGGAGCGGCAGCGCAGCGAGCAGGAACAAACCCGACACGCCCCACAGCACCGCGCGCGGGTCCGCCGCATCGAGCCCCAGCCACGCGAACAGGCGCGCCTGGCGGTTGCGGTCATAGCCGAGCACCCAGCTGTTCCAGCCGCTGATCAGGCCATCCAGCCCCCACCGCACGCTGCGCAGCCAGCCGGGTTCTTCTGCGCGGCGCGAGCGGAATTCACTCGCGGGCACGGCGGCGGCCAGGCCACGTTCGACGCGTTGCGGCGCGACGGCGGCGGTGGGGTCCACGCGCACCCAGCCGCGCCCGTCGAGCCACACCTCAGCCCAGGCATGTGCATCGGACTGGCGCACGATGATGTCGCCGCTCACGGCGTTCTCCTCACCGCCGAGGTAGCCCACCACCACACGCGCCGGCACGCCCGCCGCACGCATCAGGAAGACGAAGCTGCCCGCGTAGTGCTCGCAGAAACCGCGGTGCGTGCGGAAGAGGAAATCGTCGATCTGCTGATCCTGCAGCGGTTCCGGCTCAAGCGTGTAGGCAAACGGTGCGCTGCCAAACAGCTTGAGTGCGGCAGATACGCGCTCTGCAGGCGGCAGCGCTGCCCATTGCGCTGCCAGCGCACGCGCCTGGCCGTTGCCCGGCGGCAACGCCAGCGCCATCTGCTGCGTGAGCGGGTCGAGCGGGCGGGCGTCGTCGGCGCGATTGCGCTCCGGCAACCGCGAGCGCGCGTGATACCGCACACGCTGGTCGACCGGTTGCGTGCTGATGAATTCGCCGTCGATGCTGCGGCCGGTGCCGTCGCGCGCCTCGATCGACTGGCCGCGATCGAGCGCAAACAGCCAGCGCTGGCGCGTCGGTTCCAGCGTAATGTTGTAGTCGAACACGCCGGGCGCACCGCCGGTTGCGTCCGCAGAATTGGGTACGCTTTCAGCTGCGGGACGTTGCCGCATCGACGCGGCCGTCCATGTCTGGCCATCGAAACGCCACAGCACCATGCCGCGCCAGTAGAGCGTGTCGAGCGGTGGCGGCGCGCCGACAAAATCGACGCGGAAGGCAAGCTCATCTGAGAGGATCAACTGGCCGACGGAGCCGGGCGCCATGCGGTCCGACAGGCCGCTGACGGCGGTGTCGGCAGTTTGCGGCAGGCGCCACAGGGGATGATCCAGCCGCGGGAACAGCAGGAACAGCACCGCCGCGCACGGCAAACCCATGAGCACCAGGCGCGCCAGCACTCGCGCCGGCGACACGCGCGCAAGCGCCTGCGGATGCAGCAGCAACAGCCAGTTGCGCAACAGCAGCGCCACGGTTGCCAGCATGGTGGCGGCCAGCCACGGCGGCTGGTCGAACAGCACCTGCGAGAGCAGCAGGAAACAGCACAACTGCGTAACCAGCACGCCGTTGCGCACCGTGTGCGATTCCATCAGCTTGAGCACGAGAAACGCACCAAGCAGCGCCACCGACAAGTCCCGCCCGATGTTTCCGCCGGTGCGCATGGCGAGTGCCAGCGTCACGACAAGCGTGGCGACGCCCGTCAGCCCCAACACCCATTTGCCAGGTAACGGCGCGCGCCGTACCCACAACAGCGCGCGCCAGAGCAGCAGCACGCCGAACACGGCGCAGGTCACCAGCGGCAGCGCACGCAGCAGCGGCGCGAGCACGACGGCAAGCTGAGCGATCAGCCAGCCATGCTCGCGATGGGTCAGCGCACGGGCGGAGCCAAAGGCGGCCGCTTCGGTGCCGATGGTGGCAGTGGTCATGTGACTTCGCCTTCGGCTTCCGGCATCGCCGGCCTACCCCACAACGCCAAGGCACGCAAACACGCATCCCGATGCGCGACACCGCGTGCCGGGCCGATGACAACGCCAGGCAGGCTCAGCGTGTACTCGGGCTCATCGCCGGCGGGCGCGTGCTCGGCTGCCAGCACCCAGGCGCACAGGCGCGACAGGCGTTGTTCAACGTTCATCGACGGTGGCAGCGCTTCCCACGCGAGCACACATTGCGCGTGGCGCACTTGCTGGCCGGTGCGGCTCATCCATGTGTCGAGCCGCGCGCTGTGCTTCCACGCAATGCTGCGCAGTGCGTCGCCGGGGCGGTAAGTGCGCAACTGGTCGGCGGCTTCTTCGACGTGGGTGCGGGCGGCGCGCGTGTCGTCTTCGTCGCCAGGGTCGGGCGCAAAGCTCGCCGGCAGCGGCGGAGCGGAGGGCTCCGGCGCGGGATAGACGAGCAAGGTCAGCGGCGCATCGGCATAGCTCCACGCGCGAAACAGGCCAAGCGGAAAACACGTCGACACCGTCAGGCGCGGCACCTTGAACCAGCCGCGCGGCTGATCGGCGAAAGACAGCGCAGCCACGATGGCGTCCTGCGCGTCGAGCGATGTTTCCACCGCGGCGGCTTGCGCGGCGCTCACATCCACACCCACGCGCGCCCACGGGGTGACGTTGGCCAACGCCACGCCCACATTCAACGCATGGCCGGCAAATACGGCTTCGCCCGCCGCGCCGCGCACTTCCAGATCCACGAGGTTGCGATGCGTCTGCCACATGGCGGACGCGCCCACGCCGGCCAGCACGAAGGTCAGCAGAAAACCCAGGCTTACGTTGTAGTTGAGCGAGGTGAGCAGCATCACGACCAGCAGCAGCGCAAAGCCGCCGCCGGCCGCGGTGGGCAGGATGTAGACGTGATTGCGGTCCAGGCGGATGCGGCCTTCGCGTGGCGTGCGCGGCCGCTGCAGAGAGCGTTGCACGCGTGCCCGTGCAAAGCGCACGCCGGGCAGCATTGCCAGGCCGGCACCGAGCAGACGCAACGGCGCGAGCAGCAGAGAACTCAATCGCGCCATGGCGCTGCCTGCTTAGGGGATGGCGACCGTATCGAGCAGCCGCTGCGCCAGCGCGGTCGCCGACAGCGTGCCGCCCGTGGGCAGCAACCGATGCGCCGCCACGGCCTTGAATACGGCTTGGACGTCTTCGGGCAGTACGGCATCGCGGGCATCGATGAGCGCCCAGGCGCGCGCCGCGGCCAGCAATGCCAGCCCCGCACGCGGCGACAGGCCCATCTGCACCTGCGCATCTGTGCGCGTGGCATTCACCAGCGCGAGCACGTAGTCGACCAGCGCCGGCGCCACGTGCACGGCATCGGCGGCGGCCTGCAGCGCAACCACTTGCGCAGCCGTCAGCACGGCTTCGATGTCCTGCGGCGCACCGCCCCCTAGATACAGCGCACGCTCCGAGCTTTGATCGGGATAACCCAGCGAGAGCCGCATCGTGAAGCGGTCCAGCTGCGACTCCGGCAGCGGATGCGTGCCGATCTGGTTCAACGGGTTCTGCGTGGCGATCACGAAGAACGGCTCGGGCAGCGAATACGTCGCCCCGTCATGCGTGACCTGCCCTTCGGCCATCGCTTCGAGCAGCGCGCTTTGCGCCTTGGGCGTGGCGCGGTTGATTTCATCCGCCAGCACCACCTGCGCGAACAGCGGCCCCGGGTGGAATTCGAACGCGCCCTTTTCTTTTACATAAATCGACACGCCGATCAGGTCGGTGGGCAGCAGATCGCTCGTGAACTGCACGCGCTGATATTGCAGCCCGAGCGTACGGGCCAGCGCATGCGCCAGCGTGGTCTTGCCCACGCCCGGCAGGTCTTCCAGCAACAGATGCCCGCGTGCCAGCAGACACGCCAGCGCCAGGCGGATCTGCAGCGGCTTGCCGAGCACGATGCGATCAAGCGCGCGTTGCGCCTGCGACAACGCCGCCGGCAAGGTCAGCGGCGTGGCGGGCGTCGTACGAACGGGAGAGAGCGGGACTTGGTTGGGCGTCATCGAGGTGCAGCCGAGGCAACAATGCCAGCGAGTGTAGCGGCATCGCACGACACCCGTGCGCCCATGTTTCGCGCGCGTGAGCGCGCTACAACATCAGTCCGGTTTGTGCGCGGGGATAGCCGCATCGAGTAACACGCGTGCCGTGCGCGGCAGGCTCTTGATGAGGCGCGGCGCATCGGTGCCGAAGGTCTGGCTGGCCGTATAGCCGCCTTCGATCAGGAAAGCGAGGTCGTCGGCCAGCGCATCGGGGTCGGTCGCGCCGGCGGCCTGGGCGCGGTCCCGGAGGCGGGCGAGCAGCAGCGCCTTGTTGCGCTGGACAAACTGCCGCGCCGGATGCGTCATGTCCGGAAACTCCGCCGCCACATTCACGAACGGGCAGCCCCGATAGCCGGGGCGCGAAGCGCGTTCGGATACGTCGATGAAGAACTGCAGCAGTTGCGCGCGCGCATCGTCGGGGTGCTTGGCCACGCTGGCGTTGAAGTAACCCCAGAAGCTTTCGTCGCTGCGCTCCAGGTACGCGATGACGAGATCGTCTTTCGACTTGAACTGCCGGTACAGGCTCATCTTGTTGACGCCGGCCTTCTCCACCACCGCTTCGACGCCCACGGCCCGCACGCCTTCGTAGTAAAACAGCTGACGAGCCGCCTCGAGCAGGCTGGCGTGCGCGTCCTCACCGCTGATGCGGCGCGGAGCCGGTTTCGGTTGATCACCGGTGTCAACGGTGGAAAGTGCGCGAGGTCCGCGACGGGCGGCGGTGGCCATGGTGGTGCTCCTGCAGGCGCGGCGGGAGGCAAACCCCCAGCCACGCCGGTGTCATTCGAATGCTGCTTGACATGTTACCGACCGGTACCTACTATCGCAACCACGTTGTTACCGACCGGTAACGAATGCGATATTGTCGCCCCCACAAGAATCGAATCGAAGAAAGAATCGAAACCATCGGACACCCCATGCAGCGACTTGCCCGCCTCATCGCCCCACGTTTTCACTACAGCTGGCTCGCGCTGGCCGTGGTGTTCCTGATCCTGCTGTGCGCGGCCGGCACGCGTGCCACGCCCAGCGTGATGATGCTGCCGCTCGAGCACGAATTCGGCTGGAGCCGCAGCACGATCTCGCTGGCCATCTCGATCGGGATTGCGCTGTACGGGCTGACGGGGCCGTTTGCTGCGGCATCGATGCAGTATTTCGGCATCCGCCCGACGGTGCTCGGTGCGCTGGCGGTGCTGGTGGCGGGCACGGCACTCTCGGCGATGATGCATGCGCCGTGGCAGATGGTGCTGCTGTGGGGCGTGATGGTGGGCGGCGGCACGGGCGTGGCGGCCATCACGCTGGGCGCGACGGTGGTCAACCGCTGGTTCACTTCGCATCGCGGGCTGGCTATGGGCATCCTGACGGCCAGTTCGGCCACGGGGCAGCTCGTGTTCCTGCCGATGATGGCGGCGGTGGTCGAGCATTACGGCTGGCGCCCGGTGGTGCTGATCGTGGCCAGCGTGCTTGCGCTGCTATTGCCGGTGGTATGGCTGCTGCTGCCGGAATCGCCCAAGAGCGTGGGCCTGCGCACGTATGGCGAACCCGCCGATGCGCCGGAAGCCGCCCAAGGCCCGCGCGCGAACCCGATCACCCTGGCCATGCAGACGCTCGTGCAGGCGGCCCGCAAGCGCGATTTCTGGCTGCTGTTTGCGAGCTTCTTCATTTGCGGGGCGAGCACCAACGGCTACATCGGCACGCACTTCATCGCCATGTGCGCAGACCACGGGTTCTCCGAAGTGAAGGGCGCAAGCCTGCTCGCTGCGATGGGGATCTTCGATCTGGTCGGCACCACGCTGTCGGGCTGGCTGTCCGACCGCTACAACAGCCGCGTGCTGCTGTTCTGGTACTACGGCCTGCGCGGGCTGTCGTTGATCTACCTGCCGTATGCGTTCGGCTTCGAGTTCTTCGGCCTGCCGGTGTTCGCCGTCTTCTACGGCCTGGATTGGATTGCCACCGTGCCGCCCACCGTGCGCCTGACCAACGATGTGTTCGGCAAGGCCGCCGCGCCCATCGTGTTTGGCTGGATCGTCGCGGGGCACCAGTTGGGCGCGGCATTCGCCACGCTGGGCGCGGGCATGATGCGCGCCTCGCTGGGGAACTACACGCTCGCCTCCATGATCTCTGGCGGGCTGTGCGTGGCGGGCGCCTTCCTGGTGCTGCGCATTCACCGCACGCCCAAGAAGGACGCCGAGCGTGCGGGTCAACCGGCTACCGCGTAATCAAGGTTTCAGGAAACCGTACCTGGCCAGCACCGCCTGGCCCGCGGGCGACAGCACGTAAGCCACGAAGTCGGCCGCCTGCTGCGGCTGTTTCGTGCCGGATGTTACGGCGATCGGGTAGGTGAGTGGCACATTCAGCGGCACGGGGCTCGCCACCTTCACCTTGTCGGCGGCGATGGCGGCATCGGTGGAGAACACCAGGCCGGCCTCGACCTCGCCGCGTGACACATAGTCCAGCGCCTGGCGCACGTTCTGCGCCAGCACCGCCTTGGCCTCCATCGGCTCCCACAGCTTGGCCGCTTCCAGCGCACGCTTGGCATAGCGGCCCACCGGCACCGACGCCGGATTGCCGATCGCGACACGCTTCACGTCGGGCCTCGTCAGATCGGCCAGCGCATGTACGGGCACCGTGCCGGTGGCCGGCACGATCAGCACGAGTTGGTTAGCGACAAAGTCGCGGCGCGTCTCCGCCTTGATGACCCTCTCAGCCACCGCCTTGTTCATCGCTTCCTGGTCGGCGGAGGCAAACACGTCAGCCGGGGCGCCCTTCACGATCTGCTGCATCAGCACGTCCGACGCGCCGAAGTTGAGCACAACCTTGGTGTCCGGATGCAGCCTTTCGTACTGCTGGGCGATCGTCTTGAAGGCGTTGGTCAGGCTGGCGGCGGCAGAGACAACGAGGTCCGCCGCCCGGGCTGGCGCTGCAAAACCCAGCGACAGCGCGGCGACCAGGCCAATGGCGCGCACGTGCGCGCGAACCGAGAAACGTTGCATGAAAAATCCGGAAGTGGATGAATAACCGATCGTAATATACGAGTCGATATAACGCCTGGTCAACGCGCGACCGGAATGCCGGATATCACGCGCGCACCGTGGAGGCTTCAGGTGCGTTCGGCGCGGGCGGCTTCGTCAATGCAATCGGCAAGCCGCCCCGCAATGGGCTGGCGGCTATGGCGCGGGCGCTCGATCAGGCCGATCTCGCGGTAGAACGTGGCGTCGCCCAGGCTGACGGCGCGCGTGCCGGACGGCCAGGTGCCTTGTGCGGCGGTTTGCGGGGCCAGTGCCACGCCCTGCCCGCGCGCCACGAGTTGCGTCATGCCTTGCAACTCGTCGAGTTCGATCACGTCGTGCGGGGTGATGCGCTGGTCGCGCAGGAACTGGTCGACGCGGCGGCCGCCGAACGAGCGGCGGTCATAGCGGATGAACGGTTGATGCGCGAGCAGCGCGCGCCAGTCGTCGCCGGGCACGGCGGCAGGCACCAGCAGCACGAAGGGCTCGGCCACCAGCGTGCGCCATTCTAGATCGGCCGGGACCGCAAACGGGGGGCGGATCAGCACGGCCAGGTCGATCTCGCCGGCATCCACCAGCCCGAGCAGGTCAAGCGAGACACCGGGCACGATGCGCGCACGGCAATGCGGGAATTCGCGGCGAAACTGCACCAGCGCGTCCACGAGAAACGACGTCTGCACCGAAGCAATCGCGCCAATACGTACCAGGCCGCGCTGTTCGTTGCCGCCGGCCTGGTCGCCCAGACGGTCGTACAGCGTGACGATGTGTTCGGCCAGGGCCAGCGCATCGCGCCCGGCGGCATTGAGCGTGGCCGAGCGGCCCGTGCGATCGAACAATTGAAAGCCGAGCGATTCTTCCAGCCGCTGGATCTGCGCGCTCACCGCCGACTGCGTGAGGCCGATGCGCTCGCCCGCACCCGCAAACGTGCCATGCCGGGCGACGGCGATGAAAGTCTTGAGTTCTCGAAGCATGGGGCACGCGGATCAGTGAAGAAGCGCAAGGATACGCGCGCCGCGCCGCCTTACTTGGCAAACAGCGACGCCATGTTGGCGAACGCCTTGGTCTCCATCGCATTGCCCGACGGATCGAGGAAGAACATCGTGGCCTGCTCGCCCACTTCGCCCTTGAAGCGGATATGCGGCTCGATGATGAACTCGATGCCGGCGGCACGCAGCTTGTCGGCGGCGGCTTCCCACTCGGCCATGGAGAGCACCACGCCGAAGTGGCGCACGGGCACGTTGTCGCCGTCGACGGCGCTGGTCTTGCGGTGGCCGATTTCATCCGGCGCGAGATGGGCGACGATCTGGTGGCCGTAGAAGTTGAAATCCACCCATTCCGGCGAACTGCGGCCTTCCGGGCAGCCGAGGATACCGCCGTAGAACGCACGCGCCGCGGCAATATCGTGCACAGGAAAAGCAAGGTGGAATGGGGCAAGCACAGGCGTGACGTTGCTCATGTGGGGGGCGCAGGCTGGGGAAGGATTGAATGGGGCAGCACCGGCACGCAGCGGGGGGGCCGCTAACGCACCGGGCCACGCGAATGAGTCTATGCGGATCCACTCATGCACAAAAGCGATGTTTTTTTGCGCTGAGCCCCAACAAATTCGATGATTCCGGCAAAAAAAGAAGCCGCCCAACGGCGGCGAAAGAGACACACGGTAAGCACACCTGCATGGCGAGCAGGCGCGCAAAGACGAATATCAGGCGAAGGCGAAGGGCGTCACGGCCATTTCGGCCTGGGCCAGCGGCAGGCGCACGGTGCAGACGGTGGCGTCGCCAGACACGTTTGCCACGCGAAAACCCGCGTCGCGCGCCAGGCTGATCATGCGGCGGTTGATGGACAACACCTCGCCGAAAACTTCCCGCGCGCCGGACACCCGCGCCGCGCGAACCAGCGTGGCAAACAGGCGTCGCCCCACGCCCTTGCCCTGCCACGCGTCGGCCACCAGCATGGCGAACTCGGCCACACCGTCTTCCACGACGAAGCGGCCATCGGCGATCAGGTCTTCACCGGTGCCGTCGGGGCGCGCCACGCTCACGACCAGCGCCATGTGGTTCACGTAGTCGATCTGCGTGTAGGTGGCGAGCATCTCGTCGGTCAGACGGCCGCCGCCCACCAGGAAGCGCGCATAGCGCGACTCGGACGACAGCCCCTCGACCAGAGCGGCCTCAAGCGGGGCGTCTTGCGGCAGAATCGGGCGCACGGTGGCGATGGAGCCGTCGTGCATGGTCCAGCGGTCGATCCATTCGGCGGGGTAACGGTGAATGGTGTAAAGCATGGGGATCTCCTCACGCGACGGATCGTTGTTATTGCATGCCAGCACGGGATCACCGCCTGACTTTCTAATTTGAAGCTAGATTAGCAGAAACCCTGACTTTTGCAAGTAAAGTCAGAATTGACTATGCTTTTGCCATGAGAATTCCGGAACCTTTCCCCGTCCCAGCGGCATCCGAGCTTGTAACGTCGATGGAAGAGCCGTGCTCGATCGCGGCCGCCGTGTCGATCGTCGGCGAGAAATGGACGCTGCTCGTGCTGCGCGAGGCGTTCTCGGGCGTGACGCGGTTTGATGAGTTTTTGCGCCGCACGGGGTGCTCGTCGGCGATCCTGTCGTCGCGGCTCAAGGCGCTGGTGACGTACGGCATCCTGCGCCGCGTGCCGTACCAGGAGCCGGGCGACCGCGTGCGCGACGCCTACCGGCTCACACGGGCGGGCGTGGACCTGCTGCCTGCCATCGTCGCGCTCATGCAATGGGGCGACCGTTACCTCACGCCGGACGGCGAAGGTCCCATGTTGTTGCGCGACCGCGAAAGCGGCACCCCGATCCACGTCGCGCTGGTCAATGCGCTGGGCGAGCCCGTTGCGCCCAAGAACTCGATGCGCGAGCGCAATCCGCGTTATGGACGGGGGGAAAATCGTGCCGCCACGGCCGCTGATACGCCGCCGGCCAACGGGTAACACACAACTTTACAGGCCCGGCATAACCCCCTATCGTCGGGGATGAATGGGCAAACGGCCGCGTTCGACCCGGCTTTCCAACACATCCCGCGCCTTGCCGCCATCGGCTGATGGTTGCCCCTCCTGATTTCGCCCTGTACCTCTCTGCTCACGCCCGGAACCCCGACTGCCATGCCCGATGCCGTGGTACCGCTCTACCACCAGATCTACGTCGTCCTGCGCCAACAGATTCTTGAGGGCCGGTTCAGCGATGGCCCGATGCCGGGCGAGATCGAACTGGCCCGCCAGTTCGGCGCGTCGCGGGTCACGATGCGGCGCGTGTTCGACTACCTCGTCAAGGAAGGTCTGGTGCGCCGCCATCGCGGCATGGGCACGTTTGTCGTCAAGCCTGATGACCCGGTGACGATGGGCGGCGGTGCCCAGACGCTGCTGCAGAACATCATTGACGTGGGCGAGCGCACCTCCGCCGTCGTCGTCGAATTTGAAGACGTGCTGGCCCCGCCCGACGAGGCCAAATGCCTAGAAATCGCGCCTGGCACGCCGATCAAGAAACTCGTGCGCGTGCGCCACCTGGAAGACACGCCCATGGCGCTCATCACGACGTGGCTGCCGCTGGACGTGACGAGCAAGCTCACGCTCGAACGCCTGGCCAGCCAGTCGCTGCTGCGGCTGATCGAGGGCTCGGGCGTGCGGATCGATCGTGCGTCGCAGGTGGTGTCGGCACGTTTGGCCGATGTGGCGACGGCGCAATATCTGGATGTGTCGGTGGGCGCGCCGCTGCTCTCCGTCCAGCGCATCGTGCGCGAGATGAGCGGGCGCCCCGTGCAACTGCTGCAGGGCCTCTACCGGCCCGACCGCTACGAATACCGCATGGAGCTGTCGCGCGTGGGCGAGGACCGCGCCCGCCTGTGGATCGACAACGCCGGTCACGACGTGCACGGTGGCCACAGCGAGGACGTGGAGGAGGCACCCGCCTCGGCCTCCACCCCCGCCGGCCAGCGCGCCTGACACCACCACCAGCAAGGTTATTGGCCGTCAGCAGGCCCCCAGGAAAGTTGTTAGCATCGCCGCTTCGCTGCGATGCAGCAATTTCCTCATGAGGTTCCCATGTCGACCTCGCCTGCGTCCCCAACGCCTGCCAATACCACCATGGCACCTGCCGCACCTGACACCCGAGGGCTGATCCGCCTGCTCACGGCCGGCGCGGGCATCAGCGTGGCGTGCATTTACCTGAACCACCCGCTACTGGGCCTCATCGGCCGCGACCTCGCCATCGCGCCGCACGCCTTGGGCGTGTTGCCGACGCTCACGGCGGCGGGCTACGCCAGCGGCATCTTTTTCTTCGGCCCGCTGGGCGACCGCTACGATCGCCGCATCGTCATCCTCTGGAAGGCGCTGCTGCTCACATTGGCGCTCATCGCCAGCTGCCTCGCGCCCAACCTCCCACTGCTTGCGGCAGCGGGCTTTGCGGTGGGGCTGTCGGCCACCATCGCGCAGGACTTCGTGCCCAGCGCCGCGGCCATCAGCACCGACCACAACCGCAATCGCAACATCGGCACGGTGATGACGGGGCTGTTGATCGGCATCGTCAGCTCGCGCGTGTTCAGCGGCATCGTGGCGGACCATTTCGGCTGGCGCGCGGCATTTGGCGTATCGGCGGTAGCGATTGTCGGGCTGGCGATTGCCGTGCGCGCCGCCCACTTTGGTGTGGCACCGCCCGCAACCATGAGGCAGCGGTACCTCACGCTGCTGCGTTCGTTGGGCACGCTGTTCGCACAGCACCCGCGGCTGCGCGCGGCGGCCATCACGCAGGCATTCATCGGCATTGCGTTCTCGGGCTTCTGGTCGACCGTGGCATTGCACCTGACGAGTTCGCTCGGCCTGTCGACGGGTCAAGCGGGCCTGCTTGGCCTGGCCGGTGCAGCGGGCGCACTGGGCGCGAGCATTGCCGGGCGATTGTCGGGCCGCGTTGCGCCCGGCCACATCGCTGCGGGTGGTGCGTTGCTCATGGCGGTGACGTTTGCCGCGATGGCACTGTTCCCGCAATCGCTCATCGCCATCGTGATCGGCACGCTCGTCTTTGACGTGGGCGTGCAGGCTGCGCTGGTATCGCACCAGACCATCATTTATGCATTGGCACCCGAAGCGCGCAGCCGTATCAACGCGGTGTTCATGACGGCGCTGTTCATCGGCATGTCGGTGGGCGCATATGGCGCGAGCCTGGCGTGGACGAGCGCGCGCTGGACTGGATTGATGGCGTTCTGCGCGGCGGCGGCGCTGGTGGCGCTCGGGTTGCGCGTGGTGTTCAACGCGCGGCAGGGCGCACGATGAGCGAAATCGACCGGGTACGCGTGTTGGGCGTACCCGTTTCTGCGTGACCTCAGCACGCCTCCTGCACACCTGCCGCAACACACCATCTCACCCATCGGGGCAATTCCGGGCGCGACAACCCGCGACATGTCGCTACAATTCTGAGGTTCAGCTTAGGCTGCCCACAGAACAACCACACCGACCACACCGAGACGCCCTCATGGATAGCACTGCCACCCCGCACGCGGTTGACCCGCACGACACACGTCGCCGTATCTTTGCCATCGTCGGCGCGTCGTCGGGCAACCTCGTCGAATGGTTCGACTTTTACGTCTACGCGTTCAGCGCGCTGTACTTTGCGCCCGCCTTCTTCCCCAGCGGTGACCGCACGACACAATTGCTGAACACGGCAGGCGTGTTTGCGGCGGGCTTCCTGATGCGGCCGATCGGCGGCTGGCTGTTCGGCCGCATTGCCGACAAGCACGGCCGGCGCAGGGCGATGATGATCTCGGTGCTGATGATGTGCGGCGGCTCGCTGCTGATCGCGGTGCTGCCAACGTATGCGCAGATCGGTGCGCTGGCCCCGTTCCTGTTACTCGTCGCGCGGCTGTTCCAGGGCCTGTCGGTGGGCGGGGAATACGGCACCAGCGCGACGTACATGAGCGAGGTGGCACTGCAGGGCCGGCGCGGCTTCTTCGCCTCGTTCCAGTATGTGACGCTGATTGGCGGCCAGCTGTGCGCCGTGCTCGTCCTGGTGATCCTGCAGCAACTGCTGACGACCGCGGAGCTGAAAGCCTGGGGCTGGCGCATTCCATTTGTGGTGGGCGCACTCACCGCGCTGATCGCCCTGTACCTGCGTAAGTCACTGCACGAAACGCAGACCGCCTCGGCGCGCACGGCGGAGCACGCGGGCACGATCCGCGGCGCGTGGCAGCACAAGGGCGCGTTCCTGCGCGTGATCGGCTTTACCGCTGGCGGCTCGCTGATCTTCTACACGTTCACGACGTACATGCAGAAGTACCTCGTCAACACGGCACACATGGAGACCAAGACCGCCTCCAACGTGATGACGGGTGCTCTGTTCGTCTACATGGTGCTGCAGCCCGTGTTTGGCGCGCTGTCCGACCGCATCGGCCGCCGCAATTCGATGCTGCTGTTCGGGGCACTCTCGGTGCTGGGCACAGTACCGCTCATGAAGGCGCTGGCCACGGTGACGACCCCGCTCGCTGCCTTCGGCCTCATCACGGTGGCGCTGGCCATCGTCAGCTTCTATACGTCGATCAGCGGGCTGATCAAGGCCGAGATGTTCCCGCCAGAGGTGCGCGCCATGGGCGTGGGCCTGTCGTATGCGATTGCCAACGCGGTGTTCGGCGGCTCGGCGGAATACGTGGCGCTGTGGTTCAAGCAGGCCGGTACCGAATCGACGTTCTATTGGTATGTGACGGCGCTGTGCGCGGTGTCTTTCGTCGTGACGTACTTCATGCCCGATCCGAGCAAGGAAGGGTATCTGCGCCACACGCCGTAATCGCGGCCCGGCGCTTCAACAACAAGGGCATACCGCGACCACCGATGTCTCAAACGGCGGTCGCGGTCGAGCTTCCTGCATCAGCTTCCGGCTATCACAACGCGCCGAACGCGGCAGCCACCAGGCGACGCTGCTCCGCCTGGTGCGCGCGCACCGACGCATGCGCGCCCGACGGCGTCGCGCTGCGGCACACACTGGCCAGTCGGCTCCCCTCCGGCAGACACGTCTGCAGCGCGTCGCGCACGAAGCGCCATGCGCCTTGGTTGGCGTCCTCCTCCTGCGCCCAGACGATCTCCTTCAGGTTAGGGAATGCCGCCAGCGCGGCCACAAGTGCCTCCTGCGGAAACGGATAGAGCTGCTCAACGCGGACGAGCGCCACATCCGCGCGGGCCTCGCGCTCGCGCTGCGCGTGCAGTTCGTAGAAGAACTTACCGCTGCACAAGACCACACGCGTGACGGTTTGCGGATCGACCGCCGAGGCGTCGGCCAGCACCGGCATGAAACGCCCGTCGATCAGGTCCTGCAGGGGCGAATGCGAACGCCCGTTGCCATGGAGTTCCGTCTTTGGAGACATGACGATCAGCGGCTTGGGCGTCGCCCGCGCGGCGTGCTCGCGTAGCAGGTGGAACCACTGGCCCGACGTCGAGGGCATGACGACGCGCATGTTGCCATCCGCGCAAAGCTGCAGGAAACGCCCCAGGAATCCGTTGGAGTGTTCCGGCCCGATACCCTCGTGGCCGTGCGGCAGCAACATGGCCAACGCAGACTGGCAACCCCATTTGTATTCACCCGAAGCGATGTACTGGTCGATGAAGACCTGTGCACCGTTGACGAAGTCGCCGAACTGCGCCTCCCACAAGGTCAGCCGCGTTCGGGTCTGCACGCTGTAGCCGTATTCGAAGCCCAGCGCCGCCTCTTCCGACAACGGCGAGTTGATGACGTCGAAGGTGCCTTGGCACGGCGCCACGTGCTGCAGCGGAACGTACCGGTCGCCGTCGTCGGACAGTGACGCCTGCGACTGCCACACCGCGTGCCGATGCATGAACGTGCCGCGCCCCACATCCATGCCGGACAGCCGGATGCTGTGCCCGTCTTCCAGCAGCGTGGCATGCGCGAGGTTTTCAGCCAGGCACCAATCGACCGTATGCGCGTCGCTCGAGACCGTAGCGCGCCAGCGCTCGCACAGTCCGCGCACAACGTCGTGCAGGAGCACGTCGTCGGGCGGTGTGGTCAGCGTCTGCGTCAATGCCTGCACGCGCTGCGATGACAACGGCTGAAGCTGGCGGCGCGCCGCACCGTGCGGCAGCGAAACGTCAGCTTCACCCAGCGCAGCGCCAGCGCCTGCGTGCAAGTCGCGCACGGCCGCATCACGCAGATCGGCCAGCCGCGCCGGTTCCGCGCTGGCGGCGTGATACAGCTCCGTGACGGTCGGGTGCGCCGCAATGGCGGCGTGCAGCGCGGGCTGCGTCACTGCGGGCGTGTCGTGCTCAGAATGCCCGAGGCGGCGATAGCCGATCAGATCGATGACGATATCGGCGCCATGCTCCATGCGGTACGCAATGGCAATGCGTGCGGCACGCATGACGGCTTCGGGGTCATCGGCGTTGACGTGCAGCACCGGCGCATCAACCATGCGCGTCACGTCGGTGCAGTAGTCGTGCGCACGCACGTCCATCACGTTGGGTGTTGTAAAGCCGATCTGGTTGTTGACGATCACGTGCACGACGCCGCCTGCCGTATAGCCACCGTGGCGGGTCAGGTTGAGGGTCTCCATGACAACGCCTTGCCCCGCGAACGCCGCATCGCCGTGCACCATCACCGGCAGGCACGGTGTGCCGGGGTGTTCGTCCACATGCGCGCGGGCCATGCCGCACACCACGGGGTACACGCTCTGCAGATGCGATGGATTGGGCGCCAGCACCAGCGCCACCTCGTCGTCGCCCACCAACCGATGCGCACGACCACCGAGGTGATAGGGCAGGTCTCGCTGGGTGAACGCAATGTCCGAATCCGGATTGAGCCGATCGAGCATGCCACGCGCATCAACACCCATCACGTTGACGAGCGTGTTCAAGCGCCCACGATGCGGCATGCCGAGAAACACCTGCCGCACGCCGTGGCCGGCACCTTCCTCAACCAGCGTATCGAGCAGCGGCACCAGGCTCTCGCAGCCCTCCAGAGAGAACCGCTTGGCGTGCGCGAACGTGCCACCGGCAAGACGCTCCCACATCTCCGCCGCCACCAGCCGGCGCAGCAGCCAACGCTTGCGGTCGGGGGCGAGCGGCGGCGCCAGCAGTTCTGCCTCCATGCGGGCGTAGAGCCACGCACGGCGCTGGCGCTTGCGCACGCTGCTGCAATCGAGACCGGTCGTGCCGCAGTACACCCGCTTGAGCTGCCATTCGAGCGCCTGCATCGTCGTCGCAGTGGGCAGGACGGTGCTTGCCGGCTCGCGCTTTTGCGCAGGGTCCAGGCCATGAAACCGCAGGCGAAGCTCGGGCACGTCGGGCAGGGGCGCGCGTGCGAGCGGGTCCAGGCGCGCGCGCCGATGCCCATGCTCGCGATAGGCATCGATCAACTGCGTGACAGCGGTGGATGGGGGCGCCGCCGCGGCAGTGCCGGCCGGCGCGTTGGACGGGTCAAACGCTGCGGCCGAACCCGGGTCGGCCATTTGAGGAGCGTGCGAAGACATGGTTGTTCAGGAGATAAGAGACACCGTGGGTGGGTCCCACCATCGGCACTCCGGCGCACCCGCGCGCGCAATCCTCCAACCAGCACAGCGGTTGCGCAGCAGACACCTGTTCGGCAAATGGCGGGACCGTTCGAAACGCCAAGGCAGGCGCTACGTCGATTCCTTCTGTGACGAGCCGCCTGGCGATGGCCCGTGCCTCCTCCGTTGGACTGCTGACTGCAACATCACTGCGACAACGACAACTACGAATTACGAAAGTGTTTGTGCTCGCGCCCAGCCAGCCTGCGCCACGGTGGCCGTCTCGCCCTGCACGCCATGCGCATGGCCCGGCATGTCGCCATGCAGCCTGAAGGCGCTGACCATCTCGGCCAGCTGATCGGCCTGGTCCTGCAGGGCCTGCGCCGATGTCGCGCTCTCTTCCACCAGCGAGGCGTTTTCCTGCGTGACCTTGTCCATCTGCGTGATGGCCTCGTTGATCTGCTCGATGCCTTCGCTCTGCTCACGGCTCGATGCGCTGATCTCGGAAACGATGTTCGTCACGTTCTGGATACCGGCCACCACGTCGCGGATGATCTGGCCGGCCTCTTCCACCTTGGCGGTGCCGGTGCCGACGTGGCTGACCGAATCTTCGATCAGCGCCTTGATCTCCTTGGCCGCTGCGGCACTGCGCTGCGCCAGGCTGCGCACCTCGCCAGCCACCACAGCAAAGCCGCGGCCCTGCTCGCCCGCGCGCGCGGCTTCCACGGCGGCGTTCAGTGCCAGGATGTTGGTCTGGAACGCGATGCTGTCGATCACGCCGATGATGTCGACGATCTTGCGTGACGACGCATTGATGGTGCTCATGGTCTCGATCGCCTCGCCCACGGCATCGCCGCCCTTGGCGGCCACCAGCGATGCGTTGGACGCCAGGCGGCTGGCTTCCTGCGCGTTGTCGGCGTTCTGCTTGACGGTGGAGGTGAGCTGCTCCATGGCCGCCGCCGTTTCTTCCAGCGAGCTGGCCTGCTGTTCGGTCCGGCTTGAGAGATCGATGTTGCCGCTCGCCACCTCGCGCGATGCGCGCGTGATGGTGTCCGTTCCGCCGCGCACACGGCCGACGATGCCATGCAGGTTCTCGGTCATGTGCTTGAGCGCGGCCAGCAGGCGGCCGATCTCGTCTTGTGCGCCAACTTCAAGACGGTGCGTCAGGTCGCCCTGCGCCACGGCTTCGGCCAGATGCACGGCACGGTGGATCGGGCCGGTGATCGTGCGGGTGATGAAGCCACCTGTTGCAATGGCAAGCAGCGTTGCCAGCACGGCCAGTACGATCATCTGGATCTTCGCGTTGGCACCTTGTGCGGCGGCTTCGCCCACGTCGTGCTCCATCTCGCTGGCCTGGTGATCCACCATCTTGTCGACCAGCACGTAGTACTGGTCTTGCAGGCGGCTCATGTCGCCCTGGTACAGAACGCGTGCGTCTTCGGGCTTGTTGGCATCGATCAGCTCAAAGAACTTGCGCACGCTCGCACCGTAAGCGGAGCGCGCCTCGAACTGTTCCTTGAAGAGCGCCTTGCCCGCATCGGTCGTCAGCATCTTCTCCAGCCGGCCATACGCCTGTCCGTTGGCCTGGCGGATGGCCGCGTAGTCGCTCATGTACTTCGCTTTCTGGTCGGCCGACGTGGCCAGCAGCAGATTGCTGAGAATGCCGTTGGCCTTGTAGCCGTTGTTCTTGATCTGGTTGCTCAGCGCGATCAGCGAATAGCGCTCGCTGACGATCCGGCCCATCTTCGTGTTGTTGTCGTCCAGCCGTTGGATGCCCACCGCGGCAGTCCCGATCAGCAGCGCCACGACAAGCGCGAACGCTGCACCGAGGCGCACCCCGATCTTCATATCCGAGATTCTCATTTGCTTCATTCCTGTTTCAGCGGCGTCAGAGAGAGACGTCATGACCTGGGCAACGCCATCGCCGTGGCCATCTGGCGATGCAATCAGGTGCATGCGTTGAAGCAGGAGCATCTTGAAGACAGGTGCGGCTGTCGTTGACCGATCTTCAAAGCCGTCGCGCCGCAAGATTGCCCAGGCTGCTTTGATGGGAAATGACGGCACGTCAGGAGGAATCTTGAATGCGATGCCAGGGCAGCAGCGCGCTTCAAACCTGTGCTCTCGGCGGAAGGGGTCCGTGCTGATCGTGAGCTGCGTGACGCCAGTATTGGCTTGGCGGCACATCCGAGCAAAACCAAGAGGATGAACGCGCACCAAATCTGCGCTTTTGTGAATCGTGGCGGCGCAAAAACTTTCGATATGAAATTATTTTAATTCTCGTATGCGGATGGAAATCGAGCTACCCAGTGTGCGGTCACGCGCGCCGCCCGGCTGATGATGCACCACGCTGGAAGCGCGCCAACATCATCGGACCGGCCTCCGGTGTCTTGCTGGCTGTGATGTCGGCTGCGTTGATGTTCTACCGGATCCGCATGCGCAAGGTTCAACCTGCCCTGGCCGCGATCTATTCCCAGGTCAACGAACACGGAAATCCGCTGACCGAGCGCGGCCCTCGCGCCAAGCGCGCCGGTAAATCCGTGCGATGTCGTTCTTGAACAGTTAAGGAGATGGGAACGCCGATAGAGCGGCTGTGACGGCGGCCGTGCGAATTGCTGCGGGCGTTCTGGAAAAACCTGGCATTCCCGTCCGTCACGGGAATGCGTCAATCTGTTGTTACTGGCCGTCGCCCCGCCGCTCGATGGCGGCTAACACGTCCCGCGTCTGCGGATCGACATCGCGGCCCCGAGCGATATCGAAACGTTGGCATCAATCGCATCCACCAATCGATCTCAAACATTCGATCTCGACAGTCTGAGAGCGACACGCCACCGTCAGACATTGGCGCATGGCCCTCAAACACTCGACGTTGGCCCGTTGAGGCTGACGTTCCACCGCCCGAGGCTTGAAGCCGGCAGTCAGAGGTCGAAATTTTCGAGCTTGGACTGCGGAGGGCGAGTGTTCGAGGCTCGCACTCCGCCCACAGAGGTTCGAGCATGACTGTTGAAGGCCCACGTTCGGACCAGAAAGGCCCGTCATCGGCTGTTTTTCTGGCTCGCGCACGACTCTTCGATGCCGGTGCGCAATGCGCGACCGCTTTTCACCGGCTCGGCCTGGAGACGTTCGGGAAATCTCAGCCCAGTTCCCCGTACCCGCGCATGCGCGCCTCGCGTGCCATCACGGCGATGGGCCGGTAGTGCGCCATCGTGGTCGGCACGATGTCTTCCAGGCGGAGTCTGGAACGCAGGCCGGCGTCATCGTGCAAGGCTTGGCGCATTGCGTTCCTCACGCGCTGCACCAGCGTGTCACCTGCGCGGCGCGAGGCGATGAAGGGCAGGCCGGCCACATGCCGTGTCGAGCCAATCTGCCGTAGCCCCGCAACCAGGTCTGGCCTGTGCTCAGCGGCAAAGGCCAGCGTCACGCAATCGATGGCGGCAACGTCGGCCTCGTCGTCGGCAACGGCCGCCAACGACCGCAAGTGCGATCCCGTGTGCACGACCGCCCCGAAGAACCGCGCGCCGCGCACCAGTGGCGCGACTGCGTGCCGCAGCGCATTCATACCGCTGTGCGAATCGGGGCTGTTGCAGGCCACCCGCGCGCCCCGGCATGCGGCCAGGGTGGTGGGGCCATCTTTGGCGCGAACCACGATTGCACTGCTATAGGCTTCCTGGTGGCAGCCGGGCACCACAAACCGGGGCGTGCCGATCAGCTGTACCCGCGATGCCAACCCGCGAATCAACGGGTAGCCGCAGGTTTGCGACAGCAATACGTCGTCGCGCCGCCAGAACACGTGCAGCGCGTCGGGGCTCTCGCCCGGGTCCACGGTGTCCAGCATCACGGGCGATGTACCCCGGCCCAGCGCCCGGGCTGTCCGCTCGATCAGCGTGGCCCAGTCGTCCCGCAACGACGCAGAGACGTTGTACATCGGGAGGGCTGCCACCCAGCGCTCACGCTTCGCCATATTCGCGATACCCGCCATAGGAACGCGGCGCATACATGTGCCGATCGGAAGGACCATGGAATAGCGGATGCGCTACCGGCGCCGCCACACGCAGCGCGTAGCGGATCAGCCATTCCCGATACCCGCGGACATGGAAGCCGCCGTTGCGCACGAGGTAGTCGTCAGCGCGCCGACGGTAGACCCATGCCAATGCAAACCACGGTACGGAAGGCAGGTCGTGGTGCACCAGATGGTAGTTGTTGTTGAGAAACAGCAACCGCCACATCAAGCCGGCGTCGTTGATGACGCTGCGGGTGGCGTGGGAATCCGCCGGGCGATGCTCCTGGAAAGAGCGGATCGCCGCCAACGACAGCGCCGGATAAGCCACGCCCAGCAGCATGAGCCAGGCAGGCAGGCCACAGGCCGTCTGCAGCCAGACGAGCAGCACCGCGACCGCAAGCAGGTGGGCCGCCCACATGGGCGCGTCGCGCCAGTCGCCCGAGCGCAGCTTTGCGCAAGCATCCGCTGCAATGGTGAGAATCGAGAACGCGGGTTGCAGCAACATCCGCCCGGCCAGCGTATTGCGCGCGGCATACAGCTTGCGCATTGCCGGACTGGCCGCATGCCAATCGACGGCGTAGAGGAAGTAGCTCTCCGGATCGGTGTCCGGGTGCGTCAGTTCAGCCTCGTGGTGCCGCAGATGCAGGCGCCGGTACAGGCCATATGGCAGCCAGATGCCCAGCGGCGCGGCGCCGAGCAAGGCATTGAGCCACGGCAGGCGCGTGGGGTGACCATGCAGCAGCTCGTGCTGCAACGACAGGTACCACGTGGTGCATAACGTGAGCAGCACGCACGCCAGCGGCAAACCGAGTTGCCGCACATGCGTGGCAACGCCAAACCATGTGGCATAGACCGTGGCAATCAGCAGCCACGTCGGCAGCTCCGTGCGCCACAGCCAGTGACGGGCGGCCTGCGCCAGCTCCGTGCGCTGTCGGTCGTCAAGATAAATGGCCATGCGTGCATGCTTGCGTGGTGGAACGAAAGCACAGCATACGGGCCGGCCCCGCGCGACCGGAACGAAGGATTGCCGATAACGATATGTGGCACTCCATCGGCAGCGCACATGGCGTTTTAACGGCAGACAAAAAAGGCTGTACCAAAATCGTCGATAAAGCGTTGATTTGATTGAGCCGCTCCCACCTTGGCGGAAAGGAAAGTCTGTACCAAGGAGACTCGTCGACGGACAAACAAGAGACACAAATTCCGGCCAACCGCATGGCGCCTCGTTGGCCGGACTATTCAACGCAAATGCCACTATGGAATGGAAACCCCCATGCGCTGGAAGTTGCGCGCAGACCCATTGACTTGTCACGTGTGACAAGGTGAAGCCTTTCTCAGTGATGCATGCGCACTATCGCTCACTCGCGGAAGCGGCTGGACTTACGCGGCCCAGTGGCTTCATACCGGGGCTAAACGGCTCGGCGCCAACATTTCAGCGACCATCGCCCCGAGCCTCTATATAGGCCCAGGGGTTCGGCGCCTTGCCTGACGCAGGGTCTTGGTTGCGGCCGGCGGGCATTACGGCGGGTGTCAGCGTGGCCGTGCCGACAGGTAAGACGTCGAACAACTTGAGCTATGACCCGACGACGCGGCAGTTCAACACTGTAAGGACGGCCAATGTCACCACGGTGCACTGGAGATTCGCGCTGGAGTACAGCACGCTGTATTTGACGGATCGATTTGCGTCAGGCGTGCTCCCCAAGGAGGATCCCCTCCGCCAATGGATTCCCTTGATTGAGTTCGCGCTCGACTCACCACGGGGCAACGCACGCGCGGCACCGTCAACCCAGGGATCCCCTATGTCAGCGATACGTGGCAGGTCGCCGCGGAACCGGGCCTTCCTACAACCCACGGTTCGACGCGAGGTGTCGGCGCAAATATTCAGGTGTTGTTCTTCCTGGATGATTTCCTGCCGTCACTATTCGGCAAGCCGATCCTGGCGCATTAGCGAATTGTCTTGATGCACATGCGAGCCCTGGCATTGCAGTGGTGCCAACCAATGCAACAGCGAATGCGAACGCCTCTCATGCGGATTCTTTTCTGCCGCTCCCGGTTATTTCCCACACGGCCCGCTCTCCCCCTATGATCGCGGACAAATTCAGGCGCTCGCCCTCAAGGTGATCTGTCCTCGTCCATCAGACAAACAAGACCATGCAACAGCCAACCGAGATTGATCTCGACAGCGAAACGCCCGCCATGAAGCGCGCGGCGAAACGCAGCACGCTCGTCAGCGTGGGTGTCAATTTGGCCCTAACGGCTGCGCAGCTGGTTGCCGGCGTTCTTGCCCATTCACAAGCGTTGATCGCCGACGCGATCCACTCGCTTTCCGACCTGGTTTCGGATTTCGTCGTTCTCTTTGCTGGACACCATAGTCAGAAGGAACCGGATGCGGAACATCACTATGGTCACCTTCGATTCGAGACAGCAGCATCCCTGGTATTGGGCTTGCTGCTACTCACCGTAGGCGTCGGAATGCTCTGGGGTGCGGTGACCAAGCTGGAGCATCCGGAGTCGATCTCACATGTGAAATTGGTCGGCTTGTGGGTCGCACTGGGCGCACTGGTGAGCAAAGAACTGTTGTTCCGGTACATGCTGGCCGTTGCGGAGCGCGTACGCTCCAGCATGCTGATAGCGAACGCATGGCACGCCCGCTCCGACGCAGCCTCCTCATTGGTGGTTGCACTCGGCATCGTCGGCAATTTGCTTGGATTCCACCTGCTCGATCCAGTGGCCGCATTCGTTGTCGGGTTAATGGTGGCGAGAATGGGCTGGCAGTTTGGCTCGAATGCCCTGCACGACCTCATGGACAGAGCCGTCGATCAAGAGACAGCCAGCGAAATTCGGGAAGTGATACTCGGCACGCCAGGCGTGCTTGGCGTTCATGACGTGCGGACACGCAAAATGGGCGACATGATCCTGGTTGACGCGCACTTGGAGATCGAAAGCACCGCAACCGTGAAGGTCGGTCACGACATCGCGCTCGAAGCGAGGCGACGCGTTATGCAAAGACGTGATGTTCTCAATGTCATGACCCACGTCGATCCCGTAAACGGGCTCCCAGCCGGTACAAGCTAGCCTTTGAGCCGCGGTAAGAACACGTTGAATGTTGAGCCTTTGCCTTCTTCGCTGGTCACGGTGATCGTCCCTCGGTGCAGTTCCACTACCAGCTTCACCAAATAAAGCCCTACACCTGCCCCGACCGTCCCCGCAACGTTGCCACCACGCACATAGCGCTCGAACAAACGCTCGATATCGCGCTCGGGTATGCCCAGGCCCCGGTCTTCCACTGTCACGGATACACCGTCGGCATCGCTGCGCATACGCACGCTGACCGGTGCGCCTGGCGGCGAGTATTTAACGGCGTTGCCGACAAGATTGCTGAAGGCCTGGAACAGAAGCCGGGCATCGCCGAAGAATGTGTTCGGCTCATCAGTCTCTACGCACGACTCGATCCGTGCGCTCGGCGTGCCTTCCAAGTGCATTTCGCAAACCTCGGTCAGAAGCGCTGCAAGCGGGAAATCGGTGCGCCGCATCGCTGCGGGCGTCGTGGAATCCAGCCACTGCGAAGAGTCGAGCAGGTGATCCATCAGGTGCGTCATGCGCTGCACGGCAGCCCGGATTTTCTCGCAGCGCTCTTCCAGCACCTCAGGCGGCAACGCGTCACGCATGCGGATCAGGCGCTGAGCCTGGCCGTCAATCACGCCCAGCGGCGTGCGGAATTCATGCGATGCCATTGAGACGAAATTGCGTTGCAACTCGGCCATGCGACGCTCTTTGTCGAGCGTCTCCTGCAATACGGCGGCTTGGGCGATCAATGCATCCTTGCTGCGACCCAATTCAATTGTGTTTTCTCGAAAACGCGCCACGGCTTGCGCGATGTCACCAATCTCGTCGTGGCGGTCCACGCCTGGGATGTCGATCTGGGTATCGTTGTTGGCAACGCGGTGCATGCGATCCACCAGCGCGGCAATCGGGCGCGACACGGCGTAGACAAGATAAATCACGGCCAACACGACCAGACACGCCGCCACCACGATCGCCCCAACTATGAGTTGCCGCGCATCGTGGTAGGCCTGCGCCTCTCGCTCGGTTTCTGCCGTGGCGCCAGCGACACTGCGTTCGGTCATCACACCCAAGGTGTCGTTGGCCGAGTCGAAAGCATGCTTGGAGTCCGTGTGATAGAGCCGCGTAGCACCCGCTACGTCGCCTGCCTTGGCAGAAATCATCAGCCGTCGCGCAAGCTCGCGATACGTGTTCCATTGGGTGACAAACTGGCTGTAAAGCTCGCGCTCGGGGCTGTCGTGCTCGATCTTGTCGTAGCGGGCCTGGGACGTGGCAATCGCTTTGTCGAGCATGGCGACCTGTTCGTCTGCGGCTCGCAGATCGGCACGTGATGAAGCGATTAGAAAATCGCCTTCGGCCGCGCGATAATCCGAGATGTAGTTGTTGAGGTCGCCCAGAATCCGGCTGTTTTGAAGCCAGCGCCCGCTGATTTGCGCAGATACGCTGTGGAAACTGGCCAATTGGTCGATACTGAAAGCGCCGACGCCGACCACCAGCAGCAAAAAGATCACGAACACCAGCGTCAGCCGGACGCGGATGGGACGCAGGATCGACGGAGATTCGATTCCAAAGCGCCGCCCGTCTGGCGCGGCTGGGGCCCTGTTTGGCGATTGCATAGGTAATGTCCTGCGCAGTTTCCCTGACAATGTCGTGAGCGAAGCGTCAGTCACCATACCACCAGGCGGAATCTCCATGATGCCAGCCAGCCCGAAGATCCTCTGCATTGAAGACGACGTTGAAACCGCCGAGTTGATCACCGAAGAACTGGCCGAACACGGCTATACCGTCATCACCGCGCACGACGGCGAATCCGGGCTGGCGATGCTCCTGCGCGAAGCCCCTGATCTGGTGCTGTGCGACGTGGGCATGCCGGGCATGACCGGCTTCGAACTGCTGGAGCAATTGCGCACGCTTGCGCCACGTTATGCCGAAATTCCGTTCGTCTTTCTGACGGCGATGGCGCAACGCGAGTCCGAACTGCGTGGGCGTCGCCTGGGTGCTGATGACTATGTGACCAAACCGGTCGACTTCGAAATCCTGATTAGCATTGTGCAAACACGGCTCGCCAGACGGCCGCGCACGCATACCGCGCATCCGCCCGTACAACTGAGCGAGCGCGAGGCCGAGGTGCTGGCATGGTCTGCGCGCGGCAAGACATCGGGTGAGATCGCCACGATTCTTGGGCTCTCCAAGCGAACGGTCGATTTCCATATGGACAATGCGCGCGAAAAGCTGGGCGTCGCCACGCGCATCGAAGCCGTGGTCAGGGCTTCCAGCTCGGGCATCATCAAACCGTAGGGGCCGCCGCACGAAGCGGCGGCCATCGCTCAGACCGGCGCTTCCTCAAGGGTCGGCTCTTCAGGCGGCGGCTCCTTGCCGAGGAATACCATCCGCAGGGCCGGCACGATCACTAGCAGCATCAACGGGCCCACCAGCATGCCGCCCACAACCACGGTGGCCAGTGGCCGCTGCACCTGGCTGCCGATGCCCGTGGAAATAGCCGCCGGGAACAGGCCGATACACGCTGACAGCGCGGTCATCAGCATGGGCCGCATCCGCTGTTGCGCCGCATGGAACATGGCTTCCGTGGGCTGGAGGTCGCGCTCTCGGCGCAAGTCGTTGTAGTAGGTGATCATCAGAATGCCGTCCATCACGGACACCCCAAACAACGAGACAAAGCCGATTGCCGCCGAGACGCTGAAGTCCAACCCCGTCAGGAACAGGGCCGCGACCCCACCGGTAATCGCAAACGGAATACCGGCCAGCGCCATCAGGCTATCGCGCAGCGAATTGAACAACCCATAGAGCAGCACCAGAATCAACAGAATGCTGATCGGCACCATGACCGCGAGCCGCTGCTTGGCCTGTTCGAGTTCTTCAAACTCACCTGCCCACTCGATGCGGTAGCCCTGCGGCAACTTGACGTGCTGGGCGATGCGCTGCTGCGCTTCTTCGACCGTGCCGCCCAGGTCGCGCCCGCGCACGCTGAACTTGACCGGAATATAGCGGGCGTTCTTCTCGTGATAGATGTACGACGCCCCCGTATCCAGCGTGATGTCAGCCAGCGCCGAGAGTGGAATGTAGGCGTTGCCGCCGTTCGCGTTCGAGTAGGCGACGCGGATGTTGCGCACCGCATCGATCGTGGCGCGGTACTCCGGGGCCAGCCGCACCGTCAGTGCGAACTGCCGATCGCCTTCCAGGATGGTGGTGGCCTGGGAACCCGACAGCGCCGCTTGGACCACGGTATTCACATCCCCCGTGTTCAGTCCATAGCGCGCGGCCGCCTCACGGTTGATGCGCACGTTCAGGTTCGGTTGACCCAGCACACGGAAGATGCCCAGGTCGGTGATGCCTTTGACGCGGCTCATCTCGCTTTGCACCTGATCGGCCAGCCGCTCCAGCACCTGCAGATCCGGGCCGATGATCTTGACCGAATTCGCCCCCTTCACGCCAGACAATCCCTCTTCCACGTTGTCCTGGATGTACTGCGAGAAATTCAGGCCGACCCCGGTGAACTCACTGGTGAACTCTTTCTGCACCTGCGCGATCAGCTTCTCCTTGGTCATCCCCGCCGACCATTGGTCGAAAGGTTTGAGCGGCACGAAGAACTCGGCGTTGTAGAAGCCGGCGGCATCACTGCCGTCGTCGGGGCGACCATGGGCCGACACCACCGTGCGCACCTCGGGGTGCTTAAGGAGGATTTGACGCATGCGCGAGACCGGTACCACGCCCGATTCCAGCGACGCCGTTTGCGGCATGGTGAGCCGGATCCACAGGTTGCCTTCTTCAAGCGCGGGCAGGAACTCCGTGCCCAGCAGCGGCATGAGCGCCGCGGTCGCCGCCAGCACGACCGCGCCGATCGTCACGGCAATGCGCCGGTTGGATAGGGACCACTTCAGCGCAGGCTGGTAGAGCCTGTGCAGTGCGCGCACGAGCCAGGTTTCCTTCTCTTCAATCTTCTTGGGCAGCAGGTACGAGCACAGCGCCGGCGTGACCGTGAAGGTGGCGATGAGCGCGCCCGCCAACGCGTAGCCATAGGTACGCGCCATCGGCCCGAAGATCTGACCTTCCACTCCCTGCATGGTGAACAGCGGAACGAACGCCGCGACGGTGATCAAGGCGGAGAAGAACACGGCGCGATCCACCTGCAGCGCACTGACGAAAATCATGCGCAAGCGCTCCGGCACACGGAGGCCGAGCACCTTCGCGTCGCGACTCATCAGCAGGCGCGTCTGCTCCGCCGCCGGCATCTGGAAGTTGCGGAAGATGTTCTCGACCAGGATGACGGAGGAATCGACGATGATCCCGAAGTCCACCGCGCCCACTGAGAGCAGGTTGGCCGATTCGCCGGTCAGCAAGAGGATCAGGATGCTGAAGAACAGCGCAAACGGAATGTTCGCGCTGACAATGATGGCGCTGCGCAAATCACCCAGAAAGATCCATTGGATGAAGAACACCAGCAGGCAGCCAAACAGCAGCGCATGCATGACCGTGTGCGTGGTGACGGAGACGAGCTCCGAGCGGTCGTAGTAACGCTCGACCTTCACGCCTGCCGGCAGCGTGCCATCGGTGTTGATCTTGTCCAGCTCTGCCTTGACGCGCGCCACCACGTCGTTGGTCTGCATGGTGCGGTTCATCACCACGATGGCGGTGACGACGTCGCTTTCATTGTCACGGCCGGCAATGCCTAGACGGGGCGCGAAACCGATCTTCGTCTTCGCCACATCCTTGACCTGTACGGGCACTCCATTAGTCTGCGTAAGAACGATCTTGTCGATGTCCTTCACGTCTTGGATCAGACCCACGCCGCGGATGTTGACCGACTGCTGCCCAAAGTTGATCGTGCGCCCGCCGACGTTGATGTTGGCATTGCCGAGCGCCGTCATCATCTGCGGCAGGGTGACGCCATAGGCTTCCAGCTTCTTTGGGTCGACCTCGACGTCATACTCCTTGGTCGTGCCTCCCCAGCTGACGACCTGGGCCACACCCGGTACGGTCTTCAGGCGGCGCTGCAGCACCCAATCCTGCAGGGTGCGCAGGTTGGTCAAACCAAAGTGCGGCGGCCCCTTCAACTGATAGCGCACCACTTCGCCGACCAGGCTGGACGCCTGAATCTGCGGTTGCACGTTGTTGGGCAGGCTGACGTTCTGCTGGAGGGCAAGTGCGGCCTGCGTGTAAGCAAAGTAGTAGTCGATCCCATATTTGAAGGTCACGCGCACGAACGACAGACCGTAGAACGAGGTAGAACGAATGTTCTCCACGCCTGGCGTCGCCGCCAGGCCGATCTCCATCGGCACGGTGTAGTACCGCTCCATTTCTTCGGCCGACAGGCCGGGCGTCTGTGCCGTGATCTCAAGGATGACGGGTGCGGGGTTGGGGTACGCCTCGATGTTGAGCTTGGAATACGCAAACAGCCCTGCCGCCACGAATGCCAGCAGAAACAACAGGATCAGCGGCCGTCGCAGCAGCGATAGCTTGAGAATTGATTTGAGCACGGTGAACTCCCCTCAGTCGGCGCCGTTGAAATTGCCGGCAGCCGCCGTGCTCAGGTACAGCGCGCCTTCGTTGGCGGCCAGTTCGCCCGCGCTCAGGCCTTCGAGCACTTGCACAAAGCCATCCTGTTCCAGGCCAAGCTTGATCACGCGCCGCACAAAGCGCTTGCGGTCCGTCGTGACCCATGCGGTCATGGTGCCGTCGCCTTCACGCACCACGCCGTCCATCGCCAACGCTGGTGATTGGATGGGCGCGCCGGTGGTGATGTCGAATGACGTGAACATGCCGGGGCGCAGTTCGTGCTTCGGATCGTCGATTTCCGAACGCACCAGGATGCGGTGCGTGTTGGCGTCGACCGATGCGCCCACGGTGGTGATCTTGCCGTTGAAGACCCGGCCCGGAAATGCCATGACGTGAATTTTGACCGGCTGGCCAACGTGCAGCAACGGCGCGTCGGCTTCCGGCACGAATGCCTGCATCCACATGGTGGACACGTCAGCCACCGTGAATGGCGCCGTGCCGTTGCCCGGCTGCAAGAGCAAGCCCGGCTGTGCGCTGCGCGCAGTCACCTGGCCCGAGATCGGGCTCACCACCATCAGCAGCGAATCGGTCTTGCGCGTCTCCACGATCTGGTCCATCTGTGCGGGCGTCTTGCCGAACACGGTCAGGGCTTCACGCGCAGCTTTGTAGGCGGCCTCCGCAGCCTGCTGGTCGGAGATAGCCTGGTCCAGGTCTTTCTGCGCAAGGCCCTGAATCTCAAACAACTGACGTGCGCGGGCCAGCGCCGCTGTGGTCAACTTACGCGTGCCCGCAGTGGAGATCAACGTGGATTCCGCCTGCACCAGGTCGGGGCTGTCGATGTCGAACAACGGCTTGCCCTTGGCCACCGTATCGCCCACCTTGGCGTAGGTGTTGCGAATCTTGCCCTGGTACGACGTGAAGACCTGGACGGCACGGTCCTGGTTGAAATCGATGTTGCCGACGGCTTCACGGCGGTTGGCAAAGTCGTGTAGTTCAACCGGCGCGACCTTGATGTACTGGAGCTGACTCTGGCTCAACGTGACGGCTTGGCCATCGCGCGACGCCGTTGCCGGCAAAGCCAGGGGCGCCACTCCATATGACGATGGTGACGACGGAGCGGGCGAGGCTTCGGACCGTTTCTGGCCTCCCAAGCCCCACATCAGGCAGCCAACGACCAGCGCGGCAACAGCGCCACCGATGGCGGCAGATTTGTAATCGACCTGCACGGCAATACCCCAGACGATAGAAATTGGCCCGCATGATGCGGGCCGCCTGCAGATCGGTCTACCGTGATGAATCACAGTTCGCAACAAATCGCCGCTCCCCTAGAATCGCCGCCATTCGTCCAGACTGGGTGCCTGCATGCCCTCCAAAACTGCCTTTGGCACGTCACCTTCTACCTCTGCCTCGCTGCGCCTGACCACCCTGGCGGTGGCCTGCCTGCTGGTCACCGCCTGTGCGGTCGGGCCCGATTTCAAGGTGCCGGACGCGCCCAAGGTGTCCGGCTATACGCCGCAGCCGTTGCCGGAGCAGACGTCTTCTGCCGCCACGCAGGGGGGTGAAGCACAGCGCTTTGTCTCGGGCATGAAGGTGTCCGACCAGTGGTGGAAGACGTTTCAGTCGGACAAGCTGAACAAGACCATTGAAAATGCCTTCGCCGCCAGCCCAACGTTGAGTGCAGCGCAAGCGGCGCTGCGCATAGCGCAACAGCAGACGAGTGCGCAGCAGGGCGCGTTCTTCCCGTTGGTGCAGGGCGCGTACCAGGGTGCCCGCAAGCGCGATGCGGTCGGCACGATCGCCCCGTCGCTCACCTCGAATGCCGAGATCTATAGCCTGCACACGGCACAGGTTACGGTCAGCTACGCACCTGACGTGTTCGGCTTGAACCGGCGTCAGGTTGAGTCGCTCAAGGCCGCAGAGGATGCGCAGTACTTCCAGTTGGAGGCCGCCTATCTAACGCTGGCCACCAACATCGTGGCGGCAGCGGTACAAGAGGCATCGCTGCGGGCGCAGATCGATGCGCAAAAGCGCATCGTGGCCATCAACACACAATTGGTCGGCAACCTGCGCAAGCAGTTCACGCTGGGTGCCGTCACCGGTCTCGACGTGGCCGCCGCACAATCAGCGCTGGCGCAGGCCGAGCAGGCGCTGCCGAACTTGCAAAAGCAACTGGCCGTGCAGCGCGACTTGCTGGCCGCGCTGGCCGGCAAGCTGCCGGGCGACGGCATCGCGGACACTTTCACATTTGCAGATTTCACGCTGCCGCAAGCGTTGCCCTTGTCGCTACCGTCTGATCTGGTGCGGCAGCGCCCCGATGTTCGCGCTGCGGAAGAACAACTGCACGCCGTCACTGCGCAGGTAGGCGTGGCCATTGCGAACATGCTGCCCCAGCTCACTCTGTCTGCAACCCGGGGCGGAACAGCCTCTCAATTCAGCCAAATGTTCCAGCAGGGCAATGTGTTCTGGAGCCTGGTTGGCGGCGTGGCGCAGACCTTCTTCGACGGTGGCACGCTGCTGGCCAAGAAACGCGCCGCCGATGCGGGCGTCGACCAGGCCGAGGCCCAGTATCGTGGCACGGTCATCTCCGCCTTCCAGAACGTCGCCGATACCCTCCATGCGCTGGATGCTGATGCCGACGTGCTCAAGGCCGCGCTAAAGGCCGAGCAGGCCGCCCGCACCACGCTGGACATCACTGACAAGCAGCGCGCCATCGGTCAGGTCAACATCCTCGCCGTGCTAAGCGCCGAACAGGCCTACCAGACGGCCCTGCAAGCCACGATAGCGGCACGCGCCAACCGATTTTCCGATACGGCCGCGCTATTTCAGGCGCTCGGGGGCGGGTGGTGGAACCGGCCCCACGCTGATATCGCACAGGGCGGAAGTCAATGAGGCGCGAGGCTTCGCGCGAAGGGTCAGTGCCCCGACCTGACGGTCAACTCTGTGGGATTTCACAAATGTGCGCCTTCAACGGGTCAATGCAACTTATTGATGCCAACGTTCCGATGGCGTATCGACGTTTAGAGTTTTGCGCGGACGCTAATTGAGCCGTCTTGCGACAGCATTGAGCTTAGCCTGCGCATCAGGCCCTTCTTGAAAATGTGAGCAGTCCCTAGCGGGTGTGCGCAGCGGTAGTTGTCTTGCAACTGGCCTGCCTTGCATCCAGGTCCGCTTCGGTGAACAGCCCTTGCGAGACCAGCGTTGCGTGTTCGCTGGCCGAGAACATCGCGCACGTGGCCACCGTTGCCAGCAGCATCTGGGTTTTGGGCTGCGCCGGCGTTTTCATCAGTCCGAAGTTGGACTCGGCAGCGTTTTTGCCGGATTCGTCATACAACTCGTAGAACTCGGCGCCCTCGATATTGGCGTCGTTCTGGTTCAGCAAGTAGCCGATGTGCGTTTTCAGGCTGACCAGGGCCTTCGCGTCGTCATACGGTTGGCCTCGCAGCGGGGCGTAGATTTCAGCCGCGTTCAACTCGTTGACGATAACGGGCTTACCGATCTTCTTCATCTCGGCAAAGACATCGATCGTTCCCCTTGCGACACTGACCCGGTAGGGGTTGGTGCCGGCACCGTAGTAATAGTGGTACGCCAGTTTGTCGACCCGCGCGCCCTGCGCTTCCAGGAACGGAATCAGGCCGAAGTCTGCGTAGACCGTGTCGACCACCGTGCGTAGCGGCCGGCCAGTACGGGTGCCGACATCATGCACGGCGCGCGACATGCCGCGCAGCACGGTTGCCCATTGATGCGCCAGCGGCGTCGCGTAGTCGCTGGCGGTGGTGCCCGTCCCGCTCTTGAAGCCCTGGCGCAGGCTCAGCTCGTTCTGCAGCTCCCAGTCGCGAATGTCAGCAGCGAACCGCAGGACGATCGGCGCCACGCGATCGTAGCCCTGCGCTTCGAGCCCGGCGTCTGAGTCGGGATACCGGCCGTTGTCGGTCGCATCGCCCCAAGTGAAGGGCACGTACAGGATCGGGTGCAGCGTGATGTGGTGCGCATGGGACAGCGGCACCAGCGCCTGCAGCAATTGCGTGGCGGCCGAGCCATCCCTCGTGAGCGGCACGTCGAAGCGATAGCTCTTCAAGCCGCGCTGCTCCAGCGTAGCGAACTGTGTGGCGTAGTCGCTCCAGAGTGCCTGGCTCGGGCTTGGATGCCCACAGACGCCCCAGGTGAAGGTCTGGGCGGCCGCAGCGCTCGTCAGCCACGTTGCGGCCAGGACAAGAAGGACAGTACGGATGCACCGAGTTTTCATGGTGGGGGCGGACAAGTGAACGATGGTTGTTCTTGGGCCTCGGTGTTGCCACCGCAATGGTATCCGTATGGCGGAGGGGCATGCCTGTCAGGATACGACTCATGCCGTTCCTCGAACCTTTTTCAGAGATTCGTTTTCGTGCGGGCAACTCGTCGATCTGACTGAGCCCGAAGCGGTAGCCTGCACAGTGACGTCATGGGTTGGCTCGCGGCCAAGATCGACCTCTTCGATGCTGTTCGGATACCCTCGGTGCCGGTGACGCGGTGCCCCTGCCACGAGCAGCCTCATTGAACGCATAGGGCGACGCAAATTGAAGAGATGTAAATCCGCGGCCAGGGAACGTGTATGCGGAGCGGATACAGTGGGCGTTGCGGAGCTCCTTACGCCATTTTTTCTTGTGGCGCGTAGATGCCAACTCTAGACTCCGGCTAACTCGCCCGGCCAAGTGGCCATTGATTCGCCTGAACGGCAGAGGCCGGATTCGGTCACCGTCCTCTGCCTGGTGAAACAGGGGTGTCGGGGTTGGTTGAGCGGACTGGCGTCAACAGTCTCCAAACCCCCGCGGTTGCTACAGACATTTTTGTACAGGTACGGACGCTTTTGTGTCCCATCAGTTCGCGGATCGCCCTAATCCGGCACCACCGCCGTCACCTCGATCTCCACCTTCGCGCGGTCTTCGACCAGCGCTCCCACCTCCACCGCCGTCATCGCAATGCTGAAGCTGCCGATCAGTTCGCGGAACGCCTTGCCGATCTCGGGGTAGGCCGCCACGTAGGCCTTCTTGTCGGTCACGTACCACGTCATGCGCACGATGTGCTCGGGCTTGGCGTCGCCGGCGGCCAGCACGTCGACGATGTTCTGCAGCGCCTGCCGGACCTGACCGGCCAGGTCATCCGTGTGGAACACGCCCTGCGCATCCCAGCCGATCATGCCGGCCACGAACACCATGCGCCCACGCGCGGACACGCCGTTGGCATAGCCCTTCGGACGCGGCCAGTTGGGGGGGAGCAGTACTTCCATAATGCAATTCCTTCCAGTTCTGTTGCGACTACTGTTGAACGCTCGCCTCGATCGCCTGCCGCACATCGGGCGGCATCGGCATCGCGCGATGCGTGTTGAGATCGGTAAATACCAGCACCTGCTGGGAGCGCACGCGCAGTTCGTCGCCGGACCAGCAATCCAGGCCCAACGTAAGCGACGCATTGCCCAGCCGCTCCAGCTTCAGCTTGAACTGCACGTCGTCGCCCATGCGGCTGATGGCGCTGAACTCGCAATGCAGCTTGACGATGGGCAGGCCGATGCGGCGCGGGCCCAGCATCTGCGCATACGAAACGCCCAGGCCGTCGGTAAACCAGTCTTCGACCAGGCCATTGAACAGCACGAGGTATTGCGGAAAGTAGACGATGCCGGCCGGGTCGCAGTGTGCAAAGCGGATGCGCGCGGCGCGCTCGAAGTGGTAGTCACTCATGATTTGTCGTGTTCGCGCAGGCGGTAGCGCAGCAGCTTACCGACTTCACTGCGCGGCAGGCTCGCGCGAAATTCGATGGCACGCGGATACTTGTACGGGGCCACGGTCTGCTTCACGAAGTCCTGCAGCGTCTTGACCATCTCCGGCCCCGCCGAATGGCCCGGATGCAATACAACGAACGCCTTGACGATCTGCCCGCGCTCTTCATCGGGCTCGCCGATCACGCCGCACTCGGCTACGGCCGGATGCTGCATCAGCGCGTCTTCCACCTCGGGCGCGGCAATGTTGTAGCCCGACGAGATGATCATGTCGTCAGTGCGCGAGTGGTAGTGAAAGTAACCTTCCTCGTCCATGACGTATGCATCGCCCGTGAGGTTCCAGCCGTTGCGCACGTAGGCGCGCTGGCGGTCGTCGGCCAGGTAGCGACAGCCGGTCGGGCCCTGGACTGCCAGGCGGCCCACGGTGCCCGGCGGCACGGGGTTGCCGGCGTCGTCCACAACCTGTGCGACATATCCGGGGACGGCCTTGCCGGTGGCGCCGGGGCGCACGTCGGCGTCGGCGGCGGAGATGAAGATATGGAGCATCTCGGTCGCGCCAATGCCGTCGATCAGCTCGATGCCGGTGGCGTTCTTCCACAGCGTGCGCGTGGCCACCGGCAGCGCTTCGCCCGCCGACACGCAGCGGCGCAGCGGCGTGGCGCGCAACTCGTCTCCGCGCGCCGCGATGTTGCGGTACGTGGTAGGCGCCGTGAACAGCACCGTCGCGCCAAACGTGCGGATGCCATCGACCAGATCGTTCGGCGATGCCTTCTCCAGCAGCACCGTCGATGCACCCACGCTCATCGGAAACAGCAGCAGGCCGCCAAGCCCGAACGTAAATGCCATCGGTGGGCTGCCGATGAAGATGTCGTCCGCGCGCGGCTTGAGCACATGCGGCGGCCAACACGCGCAAATGGCGAGGATGTCGCGATGAAAATGCATCGTCGCTTTCGGCACGCCCGTCGTGCCCGACGTAAAGGCAAGCAAGCACGTGTCATCCGCCGCCGTATCCACGTTGCTGAAGGTGACCGGCTGGCGGGCCATGGCAGCCTCCAGCCCTTCCGGCGTGTCATCGTGAAAACACAGCATCTGCACCGGCTTGGCCGCTTGCGTCACGGCATCGCGCAACTCGTCGACGAGCCGCGCGTCGCACAGCGCGAAACCGATCTCGCCCTTGCCCAGGATCTGACCCAGCTCCTTGGCGCGCAGCAGCGGCATGGTCGTCACCGCAATGGCGCCCACTTTCATCACGGCAAACCAGCAGGCGGCCAGCATCGGGCTGTTGGGCGAGCGCAGCAGCACGCGGTTGCCCGGCACGACGCCCATCTCGTTGACCAGCACATTGGCGATGCGGTTCGCGTGCTCCTGGAAATCGGCGTATGTCCAGCGGATGCCGGGCGCCTGGATGCAGAGGCGGCCGCCCTCGCCTGCGGCAACGCGGCGGTCGAGCAGTTCGGTCGCACAGTTCAACTGCGGCGGAAACTGCAGCGCCGGCAGATCAAAGCGATACACCGGTTGCAGCTCCGCCGGGGGCAGCCGGTCGCGGGCGAAGGTGTCGATATGGGCGCTGGGCATGGCGAGCTCTCCGTCTCTGGGCTGGGCAGTGTCAGTGCGCTGCCGGCGTGGCCGCGCGCAGGAGTTCGCGCGCGATGATGAGTTGCTGCACTTCCGTCGCGCCTTCGTAGATCCGCAGCGAGCGGATCTCGCGGTACAGGCGCTCCACCGGCTGCTCGCTCACCACGCCCAGGCCGCCCCACATCTGCACGGCGGCGTCGATCACCTGCTGCGCGTTTTCGGTGGCGGTCAACTTGGCCATGGCAGCTTCGCGCGTCACGTTGCGGCCCTGGTCGCGCTGCCACGCGGCGCGGTACGTCAGCAAGGCGGCGCTGTCGATGGCGGTGGCCATTTGTGCGAGCTTGGCCTGCGTGAGCTGGAAATCGGCCAGTACGCCGCTGAACATCTTGCGGGTGGTGGCGCGCGCCAGCGCTTCGTCCAGCGCGCGGCGCGCAAAACCCAGCGCGGCTGCCGCCACCGACGTGCGGAACACATCCAGCGCGCGCATCGCCACCTTGAAGCCCTCGCCCGCCGCGCCCACGCGCTGGCTGGCCGGAATGCGGCAATTGGTAAAGCGCAGGCGCGCGAGCGGGTGCGGCGCAATCACGTTGATGCGCTCTGCAATATCAAAGCCTGGCGTACCGGCCTCGACAATGAACGCGCTGATGCCGCGCGAGCCCGGCGCCTCGCCGGTGCGGGCAAACACGACGTAGAAGTCGGCGATGCCGCCGTTGGAAATCCACGTCTTCTCGCCGTCGAGCACGTAATCCGTGCCGTCTTCACGCGCGGCGCAAGCCATGGCCGCGACATCGGAGCCGGCATCGGGTTCGGACAGTGCAAACGCAGAGATGGCCTCGCCGCGCGCCACCTTCGTCAGATAGCGTTCGCGCTGCTCAGGCGTGCCGTGCAACGAGATGGCGCCCGAGCCCAGCCCCTGTATCGCAAAGGCAAAGTCGGCCAGGCCGGAATGGCGTGCCAGCGTCTCGCGGATCAGGCAGATGGCGCGCGTGTCGATGGTCTCGGCCGCGCCGCCGTGCGCCGTGCCGCCCACGGCGTGACGCAGCCAGCCGGCTTGCCCGAGCGACTTGACCAGCGCGCGGCATTCGGCATCCACATCGGGGCCGTGGTCGTGGGCGATGTGCTTCGTGGCCCAGGCGTCCAACTCGGCTTCGAGCTGGCGGTGCTTGTCGTCAAAGAAGGGCCATTGCAAATAATCCTTGTCGCTCATCTCAATTGCCCTCGAATACCGGTTTCTGTTTGGCGACGAACGCGTGATACGCCCGCGAGAAATCTTCGGTCAGCATGCAGATGGCCTGCGCCTGCGCCTCGGCCTCGATGGCCTGCTCGATCGTCATCGTCCATTCCTGGTGCAGCATCGTCTTGGTGATGCCGTTGGCGAACGTCGGGCCGGCGGCCAGATCGGCGGCCAGGGCTTGCGCTTGGCTCAGCACCTCGGCCGGTTCGCACAGGCGGTTGAAAAAGCCCCAGCGCTCGCCCTCTTCACCGCTCATCGAGCGGCCGGTGTAAAGCAACTCGCTTGCGCGGCCCTGGCCGATGATGCGCGGCAGGATCGCGCAGGCGCCCATGTCGCAGCCGGCCAAGCCAACGCGATTGAAAAGGAACGCCGTCTTGCTGCGCGCCGTGCCCAGACGCAGGTCGGAAGACATCGCCAGGATGGCGCCTGCGCCGGCGCATACGCCGTCAATTGCAGCGACGATCGGCTGCGGGCACGCGCGCATCGTCTTCACCAGCTCGCCCGTCATGCGCGTGAACATCAGCAACTCGGGCGCCCTCAGTTGCACGAGCGGGCCGATGATCTCGTGCACATCACCGCCGGAGCAGAAGTTGTCGCCCGCACCGGCCAGCACGATGGATTTGACGTCATCCGCCCACTTGAGCTGATGGAACAGGTCGCGCAGTTCAGCATACGAATCGAACGTGAGCGGGTTCTTGCGCTCCGGCCGGTTGAGCGTAATGGTGGCAACGCCGCCTTCCACGCTCCACAGGAAATGCTTGGCTTGATAACCCGCCAGCGGGCGGCGGTTGCCGGCCAGCAGGGCCGGGTCCACAGGGTGATTCGGGTCGGTCATGATTGGGTCGGGTTCGTTCAGGGTTGATCTTCGCGGGCGTCCAGCTCTTGCTCACGCTGCGCGAGGTGGACGCGCAGGTGGCCAAGCTGCGCATACAGCGCGTCTTTGTTGGCGACGCCAAGGCCGTCGAACATCTCGATCAGCCAGCGTTCGTGCTCGGCGGCCATCTCGGCAAAGTGGCGGCGGCCGGCGTCGGTCAGCAGCACGCGAAAGGACCGGCGATCGTCCGGATCCGCCTCGCGTCTGACAAGCCCTTCCTTCTCCAACTGGTCAGTCAGGCCGGTGACGTTGCCGCCTGTCACCATCAGGTAGCGCGACAGCACGTTCATGCGCAGCCCGTCCGGATGGCGATCGAGTTGTGCCAGATAGTCGAAGCGCGGCAGCGTGGTGTTGAAGCGCGTGCGCAGGCGCTGGCGGATCTGCTGCTCGATCTGCGTGCTGCAGGCCAGCAGGCGCAGCCAGATCTTGACGTCCATGTGGTCGTCCACATGCGCGCGCGCTTCCAGCCCGATATGTTCGTCGCCCAGCGCCTGCACGACGGCGTGATGGCCGGAGGCACGCGTGGCGAGTGCGGTTTTGCGCCGGGTGCGTTCGGTGCTCACATCACCTCCCCGCCGGATACCGAGATGGCCTGACCCGTGACCGACGACGCGCCATCGGAGCACAGCCACACGACCGCGTTCGCCACTTCGTCGGGCGTGATGAGCCGGCCTTGCGGGTTGCCCTTCACCAGCTCGGCCCACGCTTCTTCTGCGCTGCGGCCGGTGCGGGCGACGATGCGGTCGATGCTCTCGCGCACGATGTCCGTTTCCGTGTAGCCCGGGCACACCGCGTTGACGGTGACGCCGCGCGCGGCCAGTTCGAGCGCCAGCGAGCGCGTGAGCCCGATCACGCCATGCTTGGCCGCCACATACGCCGACACATACGCATAACCGCGCTGCCCGGCCGTGCTGGCGATGTTGACGATGCGGCCGCGGCCCGACGCCTGCACATCGGCCAACGCCGCCTGCGTGCACAGGAACGTGCCCGTCAGGTTGACGGCCAGCATGCGCTGCCATTGATCGAGCGTTGTCTTGGCAAACGAAGCGCTCTCCGCCTGCCCGGCGTTGTTGACGAGGATGGAGATAGGGCCGAGCCCCGCGCGCGCGGATTCGAACGCCGCCGACACACTCGCCTCGTCGGTCACGTCACACGTCACGACCTGCGCGCGTGCGCTATCGGGCAACGTCTTGGCGGTGGCTTCCAGCACGTTGGCGTTACGGCCCATCAGCGTGAGCGTGGCGCCATGCGCCGCGAGTTGCGCGGCAATCGCAGCGCCAATCCCGCGCCCTGCACCGGTAACAACGGCGTGGTGCCCGGCGAGCATTGCAGAGGTCGCCATCTCAAACCCCCTGCATGCGGTTGGCCTGCTCCAGCGGTGACAGCCCCGCCGCCTGCGCCGCCATCGCGCGCTCGCGCTCCAGGTTGCGCTCCAGTTGCAGCTTGCCCGCGCGGTACTGCTTGGGCCAAGGCATGTCGAGATAACCGATGCGGGCGGCTTCGTTCAGCGTCCAGGCCGGATTGGCCAGGTGCGGACGCGCCACGGCGCACAGGTCAGCACGGCCGGCGGCAATGATGCTGTTGACGTGGTCGGCCTCGGAGATGGCGCCCACAGCGATGGTGGCGATGCCGGCCTCGTTGCGAACGCGGTCGGCAAACGGCGTCTGGAACATGCGGCCGTACACGGGCTGCTCCTTCTTGCTGACCTGGCCCGACGAGCAATCGATCATGTCGGCGCCTGCGGCCTTGAAGATGCGCGCGATCTCGACCGCATCGTCCGGCGTGATACCACCCTCCACCCAGTCGTGCGCGGAAATGCGCACCGACATCGGCTTGTTGCTCGGCCACACCTCACGCACCGCGTGGAAGACTTCGAGCGGAAAACGCAGCCGGTTTTCCAGCGATCCGCCGTATTCGTCGTTGCGCTGGTTCGTCAGCGGCGAGATGAACGACGACAGCAGATAGCCGTGCGCGCAGTGCAGCTCCAGCCAGTCGAAGCCGGCTTCGGCCGCCAGCCGCGCCGAATGGACGAAGTCGTCACGCACGCGGTCCATGTCGTCGCGCGTCATGGCGTGCGACCACTGGCTTACGCCATCCAAATACTGCTGGGGCGATGCGGAGATCAGCGGCCAGTTCTGCCCGTCTTCCAGCGGCAGATCGATGCCCTCCCACGCCACGCGCGTCGAGCCCTTGGCACCGGCATGGCCGAGCTGGATCCCGAGCTTTGCATCGCTGTTGGCATGCACGAACTGCACGATGCGCGCCCAGCCGTCGCGCTGGTCGGTGTTCCACAAACCCGGGCAGCCGGGGGTGATGCGGGCATCGGGCGATACGCACGTCATCTCGGCCATCACCAGGCCGGCACCGCCCATGGCGCGCGCGCCCAGGTGCACGAGGTGGTAGTCCGCCGGTTGGCCGTCTTCGCACGAGTACTGCGCCATGGGTGACACCACCACACGGTTCTTGAGCGTGACGCCACGCACCGTGAACGGCGTGAACATCGGTGGCACCGGGCCGTGTTGCGGGCCGCGCTGGGCTCCAGCCTGCTCGGCAATCCAGTCCTCAAACGATTCGAGATAGCGCTTGTCGCGCTGGCGCAGGTTTTCGTGGCTGATGCGCTGGCTGCGCGTGAGCAGCGAATAGGCAAACTGCTCGGTCGGCAGGCTGGCGTAGCGGGCCACGTTTTCAAACCACTCGGTCGAATTGCGCGCCGCGTTCTGAATGCGCAGCACTTCCACGCTGCGCACCGCCTCGTAGTGTTCAAGCGCGGCACGCAAATCGCCGGGGTACTGGCCGATGCTGCGCGCGAGTTCAATCGAATCTTCCAGCGCCAGCTTGGTGCCTGAGCCGATCGAGAAGTGCGCCGTGTGCGCCGCATCGCCCATCAGCACCACGGGCGTGTTGTTCTCGTTGGTGTGGACCCAGTGCCGGCACACCACGCGCGGGAAGCGAATCCACTGCGCCGAACCGCGCAGGTGCGTGGCGTTGGAAATCAGCTTGTTGCCGTCGAGATACTTGGCGAAGAGCCGCTCGCAGTATGCGATGGCATCTTCCTTCTCCATGGTTTCCAACCCGGCGGCGCGCCATACCTCTTCAGGTGCCTCGACGATGAAGGTGGAGGTCTCGTCGTCAAAGCGGTACGCATGCGCCTGGAACCAGCCGTGCTCGGTCTCTTCAAACGCAAACGTGAACGCCTCGAACAGCTTGTGCGTGCCCAGCCAGACAAAGCGGCAGCGGCGCGTGTCGATATCCGGTTGATACGTGGCGGCGTACTTGGTGCGGATGCGGCTGTTCAGGCCGTCGCTGGCGATGATGAGGTCGGCATCGGCGTAAGCCGTGTCATCCTGCACGTCGGTTTCAAAGACGAGTTTGACGCCCTCTTCCTCACAGCGCGCCTGCAGGATGTTCAGCAGGCGCTTGCGCCCGATGCCGCAGAAGCCGTGGCCGCCCGAGCGCACGACCTGCCCTCGGATGTGGACTTCAATGTCGTCCCAGTGGTTGAAGGCGTCGAGGATCTGCGCGGCGCTCTTGGCGTCGGCGCGCTGCAGGTTGCCCAGCGTCTGGTCGGAGAACACCACGCCCCAGCCGAACGTGTCATACGGGCGGTTGCGCTCCACCACGGTGATGTCGTGCGACAGGTCCTGCAGCTTCATCAGCAGGGCAAAGTACAGGCCGGCCGGCCCACCACCAATACAGACAATCTTCATGACAACGGCTCCGCGTTTGATGCGGTATTACCTTAGTCATGAATAGTTTAGTTGTAAAGTAATTTGCTGAACCGGCGCCCCGGGGTTTACACCGAAGCGGGCGGCGCCAGGCTCACACCCGCATGTGAGTCCCCACTCAGCACAGGCGCTGCCGGAAGAACGCCAGGATCTCGTCGCGGGCCCCCAACGTTGGCTCGCCAGCCGCGTCGATCAGGTGGGCCGTCACCACGCTGTGCGGACAAGGCACATGCCGGGCAAAGAACGAGGGCGGGTTCGGGTGCGCAGCGCTGTCGGGCAGCACGCGCGGCACAAAGCGAGGGCCCAGCGCCTGTGCATATGCAGCGAAGCGCTCGGCGCGGCAGAAGCGGTCGCCCTCAAACCGATAGGCCAGCACGGTCAGGTCTTCCTGCTCCAGCCGCTGGCGTACGGCGGCCGCTTCCTCTGGCGCGATCTCGATCCCGCCCCGCGCGTTCAATGGCAAGGACGGCTGGCACAGCACGGGCGCCAGCATGGCCGGCTCCAGCATCATCGTCAGCGCGAAATTGCCGGTGAAACACATGCCGATGGCACCCACCCCGGGGCCACCGCACTCCGCATGGGCCAGCCGCGCCAAGCTGCGCAGCCACTGCGTGACCGGGCTCGACTGGTTGGCCGCAAAGGCACGGAACTCCGCACTCACGCACGCATGGCGGAACACCGCGGCACCCGCCTCCGCCTCGGGCACCGCGCCATCCCGCCCGAACAACGACGGCATGTAGACCGTCAACCCCGCATCGCGCACCCAGCGTGCAAACCGCGCCACGTGCGGGCTGATGCCCGGCATTTCGGCCATGACGATCACGCCCGGCCCGGTGCCGGTCACATACACGGTCTTGGTGATGCCATCCAGGGTGATCTGGCGGCGCGTGAAGTCTTCCAGGCGGTCGTCTTGCGGGATGGGGGGCGTCATGCGGTCGGCCTTGCGCGGAATGGAGATGCCCCCATTGAACGCCTCGGGCCGCTAGACTGGCAGTGTCGATTTCGACATCTTTCGGGCAACTTTGGTCATGGCGGATTTCACCCTCCTCGTACTCTCCGGCGCTTACGCCACCAGCGTGGCGGCAACACTGGACATCCTGCAGGCCGCGTCGACACTCGCCCCGCGTGTGAAGGCCCCGCGTCCAACCTGGCGCGTACTCTCAGCCGACGCGCCCAGCGCGCAACTGAGCAACGGTATGCAAGTGGAGGCCACCGCCCTGCCAAAGCGCCCCCGCCCCGATGGGGGCACCTGGATCGTGCCGGGCCTGGGCCTGGATCATGCGGGCGTGATTGCCACGCGCCTGGCGCAGGATGATGCCCAGCGAGCAGCGCGCGCCCTGGCCGCGCAGGTCGCAGCGGGCGGGCAGGTGGCCGCATCGTGCTCGGCGGTGTTTCTGTTGCAGGCGGGCGGCTTGCTGCACGGGCGTTGCGTCACCACGTCTTGGTGGCTGGCCCCGACGCTGCAGCAGTGGGAACCCGCATGCACGGTCGACGCAGACCGCATGGTGTGCGCCGACGGCCCGATCGCCACTGCCGGCGCCGCCTTTGCGCAAACCGACCTGATGCTGCATCTGCTGCGCACACGCTTTGGCGTGGCGCTGGCCGACGCCGTGGGGCGTGTGCTGCTGATCGACGGCCGCCACGCGCAAGCGCCGTTTGTGGTGCCCGCCATGCTGGCCAACGGCAACGCGCTGATTGCCCGGCTGGTGGCACGCATTGAAGCCGCCCTGCCCAACCCGCCCAGCGTTCAGGCGCTGGCCGACGAGCTGGCCATGTCGCAACGCACGCTGTCTCGGCACGTGCGGGAAGCGACCGGCAGAAGCACGCTCGCCCTGGTGCAGAGCGTGCGCCTGAACCGCGCCCGCATGCTGATCGAATCGAGCCGCATGACCATCGACAGCGTGGCCGAAGCCGTAGGCTACGAAGACGCCACCGCGCTGCGGCGCCTGATGCGCAAAGTGTCGGGCACCAACCCCAGCCAATACCGCCCGGCAGCCTATGGTTACAGGCGGTTACACAAGAAGCTGCCGGGCCTTAATGTTGGTTTAAGACTTGGCCCCTAACTTGGTCACGTCGCATCCACCCAGACAGGACTACACACCATGTCCCCGCAAGAACAGCAAGCGCTGGAAAACTTCCTGGCCCAACTGACGCAAGCCCGCGTTGGGGCCAAGGACCCGCAGGCCGAAGCCCGCATCCTCGACGCCGTGGCCCGCCAGCCGGACGCGGCCTATCTGCTCGTGCAACGGGCCATGCTGCTCGACCAGGCGCTGGCATCGGCGCAAGCGCAGATCGCCACGCTGCAGAGTCAGTTGCAGACCGCGCAAGCCGGCCGCAGCACGTCGTTCATGGACTCGGCCAACAACTGGGGCAGCCACGCCAGCAGCCCGGCGCCCAACCCCGCCTACGCCCCGCAGCAAGCCGCCCCAGTACAGATGCCGCCACAGCCCCAGCCGGCCCCTGCGCAACCCGCGCGCTCGGGCTTCTTTAGCGGCGGCCTGGGCAGCACGCTCGGCAGCGTCGCCACCACCGCAGCCGGCGTGGCCGGCGGCGCGCTGCTGTTCCAGGGCATCGAGAACATGTTCCACCACAACAGCGGCGGTGGCGGCTTCTTCGGCCAGCAGCCGGTGATGGGCGGCACCACGGAAACGGTCATCAACAACTACTACGACAGCGACAGCAACAGCGGCACGACCAACACGGCGTCGCGCGATGACAGCCTCGGGCTGATCGACGACAGCGACCTCGGCGGTAGTGACTATTCGGATGACGATTCGATGTTGAGCTAGTCGCGCAAGGCGCGCCGCGCATCGGCAGACCGGAAGGTCTCCCCGCCCGGCCCGCCCTTGATGTTGCGCAAGAGAAGGATGATGGCGCCGCCCCAGCGGCGCTCAGTCAAGATAGGGCTTCAACAGCCCTTCGATCCAGGCCATGAAGACCCGGACGCGCGGCGACAGGTTGCGCCGATGGGCCACGACAAACGACGCAGGCAGCGGCTCAGGGCGCAGATCGGGCAGCACTTCCACCAGAGCACCGCTCTCGATATGTGGCGCGAGCGCGGTGTATCCCGCCTGGATCAACCCAATGCCCGCGAGCCCGGCGGCGTGATACGTCTGCACGCTGTTGACCTGCATGGCGGCGGGCAACGGAAGCCACGCATAACCATCGCCATCGGGGTATTGCCACCCCGCGTGCCTGGCGCCAAGCGTGAGCGTGTAATGCACCATCTGATGCCCCTGGCTGAGCAAGTCTTGGAGCGTATGCGGGACGCCATACCGTGCCAGATACGCGGGGCTTGCCGCATTGGTCATGCGCAGCTTGCCGAGCGGCCGCGCAATCATGGTTTCATCGGTGATCGGCCCGAACCGGATCACGCAGTCGAAGCCTTCCTGGACGAGATCGACGCGCCGGTCCGTGCTGGAAAGCTCCAGTTGCAGCTCCGGGTGCGCCGCCATCAGCTGCGGCAACGCTGGAACCACGACACTGCGCGCCAACTCGGTCGGCAGATCGACGCGCAGCCGGCCGCGTAACGGCCCGCCGTTCGCCAGGAACATCGATTGCAATTCCTGCGCTTCGGCCAGCAGGTCGCGGGCGCGCGCATAGAATTCGCGGCCGTCTTCAGTCAGCTGCACACTGCGCGTGGTCCGATGCAGGAGCGCAACACCCACATCCCGTTCGAGCGTGCGGATCACCGTTGAGACGCGTCCCTTCTGGATGCCGAGGCTTTCCGCCGCGCGCGTAAAGCTCGTCATTTCGGCCACACGGGCAAAGATCAACAGCGCGTCGAGGTTTTGCATTGTTCACCCGGGGAAGAACAGAACGTTCAAATTGGCGTCATTTATCACGCCGTCGCTGCTCGCTAAAGTGGCCTCCCATGTCGTCCACAGCGGACCACGTTCACGACAGGAAGCCACCATGACTGAAATCACCACCCAAGCAAAAACGGCCGTCGTCTATCACTCCGGCTACGGGCACACCGCCAGCATGGCAAGCGCTGTTGCCGAAGGCGCAGGCGCGGACCTCGTCGCCATCGACGCCGAGGGCAATATCGCCGAAGACGCCTGGGCCACGCTTGCCCGAGCCGACGCCATCCTGTTCGGCTCGCCCACCTACATGGGCGGACCCAGCTGGCAATTCAAGAAATTTGCAGACGCATCGTCAAAGCCCTGGTTTGAAGGCGCGTGGCAGAACAAGGTCTTCGGCGGCTTTACCAACAGCGCCAGCATCAATGGCGACAAGCTCAACACGCTCGAATACTTCGTTCTGCTCACGGGGCAGCACGGCGGCATCTGGGTCAGCATGGATATCAAGCCTGCGAACGTAAAGGCCTCCAAGCGCGACGACCTGAACCGCATGGGATCGTACATCGCGCCGATGGCGCAAACGCCCGCCGATGCGTCGCCGGAAGAAATGTCGCCAGGAGACTTGGAAACCGCACGCTGCTATGGCGCACGTGTGGCGAAGGTTGCAGCGCAGCTTCGCGCGGGGCGGGTTCAGGCACGTTGAAATGATCGAAGCGGACCTGCCGCCACTTCGAGCTTCAAATTTTCGACCTCGGAGAGCCTCACTCCAGCCTCAGTCAGTCGATCGCCACGGTTGGAGGCTCGCGCTCGGCAGTCTGACCCTGGCGCACGACTCTCGGAGGTCGAGATTTTCGAGCGAAGACAGCGGCATTGCACAGTTTGGGTGCCGTGCGTGAGCCTCCCACAGCGGAACACGGGCCCTTGAGGCCCGAATGCCGCCTTCAAACCTCCACGCCCGGCTAGGTGTCGGTGGCCGCCCGCTGTCGCGCCATCATCGATTGCAGGGCGTGCTGCAACTGATCGAGCGTGTAAGGCTTGCGAAGCGCCGTCCACCTGAACGCAAAGCGATCGTGGTTGGGAATGGGGTTGCCGGAGGCAAAGACGACCCGCAGTTCCGGATGCAGCGCAAACGCGTGCTGCGCGAGTTCAATCCCCGACATGTCCGGCATGATCAGGTCCGTAAACAGAACGTCGAACGCCTCCGCCTGCAGGGCTTCGAGCGCCTGCGCGCCGCTGGCCGCCTGCTGGGGCGTGATCCCGATCAGCATCAACAGCTCGCACACCGCGCCACGCAATGAAGCGTCGTCCTCCACCACGAGGATGCGCAAGCGCGCCGGCTCCCACACCGCGCCCGTGTCGAGATCGGGCGGCGTGTCGCCTTCCTCGGGTCCGCTCGCTTGCACCGCGTCGCTTCCGAGCACCTGGCGAATCTTGAAGGCGAGCTGCTGGCGGCTGTACGGCTTGCTCAGCAGCTCGACGCCCGGATCGAGCCGCCCACCGTGCACGATGGCGTTCTGCGTGTAGCCGGAGGTGTAAAGCACCTTCAGCGCGGGCAGTGTCTGAACTGCTCTCTGCACCATCTCCGTACTGCGCAGGGCACCCGGCATGACCACGTCGGTGAAGAGCAGGTCGATATGCACACCGCTCTCGACCACGGCCAGCGCCTGCTCTGCATTGTTGGCCTTGAGCACGGCATAGCCGAGGCCGCTCAGCAGATCGACGACGGTCTCGCGAACCTTTGCGTCGTCTTCCACAACGAGGATCGTCTCGTTGCCGTGCTTGAGCGCTCCAGCCTTGACGCGTGCGGGCTCGACCGCCGTACCGGTGGAGCGGGGCAGATAGACGCGCACCGTCGTGCCCTCTCCGACCTCGCTGTAGAGGCGAATATGGCCGCCGCTCTGTTTGACGAAACCGTAGGCCATGCTGAGCCCCAGGCCCGTGCCCTCGCCTTCGCGCTTGGTGCTGAAGAACGGATCGAAGGCGCGCTCCATGACTTCCGGGCTCATGCCCGTGCCCGTGTCCGTCACGGCCAGCATGACGTACTGCCCGGCCGGCACATCGGGCAGCGCTGATACATAGCCGTCGTCGAGCGTGGCGTTGGAGAGTTCGAGCGTGAGCTTGCCGCCTTCCGGCATCGCATCCCGCGCGTTGATCGCCAGATTCAGGATGACGTTTTCCAGCTGATGCGGATCGACCGCGGTATTCCACAGTCCGCCCGCGACCACCGATTCGATCTCGATCGCCTCGCCCAGCGCGCGCCGCAGCAGATCATCCATGGCGCGCAGTTGACGTGCAGGGTTGATCACAACGGGTGCAAGCGGCTGCTGGCGACCGAAGGCCAGCAACTGGGCGGCAAGCTTTGCACCCCGGTCGACGGCATCGATGGCGTTATTCAGCCGCTCGGCGCTCCAGGCATCGCGCCCATGCCGGCTTTCGAGCAGTTCGAGGTTGCCCCGCAGCACCTGCAACACGTTGTTGAAATCATGCGCAACGCCGCCCGTGAGCTTGCCCAGTGCTTCCATCTTCTGAGCCTGGAACAGCGCTCTTTGCGTCTGCTCAAGCTGCTCGCCTGCGCGTCGTCGTTCCGTGATGTCGCGCGTGACCTTTGCAAAGCCGACCAGTTCGCCGTCTTCGTAGATGGCATCGATGATGACGTGCGCGAAGAAGCGGCTTCCGTCGCACCGTACGCGCCAGCCTTCGGCTTCGAATCGCCCGTCGCGCCGGGCCGTCTCCAGGCCCCGGAACGGCACGCCGGCCGCAACATCCTCGGGCGTATAGAAACGCGAAAAATGCGAACCGATAATCTCGGCCTCGGTATAGCCCTTGATGCGCCGTGCCCCGGCATTCCAGCTCGTGATGTGCCCGTCGGTCGACAGCATGAAGATGGCGTAGTCCGTCACGCCCTGAACCAGCAGCCGAAAATTCCGCTCGCTTTTGAGCACAGCGTCGTGAGCGGCCTTCTTGTCGCTCATGTCGCTGATCACGGTACCGAACCCGATCAACGCGTTGTTGCCGTCGCGCAGCGCCGTCATGGCGACGTTCGCCCAAAAGGGCGTGCCGTCCTTGCGGGTGCGCCATCCCTCCTCGACGTGCCGCCCTGTCTGGGCGGCAGCATGCAGCGCGGCTTCGGGCGCACCCAAGGCCCGGCTCTCCGGCGGATACAAAAGGGCGAGTGGCTGACCAATAATCTCGTCCGGCCGATAGCCCTGCATCCGTTCGCCGCCAGGGTTCCACGTGGCGACAACGCCGGGGCGCGATAGCGCGAAGATGGAGAAATCCGAGGTGGATTCGGCCCACAACCGCAGCCACGCAAAACCGGACTCAGAAGACAAGAGATCGTGATTCATTGAATTGGCAGATCAGCGCGCAACCGCAGGCGTGTCGGGAGCGCATAGCAATGAGTGGACCGCGCCCGCATCTTTACCGAAACCGGCGCGATGGGCGACTGAAACGCCACTCCATCGAACCGGTCTGTCTGGCCAGAGGAACGCAGTTTGCATACCTTGTAGCCACAAGCGCAGCATTGGCCGTTCCCGCAACAATCGGGATGACAGCGGCGCGGCGCACGAGACGGCTTCCCGACCATGGCTTTCGCCACCATCAAGGAAACCCATGAACCTATCCGACTTCATCGAGGCAAACCTCCCGGGCCTCATCGACGACTGGACGGAATACGCGCGCAAGCTCGATGGCAGCCGCTCCCGTCTCTCCGATCAACAGCTGCGCAACTCGGCGCGCGACCTTCTCCGGCGAATTGCTGCCGATATGCGCGAGGGGCAGACGTCTGCACAACAGCACGCCAAATCGTGGGGCGACCGCGCACCTTCGGAATCGGGCTTCAATGAAGCCGCCCACGAGCACGCCGACGACCGCCTCTCGCACGGGTTCGACATCAACGATCTGGTGGCGGAATACCGCGCGTTGCGCGCCAGCGTGCTGCGCCGGTGGCAGCAAGATCCGCAGGCTCACGCCCTGGCGTTGCAGGAGATGATCCGGTTCAACGAGGCCATCGACCAGATGCTTGCAGAATCGGTGCGCCAGCATGCCCAGCAAACCGAACGCATGCGCGACCTGTTTGCCGGCGTGCTTGCCCATGACCTGCGTTCGCCGCTCGGCGCGATCCTGGCGTCCGCAGAAACGCTGCTGCACGACGATGGCCTGTCTTCGCGCAGCGTTCGGGCGATCGCATTCATCCAGCGCGGTGCGATGCGCGTGCAGCAGATGATCGACGACCTTCTTGTTTTCACACGCACACGCCTGGGCGATTTCCTGCCCACGAGTTTCAGCACGCAGGATATGGGGCGACTGTGCAGCGACGCCATCGACGAAGTGTGCGCGTCGTACCCCGACGCGAAGATCGACCTGCGCCTGGCGGGCGAACTGCGTGGCAAGTGGGACGGCAGCCAGATCGGCCAGTTGCTGGTCAATCTATTGGCCAACGCGGTGCGCTACGGGTCGGGGCGGGTCGCCATCGAAGCCGCCGGGCGCGACGGGCAGATGACGATTGCCGTTTCGAACGAGGGCAACCCCATACCGCCCTCCGCTTTTCCCACCCTGTTCGATCCGCTGACCCGCGCAACACGGCCGGACCACAGCAGGAGCGCCGCCGGCATCGGGCTTGGCCTGTATATCTGCCGCTGCATTGTGCAGGCGCATCGCGGGACGATCGATGTGCAATCGTCGGAACACGGCACGACCTTCACTGTGCGGATTCCCTTTTCGGTGGCTGCTTGACCTTGTCGGTCGCCGTGCAAAAAAAGCCGGCACCCTGAGGTACCGGCCCTTTCTCTTCCTTGGGCGAATCGCAGCGTCGATCAGCCCGCCTGACGCAGCGCAGCGGCTTCCTCCCCACGCTTGCCCATCAGCAACTGCACCACCACCGCCACGATGATGTTGAAGGCCAGTGCTGCCAAGCCGGTGTAGATGGTGTACTTGTCGCCGCCAATCACAAAGGTGTGCACGGGCTTGATGCCGTCGGAGAAGGCCAGCCAGCTGCCGCCGATCATGCCCGCCGCCCAGCCGGCCAGCAGCGCCGGTGCGCGGAAGCGGTTCGAGATGTTGAACAGACCGAACACCACCGACGGGAACGTCTGCACGATCCACACGCCGCCCAGCAGTTGCAGGTCCAGCGCGAACTTGGTCGGCAGGAACAGAATGAACACCAGCGCGCCCGCCTTGACGATGAGCGAGATCACCTTGGCAACCTTTTCCTCACCGGCGTGCGAGAGGTCCGGCGCCACGTAGGGCTTCCAGAAGTTGCGGGTGAACAAGTTGGCCGCACCAATCGACATGACCGCCGCCGGCACCAGCGCACCAATGGCGATGGCCGAGAACGCAAAGCCCGTGAACCAGCTCGGGAACAGCGCGTTGAACAGCGCGGGCACCACGTCGTTGTTGTTGGTGACCTTGATGCCCGCGGCGTAGGCCATGAAGCCCAGCAGCGCAATCAGGCCCAGCAGCACCGTGTAGGCCGGCAGGAAGACGGCGTTCTTGCGGATCGTGTCTGCACTGCGCGCGGCAAAGATGCCCGTGAGCGTATGCGGATACATGAACGCCGCCAGCGCCGAGCCAATCGCCAGCGTGGCGAACGGCAGGAACTGCGCAGGCTTGAGCGTCAGACCCGTAGCACCGCCCTTGATGGCAAACGCATCGTGCGCGCTCGCAAACACCGCACCGTAGCCACCGAGCTTGGCCGGCACCAGCACCACCGCCACCAGCACCACGATGTAGATCATGATGTCTTTGACGAAGGCGATGAGCGCAGGCGCCCGCAGGCCAGCGGAGTACGTGTACAGCGCCAGGATGACGAAGGCAGCCGCCAGCGGCAGCTCGCCCGTCAAGCCCAGCGCCTTGATCACGACTTCCATGCCGATGAGCTGCAGGGCGATGTAGGGCATCGTCGCCACCACGCCCGTGAGCGCCACCGCAAACTCCAGCGAGCGCGAGCCGTAGCGGCCGTACACGGCATCGGCCGCCGTGACGTGGCCGTTGGCATGCGCCACCTTCCACAGCTTGGGCATGATCAGGAAGACGATCGGGTACACCAGGATCGTGTACGGCAGCGCGAAGAAACCGTACGCGCCCACGGCATACACGAGTGCCGGCACGGCGATGACGGTGTAGGCGGTATAGAAATCGCCGCCCACCAGGAACCACGTGATCCAGGTGCCGAAGTTGCGGCCGCCCAGGCCCCACTCTTCAATGTGGGCGCCCTTGTCGGAGTTGCCGCGCTGCCAGCGCGAGGCGATGAAACCCAGCACCGTGACCAGCGCGAAGAAAAAGATGAAGACCGCCAGCGCAGTCCAGTTAATATGTCCGTCCATCATTCTTCTCCTTTGCTCTGGCCGTTCTTGAAGACGATCCAGATCAGCAGCGAGGTGATCGGCACCCAGAGGAACTGGTACCAGTAGAAGAACGGAAAGCCGAAGAGCGCGGGCGTTTCCTGGTTGTAGAACGGCACCCACAGCAGGCCGATGAAAGGCAGTGCGAGCAAGAACTTCATGGGTTGTCTCCTGGTTCGGGGACTTCGGATGTTGTTTTGAACAGGTGAGGTGCCACGCCCGATGCGTGACCAGACGGATGTCTGACGGATTGCTTTCCGCCTTTGTTGTTATCCGGCGCACTGTGATCGCGCGCCTTCTGGAAGACCATCCGCACCTGTACGCAGCAGCCACACGTAGTACTACGTAGTAAGCGTAGACTTTTCGCGTGAAATAACCAATCGCTAAGGTGGGCGCGGGTTTCCTAGGGTTTTCACGAATTCCTGTCATGACAGACAGCCGCCGAATGCGTGAGCAAAACTCGCTGGCCACCACGGTGCCGCATGGCACCAAGCACAACGGGGAGCCGCAGTGGCTCCCCGTTGACTGTTGTGACGCAGCATAAGCCCTGCCGTGCCCAGGGTTTCTGCCGGGTGCAGCGCTGCCGCGTTGCGAATTCCGGGGGGGCCAAACGCGCCCCGAAATTCGGCAAATGCAATTGCCTGCTCGTGCAAAGGTCTGCGTGCCGAGGGACTCCTCACGCCAACCGATCCGATCGAATCAATAATTAAAGACAGAATTGATTTGATTAAATTATCAAAATTGAATTAAACCAATCAAAGATTTTTTATTCGCATTTTTCCGCCTTTCTTTAGTCTCTAGGCCGCGATTTTTGTATGTATTCCATCTAACGGAAATCGTTTGCCCGCAACCCGCAAATGGCGTGATCATCAGGAAAAACCCGGACACGGATTGCTATTCAAGCACCCGTTTCTTTAGAGCAAACACTCAAAAAAGTGTGGTGTTTTGAATTTTTTTTCAATCTGATTGAAAAAATACTTGTAAGGTAGTTCCATCGTGCGCATTCACATCCCACTTAGCCCGGCAATCCCCTCGCCGGGTTTTTTTTGGGCGGTGCATCCGATGGCCTCGTCTGCGGCAATCCATCGTGAACGCTGGGGACATTGCAAAGCGCTCAGGGGCGCTGGAACACCTCGCGGCCACCCCCCCCCGCAGCAGCCGTGCGGCGCGCCACACCCAGCCCAAAGGCGCGCGAACTCGGCTTCTGCCGCTGCTGCTACGACCACCTTGCGGGGCAAGTGGGCGTGGCCGTCACGCAGGCGCTGCAATCACGCGGCCATCTGCTGTCGATGCCCGACAAGCACTACGAGATCACGCCCGCCGGCGTCACGTGGTTTGGCGATGTGGGGCTCGACGTGCGCGCCATTCGCCCGACACGGCGGGGGCTGGCGCGGCAATGCCTGGACTGGATCGAGCGCACGCATCACGTGGCGGGACCGCTCGGCGTGCAGTTCCTGCGTCGGCTGTGCGATGTCGGCTGGATGCTGCGCGCACGCGATTCACGCGGCCATCTGCTGTCGATGCCCGACAAGCACTACGAGATCACGCCCGCCGGCGTCACGTGGTTTGGCGATGTGGGGCTCGACGTGCGCGCCATTCGCCCGACACGGCGGGGGCTGGCGCGGCAATGCCTGGACTGGATCGAGCGCACGCATCACGTGGCGGGACCGCTCGGCGTGCAGTTCCTGCGTCGGCTGTGCGATGTCGGCTGGATGCTGCGCGCACGCGATTCACGCGCGGTGCTGGTCACGCCCAAGGGCTGGCAGTAGTTGCATCAGCGCCTGGGCGTGGATGAGGCGACGGTGCGCAGCGAGGCCGAACACCGTCACGCATGACGCCGTCGATCAGTGCCCGGCAAAGGCCAGCACTTCCGGCAGGCGGGCAAGCAGCGCATCGCGCGAGCGGATGCCGCCCGACGTCGGCTCAACCTTATCGTCCTGGATCAGGTTGGCAAACACGTACGTCTTGTCGCCCTTCCTGGCCCAGCCGACAAACCAGCCGTAAGCGTGCGCCTGGTCCCACGTGCCATCGGGCGACGTGTTGCCCGGCGCAGGGCCGGCAGTGCCCGTCTTACCCTGCACCGCCCAGCCGCCTGGCACCTGCCAGGTCTGCACGGTACGGTCGACCATCTCGTAGGTGCGCGCAGACACCGACAACTGCCGGTTGACGATCCTGCGCATAAAGCCGACCTGCTCCTCCGGCGAAATCTTCAGTGACGAGGTGATCCACGAGCGGTCCATACCGTTGTTCTTGCCTGGATCGCCGCTCACATCCATGTTGCCGTAGCCGAGCTTGCGCACGTACGCCTGGAAGGTCTGCGCGCCCATCGCATGCGTAATGCGCTGCGAATACCAGACCACCGAATACTTGAGCCACAGCGCCGGGTCGATGGGCTGGTGCCAGGCGTCGCCGCCCCAGTCGGGGTCTCCGCGCTTGAAGTGCTCAACCGGGGTGTGCTCGTCTTTGAGGAAGCCGTGGTCGAAGCCCATGACGGCCAGCGCGAGCTTGAACGTGGAAGCGGGCGTCACGCGCTCGTCGCACTTGCCTTCGTGCAAGACGGCCTTGCCCGTGGCGGCATCGGCCACGATCGTGCAGATCGGGTGCTCGGCGCGGGCAAAGGTTGCAAGCGCGGCAAGCAGGGCGCCGATGGCGGCGTGGCAGCGTTTCATTATCGATCAACCTCATGTTGGGGGAATGCAGAGAACTGCGCGGCAGCGTAGCAGCGAGGTTGCCGTCCTGCAGACCGCCACACGCGTAACGGCTGTAACGCGGGCGCAACTGCCAACCAGAAAAGAGGGGCTTGCAAATTTTTCGGCGGTCGGTAAAATGCGCCGCTCACCTAGCCCAGGTGGCGGAATTGGTAGACGCACTAGTTTCAGGTACTAGCGGGTAACTCCGTGGAGGTTCGAGTCCTCTCCTGGGCACCAGACACAGTCCCAAGCAGTTCAGGGGCGACAAAAAACCCGCGTGGCGATGAGCCTCGCGGGTTTTTTGTTGTCCGGATGGATGCAGCGCGACGAAGCGGTTGCGCCCCGCACCAGCGAATCGCCAGCAAAGCCACGGCACCGCTCCCGCCAATGTATCGACAGGTTTGCGCGATCAGCCCCCGCTCCGATTCGGCAGCGCCGCTCAGAACGCCGCCATCGACAGCGCGACAACACCCCCGGCAGCGACGATTGCGTGGGGTGTCGTCACCAAACGCCGAATACATCAAGCCTTCCTGGCCGTGCCAACCTGACGCCGTAATGGGCGCTGCTTGCGTTATTGACACACCGTGCGGACGGGTCACCAGCCGTGGAACCGCGCCCACGTCTGCACCACACCCCGCGACGACACCGCCTGGTACTCCGGGAACTGCGCCCCCGTGGCGCACGCATGGTTCGGCAGCACACGCAACTTCGCGCCGACAGGAAAGCGTGCCAAGAGGTCTTCACGCGCCGAGCCATCGCTGGCCGCCAGAATGCCGTGCTCCTGGTTCGCGCCGATCAGCGTGAGCCCTTCGAGCGGCGTACCGTCGAGCGTGCACGGCTGCCCGTAGCCAAAGTCATGAGACTGCTTAGCGGTGCCGCGGTCTCGGCTCATCGCCATCCATCCGGCGTCGACAATCACCCAGCCTTTGTCGGGCTGATGGCCGATCACGGTGGTCAGCACGCTCAGTGCGATCTCGTCCATCGCGCACACCCCAACGTTGTGCATGACCAGATCGAAGAACACATAGACGCCGGCGCGCACCTCCGTCACGCCTTCGAGGTGCTCGGTGGCCAACGCGGTGGGCGTCGAGCCCACGCTCACCGCCGCACACGGCACGTCGGCATCGCGCAGGCGCTGCGCTGCGCGCACGCAACCGGCGCGCTCCTGCTCGGCCAATGCGGCCAGCGCGGCGCGGTCGTTCAGATCGTAGCTGGACCCGGCGTGCGTCATCACGCCGCCCACGTCGATGCCGCCGTCTTTCAGGATGCGGCCGACTTCCAGCAGCGCGTCCTGCTCGGGCGTGATGCCGGAGCGGTGCCCATCGGTATCGACTTCGATCCACACTTCGCAGCGCTCGCCGTGTGTGCGGGCGTAGTCGACGACCGCATGGGCGGCCTCGGCGTTGTCAACCACGAGCTTGAGATCGCAGCCACGCTTGCGCAGCGCCATCGCACGCGGCAGCTTGGTGGCGACAATGCCCACGGCGTACAGGATGTCCTTGATACCGGCGGCAAAGAAGGCCTCGGCCTCCTTCAACGTCGATACGGTGATGCCCTGCGCGCCCGCCGCCACCTGTGCGCGCACGACGTCGAGGCACTTGGTGGTCTTCACATGCGGGCGGAATTTCACGCCCAGCGCGTTCATGCGGTGCTGCATGCGGGCGATGTTGTGCTGCATGCGCGGCAGGTCGATCAACGCTGCGGGCGTGTCGATGGTGTCAATCACGTGTGTGTCGGTGGTCATGGCTGCATCCTCATGCGGCAAAACGGCGGGCCCAAGGCAGCAGGTCGACCAGTGTGGGCGAGGTGATCTCCGGCAACTGGGCGCCCTCCACAGGCGTCAGGCCGATCCGGTTGTGCCAATACGTGCGCAGGCCGACGGTCGCCGTGCCGAACATGTCGTAGCTGGAGCCCGCCACAAATGCCGCGTCGGCCGCGTCTACGCCAAGTTGCTCGAGGGCCATGCGATACGGCTTCGGGTCGGGCTTGTACACGCCCGCCTGCTCGGCCGTGATGACGACATCCCACGTGATCGGCAACAGCGCGGCGGCTTGCCGGCCCAGCCGTTCCGAGCAGTTGGTGACCACGGCCAGCTTGCAGCGCGGCTGGAGCTGGGCCAGCGCTTGCGCAGCGCCACTCCACGGTGCGAGCTGCAACCAGTTCGCTTCCAGCGCTTCGGGTGCGGAAGCCGGCAAGCCGACGTTCTGCGCGGCCTGCCGCACCATCGCTTCATAAGGAACGTACGTGCCACAGCCGTACGTGAGCCGCAGATACTCGGCGCGCCACGTGCGGCCTGCCTGTTCGGAGCCGGCAGCGCGGTTCCAGAGCGACCACGAATCGAGCAACGCGGTCAGCAGATCGAACAGGATGGCCTTGGGATAGCCGTTGTCGGGAGAAACGGTGGAGGCGGTGGAAACGTTCACGCTGGTCACCTGCAAATCGGTAGGGATCGATGCAGCCGATTGTAGGTACCCCGCACCGGCTTTCGGTGAAGCTGGCTTGAATCTAAGATTCAGTATCACTACATCAGGCGCGCCACGGCGGCTGCGGCTTGAAACGGCCTTGCAGCGCCTGCATGAAGTGACGCGTGCGTTGCGGCAACCCCGCGCGGTTGTGCGTGAGCGCGATCACGTTGGCGTCCGGCGCCTTCCAGCCGGGCAGCAGGCGTACCAGCCGGCCCGCGCGCAGGTCGTCGGCGACATCCCATTCCGAGCGCAGGATCACGCCGCGCCCTTCGCATGCCCAGTGGCGAATGACATCGCCGTCGTTGCAGATGAGCCGTCTCGGCACGCGCACGCTGCGGCTCGTGCGGCCCTTGCTGAAGTGCCAGAGCGACACATCTTCCTTGTTCTCGCGCAGCACGATGCAAGGCAGCGCGGCAAGGTCATCGGGCGTTTCCGGCAGGCCGAAGCGCTTCACAAACGCGGGCGACGCGCAGACAAAGCGTGCGTTCGGCGCAATCGCATGGCCGACCAGATTCGACACCTGCAATGCGCCGATATGCACCACCACATCAAAGCGGTCCGCCGCCTCGACAAGGGGTGCATCGGACAGCGCCAGTTCGATGTCGACATCAGGATGCTGCTGCTGGAAATCCGCAATGATGGGCGCCACGTGGCGCCGCCCAAACCCCAGCGGCGCATTCACCTTGAGCGTGCCCACGAGGCCGCCCCGGCGCGTGTGCAAATCCTCCGACAGTGCATCGAGCTGGCGGATCAGCTCTGCTCCACGCTCGCACAGCAGCGCGCCCTCTTGCGTAAAGCGCAGGCTGCGCGCGGTGCGATCGACCAGCCGTGTGCCAAGCTTCTTCTCCAGTTGCTGCAGGCGCTGCGACACGGCCGATGGCGTCAGGTCCAGCGCCCGCGCCGTCGCCACCAGGCTGCCGTTGTCCTGGATGGCGAGCAGGAAGCGCAGGTCGGCGGAATCCGTCATGGGTTACTTGCCGGCAAAGCGGTCCGTTGCGGCCAGCAGCTGATCGAGGATGCCCGGTTCGGACCATGCATGACCGGCACCTTCGATCAGGTGGAAGTCCGAATCCGGCCACGCCTGATGCAGCGCATACGCATAGCGCGCAGGGCACGGCATGTCGTAGCGTCCATGTACGATCACGCCGGGAATACCCGCCAGCCTGTGCGCCTCGCGCAGCAACTGGCCCTCTTCCAGCCAGCACTGATGCGTGAAGTAGTGGTTCTCCAGCCGCGCGAAGGCCAGCGCGAAATGGTCGTCGGCGTGCTTGGCGCTGTTGGCGGGGTCGGGCAACAGCGTGATGGTCTCGCCTTCCCACACACTCCACGCGCGGGCAGCTTCGATCTGCTTGGCGGTGTCGTTGCCGGTCAGCACTTTGCGATAGGCCGCAATCATGTCGCCGCGCTCGGCCTCGGGAATCGGCGCCTGAAAGCGTGCCCATTTCTCGGGGAACATCTCCGACACGCCGTACTGGTAGTACCAGCGCAGCTCGGCATGCGTGACGGTGTAGATGCCCCGCAGCACGAGTTCGCTCACATGCTGCGGATACTTCTGCGCGTAAGCGAGCGCCAACGTCGAGCCCCACGAGCCGCCGAAGACAAGCCAACGGTCCGCACCGGCGATGGCGCGCAGTCGTTCGATATCGGCCACAAGGTGCCAAGTGGTGTTCGCCTCCAGGCCCGCGTGCGGCGTTGACCGCCCGCAGCCGCGCTGGTCGAACAGCATGGCGTCGTAGCGTGCCGGATCGAACACGCGGCGGTGATCTGCCGAAACACCGCCACCCGGCCCGCCGTGCAGGAACACCGCCGGCTTGGCACCGGGCGTGCCGACGCGCTCGTAGTAGATCGTGTGGCCATCGCCCACGTCGAGCATGCCGGTTTCATACGGTTCGATGGGCGGATACAGCGTGCGCAGTGCAGACATGGTCGGTCCTGTCGAGAGGTTGCCGTGGGAATGGGCTGATTCTACAGACGGGTTCCCGCTTGCACATATTTTTGAACGACGTATAAAATTGCACCTCGTTTAATAATAGCGAGCCCACCATGTCGTCCAGTCCGTCCCCCATCGAAGCCGGCCGCCGCGAACGCAAGCGCACCCAGACGCTGGACCACCTGGCGGCCACGGCCTTTTCCCTGTTCGAGCAGCACGGTTACGACGCCGTGACGATGGAGCAGATTGCCGCGCAGGCCGATGTGTCCAAGGGCACGCTGTACAACCACTTTCCAGTCAAGGAAGCCCTGCTGGCGCACCAGTTCCACGCCGAGCTGGCGGCAGGCGGCGCGCAATTGCGTGGGCAGATCGAGGCGCAGCCGGATTTCGCCTCGCGCCTGGCGGTGCTGCTGTCCGCCTCGGCCGACTGGTGCAACGTGCGCCGGCCCTATCTGGCCGCGTATTTCCGCTACCGCTTTGCCAGCGCCGACCTGGCTGCCCGCGACCGTGACGCAGACAAGCGCAGCGGGCTCGAAGCGGTGTTCATGGCACTCATTGACACAGCGCAGCACTCGGGCGAACTCGACACGCGGCTCGATGCGGAGCACCTCGCGGGGCTGTTCGAGTACTTGTACCTCGGTGCGCTGATGCGCTGGCTTGCGCGTCCGGACACCGACCTGCACGCGGGCTTCTCCGCTGTCATCGATCTGTTCCTGCACGGCGTGGCGCGCAAGGAGGCGTGATGAACACGCTCGTGCTCGATTGGCCGGCTGCGGCGGCGGCCTGCGCCGCAGTGGCCGGCGGCAAAGGCTGGCAGCTTGGACGGATGGCGATGCTCGGCGTGCCGGTGCCCGATGGTTTTGTGCTGGTGGCAGATGCCAGCCGCGGGCGCAGTCGCGGAGATGGCGTGCCCGACGCCGTGCTGGCTGCCATCACCGAAGCGCTGACGGCGCGCGGCTGGCAGAACGCGCCACTGGCCGTGCGCTCGTCCGCGCCGCAGGAGGATTCCGCGCAACGCTCGTTCGCGGGCATCCACGAAACACGCCTGAACGTCATCGGCGCGCAGGCGCTGGCAGAAGCGGTACGCGCCGTGTGGGACTCGGCGCACGCACCGCAAGCGTTGGCATACCGCGAGCGCTTTGGCATCGACACCGCCGACCTGGCGATGGCCGTGGTCATCATGCCGATGTTGCCGGCGGTGGCCGCAGGCATCGCGTTCACAGGCGACCCGCTGACCGGCCGCGATGACCACATCGTCATCAACGCGCACTGGGGCCTGGGCGAAGCGCTGGTGGGCGGCCACGCCGATGGCGACGTCGACCGGCTCGAAGTGGCGCCGCAAGACGACACGCTGCTCGTGGTCGAACGCCAGATCGGCACGAAGCGCCACATGACGCGCGCGCTGACCGAAGGCGGCACGACACTCGCCGACACCGCGACAGAAGACGCCCGCCGTGCCGTGCTGGACGACGCGCAGCTCATCGCCTTGGCCACGGTTGCACGCGACACGGCCCGCGCGCTCGACTTTGCCCAGCCGCGCTACGACATCGAATGGGTGTGGGACGGACAGCGCTTCTGGATCGTGCAGGCGCGCCCGATCACCGCGGCCGCCCGCTCCACCTACCCCGCCCTGCAAACCCAACCGACGTTCTGGACGCGCGGCAACACGCGCGAGATGTTTCCCACACCGCTGTCGCCCATCGACTGGGCGCTCTATGGCCACGCGGCCAACCGGATGCTGACGCTGGCGTACTCGCTTGCGGGCTACTCGCTACTGCCGGGCCTGGAGCGCGCCAGGCTCTTCGGCGGCCACGTGTACCTGGATGTTTCGTTGATGCAGTGGGAGGCGTTTGACGCGTTCGGCATTGCGCCCGATGCCATCAACCGCATGCTGGGCGGCACGCAGCCCGAGATTGCGCTGCCCCGCACCACGTGGGCGCAGCGGCTGGCGCGCGGCGCACGGCTCGTGCGATATCTATTGAGAGCAGGCGCTGCGCGCCGCCATGCGCAGAGCGATCTGAACCGGGCCCGCAAGCAAGCCGCGCAATGGCGTGAAGACGCGTGGCCGGAAGCGACCGCCGAGCTGGCCACCTGCCTGCGCGAGCGCTTCAACATTGTGCGCCGCGCAGACAGCCTGTTCTTCCTGCAGGGCTCGGCGGGCGGCGCCGTTTCGGGGCTGGTCGACGTGATCGAAAAACAGTGCCCCGGCGAGGGCCACGCGCTGGCCGCCGCGCTCATGGCCGGCACAGAACCCAGCGTCACCGCACAGCAGAGCCATGACCTGATGGCGCTGGCACAAACGGCCGCCACCGATACCGAAGCGCTCGCCTGGCTTCGCGGCGACAGACGCATCGGCACGCAGTGGACGCAGCAACTGCCGGCGCACAGCCCGTTCCGCCTCCACTTCAGTACGTTCGTGGAGCGCTACGGCCACCGCGCCATTGAAGAGAGCTACTTCCGCCACCCGCGCTGGCGCGAGCAACCGGACTACTTGCTCGACCTCGTGGTCGGCCTGATCGGCACCGATGCCAGGGCGGGGCGGCAAAGGCAGCAGACGGCGTCTGAGCGAGCGTGGGAACGTCTGCCGTGCTGGGTGCGGCCGATCGTGCGGGGCATGCTCAAGGGTGCCGTGCGTGACAGCAATCAGCGGGAGGCCGCGCGCAGCGCGCTCGTGGCATATCTGGAAGCGCTGCGCATCGGCCTGCTGAAGCTGGCGGACAGGTTGGTCGGCAAGGATGGACTCGATGCGCAGGAAGACATCTTCAACCTGACACTGGACGAATGCGTGGCTGCAGGCACCGGCGCATTGCCGCTGCGCTTTGCGGCCCAGCGTGCGCGTGAACGCCGCCGGCAATTGAACGATTGGGCTGCTGCGCAGGAGCCGGACATCATCGCCGAACATGGGGAGGTGCCGGTCGCGGCCACTGTGCCGATCGCCCTGGCCGCAGACGCCTGGAGCGGCACAGCCGTCGGCGCAGGCTCGGCACAGGGGCTGGCACGGCTGGTCGACCACGCTGCCGCCGGCACGGCGCTGCAAGCCGGCGACATCCTGGTCGCGCCCAGTACCGACCCCGGGTGGACGCCGCTCTTCTTGAAGGCCGGCGCACTGGTCATGGAGACCGGCGGCTACCTGTCGCATGGTGCCATCGTGGCGCGCGAGTTCGGGATTCCGGCGGTGGTGAACGTGCCCGGCATCCGGGCCCAGTTGAAAGACGGCGAGACCATCCGCGTGGATGGCAACACCGGCACGGTCAGCAGAGTGGCGGGTTAGCCACCCCAATGTGGTGATGAGGCGACACTGGCGAATCCAAATTGCTGCGGCGCAATATTCGGACTAACATTCGGGTATTCCCTAGTAGGGTTATCCCTAAATCAGTCTTCAGAAGGAATCGCCATGAACACCGTCGCTCTCAAAGCCGCTCCCGCCTCGCGTTTCGCCCGTTTCTGGCAAATCGTGCGCCGTGAAGCCAGCCGCGCCGTCGCGCTGCACGTGGAAAGCTGCGGCATGATGGCCGAGTTGTATCGCCGTTCGGGTCGCTAAGCCGAACCGACGGTTCCGGCATTTGTTGCGTCGCACCGTCTCCGGTGTGGCGCTGACACGGCAAGCGTGCCATCCCGAAAGATTTCGAGGGCGCAGCCCCAACCGGCAAAGCGTACCTATTTCTGCGTGCCGTCTGATGGCGCTGGAAGGTGCTGGGCGTCGTCTCCTGCGTCCTGACGATTGCGCGCCAGCGCGCGCGCATACACCGACGGCGCACCCGCTGCATGTGCCGTCACATAGCCGGTAATGCAGGCCAACATGAGCGGCAGCACCACCTGGTAGGACAGCGTCATCTCGAAGATCATCAGGATCGACATGAGCGGTGCATGCGTGGTGGCGGCCAGCAGTGCCCCCATGCCGACCACCGCGTAGCTGACGGGCACCGGCGCCGCATCCGGCAGCAGCGCGTGCATGCCCGTGCCGTAAAGCAACCCCAGCGCCGCGCCACAGAAGAGGGTGGGCGTGAATACACCACCCACTGCACCCGAGCCCGCGCTCGACGCCGTCGCCACCACCTTGCAGATCAGCACCAGCGCCACCGTCTGCCACAGCCAAGGTTCGCGCAGAAAGGCATTGACCACACTGTAGCCGTTGCCCCAGACCTCGGGCACGCCCGTGGACAACGCACCGACAATCAATCCGCCAGCGGCCAATTGCAGCGTGAGCGGCAGCTTGGTCTGTGCAAACGCGTCGCGCGCGCGGTCAATCAAACCCAGCAGCAGTGGTCCCACCATCCCCGCCGCCAGACCCAGGCCCAGATACGTCAGCACTTCCCAGCCGGAAACGAAATCGAAGTGCGGCATCTCGTAGACGGCCCCATAGCCGAAGAATTGGCGCACCACGATGTCGGCGGTGACCGCCGCCACCAGCAGCGGCCCCAGCGTCGCCGTGGTGATGACCCCGAACACGATTTCGCAGACGAACACGGCGCCCGAGATGGGCGCGTTGTAAGCAGAGGTGATGCCAGCAGCCGCGCCGCATGCCACCAGCAGACGCAATTGCTCGACTGGTACGGGCGTCCAGTGCCGCAATACGCGGCCGACCAGCGAGCCGCACATTGCTGCCAGTTGCACCATCGGCCCTTCGCGCCCGATCGACGCGCCGCTGGCCACCGAGCACAACGACGACGCACTGCGTACCAAACTCTGCCGCGCGCTGAGCACGCCATCGCCCACCGCAATGGCCTCCATATAGTCTTCAGCGCCTTTGCGCGGGATCCACTTGAGGCCCACCTGCAAGGTGATGCCTGCCAGCAGTCCACCCACGGTCGGCACCAGCAGGCGCGCCCCCCAAGGCAGCGCCCGCGCCGTAGCCACCAATCCTTGGTCCGTACCCGAGAACCACCATTGCAGATGACGCAGGCACTCGCGAAACAGGATCGTCGACAAGGCGCCCGCGCAGCCGATCACGCCGGCAATCACGAACACCAGATGCTCGCGACCGAAGGGCAGTCGGGCAATCGCGCGCCGCCACCATGGCTGGCGCGGCATATCCGGTTGAGGCGGCGGCGTGTCGGTCATGTCGATTCACATCAGGACGGATCGACATGATAGCGGCGGCGCCGCACCGGTTTTAGGTCGATGTCGCAACCACGGCGTCTGGCAACCACGCCTGCGGTACGTCTGCGCTGCGACGATTCGGGTCCCAGGCAATGACGCGCGCCTGCACGAGGTTTTCGATCACGAAAGGGTCGCGCGCGAGGATGGCGTCGATCTCTTCGCGAGAACCGGCACGCGCCAGGATGCCACCGCCCTCACGCGGGAAGAACGGTCCCGACATCAGGAAGTGGCCGCTCGCATAGTGGGCATCGAGATGCGCGCGGTGCGCAGGCAGCACGCGGTCGAGTGCTTTGAGCGGTGCGGTGTAGTTGAAAAGAATCAGGTACAGCATGCGATGGCTCCTTATCGGATGAGGTGACACCTTCGAAACACGAGACCCGGCAACGTGAAACAACAACGCCGAGCGTCCCGCAGAAATGGGTACGCTTTGCATGGAAACCCTGCGCCGCGCAGGGTTCTCAAGGGCGTAGGAGCAACGCACCCGAGGTCTGCCCGGCCTCCAGCGCGGTGTGCGCGGCGGCCGCATCTTCGAGTGCATAGGTACCGCCCACCGGCACGCGCACGCCATCGAGCATGCGCTGCAATGCTGCCTGTGCCCCCGTCCGGTAGTTCGACAGATCGGCCATGTAACGGAACACGCCTGGCCGCGCCAGCGCAATGGAGCGCGCGGGCCCAAGCGCCGCGAGATCGACGACGTTCGTTTGCGCGTTGCCGACATCGCCCGCCTGACCGATGCTAGCCACCATCCCGAACGGCCGCGTCACCGCCAACGAGGCCGGCAGCATCGCGCCGCCAACGCCGTCGATCACGTAGTCGACGCCTTCTCCACCAGTGAGTTGCAGCACGGCGTCGCGCACATCTTGCTGGCGATACAGTACGACGTGGTCCGCACCGTGCCCAATGGCGACGGCGGCTTTGGCTTCGCTGCCAACCGTGCCGATCACGTGCGCACCCTGGCGCTTGGCCCACTGCACCAGCAATACGCCCAGACCGCCGGCTGCCGCGTGCACAAGCACCGTATCGCCGGCGCTCACCTGCCGTACCCGCGTCAGCAGCATGTGTGCGGTGATGCCGCGCACCAACGTGGCGGCCACGGTTTCGTCATCCAGCGCATCGGGTAAGGCCATCGCGCGTTCGGCCGGGATGTTGCGGTGGCTGGTGTAGCCGCCGGGCGCGCCATCCATCAGGCCGGCCCAGGCCACGCGCTGGCCAACCACAAAGCCGCGTACATCCGTACCCACGGCTTCCACCACGCCAACGCCCTCAACACCGAGCACCGCCGGAAATGCCGGCACCGGATACAACCCGGCACGGTGATACACATCGACAAAGTTCACGCCGATGGCGGTGTGCCGCACCGTCAACGCGTTTGGTGCGGGCGGCGGCAACATCAGGCTGGCGGGCCGCAAACCCAATGCTGGTCCTGGTTCGCGGAGTTGGATCACCTTGGCATGCATAGCAAATGTCCTCGCAGAAATGGGTACGCTTTTTGGATTCGTCGATGACGGGTACTACGTTCGTCACGTTGTGAAACAAGCGTAATCCGTTCAGAATCACCCGGGAATCCACAAAAACTGACCACCTTCTGTGCAAAAAAGCTCAGACTGGCCGAAGAAAGTGCGTGCGCTTGCGCGTGCGGCAGCGGCCGAACCTTCTTCTTCCTTGCAGTGGGATGACGTGCGCTACTTTCTCGTGCTGGCGCGTGAAGGCAGCTTGTCAGCCGCAGCGCGGCGGCTGGCGGTGGAACACACCACGGTGGCGCGGCGTGCCGATGCCTTGGAGCAATCGTTGGGCGTGCGCCTGTTCGACCGCCTGCCGCGCGGCTGGCGTTTGACCGCCGAAGGCAACGCGCTGGCCGAGCGCGCTGAACGCATGGAGCAGGAAGCCGCCGGCTTTGCGCGTGCAGCCGCCGGGGCCGGTAGCTTGCGCGGGACGGTGCGTATCTCCGCGCCGCCCACGGTGGCCAGCCATATCATCGCGCCAAACCTGGCGACCCTGCGCCGGCAATGGCCTGGCATCGACCTCGTGCTGCTGGGTGAAAAACGCAACGCCAACCTGATGGCGCACGAGGCCGACCTGGCGGTGCGCCTGTCGCGTCCAACGTCGTCTGCCTTGGCGACACGGCCGCTGGGCGACCTCGGCTACGGTCTGTACGCCACCGCAGAAGTGCTCGCACGCCCCGAATCCGAATGGGAATTCATCGGCTACGACGAAAACCTGCGCCACGTGCCGCAGCAGCGCTGGCTGGACAACTACGCAGGCGAACGTCGCGTGGTCTTGCGCTGCAGTGATCTGGCAGCAATGCACCAGGCAGCGTTGGCCGGACTGGGTGTCGCCGCGCTCCCGCACCTGCTCGGCGCGCCCGCAGAAACGGGTACGCTTTTGCGTCGATTGCCCGTCGACGACCCTGCGCTGCATCGAGAAATCTGGTTGGTGATCCACCCCGACGTTCGACGATCACCGCGCGTGCGGGCTGTGGCCGACGCGTTGATCGCGTTGTTCGACGCACAGCGACACGTGTTGGCGGGGTTTTGAGCGTACGCAGAAACGGGTACGCTTTTGGGTGAAAAAGAACCGCAAACCCAATGGATATAAGGTTCTTACGCCTCGGCAATATTGCATGCCGAGGCGCGTTCGGAACACTCAGCCGCCCAGGTAGGCTTCGAGCACGCGCGGATTGCCCAGCAGGTTTTTGCCGCTGTCGGCCAGCACGATCTCGCCGGTTTCCAATACGTAGCCGTGTTGCGCGATCTTCAGCGCCTGGCGCACGTTCTGCTCGACCAGGAAAATCGTCAGGCCCTCGGCATTGATGGTGCGCAGGATGCGGAAGATCTCCTGCACGATGATCGGCGCGAGGCCCATCGACGGTTCATCCAGCAGCAGCACGCGCGGGCGAGCCATCAGCGCGCGGCCGATGGCCAGCATCTGCTGCTCGCCGCCCGACAGGTTGCCCGCCAAGCCGTCGATGCGTTCCTTCAGGCGCGGGAACAGGTGGAACACGCGCTCCAGGTCGGAGGCGATCTGCCCCTTGTCCTTGCGGGTGTAGGCGCCCAGCTCCAGGTTTTCGCGCACGGTCATGGTGGTGAGCGTGGCCCGCCCTTCTGCCACCTGCACGATGCCGCGCTCCACACGCTTGTGGGCCGACCACTGCGTGACGTCTTCGCCTTCGAACAGGATCTGGCCGCGCACATCACCCTGCGACTTCGGAATCAGGCCCGAGAGCGCCAGCAGCGTGGTCGATTTGCCCGCACCGTTTGCGCCCACCAGCGAGGTGATCTCGCCGGCCTTGAGCGCAAAGTCGATGCCCTTGACGGCTGCGATGTGCCCGTACGACACATCCAGCCCTTTCACTTCCAGCAACGTGGTCATGCCGTCTCCTTCTGCGCGGCATCGCCGGTCGCTTCATCGTCATCATCCCGGCCCAGATACGCTTCGATGACTTGCGGGTCGTTGCGGATCGCCTCTGGCGGCCCCTCTGCGATGATGCGGCCGAAGTTCAGCACCGCAATGCGCTCGCACAGGCCCATCACGAAACGCATGTCGTGCTCGATCATGAAGATCGTGTAGCCGCGCGCCTTGATGTTTTCGATCTCGGCCATCAGGTCGACCTTCTCCCCCGTGTTCATGCCGGCGACGGGCTCGTCGAGCAGCAGCAGCTTGGGTTCGGTGGCCAGCGCCCGCGCGAGTTCGAGCTTGCGCTGGTCGCCATAGGAGAGGTTGTCGGCAATGTCATGCGCCTTGTGGTCCAGCTTGACCCACGAGAGCAGCTCCAGCGCACGATCGCGCGCGCGGCGCTCGGCAGCGCGGTACTTGGGCAGCGAGAGCAGCAGGCCCGGCGCGCCGTAGTCCAGATGCCGGTGCATGCCCACCACGACGTTTTCCAGCAACGTCATCTCCTTGAAGATGCGGATGTTCTGGAACGTGCGTGCGATGCCCATCTGTGTGATCTGGTGCGGCTTCTTGCCGACGAGATCTTCGCCGTTGAATGTGAGCGAGCCGCCCGTCGGTGCCAGCAGGCCTGTGATGAGGTTGAAGACGGTCGTCTTGCCGGCGCCGTTCGGGCCGATCAAGCCGAAGATGCTGCCTTGCGGCACGTCAATGTTGACGTCCTGCAAGACCGACAGGCCGCCAAAGCGCTTGGAAATGGAGGTGAGTTTGAGCATGGCGGCCTCAGTGCGATTCATTGGAAGCAGCCCGGGTATCGCCCGTGCCCGGCATCGTGCCGCCGCGCTTCACGCCAAACCAGCGCGCGAAACGCGCCGGGTCCCAGATGCCCTTGGGCAGGAACAGCACGATCACCATCAGGGTCAAGCCGTTGATGACCAGTCGGAAATCCTTGAACGCACGCAACAACTCCGGCAGCAGCGACAGGATCAGGCTGCCGAGCACCGGCCCCGTCAGGCCGTTGGTGCCGCCCAAAATCGTCATCGTGAGAATTTCCACGCCGCGGTCGAAGCCGAATTCGTTCGGGCCGATGAAGAACGTCAGGTGCGCGTTGAGTGCGCCCGCCAGCCCGGCAATGGCCGCGCCCAGCGTAAACGCCAGCAGCTTGGCGCCCGCCACGTTGATGCCCATGAGGCCCGCAGCGGTTTCGTCTTCCTTGATGGCCTCGAATGCGCGGCCGACCTTCGAGCGGCGCATGCGCGCCAGCACGAACAGCGTGGCCAACACGGCCACCGCCACATGCCACCACTGGGTCAATTGAGGAATGCCGTTCAGGCCCAGCGCGCCGCCGGTCCAGTTCTCGGTATTCAGGATCAGCACGCGCACGACTTCGCCGAAACCAAGCGTGGCCATGGCCAGATAGACGCCCGAAAGACGCAGCGTCGGCCGGCCGATGACGACGGCCACCACGGCCGGTGCCGCCATGCCGCCCAGCAGCGCGACCGAGAACGGCATCTCCGCATTCATCGTCAGCAATGCGGAGGTGTACGCGCCGATGCCCATGAAAGCCGCGTTCGCCATCGCCAGCATGCCGCACGACAGCGTGAGGTAAATGGACAGCGCCAGCAAAGCATTGATACCCAGCGTGAGCACCAGGTTGCTGTAGACCGACCAGAAGTTGTCGAACCATTCCATGTCGGTCTCCTTATGCCTTGCGTTCCAGCACCTTGCCGAACAGCCCTTGCGGCCGCACCAGCAGGATCAGGAACAGCAGTCCGAACGCCACCGCGTCGCGCATGGTCGAGCCGATGTAGGCCACCGACAGCACCTCGGCAAACCCGAGGAACAGCCCGCCGAGCATCGCACCGCGAATGTCGCCCAGGCCGCCCAGGATGATGACCGCGATGCCCTTGTGCAGCATCGGCTGGCCCATCAGCGGGAACACGGCGTTGGAGTACAGGCCGATCAGCACGCCCGACAACCCGCCCAGCGCGGCGGCCGCAAACGAGGTCAGCAGGAACAGCCCTTCGACATTGATGCCGAGCAGCGCCGCGGCCTTGGGCGACTCCGCAATCGCCCGCAGCGCGCGGCCGAGTTGCGTGCGCTTGAGCAGCAGCATGAGCGCCGCCATCAGCGCGAACGACAGCACGATGATGCCCAGCTCCAGCGGCGTGAGGTGGATGCCGCCCAGGTCCAGCGAGGCATCCGACACGAGCCCGGCCGGGAAGCGCAGGTTCTCCGCCCCGAACACACCTTGCATGGCGTTGTTGATGGCGATGCCCGCGCCAATGGTGGCGATCATCGGAATCAGGTGCGGCGCGTTGCGGCGGCGCAGCGGGCGCAGCAGCAGGACGTCGATGATGAGACCGGCCACACCGCTCACGACAAAGCCGACGGCCAGCGCCGCCCACAGCGGCAGTTCGAAGTGGAGAACGACCTGCAGCGCCGCATAGGCACCGAGCATGAAGACCGCGCCGTGCGACAGGTTGATCACGCCCAGGATGCCGAAAACCAGCGTGAATCCCAGGGCGAACAACGCATACACGCAGCCGAGCGACAGCGCATTGACGAGTTGCTGTTCCAGCATGATGAATCAGAGTGAGGTGCGGCCGGACGAGACCAAAGCAGTCACCAGGCAGCCACAAAAAAAACGATGGGGCGTAGGTTTAGCTACGCCCCGCCTGTCTCGTTCAAAGGGTTTCAACGAGAACCGAAGATTACTTCTCGATCGTGTACTTGCCGTTCTTGGTCACGCTCACGATCGGCGTCTGCACAGCGTCGTAGCCGGCCGGCTTGCCGCGTGCGGTGACTTGGCGGAACGCAAACGCGCCGGTCGCGCCGGTGTGCTTGACTGCCGGCAGTGCATCGCGGATCGCCTTGCGGTCGGCTTCGAGGTTGCCGCTGAACTTGACCGTCTTCAGCGCCTTGCTCGCGATGTACATGGCGTCATACGCCTGCGCCGCAAACTGATCCGGCGCTGCCTTGTACTTGGTGGTGTAGGCAGTGATGAACTTGCTGTTCTCGGGCGTGTGGTTCTCGATTGACCACGGGCTGCCCACCCACAGGTTGTCGGACTTGTCGCGGGCGAGGTCGAACACCTTGACCGAGTTCATGCCATTGCCGCCGATGACCGGCACGTTCAGGCCAAGCTGGCGCGCCTGCACCATGATCGGACCGCCCTCCGCAATCAGCGCGGACAGTACGATCGCGTCCGGGTTCGTCGCCTTGATCTTGGTGAGCTGGGCCTTGAAGTCCACGTCGCCCTTGGCGAACGTTTCGGTGGTCGTCACCGGGATCTTCAGGTCTTCAAGCGCCTTCTTGAAGTTGTCGTAGCCGCTCTTGGTGAAGACGTCGTCGTTGCCGTACAGCACGGCCACCTTCTTCACGCCGGCCTTCTTCACAACGGTCTGGATCGTGGCCGGCAGCACGTCGGCTTCGGTCACGGAATTGCGGAAGACGTAGTCGCCGATGCTGGTGATGCCGTCTGCGGTGTTGGAAGTGCCAAAGGCAACCGTCTTGGACCCCTGCGCAATCGGGTCCGCCGCCTGTGCCGAGTTGGACAGCGTGGGGCCGAACACCATCGCCACCTTGTCCTGGAAGATCAGCTTCTTGAAGACGTTGATGGCTTCTTCCTTCTTGCCCTGCTCGTCTTCGATCACCAGCGCGATCTTGCTGCCGTTGATGCCGCCTGCGGCGTTGATCTCATCAGCAGCCAGCTGGAAGCCGTTGCGGATGGCCACACCGTATTGGGCTGCGCCGCCCGACAGCGCTTCGGCCACACCGATCTTGATGTCCTGGGCCGCGAAAGTCGTGCCCGTTGCGATTGCCGCCCCCGCAGCCACTGCCGTCAACAGCAGCCGTTTGATCATTTTTTTCATGCGAACCTGCTCCTTGTTTGTCCGTCGCGATTGCTTGAATGCGATGCGTCTCGAAGATGCGCTGGCCCAACACCGTCGCTCCCCCGCATGCGCCCTGCATCGCGTCCGGACGCTCGCCTGCCGGCGTTCGCGCCACGAAGACAAACAACGTTGGCGAAACAGCGGAAGACCTGCCGGGCGAGCGATGCCGGATCGGGCATGCGTGCACCGGGAGTGCGTCGGAGTGTGAAGCGAAGGCGCCATGGGTACAGCGCTCTTGTGCGCCGCGCCAGGGTCGCCGGCGCGTGCAGTCAGTCGCGGGACTTTACCGGAAAGCGCACGACCGTGCGATAGGGGATTGTCCGCCGCCCGGCCTGGAGGGCCGATGTTGCGCCGCAATATTGCCTGCGCAATACTGTCAAATCGACGTGGAGCGTACCCGTTTCTGCGTGCCTTGCGGCACTGCGAAAATCAGCCCGCCGATAGCTCGTCGGCGCTGACAAACAGGCCCTTGCCGCGCGATTTCGCTTCGTACAACGCTTCGTCGGCAGCTTCGAAGACGACGCTCTGCGCCAATGTGCGCGCGTCAAAGGTCGCGATACCGATGCTCGCGCCCACCTGCACCATCGCTTCGCGCAGGCGAAACGGCTTGTTGCATGCGGCCAGGATATTGGCGGCAACCGTCTTCGCGTCGTCCGGGTGCGACAGGTGCTCCAGGATGACGGCAAACTCGTCACCGCCAAACCGCGCCACGCCGTCGTACGGGCGCACGGCCCGCGCCAGACGCTGCGCGAAGGTACGCAGCAGGGCATCGCCCAGAGCGTGCCCGTACGTGTCGTTGACGACCTTGAAGCCGTCAAGGTCAACCAGCAGCAGTGCGCCGGTGGAACCATTCACACGCGCCTGGTCAAGCGCCGCCAGCAAGCGCTCTTCAAAGCCGGCGCGGTTGGCCAGGCCCGTGAGGTGGTCGGTAGTGGTGAGCGCGCGCAGGCGCAGCTCCTGTTTCTTGCGCTCCGTGATATCAAGGGTGACAGAATGCACACCCGCCACGCGGCCTTGCGCGTCGAACTGCGGAAGGTAGCTGACCTCTTCGCAGCGGTACGGATCGCGGCCGCGGAGTTCGCGCTCGAAGACCATCGTCTCGCCGCCCAGCGCGCGCCGCAGCGCATCGCGAAGGATGCTGTAAGCATCGTCACCCACGACTTCACGCACCGTCTGTCCGAGCATGCTCGCGGCCGCTCGTCCATACGCCTTCTCGTAGGCGGCATTCAGGAAGCGGAAGCGCTCGTCGGTGTCGATGAAGGCCACCAGCGCGGGCAGTGCATCGGTCACGGTTTGGAGCGTTTCGCGGCTGCGCTGCAGTGCCTCCTTGGCAGCCCTGTCCTGCGTGACGTCGCGCATGACCGATGAGAAGTACTCCATACGCCCAGCGGGATCGCGGTGCGCAATGATCATGTGGTTGATCGGTACGACCTGGTCCTCGGCACCTCGCGCGGTCGTTTCGCCAATCCAGACGCCATCGCGCGCCGCCGCAGGCACGGCCACCTCGCGCAGCCAGCCCATCGTCTCGGGTGGGTAGAAATCCGCAACGGTCAGGCCTTGGAGATTGGCATCCAGCGCAATGCCGGCAAAGCGGCGGCCGGCCGGATTCATATAGGTGACGTTGCCCTGTATGTCGCTCTGCGCAACAAAGTCGGTGGTGGAGTCGAGGATCTTGGTCAACACGCGCGACGCCTGTTGCGCCCGTGCCCGGACGGTGATGTCTTCCATGGCCCCAACGTGGCCCACGACCTCGCCGTCCACTCGCACCGGCGCGGTCGTAACGACGAGCAACCGCTCGCCAAGGCCCGGCACGATCACGCGCTGCTCGGCGTGGTAGCCGGCCCCCCGCGCGAGCGCATCGCGCCAGCCGGCCATGATGGCATCGCGGTCGTCCGGATGCAGGCGCGCAAGCCACACGTCGGCCAGTGCCTGTTCGTGCGTGGCACCGAGCAGGCGGCGATACGCCTCGTTGGTATAGACAGTCCGGCCGTCCACATCCGAGCGAAACAACCCGAGTGGCGAGGCATCGTTCACGGCTTCCAGTTCGGCGCGCTGGCGAACGACCTCGCCCATCAGCTTGTGAAACGCCGTCGACACCGCGTCGATTTCCGCTGAAGCACCGAGCCGCTCAAGCGGCGGCGCATTGCGCAAGTCCGTGGCAGAGAGCTGCGTCATGGCGGCATGCAGCCGGCCAAGCGGGCGCAGCAGCCACAGCATCGCCGCCCACACCGACACGCCGATCAGCGCCGCCAGCACCAGCAGCGACCAGCGAAAACGCTGCCGCATGAGGAAGAGCTGCCGGTTGGCTTCGGCGCCGGGCAACACGGCAGCGAGGGTCCAGCCGGCCGCGATGATGTCTTGCCTGGTGGCCACGTCGCCGCCACGCTCAGGCAGCGCATCCGGGTCTGCGCGGAAGGCCGCGGCCGCCGTCGGATCGGCATCGAGCGGCGCGAGCGTCTTGTCGGCCTCGGGGTGCACGATATAGACGGCGTTGTCACCTCGCGTCGCCAGGTAGACGTGGCCGGTCTGCCCCACGCGCATGTCGCGCAGGTCGCCAAGAAAGTTCGGCTTGAGCAGGTACAGCGACGCGCCGATCAGCCCGACGAGATTGCCGTCCTGATCATGCACGGGCGCGGCCAGGATGACGATGGGCTCGCTGCCCACGCGGTTGCGCAGCGGCGCGGAGATTGTCGGCTGGTCAACCACCATGACCTGCCTGAAATAATCCCGATCGGAAATGTCGATGCCGACCACGCCTTCGCGGCGCACCGTCGCGGCTGTCACCTTGCCCTCAGCCGAGGCCAGGAACACGCCGTCGAACAGGCCGCTGGCCGGCTGGATGGATTGGTAGAACGCCGCTTCCTGCGCGGGCGTGTCGAACCGCACGGAGTGCATCTGCTGGGCGGTGCGTTCGAGCACGCCCAGGTACGTGTCCAGGCGCTTCTGGAGGTCTTCCGCCGACTCCTTGACCAAGGCTGTCTGCTGCACCTTGATCTGCGCCATCACTTCGCGGCGGATCGGCTCGCGTTGCGACCAGCCGAACAGGCTCACCACCGTCACGCTGATGACGGTCGCCATGATGGCCGCCTGCGACTTCAGGGTCAGTTTCATCGGACCGTCGGCTGACACCGGCGCCCCTCGCGTCCGGTGTCGTGTTTAGTGGGAGGGCAGACACCATAGTGCTATGCCCGCCCGGCATTGTCGAGCCGCCGCGGCGTCTAGCGACGGCCGCAGACGTAGGCGGCGGAGCGTGCAGCGAGCGTACCGGGGCGGATGCGCATCCAATGCGCGCCGGCTGCGGTATCGGTATCGAGCGTGGCGCCGTCGGGACCGCGCACCACGTAGTCGACCAGGCGAATGCGCTGGCGGTGGCAGTCGATCTCCTGGCGCGAGAGGATCACCGTGCCGGGCCGGTAGTGCGCCCCATGGGCGCGGCGTTCGCTGCGCCTGAGCACGGTGCGGGCCAGAAAGGTCTTGTGACCGGTACGGTTCGAGCGCAGCGACGTGCGATCGATGGAAGCCACGACGGACGTCGTCGTCAGATATTGGTGCCAGCGCGCAGCCTGGGCAGGCACCGCCAGGCCGAGGGCGCCCACGCCGACACTGCATATCCAGATCCACCGCCACATCATGCGTTTCACGACCGTCTGTCCTGCCATATCAAGAAACCAAGAAGCGGCACTGCTGCCGCAGGCACCTATTGTAACAATTGGCCCGCAAGACTCGCGCCTGCGCCCTCAGGTAGCATGCCGCCAACCCGATCGCCCCGACTACCCCATCCGCCATGCCCACCGTTGCCCTGCCTGCCCTCGTTGCCCACGCCGTCGCGGCCTTGCTCATCGCAAGCGTGCCCGTCGCGGCGTGGTTCTGGCTACGGCGGCGCTTTGGCCTGGCGTGGCGCGACATCGGCGTGGGCGCGGCGGTGTTTGTCGTGTTTGCGCTGGTGCTGGAACGCACGCTGCACCTGTATCTGCTGCAGCTCAATCCGATCACGGCGCATTGGCTGCGCATGCCCGTGCTGTTCGTCATCTACGGCGCGCTGATGGCCGGTTTGTTCGAGGAAAGCGGGCGCTGGATCGGCCTGCGCTTTCTCGTGCGCAAGCCTGCAGACGCCGCCACACCCGTCGCGTACGCGCTCGGGCACGCCGGCATCGAAGCCTGGCTGGTCGGTGCGGCATCGCAGGCGCAGATGGTGATGTTCGGCATTGCCGCCAACCGCGGCGAGCTGGAATCGCGTCTCGCGGCCAGCGGCGCCGCGGCCATGGTGGGGACGATTCACGCCATGCTCGCGCAGCTCTCGCCGTGGCTGGCCCTCGGTGCGGTGAGCGAGCGTGTTGCGGCGATGTTGATCCAGTTCACGCTCACGCTGGTGGTGTGGCACGCGGTGCGCCAGCGGCGTTTTGTGATCGTCGTGCTGGCGGTGGTGCTGCATGCGCTGGCGGACTTGCCCGCTGCGCTGTACCAGGTGCATGTGCTGCCGCTGGCCGTGACTGAAGCGATCTACGCCGTGGCGGCCGTGCTGCTGGCAGCAACGTGCTGGCCGCCGCAGGGTGGCCGCAGGATCGGCGAATCCTCGCTGCGCTAACTACTGCGGAACCGGTCCGGCTCGATGCCGTGCCGGTTGAGCTTGTCGTACAGCGTCTTGCGCGGCACGGCGAGCAAGTCGGCCGCGCGGGCAACGTTGCCCTCCGTGGCGCGTAGTGCTTCTTCGATGGTGGTGCGTTCGACCGCCATCATGCGGCCGGCCAGGGAGTGCTGGCTCGCATCGGACGCCACCAGGCCATCGTCCAATCCGAGGCAGAAGCGCTCCGCCACGTTCTTCAGTTCGCGCACGTTGCCGGGCCAGTCGTGGTGCTGCCAGCGCATCATGTCCTGCGCAGACCAATCCGGCGCGGCGCGCTCGTAGCGCACCGCGGCCTGCTGCAGAAAGTGGGCCATCAGCAACGGAATGTCTTCGGCACGCTGACGCAGCGCAGGGAGCGCAATCGACACGACATTCAAGCGGTAGTACAGGTCTGCGCGGAACTGGCCGTGATCGGATGCTTCCTTCAAATCGACCTTGGCGGCGGCCACAACACGGCAATTGACCGGCACGCTCGCGTTGCTGCCCAGCCGTTCGATGCTGCGTTCCTGCAGCGCGCGCAGCAGCTTGGCCTGCAGCGACAGCGGCATCGATTCGATTTCATCGAGGAACAGCGTGCCGCCATCTGCGTATTCCATCTTGCCGATGCGGCGGCGGTTGGCGCCCGTGAAGGCGCCCGCCTCGTGGCCAAACATCTCGCTCTCGAACACGGATTCCGGCAACGCCGCGCAGTTCAGCGCAACGAACGGCCCGCGACGTCGGCTGCCTTCGTGAATGGCGCGCGCGAGCACTTCCTTGCCCGAGCCGGTCTCGCCCGTGACGAGGATGTCGGCATCGGTCGGCGCCAGCGCGGTGACGAGCCGGCGCACGTTCTGCATGACGGCGCTCTGGCCGATCAACGGGTACGCCTGCCGTCCCTGCAGCGCTTCACGCAACCGCAGGTTTTCGGAAGTGAGCCTGCGCTTTTCCAATGCGCGCCGCACCACGTCAACCAGGCGTTCGGAGTGGAACGGCTTCTCCATGAAATCGTAGGCGCCGGCGCGCATGGCAGCCACGGCCATCGTCACATCGCCATGACCGGTGATGAGGATGACCGGTAACTGGCGGTCGTGCTGCAGCATCTCGCGCAGCACGGCCAGGCCGTCGCGGCCGGGCAGGCGCACGTCGGTGACGACTACGGCCGGCGTTTGCGTAGCAAGCGCAGCCAGCGCGCTTTCCGCATCGGCAAACGATTGCACGGGCACATCCGCCAGCGTGAGCGCCTGCTCGCAACCCAGGCGCACCACGTCATCGTCTTCGATCAGGAAGACGGGCGCGTGGTCAATGGGGGAAGAATCCGGCGTACCGTGTTCAGTCATGTGGGTTTCACAACGCGTTCAAGCTCGATGATGAATTCTGCGCCCGGCGTGCCGTCACCGGCATTGCGACCTTCTAGCCGGCCGCCAAAATCTTCGATAATCGCCAGCGAAATCGCCAGCCCCAACCCCAGGCCCTGACCATCGTCCTTGGTGGTGAAGAACGGCTCAAACAGGCGCGGCAGCACGTCGGCGGGAATGCCCAGGCCGAAGTCGCGCACGGTGATGCGTACCCATTTCTCGATGGGCTGGACGCTCACACGCACGATCGCCGATTCGGCTGCGGGCGCCTCGGCGGTGGCATCGATGGCGTTGCGGATGAGGTTGACGAGCACCTGCTCAAGCCGCACGGCATTGGCCCAGACCGCAAGATCGGTCGGCACCGGCTCGGTCACCACGGTCACGCCGGCCTGCCGGCGACGCGTCTCAACCAGCATCAGCGCCTGGCGGATGGCTTCGTCTACCGACACGGCAGCGCGTGCCCCATCGCCCTTGCGCGAGAACGCCTTGATGTGTGAAACGATGCGCCCCATGCGTTCGGCAAGCTGGCTGATGTGCGTGAGATTGCCGCGCACTTCGTCGATGCGGCCGCGCTCGGCAAGCTGGTTGGCGTTGTCGGACAGCGTGGTGAGCGCGGTGAGCGGCTGGTTGAGTTCGTGCGTGATGCCGGCGGCCATCTGGCCGAGTACGGCGAGCTTGCCGGCCTGCACGGCGGCATCGCGCGTTTCGCGCAGGATGCGTTGCGCGGCGTCAAGCGCCTCGACCTTGCCGGCGAGTGCGGTGTTGGCGGACGTCAACTCGGCAGTGCGCTGGGCGATGCGCGCTTCCAGATCGCGCTGGACTTCGCGCAGCGCGGCGCGCGCGCGGTGCTGCTCTTCGCGCCGGCGCTGACGCAAACGCAAAGCGACGAGCACGGCAAAGATCAGCGCCATCGCAAACGCGGCGCTCGCACCGGCCACCAGCGCGGTGCGCTGCTCATCGCGCGGATCGATCAACACGGCGACTTGCCAGCCGAGCAGCCCCACCGGGCGGTACTGCACACGCAGCGTCGATACCGATTTTCCGGGCAATGCCACGCGCACGGTCTGCGGGGGATGGTCCGCAGAAAAGGGTACGCTCGCGGCTCGCCCATCGTTCATGCCGAGCGGGGTGAGGATGTGCGGCGCGTACTGGCGCGTCGCGTCGAGTGCGGCGCGCTGGTTCGCGCTCAAGGTGCCGAGCGTGCGGTATTTCCATTCGGGTACGGACGACAGGAAGATCACGCCGTGCCGATCCACCAGCAGCACCGTATCGCCGCTGCGCGACAAGGTGGCCTCGAACGCGTCGAGGTTGACCTTCACGACCACCACGCCGATCGGCTTGTTGTCTTCGCGCACGGGGGCGGCGACGAAATAGCCGTTCTCGCCGGTGGTGTTGCCGACGCCGTAGAAGCGGCCGAGCCCTTCGCGCATGGCTTCGACAAAGTACGGGCGGAACGCGTAGTTCTGGCCGACGAACGAGGTCGGCAGATCCCAGTTGCTGGCCGCAATCGTGAGACCGGTCGTATTGATCAGGTGAGCGGCGGCCAAGTCGGTGGCCGCCTGGACTTCTTTCAGATAGGCGTTGGCTGCACGGCGCGGAACGGCGTCGCCGGCCTCGGGGTTCTCTAGAAGCGCGACGTGCAGCACGTGTTCCAACGCCGCCAGTCTCGGCAATGATTCATAGCGCGCCAGTGTGCTGCGCAGGTTCTGCGCGTAGAAGGTGGTGCGCTGGCCGGCCTCTTCGGCCCGCGTGGCAACGTAGCGCTGCAGGGCGACGGCGTAAGCGCCCCATCCCGCTGCTGCGCAGCATGCCGCCATGGCCAGCGCGACAGCCACGCGCCAGCCGCGCCCGCGTGCGGGTGGAGCAAGGTCCGGGTGGCCGTCTGTTGGCGACATGGGTCAATGTTCGATGCGGGAATGCTTGCGAGTATCGCGCATGAACACGTACACCAACAGCGACAGGAAGATGGTGCCCGTCACGTACCAATAGAACAGCGACTCGTGACCTGCCTGCTTAAGCCACAGCGCGATGTACTCGGCCGTGCCGCCAAAGATCGACACCGTAAGCGCATACGGCAGACCCACGCCCAGTGCACGAACCTCGGCGGGGAACAACTCCGCCTTCACCACCGCGTTGATCGATGTGTAGCCCGAGACAATCACCAGCGCCGCCATGATCAGGAAGAACGCCGTCCACACGTTGGTGGTCTGGCTGATGCCGGTCATGATGGGCACGGTGAACAGCGTACCCAGCACGCCGAAGGCAATCAGGATCGGACGACGGCCGATGCGGTCGGACAACCCGCCCACGATCGGCTGCAGCATGGCGAACAGCAGCAGCGTGGCGCCGGACACCAGCGTCGCCTTGTCCTTCGACAGACCGACCGTGTTGGCCAGGAACTTCTGCATGTAGATCGAGTACGTGTAGAACGCCACCGTACCGCCCATCGTCAGGCCCACGACCGTCGCAACGGCGCGCGGATGCTTGGCCAACTCTGACAGCGTGCCGCGCTTCTTGTTGGCCTTCGCGGCGGTAAAGGACTGCGTTTCCTCCATGTGCGAGCGCATGGCCATTGCCACCAGCGCACACAGCGCGCCGACAAAGAATGGAATGCGCCAGCCCCACGCCTCAAGCTGCGCCGGCGACAGCACGAACTGCTGCAGCGCGATCAGCAGCGCCAGCGCCGTCAGTTGGCCGGCGATGAGCGTGACGTACTGGAAGCTCGAGTAGAAACCGCGGTTTTCCTTGTTGGCGACTTCGCTCAGGTACGTGGCCGAGGTGCCGTATTCCCCACCGACCGAGAGCCCCTGCAGCAGCCGCGCCAGCACGAGCAGCACCGGCGCCGCAACGCCGATCGTCGCGTAGCTCGGCGTGAGCGCGATGATGAGCGAACCCGCGCACATGAGCACCACCGAGAAGAACAGCGCGCGTTTGCGGCCGTAGCGATCGGCGTAGATGCCCATCAGCCAGCCGCCCACCGGACGGGCCAGAAAGCCCACCGCAAACACGGCCGCCGTATTGAGTAACTGCGCGGTCTGGTCTCCCTTGGGGAAGAACGACTTGGCAAAGTACAGCGCAAACGCCGAGTAGACATACCAGTCGTACCACTCGACCAGATTGCCAATTGAACCGGAGAAGATGGAACGCAAACGACGGCGTACGTCTGCGGGAGTGTCTTTGGTGGGGGCCTGCGCGGGCGAAAACTCGCCCGTGATGGCGCCAGCCTGAGGCTGCGTCATGGTGTCTCCTTGGAGCGTTGGCGGCGGCCTTTGCTTGTGACATGTCGGCACAACCAGCTGCGTGTGCGACGTCCGAGCGGTCCGCCGGTTTATGGGTGGTCGCTCTTACTCAAGAAGCATTCCATGCGAAAAGCAGACTCGCCGATCCGCCGCAAAAGCCCGTGGCGCGAGGCTTTGCGGGAAATCGGCGGAACGGTGGACGACAGGAGAAGTGTGCGGTTTCTCAGAATCAGCCGAGGCAACCTGTGCGGAAACCCGCACGGCCGATTCGATTCTGAAGGCGGCGATGCTCAGGCGGCCACGCTTAACGGAATGGCGTCGCGGACCAACGATTCCACCTCGGCAGACAAATCTTCACGCGTGTGCGACAGGCCAAGGCGGTCATGCAGATACGCCTCGAAGTCAGCACGCACTTCCGGATGGCGCAGCGCGAACTCGACGGTCGCCTGCAGGTAACCGAACTTGCTGCCGCAATCGAAGCGCTGACCACGGTAGCGATAAGCCAGGATCTGCTCTTCAGCCAGCAGGCTCTGGATGGCGTCCGTCAATTGCAGCTCGCCGCCGGCGCCCGGCTTCAGATTGCGCAGATGATCGAAGATGCGCGGCGTCAGGATGTAGCGCCCGACCACGCCCAGGTTGGACGGCGCATCCTTCGGCGCGGGCTTTTCGACGATGCCATCGAGCTTGACCAGGCGGTCATCCCATTCACGGCCAGCCACTACGCCGTACGAGCGCGAGGCTTCCGGCGCAATCGTTTCGACGCCGACGATCGAGCAGCGGTAGTGATCGTAAAGTTCCGTCATCTGCTGCATGACTGGCGGCTGGTTGTCCAGCAAGTCATCGGCCAGGATCACAGCGAAGGGTTCGTCGCGTACCAGTTTCTGCGCACAGAGCACGGCGTGCCCCAGCCCCAGAGTCTCGGGCTGGCGCACATAGAAGCACTCGACGCCCGCCGGCTTGATCGACTGCACCATCTCCAGCAACGCCTGCTTGTTCTTGGCAGCCAGTTCAGTTTCAAGCTCGTACGCCTTGTCGAAATGGTCTTCGATAGCGCGCTTGGCGCGGCCCGTGATGAAGATCATCTCCGTGATACCCGCAGCGGCAGCCTCTTCCACCGCATATTGGATCAGCGGCTTATCGACGATCGGCAGCATCTCTTTCGGGCTGGCCTTGGTGGCGGGTAGAAAACGTGTACCGAGCCCCGCCACGGGAAACACGGCCTTGGTGATCTTCTCGTTCATGACAACTCCATTGGTGAGACGTAGCGTCATGAGCAAGTCATATGCCAGCGTAAGCCCCCGGGTCCAACCTTTGGTGGCGCTCGATCTGGCGTGCCCCGCGCAACGTGGCGGGCACTGCGTTGCCGCCTTTCCTACAACCGGTTGCAACGCCGTCGCATCAACTTTCAGCGCCGAAAGTTGAAAAAGCGTACCCAATTCTGCGTACCGGTTTACGCCAACTTGCGGCTGGCCGGACTAGTAAGCGCCCGCTAACAGTGCGTCAAGAAATCAGGAAGATGGCTTGACCCAGCCGCGCGAGACCGGTGCGGTGCGCTCGGGCGTGCGCCGATAGGCGTCGATCTGGGCGTTCAAATGCGCGACCTCGGCTTCGAGGGTGCGGATGCGCTGGCGCAATTGATCGGCTTCATTTTGCGTTTGCTGGCGTACCGCGTCGTTCTGCAAGCGCAGAAAGCGCTCCGTCCCCGCCAGCGCGCTGGCCGCCCCCTCCAGGCGGGTCACGGTTTCCATGGTCTGCTCTAGGCGCTCTAGCGTTGCGTCGGTCAATTTGGGGGGCACGGCAGGCGCCGTGGCAAGCGCCTCGCCGAGACGACGCTCCAAGTCGGCCATGGCGGCCTGCAATTGCCGGTTACGCGCGGCTTCGTGTTCCAGCGCGCGCTCCGCCACCTCTGCACGAATGCGCGCTTCCATCCATTCGGCGCCCGCACCCGGCGCGCCAATGGCGCGCGAGGCGATCCGGTTGCGCTCTTCACGCGCCGAAAGCGTACCCGTTTCTGCGTGCGCCAATGGGATCGGCCACGGCTCTACCGCGTCCGCTGCGGCACCGGCTGCAGCCGGCCCGCGCCCCTGCGCTCGATCGACCGCTTTCTGTAGCGTCGTATTGCTCGGACGTCGGTGTACCCCCGCCTCCGCCAACCACTGCACGTAGCGTCGAACGCCATAAACACGACGCGTCACAGCCTGGACAGCTTCGATCACTTCATCCAGGAACACGGCGTTGTCGTGAGGGAAGGCGATATCCAGCCGCCGGATCGCTTCAACGATCCGCTGCTGCTGCTCTGCCGAGAAATAGAGACCGGGACGTGCCATAAGGGCTAACAAGTGTCCATATAGTGTACACAGAGGGTTAAAAACCTCAAAGCTGTCTTAATAAACTTCATTATTTTAATATCGGCATAATCTATTTGCAGTCGAATTCACAAGGGCCGAGGTACCCCCCGGGTGCCGAATCTGCCCGTTTCGAGGCACCTTCAGCAGTGAGTTGAGCCGTTCTGTAGACGCACCCGCCGTAAGTGGGCGCGCGCAGAAACGGGTACGCTTCAGCACGCTGGCAGGCTTCTGGCGCGCGAAATTGAGGCAAAAAAAAAAGCGCCCCATGGGCGCTTATGGCGAAGAGAGCTGCGGCGAAATTACAGTAGGGCGACGTCCAGGCCAAACCGGCTTTTTAGCGCCTCGACGAGCGATTCCCGCGCACCACGGTCTCCCAGCTTCACATCAAGCATGACGCGTCCGGAATCCCATTCCTTAATTGTGCCTAGAAGATCACCTTCAGCGCTTCGGATCTTATACTGGCGGCTGACTTCCTTGACCTTGCGGGTACGCCCCTCCTGGGCCACCTTGCGGATCTGCTCCACGTCTCGGCTGGAGAGGCCCTCTTCCAGTACGCGATGCACCAGCTCGCGCGTGCGGTCTTCGCCAGCGCTCTTAAAGTACAGTGTCAGCTCATATCCTGTTGCGATACCAATTCCGGCCGGCCGCTCCTTCATCACTTCGAGCACTGACTCGGGCAGCTTCAACAGCGCCAGTGTCTTGTTGACTGTTCCTGCGGATACGCCGGTAATCTCGCAAATATCTTCTTCTTTTTTAACTTTTCCTTCGTCCAGCAGCTGTCGCCAAGCGATTGCGTTGTCCAGCACGGACTGGCCGGACCGCTGCTCGTTCAAGACGAACGACAGACGGTAAAAATCAATGTCCGACAGGCCGTCCTCGATGAAGCAGTCCATCTCGGCCTTCCCCGCAGCCGCCAAGGCCCGCTTACGGTAGTGGCCGTCGATCAGGACATACCAGCCCGGCCGCGCGGGGTCTGGTGCTGCCAACCCTGGCGTCTGCTGGCCGTGTGTGGCGATGGATGCCGCCCGCTCCTGAACGATCTGCGGATCGTAGATGCGGCGGGCGTTGAGCGGATTTTCCTGCAACCGTTCAAGCGGAACCTTGATGACCCGGCGTTCGGAGGTATTCGCAGGTGCGGGACTTTCAGCGCTGAAAGCGGAGACGGGAGCCGCTTGGCCAAGCAGGCCGCGGGGATGCGATGTAATCGCTTTTTCTGCCAAAGCAAAGCGATCGACCGGTGTCGCCTTGGTTTTCTCCGCGGCTATACCGGCCAGCATGCCATCTTTGAGCGATTTCAACTTCGCGCTCATACACGTTCCTCCTGCAACAACTGCAACACCTCGTCGATCAAGATGTCGACTTCACTCACGGCTTCCCGGGCGCCCGACACACCGTGTACTGTCGCGCCGATGGCCTGGCACTCACGAAATGCAGACCGCGATCCGATCATGGAATCCATCAAAGGAATATCTCCATCATCACCAAGAATTTCAATTGCTTGCTTGGCTAGCGAGACACGCCGCTGCACCATGTTCGCCAGCACGCGAATACGCAGCGTCTCGTTGGTGACTTGGGCCTGCTGAGCCAGGGCTTTGGCAGCCACTGCAGCCCACAGATCAGGCGGTGACGGCACCACGGGGATCAGCGCAATGTCGGAAATCAACAGCGCGCTTGACGACGACGGTGAGTGGACCGCCGGAGGGCAATCGACCACGATGTAGTCGTAGTCCGCGACAAACTTGCGGACCTCCCGGTGCATGGCGCCACCGGAAGGCGCCAAACCAATCACCGAAGCCGGGAAGGGCTTGTCTTCGGGCGCTTGAGCGGCCCACCGCGTGGCCGTTCCTTGCTCGTCCATATCGACCAGCAGCGTCTTACTCCCCCGCAAACCAAGGGTTCCGGCGATGTGCATGCTGACCGTGGTCTTGCCACAGCCACCTTTCTGATTGAATACCGTTACGATCTTGGCGCTCACTGCTCCTCCACTTTCAGCGCTGAAAGTCAGCAGCGCTCATCTTAGGGAAGGCGGCATGAAAACACAAGTTCGATAAAATTCAATTCATACAAATTTCACCGAAATAGAGAGACCGCAGACATGACGGAAAGGCGGTTTTCAATTCACCTAAATTGAGATGTAAATGCGGTCTTTGGCGCATAACTTTATGCGTTCAACCCGGCATTTACGGGCTTCCTAGGTGTTTACCAGTGAGATGCATAAAAGCGACATTTCGGAAAAATGCCGGCCATCGACACTCCGCTCCAAACTGGTTATGATGCTCAGACAGTCGTCTGAAGACTTTGTCTACGCAAGATTCGGAATCAGCCGGTTCTTCGTGCGATGTCCGGATCGGCTGGACGACGTGTTTTTTGTTATTTAAAGGAATTTTTGCATGGCCACGGGTACTGTCAAATGGTTTAACGAAACCAAAGGCTTCGGCTTCATCACTCCGGACGGCGGCGGCGCGGATCTGTTCGCGCACTTCTCCGAAATTCAGGGTTCGGGCTTCAAGACCCTGAAGGACGGCCAGAAGGTCACTTTCGAGGTGAAGCAAGGCCCGAAGGGTCTGCAAGCCTCGGCGATCAAGCCGGAATAAGTTTCGGGCTGATCGCCTGAGATGAAAAAGGGGAGCTTCTGCTCCCCTTTCTTTTTGCCTGGCGCTTCTTGCTGACTTCAGGCCAACTTCCGTACGCTCGTACGCGAAGGCTGCAGAATCAGCGCCTTGGAAGAGTCTGCATCCACCTTGGCGTCCGGATAGACAACCAGCACGTCCTTCAGCGCCTTGCGGAACAACGCACGGAATTTCCGCTCGCTTTCCGTTTCGGTACCGAATTGCATCTGCAGCGCTTCCCAGGGGATCTCGGTACGCTTCTGGATCGTAAAGAAGCGGTATGTGAGCCAGGAATACACATCCAGCGCAAACGGCGATTGCTTGAGCGCCTTCAACGCACGCATATCCACCGGCACCGGCCGATTCACGAGCTCGTTGAAGAACGGTTCAGACAGCACCACGAAGCTCTCGAACATTGAGCCCTGGCCCGGCTGCATCGGATCCCACCAGGTGGACAGCTGATCGGCCAACAGATAACCGATGCGATCGATCGAGAGCGGTTCCTGGTTCTGATTCTGGCTGCTGGGCGCCGACTTGTTCTGCACGATGGCAATCGTGGCAGAGAAGAGGCGAATCATCTGCTGGCGCACCAGCGTCATGGTGCCCCGCTTTCCGCCCGTGGCCATCGGGATGCCCAGGTTGTACATGAACTCGGACAACGAGTTGCCCAGCGAAATGCGCCGATCTTCCACCGTGCCCTGGAATTCGCCGCGCTTCTTTTTGGCCATGATCTCCTTGCCGATCCAGGCCAGCATCAGGCGAGGGTACGAGCCATATGGGTAGCCGAAAGAGACGGTCTCGGAGACGATGCGCTGCCGCCCATTGCTGGCCCGCTCGGAGCGCTGCTGCGTGAAGTAGCCCGGCTGGATCATCAGCGAGATGTTGCCGCTGGAACGCGTCCAGACCGGCGGTGCACCTTTGGGAGCGCGATAGGGAAGGGTGACCTGCACGCTGGCGCGACTGAGGAAGCCGACCTCGCCGCTTTGCCAGGCGTCTTCTCGTTCCATTGCCTGTGCTTCGTCGAACAGGCGCTGAAACTTCTCCGGCGCGGCAATGACTTGCCCTCCCGAGGGGACGATGATGCGGCCGGGCGAATTGTCGTCCGGTTTCCCATTGGGTGTGAGGCGCTTGGTGACCATGGTGGGCAAGAATTGTTCAGACCCTTTGTACTAAAACGCCTTCGCCTTGTCACGCAGAATTGGGTACGTTTTCTGAATTTTGCTCGTTGTCGCGGGAAGGGCATCGGTGGGCAACCGTTAAGGTTGTCCACGGAAGACCTTTCCTTACTACAAGCTATATATACCTTCTACGTTTACTACAGGTAAACCGTATACGCGGCCCGCAAAGCCTTGTCAGCGCTTGGTTCAGAGGGGTAAACCGAACCAGATTCTGCGAACGGCCGAACCAGATTCTGCGCGATGGCGTACCCGCTTCTGCGCGAAACCGTACCCGCTTCTGCGCGTTGGGCGTACCGGAATCTGCGGGGACAACATCATGTTGTCCACAGTGTTATCCACAGAAAAAAGGGGGAGAGCCGCACGATTCGGTCCGCTTTTGCGAGTGCGTACCCGTTTCTGCGAGGGATTCGTCGATTTTTTGGGCTCCCTCAGCCTGATAACTGACGAAGCGTACCTGTTTCTGCGTGAGTAAGGGCGTTTTCGCACGGACTACCCGTACCCAAATCTGCGTGCGTGCCGATCCACGTGACTTCCTGGCTCTTATTCTTGCGCCATCTATAAGAAAGCGAGCACACGCTTCGAATTGCTTGGTTGCACACCCTGCGTACCTGTTTCTGCGTGGCGGCGGGTAAGCTTGATGTGGCTGCACGTCATCGAGCCTTCCGCCTGACCTGTGCATTCTGAACTTTCATCGCTGAAACCTGGTTGAGGGAAGGCTGCTTGCCGATATCTCAAGGCTTGGGCGTTCTACACCGCGTACCTGTTTCTGCGGGTAAAAAGCCTTATTGGCCAAAGGCTTGGCGTGAAGGCTTGCAGACACGGCGAACCTGTTTCTGCGAGAGGTCCCGCAGAAACAGGTTCGCCCGATTCGAGGCCGTGGCCGCAGAAACAGGTTCGCTTTGAGCTGAGCCCTGGGCGCGATCGTGCGCAGAAACGGGTACGGTTTCGTTTTTCAGTGGCTCGCAGAATCGGGTACGCCCCGCATTGTCATTCCGCCCCACTCATTTGTAGAAATTTGTACCCGTTTCTGCGGACGAGGGGCGCAGAAATGGGTACGCCTACGGACGCGCAGGCCACGTGCCATCCGGCTCTCGCAGAAACGGGTACGGTCAGTGGGTGGGTGGGGGGACGGGCTCTTCGCTGCCAGCGGGAGGCGGCCTGTCGGGCGAGTGCATACGCCCGGCGTTTCGGGCATCATGCGCATCCCGCGCGCCGGCCCGGCTCTTGGTTGGCCGTCGCGTTTCCATCATTCGATTCACATGAACAAGTATTTGGACCGTGCAGCCTGGGGGCGCCGGAATCTTGCTAAGAGTAGCCTCGCCCCATGGTGGGCGTGCATCAGGGGAGCCAAGCGCAGGACCGCGCCGGCCGGCGATGACACTTCACAACAAGAGGAGACAACCTGAATGACCTGGCTTGCGCGCACCTTCAAGCTCGAGGAACACCAGACCGACGTCCGCACGGAAGTGCTTGCCGGGCTGACGACGTTCCTCACCATGGCGTACATCATCTTCGTCAATCCGAACATCCTGGCTGACGCGGGCATGCCGCACGACGCGGTATTTGTCGCCACCTGCATTGCCGCGGCGATCGGCACGATCATCATGGGGATGTACGCGAACTACCCGATCGCGATGGCGCCAGGCATGGGCCTGAACGCCTACTTTGCGTACGCGGTGGTCAAGGGCATGGGCTTTACGTGGCAGGCGGCGCTGGGCGCGGTATTCATTTCCGGCTGCCTGTTCCTGCTGGTAAGCGTGTTCCGCATCCGCGAGATGATCGTCAACGGGATTCCGCATTCGATTCGCGTGGCAATCACGGCGGGTATCGGGCTGTTCCTGGGCATCGTGTCGCTGCGGGGGGCTGGGCTGATCGTCGGGAATCCGGCGACGCTCGTGACGCTGGGCAACGTGCACCAGCCTTCGGTCATCCTGGCGGTGATCGGCTTCTTCGTGATCGTCGCACTGGACCATCTGCGCGTGAAGGGCGCCATCCTGATCGGCATTCTGTCCGTGACGGCAGCGAGCTTCTTCTTTGCGGGCAATACGTTCCACGGTGTGGTGTCGATGCCGCCGTCGCTTGCGCCCACGCTGATGCAGCTCGACATCATGGGGGCGCTGTCTGTAGGCATCCTGAACGTCGTGCTCGTGTTCTTCCTGGTGGAGCTGTTTGACGCGACCGGCACGCTGATGGGCGTGGCCAACCGCGCGGGCCTGCTCAAGCAAGGCAAGATGGACCGCCTGAACAAGGCGCTGCTGGCGGACAGCACGGCCATCATGGCGGGCTCGCTGCTGGGTACGTCGTCGACCACCGCCTATATCGAGAGCGCTTCGGGTGTGCAGGCGGGCGGCCGGACGGGGCTGACTGCGTTGACGGTGGCCGCGCTGTTCCTGCTGTGTCTGTTCTTCTCGCCGCTGGCTGGCGTGGTGCCGGCTTACGCGACGGCGCCCGCGCTGTTGTACGTTTCGTGCCTGATGTTGCGCGAGCTGGTGGACCTGAACTGGGAAGACACCACCGAAGCCGTGCCGGCCGTGCTGACGGCGCTGATGATGCCGTTCACGTATTCGATCGCCAACGGCGTTGCGTTCGGTTTCATCACCTACGCGGGTCTGAAGCTGTTCACCGGCCGCATGCGCGAGGTGCCGGTCATCGTGTGGATCATCTCGGCGGTGTTCCTATTCCGCTTTTTCTATCTGTCTGGCGGGCACTGAGCGCCAGGGGCTCCACGCGATCCACAGCGAACGCGGACTTTTGGGTCCGCGTTTTTTTTTGGAGCATTTGCGCCAAAGCGTACCCATTTCTGCGTGCGATTGCAGCGCCGGGCGTACCCGTTGCTGCGTACCATTGTCGCCGTTTCGGCAAGTGAGCGTACCCGATTCTGCGGACGAGGTAAGTGACAACTGTCGCGCAAATCGCGGCGACAATTGGTTTCGACAATGCGTTGATACGGCACTCACGCAGGCGGTGCGTACCCGTTTCTGCGCGATGTGTGGAGGAATGTCAGGCGGACGGCACGGCCAGTTTGCGGGCTGCGTCGGTAATGCTGGCGGCCAGATCGGCTTCGCGCGCACGCACGGCGACGCTCGGCAGGGCAGCAAGGCCGAGCGCGTGGGCAACGTCGGCAGCCGGCTCACCGGTGGCAAGCCGCTCGCGTAAATGGGCACCGCGCACGCTACGCAGCGAGGCATTCGCGAGGCGCACAGCTGCGTCGGCGCGACCGATGGCGCGAGCGTATTCAGCGGCTTCGCCAAGCATGGCCTTGACGATGAGCAGCAGTTGCGAGCGTGAGCCGATGCCCTTGCGCTCGCCGAAGTCGCGACGCAGGGCGGGGGAGTCGATGATGGTGCCGTCTGCACGTCGCGGCGAGCGCTTGCGCACCGACAGCAGCAGCGGCGTGGCTTCGTTCGGCAGCGGCAACGGCGAGAGGCCAAAGGCCGCGCGGTACTCGCGCAGCGCAGGCATCAGCGCATCGCATGGCAGCCAGCGCTGCGAGCGGCCTGTGCCGACTGCCAGCAGCCAGACCGACGCCGGCAGCAGCGCGTCGGATGTCACGCGCGCGGCCGGCACGGCGTGCAGCGCCACGTCTCCCATCCGTGCGCTTACCAGCTCCGATACCCGCATGCTCGCCTGCGCGAGCAGCACGGCGAGGAAGTGGTCGCGCGCCTGGCGCAAGCGCGCTTCACGGCCAAGCGCGACACGCGCGCGCACGGCATCGATCATCAATGCCATATCGGAGGCGCCAAGCGCGGTGTCCGGTTCGGACGTTGCGACCGACCTCGGTGCGGGCGCGCTTGGCGCCGGTACGGTAATGACGATCGCATCGTCATCGAGAAACGGGTTCGCGCGCAGATAGCCCGTGCGCAGCAGCCAGCCGCAGAGGTTCGCCGCGATGATGCTGCTCTGTCGTGCGGAACGTGCCGAGAGCCGGCCGCGCAGCGGCGTCCAGTTGGCATCGTCGCGTTCAATGCCGCGCGCACTGATCGCCCATGCAGGCGGTTCTTGCAAAAAGCGCAGATAGGCCGACGCGTCGTCGCGTTTCCAGCTTGCGATCGGCTTACCGAACGTGCGCGCGTACCAGCACACGCGCTCGGCTTCCACGCGGTACTGCGACAGCGTGGAAGCACTCACCGCACGGGCGCCGGAAGCGCGCGCAGCGAGCCACGCCTGCACGCGTTCACGCTCCTGCGCGAAAGCCTGCAGATCAGCCTCGGAAGCGGCGTTATCGGGAAGGGGCACGGCGTCTGCCGGGCGCGGTTCGAACATGCGGAGCGTGTGTGGGCACGAAGACAAAACGGTTCGCGCAAGTATAGCGATCCGCATCCGTACCCAGGCGCAGGCACCGCATTCGAGCGGATATTCAACCGCGATGGGCACGCCCCATGCTCAATGAGGGAACGTCGCTTCGTGTGTCGGACGCTTCCGACAAAACGATCGGAACCAGTTCGATAGGCACGCTGCACGCGCGTGGCTATCTTCGGCTCCACAAGTCGACAACAACGTACATGGGCGTGCGATGCATGCGGCCCGGTTCATGACAGGACTCTCCCTCCGAGGTGCAAGATGAAGATACAGATCAGGAAGATCGTCGCCGTGCTGGCGCTGGGTTCGTTGGGTGTGCTTGCCGGATGCGGCGGCGGTGACAACGACATCGGGCAGATCATTGGCACCAGCTCGCCGCAATACCGCACGGTGCACGCCAACCCGTTCATCGGCAACGTGGACTTTGGTGTGAACGGCACCACGAAGATCACCAATGTTGGTTTCAAGAACGTCAGCAACTACTTCGGTATTGACGCGACGGCCAGCACGGCCACGGTGTCAAACGCGGGCAGCAGTACGCCGCTGGCCTCCACCGGCTTCACGCCGGCAAATGGCCACCGCTATACGGCGCTGGCCATCGTGGGCTCCAACGGCTCGGCCACGAGCCTGGCGCTCATTGATGATCCGTATAACAAGTCGATCCTGTCAGACAAGGCGCGCGTGCGCACCTTCAACGCCTCGTACAACGCCCCCAACGTCGACGTCTACGTGACCGCGCCGAACGTGGATCTTTCGGCCATTGCGCCGACCATGAGCGGTGCCGCTTATGGCGGCGCGTCGCCGGCCAGCACGCAGGATTCGATCTACGTCGATGGCGGCACGTACCAAGTGCGGGTGGCGACAGCCGGGACGAAGAACATCATCTTCACCTCGCAACCGTTCAGCCTGGCCAACAACGCCGACTGGCTGATCACCACGCTGCCGGCCGGGGGCGTCGGTGCGGTGACGCCGAACGCGATTCGCGTGTTGGTGGCCCAGGCCAACGGTGCCTCGCAGACGGCTTCTGAATTGCCCTCGCAGTAACTTCGCTTCACGCCCTATGATGCGGTGCTGCGGCACCGCATTTTTTTCGCGGCGGCCCCGGGAATGAAAACTGCTAGCGAAGGGCGCAATGAGTGAATCCGTAACGGGCTGGTCGGCACCCGTGCGCGCAGCGCGCGAGACGCATGCTGCACCGGCCGCCAAGAAGCAGGTTGATGTGTTCTGGGTAGACGATCCGTTGACGGGAACGCGTCTGCACGTGAGCGCCGGGGCGCAGACGTGGGGCGTGCAGCCCGATTCTTTGTGCGGTATCCGTGACCGCTGGCTCGTCCATGTGCATCCGGATGACCATATCGCGCTGCGTGCCGCCTGGGAGGGCCTAGCGCGGGGGCAGGAGTTTGCCCTCGAATACCGCTGGCTCGGCACCGACGACGGCCAAACGCGCGAATACCGCGTTCGCGAACGCGGCTACCTCCTGCCACGCCTCGACGGTGCGTCCGCCCATGCCGTGGGCGTGGTCGAAGACGTGACGCAGGGCCAGCAGACCCTGGCCGCACTCACCGAGTCGGAATTCCAGTTGCAATGGCTGACTGAAAGCGTGCCGTTTCCGCTCGTGCAGATCGACCCCGAGCACCGCGTGCGTTTTGCCAACCGCGCCTACGCGCAGCGCTTGGGCTTTCGGCACGAAGACGTGCTGGGCCGCCATTTGCGCGACCTGATGGGTGAAGCAGCGTATGCCCGTGTCCTGTCGCACCTGAACGACGCATTCGCGGGGCAGCGCGTCGAGTTTGAAATGGAATTGCAGTATCGGGCCGATGTTGGCCGTCGCTTCGTGCACGCCGCGTACTCGCCGCAGCATGGGCCGGACGGCAGGGTACAGGCGCTCGTCTGCGTGGTGGAAGACATCACCGAGCGCAAGGAGGCCGAGCACGAGCGCTTTCGCCATCAGCGCGAATTCGTCACGCTGGTCGAGAACGCGCCCGACGTGATCGCGCGGCTCGATCGCGAACTGCGCTGCATGTATGTCAACCGCGCGGTCACCGAAGCCTTTGGCGTGACGCCTGCCGTGATGATTGGCAAGACGCTGACGGCATCGCCGCTTGCCGCCGAGGTCACGCGCCCGCTGGAGGACGCCGCCCGCCACGCGTTCGCCCTGGGCGCAGAACAGACGCTTGCCTTGCATCTGGACGTGTTCGACGGACGACCGCGCATTGCGCACTACAACGCGCGCGTGATTCCGGAAGCGGATCGCAACGGCGCGATGGAATCGGCGCTGCTCATCATTTACGACGTGACCGAACGCACCGAGGCCGAGCGCGAGCGCGATGCGCTGCTGCTGCGCGAACAAGCCGCGCGTGCGCAGGCAGAAGCCGCGGCGCGGGCGCGCGATCAGTTCCTGGCGGTGGTGTCGCACGAGCTGCGTTCGCCGCTCAATGGCATCCAGAACTGGGCGTATGTATTGGAGAGCCAGATCGCCGGCGGTGCGCCGCTCATGCAGCGTGCGCTCGCGGGCATCAAGACGGGCGTCGAGCAGCAGGTACGCCTGATCGAAGACCTGCTGGACGCCACACGCGTGATGAGCGGCAAGCTGCGGTTGACGCGTGAACCGTTCGTGCTGCGCACGGCGCTGGAACGCGCGCTCAACAGCGTGCACGCGTTGGCCGCCGAACGCCACATCGCCCTGCACATCACCATCGACCTGGACGATCACGAAATTGACGGCGATGCCGATCGTGTCGAGCAGATCGTGTGGAACCTGCTGACCAACGCCATCAAGTTCACGCAGGAAGGCGGTGATGTCTGGCTGTCGGCCGATCTGTTGGGCGAGGTGGCGCGCATTGTCGTGCGCGATAACGGCCGCGGGATTGCGCCGGCGTTCTTGCCGTATCTGTTTGATCCATTCCGCCAGGCCGACGGCGCGCACACGCGGCGCACGGGTGGACTGGGGCTTGGGCTCGCGTTGGTCAAGCGCCTGACCGAGTTGCACGGCGGGCGCGTGTATGCGCGCAGTGAGGGCGACCAGCATGGCGCTGCCTTTACCGTGTACCTGCCGCTGCATGCCGGCGCCGATCTGATCACGCCGCTGGCCGAAGACCCCGAACGCAGCGGGCCACTGCCTTCACTGGCGGGCCTGCGCGTGCTGCTGGTTGACGACCAGCAGGATGCGCGCGACGCGCTGGCGACATTGCTCACGCAGGTCGGTGCGGAGGTCGGCAGCGTGGGCTCCGGGCACGAGACGATGGCGCTGCTCGACCTCTGGGGCGCACGGGGTGAAGCAGGCCGCCCGCAGGCCGTGGTGTGCGACATCGCGCTGCCCGATGAAGACGGCTACGCGATCCTGCAGAGAATTCGTGCTTGGGAACACGAACACCTGCCCACCGGCGCGACGCCGATGGCCGCCATCGCGCTGACCGCATTTGCGCAGCCGCACGATCGCGCTCAGGCGCTGGCCACCGGTTTTCAGGAACACCTGATCAAGCCTGTGTCGCCGTACGATCTGGTGCGTACGTTGCGGATGCTGGCGATGCCTGCTGCTTCCGTGTCATAGCCCGCCAGGGCACGACTTTTGCGCAGAGAACGGAGAACCGCATTCTCTGCCATGCCAGCCGAACCGACTCCACCCACCACGCCGCTGGAACCCTTGCACGGTAGCCTGCTCGACGGGCTGCGGCAGCCGGCTTGGCGCGTGGCGATGGTGCTGGTGGCCATTGGCGGCACGTTGGTGTTTCTGCAGTGGGCGCGAGCGTTCCTGGTGCCGGTTACGCTGGGTGTGGTGCTCGCGTTTGCGTTGAACCCGGTTGTGGTGTGGCTGCGGCGCTGCTATGTCCCGCGCCCCATAGCCGCGGGCATCGTGGTGCTGGGCTTGTGGATTGCCGGTGCGATGCTGGTCTTCGGAATGCAAGACGGCGTGTCGGCCATGGCGGACCGGTTGCCCGTTGCGGCGGAGCGCATGGCCCAAGCCGTCGACGGTATGCGCGGGCACATGGGCGGCGCGTTCGGCAAGATGCGCGATGTGACCGTCGCGCTCGAGCATGCCGCCGAAGGCATGCAGGGCAAGCCGGCACCAGCACCTGCCAAGCGTTCGCCCGCGACCCCGGCTTCCGCGCAGCCGGTGCTGCCGCTGCGCGAGTTTCTATGGACAGGCTCCGCCAACCTCTTCGCGCTGGCCGGGCAACTCGTCGTGGTCTCGTTTCTCGTCTACTTCCTGCTCGCTTCGGGCCAGGCACTCAAGCGCAAATGGGTGCGTGCAGTGGGCAACACCTTGAACGAGAAGAAGCGCGCGGTGCGCATGATGGCGGTGATCGGCACGCAGATTCAGTATTCGCTGCTGGTGCTGTTTGCCACCAACATCATGCTGGGCGTACTGACCACGGTGGCCTTTGTGCTGCTCGGCATGGAAGACGCGGCGGTCTGGGGTCTGGCGACCGCTGTGCTGCATTTCGTGCCGTATCTCGGTTCGGTGGTGATTGCCGTGGCCAGCGGCATTGGCGCATACCTGCAGATGGGCGCGTGGTCGGATGCGCTTGTCGTGGCAGGCGTTACGCTGCTGCTGGCCACGCTGGTCGGCACGCTGCTCGTGACGTGGCTGCAGAGCCGGGCGTCCAAGCTCGACCCGTGTGTGGTCTACATCGGCCTGCTGCTGTGGGGCTGGCTGTGGGGCCTGTGGGGCTTGCTGCTTGGGACATCGATCACGGCGATGATCAAGGTGGTGTGTGATCACGTCGACCGACTGCGCCCGCTTGGTACGCTGCTCGGCACCACCGATGCGCCGGCCGGCGTGTCGCAGCGGCTGCTGGACCGACTGCGCGGCCGTTCCACACGGCGCCTGGAACGCGTGCACCGCCCCCGCTGATTGCCTCTCAATCACCTGGCGCAGCAAGCGTTACAAGCGCGCATGTAACCCTTACGCAATGATCACGCCGCGACGCCGGCACATGCATGGTTAATCCGCACCGTCTGCACCGCGTGGTTGTGCAGCAGCGGTGCAGGTCTTGTCCCTTGCATGATGTGAGCGTGCGCTGTGGGCACGTCGGTTGCGGTGCGCAAGGCAACCAGATCACGTCCGCAGGAGGGCGCCATGAACCGACTACGCCCCACCTTACGGGGCCCGCATCAGCGCGGCGAACGGCCGGCAGGCATGACACCGCCGCGTGCGCCAGGCGCGGGCCGAAACGCTGAAAACATCGACAAGATGCTCGGCAAGCCGGAGCAAGGCAAGCCGGAGTCGGGCTCGGCAGATCGGCTGCCGCACGAGCGCGACCAGCACCTTGAAGAGCAACGTTCCGCCCCGCGCAGCGATGTCGAGCAGGCCGCGCGCGACATCGAAAGCGGTCAGCTCGACACCGATCTGCACAACACCCCGGGCGTGGAGCGCGTCGTGCGCGAACGCCATGCGGCCAATCGCGACGACAGCGATCGCCAAGTCGCCAATCGCAGCGCAGATGACCTTGCCCACAAGCGAGGCCAGACGGGCGGCCCTTCGCACAGCCGCGACGAGCACAAGGGTTGATCGGCGCATGCGCATCGCTTATGTGACCGAAACCTGGCCGCCGGAACTCAACGGCGTGTCGCTCACTGCCGCGCGCACCGCGGCGTTTCTGCAGGCGCGCGGGCATGACGTGATGGTGGTGCGCCCGCGCCAACGTGCCATCGACGCCGGCAAGTCTGCACTGGCGGATGACACGCTGCGCGTTCCTGGCGTGCCGATTCCGCTGTATCCGGATTTGCGCATGGGGCTGCCCGCGCGCCGGCGCCTGCTTTGCGCGTGGGCCGCCTATCGGCCCGACCTTGTGCATGTCGCCACGGAAGGGCCGCTAGGCTGGTCAGCCATCCGCGCCGCGCGGCAACTCGGTCTGCCGGTGACGTCGGATTTCAGAACCCGCTTCGACGAGTACGGTCGCCACTATGCGTGGGAAGGTGCCGTCACGCTCGTGCGCGCCTATCTGCGCGCATTTCACAACCGTACCGATCGCACGTTTGTCCCCACGCGCGAACTGCAGCGGCAGTTGAGCGAACTCGATTTTGCGCGCCTGACCGTCAGCACACGCGGCGTCGATGCACACCAATTCACGCCACAAGCCCGCAGCGACGCATTGCGCGCGCAGTGGGGCGCCAATGCCGATACGCCGGTCGTGCTCACGGTTGGCCGTCTGGCGTTGGAAAAGAACCTCGATGTCGCGCTCGATGCGTTTCATGCGGTGCGCAAGCGCGTGCCCCGCGCACGCCTCGTCATGGTGGGCGATGGCCCGCAGCGCAACGCACTGCGCAGGCACTGTCCCGATGCCATCTTTGGTGGAACGCAGCATGGCGAGGCACTGGCCGCGCACTATGCATCGGCTGACGTGTTTCTCTTTCCGAGCTTGACCGAGACCTTCGGCAACGTGGTGGTCGAGGCGATGGCCAGCGGTTTGCCCGTGGTCGCGTTCGATACCGCAGCGGCCGGCATGCTCGTGCGCAGCCAGGAGAACGGCTGGCTCGCGCCCGTCGGTGATACCGCGTCATTCACGCAGGCGGCCGTCGCGCTCGCCACCGATGCCGGCTTGCGGCAACGCCTCGGGCAGGCAGCGCGGCTGACGGCGCTGGGCCTGGATTGGCCGCGTGTGCTCGAACGCTTTGAAGCCGCGCTCATTGCCGTGCACGACGCTGCCACCAACGGGGAGGCCTACCATGGCGACGCACGCCTGGCCTGACTGGAAGCGCTGGCGCGAGCGCGATCGGCAGCTCGCGGTGGCGCTCAACCACGTGGCGGGCAATGCCTCGGCCATGCGCTTCTATCGTGGTGTCAGCCGCCTTGGTGACGGCATGCTCTGGTATGCATTGATGGCCGCGCTGCCGGTCGTGGGCGGTGAGGCCGGCTGGGAATGTGCCAAGCAGATGGGGCTCACGGGGCTGCTCTCGCTCGTTATCTACATTGTGCTCAAGCGCGGCGTGTGCCGTCCGCGACCCTATCTTTCCTGCAAAGAGATCCACCTGTGCGGGCGCGTGCTCGATCAGTTCAGTTTTCCATCGGGTCACACGCTGCATGCGGTGTCGTTCAGCATCGTGATGGCAGCGTACTACCCGCGCATGGCGCTGGCGCTGGTGCCGTTCACGCTGATGGTCGCCATCTCCCGCATCGTGCTCGGCCTGCACTATCCGAGCGACGTGCTGGCGGGAGCCGGGCTTGGGATGCTGATCGGCGGGTTGTCGGTGTGGCTGTTCTAAGGCCCGCGCTCAGTACGACGTTTGCGCGTGCCCGGTGACGGTGGTTTCCGGGCCACCCATCCAGGCTTGCGCCAGGGCCTGCGCAAAGCCGTTCTTGGTGACGGGGGTGCGCGTCTCCAGGCATGTGGCAAGCAGTTCCTGCCAATGGCGAATGACGTCGGGATGCGCCGCGTCGGCCGGATGCAGGCCCAGGCGCAGCAGCGGCGCGTCGGCGTGCCGCTGTGCGAGCCAACGCAGGTAGTACCGGGACACCAGTCGGCGCGCCGGCGAGCGAACGCTATACGTCAGACACGGTGCCTTGAGCGGGCGGCGCGGGTGCAGCAGGTAAAAGCGCTGCAGCGTGGTTGTGTAGCGCAGTGGCAGCCCGTCGAGTGCTTCCCAGGTGGCCGGGTTCATCAGCCACGCCGGTGCGACAAAGCCATGCAGCGGCCAGCCGTTGGCGGCAAACCACGCGGCGCCGGCTTCGATGCGCGCACGCGCTGCCGCCAGCGGAATCGCCGAGAACTCGCCTTCACCGGCGGTATAGCGCGTGCGGATCAGTTGATTGATCAAGCCGCCCGGAGGCTGGTCATCGAGGTGCGCATAGCCATGCAGCACAAGTTCATCGCCCTCCGCCAGGCATTCGCTCATCACGCGGCAGAAGCGCTCGCTGTTGCGGGCGGTCGGGCCGCGATAGAAGTTTGGAATGACCAGCAGCGATTTGGGTACGCGCGCCACCTCGTCCAACGCAGAGAGCAACACCTTGCACGCGGGCCAGGTGGCGGGCGTGACGTCGTGCATGGCGAGGATGAGATAGCGCGACATGATGATCAACTAAGCGACTGTGGTCTGGGCTAACGGCTGCGCAATGCGCGCACGCGCTCGCTAGCCGGTTCGAACGTTGCTGCGGCGGTGCCGGCTTGCCGGCCGAGCAGCGCCAGATAGCGGTGGAGCAGCTGCGGCAGCACGGCCCGCCAGTCGTACTGCATCGCATGGCGGCGCGCGGCGTGCGCGAGCGTCACCGGATCCCGTTGGCGCAGCGCCTGGAGCGCCTGGGCAAAATCGTCCGCGATGCAACGTGGCACGGCATAGCCGACGCGCTCGTCCACCAGCTCGCTCAAGCCGCCCGCTGCGCACGTGACGACCGGCACGCCGCTGGCCATCGCTTCCAACGCGACGAGGCCGAACGTTTCCTGATCGCCTGCATGCACGAAAACATCGGCACTGGCCATGGCGGCGGCCAGGTGCTGCGCATCGCCTTCATAAGCGAGCGCGCGCACGTTCTTGCCGCGCGGAGGGGTCGGGCCCGAGCCGATGGTGACGAGCACGCTTCCGTCGTCGAGCTTGTCTACCGCGTCGCAGAGCACGTGCAGGTTTTTCTCCGGCGCATAGCGGCCGACGTATAGCAGCACGCGGGCATCACGCGGCAGGTCCAGCTGTTCGCGCCAGCGCAGCGAGCGCCGTGCCGGGTGGAACAGGCGCGTGTCCACGCCCAGCGGTTGCAGCTCAATGCGCTGCACGCCCAGGTCGGCCACCTTCTGCGCGATGTAGCGGCTCGGCACGAACACCGTATCGAAGTGCGGATAGAGCTTGCGGGCGTACGCCGCTGCGGCCAGTTCCGCGGGTGGGCCGCCCAGCCGGCGGAAGAACGCAGGCAGATCGGAGTGGTAGAACGCCGCCACCGGCACCTGCAGCCGCGCGCCGGCATGCACCGCCGCCCACGACAGCCGATAGGGGTCCCCGGCTTCAATCAGGTCCGGCGACAACGCACAGAGAGCACGCACCGCTGGTCCGGTGCGCAGCGGAATGCGATAGCCGTGCGAAAGCGGCAGCGGCACGCCGGGCACCACGGCGATCTCGTTGCTGGCGTCGTCTGCCGTGCCGGGTACAACCAACGTGTGCCGCCAGTGCGTGGAGCGCAGGAAGTCGTGCTTGGCCCGCAGGTAGCGTTTGACGCCACCGCTTTCCGCCGCCCAGAACATCGTGACGTCCGCCAGATGCAACCCGGCGGCCGTGGCATCGCCGTCGTGGCGATGCGGGTAGTGATCGGTGGGCAGCTTGCGCACGGTGGTCAGACCTGGCGCCGCATTTCGGCGGGTGCAATGCGCATGAGGCCGCGGTACTTGGCGACCGTGCGGCGCGCAACGATCACGCCCTGCTCAGCCAGCATCTTTGCGAGCGAAACATCGGAGAGCGGGGCGTCCGCGTCTTCGGCTTCGATCATCTCCTTGAGCAGCGCCCGCACGGAGGCCGCCGAGCATGCGCCGCCTGTGTCGGTCGCCAACTGGCGCGAGAAGAAATACTTGAACTCGAAGATGCCGCGCGGCGTGGCCATGTACTTGTTGCCCGTGGCGCGCGAGATGGTCGATTCGTGCAGGCCAAGTTCTTCGGCCACATCACGCAGCACCAGCGGCTTCATGGCCACCTCGCCGTATTCCAGGAAATGCTTCTGGTGCGCGACGATCGCCTCGGCCACGCGCTGGATGGTGGCAAAGCGCTGTTGCGCATTGCGGATCAGCCAGCGTGCTTCCTGCAGTTGGTGCGCCAGTGGTGTGCGATTGTGGCCCCGCGTCTGGGCAAACAGCTCCGCGTAGACCTTGTTGACGCGCGCGCACGGTGCCACCGCCGGGTTCGTCAGGGCAATCCACTTGCCCTTGATCTTGGCAACGATCACGTCGGGCACGATGTAGCCCGCATGCGCCTGCGAGAAGCGCAGCCCCGGGCGCGGGTCCAGCATGCGGATCAGCGCGCAGGCATCGCGCAACTCCTCTTCCGTACAGCCGAGCGCGCGACGCATCTGCGTGAATTCGCGCTTGGCCAGACGGGGCAGGTGGCTGCGCACGATGTCTTGTGCGATCTCCTGGATGCGCTCTTCGGCTTCGGTATCCGCGGGGCGCGCCTCGATCTGCAGGCGCAGGCACTCCGCCAGATCGCGCGCGGCCACGCCCGGCGGGTCCAGGCTCTGCACGAGCGCCAGGGCAATCTGCATTTCCTTCTCGGTGGGGGGCGGCTCCACCGGTGCCAGCGGAGCCAGCTCGGAGAGCAGCTGGCGCAGGTAGCCATCGTCGTCCAGCGCTTCGATCAGCGTCTGCGCGAGGAGGCAGTCGCGGTCTGACAGGCGATAGCTGCGCAGCTCCTGATGCAGATGCTCGCGCAGGCTCGGCGTGGAATGCACCCACTCGCCTATGTCGCTGTCTTCACCGTCGCCGTGGTGGGCGCCGCCGTGGCTGTAATAGGTGCTGAAGTCGGTGGGGAAGTCTTCCGATGCCGCTAGCGTCGCATCGGTTTCGATGGCGCTGGTGGTGGTTTCCAGCGGGGCGTCGTCTGCAGGCGTGTGATCGGCCGCGGTGCCGTCCAGATCGGCGGAAATGGCAATGTCGCCGGTCCGTGCGGCATCGGGCTGCGCACCGGCTTCTTGTTCGACTTCCTCCAGGAACGGATTGCTTGCGAGCGCTTCTTGCATTTCCTGCGCAAATTCGGTTGCAGACAACTGCAGCAGCTTGACGGACTGCTGCAGTCGCGGTGTTAGCGCGAGATGCTGCTTCGCACGCATTTCCAGAGCGGCCTTGACCATTCGCCTTGCCTCCTTTGGTGAGTGGGTGTCGACATTTCCGTCGACCGGTCACCGCATCGATGCAAAGGGTATGCCATGTCCACAAAGCCAGTCGCCACAAGGCTTCACGGGCGGCTGGCACGCCGTTTCTACATGGTCATGTCGTTTTTATATGCGAAGTGTTGCCGGCACATGACAGCGCCGGCGTTGCTAGCGGGATTGCCCTGGCAGACGCGGATGGGTGGCACCGCAGGTACATGCGTTGCTGCGGTGGGAGGCGGGAGACGCGCCGCAGTGCGCTTCCATTGCCTTCTTATCCAGCATCACATCCCAGGAGAAACCACATGCGAACACGTTTTCTGACCGCAGCGCTTACCAGCGCGATCTTCGGCCTTGGCGTGGGCACTGCCATGGCCCAGACGACGGCCGCGCCGGTCGACAACCAGGAGTCCAGCAACCCGACCAAGGCGCCGGGCAAGCGCACCGATCCGCCGTCGTCCACTGCCGATCGCACCGCGAATACACCGATGGCCGGCGGCGAGGCGACACCTGCTGCGGGCGGCAGCGACACCAGCAAGCCGATGCACAAGAAGCAGCGCCATCACAAGAAGTCGAAATCAGAGTCGACCGTGCCGGGCGGTACCAATAGCGCGGGCGACATGTCGCATTCGGGCGTGCAGGCCGGCGGCAACGATGCCGCGACGACCACCGGGAATTCCTATCCCGGTAGCTCGAAGCCAGGTCAGTAACCTCGAAAAAAAGGAAAAGGGCTCGTCATGCCGATGACACTCACCATTGCCGTCCGCACGGGCCCGCGCGCCCGCGCGGAGACCGAACCCGCACCCCGCCGCCGGACGCCGGAACCGCAGGAACGCCGCCGCCACGAGCATCCGGGCGAACGCGCGCACGCGCATCCGCGCTAGAACGTCAGCGCGGATGCAGCGGGTACAACATGGGCGAAGGCGGTGGAGCGCTGAGAAGCGCCTGCGTCAGGCCGCCATGGCGGCGGCCGCGGTGCTTTGGTAGAGGTCGAGGCGGTTGTACAGCGTCTTCAGGCTCACGCCGAGCGTCTTGGCAGCCTGGCGCTTGTCACCATGAAAATGCTCCAGCGTGGCCAGGATCATCGCGCGTTGCGCGTCGGCCAGCGTCACGCCCACCGACAGGCTGAGCACACCTTCCTTGACGGTCGGGCGCGCAGGGCCGCGCGTGGATGCGAGCGGCGCAGCCAGTTCGACGGTTTTTTCGCCGAGGATGTAGCCGCGCTGCACGGCGTTGCGCAACTCGCGCACATTGCCCGGCCACGGCTGGCTGCGCAGGGCCGCCAGGGACTGGCGCGAGAACACCTTGTCGGTCTGGTGTGCGGCGTTGAACTGGGCCAGGAAGTGCAGCGCCAGTTCTTCGATATCGTCATCGCGATCGCGCAGCGGCGGCACCTGCAACGGCACCACGGCCAGGCGATACATCAGATCTTCGCGAAAGGCGCCATCACTCACCGCTTCCAGCAGGTTGCGGTTGGTGGCCGCGATGATGCGCGCGCGCGTCTGAATCGGCTCGGTGCCGCCCACCCGCATGAACACGCCGGTCTCCAGCACGCGCAGCAGTTTGACCTGCATCTCGACCGGCATCTCGGTGATCTCGTCGAGGAAGATCGTGCCGCCGCAGGCATGTTCGAAATACCCGATATGACGCTGGGCAGCCCCCGTAAAGCTGCCTTTCTCGTGGCCGAACAGTTCGGACTCGATCAGGTTGGGCGAGATGGCACCGCAGTTCACCGCGATAAAGGCCTGGTCTGCGCGCGGGCTCATGTCGTGCACCGTGCGGGCAATCAGTTCCTTGCCGGTACCCGATTCGCCCATGATGAGCACGGTGGCCAGGGTGCCGGAGACCTTGCCGATCTGATCGTACAGCGCACGCATCACCGGCGAGCGGCCGTAGAGGTGACCGAAATCCGGCTCGGCGATCGGTTGGGCAGGCAATGTTTCGGCGTCGGACGGCACGCGTTCGGTGTCGTCAAAGTCGGCCAGGGCAGGGGGATAGCTCAGGCGCCCGACGGACACTGCACGATCGTCGGCGAAGGCTTCGCTCAAGGACATGGCTCCCTCGTGGTTGGTCGCAACGGGGACGTCCTGGCGAGCGGCTGCATCTTCAGCGATGCAGTCTTCGGAAGGCAGGGTACGTCGTCATCCCGTCACATTGTGTTGAAAAGTTGAGCCATTATCAGGGCCGCCCAAGCGCGTTGTATGTCGGGCATGCGCTGACGTTTCTTCCATCCTGTCGGTCAAACGCTGACAAGAAACCGGCCTGAGACGCAGATGCCGCGCGGGTTTCACATGGCCATGCGACGTACGGTGTCCATTTCCGCCCGCAGGTGGCGAAGCGCCGGTCTTCTCAACTATGCTGACTCCTGCGTAGTACCAGCGGTCCGCCCTGGAGTGATGTATTCGATCCATTTCTTGCATGCGTGCGTGTAAAAATTACCAACATCCATATCGCCGACGTGGGTTTGCCCGTGCGATGCCCGGGTTGTATTGGATGGAACGCTTTTTGCACCTGCCGCCGGTTCTGCCGCCAAGCGCACCGTTGCGCCATGCATGACCGCCGGCACCTGCCGGCTCATCCAACCGAATCGAGATGCCACATGTTCTGATTGTCGAAGACGATGCCAACGCACGCGCTGCTCTGGGTGAGCTGGTGGGTGCCGAAGGCTTCACCACCGCGCTGGCCGGGTCGCTGCGCGATGCGCGCATTCAGATGTCGCGTCACAGCCCCGATGCCGTGCTGATCGACCTCGTCCTGCCCGACGGCAACGGCATGGATCTGATGGAAGACATCGCGCCGCACTCCGGTACCGAGATCATCGTCATGACCGGCCACGCCAGTGTGGAAACCGCCGTGGAGGCACTGCGCATGGGCGCGGCCGACTACCTGGTCAAGCCCGTCAATTTCCAACGCTTGAAATCGGTGCTGGCGCGCATCCCGCGTCCAGGCGATCTGAAAGCCGAGATCGGCAACCTGCGCGGCGAGTTGCGGCGCCTGGGCCTCTTCGGACAGATGCTCGGCAACTCGACGGCGATGCAGACGCTGTATGACCAGGTCAGCCGCGTCGCGCCCACCGAGGCGACTGTGCTGCTCATCGGCGAGTCGGGCACAGGCAAGGAACTGGCCGCGCAGACCATTCACGACCTCAGCCTGCGCCGCAAGCAACCGTTCCTGCCGGTCAACTGTGGCGCCATCTCGCCCAACCTGATCGAGTCGGAAATGTTCGGCCACGAGCGCGGCAGCTTTACCGGCGCCGACCGCCAGCACAAGGGCTACTTCGAACGGGCCAACGGCGGCACGCTGTTCCTGGATGAAATCACCGAGATGCCGATCGAGCTGCAGGTGAAACTGCTGCGTGTGCTGGAAACCGGCGTGTTCATGCGCGTGGGCACCAACCGCGAGATCGACTCCGATGTGCGCGTGATTGCCGCCACCAACCGCGACCCCGAAGAGGCCGTGGCCGACGGCAAGCTGCGCGCCGACCTGTATCACCGTCTGAATGTGTTTCCGCTGCAGCTGCCGCCGCTGCGCGAGCGCGGCAAGGATGTTGAACTGCTGGCCCAGCATTTCCTCGATCAGCTCAACGCGCAGAGCAATACCAAGAAGGCATTCCTGCCGCCGGCCATGGAGACCCTGCGCGGCTACCACTGGCCGGGCAATGTGCGCGAACTGCGCAATTACGTGCAGCGCGCGTACATCCTGTCGGACGACGCCGGCATCGATACGGCCAATGTGCCGCTGCAGGTGTCGAGCACGCAGGTCTCGTCCGGTTCCACGCTGACGATTTCGGTCGGCACCTCACTGGCGAGCGCTGACAAGAAGATCATCCTCGCCACGCTGGAGCAGTGCGGCGGTGTGAAGAAGCGCGCGGCTGAACTGCTCGGCATCAGCCTCAAGACGCTCTACAACCGGCTGGAGGAATACGGCAACAGCAATGCCGACGACGGCGGCGAGGGCAACAACACCAGCAACGGCGCCGGCTCCGGCCGCGCGCATGCCACCGAGGCGTAGCCGGATCTCCTGGCGCGGTACGCGGCTTGCTGAAGCAGTGGGGTATCCGCCCCATGGCGGCAAGCTCACTCAACTGCACAGGAGGTCACCATGCTGCGTTATGCAGTCGTCTTTTTCATCATCGCCCTGATTGCGGCCGTGCTCGGGTTTGGCGGCATCGCTGCCGGCGCAGCGAGCATCGCCAAGATCCTGTTCATGATTTTCGTGGTGCTATTCGTGGTCAGCCTCATCTGGGGCTTGGTCGCGGGCAGAGGATGACGCCGGGATGAAGCGCACAGCTTTCAACCCGGCTTTCACGATGCCACGCAACTCCAGGAGCGCTGACTGATGGAACCGTCTCAAACCAACCCGTTTCCCAAATCCGATGCCAACGGCAACCTCATCCGCGGCGACGTGGCGCAAGCCGCCGAGCGTGCGAAGGCGACCACGGCACAGGCCATCGACCGCACTGCCGACGCAGCGGCCACCGCACTTGATGAGGCCGCTGCCAAGCGTGATCAATGGCGGGCCTCGCAGCAGCGCTTGATGCGCGATGCGGCGGACTGCATGCGATCGCACCCGCTTGCGACGATCGGCCTGGCATTCGGCGCAGGCTTCCTGATCAGCCGCCTGCTGGGCAGCGATAACGACTGAGGGCGAACACCCTCACGCTTCCTGCCAGCCACGGTCGCGCTTGCGCGCGTGCCGCGTGCTGACTAGGCTCAAGGTCGAGGCCGGCACCGCGCTGGCCGCGTCGCTTTGAAAGGACCCCCCATGCGCCTGACCGCCTGCTTCGACCGCAACCTGCTCAAGCGATCTGCCCAGGTCCTGATGGGGGCAGGGCAGCAGTGGTCTGCGCATCGCGCCGCGAGCAAGGGCGCGGCGTTGTCGTTCTACACGTTGTTCTCGATGGCACCGGTGCTGGTGCTGGTCATTTCCATCGCCGGCTTGTTCTTTGGCGAACAGGCCGCCCGCGGCGAAATCTTCGGGCAGATCCAGGGTCTGGTAGGCGCGCAGGGCGCGTCTGCGGTGGAAGCCGTGCTTGCCGCAACCCGGCGCTCGGGCAATGGCCTATTCGCGGCAATTACAGCCATCGTGCTGTTGTTGGTGGGCGCCACCACGGCGTTCTCCGAACTCAAGGACAGCCTCGACGAGCTTTGGGAGGTGCCGCCGCGCCAGCAGCCCGGGATGTGGGGCTTGCTGCGTTCACGCCTGCTGTCATTCAGCCTGATCCTCGTGCTGGCGTTTCTCCTGCTGGTGTCGCTCACCATCAACGCGGCGCTGGCCGTGGTGGAGCGCTTTTGGGGCGCGTTGTGGGCGGGCTCCACTTCGGGCATTGCGTTGCTGGTGGCGCAGGTGCTGTCGTCGGCGTTTTCGTTTGCCGTCGTTTCGCTGCTGTTCGGCACCATTTTCAAAATGCTGCCCGAAACGCGCGTGGCCTGGCGCGACGTTGCCCTGGGCGCCATCGTCACGGCGCTGCTCTTCACGCTCGGCAAACACCTCATCGGCCTGTATCTCGGCAACAGCGCCGTCGCATCGTCCTACGGGGCGGCGGGCTCGGTCGTGGCGCTGATGCTGTGGATTTACTACTCGGCGCAGATCTTCTTCTTTGGCGCGCTGGTCACGCGGCAATATGCGTTGCAGTTCGGCAGCCGTCAGTACGAAGGCGCGGGCCGGGCCACTGCCGCCGCGCAGGCGGCGTTGCTCAACCCGGCGATCGCGGCGAACCTCTCCAGTGGGGTGGCCGGGGGCAACGCAAGCGCAGCCCGCGAGAGCCGCTAAGACGCCCCCGCATCAATCCCGGGTCAGTTGCTCCAGCAGCATCCCCGCCACAAATGCCAGCCCGATGGTAATGACTGGGTGCTGACGTACGGAGCCGCTCGCCTGTTCGGAGACATTCGCGTGCAGGTTCTTCAACTGTTCGGTGCGCTTGTCGAACTGTGTGAGCGCCGTGCAGAGGACGCTCGCCAGCCGGTCGATGCCCTCGGCCGTGGCATCTTTGACGCGCTGCGCGGTGTGATCGATTTGCGGATGGAGCGGGGTGACGATCGCGCCGTTGGCGCCATTTGTGCCGGTGGTGCCATTGCTGCTGGCGGGCGGCTTGGGGGTCAGTTCGGTCATGTCGGCCTCCTGAGCTGAGTCATGTCAGTCAGTCACAAGCAACCGCCATGCCCCCAATGTTGCGCGACGCGCAAAAGAAAAGGGCCACGACTGTGGCCCTCGACACGGTGAGGAACTGCGCGGCTAGCCGACCGTCACCACGGTCTTGCGCACGGCCCAGATTTCAGCTTGCAGGGCCAGTGCAGCGAGTGCCTGCAGGCTGTCCTGCGGCAGGGCCTTGATCCGTTTGCGGCGATTGGCGGCACGCTGCTGACGCGCCGCGCGCACGCTTTGCTCGTCGAGTTGCCACGCCTTGCGGGTGGTCTCGATGATGCGTTGCACTGCCGGATCGACAGGGATTCGACTACGCACGATGTTGGACTCCTTGCTTCTTTGCTTCTTTCAATGTCGCGGCGTACCCAAAGGCGGGTTTCGCGACGGACTCCACAATACGGGAGCTTCATGACAACTTCGATAACACCCGCTCCGAAAGGGTTGTCAGTGCATTCCCACAACGGGTTGGTCTCGTCCGTCTGGGGGACGGTTCCTAGGGAGTTTCCCGCGCTTGCGGCCCGGATCAGTTGATCCTAAGCAAGGGCGCCGATCGCGTACAATCTCGGCTGCCCCGGATTGACAACGCCGTTCGGGCAGTCCATCGGCCGCCGGGATGACCCGCCAGCCAGCGCACTTGCCACGTGCGCAACCATCCGCATTTTTCACTCCTTCCCTTTCGGTTTTTTGCCCGTGAGTACGCTGCAGCAGGAGATCCGGCGCCGCCGGACGTTCGCCATCATTGCCCACCCGGATGCGGGTAAAACCACGCTGACCGAGAAACTGCTGTGGTTCGGCGGCGCCATTCAGATGGCTGGCGCCGTGCGCGCACGTAAAGCCAACCGCCACGCCACCTCCGACTGGATGGAGATGGAAAAGCAGCGCGGCATCTCCGTTACGTCGTCGGTGATGCAGTTCCCGTACCGAAACGAGGGCGGCGACTACATCGTCAACCTGCTCGACACCCCCGGTCACGAAGACTTCTCGGAAGACACGTACCGCACGCTCACGGCCGTCGATTCCGCCGTGATGGTGATCGACTCCGTCAACGGCGTGGAAGCGCAGACCATCAAGCTGCTCAACGTCTGCCGCCTGCGCAGCACGCCCATCCTGACGTTCATCAACAAGCTCGACCGCGAAGGCCGCGCGCCCATCGAGCTGCTCGATGAAATCGAAAGCGTGCTGCAGATCCAGTGCGCGCCGATGACGTGGCCGATCGGCATGGGCAAGTCGTTCAAGGGCGTGTACCACCTGGTCAACGACACGGTGCAGCTGTTCGACCCGAACGCCGACAGCGAGAAGGGCGCCACCGCCGGCCTGATCCAGGGCCTGGACAACCCGGAGCTGGACCGCGTGCTGGGCTCGCAGGCGGAAGAACTGCGCATCGACATCGAACTCGTGCGCGGCGCATCGCACACGTTCGACAAAGAGGCCTTCCTGGCCGGCAAGCAGTGCCCGGTGTATTTCGGTTCGGCGGTAAACAACTTCGGCGTGCAGTCGCTGCTCGATGCGCTGGTTGACCAGTCGCCCGAGCCGCTGGCGCGCCCCACCGAAACGCGCGAAGTCAAGCCGATGGAAGAGAAGTTCACCGGCTTCGTCTTCAAGATTCAGGCCAACATGGACCCGAAGCACCGTGACCGCATCGCGTTTGTGCGCGTGTGCTCGGGCCGCTTCGAACGCGGCATGAAGCTGCTGCAGGTGTCGACCGGCAAGACGGTCGCCATCAACAATGCCATCACGTTCATGGCGCAGGACCGCAACACCACGGAAGAGGCCTTCGCCGGCGACATCATCGGCGTGCCCAACCACGGCACGATCCGCTTGGGCGATGCCTTTACGGAAGGCGAGGCGCTCAAGTTCACGGGCATCCCGTCGTTTGCGCCGGAGTTCTTCCGTCGCGCGCGCCTGAACAATCCGCTTCGCCTGAAGCAGTTGCAGAAGGGTTTGCAGCAACTGGCCGAAGAAGGCGCCACGCAGATGTTCCGCCCGCTGGCATCGAACGACCTGGTACTGGGCGCCGTCGGTATCCTGCAGTTCGACGTGGTGGCGCATCGCCTTGAACACGAGTACGGCGTCGATGCCATCTTCGAACCGCACGAGTGCTCCACGGCCCGCTGGCTGCGCGGCAAGCAGGAAGATATCGACAAGCTGATCGACAAGGCCGGCCACAACGTGGCCCTGGATGGTGCGGGCGACTACGTGTACCTGGCACCGAGCCAGGTGAACCTGCGCCTGACGCAGGAGCGCTTTCCGGACATCCAGTTCATGGAAACACGGGAAATCGTCTAAGCGGCGAGCCGCCAAAAGGAACGGGGCCATGTGCCCCGTTTTTTATTGATCCGTTCTGCGCGACACCGGGCAAACCGCTTCAAGCTGGCGGGCACCGGTGTCGGCGTTTTGCGGTGAGAGCTGCAGAAGCTGCAGAGGCTGCGGGTCTGCGCCGGTCACTTTGACCGTGATTGGGGTGCCTGTATGGAACAACGCGTAGAAGCGCGCCCGCGACTTCACGTCACCCACGGCATACGCTTCCATGTCGGACACTTCAAGGCGCGCCGGGATCGCTAAACGAAGAGGGCCGGAAGCGAATTGGATGCGGAGGGCTGTTCCGTTGTGCTCCGATTGCCCACTCGTGGATACCGCAACGGAGAGCCGCTCGTACTCGCAGTTGGCGTAAAAGCTCAGGCCTTCGGTTTCGTAGCCGCCGTAAGTCAATGACTGTGCGACGTAGTACCAGCTTGCGAGTTCTTCTTCGGCGGTTTCCGTGGTGGCCGCCAACGCGGAGGTGGCGAACAAGGTGGCGATGGCGGCAATGCACAGGACGCGCAATTCGGGACCTCTCACGAGCGATGAAATGTGGCGCGCAACGATGCCGGAATGCCGCTGAAAAGTCCATGACCCAGATAATTCAAAGGCCGTCCCCGCGGCGCTGTCGCTGTATCCGCACCCGCACCGCATCCCGCCCGGCGCCTGCATCCAGCACCGCACCGTCCGCAAACACACCTTGCGCCAGACGCGCCAGCGTGCCGCCGCCCGGCACCTCCACCGCCATGCGTGCGCCGCGTTCCAGCGCATGCCGCAGCGTGTCATGCCACAACACCGGTCGCGCCATGTTCCACGCCAGGTCTTCAACGATGAGGTTCGCGCGGAATAGCGCCCGCGCGCGACTGCTGCTGACGTAGGTGAGTTGCGGCGCGTGGACGGTGATGTTTGCGGCAGCGGTCGCTAACTCTGCAGCCTGTGCGTCAAGCAACGGGCAGTGCGACGGCACCGCCATGCACAAGCGCGTCGCCTTCGATGCGCCGTGGGCCAGCGCGCGTTCGGCGACCTGCGCGAGCGCTGCGTCGTTGCCGGCCACGACGATCTGCCGTTCCGCATTCACGTTGGCGACATAGGCCGGCGTGTCGGTGGTGTTGACTTGCGCAACGATGCCGCTGACCTCCGGTTCGGCGAGGCCGATGATAGCGACCATGCCGTACCCGCTTGGGTAAGCGTCTTCCATGAGCTGACCACGCAGACGGACGAGGCGCAGCACATCGCTGAACTCCAGCACACCGGCAACGACGGCCGCAGGCCACGCGCCAATGGACAGGCCCGCCACCATGTCCGGCCCTGCGTCCTGCCGAGCCAGCGTGCGAGCCACGGCCACGCCTGCAATCAAGAGACAAAGCTGTACGGCCACCGTCGACCGCAACGCCTCTGCGGTGTCGAGCGTGAGCGGATTGACGCCGAGCATGTCGCCGGCTTCGGTCAGCGTCTGCGCAACGGCCGGGTCACCAGGCAGCGCATGCAGCATGCCCGCGCGCTGGCTGCCCTGGCCGGGAAACATGAACAGGATGCTCATGCCGCGTCGCTCCATGGGTCTGCGACGAGCCGGGGGCCGTGGTCGGTCTTGAGCAACGTTTGATGCGGCGACGCCAGCCAATCGCGTAACGCGAAGCCGCCGTGGCCGGTGTCGATCTGCAAATCGACGCGGCACTCGGTATCGCCCAACAGGCGAGCGAGCTGATCGCGTTGCGCAGTCGACGGGGCACGCGGCATGCGCACAAGGAGATCGAGATCACTGTCCGCATGCAGCACTGGCAAACCACTGGCTAGCGTAAAGCCTGCGCCGCCCGTGGGGCCCCACGCCCAGCCGAGTGCGTCGAGTGCGGGCGCCAGCGCGCGCAAGGTGCGCAGCGCTGCGAACGGCGCGTCGTGTGCGATGGAGACAGCGGCAATTGCCAGCCCCTCGGGCGAGACCACACGCGTGATGCTGTTGGCGGCTACCGTCGCTGCGCAGCGTTCATGCCGCGCGCCGCCGCGCAGGCCGACCGGCACGGAACCGTCGCTGCCGCGCGGTGCACGGCGCACCACGACAGGCGCGCCTTGCCGATATGCCGTGACGGCCCAGTCCGGCAAGGGCGCGCCATCCATCGCCACGGGTGTCTCAGACACCCACAGCAGGTCGTGCGCGCGCAGCGGCGTGGATGTCATCGCAGCAGCGCTTGTGTGGCCAGGAACAGGATCGATGGTCCGAGCAGGCAGCCGAGGCCCGTATGGAACGTGGCCACCAGCGAGCCGTACGGCACCAGGCGCCGATCCGTGGCGGCCAGGCCCGCCGACACCCCGCTGACCGTACCCGCCAACCCGCCGAACACCATGGCCGCGCGCGGGTTGTTCAAGCCCAGCGCCTTGGCCGCGAACGGCGTGCCGACCATCACCAGGATCGCCTTGACGAGCCCCGTGGCAATCGACAGCGCCATCACATCGGAGGTGGCACCGAGCGCCGCACCGGTGACCGGCCCGACGATGTACGTGACGGCACCCGCGCCGATGGTGGTGACGCTCACCGCATCGGTGTAACCGAAGGCGTAGGCAACGCTGGCACCGACGATGAACGGCAGCACCGTTCCGAGCAGCAGCGAGATGGCGCCGATCATGCCGGCCTTGCGTGCTTCGGTCACCTGCACTTCAAAGGCCGTGGCAACGATGGCGAAATCGCGCAGCATGGCGCCGCCCATCAGGCCGATGCCGCCGAACAGTTTCAGGTCGGCCAGGCCCCGTTCGCCGCCTGTCTGCATGCCGCCCCAATAGGCGAGCACCAGCCCGATCATGATGGCGATGGCCGAGCCGTGCACGCGCCCAAACGTCAGCTTCCTGGACACCCACATCGACAGACCCATGACGATGCCGACCAGCGCGAACGCCGCGACCAGCCCGTTGTGCTGCAGAACTTTCTCTAGCATTGACAGCATGGTGGGGCTCCTTAGGCGCGGGCTTGTTCGGTTTCAGGCAGCGGGGGCAGCGGGCGCCGGTCTTCCGCGTTGCCCGTGCGGTTGATGAGTGCAATGCAGACACCGCACACCAGCACCGCACCGATGGCGCCGAGCAGCGCAACCGGGCCGCCGCGCAGTGCCGTGACGACGTTCTGTGTGGCCGCCATGGCGACCACTACCGGGATGTACATGGCGCCCCAGAACGAGACGCCCGCCTCGGTGGCGGCCGGCATGAGCCCGTGCCTGTGCAGGTAGAGCCGCGCGAAGATGAGCAGCAGCATGGCGATGCCCACGCCGCCCACATTGGCCTTTACGCCGATGGCCTGGCCGAGCAGGTCGCCCAGGAAGAGGCCGGCGATATGACAGAGCGCCAGCAGGGTTGTACCGTAGATGATCACGTCTTTGTCTCCTGAAGGAACGGCGATGGGTCGCCTGTTGTGTGGTGTGGTGATCGAGGTTTGAAGACTGGTTGTTTTGCGTTGATTGCGTTGGTGGTGCATCCCTTGTTTCATCCCCTGCCGGGGCTGACTTACTTTCTTTGTCTTGCCAAAGAAAGTAAGCAAAGAAAGGCGCGCCCAAGATGGCGACTTCCCCTTGAATTTCTGCAACCGGGCGGGGAAGGGGAAAACTCGCTGCGCTCAGACAGTTCCCCTTCCTTTTTCCGCCCGCTTGCAAAAATTCAAGGCGCCATCTAGGGCAGGTACGGCCAAACCATCGGGGCGCATGTGTTCGCGCCGTGATGTGTCTCCTATTCGTTATGCGCTTTCTGGCTGCGCGTTCCATTGCTCGCGCAGGCGTTTGCGAACTTCCGACGATGCGCCGCGCAGCGGCGCGCCCAGGCGGCTTTCCAGCCCGCGCGACGGGTCGACTGCGATATCGGCCAGCGCCGCCGCGAGCGCCGTCTGCACGGTATCGATGTCAACTGCATCGGGCGCGTCGGCAGACTTCACCTTCAGCAGGTTCCACAGCAAGCCGAGCGAGGCGAAGCTAGCGATGTCGTACGCCATGGGCGGAACCTCTTGTGCGAGGCGTTCCAGGTCGGCGACGGAGCGCAGCGTCACGCGCGCGGCTGCAGCCTTGCCCATCGCGTGCACCATCACGTCGGCATCGTCCAGGGCGAGCAGGCGGTTGGCCTGGTAGCCGTGCGCCAGCAGCGCGCCCGACATGGCACGACCGACGATGAGGCCGATGACGGGGTGGCCAGCCAACCTGGCAGCCGCGTAGGCATCCGCCGCCGCAGCCAGTGCGAGGTGGATGCCGTAGGCCTCCTCGCGGCGCCCGTAGGCTTGGCTTGCCACATCGATGACGGCGACGATGGCGCGCTTCTTTTCCTGCCCTGCATCGGCACGCATGGCATCGCGCACGGCACGCGCAAGCTGCCAGCCTTCGATGAGACCGACTTCACCGTTGCGTGCGCGGGGGAAGCGGTTCCCGGCGTCGGGCACGATGGCGATGTAGCGAGCGGGCCGTCCCGCCAGCGCGGCATCGACGACTTGCAGCGTGCTGCCGTAACCTGGCACCGGCGCGCCGCCGGCAAGCACGCGCATCCAGGTCGCGCCGCGCGTGGAAAGTTCGTTCTGGCTCATGCGACGTCCTTTGCGTAGTGCGTGCGCACATCTTCTGCCGTGGCTTGACGCGATGTGTCTACAGCGGCGAGTTGTGCGAGGTAGTGGTCGATCTGTTCGCTGCGTTGGCGCGCGGGTGCGCCGGCACGCAGCCACTCGATCACCTGCGCGCGGATCGTGATGGAATCGTCTTCGATGCAGACATCGGCCAGCCCCGTGGCGGCGCGTTGTTCGCCCCCCGTTAGGCTCCAGATGAAAGGGCGATCGCGCGAGTCGTATTCTTCAATGCCGGCTTCCTGCTCGATCACCTGCGGGCCGTTCAGGCCGAGGCGTGCTTCGCGCGTCATCAGCAGGTAGCTGCACAGGCCAGCGGCGATGCTCATGCCGCCAAAGCAGCCGACCACGCCAGCGGTGATGCCGATCACCGGCCCATACTCGCGCAGCGCGCGGATGCCGGCGTGGATCTCGGCAATGGCGGCGAGGCCCAGGTTGGCTTCCTGCAACCGCACGCCGCCGGTCTCGAAGACGATGACGGCGCGTGTGGGAATGCCGTTGCGGTTGTCTTCTACCGCCAGCTCCAGCGCGCCGGCAATCTTGGCGCCGGACACCTCGCCCATGCTGCCGCCCTGGAAGGCGCCTTCAATGGCAAGCACCACCGCTGGCTGCCCGCCCAGCGTGCCGCGCGCCACCACGACGCCATCATCGGCCTGCGTGACGATGCCCTGACGCGGCAGCCACGGCGAGGTCAATTGTTCGAACGGGTCCAGTAGTTCACGGAAGGTGCCGGGGTCGAGCAGCGCAATCGCGCGTCGGCGCGCATCGCGTTCGATAAAGCTGTCGCGTTCAATCGGGTTGCGTGACATGGCTTCTCCTCAAGATTGCGCGAGCGCGTTAAGCGATTCAAGCGCCTGCTCAAGCCGCAACCGCACCACGGCCGGTGTCGCGCCGAAATCGTTGATGATGATCTTGGCCGCCGGCCACGGGTGCGAGCCGAACACGCGTGCAAGCTGCGCCTGCCACGTCGCGCTCATGCCATTGACGGACGTGGTGATGGCCACGTCGATCTGGCCGGCGTTGCCCGGCGTCAACAGCACTTCGAGGTCGCCCGAGCCGACCACGCCGGCATACGCACGGCGCCCGGCGGGCGCGCCGCCGGTGAACTGAAAATCAAGATGCTCCATGTTCGGTTTCCTGATGAGCGGTTTCGGTGTCGTACCCTGCCTGCGCGCTTGCGGGCAGGCGGTCGAGGAACAGCGCGGCAGCCAGCAAGTCGGCCGCGCCGCCGGGTGACACGTGCAGCGCCAGCATGTCTTGTTCAAGCGTGCGGAAAGCGCGGCGGCCCTGCGGTGTTGCCAAGCCGCCTTCTGCACGCACGGTGGCCGCGCCCGTTTGCACAACGCGCAGTGCTTGCGCGCCGCCGCGTGCAAGCACGCAGGTGTCATCCAGCGCGGCCATGACGGCAAGCAATGCATCCACGCGTGCATGGTCTTCGCGGATGCCGGCTGCGCGCGCCTGGCGCAGCGCCGGCAGCGCCACCTTGATCACGTGCGGGAAGCCGGCGCAGGCCTGGCCCTTGGCCCCGCCGACGCCGTAGTCATTGCAGGCGCGCTCGCCTTTGTGGCCAGTCGAGACGGGGGCAAAGCGGTCGGGAATGTTCGCCAGGCGCGCGGCGCGGCGCGCAACAGCGGCTGCGTCCACTGCAGGCGGCGTTTGAGCTGCAGCCGTCACCAGCAAGCCCAGCGCCCAGATGGCGCCGCGGTGCGTGTTGACTCCACCGGTGGCGTCGAGCATGGCCGCTTCGCCTTCGCGCCCCAGGCGGCCGATGCGCTCGCGCAGGGCGAGTTGTGCGCCGGCTTGCGTTTCGATCTGCGCGCCGGCCAGTGCCATGGCTTCAAACGTGGGGCGCAGGGTTTGGGCCGAATGCACCATCAGCGTCCAGTCCAGATCGTGATGCGCGCCGTTGCCGCGCACATCCACCAGGCCGGGCTTGGGCGACAGCGTCACTTCGTCGATGAGGGCAGACTCGACCAGCGCGGCCAATCGCTTCGCGCGTGCTTTCGGGCTGGCCGGGAGGGGCCGTTGCAATGTCTTCTCCATTACCAGCTCCGGAAGCGTGCAGGCGGGTCGTACAGGCCGCCGGACCATTCGACCAGGTCGGCGATGCTCTTGGCGGCGAGCAGTTCGCGGCCGGCGTCGCTGCGGCGCACGTCGAGGTCTTCGGGCAGCGCGATCAGGCCGTCGCGGCGCATCTGTTCGGTCTTGGTTGGGTCATGCCGCAGGCCGATCGATGTGACACCCGCTACCGCCGCAATCATCGCGCGCCGCTCTTCCAGCGAACGGGCCTTGTACAGATACGCGATGCCGTCTTCGGTTAGCAGGTGGGTGACGTCGTCGCCGTAGATCATGATGGGCGCCAGCGGCATGCCGCTTTGCCTGGCCACGGCCACCGCATCCAGCGTGTCGACGAAGGTCGGCTTGCCGCCTTCCTGGAACGTTTCGACCATCTGCACGACGAGCTTCTTGCCGCGCTCCAGCATCGTCACCGGTTCGGTCATGTCGAGCCACGCCGGTGTGGCGTGGCGGCGGCCGCGCGGGTCGTGGCCCATGTTGGGCGCGCCGCCAAAGCCGGCCAGGCGCCCGCGCGTGACGGTGGACGAATGCCCGTCGCCATCCACCTGCAGCGTCGCGCCAATGAACAGGTCCACAGCATATTGGCCGGCCAACTGACACAGCATGCGGTTCGAGCGCAACGAGCCGTCTCGGCCGGTGAAGAACACATCGGGGCGTGCGGCCACGTAGCGCTCCATGCCGAGTTCCGTGCCGAAGCAGTGCACGCTTTCCACCCAGCCCGATTCAATGGCGGGAATGAGCGTCGGGTGCGGGTTCAGCGTCCAGTTGCGGCAGATCTTGCCCTTGAGGCCCAGGCGCTCGCCGTACGTCGGCAGGATCAGCTCGATGGCGGCCGTGTTGAAGCCGATGCCGTGGTTGAGCGACTGCACGTTGTGCCGCTGGTAGATGCCGCGAATGGCCATCATCGCCATCAGCACGTGCACGGGTTTGATGAGGCGCGGGTCGCGTGTGAACAGCGGCTCGATGTAGAACGGCTTGTCGGCCTGCACGATGAAATCGACCCACGAGCCAGGGATGTCGACGCGCGGCAGGTCGGCCGGATCGTCGACGATCTCGTTGACCTGCACGATGACGATGCCGTCGGAAAACGCCGTGGGTTCGACCAGCGCGGGCGTGTCTTCCGTGCTCGGGCCGGTGTAGATGTTGCCGTCGCGGTCAGCCTTGAAACCGGCCACCAGCGACACGTTCGGAATCAGGTCCACCACCAGCCGCGCATACAGCTCGATGTAGGTGTGAATGGCGCCCACTTCCAGCAGCCCGTCCGCCAGCAACTGGCTGATGCGCAGACTCTGCGGCCCGGCAAACGAAAAGTCGAGCTTGTGCGCGATGCCAGCTTCGAAAATGTCGAGATGTTCGGCGCGGCTCACGCTGGGCATGATCATGTGCAGATCGTGCAGGCGCTCGGGGTTCACCTTGGCCAGCGAGCGCGACAGGAAATCCGCCTGCTTCTGGTTGTTGCCCTCCAGCACGACGCGGTCGCCCGGTGCGAGCAGCGTTTCGAGTGCGGCGACGATATCGCTGGTCGGAATGACCTTGCCGTTGGCGATGCGGCGGGCTGCAGCCAGGCGGCGTTCCTTTTCGTCGCGCCGCCGGCGCCATTGAGGCGGGATGGGTGCGTTGACCCCGTTTGCCGATTGGGTGGGCATCGGTTGCATTGGGTGGCGTCTCCAGCCTTGATTGATTTGATGGGCTGTACCGTATGCCGTAAGAACGTGCACTTCAATCAACCTTGGCGCCGTTTCGTTAACTTGAAGTTAATGAAACAATGGGCAATTCTGATAGCAGCGCGCCAACAGAACGCGCCCGGAGGAGACCCTGCCATGGCAATCGATGACGACATCACCCTGAAGAAGCTGGAGGTGTTCCAGTCCTTCATGACGCTGGGCAACATGGCGCGCGTTTCGGAAGCGCTGGGGCAAAGCACGGTGAGCGTGCACCGCGCGCTGCATTCGCTGGAAGAAGGGCTGCGCTGCCCGCTGTTCAAGCGCGACGGCCGCAAGCTGATTCCGCTGTCGACCGCCTATGTGTTTGCCGAGCACGTGGAGCGCATCCTGGCCGAATGCGAAGCCGGCGTGCGCCGCACGCGCGAAGCGGCGGGGTTTTCGTCAACCACGCTGAAGATCGGCGGGCTGTATTCAATGACGGTGGGCACGCTGCCGCGCATCTTTGCGGGCCTGAAAACACGCCGCTCCGCGCTCGACATCGAACTCACGCTGGGCTCGAACCGCAGCCTGCTCGCCAAGCTCGAAGACGGGCAACTCGACGCCATCGTCATCGCGCTGGGCGAGCCGCTGCGCAATCCCGATCTGCTGACCGTGCCGATGTTTGACGACGAGATCCTCTTTGCCGCGCCGCTCGGCTCGCCGTATGCGTCGTCAGCAGAGATCGATTTGCAAACCGTGCGCAGCGAAAAGTTCGTCGCGCTCGGCGACGACTTTGCGACGTATCACGACTTCATGGCCGCCTTTGACAAGGCCGGCTTTGCGCCGCAGATTGCGCTGCGCGTGGGCGACATCTTCTCGCTGATGAACCTCGTGAGCGGTGGTATCGGCTACGCGCTACTACCGCGCCGCGTGGCCGATTTCAGCCCCAAGGTGCAGCTGATTCCGCTGGCCGCACGCTATGCCATCAGTCAGCACATCGTGCTGGTGATGCAGCGCAATCGGGAGCGCGATCCGAATCTGTTGGCGTTGTCGGCGGAGTGTCGGTTGCTGGGCGCGCGATAACGTGGATCATGTGTGCCGCACCACGTGAAAGTCTTCTTCCGCTGTGGGCGCAACGAAGTGGCGCGTGATCTCTTCAAACTCCGTGTCTCAGTCCTTCATGCTGAAGCATCAGCGGCGCGCTTTTCGCTCATGTGCCATACCCGACGTTCGAATTCTTGCGGCGGAACCGGCGTCGAATAAAGAAAGCCCTGCGCAAAATCGCAATCGACAGCCTTGAGAAAATCCCGCTGCTCGGCGGTCTCCACACCTTCGGCAATGACTTTGAGCCCCAATTTGTGTGCCAGGACGACCATTGCCTCGCACAGCGCCTGGTTGTCTTCGTCAAAGCTCAGGTTGTAGACGAATGAACGATCGATCTTCAGGTAGTCAATATCGAAGCGCTTGAGATACGCAAGCGACGAGTAACCGGTTCCAAAGTCGTCGATCGAGATCCCGATGCCCGCGCTGCGCAAAGTCAGCAGCGTCTCGTCCGTCCGCGATTCGGCCTGCAATAGCAGCCCTTCCGTGATTTCCACCATCACGCTCTGAACCGGCAAGCCTTCGCGCGTAAGGAAGTCGGACCATCGCGCGCACAGTTGGCCATCCTGGCGCATCTGCACCGGAGACATGTTGACGCTGATCTGGAAAGACGGATGGAATTGATCGCGCCATTGGCGCGCCTGTTGCACCGCCTGCTTGAATACCCAATCGCCGATGGGGACGATGAGGCCCGTGTCTTCCGCCACGGAAATGAAATCATGCGGGCTGATGGTGCCGCGCTCCGGGTGCAGCCAGCGGATCAGCGCCTCGGCTTTGCAAACCTCGCCCGTGGCGAGCTCCACGATGGGCTGGTAGTAGACCTGAAACTGGCCGCTGGGCAGCGCGGCGCGCAAATCGCTGGTGAGCCGCAGGCGCTGTTCGGCCTCCACCTGCATGTCGGGCTTGAAGTAACTGAAGCGATTGCGCCCGGCGTTTTTGGCCGCATACATGGCTTGATCTGCGTTCTTGAACAGCACGTCAAGATCGTGGGCGTCGTCGGGGTAGAAGGTGACGCCAACGCTGGCAGAAATGAAGGCCTCGTCCGTGCCCAGTTTGAATGGCTCGGCCAACTTGCCGATGATGGTCCTGGCGATCCGTTCAACGCTCTCCGCGTCATCCAGATTGGGCAGGATGACGGTGAACTCATCCCCGCCCAGACGGGCGACCGTATCCGATTGGCGCACGCACGAACCGATGCGCTTGCCGGCCTCGATCAGTAACGTATCTCCCCTGTCGTGCCCGAGCGAGTCGTTGACTTCCTTGAAGCGGTCGAGATCGATCAGCATCAACGCCATGCGCCGCCCGATATGGCCTGGCTGACTGGCTTCCTGGGCGAGGCGCTCATGGAACATCTGGCGATTCGGCAGGCCCGTCAGTGCATCGAAATTGGCCTGTTTCCAGATGGTGGCCTCAAACGCCATCCGGTCGGAGAGATCACGACCGACCGCCAACACGGAATGCACATTGCCGGCTTGGTCGGTCTCCGGCGTGAGGCGGACGTGCGAGCATTGTTCCTGCCCATCCTTGCCGGCCCATCTCAGTTCGAATTGCGCGCTTGTGCCGCTTGAAATGACGTCGCTGATGATCTTTTCGTAGACGCGCGCGTTGTCGCCGCCGGGGAGTTCCGAGGGCCGCTTGCCGAGCGCTTCCGTAAGGCTGCAACCAGCCAGGGCACAGAACGCAGGGTTGGCGTAAATGCGGCGGGACTCGCGGTCATAGCGGGCAATCGTATCTGGGGAGTTCTCGATCAGTGTGCGCGACTCCCGCTCCCGCGTGACGAGCTCTGCCGTCCGTTCGATGACGGTTTGTTCGAGCGAGGCATTGATCTCGTTGATCTTCTGGATCTTCTGCTTGATCGCTTCGCGCATTCTCTCGAAGCGCTGCGCGAGCCTGCTCAGTTCGTCCTTGGCGCGGGCCCCGGCTTCCTCGTGCTTTCCTTCGTCGACCTGGGCGCCGGCATCGTCGCCGGTATCGTGCACCTTGCGCACCAGCTCCCTGAGCGGCGCAGAAATGCTGTGCGAGATGAAGTAAGCAAGGAAGATCGACAGCAGAACCCCCGAGATGCCGACCAGCGCGATCTGGTTTCGCACCGCTTGTGCCTCGGCCGTCAGTTTTTTCTCCGCAATGGTGCTCACCACGAACCAGGTCGTGCCGGGGATTTTGGCGTACGCAGTCAAATAACGTCCTCCGCGCTTTCCCTCGACCGCAACAAAGCTTCGCGCCTCGCCCGATGTCGCGTTGCGCGCGAGGTTTTCGAGCAGGCCGGGTTCGGGTAGTGCGCCGATATCATTCGAGGCGTCGGCGGCCCGGATGATGACCTCGTTACTCGCATCGAGAATGTAGATTTGCGTACCGCTGCCCGTGGCGACGTCGTTGAAGATGGTCGAGAAGTATGCGGGGCGGACGATCAGCACCAGATTGCCGAGCTGGCGGTTGCTGTTCTTGTCGATGATGGCGCGCACCACCCCGACGTTTTGCTGTCCAACACCGTTGTCGTAGCTGCCCCAGTACGTGTGCGCATGCTCGTCCTGAGCGCGTGAGACGAGGCGTGTCACACCCTGGGTCAATTGCGTGGCGGCCTGGGTGTCGAGAATCCGGTTGTTCTTGTCGAGCAGATACTTCTGGTTGATGAAATCAACCGATCCGTAATGCTCGAGGAGCAGCCGCGCCATGTCCTGGCGTGCCTCGCTTTGCTCCTTGCCGTTGCCGCTCGCGGCCCTGGCAAGCGCGCCTTGAACCCGATTGGAGAGCACCAGCAAGTTGCTTTCCGTCTCGATCTGCCGCATGCGCAATTCGATGTTCCTCGAGACTTGCTTGACCACCTCCTTCGAGAAGATCTCTGCGTTCTCCTTGATCGCCGCGATCGAGTTCACATACGAAATGCTGGCCGAAATGCAGATCGGCAGCAGAGACAGCAGGATGAACGCGGCAACCAACCGGTGGCGAATCTCAACGCGGCGAAGCAGGTCCTGTGAGAGATAGTCGAAAGCGCGCTGCAGCAACCGTGGGATCGAGTTCATTTGTAGTGCATCTTCGCTTCATTCTTGACCGATTCGTCGAGTCGCTTCGCCGCTTGGCTGGGCGACATCTTCTTGAGCAACACGTCCTGCATCAACCCATGCAGCGACTCGAGCGTGTTTGAAGGCAGCGTCGAATAGTACGGGCTGGCAGTCACCAAATAGCGGCTGACCGTATTCGTGTAGTCGACGATTTCCGGGTCACTGACGGCCGTTTCCGCGTCTTGCTGGAACGGGGAGATGTTGTGGCGCTTTCTCTGCAGAATCGGGAAGCCTTTGCCGGCGATGAATTCCAGAAAGCGCATTGCAGCTGCCTTGTTGGGCGTCTCGCATACGGCAAAGCCGGTCTCGCTGCCGAGCACGGGCACCACCTGAGCGCCGCGCTTGTTCCATGGCGGGATGAACACGCCGACCGCAAAGCGATTGCCGTGCAGCAGCAGGCCCGCCGCCCAACTGCCCTGGATGGCCATCGCCACCTTGCCTTCCTTGAAAAGACGCATGCCGTCGTCGTAGCCGGTTGCCATGAACGACGCCTGGACGTAGCCGCGCTCCGGCAGCAGTGCCATCCTGGCGAAGATATCAGCGACCTCGGGGGTGTCGAGATCCAGCGTGCCCTCGGCCATCTTGCTTTTCCAGTTCGGCTCGTGCGCGATCACATTGTTGGCGAAGCCCGAGGCAAACGGTCCGTTTCCGAGCATGTTCGGGAATGCGCCGTTCAACATCATGGGCGTGAATCCTGCGCGTTTGAGTTGCGCGCAAACGCGCAGGAACTCGTCGAAATTTGCTGGCAGCTTGTCGATGCCCGCTTTTTCGAACATCTCGCGGTTGTAGTAGATCATCGTCGTTGCGACACCGCCCGAGATGCCGAACCCTTTGCCGCGGCGGCTGGTCCAGTCCCGCTTGAGCGGGGCGAGCATGTTCGTCCACGCCAATGTCTGGCTGACATTGGCAAGGACGCGCTGATCGGCCAGTTCGGCCGAATAGGCATTTGGGTTGACGCTCAAAAGATCGGGCATCGTGCCGGCAGCGACGCGGGGTTTGATGTTCTCTTCGACCGAATTGCCGATCATGAATTGAACGTCCACCTGCACATCGGGATTGAGCTTGCTGAACTCGGCAGCAATCTGAAGCATCTGCTCGGGCCAGTCCGGTGCCCAGATCAATGCCGTAATGCTGGTTCGGTGCGGCGAGGGCGAACTGGTGATGGGGGCGTCTTGCTGGTGGCAACCGGACAGAATCAGCAAACCGATCAGACCGGATAGCAGCCGGGCAAAGTGGCTTTGTCGCATATCACGCTCGCTTTCGGTTCGGTATGAGCCGGTTGGGCTCGCGAAGCAGGGAAGACTTCTCGCGGCCGCCCGTCGATCGGGGCGCTCGATATTGCTGAGCATTGATTGCCTGGAGATGACGGCATGCGCCAGCAGCGCCCGCCACGCCCGGCAGATCGGGAAACCCATGCGACAGCCAGAATGCGGATAGTTGGGCATGACGACGAATAAGCTGATTAACCGCAACAGACGCAATCTGTTCATCGGCAGCCCACATGAATCCTTTAATGGTCGCGAGGCGCGGGCGTTTGTTTCCCATGTGGCTCAGCGCCTCAATGAACTTGGCACCTCGACGAATGGCAATCGGCAAACGTTTGGCTCATGACGAAGGCGTTGCCTGCCACCACCAGCGCGACCTTGGTGATCCTGCTCGCAGCGCGAGCCGAACTTGCATCCAATCACCCGCAGTTAGCGGGCAGGCCAATCGGCACCTATGGGCGCAAGCCAAACAACCCCTGCCAGAACGACTCGAACGCACGCCGCGGCACTGCAGATTCGTCGATTTTGGAGGCCGCGTCTTCGGGTGCGGGCGCTGGCTGCGCGTCGGACACCTCCGTTGCAGGCTTGGGGGAGCGCCGTGCTTCCTGCAAGGCCCACACGCTGTCGGCGATGCGTGCGGCGAGTTCTGCATCGCAGTCCCTGCCGAGCAGCACGCCGAACAGGACGTCGCGATGGTGGCCATCGTCGGCAAAACGCATGGCGATGGCGACCATCTTTTCGTAATGCTCCTGCGCAAGGCGTTCGCGCTCGCGTTGCGCTTCGCGCTCCTGTGCTTCCTGGGCATCGCGCTCCGCTTGCCAGCGCTGCATTTCCTGTGCGAATACCTCGTCGTAGACACGGCGCTGTTCAGCGTCGGAGAGGATCGAGTAGGCTTCGCGAATTTCCTGGAACGCCGCATAGGCCTCGGCTTCTCGGCCGGGGTTGCGGTCGGGATGCCACTTCATTGCGGCGCGGCGGTAAGCGCGCTTGATTTCGTCCAGGGTGGCGTCCGGCTGCACGCCGAGGGTCGCGTAGATGGTCGTCATGTGCTGTGTGGCGGCTGCCGGGGGGGGGGGAGGTCATCCTAGCATGGGTACGTGTGCATGCTGACCGGCCGCCCACCTGTGTCACCACACGCTGTTGAACCTTGTTGCATCAACGCATTCTCGCGTATATAGTTAGCCAAATGGATAACAATGGAATTGCGCTAGACGCGGTATTTCACGCGCTTTCGGACCCAACGCGCAGGGCGGTTATTCAACGGCTCGGTGAAGGGCCCGCGTCGGTAAGTGAACTGGCGGAACCATTCGACATGGCGCTGCCGTCCTTCATGAAGCACATGCGGGTGCTGGAAGGTGTCGGGCTGGTCCGCTCGGAAAAGAGCGGCCGAATCCGGACGTGCACGCTCGAGCGCAAGAAGCTGGCTGCCGCCGAGCGCTGGTTTGAGAAGCAGCACGCGATCTGGGCGAGCAGGTACCGCAATCTGGACAACCTCTTAGAGAAACTCCAAGGAGAAGGCAATGAAGGCTGATCTTCGGTTTGATTTCGTGGTCGACATGCAAAAGAGCAGCCTCACCGTGAGGCGAGAGTTCGCGGCGAAGCGCCAGCTCGTGTGGGATTGCCATACGAAGCGCGAACTGCTCGATCAGTGGTTTGCGCCCAAGCCGCTCACCACCAAGACCAAGCATATGGAATTCAAGGAAGGCGGCTACTGGCACTACGCCATGATCACCCCCGATGGACAGTCGTTCTGGAGCCGCCTGGACTATCAGAAGATCAACCCGATCGACGGCTATGCAGCGCTCGATGCTTTTTCTGACGAAACCGGCGCCGTGAATCCGGATCTGCCCCGCGCCCGCTGGGATGTCACCTTTGCCGATGCGAAGGAACGCACCCTCGTCACGACTGTGGTGTTGTACAACTCGCCAGAGGACGTGCAGAAGGTCATCGACATGGGGTTGAAGGACGGGATGACCTCCACCATGGAGCGGCTCGACGAACTGCTGCTGACCCTGGCCGAGCGGGACGCGCTGGCTTAAGGCGGCGCTCGCAGATGAAAACGCCCCGAACAGATCGGGGCGTTTTGCGTTGGGTATGCGGCGTTGCGCTTCAGGTGACGGTTAACGTCCCATTCATCGTCTCGTGGCCCGAGCCGCAGAAGATGTCGCACAGGAAATCGAACGTCCCCGTCTTGTCGGGTGTGAGCGCCAGCCGGACGGTCTGCCCCGGCACCACATCGGCCCGTACGTTGAAATCCGGAATCGAAAAACCCATCAGGATGTCCTGTCCGGTCAGTTCGAACACCACGGGCACGCCGCGCTTGAGCGTGATCTTGTCGGGCGTGAACGTGAACTTGCGCGCGTGCACGCGGATGACCGTCGGGCCCTCGCCGTGCGCAACGCAGGCGAGCGCCGCACCCGCCGCAAGCACGGTTAACTGACGCAGCGCCAGCCGGCGCTTGGGGTTGTGTGCGATGAAGGCGCGCATGTCAGGTGGTCTCCGGGGTTTTGGTGGCAGTGGCTTCGCTGTTGGGTTGGATCGGCTGCTCGGCCAACGCCCAGGTGGCGGCATCCTGCTTGCCGTGCTCGGCGATGCTGCGCCAGCCCAGGCCGCGGTACGGTGCGGCAGCATCCCACGGGATCGGGTTGCGCTTGGCCTGCGAGCCCGGCGCGGGCAGCGGGAACATCAACGAGCGCGCGGAGTGGTGCGCGATGTGCCCGGTCATGTGGTGATGTTCCTGATGGATGTGGCCGTAGAACACCGTCACGTTCGGGTGCGGCATCAGCAAGTCGATGACCTGCTGGCCGTCGCGCGTGGCCCAGTCCCATTGCGGGTACAGGTCGAACAGCGGCCGGTGCGTGAACACGACGATGGGTGTGTGCTCAGGCACGGAACGCACATCCGCCGCCAGCCACGCGAGTTGTGCATCGCCCACACGGGCGGACGGGTCGGACACGTTGTCGATGGCGATGAAGTGCACGCCCTTGTGATCGAACGAGTAATGCGTGCGGCCGAAGAGTTCGATATAGGCCTCGCCGTTGTCGAGCGAAGCGTCGTGCTCGCCCGGCATGTAGTGCACAACCGGCACCTTGATCTGCGCGGCAATGTCGCGAAACTCGGCCAGGCGCTTGCGGCGCTCGGCAGGGTCGTCGCTGATGTGGCTGAGGTCGCCCGTGAAGATGACGAAATCCGGCGCCGGCGACAGCGCATTCACCGCCGCAATCGCCTTGGGCAGCGTGCCTTGCGAATCCGGGTTCGGCGCGCCCTTGAAGCCCCAGTGCGTGTCCGATAACTGCACGAAATAGAAATCGTCTGGCTTGGCGCCGGCGGCGCGCGTGGTGGCCGCCATCGCCTGCCAGCCGGGCAGGCCGGATGCGTACACCAGACCGCCGACCGCGGCCAGTTGCAGGAACTGGCGTCGTCCGGGTTGCTTGCTCATGGGTGTCCCCTGCAATAGATGGCTGAGTATGGGAAGTGGGCCCAGCGCGATGGAAATGGAGGAAGCGCCGGTCCTGCCTGTCATACCGGCCGGCGTGCCCGCGTATTCCACAAGATTCGCGTTTTCACAAAATTTCTTCGGGGCGGGAATAAACTGGATTGCACCCAGGTATACGGAGGTCAACCGCCTCCAGGCTGCCATGCCCGACCTGCCAGACCCCATGCTCGATCTGCCCACCGACGCGCAGCGCTTTGCGCAGGCGGTGTTGCCGCATGTCGACGCCGCCTACAACCTGGCACGCTGGCTCTCGGGCGACGCGCAAGACGCCGACGACATCGTTCAGGAAGCCTGCCTGCGCGCGTTCCGGCTGTTCGGCGGGTTTCGCGGCGGCGATGGCCGTCCGTGGCTGCTCGCCATCGTGCGCAACACGTGGTTCTCGGAATGCGCGCGCCGCAAGCAGGCCCCGGCCCAGCCATGGGATGACGATGCAGCAGGCCAGGCGAATGACGACAGCGCCAGCTACGGTGTCGACCCCGCCGCGCTGCTCGCCCGCATCGACGATGTGCGCCGCGTGCATGCCGCGCTGGCGCAGTTGCCCGTGCCGTATCGCGAGGTGCTCGTGCTGCGCGAGCTGGAAGACCTGCCGTACCGCGACATTGCCGCCGTGGTCGACGCGCCCATCGGCACGGTCATGTCGCGGCTGGCACGTGCGCGGCAGCAACTCGCACGCCTATTGACGGAAGACAACGCGCCACCGCGCACCAATGTGACACCCATCCGCGCATCGGGCGGCATGGGAAACAGCACCAAGGAGGCCCGCCATGAACTGTGACGACATCCGCGCGCTGCTGGCTGCCCGCGCCGATGGCGAACTCGGTGCGGCCGACAGCCTGCGCATGGAAACGCATCTGGGCACGTGTGCCGCCTGCACCGACATCGCAGTGCGCCACGATGGCGTGGTGCGTGCGCTGCGCCAGGGGCTGCGTGCGCCGGCGCTGTACATGAAGGCGCCGGCGGGTTTGAGCGAACGTGTATTGCAGGCCGTGCAGGCAGAGTCCGGCGTGCGACCCGAATCGACCCGTGCGGGCGCGCCGCGCCGGACGGAATTTCCATGGCAGCGCTTGGCCAATTGGTTGATCACGCCATCGCGGGGGCTCGGCTTGGGATTGGGCGCAGCCGCGCTCGCTGCCGTGGCACTCGGTGTGGGCGTGCTGGTTGGCCGACCCGATACGGCTGCGCTCACCGCGCACGACATCACCGCAAGCCACGTGCGGGCGCTGCTGGGCGCGCGGGAGACGGATGTGCTGTCATCGGATCGCCACACGGTCAAGCCGTGGTTCAACGGCCGCATCGACTATGCGCCGCCCGTGACTGACCTTGCCGAACGCGGCTTCCCGCTCATCGGCGGGCGGCTGGACTACATCGACGGTCGCCCCGTGGCGGTGCTGGTCTACCGCTCGGCGCAGCATCCCGTCGACCTGTACGTACGCCCCGAAGCGGGCATTGATACCGAGCCCGCGCTGCGCACCGAGCGCGGCTACCAGTTGATGGTCTGGCGCAGCGCCGGCATGGGCTACTGGGCCATCACCGATGCGTCTGCCGATGTGGTGCAGGCCTTTGCGCGGGCCGTGCGCGGCGGCTGAAAGGCGGTCAGGTTTCCGCAAGGTGCTGCCTTTTGACCACAAAGGCTGCAAACGCTGCCGGCGGCACCGGCGGGCAGAAGAGGTGGCCCTGGCCGTAGTCACAACCTGCCGCCACCAGGATCGCCTTCTGCTCCTCGGTTTCGATGCCCTCCGCGATGACCTTGATGCGCAGCGCGTGCGCCATGCTCACGATGGCGCTGCACAGCGCGATGTCCTTCGGGTCATCTGCGAGGCTGCGCACGAAAGACTGGTCGATCTTGATGTAGTTGATGTCGAAGCGCTTGAGATACGACAGCGACGAATAGCCCGTGCCGAAATCGTCGAGCGCGATGTCAACACCCGCGCGCCTGAACTCGTGCAGGTGCTCGACCACCTCGGCGCTGTCGGCCATCAACGAGCCTTCGGTAATTTCGACGACCAGGCTGTGCGGTGGAAGCCCCCGGCGCTCCACCACCTTGGGCCAGGACTCGTTGCTCGACTGGTGCGCGCGGAACTCCAGCGGCGATTTGTTGACCGACACCTGCAGCGTGTTGTCGAGCGTGGCGTGCCATTGCGTGAGCTGATCCAGCGCCTGGTTCAGCACCCACTTGCCGATTTCGACGATCAGCCCGCTGTCTTCGGCCACCGGTATGAAATCCGCCGGATCGATCTCGCCCCGCACGGGGTGCGTCCAGCGGATCAGCGCCTCTGCCTTGCGCACCTTGCCCGTCAACAGATCGACGATCGGCTGATAGTGCACCGCAAGCTGGCCCTGCGTGAGCGCCACGCGCAAATCGCTGGTCACGCGCAGGCGTTCCTGCTCGGCGCGCTGCAATGCCGGGGTAAAGACGGCCCATTGATTGCGCCCCGCGCTCTTGGCCGCAAACATGGCCTGGTCTGCGCGCACGAGCAACGATTCCGCGCTGTCGGCATCGCGCGGGTACAGTGCCACGCCAATGCTGGCCGATACTTCCACGCTTTCCTCACCAAGCTGCAGCGGCGCCGCAATGCGTGCGAGCAGGGCGCGGATGATAGGCGTGGCCGCGCCGGCATCAGGCAGGTCCGGCAGGATGATGGTGAACTCGTCGCCCGCCAGCCGCGCGACCGTATCGGTGCCGCGAACGATGGCCGAGATGCGCCGGGCGATCTCCTTGAGCAGGACGTCGCCCTGGTCATGACCGAGCGTGTCGTTCACTTCCTTGAAGCGGTCAAGATCGATGAACAGCAGCGCGAGCTGTGTAGATGCCTGACGCGCTCGCGCGATCTCGTGGCGCAGGCGGTTGTAGAACATGTGCCGGTTGGGCAGATCGGTGAGCGCATCGAAGTTGGCCTGCCGCCAGATGACCTCTTCGGCCCGCTTCTTCTCCGTCATGTCGTGGATCAGCACAACCCGGCGCGGCTCGCCCAGCGTGCTGTCGGCAAACGTGTCGATGGTGAGCAGCGCGGGGAATTCGCTGCCGTCCTTGCGGCGGATCAGGTACTCGCCGCTCCACGTGCCCTTGGTTGAGACACCCTCGCGCATGGCGTCGATCACGGCGCGCTCGTTGCATTCGGAGCGGATGGCGTCGCTGGACTGGCCCTTGAACTCCTGCGCTGAATAGCCGGTGGTGACGGTAAAGGCGGGGTTCACGTCGATCACGTGCCCGTCGAGGGACGTCACCATCATCGCCTCGCTGCTCGACGCATAGACCATGGAGGCCAGGCGCAGATCTTCGATGTGCCGCTTGCGCTCTGCACCCCGGCGACGCAGCGTGAAATACAGCAGCGCGAGGAGCAAGGTGGAGGCGGCCGCCTCGACCAGCGCGGTGCGCCGATAGCCGTCGTAAGGCGCCAGCACCGAGGCCACCGACTCGCCCACCAGAAAGTAGAGCCCGATCTCCGGCACATGGTGATAGCCGATGATGCGCTCCACGCCGTCGGTGCCCGACACCACGCGGTAGCTGCCCGTTTCCAGCGCGCCCGGCTGGTTGAACTGGCGGCGGCGCGGCGGCTTTTCGATACCCGCGGTCGGGTTGGGCACGCGGGCCAGGACCTGACCTGACTCTCGGATGATCGTGGCCGCCCCGTCCTTGCCCACGGCCAGCGTATTGGCGAAGCTGGCGAACTGTTCCGGGCTGACCGACACGACGACGACGCCGGCAAACTGCCCGGCCCTGAGGATGGGCCGTGTGAACTGGATCGACCACTTTTTCGAGACCTTGCCTTGCACCGGGTCGCTGATGAAGAGCACATCGCGTCCGCCCGAATCCTTGTGGACGCGAAAGTGCTCGCGCTGGCTCAGGTCGACGCGTTCTGTTGTGGGGCCGATGCTGGAGTAGAGCAGCATCCCGTTCTCGTCGATCACGGAAACCTGGAAGGTCAGGTCGCGCACGGTCTCCTGCCGCTCGCGGATGACATGCTCGAATACTTCGCGGCCGGCCAGCCAACTCGCGCGCAGATCGAGCAAGAACTCCGACACGCGCCGCACGCTGCCAAGCGAGTATTCACCAAATGCCCGTGCCTCAACCTGCGTGCGCGCCTGCGCATCGCGTATCAGCCTGTCGTGCTCTAGGGTGAGTTGATGGAACGTGAACGACCAGATGAACAGCAGGCCCACGACCGCACCGATGTTGAGCGGCGACAACAGTTTGCTCCGCCATCCTTGCCGTGGCGGGGTATCTGTCGTGCCACCAGAAGAGGCCTTCGATTGCTCTGCGGGCATCCCCACTCCATCGGTTGCGTGTCCAGTTGCCTAGGGCACGCGTGCCGCGTGCCTGGGTGTCGGCAATTCATGTGCATCTCACTCTATATCGGAGCGGGCCGCATGTGTCTTAACCCGACCGTGGAAGCAGGGCAGCAGGAGCGCAATCGTTTGCTTTTGGCAGGCAACACCCGGACTTACCGTGGGTTGCTGTTTGTGCGGCGCAACGCCTGCGGAGAGAAGCGCCGCGCGCAGGGGGCACGCGGGCGCCGGCGGGTCAGCGTTCGTAAAACGCGGCGTGTTTGTCTGCCATGTCGCGCAGCAGGGCTGGCGGCGCGAAGCGGCGGCCGTGCTGCGCAGCCAGCCGATCGCACAGCTCGACAAATGCGCTGACCCCAACCCGATGGATGTGCGAAACCGGCCCGCCGCGGAATGCCGGGAATCCCCAACCGAGCAGCGCACCCACATCGGCATCGCGTGGATCGGTCACCACGCGTTCATCGAGGCAGCGTGCGGTTTCCACGGCCTGCACGGTGATGAGCCGATCGACGAGCGTCTGCACGTCGGGTTGCGCAGCCGCTGCGGGGTACTCGTTCGCCAGCCCCGACCATAGCGCCTTCCTGCCGCCTTCCGGATAGTCGTAGAAGCCCTGGCCGGCCTTGCGGCCGATGCGACCCAGCGCCACCATGCGCTCGGCCACGGCTTCGCCCGGGCGCTCGATGTAGGCGGCGCCCAGGTCCGCGCGGGTCTGCTGGTTGACCTTGTGGATCAGTTCACTGGAAACCTCATCGATCAACGCAAGCGGCCCCACCGGCATGCCGGCCAGCAGCCCGGCGTTTTCGATCAGCGCAGGCGCCACGCCTTCGGCAAGCATCGCCAGGCCTTCCAGCACGTAGGTCGAAAACACGCGGCTCGTATAGAAGCCGCGGCTGTCATTGACAACGATGGGCGTCATGCCGATCGCCTTGACGTAATCGAGCGCTTGCGCCAGCGTGGCGCGCGTGGTCTGCCGGGCGACGATCACCTCCACCAGCGGCATCTTGTCGACCGGCGAGAAGAAATGCAGCCCGATGAAGTTGCCCGGACGCTGGCTGGCTTCGGCCAGACCCGTAATCGGCAGCGTAGACGTGTTGGACGCGAAGATGGCTTCCGGCGACAGCACGGCTTCTGCCTGGCGCGTCACGTCGGCCTTGATCTCGCGCTGCTCGAACACGGCTTCAACGACGAGGCCCGCGCCATCCAGGTCGGCGTAGGACGTGGTGGGCTGGATGCGCGCGAGCAGCGCTTCGGCCTGGTCGGCATGCAGGCGGCCACGCTGTACCTGTTTCTCGACGAGCTTGCGGGAATAGTCCTTGCCGCGTTCGGCGGCTTCCTGCGTGGCGTCGAGCAGCACGACCGGCAACCCCGCCTTGGCGGTGACGTAAGCGATGCCGGCGCCCATCATGCCCGCACCCAGCACGCCCACCTTGGCGTAGCGGCGCACCGGCACATCGGCGGGGCGCGCGGCCAGCTTGTTGGCCGCGTTCAGGCTGAAGAAGAGGGTACGGATCATCGCGCGTGCCTCCGGCGACAGCACGGCCTGCACGAAGTAGCGTGCCTCAGTCTTGAGGCCCATATCGAGATCGGTGATGAGCCCCTCGTACACGCACGACAGGATGCTGGCCGCTGCCGGATAGTTGCCGTAGGTCTTCTGCCGCAGCATGGCGTTGGCCGCCGTGAATAGCTGCTGCACGGCGGGGCTGGCGATGGCGCCCCCGGGCACCTTGTAGCCCTTGATGTCCCACGGTTGCTGCGTGCTGGTCTGGCCTTCGCCCAGCAGCCACGTGCGCGCAGCATCGGCTTCTTCCCCCGCGTTGACGACCGCATCGACAATGCCCAGCTTGAGCGCCTCGGCCGCTTTGATGCGCTTGCCCTCCAGCAGCATCGGCAGCGCCTTCTGCACACCAATCAGGCGCGGCAGACGCTGCGTGCCGCCGCCGCCCGGCAAGAGGCCGAGCGTCACTTCCGGCAGGCCGAAGCGCGCGCGGGCGTTGTCGGCCGCCACGCGGTAGTGGCAGGCAAGCGCAATCTCCAGCCCGCCGCCCAGCGTGGAGCCCGGCAGCGCGGCGGCCAGGGGTTTGCCGCACGTTTCCAGCTTGCGCAGCATGCGGTGCAGCTCGCACGTACGTTCATACAACGTGGCTGCGTCGTCGCTGGCCTGCAGCCATTCGAGGTCGCCGCCGGCAATGAAATCCGCCTTGGCGGAGGTGACGAGGATGCCCTTGACGCTTGCATCCGCGCATACGCGGTCGATGGCGGCAAAGAAGGCGGCGCAGGTTTCGCCGTTGAGCACGTTCTGTGCACGGCCCGGCTGGTTCCATGTGAGCGTGGCGATGCCGTCGGTGTCGATGGTGATGTCGATCATGTCAGCACGCTCCTTAAATGCGTTCGATGATGGTGGCGGTGCCCATGCCGGCACCGACGCACAGCGTGGCGAGCCCCGTGCTCGCCCCACGCCGTTCTAGCTCGTCGAGCAGCGTGCCGAGAATCATGGCGCCCGTCGCACCGAGCGGATGGCCCATCGCAATGGCCCCGCCGTTGACGTTGATGCGGTCATGCGGCACGGCCAGCACCTCCATGAAGCGCAGCACGACCGAGGCGAAGGCTTCGTTCAGTTCGTACAGGTCGATGTCGGATGCAGACATGCCGGCCCGCTTGAGCGCCTTCTCTGCTGCGTACGAAGGCCCGGTCAACATGATCGACGGCTCCGAGCCGATGCTTGCAAAGCTGCGGATGCGCGCACGTGGCTTGAGGCCCGCGCGCTTGCCGGCCTCGCGGCTGCCGATCAGCACGGCCGCGGCGCCATCGACGATGCCCGAGCTGTTGCCCGCGTGGTGCACGTGTTCGATGCGCTCCAGTTCCGGATAGCGCTGGCGGATCACGGCGTCAAAGCCGTATTGCTCGCCCAATTCCGCAAACGACGGTTTGAGCTGCGCGAGTGTGTCCACGGTGGTCTGCGGGCGGATCATCTCGTCGCGGTCGAGGATGGTCAGGCCATTCTGGTCGCGCACCGGCACGATGGAACCTGTGAACCAGCCGGCCGTGCTGGCCGCATGCGCACGGCGGTGGCTCTCTGCGGCATAGGCGTCGACATCGTGGCGGCTGTAGCCCCACTTGGTGGCGATGGTGTCGGCCGACACGCCTTGCGGCACGAAGTACAGCGGGATGGCGGCCGCCGGATCGACCGGCCACGCGCCGCCGCTGGCGCCCATCGGCACGCGCGACATGCTCTCCACGCCGCCGCCGATGGCAAAGTCGCTCTGCCCGGCCATCACCTGCGCGGCGGCCATGTTGCAGGCCTCCAGGCCCGATGCGCAAAAGCGGTTGATCTGCACGCCGGCCGTCGTCTCGGCATAGCCGGCGGACAGCACTGCCACGCGGCCGATGCACGCGCCTTGTTCGCCCACGGGTTCCACGCAGCCGAGCACGACGTCGTCCACCAATGCCGTGTCGAGCTGGTTGCGATCGCGGATGGCGCGCAGCGCGGTCGCGGCCAGGCGCAGCGGCGTGACACCGTGCAGGCTGCCGTCTTTCTTGCCCTTGCCGCGCGGGGTGCGCACGGCGTCGTAGATATAGGCTTCCATAGCGTTGCGTCCTGATGGTCGTGCTCGTTAAAGGGTGCGGGCGATCAGCTCTTTCATGATCTCGTTGGTGCCGCCGTAGATCTGCTGCACGCGCGAATCGGCCCACGCGCGGGCGATGGGGTATTCCCACATGTAGCCGTAGCCGCCGTGCAGTTGCACGCAGCGGTCCATCACCTTGAACTGCAGGTCGGTGGTCCAGTACTTGGCCATGGAGGCCGTGGCGGCATCGAGCTTGCCGGCGAGCTTGAGCGCGATGCACTGGTCGACGAACACACGGCCAATCTGTACTTCGGTTTTCAGTTCCGCCAGTGCGTGCCGCGCGGTCTGGAAATCGAGGATGGATTTGCCGAAGGCCTGGCGCTCGCGCACGTAGCGCAGCGTCCATTCAAGCGCGCCTTCGGCTGAAGCGATGGCCGTGATGGCAATTTGGAGGCGCTCCCACGGCAACTCCTGCATCAGGTAGGCAAAACCGCGATGTTCCTCGCCGAGCAGGTTGCCGGCGGGCACACGCACGTTGTCGAAGAACAGCTCTGCGGTGTCCTGCGCCTTCATGCCGACCTTCTTCAGGCGCTTGCCTTTGCTGAAGCCCTCCATGCTGGTGTCGACGACGAAAAGGCTCGTGCCCTTGGCGCCGCCGTCCGGCGTGGTGCGCGCCACGACGATCACGACATCGGCGTGCCAGCCGTTGGTGATGAAGATCTTCGAGCCGTTGAGGACGTAGTGGCTGCCGTCGCTGCTGCGCGTGGCGGTGGTGCGCACGCCTTGCAGGTCGGAGCCGGCGCCAGGCTCGGTCATGGCAATCGCGCCGATCATCTCGGCGCTCGCAAGCTTGGGCAGGTAGTGCTGTTTTAGCGCCTCGCTGCCGTAGTGCAGCAGATACGGCGCGACGATTTCCGAGTGCAGACCAAAGCCCAGGCCCGTGGCGCCCGCGCGGGCAATCTCTTCGATCAGCACGGTGCTGTAGCGGATATCGGCACCCGCGCCGCCGTAGGCTTCCGGCATGCTGGCGCAGTGGTAGCCAGCGGCGGCCGCCTTCTCCCAGATGGCGCGGTCGACGTAGCCCTGGTCTTCCCAGCGCTCGTGATGGGGCAGGACTTCGGCGTCGATAAAGCGGCGGACGGATTCACGAAAGGTGTCGTGTTCGGCATCGAACAGCGTGCGGGCGATCATGGCGGCTCCGGACTGGTGGCGGATTGGCAGCGAATGGGTTGCCGTATTTCAACAAGGCCGCGACAATTCCGGTTGATCCGGATCGCCACCTTCTTGATATGAAGCGCCAGCCGAAAGCTGCCTCCAAACGCCCCGGTCTGCACGCGCGGGCGCGTATCGCCATCCTGCTGCCGCCGCGCCTGTTTGCCGGATATGTATTCCTCACCCAGGAGATGCTGCTGGTTGCCGGCACCATGCAGGCGCGCAGCGTGGATGTGATGGGCAGCCGGCTCTTCGATATCGATCTGCTGTCTGCCGATGGGGCAGCCGTCCAGAGCTTTGGCGAGATGGCCGTGCCCGCCACCGCCGCGTTGACCGATGCAGCCTACGACGTCGTGATCGTGCCCGCACAGTTCGCCCCCGAGGCGGCATTGGATGCGGAAGAGGCGCACATCGCCGATTGGCTGCGCAGGCGCTATGAGGCTGGCGCCCTGGTCGTTGGCATGAACGCGGCGCCGCTGTTCGCCAAGGCTGGACTGCTTGATGGTTGTAGAGCGACCGGGCTGGCGAGCGAGCGCGCCTGGTTTGCACGGCATTTTCCCAACGTGCATTACACGCCCGACCGGCCCCTGGCGGTGGATGGCCGCATCATCACCGTCAGTGGCATCAACCCCGCTGTGGACGCCTGCGCGTACGTCATCGATCACTGCCGCGGGGCGGGCGCATCGCGGCGGATGCTGCGCACGGCGCTCACGCAATCCTTGCCGTCATACGAACACATGGCCGTGTGGACGGCTCAGTTCAAGCGCCACGGCGATGTGGCCATCCTGGCCATCCAGGAGATCGTGGAGCGGGAACTGGCGGCGCCACCTGCATTGGCGGAACTGGCCGCCCAGGCAGCGATGAGCGAGCGAAGCTTGACGCGCCGCTTTGCCGCCGCCACCGGCAGCAATCTGCGGCGTTACGTGGCGATGCTGCGGCTGGAACTGGCGGCGTTTCTGCTGCGAACGGGCCGCCAGCCGCTCGATCACATTGCCGATGAATGCGGCTATGGCAGCGTCAGCGCACTGAGTCGCGCGTTTTCTGCCGACCGCAGTTGCAGCCCACTGCAATACCGGGCGCAGCACCGCACCCGCTGAAGCTTCATGGACGCAGCAGATCGAAGCCGGCCAGCAACACCACACCCGAGAGCGCGGTCAGCGGCAGCGAATGTTGGCCAAAGTACAGCAGCGCGGCGGCCAGCCAACTGGCCGCGAAGAAAGCGCTCATGCGGTTCATGATTTCACCTGTTCTTTAGTTGGTGGGAGAGACGCGATCGGCACATTTATGCGTGCTGGTAGCGGTACTCCTGCGTCTTGCCGCCGTAGCCGTAAGCTGCGGCGCGAACGTCCTGCACATAGATATAGCTCTCTTCGTGCAGATTGCCGAGCAACTCAGCAAAAGCCGTGAACGCCTCGGCGATGTACTGCGCCTTTTCTGCCTTGGTATTCGTTTCGTCCGTCACCTTGATGTCGAAATAGACGCTGTTCTTGCCTTGTGCGGCCAGCGTCTGCCCACCGACGACCCAGTCTTCCGGGTCGACATAGTCGATGGCAATGGCCGTGACCTTCGGGTCCTTGCCGAGGATGCGGGAGGTAAGTTCCAGCAAGGTGCTGGCGATCTTCTGCGTCATTTCTGCCGAACGTTTGGCGCTGACTTTGACGTTGAGGATGGGCATGATGTTTCTCTTTTTAGTTAGCAATGCAACTACGTGGCCAAAAAAATGACGCTCATGTCAGGGTGGAGCGCACACCGCGGATCTTCGTCACCGTATCGGTGAATTCGGTACTGCCCAGCACACGCTTCAACCTTGCGGTGACGGCGCCGCTCGCCTCGTTCAACGCCGCACCGATCTTGACGGCTTCCCGCGTCGGAAAGATGGCGGTCTCGCGGCCGTCGACTTCCGTCTTGCGGCGTTCGATCAAGCCCTTGCTTTCCAGGCCATCCAGCGCGCGCGTTGCCGTGGGGCGCGTGACGGACATCGCTTCCGACAACTCGCTTTGCAGCATGCCCGGGCGGTCGACGATCGCACGGAGCATGAAGCCTTGCGGCGGCGTGAGATCAAACGGCGCGAAGGCGTCTGCCCAGACCCGGTCGAGCTTGCGGGCCAAGGCGGTGGTGTTGAAGTAGAGGCAGTGGTCGAACATGGTGAATTGATGGTAGGTGAGGATGGTTAGATATGCAACTTATTTTTGTGTTGGTGGCCCATCCCTCTTTCGTTCGTGCTCAATGTAACAAGCAAGGCACGAGGGCGCGTTGCGATTGGGGGAATTGACGTGCCGCCGTGAGTGCAGGCGTTGGCCATGCCGTGCCCGCGCCATGGGTGGCGGGCGCGGCAGGTTTCACCGGGGGTTACTGCTGCAGGACCTTGTATTCGATCTTCTTAAGCACGCCGTCCGCATCGTCGAAGTAGAACGAGGCGATCTTCTTCGAACCGATCGGAATCCCGACAAACACAACGCCGATCGCCGCGTTTCGCGCGTAACGATAGTCCCAGATGTCGAGACCGCCGGGCCTGGTCGAGACGCCGTTTCACCATCGCGGCATCTCGCCGTCAGCCCAAGCGATGTATGACTTTGCGGCGGGCACACCGGCTGGCCGTGTCGGCAGCGCAGAGGAAATGGCAACCATCGTGGCCTCCCTCGCTTCGGATGATGCGAGCGTTGTGTCGGGCTACGCCTTGGTGGCCGATGGCGGTGACTCGGTCGCTTGATGACGACGGTCTATGCGGCGGGGCGCTCCGCCTCGCCACACATCTGCCGTCGATAGCGCTCGGGCGAAACCCCAACCTGCTTGCGGAACATCGCAATGAACGCCGACGGCGTTCCATAGCCGAGCGCGAGCGCAATGTCCTGCACCGATCGATCCTCCTTGAGCCACACCAGCGCGCGAAGCAGGCGCACGCGATTGCGCCATTGCACGAAGCTCATGCCGAGTTCGGTCTGGAAGCGGCGTGCAAGGGTGCGTTCGGTGCCGTGCACGCGCTCGGCCCATTGTTGCAGCGTGATGGTGTCTGCGGGGTCCAGGCGGATGGCTTGCAGGATGGGCTCCAGCTGGCGGTCGGTGCTGTCGGGCAGGTAGCTATCGGCGTGGCCGGCACGCACCAACGTTTCGACCAGCAATTCGAACTGGCGCAAGTCCCACTCGTCAGCCATGCCGGTGACGCGGCGCGTGGCGAAGTCTTCGAACAGCGCACGCACCAGCGGCGTTTGCGGAATCAGGCAAGCCATGGGTGGCAGCCGCTGCGCAAGCGGCTCCGCCATGTACAGCGAGAGGAAATCCGTCGCTTGCCGGATCGATGCCGAATGCGGCTGGTTGGCCGGCACCCAGATCACGTATTCGGCGGGCGCCGTCAGCCGGCGGCCATCGACCACCACCTCCATCAACCCGAGGCTGATCCGGTTGATCTGGCCCCATGGGTGCGTGTGCGGCTCGATATCGGTTTCAGGCTCGAAATGGTCGTAGCGAAAGTAGAACGGAGCGCCCTTGGGCACCCGCAGATCGGCTTCGCGGAAGGCGGTGTACACGGTGTCAGCCACGGTTGTCGCTTTCGAGGGGTGAGGTTGTCTGGTTTGAAGTATATGTTTTGAACCAGACATTACTACACTGCCGTCTTCGGGTGTTCGAGGAGGCCGTCGTGCCTGTGCTGTATCCCTTGCTGGCGGTGCTGATCTGGGCCGCCAATACAATCGTGTCGAAGGCCGCGGCCGGCGTGGTTGACCCGGCGGCCATTTCATTCTACCGGTGGTTGTTGGCGGCCATCGTGCTCACGCCGTTCTGTGCGCGGCCGCTATGGCGCCAGCGTCATGCCGTGGTGGCGCAGTGGCGCCGCTTTGCGGTGCTCGCGCTGCTGGGCATGGTGATGTACCAATGCCTGGCGTACTACGCCGCGCACAGCACGAGCGCGACCAACATGGGCGTGATCGGCGCCCTGATCCCGATGCTGGGGCTGACCTTGAACGTGGTGGTATTTCGTCAGCCGGTCGGGGCGCAGGCGGTGACCGGTGTGGTGGTGTCGCTCCTGGGCGTGCTGTATCTGCTTGGACGCGGAGAACCAACCAACCTGTTCGATGGCGGCATCAACCACGGCGACGTGCTGGTGCTTGCCGGCGTCACTGCCTACGCGCTGTACAACATCCTCTATCGCCGTTGGGCGTTGCCGTTCGGGCAGTGGATCAACCTGTACGTGCAGGTGTTGATGGCCGTCGTGATGCTCGTTCCGGTAGCCATGACGGCGCACAGCCTGGCCGTGCCGGCCAGGGGCATCGGGCTGGTGGCGTTTGCGGGTATTGCCTCGTCGATCGTCGCGTCGTATCTGTGGATGCAGGGGCTCAAGCGCATCGGCAGTGAGCGTACGGCGGTGTTGATGAACCTGATGCCAGTCTTCACGGCCGGCATGGCTGCGGTGATGCTGGGGGAGACGGTGCACGGGTATCACTGGATCGGCGGCTGTCTCGTTCTGCTGGGCGTGAGCTTCGCCCAAGGCATCATCCGGCTGCCGATTGGCCGTTCGGGATTGAGCGCCCGTTAGTTTTTTTCGGCCGCGCCGCGTGGGGGTTGGCGGTAAAATCGAACACGTTGGCGGGCGCATGATGGCGCCCGTTCCGTGTTTCAGAACCACATTCGCCAGACCATCGTCAGACCATGAAGCGCAACGCCGGAGCTGTCACCGTCGATGATGTTGCCGCGCATGCGGGCGTGTCCATCAAGACCGTCTCGCGCGTGCTGAATCACGAGCCCAACATCAGCGAGAAGACGCGAGCGAAGGTGGTCGAGGCGATGCAGACGCTCGACTACCGGCCCAACCCGGCTGCCCGGCGACTGGCCAGCAAGCGCGCCGACATCATCGCGCTGGTCTACGACAACCCCTCCGACAACTACATCGTCAACATTCAGCATGGCGCGCTCGAAGCCTGCCAGGCGCTCGACTACAGCCTGCTGCTCACGCCGTGCAACTACCGCGATCCGAACCTCGCCGACCAGATCATCCAGAGTGCGCGCCAGCGTGCCCTGGCCGGCATCATCCTGACGCCGCCGGTGTCGGACGTGCCGTCGCTGATCACGGCGCTGGATGAAGCCGGCATCGACTACGTGCGGCTGGCACCTGCCGATCGCGAGCACAAAGGGTTGTCCGTCAACACCGAAGACCGCGCCGCCGCACGCGACATGACGCGGCACCTGATCGGCCTCGGTCATCGCCGCATCGGCTTCGTGGTGTGCGACCCCGCTCACGGCGCGGCGTATCAGCGCGTATTCGGTTATCGCGATGCGATGGCGCAAGCCGGCATCGAAGTCGACGAACGACTGGTCGAGCAGGGCGAGCACTCGTTCGAGTCGGGTGTGGCCTGCGCTGAGCGGCTGCTGTCGTGCGAGCCGCGCCCCACCGCCATCTTTGCCGGCAACGACGATATGGCCGCCGGCGTGCTCCGCGTGGCGCAGGCGCGGGGCATCAAGGTGCCGGAAGAACTCTCCATTTGCGGCTACGACGACACGCCGCTCTCACGCCAGCTCTGGCCGGCGCTCACCACGGTGCGCCAGCCGATCCAGGCGATGGCGCATGCGGCTGTGGAACAGCTCATCGCGATTCATCGCCCGCACCTGCCGGGGCTGAAGCCGCATTCGGTGCACGAGAATTTGCAGTATGAGTTGGTGATTCGGGAATCGACCTGCGCGCCCGCGCGTTGACTTAGGCGGGCTGCCGGATCAACCCATACAAATCATCCTGAGGCTCATACCCCAGCAACTCGCGCCCCGTCTCCAGACCCCAATCCATTCCACGGTTGTTCGACACGCCGTTCACGACGATAGCCGGCGCGGGCCAGCATGCCGGGTCTGCCGTGACGGAGCAGAGGAACAGCCGGCGCAGATCCCCATTCGAGAGCCACATGTTGCGGAACCAGCGCAGCGCGATGTGGCTGGCTTCATCGGGCAGTTCGGTGGGGACGGGTGTGTCAGCGGTGCCGGAATAGTTGATGTCGTTCGGGTCGTTCTCGTCGGGCAGTGCCCAGCCGATGCGCAGCGACACGATCGACAGCTTGCCCCCGTTGGCTGCCGAGACGGCGCCCACCGCGCTGCAAAGCCGTTCGCCCATTGCCTTGGATGTACCGTAGGCGAGCGAGTAGACGTCTTCCGTGCCGTTGTTCCAGCGCGTGCCCGGGGCGGGCGGAAGCTCGGCGGTGAGTTTGCCGGGGCCGATGGTGCCGGCCAGGGGTTGGTCCTTGTATGCGCCCATCGCGTGGTTGGACGAGGCAAACACGAAGCGGCGCACGCCGTGCGTGGCCGCAGCCTGCAGCACATTGAGCGTCATGCCGTAGGAGGCCAGCGCCTGCTCCCACGTTGCGTCCGGCGTGGAGTGGATCGCGGCCAGGTGGATGACGGCATCGACGTTGCCCAGCAGATCCGTCCATGCGCCGTCGGCTTGCGTGAGGTCGGCCTTGACCCATTGAAAACGTTCGGCTGCTTGCGGCGAAAACTCGACGTTCTGGGCAACCCAGTCAACGCCGATGATGGACGTGCACCACGGGGCGGAGGCCAGTGCCTCGACGACCTTGCGGCCCAGGTTGCCGGCCACGCCGGTCACAAGAACGCGAGCAGGGGTTTGGTAGTCAGCCACGATGTCGAATTCCGTTCGGGATGAGGAGAAAAAAGGACGATCGGCGGCCGGCGCTGCAACGTCGCGCGCCGCCGTATCGTTCCGGGATCAGGGAGGGGAGCCGGATGGGCCCCTGGAGTGATGTGAACCGAGCCGCCGTCAGCCCCGATTGGAGCCCGACAGCACGTCGATCAGCACCGCGACGACCAGCACCACGCCCTTGACGATCATCTGCCACGAGGCGTCGACGTTCATTTGCTGCATGCCGTTGTCGAGGCTCGCCATGACGAGCGCGCCGATCAGTGCGCCGTACACGGTGCCCGAGCCGCCGCGCATCGACGTGCCGCCGATGAAGCAGGCGGAGATGGCATCCAGTTCGCCGCCCACACCGGCGGAGGGCGACCCCGCCGCCGAACGTGCGGTGGTGATGATGCCCGCGAAGGCGCACATCAGGCCCATCAGCACAAACACCAGCAGCTTGACGCGGCCGACGTTCACGCCGGACAGGCGTGTGGCCTCCATGTTGCCGCCCACCGCATAGACGTGACGGCCGAAGACGGTTTGTGTCGCGACGTACGAAAAGATGGCAAGCAGCACGAGCAGGATCAGCACCGGCAGGGGCACGCCGCTGGCCTGGTTGAGTACGGCGACAAAGCCGAACGAGGCGGCCGCAATCGCCAGCAGCTTCAGTCCGTCAGCCCAGATCGGCGTGAGCGAGAGCGACAGGCGGGTGCGCTCACGACGGCGGAGCACGGTCAGCACAACCGAACCGGCAACGATGACGGCGGCCAGCGACCACGCCAGCCATGCCGGCACGAAGCTCTGCGCGAGGTTGCCGAGGTCATCGGGCACCGGGGCGATCGTCACGCTGTCGGTGCTCCACTGCAGCAAGCCGCGGAAGGCCAGCATGCCGCCCAGGCCAACGATGAACGAGGGCACGCGCAGCTTGGTCGTGATGAAGCCGTTGACCACGCCGATGGCCGCGCCTGCCACGAGCACCGTACCCACGGCCAGCCAGGTGTTCCACCCCAGGTTGACGGTGAGGATGGCGACCAGCCCGCCCAGCAGGCCAAGCAGCGAGCCGACCGAAAGATCGATCTCCCCCGCGATGATGACGAACACCATGCCGCAGGCCAGCATGCCCGTCACCGACATCTGCAGGAACAGGTTGGAGATGCTGTTGGGCTTCAGGAACGTGCCGTTGGTCTGGAAGTAGAAGAAGACCCAGATGAGCGCCACGGCCAGCAGCAGCGCAAGCACCTTGTAGCGCACGAACAGTTGCTGGATGGCGCGGCCGTCCAGGCGCGGACCGCCATTGCCGCCGCTTTGGCGGGCGAGTTGGGATTGCAGGATATTGGACATGGCAATTCAAGCCGCTTGGCGGCCGGGTTCAGCGTTGATTGCAGCAGCCAGGATGCGCTCCTGGGTCAGGCCTTGATTGACGAAGTCGCCACGCAACTGGCCTTCGCCGATGACCAGGACACGATCGCTCATGCCAAGGATTTCCGGCATCTCGGAAGAGACCATGATGATCGCCACGCCGCTGGAGGCCAGGTCGGCGATCATCTTGTAGATGTCGTACTTGGAGCCGACGTCGACACCGCGCGTCGGTTCGTCGAGGATCAGCACCTTTGGCATCGCCAGCACCATCTTCGTGACCACGGCCTTCTGCTGGTTGCCGCCGGAAAGGCTGGCGATCGCCAGCGCCGGGCTGGCGGTCTTGATGCGCAGGCGTTTGATTTCGCGGTCGACGGTGGTGAGTTCGGCGCCCTTGTCGACACGCAAGCCGCGCGCGTATTGCGCCAGCGTGGCGAGCGTGATGTTTTCGCCCACGGCCATCAGCGGGACGATGCCGTGGCGTTTGCGGTCTTCGGGCACCAGGCAGATGCCGTTGGCAATCGCCTGTGCTGGCGTGCTGACCTTGACCGGCTTGCCGTCCATGATGATCTCTGCGCTGGAGCGGCCGGGGTAGGCGCCGAACAGCGCGGACACCATCTCCGTGCGCCCGGCACCCACCAAGCCCGCAATGCCGAGAATCTCGCCGCGGCGCACGGCAAAACTTACGTTGTCTGTGCGCTTGCGGTTGGGGTTGGTGACATCCCAGCAGGTGACGTTGCGCGCTTCCATCACCACGTCGCCCACCGTGTGTTCGACCTTGGGGAAGAGCGATGTCATTTCGCGGCCGACCATCATCGTGATGATGTTGTCGATGGTCATGTCGGCGGCGGGGCGTGTGCCGATGTGCTTGCCGTCGCGGATGACGGTGACGGTGTCGCACACGCGCTTGACCTCATCGAGCTTGTGCGAAATGTACACGCACGCCACGCCGCTGCGCTTGAGGTCCTCAATGATGGACAACAGCACCTCGATTTCCTTGGCGGACAGCGACGAGGTCGGCTCGTCCAGGATCAGCAGACGCGCATTCTTGGCGAGCGCCTTCGCAATCTCGAAAAGCTGCTGGTGGCCGCTGCCGTAGTTCATCACGGGCGCGGCCACGTTCACGTCGGTCAGGCGCAGGCGGGCGAGGAGTTCTTCTGCCTTCGCATGCATGGCGTCGTAGTCCATGCGGCCCCCCGGCTTGGTGATCTCGTTGCCGAGGAAGATGTTCTCCGTGACGGAGAGCTGCTGCACCATCATCAGTTCCTGATGGATGATGACGATGCCAGCGCGCTCGCTGTCGCGCACGGAATGCGCGTGCAGCGGCTCACCTTCCCACAGGATCTCGCCTTCGAAGGTGCCGTAGGGGTAGACCCCCGACAGCACCTTCATGAGGGTCGATTTCCCGGCGCCGTTCTCCCCGCACAAACCGACGCACTCGCCCGGCCTCACTGCCAGGCTGACGCCGTCGAGCGCGCGCACACCGGAGAACGACTTCACGATGTTGCGCATCTCGAACAGGGTGCCGTTACTGCTCATGGCGTTCTCCTACTGACTACGACTGACCACTGCATCGGCTGCTTACTTGCCGAAGATCTGCTGATGCGTATAGAAGCCATCCTTGACAACGGTGCTGTCCAGGTTGTCCTTGGTCAGCAGCGTCGGGGTCAGCAGCACGGTGTCGACATCCTTCTTGCCGTTGTTCAGCTTGGTGTTGAACTTCGGCGCCGTGCCCTTCACGAGGTCGACGGCCATCTCGGCGGCGGTGGCGGCGATCTGCTTGATCGGCTTGTACACCGTCATGGCCTGCGTACCTTCGGCCACACGCTTCACGGCGGCCAAGTCAGCGTCCTGGCCAGACACCGGCACCTTGCCCGCCAGCTTCTGGCGTGCCAGCGCCTGGATCGCGCCACCGGCCGTGCCATCGTTGGAGGCAACGATGCCCTGGATGTTGTTGTTGTTGGCGGTCAGCGCGTTCTCAACAATGTTCTGCGCCTTGGAGGGGTCCCACTCCGGCGTCCACTGCTCGCCGACGATCTTGATGTCGCCCTTGTCGACGTACGGCTTGAGCACCTTCATCTGGCCTTCGCGCAGCAGGCGTGCGTTGTTGTCGGTCGCGGCGCCGCCGAGCAGGAAGTAATTGCCCTTCGGCGCGAGCTTGACCACGCCCTGCGCCTGCAGCTCGCCCACCTTCACGTTGTCGAAGGTCACGTAGCCGTCGATGTCGGCGTTCAGGATCAGGCGGTCATACGACACCACCTTGATGCCCTTCTTCTTGGCGCTTGCGATGGCGTTGCCCAGCACCTTGGAGTTGAACGGCACGATCACAAGCACGTCGACATTCTGGGCGATCAGGTTTTCGATCTGGGCGATCTGCTTGGCTTCGTTGGCGTTGGCCGACTGCACGTTGACGGTCGCGCCCAGCTTCTTGGCCGATTCGACAAAATAGTCGCGGTCGTGCGTCCAGCGCTCGACGCGCAGGTCGTCGATCGAGAAGCCGATCACCGGCGCTTCCTTGCTGGCGTGGGCCGAGGTGGCGGCGAAAGTCAGCACCGCCGCAGCGGCGAGGGTGTTCAGTACGCGGGAAATCATGAAAGGTCTCCTATTGTGCGCAAGTGCATTCTTAGAACGTGACGCCGGTCTTCAGGCCGACGACGAAGGCATTCTTGTTTTGCGAAGTGCCGCCCGGATGAAGGATGTACTGCAGATTAGGACGGAAGTACACAGACTTCACCGGCGACCAGCTGTAATACAGCTCGCTCACGTATTCGTAGCCGTCACCCACCACGGTATTGGCGCCGGTGCGTGCGTTGGTTTGACGGACAAAGTCGGCATAGCGGCCGTTATTGTGCGTGGCACCCACGGCAAAGCCGATGGTGTCGGCCAAGCGATCGAACGGCCCCTTGTACTGCACGCCCACCGAAATCTGGTGGTCGGTCTGCGCGGTGTTGCGATCGGCTTGCGAGAAGTTCAGGAACACCGTGGCGCCGCGTCCGTCCGGCGCACCCGTGATCTGCTGCTGCAGGTTCAGGTAGACGCCGTACTGGCCGCTGCGTTGCTTGGCGTCCAGGCCGGTGATGCCGCGGGCGTTGCCGTTCACGTCTTCATACAGGTCTTTGCCGTTCGACGTGTTGTACCAGACGCCTGCGCGGTACGTGCCCGGGCGACCCTCGATGGTGGGCATCCAGCCAAACTCCAGCGGAATCAGCGCGCCCGTGGTGCCGCCGGGGTTGTTCAGCTTCCAGCCGTTGCGGCGGGCCCAGCCGTCATCCACGTAGTTCGGGTTGACCTGGTACACGCCGATCTGCGCATAGGTTTCGGCCGAGGTGTGCACCTTGGCGCGCGCGCCCCACTGGCTGGTCGGCCAGTTCACCCAGTAGCCGCCCACCAAGTTGCCCGGTTGGGAGCCGCAGAACGTCAGGTTCTGGAAATCGCACGAGAACGAGAAGAAGTCTTCGCCCACCGTTACGCGGCCTGCCTTGATTTCCAGGCGGTCGTTGAGCAGTTTCTGGTTCAGCCAGAACTGCGTCAGGTGCCAGGTCTGGCCGCGGCCATAGACTTCCTGGATCAGCATGTTGTTGCCGATGTTCGCGTCGCTGCCGAGGTTGCGGCCGTTGCGGTCGGTGACGGTGGCCTGGAACGTGGCGCCTTGCCAGCCGACGAGCTTTTGCAGGTCCAGCGCCGTACCGATGACCCATTGATCGGTGTAGCGCGTGAGGTGTTCGGTACCGCCGCTGAAGTTGTGCGCAACTTCGCTGCCGTAGCCGAGGTTGAAGGTCACGCCCTGTTCGGCCAGACGGGTGCGCAGGCCACCCCAGTCGCCGGTCAGATACGGGCTGGTGGTGATGTCATACGCGTGGGCACTGCCTGCGCCCAGCGCGAGGACGGCGGCTGCAATGGCCGACGCGCCGACGCGTTGACCAAAGCGCGTGTTGCGGGATTGACGACGTGCGGCCGGACGTGCGGCTTCAAGCTCCATGGACTGTCTCCTGATATTGGACCGGCTGCCATGCATGACAGCGGTGTCAGCGTTCTCTTCGGAATCGTGTGGCGTGCCGACGGACGCAAGAATGGCCACAATTGACAGCGCTGTCAATCTCGGGGTTTGCCCTAGTTCGAGTTGTACCCACAACGCGTTGAAACGGTTGCCGGACGTATGTTGCGATGCGGAAATTTTTACATCGGGCGCAAGCGTCGCCACGGGCGCTGAACTGCGTGCATGGCATCCACCTTGCTTATGCTGCGCGCCGTTTCCTCAACCCATCGAAGGTGCCGATATGCAACGCGAAGATGTGACCGAAATGATCGTCCTGCAGAAGATCAAGAAGCAATTGACGTGGACGCAATTGGCCGAGGTCATCGGCCACAGCAAGGAATGGAGCACCGCTGCGCTGCTCGGCCAGATGACGCTGACTGCAGCGCAGGCGCATGCCGTGGGCGCGGCGCTGGAGCTGTCCGAAGAGACCATCGCGCTGCTGCAGGTGACGCCGTACAAGGGCTCGCTTCCCACGGCAGTGCCAACGGATCCGCTGATCTACCGTTTCTACGAGGCGATCAGCGTGTACGGCACGACGTTCAAGGCGCTCATCCACGAAGAGTTTGGCGACGGCATCATGAGCGCGATCGACTTCAACATGGACCTCACCCGCGAGCCCGACCCGAAGGGCGATCGCGTGCGCATCGTCATGAGCGGCAAGTTCCTGCCCTACAAGACTTACTGAACCGTCACGCGCCGTCGTCGCTGTGGTCGCTGTCGTCGTGATCGTCGATCAGCGGCCGATGGCGGCGCGGCATCTCGGAATCGAGCACGAGGCGGCCGTGAACGCGGCCCTTCATGCGCGTGACGTGATGCGTGCAGTCTTCCATGTGCGTGCTCATGAGTGCGCGCACGGTGTCGGCGTCGCGCGCGCGGGCCGCATCCAGAATCTGCCGGTGGAACTTGACGTTGGACGCGCCGAACTTGGCATGGTCCTTCGGCGAGGTTTCATTGCCGAACACCACAAGCTGCCGAATCATTTCGTTGATCAACTCGCAGCAGAACCGCAGCATCGGATTGGGATTGGCCGCGGCCAGGATGTCGTGAAAGCTCAGGTCTTCCTGACGCTGGTCGAGCGGCGCAGCGGCTTTGGTCGACGCTGGGTCGCACAGGTCGATGGTGTGCTCAAGCGCGTGGAAATCATCTTCGGTGAGATGCGGCACCGCGCCCGCGGCCAGTTCAGGCTCAAGCAGGCAGCGCACGGTGTAGACGTCTGCAATGCCGATGTCCTTGAAGAACAGATAGTTCTGTATGAGCTGGAACGTGCGGTCCAACGGCACCTCGACGATGGTGCCGCCGCCGGCGGGCCCCGTGCTCACACTCACCAGGCCCTGTACCTCCAATGACTTGAGCGCCTCGCGGATGGTGCCCTTGCTCACCCCGAAGGTCTCCTGCAGCTTGACCTCCTGCGGGAGTTTGTCGCCAGGCTTGAGGTTGCGCTGCGTGATCAGCCGCTTGAGTTCTTCGGCAACGAGGTCGGCGCGCTTCTGCTTGCGAATGCCGATCGACGCCGTCTTGCCTGCTCCGAGTGTGGCCATGGATGTCCGTTCCTAGTTGCGCGCATTCTAACTGCGAGCTTGTGCCGCCCGGGCTGCCCGAGGTGGTGCATGCATGCCCTTCGATCGTGCGTACGCACCGCATTCCCGCATCGTCGCCCGGCACCTCAATCCCACACACCTTGGCGTAAACACCGACTTCGTCGTCGTTGACGCAGCGTGGAGGCGGATTCTATGATGATTTCGCCTATTTATCATAACAAATATAAGAAACTGGTCTGGTTCTTGCTCGACGCTACCGTCGGCGAAAAACCTCGCCGGTCAGGCTAGGAGGAGGCCGCCGCAGGTGGCTCCAGGCGCTTGTTGTGTCCCATACACGAACCCCAAGGAGTGCGCTTTGAATCGTCGAGATTTGCTCAAACTGGCGGCGCTGTCCGCCGTGCCTGCGTCGGTGCTGCAGGCCCGTTCTGCGTTTGCGGCCGATGCCATCGAACTCGGCTGCCCGGTGCCGATGTCCGGTCCGTTCGCTGCCAATGGCAAGTTTGCCGACCTCGGCATGAAGCTGGCCGTGGAGCAATACGGCAAGGTGCTCGGCCGGCCGCTGGCGTATAGCGTGCTCGACACCGAGGGCAAGCCAGCCACGGCCGTGCGCAAGGTCCAGGAACTCGCGCAGCAGAAGAACGCGCGCTATTTCGCGGGCGGCATCCTGTCTTCCGAATCGCTGGCCATGGGCAAGGAGGCGGAGAAGTTCGGCGGGGTGTTCATCACGACCGCGGGCGCCGATGAAATTACCGGCAAGGACTGCAACCGCGCGACCTTCCGCTGGTCGGTGCCCACATACGGCGCCATCGAGCGCACCGTGCGCCCGCTCATCGAGTCGATGCCTAAGGCCAAGCGCTGGTACACCATCACGCCGCAATACGTGTTTGGCGACGGGCTGCTTTCGGCGGCCAAGAACATCTTCAAGGAAAAGGGCATCGAGCATGTGGGCAACAGCTATCACGCGCTCACCGAGAAGGAATTCAGCGGCTACCTGACCAACGCGATGGCCGCCAAGCCCGACGTGCTGCTGATCCTGAACTTCGGTTCGCAATCGTCCGACACGCTGCGCCAGGCGGTGAGCTTCGGCATGAAGAAGAACACGACGATCCTGGTGGCGTGGGCGTCTGGCCTGGAGCAGTTCGAATCGCTCGGCGCCGACCTGTGCGATGGCGTGTACTTCGGCGCGCAGTACTGGCACGACGTGGATACGCCCGCCAACCGCGATCTGGTCAAGCGCACGCAGGCGGCGTTCAAGACCAACCCGAACTACAGCCTGGCAGGCTCGTACACCTGCACGAAGATCCTGCTCGACGCAATGGCCAAGGCCGGCAGCGCCGATCCAAAGGCCGTGATCGCCGCGCTGCAGGGCATGAAGTACGACGGCCTGACCGGCCCCGAAGAAATTCGCGCGGCGGACCACCAGGTGCTCAAGAACTACTACCTGCTCAAGGGCAAGCCCAAGAACCGCATGAAGGACAAGGACGACTTTGCCGAAGTGGTCGCCGTCGGCAAGGCGTTCCTGCCGGTGGAGCAGACGCAGTGCAAGCTGGCCTGAGGGTCTGATCTGCCGCTCGCCCGCCTTCGGCCACTGAAGCGCGGGCGCCTGTCTTCCTGAGTGCCATTTCGGTCAACGCAATGAACGTCTACCTGCTCCAGGTCGTCAACGGCGTGGGGATCGGCATGCTCTACTTCCTGCTGGCGGTAGGGCTGTCGATCATCTTCGGGCTGTTGCGCTTCGTCAATTTCGCCCACGGCGCGTTTTATGCGCTGGGCGCGTATCTGTGCTTTCAGGCCCTGCAGATGGGCATGGATTTCTGGTTGGCGCTTGTGCTCGCGCCCCTCGTCATCGGCGCGCTGGCGTGGGTGACGGAGAAGGTGCTGCTGCGGCACGTGTATGCGCAGGCGCACGAATTCCACATCGTCGTCACGGTGGGGCTGGCGCTGGTGGTGCAGGAACTCATCATCGTGGCGTGGGGGCCGCTGGGCGTGGACGTGCCAGCGCCCGATGCATTGCAGGGCGTGGTGATGTGGGGCGATTTCGTCTATCCGAAGTACCGGCTGTTCGTGATCGGTTTTACCGCCGTGCTGGCGCTCGGGCTGTGGTGGCTGCTGGAGGGCACGCGGCTGGGAAGCGCCGTGCGCGCGGGGAGCGAATCGACCGAGATGGTGTCGCTGCTCGGCATCAACGTGTTCCGCCTGTTCAGCCTGATGTTCGCGCTGGGTGCGGCGACGGCGGCGGTGGCCGGTGTGCTGGCTGCGCCGATTCGCGGCGCGGAGCCCTTCATGGGCGTGGAGGCCCTCGGCGTCGCCTTCGTGGTTGTGGTGGTGGGCGGCATGGGCAGCTTTGCGGGGGCGCTGGTCGGCGGCCTGCTGGTGGGCATCGTGCAGAGCCTGATGAGCACGCTGTGGCCCGAGGGCGCTCGGCTGATGATCTACGTGGCGATGGCGGCCGTGCTGCTGCTGCGCCCGCACGGCCTGCTGGGGAGGGGATGATGCAAGCCGCATTCCATGGAATTTCGCGTCATCGCTTCTGGTGGCTGGCGCTGGGCGTGACGTTGCTGCTGCCGCTGGTGCTGACGTCCGGCACGTTGGCCACCGAAGTGCTCGTCTACGCGATGGCCGTGATGGCCTGCAACGTGCTACTCGGTTACACGGGGCTGCTGTCGTTCGGGCAAGGCATCTTCTTCGGGCTCGGCAGCTATGCCGCGGGTATCGGCCTCACGCAACTCGCGCTGCCGATGCCGGTGGCGCTTGTTCTGGCCGTGGTGGTGGGCGCGGTCGTGGCGGCGGTGGTCGGCTGGTTTGCCATCCGCCAGCGCGGCACGTACTTCGTCATGCTGACGCTGGCCTTCTCGCAGATGTTCTATTTCCTGGCCTACACCACGCCGTCGCTCACAGGCGGCGATAACGGCCTGCTCGATATTCCGCGTCCGGCATTTGCGGCGTCGCCGTGGGCGTTCTACGCGTTTGTCGCGGCGCTGTTTCTCGTGGTGTTCTTCCTCGTGCAGCGTGTGACGGAATCGGTGTTTGGCCGCACGCTGCTGGCCATTCGCGACAACGAAGAGCGCGCGCTCGCCGTCGGCTACAACGTGCGCGCATTCAAGCTGCTGGCGTTTGTCATCTCCGGTGCGGTGACAGGGCTGGCCGGCGCCCTGCACGCCATGCTCACGGGCATCGCGCCGCTGGCCAATATCGACTACCACGTCAGCGAAATGATTCTGGTGATGACCGTTATCGGCGGCACGGGCAACGTGTTTGCCTCGGTGTTGGGTGCGGCGTTCTATGTGTTGCTGTCGGACTGGCTTTCCAGCTTGTGGCCCCGCTGGCTGATGTTGCTCGGCTTCCTGCTGATCGCAGTGAGCCTGTTCATGCAGCGCGGGCTGTTCGGGCTCGGGCAGAAGCTGTGGCAGCGTGTGCGCGCACTGCGTCACGCACCGGCGGTGCAGGAGGAGCGTGCATGACCACCACCCCCATCCTCCAGGCCACCGGCATCGTCAAGCAGTACGGCAAATTCACCGCACTGGGCGGCGTCGATTTGCGTGTGATGCCCGGCACGGTCCACTCCGTCATCGGCCCCAACGGCGCAGGCAAGACCACGCTGTTCCACATGCTCACGGGCACACGCATGATCACCAGCGGCACCATCGTTTTCGATGGCCACGACGTGACGCGTGAAGCCGACTACCAGCGTGTGCAGCGTGGCATTGCGCGTTCGTTCCAGGTGACGAGCCTGTTCCCGAGCCTTTCCGTGCGTGAGAACCTGCGCCTCGCCGCACTCGGCACCACGCCGCGTCGTGCCCTGCACGGCTGGCGCCTGCCGCAGGGCGAGCTGGCCTGCGCCGACACGGTCGACCGCGTGCTCGATCGGCTTGAATTGCCGCGCCTGGCCGACACGCCGGCCGCCGTCCTTTCGCACGGCCAGCAGCGCCGGCTGGAAGTGGGCATGGCGCTGGCCGCCAACCCGCGCGCGATCTTCCTGGATGAACCCACCTCCGGCATGGGCGTGGACGACCTGCCCGCCATGAAGGCGCTCATTCGCGGCCTCGCGCAGGATCACACGGTCGTGCTGATCGAACACAACATGGACATCGTGATGGACATCTCCGACATGATCACCGTCATGCAGCAGGGCAAGGTGCTCATGGAGGGCACGCCCGATGCCGTGCGGGCGGATCCGCGCGTGCGCGCCGCGTATCTCGGCAACATGATCACGGGAGGCAAGGCATGACGACGACGGCGATTCTCGACGTTGCAGACCTCCACGGCTATTACGGTAAGAGCCACGTGCTGCAGGGCGTGGCGCTGTCGGTGGGCGAGGGCGAACTCGTGACGCTGCTCGGCCGCAATGGCGCCGGAAAATCGACCACGCTGAAGACGATTGCCGGCGTCGTCACGCCGCGCGGCGGGCAAGTGCGTTTTCGTGGAAAGGACATCGCGGGGCAGCCGCCGCATCGCATTGCCGCGCAGGGCCTGTGCCTCGTGCCCGAGCATCGCGGGATTTTCAAGCTGCTGACGGTGGAAGAGAACCTGAGGCTCGGCGCGCGGCGCGATTCTCCGTGGCAGCTGGCTGACATCTATCGCATCTTCCCGCGACTGCATGAGCGGCGGCGTAACGGTGGCGCCAACCTGTCCGGTGGCGAGCAGCAGATGCTGGCAATCGGCCGCGCGCTGATGAACCACCCGCGCCTGCTGATGCTCGACGAGCCGGTCGAAGGTCTGGCCCCCGTCATCGTGGAAGAGATCGTCGCGCAGCTGAAAGTCATCAAGCAGGCGGGCGTGTCCATCCTGCTTGTCGAACAGAATCTCGAAGTCTGCACGCAGCTCGCCGATCGCCACGTGATCATCGAACAGGGCCGCGTGGTCTATAGCGGTACCAATGAAGCCTTCCGCGCCGACGACGCCATCAAGGACCGCTACCTTGGCGTCGGTCTGGCCGCTTAAACGCACACATCATGACGACCACCCAACTCGATACCACTTTGCGCGTCAACGGCGCACGTCTGTGGGACACGCTCATGCAGCAGGCGCGCATCGGCGCCACGCCCAAGGGCGGCGTGCGCCGCCTTGCGCTGACGGATCTCGACCGGCAGGGCCGCGACTTCTTTATTGCGCAGGCCGAAGCCGCTGGCTGCACCGTACGCGTGGACGCCATCGGCAACCTCTTCGCGCGCCGCCCCGGCCGCAACAATGCACTGCCGCCGGTGATGACCGGCAGCCATATCGACACCCAACCGACCGGCGGCAAGTTCGATGGCAACTACGGCGTGTTCGCGGGCATCGAGGTCGTGCGCGCGCTCAACGATGCGGGCATCGAAACGGAAGCGCCCATCGAAGTGGCCGTGTGGACCAACGAAGAAGGTTCGCGCTTCGTGCCGGTGATGATGGGCTCCGGCGCGTTCATCGGCGAGTTTGCGCTGGACGCCGTGCTGGCCGCGCAGGACCGCGACGGGGTGGCCGTGGGCGAGGCGCTACGCAGTATCGGCTACGCGGGGAGTGAGCCTGTTGGCGGCCGAGCCGTCGGTGCCTATTTCGAAGCACATATCGAACAAGGGCCGGTGCTGGAGGCGCACGCCACGACGATCGGCGTGGTGACGGGCGCGCTCGGCCAGCGCTGGTACGACGTGGTCTTGACCGGCATGGAAGCGCACGCCGGCCCCACGCCGATGGAGCTGCGCCGCGATGCGTTGCTGCCGGCGGCGGAGCTGGTCGGCATTGCCAACCGCATCGCGCTGGAGCGCCCGCCACACGCGCGGGCCACGGTGGGCTGCCTGAGCGTGCATCCGGATTCGCGCAACGTGATTCCCGGCCAAGTGTCGATGACGATCGACTTTCGCGCCGCTGACGACGCGATGTTGTCCGACATGGATGCGGCACTGCATGAGGCGGTGGCGGAGTTGCGCACACGCAGCGGCATCGACATCGCATTGCGCCAGGTCGTCTACTTCCCGCCGCAGCCGTTTGACGCCACGCTGGTGAACGCGGTGCGCAGCGGCGCGCGGCAGTTGGGGTTGTCGGAGATGGACGTGATCAGCGGCGCAGGCCATGACGCGGTCTATCTGGCGCGTGTGGCCCCCACCGCGATGATCTTCGTGCCGTGCAAGGACGGCATCAGCCACAACGAAATCGAAGACGCCCGCCCCGAACATCTGGAAGCCGGGGCCAACGTACTGCTGCACGCGATGCTCCAGGCCGCTGGCCGCGTTTGACACCATCACCCGACCGCTCATGCGCATCCTGATCGCCCGCTTCAATCACGAGACGAATACGTTCTCGCCGGTGCCGACGCCGCTGGCATCGTTCCATCCGCACTACGGTGCCGACGCGTACCGCGCCGCCAAGGGCACGCGCACGGCGGCCGGTGCGTTCATCGATCTGGCGGAGGCGGCGGGCGCGGAAATCGTCGTGCCCGTCGTGGCCGGAGCGAACCCCAGCGGACGGGTCGCTGCCGAGGCGTACACCACGCTGTGCGACGCCATCGTCGCGGCTGCACCCGGCTGCGATGCGCTGATGCTCGACCTGCACGGCGCGATGGTCGCCGAGAACAGCGACGACGGCGAAGGCGATCTGCTCGAACGCCTGCGCGCGGTGGCGCCCGGCGTGCCGATTGCCGTCGCGCTGGATCTGCACGGCAATCTCACGCAGAAGTTCATTGACCTGGCCGACATCGCAGTCAGCTTCAAGACGTATCCGCACGTTGACATGTACGAAACCGGCGAGCACGCCGGCCGCCTGCTGTTCGACAAGCTGGCCGGCCGCGCGAACCCCGTGCTCGCGTGGCGCCGCCTGCCGATGGTCACGCACACCCTGCGCAGCCGCACCGACGAAGGGGCGATGCACCGCGCCGTGGCGCTCGCCAAGCAGGCCGAGACTGACGGCATGCTGGCCGTGTCGATCCTGGCCGGATTCGGGCTGGCGGACATTGCCGCGCCGTGCCTTTCCGTCGTGGTGGTCGGCAACGGCGACAAGCATGCCGCCGACGCCGCGGCGCAACGCATCGCCGATGCCATCTGGGCCGACCGCGAAGGGTTCGTCTACCGCTCTGAACCGCTGACCGAATCGATTGCGCGCGCGGCCAAGTTGGCACACGCCCCCGGCAGCGGCCCCGTGCTGCTGCTCGACCACGGCGACAACTGCATGTCCGGCGGCACGTGCGATGACATGCACGTCCTGCACGAAGCGTTGAAGCAAGGCTTGAGCGGCATCGCCGTCGGGCCAGTGTGCGACCCGGAAGCTGTCGCTGCGATGATCGAGGCGGGCGAGGGTGCTACCGTCTCGCTGCCCGTGGGCGACAAGGTGCCGCTCGTGCAGCTGGGCATCTACCCTGTGCCGCGCGCGCTGACGGGCAAGGTTGTCGGCATCAGCGACGGCGAATACACCATCACGGGGCCGACCTATACGGGCCAGCGCATCCGCATGGGCCGCACGGCGCTGCTCGACATCGGCGCGGCGCAGATCGTTGTCACGGAGACGCCGCAGGAGCACTGGGACCTTGGCATCTTCACGCACATCGGCGTGGACCCGCATGCCGCGCGCTTCGTGCTGTTGAAGTCGCGCATGTATTGCCGGCCCGTGTTCGTGCCCATTGCCAAAGCCGTGGTGGAGTGCGACGGCGGCGGGGTGACGAGTTCGGACTACAGCCGCTTTCCGTTTGTGAAGGTGCAGCGGCCCGTGTTTCCGCTCGATGCGGACGCGGTGCCTGCCTAAGCGCTACGCGCTGTCGCGCTCAACGAGGGTGAAACCCACATCGACCGTGCGCCGTTCTTCGTCGCCGTGTTCGATGCGGTTGATCAGCAACGTCGCTGCCAGCTTGCCGATGCCTGTGCCGTCGATGCGGATGGTGGTGAGCGCGGGCGTGGTGTCTTTGGCGAACACCTGGTCGCCGTAGCCGACCACGCGGAGTTGCGCCGGCACGGCAATGCCGCGATGTTCCGCCTCCATCAGCACGCCGAGCGCAAGGATGTCTGCGCCGCAGAAGATGGCGTCGGTGTCCGGATGTTGCTCTAGCAATATGCCCAGTGCGCGCCGGCCGTCGCCGAGGCTGGCGGGGGATTCGGCGGCCATCACGGGAATGTCGGCCTCTGAGCCGAACGCCTTCACGAAGGCTTGCGCGCGGGCCTGTGCACGGCGGTCGCTCGGCGTGATGACGGCGGGGCGCTTTGCGCCGCGTTGTTTCACATAGCGCGCCGCCGCCTGGCCGACCTTCTGGTGCGAGAAGCCCACCAGCATGTCCAGCGGGTTGCGCGTGATGTCCCAGGTTTCCACTACCGGTACGCCGGCCGCCTGCAACTTCTGCCGCACGCTGGCGGAGTGCACCACGCCCGTCAGCACGATGCCCGCGGGGCGCCGTCCGACGATCGCATCGAGCAGTGCATCTTCGCGTGATTCGTCGTAGCCGCTCTGGCCGATCAGCAATTGATAGCCCGCAGCAGCCAGCTCGGTGGTCAGCGCCGCGACCGTTTCCTGAAACACGCTGCCCGCAATCGTCGGGATGAGCGCGACGATCAACCGGCTGCGGTTGGATGCCAGTGAGCCGGCCACGAGGTCCGGCGTATAGCCGGTCTGCCGCACCGCTTCGCGCACGCGCTCGAGCGTGTCGCCCGACACCAGCTCCGGCGTGTTCAGCGCACGGGACACCGTCACCTTGGTCACACCCACCAGCTTGGCAAGGTCGCTCAGAGTGACGCGCCCGGTGTTCTTGCGCGCACGGCGTGGGGCCGCCGGCGCGGTTTCTACGAGGGACACGGTGGTGGACTTGGTCACGTGATCGATGGGCCGATTGGGGAAACACAGGGAAAAAGGGGCTAGCAATTATCGCAAAACCAGACTACGATTGCGCCAATGTTACCGGTTACATAAACCGGTAACATCAAAACTCACGATCGACTGCGGCTGCACGAGAAGACAGCCCGGAGGAGCAAAGGATGTTGCAGGCAACCCCAGCGTACGCTGGGCCGCTGATTCAGCTGAACGCGGCAGACAACGTGCTGATTGCGCGCGAAGGGCTGTCGCTCGGCGCAAACCTGTCGATCAACGGAACGACGGTGCGCCTGCGCGCGCAGGTGCCGGCCGGCCACAAGATCGCCGCGCGGCGAATCGCCCAGGGCGAAGCCATCCGCAAGTACGACACGATCATCGGGCGCGCCGCACGCGACATCGCGGCGGGCGAACACGTCCACACGCACAACGTCGAGCTGATCGACTACGCACGCGACCCGGGCTTCGGTCTGGATGTGCGCCCGGTCGATTACATCCCAGAGGCGCAGCGCGCTACGTTCAATGGCATCGTCCGCCCCGATGGCCGCGTGGCTACGCGCAACTTCATCGGCATCCTGGCGTCGGTCAACTGCTCGTCTACCGTCATCAAGAACATTGCGGCATGGTTCTCGCCGGAGCGCCTCGCGCTGTTTCCCAATGTGGATGGCGTGGTGGCATTTGCGCAGACGAGCGGCTGCGGGATGTCGTCGCCCTCGGAGCATTTCGATGTGCTGCGCCGCACGCTGGCGGGCTACGCGCGGCATCCGAACCTGGCGGGTGTGCTGATCGTCGGACTGGGCTGCGAGCGCAACCAGGTGGCAGATCTGATGACCAGTCAGGGCCTGAAAACCGGCAACCTGATGCACACGTTGGTGATGCAGGACACCGGCGGCACGCGCGCCACCATCGAGGCGGGCATCGCCGCCATCCAGAAGATGCTGCCGGCGGCCAACGACATCGTTCGCCGCCCGGTATCGGCCAGTCATATCAAGATCGGCCTGGAGTGCGGTGGCTCCGATGGCTTCTCGGGCATCACCGCCAACCCGGCGCTCGGTGCGGCGATGGATTTGCTGGTGCGCCATGGCGGCACGGCCATCCTGTCGGAAACGCCGGAGATCCACGGCGTGGAAACCATGCTCACGCGCCGCGCGGTGTCGCCCGAAGTCGGCCAGAAGCTGCTCGATCGGCTGGCCTGGTGGGAGAACTACACGCGCGGCCACAACGGCCAGTTCAACGGCGTGGTTGGGCCCGGCAACCAGCAGGGCGGTCTGGCCAACATCTTCGAAAAATCACTCGGCTCGGCCATGAAGGGCGGCACCACGCCGCTGCAGGCCGTGTACGAATACGCCGAGCCCATCGACCGCGCGGGCTTTGTCTTCATGGATTCCCCCGGCTACGACCCCGTTGCCGTGACGGGCCAGATTGCCAGCGGCGCCAACCTGATCTGCTTCACCACGGGACGCGGCTCGATGTTCGGCTCGAAACCCGCTCCGACGATCAAGCTCGCCAGCAACACGCCCATGTTCCGCCGGCTTGAAGAAGACATGGACATCAATTGCGGCCGCATTCTCGACGGCGAACGTTCGGTGGAAGAGATGGGTCAGGACATCTTCGAACACATCCTGCGTACCGCCTCGGGCGAGCGCACCAAGAGCGAACTGCTCGGTCTTGGAGACCATGAATTCGTGCCGTGGCACATGGGCATCGTGAGTTAGCGCCTCGACTCGAAGGCACGCATCACCTATTACAAAACAGGAGACAAACCATGCAGGACACGTCACAAGGCGGCCCGCGCTCGAAAGTGCGCTGGGTTGTCGCCGGCCTCATGTGGGCGGCGATTGCCATCAACTACATCGACCGCACCGTGCTGTCGGCCGCCGCGCCGCACATCCAGAAGGAATTCCACCTGAGCGCGGTGGAAATGGGCGTCGTCATGTCGGCGTTCTTCTGGTCGTATGCGCTGCTGCAGTTGCCGGCCGGCATTCTGGCCGACCGCTTCGGGCAAAAGAAGGTGCTCGGGTTTGCGGTGCTGTGGTGGTCTGTTGCGACGGCGTTGACGGGCCTGGCAAACGGTTTCAAGTCGCTGGTGGGCCTGCGTGTGGCGTTGGGCATCGGCGAGGCAGGTGCGTATCCGAGCAGCGCGGGCATCACGGGGCGCTGGTTCCCCAAACAGGAACGCGCCACGGTGGCGGCCATTTTCGATAGCGGCTCAAAGTTGGGGAGCGCCGTCGCCTTGCCCCTTATCGCGTGGCTGTTGGTGATGTTCGATTGGAAGATCACCTTTGTCGTGACAGGCGGGCTGGGCATCGTGTGGGCAGTGGTGTGGTGGGCGGTGTTCAAGGAAACGCCCGAAGCGCACAAAGGCGTGAACGCCGCTGAGTTGGCCCACATCCAACGCGGCCTGCCGCCAGCCCGCAAGGATGAACCCAAGGTGCCCTGGACGAAGCTGCTCACGCACCGGAACATCTGGGCGATGTGCATCGGCTTCTTCATGATCAACTACAACTCGTACTTCTTCATCACGTGGCTGCCGACGTATCTCGTCAAGGAACGCGGCATGGGCCTGATGCAGATGGGCCTCATGGCGTCGCTGCCGCTGTTCGTCTCGATGTTCGTGGAGGTGTTCGCGGGCTGGGCGTCGGACCGCGTGTATGCGTCGGGCAAGCTTTCGCTCACGGCCACGCGCAAGCTCTTCCTGGTGATTGGGCTGGTGATGGCGTCGAGCATCGGGCTGGCGGCGTTCGCTCAGTCGGCCGTCGTGGCAGTCATCCTGCTGTGCATCGCCAAGTCGGGCACCACCGTGGCGGCGTCGCAGGTGTGGGCGCTTCCGGCGGATGTGGCGCCGGGCAACAACGTGTCGATGGTGGCGGGCCTGCAGAATAGCGTGTCGAATATGGGAGGCGTGGTCGGCCCGATCGTCACCGGCGCCATCGTGGGTGCCACGGGCTCGTTCATTCCGGCGCTGGTGTTCTCCGCCGCACTGATCGGCCTCGCGATCCTGAATTACCTCTTCCTACTCGGCAAGGTAGAACCCATCAGCTTCGAGCCCACTCCTGAAACACATCATTCGCATGACCAACGCAATGCAGACGCCCGCGCTTAACCGACCGAACAGTTTCAAGGCCGCGCTGGCCGCCAAGCAACGCCAGATCGGTTTCTGGCTGGCGATGAGCGATCCGTACCTGGCCGAAGTGAGTGCCACGGCCGGCTTCGATTGGCTGCTGATCGACAGCGAGCACGCTCCGAACGACGTGCGCACGATCCTCGCGCAACTGCAGGCCGTGGCGCCGTACCGTGCCGAGCCCATCGTGCGGCCGTACAGCGGCGATCCCGCCCTCATCAAGCGCCTGCTCGACATTGGCGCACGCACGCTGCTGGTGCCGATGGTGGATACGGCGGAACAGGCGCGCGATCTCGTGCGTGCGGTGCGCTACCCGCCGTTCGGCATTCGTGGCGTGGGCAGCGCGGTAGGCCGTGCATCGCGTTGGAGCGCCCGCACCGACTACCTGCAAGTGGCTGATGACGAAGCCTGCTTGCTCGTGCAAGCCGAAACCGTGATCGCTCTGCAGAACCTCGAAGCCATTTGCGCCGTGGATGGCGTGGACGGCGTCTTCATCGGCCCGGCCGATCTGGCCGCGTCGATGGGCCATCGCGGCAATGCCGGCCATCCGGAGGTGCAGGCCGCCATCGACAACGCCATGCGCACGATCATCGCGTCGGGCAAGGCAGCCGGCACGCTCACATCCGACCCCGTGCTCGCACGCCACTACCTGGAACTCGGCTGCACCTTTGTCGCCACCGGCATCGACATCCTCCTGTTCGCCAACGGCGCCCGCAAGCTCGCGCGAGACTTCATCGCGCCGCAAACCGCCTGATCGTTCTTCTCTTTCCAACGGATCTGACATGACCCGCAAGACTTACCGGATCGCCGTGATCCCTGGCGACGGCATTGGCCGCGAAGTGATGCCCGAAGGCCTGCGCGTGCTCGAAGCGGCCGCGCGCCGCTTCGGCATCAGCCTCGAGACCCAGCACATCGACTGGGCCAGTTGTGATTACTACCAGCAGCACGGCCAGATGATGCCCGACGACTGGAAGCAGCAACTGCAAGGCATGGACGCCATCCTGTTCGGCGCGGTCGGCTGGCCGGCCACGGTGCCCGATCACGTCTCACTGTGGGGCTCGCTGCTCAAGTTCCGCCGCGAGTTCGACCAGTACATCAACCTGCGCCCCGTGCGCCTGTTTGAAGGCGTGCCGTGCCCGCTCGCCAATCGCAAGCCGGGCGACATCGATTACTACGTCGTGCGCGAGAACACCGAAGGCGAATACACATCGCTCGGCGGCGTCATGTACGAAGGCACCGATCGTGAAATCGTCATCCAGGAATCGGTCTACTCGCGCAAGGGTGCAGAGCGGCTGCTCAAGTTCGCGTTCGACCTTGCACAGAGCCGCCCGCGCAAACACGTGACGCTCGCCACCAAGAGCAATGGCATCGCCATCAGCATGCCGTGGTGGGACAAGCGCGCGGATGAAGTCGCGCAACACTATCCCGACGTCACGCTCGACAAGCAGCACATCGACATCCTGACCGCACGCTTCGTGCTGCAGCCGGGCCGCTTCGACGTGGTGGCCGCCACCAACCTGTTCGGCGACATCCTGTCCGATCTTGGCCCCGCCACCACCGGCACGATCGGCCTGGCGCCTTCCGCCAACCTGAACCCCGATCGCACGTTCCCGTCGCTGTTTGAGCCGGTGCACGGCTCGGCGCCGGACATCTACGGCAAGAACATCGCTAACCCGATCGCGATGATCTGGTCGGGCGCGTTGATGCTGGATTTCCTGACGCAAGGGCAGGGGGCAGGCCGCGCTGCGCACGACGCCATCGTCGCTGCCATCGAAACCGTGTTGAAGGAAGGCCCCCGCACTCCAGACCTGGGCGGCAACGCCAACACCACGCAGGTGGGCGAGGCAATTGCCGCGCACCTGGGTTGAGCGACGAGAAGGAATCGATGATGGCTTTCAGCTTCGACCAACTTCGGCAGACGGGGCTCGTGCGCACCGACAACCTGATCGAGGGCCAGTGGGTTGCCGGCACCGACGGCGCACGTTTTGCCGTGACGGACCCGGCCACCGGCTGCCTCATCGCCAACGTGCCCGACAGCAGCGCCGCCGACGCGCGTGCCGCCACCGACGCGGCAGCCCGCGCCTTTCCCGCATGGCGCGACACGCTGCCTGCCGAGCGCGCTGCCATCTTGCGCCGCTGGCACGCGGCCATCGTTGCCAATGCCGACGCGCTGGGGCGGCTGATTTCTCTGGAGCAGGGCAAGCCGTTTGCCGAAGGGCGCGGCGAGGTCATGTACGGCGCCTCGTACGTCGCCTGGTTTGCCGACGAGGCCACGCGCATCTACGGCGACCTGATCCCGCAGCAGCAGCGCGGCAAGCGCATGAGCGCCGTCAAGGAGCCCGTCGGCATCGTGGCGGCCATCACGCCGTGGAATTTCCCGCTGGCGATGATTGCGCGCAAGATCGCGCCGGCGCTGGCGGCGGGCTGCACCGTGGTCGCCAAGCCGGCGGAAGACACGCCGCTCACGGCGCTCGCGGTGGCGCACCTTGCGCAGGAAGCCGGGCTGCCGCCGGGCGTGCTGAACATGATCTCGGCCTCGCGTGAGCGCGGCATCGAGGCCGTGGCCGATTGGCTGCACGACAGCCGCGTGCGCAAGATCACCTTCACGGGCTCGACGCCGGTGGGCAAGTATCTGGCGCACGAATCGGCGGGCACGCTAAAGAAGCTGTCGCTGGAGTTGGGCGGCAACGCGCCGTTCATCGTGTTTGACGACGCGGACCTTGATGCGGCCATCACGGGTTTGCTGGCGGCCAAGTTCCGCAACGGCGGCCAGACGTGCGTGTGCCCCAACCGCGTCTACGTGCAGGCCGGCGTGTATGAGCGCTTTGGCGCCATGCTGGCCGAGCGGGTTTCCGCGCTGAAAGTCGCGCCCGCCACCGATCCGGATGCGCAGATCGGCCCGATGATCAACGCCCGCGCTGTCGACAAGATCGAACGCCACGTGCAAGACGCCGTTGCCAACGGTGCGCGCGTGCTGGCCGGTGGCAAGCGCCTGCCGGAAGTTGGCGAACACTTCTATGCGCCCACCGTGCTGGCCGACGCCAACAGCGGCATGGCCCTGTGCGGCGAAGAGACGTTCGGCCCCGTTGCGCCGCTGTTCCGCTTCGTCGATGAAGCCGAAGCCGTGCAGGCCGCCAACGACACGCCGTTCGGGCTGGCGTCGTACTTCTACACGCAGGACATCCGCCGCATCGAGCGTGTATCACACGCCCTGGAGGCGGGCATCGTCGGCATCAATGAAGGTGCGCTTGCCAGCGAGGCAGCGCCCTTTGGCGGCGTGAAGGAATCGGGCTATGGCCGCGAGGGCTCCAAGTACGGGCTCGACGATTACCTGTCGATCAAGTACCTGTGCCAGGGCGGGTTGAACTAGCGCGCTGAATCCCAGAACCGCTGCGCACGGAACGGGCGAACATCCACGGTAGGTGTCTCGCCCGTCATCATTTCCGCAATCAATCGCCCGGTGATCGGGCCCAACGTCAGACCATGGTGTGCATGCCCGAACGCGAACCACATGTTTGCGTGGTGCGGTGCCTGCCCGATGACCGGCAGCATGTCGGGCGTGCAGGGGCGGGCGCCCATCCACGGTTCCGCATCCACACGTTCTGCCAGCGGAAAGAGCGTGCGGGCGACGGGCTCGACGGCGTCCAGTTGCACCGGCGTCTTGGGCGCATCGCGGTGCGCCAATTCCGCGCCGGTCGTCAGGCGGATGCCGCGCGCCATCGGTGCCAGCACATACCCGCCGTCCGCATCGAGCACGGGATGGTTCAACTGCGCGCCTTGTGCGGGCGCGTAGTGCATGTGGTACCCGCGCTTGACGGCCAGCGGCAAGCTGTAGCCCAGGCGCGAGGTGAGGACGTCTGCCCAGGGGCCCATGGCGATGACAACGTTGTCTGCGCGTAGCTCCCCCTCCTTGGTTTGCAGCAGCCACGGCGCGTCGGGCGTCAGCGTGTTGGCATCGGCTTCAAACAGGTGCCCGCCAAGCTGCTCGAAGTATTTCGCGTAGGCCGTGACCAGTGCGTTGGGGTCGCTGACGGCGTCGGCTTCCGTATAGCGCAGACCACCCAGCAGCGATGTGTCCAGATGCGGTTCAACCGTATGCAGGCGTGCCGGGTCGAGCGCTTCAAACGCGACGCCGTATTCGCGTTGCCAGCGCTCGACGTTGCGCGTTTCCTTGTCCTGCGTGGCGGCATTGCGGAAGACCTTGATCCAGCCGCTGGGGCGGATCAGATGCATGGCACCGGCGGCTTCGGCCAGTGCGCGGTGCTCGCTCACGCTATGTGCGATGAGCGGCGCATACTCACGCGCAATCGCCGCGTGCCGCGTCGGGTGCGAGTTGCGCCAGTATTGCCACAAGAACGGCAGCAGCCGGGGCAGATCGCCGGGGTGGTAATGCACGTCCGCCGACGTGTTGCCCGCATAACGCAACAGCGTCGACAGATCGCGCGGGAACGCATACGGATACACACCCTCGCGCTGGATCAGCCCGGCATTGCCGAACGACGTCTCAAAGCCCGGCGCCCGGCGGTCCACCAGCGCGACGGCACGCCCGCGTTTCTGCAGATGCACCGCCACCGATACGCCGACAATGCCGGCGCCCAGCACAAGGGTGTCAAAGCGCATGGCGGCTGGCTCCTTAACCCTTGGCCAGCGCCGTGACGGCGATCTCCACGTCAATGCCCGGGCGCATCAGGCCCGACTGCACGCAGGCGCGCGTGGGCGCGTGGCCGGCCGGCACCCAGGCCTCCCACGCGGCGTTCAGCTCGGCGAAGTGCTTGGCTTCGGTCAGCCAGATGTTGGCGGAGATCAGTCGCGTCTTGTCGACACCCGCTTCGGCCAGCAACGTATCGATGCGCGCGAGGATGTTGTTGGTCTGCTCGGTGATCGACTTGAAGTCGATGTCGGGCACTTGTCCGGCCAGATGCACGATGCCGTTGGCGATCACGATCTGGCTCATGCGGGCGTTGGTGTGGAAGCGTTGGATGTTGGGCATGTCGGTTCAGTTATGGATTCAAAGAAGCGAAAGGAGCGTCGATGGTAGCGCTCCTGCGCTTCACTTGCGCAGCGCCCGCCCCGCCAGAACCTCCGGCACCGCCTTGCCATCGGCCACGGCCACCGCGCCGTTGACGAGCACCCACCGCACGCCTACAGGCGGCAGCGCCGGCTGTTCATAGCTCGCGCGGTCGGCGTAGGTGGCTGGGTCGAAGATGACCAGATCGGCAAACTTGCCCGCCTGCACGGTGCCGCGGTCTTTGATGCCGAAGATCTCAGCGGTGCGGGCGCTTGTCTGGCGGACGGCGAACGGCAGCGTTATCACGTGCTTGCGCGTGACGTATTCACCGATGCGGCGTGCGAAGGTACCGGCCTCGCGCGGGTGTCCGGCAATGCCGTCGGAGCCGCCCACAACGAAGTCCTGCTTCATGAACGCTTCCAGATCGGCATCGCTCATGTTGAACGAGACGATGTTCGTGCCGCCGTGCTGGATCACGCTGATGGCCGCATCGACGGGGCTCACGCCCAGCTTCTTGCCCAGCGCCTCGAGCGATTGCCCGTTGTATTCGGGGTTGGTGGAGATCAGCACCTGCGCCGCCGGCCCGTTGCGCTGTTGCATGGCCTTTTCCATGTCGGTGGCAATGCGCGCGCGTGTGGCCGGGTCTTCCAGGCGCTTGAGCAGCGCGTCGTTGCCGCCGTCGCGCGCCCAGCCCGGCACCAGCGCCGGAATGATGTGCGTGCTCGACGCCGTGTACGGATACTGGCTTGCCGATACGTTCATGCCGCCGGCCTGCGCCTGCCGTATCAAGCTGATGATCTCCGCGCTCTTGCCCCAAGAATCCACGCCCAGCGCTTTGATGTGCGAGATGTGGATCGGGATGCCCGACTGCTGGCCGATGTCCAGCGCCTCCTTCACGGCGTTGACGAGGCCCGTGCGGAAGTTGCCCTCGTCGCGCAGGTGCGTGTCGTAGATGCCGCCACGCGCGGCCACGGTCTTGGCCAGCGCCACCACCTCGTCGGTTTTGGCGAACAGCCCGGGTGTGTACACGAGGCCCGTCGACATGCCGAAGGCGCCGTCGCGCATGCCGTCTTCCATCAGGCCCTGCATCGCTTTGAGTTCTTCAGCCGTCGGTGCGCGGGCCACGTCGCCCATCACGCGATGGCGTACCGCGTTGTGACCCACCAGCATGGCCACGTTGGTGCCGATGCGGTTGGCGTCCAGCGCCTTGAGCGTCGGGCCGATGCGGTCGAGATCCGGCCCGTCGGCTTCGAGGACAATGCCGTCGTTGCCGATCACTACCGTCGTCACGCCCTGCAGCAGGTACGGCTGGTTCTGGTGCCGATCTTTGGAGATGAGGTTGTGATAGGCGTGCGTATGCGGATCGATAAAGCCCGGCGCCACCACGAGCTCCCTCGCATCGAGCACCGTTTTCGCCTGGACGCCGGTGGCGGAGGGCTGGACCAGCACGATCCGGTCATGGCGGATGCCGACGTCGGCCACGAACGGCACGCCGCCGCTGCCGTCGACCACGGTGCCGTTGCGGATCAGGATGTCGACCGGTTCAGGCTCCGGCGCAGCACCGGCGGGGCCGGCGAGGGCAAGGCTCAGGATGAGGGCGGACAGCAGGCACTGCGGCAGACGGTGTGGGCGCATATCGGCTTCCTTTGAGTTTGCAGCGAGTGTAAGGAGCCTTGTGGCACACATCACATGCAAATGGTTCGGGCTCGTATGCGCGGCGGACATGCTGACCCTTGCCAGCGGACGCGCCCACATTAAGGCGCCGATACAACACTCAGAGATTTCAACATCTGAATTAAGAACAACTAATTGCTCGCAAACCCTTGTCGGCATTGGGCCCGCCCAGACATTAGCAACAATGTGCGGCTGTCCCCACTCCAGAGGGGGCCACCTGCGTTGCCCCGATGACACAATCGCCGAAATTCAGTAATCCATGCTGCGCTACGGCGCGCCGCATGGCGGACCCGGACAAGGAGCTTCATGCAAGGAAGGTGGATTGCGATATCGGCGGCGCGTGCGCGGGCGCACCGGCTTTATGGCGTTCGCGGCTGGCTGGTGACGCTGCTGTGGTTGAGCACGTTGCCGGCGCTGGTGGTGGTTTTGGCGATGGCCATGGTGCTGATGCTGGGCGAGATGGGCGGTGGCGCGGCGCGGCCGGTGCTGGCGCTTGCTGGGCTGGCGTTTCCGTTGGGGCTGGTGGTTGTGGCGTTTTTGCGCGTGCGCTGGTTTCCGTGGGTCTGGCTGGGCTATTGCCTGCTGCAATTGCTGGCCACGCTGGGCATGAGCGGTGGGATCAAGGCGTGGGCCGCGCAGGCATCGGGCGGCACGGCGGCGGGGTTACCGCTCGCGCTGTTGCTGGCGGCGGAGGTGCTGGTGCCGCTCGGGACGCTGGCGTATCTCGCCCGGTCGCGCCGCGTGCGCGTGACGTATCGGCATGAGGTGCGCGCGAACGATCCGGCTGCTGCGCCGGCCGTATTCGACAGGCTCAACCCCAACGAAACGCCAAGCGATGCCACCGACCACGCGCGCGAACGTGCTGCACTGCGCCGTGTGACGCACGAGCTGAGTTCCGGCGTGCTCGACACGCAAACCTGGATGTACGTGATGCGCCATCACGCCGAAGCCACCGATGGCGCGCGCACCACCGCCTATGTGCGTGCGCGCATGGCGGTGCTGTGTCCGCCGGCACATGTGCATCCGCCGCTGGTGCGCACGCTCGCATCCGGTTTGGGTGCGCTGCTGGTGAGCCTGGTCGCAGCGGGTGCGCTGATGGCCGCGGTGATTGTGCTGGCGCTGCGCGTGCCCGGCGATGCCACCGCGCTACTCCAGCTGGTCGTTGCCGTGGCGCTGACGTTGAGCTGGTTGGTGGGGCTTTTTGTGGGCGCGCGCTTCCTGCGCGCCGTTGCCTGAGGCTTACCGCTTGGCCGTTGGCGTTGGCGTTGGCGTGGCGATCACGTGGTTCCAGTCGCCGCCCACCGCCTTGACGAGAAACACGCTCGTCGTCATCTGCTGGCCGAGAATCTGCACCGCCGTGCGCTGGTTGTTCAACAGCGACTGCTGCGCGGTGATCACGTCCAACGAGGTTGCGAGCCCGCCCTCGTAGCGCACGCTGGCAATGTCGTAGACCTTGCGAGCGCTTTCCACGGCATGGCGCGCCTGGGTTGCCGCACGGTCCAGCGATTGCAGCCCGGCCAGTCCATCTTCCACTTCCTGCAACGCTCCCAGCACCGTCTGCCGGTAGTTGGCAATCGCGCCCTGGTAGGCCGCATTGGCAAAGTCCACGCGCGCCCGCGTGCGACCCGCGTCAAACACCGTCTGGGCGATCTGCGTGCCGAACGACCACAGCAGCGTCGGCGCAGAAAACAGCAGCGCCAGATCGCGGCTTTCCCAACCGGCGCCGCCGTTGAGCATCACGCTCGGGAAGAAGGCAGCGCGCGCCACGCCCACTTGCGCGTTAGCAGCAGCGGCGCCGCGCTCTGCTGCGGCCACGTCGGGGCGGCGTTCGATCACGTCGGACGGCAGCGCCACCGGAATTTGCGGTGCCGCGCCCTTGAGCGGAATCGGATCGATGTGGAAGGCGGGTGCGGGTGTGCCGACCAGCGTAGCGAGCGCGTGTTCGTACTGCGCGCGTTGCTTGGTCAGCAGTTCGGCCTGCGTGGCCGTGCTGTCGACCAGCGTCTGCTGCTGTGCCAGATCGAGCCCCGACGCAACGCCGTCCTGATGTCGTGAGGTGACGAAATCGAGCGCCTTGCGCTGCAGTGCGAGCCCTTCCTGCACCACGGCGATTTCCGCGTCGGTCTCGCGCAGGTTGTACCAGGTGGTGGCAACCTGCGCGGCAAGCAGCAGGCGGAAGTTCTCGACATTGGCGCCGGCCTGCGCTTCGCTCGCGGCGGCGTTGGCGACGGTGTTACGCACGCGGCCGAACAGGTCGGCTTCGTAACTGACGTCGGCGCGCACTACGAAATCGCTCTGCACCGTCGACATCGTCGGGCTTGTGTACGACGAGAGCGGCCGTTCCGAGGATGTGCGCGACCGCGTGTCGTTGTTGGCGGCTGTGATGGTCGGCAGCAGGCTGGCACGGGCCACGCGCGTCTGCGCCTGTGCCTGCTCCAGGTTCGACAGTGCCACCTTGAGGGATTGGTTTTCCTGCAGCGCCTGCGTGATCAGCTTGTCGAGCTGCGGATCGTTGAAGCGCTGCCACCACGGGCCTTTGGGTGCTGCATCGGCAGGTTGGGCGGCGCGCCAGGGCGCTTCGGTCTGCCAGTGCGCGGGCATGTCCATGGCCGGGCGCTCGTAGGTCGGCGCGAGCGAGCAACCGGCCAGCGAGACGATCAGCGAAGCCGCCAGCGCTGGGGTTCGCAACCGCGTCATGATGCGTGCGGCGCGGAAGCCGCCGGTGCCGATGCGGGGGCCGGGGCCGGGGTGACGATGGTCACCACTTCGCCTTGCTCGATGGAATCGGCCGGGTTGAGGATCAGCGCGTCGTTTGGCTTGAGGCCCGAGACGATCTCTACCGTGCGGCCGTAGTCGCGGCCAATGGTGACCGGGCGCAGCGCGACGCGGCCGTTGTCTGCGACGGCGATGCGTGGGCCTTCCTTGCGGAAGAGCAGCGTGTTGGTCGGCACCAGATAGGCCCCCTGCGCGTTGGCACCCGCATCGTCGCCGGACGTTTTGCCCTTGATGGCGACTTGCACATACGCGCCCGGCAGCAGGTGGCCGTCCTTGTTGGGCAACTGCACTTCCACCTGCATGGTGCGCGTGGTGGCGTCGATGGCGCCGGAGGCGCGCGCGATGGTGCCGCGGAAGGTTTGGCCGGGCAGCTCTGCGAGCGTGACGGCCACATCCTGCCCAACCTTCACCTGCTGCGAATACGCCTGCGGCACATATAGGTAGATGCGCAGCGGATCGGTCTGCGCCAGGGTGAACAGCTCGCGGTTGGCGCCCGCATTGCCGGCGTTGACGAGCGCGCCGACATCGACATTGCGCTTGGTCACCACGCCCGCAAACGGGGCCACTACCCGGCGGAAGCCTTGCAGTTCCTGCAGGCGGCGCACATTGGCTTCGGCAGCGGCCAGGTCGGCCTGGGCCTGATTGGCAGCGCTGGTGCGCTCGTCCAGTTCCTGCTGAGAGACGGCATCTTTCTGGCGCAGGTTCTGCCAGCGCGTAAGCGAGGTCTGCGCCAGCGCCTTGCGTGCGGCGGCCTGGTTGCGTGTGGCTTGCGCCTGGTTCAGTTCCTGGTCGATTTCCGGGGTGTCGAGCAGCGCCAGCACTTCGCCCTTGTCGACGTGGGCGCCGATGTCCTTGAACCAGCGCAGCACGTAGCCGCTGGTGCGCGCATAGATGGGCGATTCAACGTAGCCCTGCAGCGTGCCCGGCAGCGTCAGCTCGCGGTTGGCGCTGGCCGGTTTGGGAGCGGTGGTGGTGACGTAGCGGCTGGTCTGCGCACTCACCTGGCGCTCCAGCGCGTGCGCGTTGTAGTAGCGGCCCACCAGCGTGCGCGCGGCGCCCAGCGCCAGCAGCACAGCCACCACAATCACGACCCAGCGTGCGCGCCGCATGGCGGGGCCGCGGTCCACCTGTTCGATCGGGTCGACCGTGACGACGTGGTGCGGCGGGCCGTCCGCGAGGTGCCCAGAATGCGGCCCCGAATGCGCCCCGGAATGGGCACTGGATGTTTGCTCAGACATGTCCTTCGCTTCCCCGCAAATCGTGACTCCGCCGTGCGGCGCGCCGCTGCAATCTGTTGTGCACGCTGGCAAACACCACCGGAACAAAGAAGAGGGTCGAGACGGTTGCAAACAGCAGACCGCCGATCACCGCGCGCCCCAGCGGCGCGTTCTGTTCTGCGCCCTCGCCCAGGCCCAATGCCATCGGCACCATGCCGATGATCATCGCCAGCGCCGTCATCAGCACCGGGCGCAGGCGGGTGGCGCCGGCTTCCAGCGCGGCCTGCACCGGCGCGATGCCTTCGGCCAGGCGCTCCCGGGCAAACGAGATCAACAGAATCGAGTTGGCCGTTGCCACGCCCATCGTCATGATCGCCCCCGTGAGCGACGGCACCGACAGCGTCGTTCCTGTCACGAACAGCATCCACGCAATACCTGCCAGCGCCGCCGGCAGGGCCGTGACGATGATGAGCGGGTCGATCCACGACTGGAAGTTCACGACGATCAACAGGTACACCAGCACGATCGCCATCACCAGTCCAACGCCCAGGCCGACGAACGACGATTCCATCGTCTTCACCTGACCGCGCACCGTGACCTGCGCGCCGCGCGGCAGCTTCGGGCGGATGTCGTCGACGGCTTTCTGCACTTCCTTGGCGACGGCGCCCAGGTCGCGGCCCTGCACGGCGGCGTACACGTCCACCACGGGGGTGATGTCGTAATGCGAGACCACCTGGGGTTGCACCCCGGGGCTGACCTGCACGAGGTTGCCCAGCAACTGCGGCCCCCCTGCTTGTGCCGCGCCACCACGTGAGCCCGCCACCGGGGTGCGCAGTAGCGCGTCGAGGGAGTCGACGCGGTATTGCGGGCTTGTAACGGCCACCTGGTACACCACACCGTTGATCGGGTTCAGCCAGAACGTGGGTGAAGTCTGGAAGCTGGAGCTGAGCGACACCAGCAGGTTCTGCGCCACGTCGCGGCCTTCGAGCCCGACCTGCTGGATGCGCGTGCGGTCCATGTTCAAGGCCAGCGTGGGCTGGTCGAAGCGCTGGTGTACGTGTGTATCCACGGCGCCCGGTATTTGCTTGATGCGGTTGGCCAGCATGCCCGCGAGCTGCTTGTTGGTGGCCACGTCGGCGCCTGAGAACTGCACGTCGATGGCCGACGGCAGGCCGAAGTTCAGGATCTGGCTGACGATGTCTGCGGGCTGGAAGGCGAATTCCACGCCGGGGAACCGCTTCGGCAGTTCTTCGCGCAGGCGCCGGATGTATTCGGCGCTGGGTTTGCGCTCGCCCTCGTGCAGGGCGATGAGGATTTCGCCGTCCAGCGTGCCGATGGTGCCGGCGTTGCTGTACGACAGGTTGATACCCGAGTTCGGAACACCGAGGTTGTCGAGAATCGTCGACAACTCGTTCTTGGGAATGATCTGCCGGATGGCCGTCTCCACCTCGTCGGCCAGGCGTGCCGTCTCTTCAATGCGCATGCCCGACGGTGCACGCATGTGCAGACGGATCTGGCCCGCATCCACATCGGGGAAAAAGTCTCGGCCGAGCACCAGGAACAGCGCGCACGACGCCACGCAGAAGCCCAGGAACGACAGTGCAAACACGCGGCGGCGCTCCAGCAACCCGCCCAGGACGGCGGCGTAGTTGCCGCGCATGTGCTCGAACTGGCGATTGAATGCCTCGTAGATGCGGCCGAATGTGGTCAAACGTGGGCCAGGCTTCTTTGCGTCGTCGGTGTGGCCGGTCATGAGCATCATCACCAGCGTCGGCACGAGCGTGCGCGAGAGCACATACGACGCCAGCATGGCGAAGATCACCGCTTCGGCCATCGGCACGAACAAATAACGCGCCACGCCCGTGAGGAAGAACATCGGCACGAACACGATGCAGATGCAGAGGGTCGACACGAAGGCCGGCACGGCAATCTCGGCCGCGCCGTCCAGGATGGCGGTGACGGGCGCCTTGCCTTCGTGCAGATGGCGCTCGATGTTCTCGATGGTGACGGTGGCGTCGTCCACCAGAATCCCGACCGCGAGCGCCAGCCCACCGAGCGTCATCAGGTTGATGGTCTCGCCCAGCAGATGCAGCACGATGATCGACGAGAGGATCGACAGCGGAATCGACACCGCAATGATGGCCGTGCTGCGCCAGTTGCCGAGGAACAGCAGGATCATGGCGGCGGTCAGGCACGCGGCGATGATCGCCTCGCGGATCACGCCTTCAATGGCCGCTTTCACGAACAGCGACTGGTCGAACAGCGGCGTGATCTTCAAGTCTTGCGGCAGGGCAGCGGCCGCGGCCGGCAGGAGCTTGTGGATGTTGTTGACGATATCGAGCGTCGACGCGCCGCCATTCTTCAGGATGGACAGCAGCACGCCGCGCTGGCCGTCCTGGCGCACCACGTTGGTCTGCGGCGAGAAGCCGTCGCGCACATGGGCCACATCGCCCAGGTAGAGCGTGGCGCCGTTGCTGGTCTTGACCGGAATCGCGTTGAGCGCGGCAATGCTGCCTGGCGTGCCGTTGAGCGTGACGCCGTATTCGGTGGCATCGATCTTTTGCGTGCCGGCGGGCAGGATCAGGTTCTGCGCGCCCACCGCGTTGACGATGTCCACGGGCGTCAGGCCCTGCGCCAACAGTTTCTGCGTATCAAGATCGACCGTGATCTGCCGGCTCTTGCCGCCATACGGGAACGGCACGGCGATGCCGGGCACCGTGATCAGGCGCGGGCGCAGGAAGTTTACCGCCGCATCATTGAGTTCCTGCTCCGATAGCGTGTTGCTCGACAGCCCCAGTTGCAGGATCGGAATGCTTGACGCTGAATACTTGATCACCAGCGGCGGCGTCGTGCCCGGCGGCAACTGCCGCACCTGCGCCTGCGTGCTCGCCACGATCTGCGCGAGTGCGGTCTGGATGTTGGCGTTGGGCTGGAAGAAGACCTTGATGATCGACACGCCGCCCAACGATTGCGACTCGATATGCTCGATGTCGTTGACGGTGGTGGTCAGGCTGCGCTCCGTGACAGACACGATGCGGTCGGCCATCTCCTTGGCTGGCAGGCCGTTGTAGTTCCAGATGATGCTGGCGACCGGAATGTCGATTTCCGGAAAGATGTCCGTTGGCGTACGCATGAGCGTAAACGGCGTCGCCAGCAGGATCAGCAAGGCGAGGACGATGAACGTCAGCGGCCTTCGCAGCGCGAGTTGGACAATCCACATGGAGGCGTTTCAGAACCGCGGTGCGTTGATTGGGGGACGAAGACCGCTCGAACGGCGGTGACCAGTCATTCTATCGCCGAGGGGTGCCGATCAGAATGTTCCTATGATCAGACTTTATTACATTGCATAACGGCGGCTGCCAGGGCAACTGAAGGGCGGCGCCAATCGACGCCGAAAGTGGCTTACGAGAAGGCGGGGCGCAGTCGGAGGCGCCCGACGGGGGGGGCGCGATTCAGCGACGGGGGCGGAACCGCGGGTCAAGACCATGGACACTGGGCGGCCCCGAGGGTGGCGGATTGATTTGCCGTTATGCGGCGGGATGTGTTCCCTCACCCGTTGACGATTTCGCCCCCGTTCGGATGCAGCGTCTGCCCCGTCATGTAGCTCGCATCGGCCGACGCGAGAAAGATGTAGCACGGTGCCACTTCATCCGGCTGGCCAGCCCGGCCCAGAGGCTCCTTGCTGCCGAATTTGGCGACGTGCTCGGCGTCGAAGGTGGACGGAATCAGCGGCGTCCAGATCGGCCCGGGCGCCACGGCGTTCACCAGGATGCCTTTCTCCGCCAGTTGCTGCGCGAGCGAGCGCGTGAACGCCACGATAGCGCCCTTGGTGGCGGCGTAGTCCACCAGGTGCCCGCTGCCGCGAAACGCCGTGACCGACGTGGTCGTGATAATGCGTGCGCCTGCATGCAGGTGCGGCAGCGCGGCACGGATCAAATAGAACATCGCAAAGACGTTGGTGCGGAACGTACGTTCCAGTTGCGCCGCATCGATGTCGGCCAGGCTTTGCCGCGGGTGCTGTTCCGCCGCATTGCTCACCACGATGTCGATCTTTCCAAAGGTGGCGACCGCCTGCGTGACGACCGCGCGGGCGTGTGCTTCGTCGCCCAGGTCGCCGGCAATGGCTTCGCAGCGGCGGCCGGTCGCGCGTACGAGGCGGCAGGTCTGGTTGGCGTCGTCGTGTTCGTCCAGGTAGGCGATCAGCACGTCGGCGCCTTCCTTGGCGAAGCCGATGGCGACGGCACGGCCGATGCCGCTGTCGCCGCCGGTGACGATGGCCACCTTGTCTGTGAGCTTGCTGCCGCCGACGTAATTTTCCATCTCGGCTTGCGGGCGCGGCGTCATCTCGCTCTCCGTGCCGGGCTGGCGGTGCTGATGCTGTGGCGGTTGCTGTTGGGGTTGGTCGGGCATGGCGGGCTCCCTATAAAAAAGAGTGGATACCCTGGCTTTCAGCACGCGGTATGCCATTGCGCTCGGACGTAGCGTCAGGTGGAGTCTTGGCCGCATGCACTGCGGCACGCCGCTTGCTCTCCTGGTGGAACAGACTCCACATCGACAACGGGAGGCGCCATGGACACGCTGCTGTTCCTGTTTGGCGAAGGCAAGGATCTCAACCCGCTGCAAACCGCGATGCGCGCGGTGGTGGTGTTCGCCATCGGCCTGGCGCTGGTGCGCTTATCCGGTCGGCGCTCGTTCGGGCAGCGCGCGCCATTCGATTTCGTTGTCGCCGTGTTGCTTGGGGCAACGCTGAGCCGCGCGATCGTCGGGGCGTCGCCGTTTGTGGCCACGGTGTCGGCGTCGCTCGCACTGGTAGCGGTGCACCGTCTGCTGGGTTGGGCGTGCGTGCGGCTGCCCAAGCTCGATCGGCTCATCGCGGGCCGCGAACGCGAGGTCTATCGCGAAGGGCGCTTCGACCAGGGCCAGATGGATGCGGCGCTCATCACTGTGGGCGATGTGCAAGAAAGCGCGCGCCAGACCTTGGGCTCACGCACGCTCGACGATGTGGAGGCCGCCATCCTGGAGCGCAACGGACAGGTCAGCCTGATCCGCAAGCGCCGCTGATTTTGCACACCCGCACACGCACACCGGAGCCGACCATGCGAGACAAGCAACACAAGGAAAACCGAGACGCAGAACAACGTCAGGCCGATTGGGAACAGGCCGATTCGCACCGCAAACCGGGCGACCGGCCTGCCAATGCGGAAGTGGGCCGCACCGGCAGCACCGCACCCAAACCGCAGAGCCGGCACGATACGCTGCGCCGCATGCGTCAGGGCGAGGTGCCGCCGGGCATCACGCGAGACAGGCTGCTCGACCCCGGCGAGCAGATGCCAGACGCACCGCCCACCGACAACTGCAGCTAAGCCCAGCGTGCCCGCTGCAAACGACACCCCGTGGTACCGCCGGCTGGGGCCCGGCTTCATCACCGGTGCGGCGGATGACGACCCGAGCGGCATCGCCACGTATGCACAGGCCGGGGCACAGGTCGGCACGGCCATGCTCTGGACGCTGTTGCTCACGCTGCCCCTGATGATCGCCATCCAGCTCGTCAGTGCTCGGCTGGGGCGGGTGTCCGGGCAGGGCGTGGTCGCCAACATTCGGCGGCATCATTCGCCGTGGCTGGCGTATGCGTTCGTGGCGCTCGTCACGGTGGCCAACGTCATCAACGTGGGTGCGGACATTGCGGCCATGGGCGACAGCGTGCGGCTGCTCGTGGGCGGCGCCACGGCGTGGTACGCCTGCCTGTTTGCGGTGGTGACGCTCGTGCTGCAAGTCTGGATGCCGTATCGGCGCTATGCGCGCTATCTGCAATGGATTGCGTTGTCGCTGCTCGCGTACGTTGCCACGGCGTTTGTCGTGCAGGTCGACTGGGCGCATGCGCTGCACGACACGGTGGTGCCGCGGATGCAGTGGTCCAAGGACTATGCGATGACGTTGGTAGCCGTGTTTGGTACCACCATCAGCCCGTATCTGTTTGTCTGGCAAGCCGCCGGCGAGGTCGAAGAAACGCGGCTGGCTGAAGACGAAGCGCCGCTCAAGCATGCGCCGTGGCAGGCGAAGGACCAGCTCGCACGCATCCGCATCGACACGACCGTCGGGATGGCGGTGTCGGCGCTGATCGCCTTCTGCATCATGCTGACAGCCGCCTATGCGCTGCACACGCACGGCATCACCCACATCGAAACCTGTGCGCAGGCCGCCGAGGCGCTCAAGCCGGTGGCCGGCCGCTTTGCACAGATGCTGTTTGCCGTGGGCGTGATCGGCACAGGATTGTTGGCGGTGCCGGTGCTGGCCGGGTCTGCCGCCTATGCCGCTGCCGAGGCCTTCAAGTGGCATAGCAGCCTGGAAGCCAAGGTGCACCACGCGCCCAAGTTCTACCTCTTCCTGACACTGGTGATGGCCGCAGCCATGGTGATGGTGTTCCTGCCCATCGAGCCCTTCAAGTTGCTGTATTGGGCCGCCGTGCTCAACGGCGTGGCCGCCACGCCGGTCATGGTGATGCTGCAGTTGATGTCGCGCCGCAAGGCGGTGATGGGGCCGTTTCGCAGCTCGCCGCTGCTGCATGGCACCGCCTGGGTGGCGACGCTGTGCATGTGCGCCAGCACGCTGCTGTTCTTCGTGCTGGCCGCGCGAGGTTCCTGAAAAAACAACCGGCTGCGGCGCAGGCACCGCGGTTGCGTGTCTCGGGCGAAACCGCGCTTCCGGCGCGGTGTCCAGTTCACCAACCAGGGGTCAATCATGAAAGCGGTTGTATTCCACGGCATCGGCGACATTCGTCTGAGAGACGTGCCCGAGCCGACACTGCGCGAGCCCACCGACGCCACCGTGCGCCTGAGGGCCAGCGCCATCTGCGGGACGGATCTGCACTTCGTATGCGGCACCGTGGGCCGCATCCTCGGCCACGAAGGCGTGGGGAGGGTAGTGGAGGCGCTCGGCGACGATCTGCGCAATCTGGCGGTGGGCGCGCCGATGGCGGGAGCGCTCGATGCCTGCCTCGCCTTCGATACGCGCGAGCCAGGCCGGTTGAGGGTCAAGCTTGACCCGCACGCGACTGACGGCGCTCGCACGCCCCGCGCCTCGCGCGCATGAGCCGGGCGCTGCACGATCGCGTCGCGAGCCTCGGCCCGGTGCTGGTGATCTCGCCGCACTTTGACGACGCGATCTTCTCGTGCGGTGCGTTGCTGGCGGCGCATCACGGCAGCCGCACGGTCACGGTGTTTGGTGGCGCGCCCGAAACTCCGGTCTCAACGACCTGGGACCAAGAAGCGGGCTTTGCCGATTCCAACCAGGCGGTGGCCGCTCGCCGGCTGGAAGATGCGCAGGCCCACGCGCAGGTCAGCGCCACGGTGCATCACCTCGGTTTTTGCGACAGCCAGTACGGGCAAACGCCCACCGTGGCCGAACTGGAGCGTGCCTTATACCGGCTGGTGGAAAGACGCACGGCAGATGCGGTGTTCGTACCGCTGGGGCTGTTCCACAGCGACCACGTACTTGTGCACGAAGCGGCGCTGATGCTGCTGCGCAAGCTGCCGCAGCGGCTCTGGATCGGCTATGAGGACGCGCTGTACCGGCGTGGGCGCGGTGCCGTGCAGGACCGCATCGTTGCGCTGGCCGCGCAGGACATCGTGGCCACGCCGGTATCGCCCCTCACAGCCGTCGATGGCCGTCAGAAGCGTCGCGCCGTGGCCTGTTACGCCAGTCAGCTGCGCGCGTTCGGCCCCGGCGGCGTGGAAGACCTGCACCAGCCCGAACGTTTCTGGCTACTGGAACCCAAGCAAGGAGAACCCGATCATGCAACCGCTGGATGACGCCCGCAGTGCGCAGGCACCGTGTTCCGTCGTCGTGCTGACGTACAACCGTGCAGCCACCGTGCTTGAAACGCTTGGCAACCTCGCCGCGCTCGATGAACCGTGGCCCATCGTGGTGGTGGACAACGGCTCGACCGACGGCACCGCCGATCAGATCGCCGCGCGCTTTCCCGACATCACACTCGTCCGGGTGCCGCGCAACTACGGTGCGGCGGGTCGCAACTTTGGCGTAGCGAGCATCGATACGCCTTACGTGGCTTTCTGCGATGACGACACCGCGTGGTTGCCCGGTTCGGTGGCACGCGCGGTGGATGTGCTGCAGCGGTATCCGTCGGTGGGCGTGGTAGCGGCGCATGTCGTGGTCGGGCCCACGCGGCGCGACGACACGGCGTGCGAGCCCATGGCCACCAGCACGCTGCCTTCCGACGGCTTGCCGGGTCCCGCACTGCTGGGCTTCATGGCCGGCGCCTGCGTGGTCCGCACACGCGCCTTTACCGAGGCCGGCGGCTACCGGCGCGACCTTTTTATCGGCGGTGAAGAAAGCGTGCTCGCGCTCGACTTGGTCGACGCGGGCTGGCGCATCGTCTACTGCAGGGAGGTGGTCACGCACCACAACCCATCGCCGGTGCGTGATGTGACACAGCGGCGTGCACTGCTGGCGCGCAACGAGTTGCTGAGCGCCTGGCTGCGGTTGCCGCTGGATCTCGCCTGGCGAGTGACGGGCCGCGCCATCCGCGCGATGGCCGAACAGGGCGTGCTGGCGGAGGCGTTGCCCGCCGCGCTGGTGCGGCTGCCGCGCACCTTGCTGCATCGGCATACCGTGCAGCCGACGACCGTGGCGCTGTGGCGGCAGATGGATGCTGACCGCCAGCGCCGCCGCGCCATCCCCACACTGTCGATCGGCTAACCCGATTTCAGAAGAGCGCCCGCGAAGGCCGAGGTCAGGCCAGCGCGGGCATCGGCGCCAGGAAGAACTGCTGCCGGAAATACTCCACCGTACGCGCCAGCCCGACTTCAAGCGCCGTGCGGGGCTCCCAGCCAAGCGCCTCGCGGGCGAGGGTGATGTCGGGGCAGCGCTGCGTCGGGTCGTCTTGCGGCAGCGGGTGGAAGACGAGTTCCGACGTCGAGCGCGTGCAAGCCACAATCTGCCGCGCGATGTCGAGCATGCTCATTTCTACCGGGTTGCCCACGTTGACCGGTCCCGAAAAATCCGCCGGCGTGTTCATCAAGCGCACCAGCGCGTCGATCAGATCGTCCACGTAGCAGAAGGCGCGTGTCTGGCGGCCATCGCCGTAAAGCGTGATCGGGTCGCCGGCCAAGGCTTGCATGATGAAGTTGGAGACGACGCGCCCGTCGTTCGGGTGCATGCGCGGGCCGTAGGTGTTGAAGATGCGCGCCACCTTGACGTCGAGGCCATGCTGGCGGCGGTAGTCCATGAAGAGGGTCTCGGCGCAACGCTTGCCCTCGTCGTAGCACGAGCGCACGCCGATGGGGTTGACGTTGCCCCAGTAGCGCTCGGTTTGCGGATGTTCATGGGGGTCGCCATACACCTCGCTGGTTGACGCTTGCAGAATGCGCGCGCCCACGCGCTTGGCCAGCCCCAGCATGTTGATCGCGCCGTGCACGCTCGTCTTGGTGGTCTGCACGGGGTCGTGCTGGTAGTGGATGGGCGAGGCCGGGCAGGCGAGGTTGTAGATGTCGTCCACCTCCACATACAGCGGGAAGGTCACGTCATGGCGCAGCACTTCGAAGCGCGGATGCCCCAGCAGGTGGGCGATGTTGCGCTTGGTGCCGGTGTAGAAGTTGTCGACGCACAGCACATCGTGCCCGTCGCGCAGCAGGCGGTCGCACAGGTGCGAGCCGAGAAAGCCCGCGCCGCCGGTGACCAGCACGCGGCGCTGGTCGCGCCAGTGGTGGTGCGGCTCGGGGTGGCCGGGGTGGTGTGCGTCTCCGTGGTGTCTCATGCCGCCTCCTTCTTGTTTTCCATGACGGTGGCAAACGCGTCCAGCCAATCGGCGACGAAGCGGTCGATGCCGAAACGCGTGCGGGCCGTCTCGCGTGCTGCGTCGCCCCAGCTGCGGGCCAGGGCCGGATCGCGCAGCAGCGTCTGCATGACACCGGCCAGCGCTTCGGGGCTGGTATCGACGTAGCCGTTGTGGCCGTTGCGAATGACCGTGCTCATCTCCGTGGTGGCCAGGCCGACAATCGGCATGCCGACGGTCATGGCTTCCACCACCGCCAGGCCCAGGCTGGTGTAGCGGATGGGGTTGAAGAAGAAGCGGTAGCGCGCGCAGAAGGTGGGCAGGTCGAGGTTGCCCACTTCGCCGATCCCGCCCGCCGCTTCCGCGCCCATACCGACCAGGTCAAGCGGCACGTGTTGGCGCAGCGACTGGAACACGTCCGCACCCAGCCGGCGCCCCCGCTTGTGCAGGTGGTTCACGACCACGATGCCGCGCTCCAGCTCGCCGGTGTAGCTGGCCGGCACGGGTAAGTGCACACCGTGCTCGATCACGCGTGCCGGGGTGATGCCGCTGTCCCACATCAACGCATTGAACGGCGTTACATGCACCAGCAGCACGTTCGGGTCTTGCACCCAGTGCCGTGTATTGGTGGGGTGTTCCTGCGGCGGATCGTGTTCGAGATAGATCGTCGGCAGCGCCCGCTGCGCGGCACTGAGCACCGACAGGCGATCGTCTTCCCACTGCGCGCGGGACTGATACAGCACCGCATCGAAGTGCTGCCCGGCAACGGCATCGAACGGTACTTCGTGCACGTTGTCACCCCAGGGCAACACGCCGACCTTGCCCGCATAACCCGGCGGCACGCGGCCTGAGGCATCGGGCGGCCGCGTCACGAGATAGAAGTCGTGCGGCACCTGCGACAGGTAGTACAGGTAGTTGCCGTGCACGTGCCACGTCAGGATGCGCAGGCGTTGTCGCGTGGGGTGGGTCATGAGGTCGAATTCTCGATCGTGTGCGATGCGGTGGGAGCGTCGGCGGCTTGCGGTGCATGCGATGCGCGCAGGTGCAGATCGGGGTCGAACAGCGCGGCATACGCGGCGTCGAGCAGTTCGTGCACCGTCACATCGCGCGCGCATTCGTGCCCGGTGGGGCACGTCCAGTGCATGCAGGGCCGGCATGGCGGATGCGCGGCCAGCACGCGGTGCAGCGTGCGGTCTGCCGGCGCCCAGCGCTCCACGTCGCTGCCGCAGGCAATGACCAGGCTCGGCGCCCGCACCGCCGCCGCCACGTGCGACACGCCGGTGTCGTTGCAGATCAGCAGGCGCGCCAGCCGCAGCAGCGCAGCAAGCCCGCCAAGCGAGGTTTGCCCGACCACCGAGGCCGCACGCTGGCGCATGTGGCTGCGGACCTCTTCAACGAGCGCCGCCTCCGAAGGCGCACCCGTGATCACCACATGAAAACCGCTGACGATGAGCGTGTCGGCCACCGCAGCAAAGCGCTCCGGCCACCAGCGCCGCGTGGGCATGCGCGCGCCGGGGTGCAGGCAGACCAGGCGGTCGCGGTCCAGCGCGTGGTGGCGCAGCAGGGCAAGCGCTTCGGCATAGTCGTCGCGCATGAGCGGAAAGTCGGGCGTGGCCGGCACGGCCGGCGCCCCCAGGTGATTAAGCAACGCCAGCAGGCGCTGCGCCTCAGGCAACTGCGTCGGCCACGGGAGCAACCCCGGATCCGGCTGCCGCGGGATCACGCCATTGGGTTGGAATCCGAACACATGGTGCGCACCAAACTGCCGGACCACTTCCGTCGATTGCGGTCCGCTGCCGTGCAGCTGGATGGCGACATCCAGGCAGCGTGCCCGCATGCCGGCATAGAACGCGTGTGTCGCCTCTGCATCGCCAGGCCCGGCTTCCGGAAAGCCGTCGCCGCCCGGGAACGCGACAAAGTCGTCGAGCAGATCGGCATAGCGCTCTTGGAACTGGCGCGCCCACGGCAGGCCCACGAGCGTGATGTGCGCCTGGGGCGCGGCGGCCCGCAAGGCGTGGAGGGCGGGCACGGCGCACAGCATGTCGCCGAGTTGCAAGGCGCGAAAGACGGCAATGCGGCGCGCGCCGCGCAAAAGTTCAGCAGCGGGCGTCATAGGAACCAGACCCGGAAATGCCACGCACCGCGCAAGCGCCAGTACAGCGCGAGCGGCGGGATGGCGATGGACGTCCAAAACATTTCCAGCACATGCCGCGCGGTGTGTGCGGTGCCCCGCAGCCGCATGGCGGTGAAGCGCAGCGTGAGTGCCAGCCACACCACAGCGGCCGCAGCGGCCACCCAGGGCAGGTGCGCGGCCAGCGCGGCCACTGCAACCACCACGGCAGCCCCCACGCCGTAGTAATGCCACGGCGGCACCGGCCGGATGCGCGTGCGGTAGAGCCGGGAGTGCTTCTTGTAAAGCAGCGCGTCGTAAAACACTTTGCGCTGCTGCGACACGCTCACGCCCCACGGCGCCGGCCGCACGGGGTGGTGCATCAAGGCGCGCGGCGCCTGCACGATGCGCCCCCCTGCATCGAGAATGCGGAACTGCAGGTCGGAATCTTCCCGCCACGCGAGCCGGAAGCGCTCGTCAAAGCCGCCGACACGCTCCAGCATCGCGCGCCGTACAAAGCAGTTGGCGGTGACGAATTCGGCCCGGGTGAGGCCGCTGGCATCGCGCTCGTAGTCCGTCGGACGCTCGGGCAACGGCATGCGGACTGCGCCGGTGGCGGCGTCGGGCGGCTGGTCGCTCTCAGGGCCACTGGCGCCCTCGGCAGTGGTCATGATGCGCCAGCCTTCCGCGAGCCACGTGGGCGCCGGAATGGTGTCGTCGTCGGTGAAGGCGACGATGTGACCGGTGGCGGCGCGCCAGCCGCGGTTGCGTGCGGCGGCGGGGCCCTGCGTTTCGCGCACAGGCACGTACTGCACGCGCCAGCCGGGGGACGCTGCGGCAAAGCCGTCCACGACCGCGCGGGTGGCGTCGTCCGGGCCGTCGTCGGCGACGACCAGTTCCACGCGGCGCGCGTCGAACGTCTGCGCGCGCAGGCCGTCCAGGCAGCGTTGCAGCATCTGCGGCCGTCGCCATGTCGCAATCACGACGGACATGGCTGGCTCCCCTTGCACGGGGGTCACCGACGACACGTCAAACGGCATCGGCTGGTTCATGCGACCCCCGCCAGGCCTGGGACGCGCCGCAGCCCGTCGACATTGCGTACGGCGCCGTCTTCCTGGGTCTGCGATTGCTCCGGGCGCAGGGCCGTCTTGCGCAGCAGGAACGGCCCGATCACCAGCGCGTCGAGCGGCGAGGTCCAGAACGATTCCACCGCATCGCGGGGGCTGCAGACCATGGGCTCGCCGCGCGTATTGAACGACGTGTTCACCAGGATCGGCACGCCGGTGCGCCGCTCGAACGCCGCCAGCAGGTCGTAGTACAGCGGATGCTGGCGCCGGTTGACGGTCTGCACGCGCGCGGTGCCATCAACGTGGCGCACGGCCGGGATCTGCGTGGCGCGGTCTTCCCGCACATCGAAGATGAACAGCATGAACGGTGCGGTTTGCGCACCGACAAACCAGTCGGCGGCGCGTTCTTCCATCACCACCGGAGCGACGGGGCGGAAGTCCTCGCGGTCCTTGATCTCGTTCAGCCGCGCCTGCATGTCGGCGGGGATGGGCGAGGCGAGGATGGACCGCGCACCCAGCGCGCGCGGGCCGAACTCCATGCGCCCCTGGAACCAGCCGATCACCTGGCCCTGCGCCAGCAGCTCGGCGGTCTGCTCGGCGATGTTGTCCAGGCGCTCGAACGGCAGCTTTGACCACGCGAGGAACTGCTCGATCTCTTCATCGGCATACGACGGGCCGAGATAGGCGTGGTCCATTTTCCACAGGCGCTGTTTGTTGCCGCGCGTTTGGTAATCCGTCCACAGCGCGGCACCGAGCGACGTGCCGGCATCGCCGGCTGCCGGCTGCACCCAGACGTTTTCGAACGGGCCGCGGTCGCGGATGCGCGCGTTCATTACGCAGTTGAGCGCCACGCCGCCGGCCATGGCCAGATTGCTTGCGCCGGTGGCCTGATGCAGCCACTGGCTCATCGTCAGCACCGTCTCTTCCAGTACCTGCTGGAGCGAACGCGCAATGTCAAAGTGGCGCGGTTCCATCGGGCCGCCACGCTGTCGCGGCGGGCCGAAACGTTCTTCCAGCCGCAAAGGGGCCACGGTGTAGCGGCCGTCGGTCTCGACCCGCACCATCTCGTGGAATGCGTCGACATAGCGGGGCTCCCCGTACGACGCCAGCGCCATCACCTTGTATTCGTCCGACGAACGCAGAAAGCCGAGGTAGTCCGTCACCTCTTCGTAAAACAGGCCGAGCGAATGCGGCAGGTCCACCTGCTGCAGGCGCGTGTATTCGCCGTCGCTGAACAGGCCGTAGGACGTGGTCGCGCGCTCGCCGCGTCCGTCCATCGTGAGTACGGCGCAGTCGTCGAACGGTGCCGCCAGGAACGCACTGGCCTCGTGCGCAAGGTGATGCTCGACAAACGACCAGCGGAACGGCCCGGTGTGCTTCACGTTGGCGAAGCGCGCCTGCAGATGATGCGGCGCGCCGTCGGCCAGCTGGCGCGGCGCGTTCAGCACGTAAGAGAGAAACAGCGGGTCCCACGGCGCGGCGCCGGGCGGCAGGTCCAATTGCGCCGACGGCTGCCGCGGCAGCGCGATATGCGTCTGCGCCTGCAGGTCGGTCAGCAGGGCCGGGTCGAGCGAGTAGGCGACCTGGTCCACGCGCGCCAGGTCGATGCCGGCTTCGGCCAAGCAGTAATCGATGGCGTGATACGGCAACTGCCAGGTGGAAAACGGCACCGGCCGCTTGGCGTGCTTGACGTGCGTGAAACGTTCGTCTTCAGCGGCGGCAATCACCACACCGTCACGCACCAGCGTGGCGGAAGAATCGTGATACGCCGCGTTGATGCCGAGGGTGTAGAGCGGTTTGGCTTCCATGCGGGGGCTCCGTCAATCGATTCAGTCAGTACAGGTCACGCGCAACGCTCAGGCGACCGGCGTTGGCGCATTCGATACAGGCAACGCAGGCACGACGGAAGCAGGCCATAACGCCTGCGCCACGCGCGACGACTGCCATAGCGGGTGCGCGGCGGCGACCACTTCCTCTTCCGTCACGCCGGTCAGGCACGCCTGATGGCCGAGCGGACACACGCTGCGATAGCAATAGCGGCACGGCACCTGATGCGAGAGCACCGCGTGCGGCACGGCCCACGGCGTGTGCTGCGGATTGGTCAGCGCGTAGAGATCGACCACCGGCGTTTGCGTGGCTGCCGCCAGATGTACGGGGCCGCTGTTGTTGGACACCAGCAGCGCCGCACCTTCGATGAGCGCCGCCAGCTCGCCCAGCGTGAGCGCCCCGGCCATGTTCAGCACGCGCTGCCCGGCAATGAGCCCTGGCAGGCACACCTGCTGCACCAGTTCCGCTTCGGCGGGTGCGCCGGTCACCAGCACCGGGCAGCCATACCGGTTCGCCAGCGTGCAGGCGATATGCGCAAAGCGATCGGGCGGATAGCGCCGCGACGCTGCGGTCGCACCCGGATGCAGGACGATCCACGGGGCGTCCGTAGTAACGCCGCGCTCGCCCAGCTTGGCGCGCACGGCATCGCGATCCGCTGGGCGTACGTTGAAGCGCAGCCGATGCGGCAGATGCGCGGCCACATCGGTCACGTGCTGCACGAGGTCCAGCTGACGGCGCACTTCGTGGCGCACGTCACCGGGCGCGGTGGCGGCAATGCGCGCATCGGGGTCGGCAATCCAGTCCGTCAGCAGCGCGTACGGGTTCTCGCGGCAATGCGCCAGGCGCAGCGGAATGCCGGCCAGAAAGCACAGCATGGCGGCCGGCAACGGATTCTGCGTGTGCACGGTAAAGATGACCGCCGCGTCGAATGCGCCCTCGCGCAGGGTGTCGACCAGTGCGCGTGTCTGCTCAGCATCGGCCGCGCTGGCGTGCTTGGCCCACGGCACATCACAGACGATCACGTCGTCGATGTCGGACAGGTGCGGCGCCGCCGTGGCGCCCGAGTGCGATGTCAGCAACGTGAGATGGCGGCTGGCGCGGCGGGTCTGCCCGCCGGCCTTGAGCGCGTGAAAGGCCGGCGTGGTCATGACCACGTCGCCCAGGTTGTCAGGCCGTACGCACAGGATGCGGCTCGCGTTGGCCCACACGGCACGGCGCTCGGGAATCCCCGCTGCGATCATGCAACCGCCCTCAGGTGTTGTGCGCGCGGCGCATGCCGCGCCTGCTGGGCAATGACGATGGCAGCCGCCTCGTCAAAGCGCCCGACGATGTAATCCGGCACGCGCAGCCGCCCCGGCTGCCACAGCGTTTCGTTGCCGTTGGCGATCAGGATGGTCTGGCAGCCCGCGCGCCGGCCGGCTTCCACATCGTTGAGGATGTCGCCGATCATCCAGGAGCCTTCCAGCGCAAGGCCGTGTGCCTCAGCGGCCTGGCGTAACAACCCGTCGCCCGGCTTGCGGCAGGCGCAATGGATGCTGCCATCGGCCGCCGGCGCGTGCGGGCAGAAATAGAAGCCGCCCAGCGTGGCGCCGTGCAACGCAAACAATTCGCCCAGCCGCTTTGCCACCCCTTCCAGCGCAGCCTCGGGAAAGAGTCCCAGCGCCACACCGGGCTGGTTGCTCACCACGATCAGCGGCGAGCCGGTGGCGCCCAGCATCCGCAGGCCTTCGCCCGCGCCGGGTGCCAACGCAATGCGTGCCGGATCGACGTTGTAGGGCACGTCTTCCAGCAGCGTGCCGTCCTTGTCGAGAAAGATGGCGGGGCGCGATCGCAGCTGCAACGGCGCACGCATCAGGGCCATGACGTCTCCCGCATCGGCAGCACCATCACTTCCGGGATCACCGTCTCGGGCAGCTGCAGCAGCACGAAGCGCACGGCGGCGGCCACGTTGGCCGGATCCTGCAGATTGCTCACATCGATATCGGGAAAGCGGTCGAGCAGGAACGGTGTGCGCATGCCGCCGGCAATCACGGCAGAGACCTTGATGCCGTGCGGGCGCAGCTCGGCATGCAGCGCGTGCGACAGCCCCAGCAGCCCCCATTTGGTGGCGTGGTAGACCGACGCATTCGGCCACGCACGGCGCGAAGCGGTTGACGCGATGTTGACGATGGCACCGCTCGCGCGTTTGCGCATCAGCACGCTGGCGTGCTTGGCCAGCAGGAACGGGCCGCGCAGGTTGGTGCGCACCACGCGGTCCCAGTCTTCCACGTTCAGTTCATCAATGGGCAGCGTGATGTCGATGGCCGCGTTGTTGATCACGGCATCCACACGGCCAAAGCGGTCGACCACTTCATCGAGTGCGCCGCGCACGGCGGCTGCGTCGCCCACGTCCAGCGCAATGGCGTGCGACTGGCTGCCCTCGGCGATCAGTGCAGCGGCGGTGCGGTCGGCGGTGCCGGCATCGTAGTCGGTAGCGACCACCGTGGCCCCTTCGGCAGAGAGCACGCGGCTGATGGCGGCGCCCAGCCCACGCCCCGCGCCGGTCACGATGATGACCTGGTCGCGCAGCGTGGGTGTGGTGTTGGGGTTCGAGTTCAAATCGGTCTGGGTCATGGCGGGGTGAAGAGGGAAGGGTGGGAAGAAATCCGGTCAGGCTGCGAGCCCTGCCAGCGCCGCAGCGTTGGCGCTGGGCGCGGCATCGGTCATGCGGCCCACGGCGCGCGCGTGGCTGTCGATGGCCTTGAGGTACGCACGCTCGAGTTGCCCCGCCACGCCCAGCCACGTGTAGAGCATGCGGGCGCGCACCAGCCCGGCCTGCCCCAGCTCGCGGCACAGCTCGGGCTGCTGGATCAGTTGCAGCAGCCGTGCGGCCAGCGCTTGCGGGTCTTTTGGCGGGACGAGGAAGCCGGTGCGCTCATGCCGCACGGTCGAGCGGATGCCGCCCACGTCCGCACCGATCACCGCGCGCCCGCACGCCATGGCCTCCACCGGCGTGATGCCGAACGGCTCGTACCACGGCGTGCTGACGAACACATCACAGGCGCTGTACCAGGTGCGCAGATCGGCGCGGCCGCGCTTGCCGACAAAGGTGGTCTGCGCGTGCACCCCGGCGCGCTCGGCAATGGCTTGCAGGCGGCCGAGCTCAGGTGTGGCGGCCACGTCCGGCACGACGGTGTTGCCGCCCACCACGTACAGGCGCACGCGCTTGCGCGCGTCGGCCGGCAGCTCACCGATGGCCTCGATGACGTTGTCCACGCCCTTGCGCGCCACCATGCGGCCCAGTTGCAGCACGACAAACGCATCGGCTGGCACGCCCAGGCGGCGTCGCGCTTGCGCGTGGTCGATGGGCGCAAATTCTCCGGCGTCAAAGCCGCACGGCACCACGTCGATCTGCTCAGGGCGGGCGCGGTAGAGCGTTTCCAGGTCGGCCTGATCCTGCGGGCATTCCGCGATGACGCGGTCGGCACGCTGTACCAGCGTCTCTTCGATCGCGAATCGCGCATCGGGAAAACCATCGGCGCTGCCCTGATGCAATCGGCGCACGCGGCCCAGCGCGTGGAAGGTCATGACCAGCGGCAGGTTCAACCGCGTGGACGCCGCCAGCGATGCCAGGCCCGACATGAAGAAGTTGGCATGGATGACGTTGTAGGCGTCACCGCTGGCCTGGGCGCGCGCGCAGTGGTTCAGCAGGTGGCGGCCAAAGGCATGCATGTGGGGCAGCAGCGCTTCCTTGGGCAGCACGGCAGCCGGCCCGGCCGGCACGTGGACGACACGGCAGCCGCTATCGAACGGCACCACCTCCGGGTCCCACGGACGCTCGCGGCGCGTGAAGACATCGACACGATGGCCCAGCCGTGCAAGCTGGCGCGCGACATGGCGCACGTAGACGTTCTGTCCGCCGCAGTCGACACCGCCCAGGTCGGCAAGTGGCGATGCGTGTTCACTGACCATGGCGATGCGCATGTCGTTTCTCCTCTTATGGCCGCGGCCTGTGTGGTGAGGTGTTCGGAAGCCACGTGCGAAGACCTACAGCAGCCGGCGTGCCATGGCGTGCAACCTTGTGCGGCGGGGCTTCGCGCTGGTGCGTGCGGAGCCGATGCGGGGAAGCGTCTCTCGCTTGTCCGGACAAGCGTTTGCGGGAGGTTGATGCGAACGTCGCGCGTGACCCGTGCACGCGGCGGGCCGCCATGGCGTCACGCGACAGGTGCAGGCCGCAGCCGAAGCGACCGCGCAATTCTTACGTGGAGCGCAAGGAGAAACGGCGCGGCGACGGCATCACGCCTGACGCGCCGCGCATGAAGAGTGGGGCAGGTCAGGCGAGCCGCAGCGTGCCGCCCGTGGCGACAGCGGCCTGTTTGGCGATGGCGCGCAGGCATGCCGCCACCACATGTGCAAAGGCTTCGTCATAGAACGGCAGCGCGCCGCTCACGCCTACCACGATGCCGTCGAGCACGGCGCTGCCCCACAGGTTGGTGTCGCCTGCACGCAGCACGTGCGGGCGCAACGCCTGCAGCGCATGTGTGCTCATGCCGTGCCGCCAGGCCAGCCGTGCCTTGGTGCGCGCATAGGCGGCGTAGTCCGCATCCCATTGCGCGCGATCGCCTACCGAATATTCGTAAAGCACGGCGTCATCAAAGGCGCATTCCGCAGGCGAGCGTGCGGGGTCTATCACAACGATGTGCAGAAAGCCGCTGTCGCCCACCTCCTGCGGACGCTTCATCGCTTGCGTGATGAGCGGCAACGCCATCTCCACCGCACGCCGTGCGGCGTCGGCGCCAGCAAAGTGCGATGTGGTCTGGTGCGGTTGTTTCTGCGGCGCCTCACGTTGGGCGGAAGGATCGAAATCGGCCAGCATGCTTATGGAGACTCCTGGGCTGATTGGAAGGAAAGGGAGGCGTGCGATTCATGCGCGGGCGCACGCCGCGCGCGGATGACGCTCAGGATGGCGGTGACCAGCTCGCCGCGCTCGGTAGGCTTGGCCAGGTGCAACTGGAAACCGGCCAGCAGCGCGCGCGTACGGTCTTCCGGTCTGTCATAACCGGACAGTGCGACGGCGGGCAGGCGGGCATCGAGCGGCATGTCGCGTTCGGACTCCAGCAAGCGCACGTTGCGCAGCAGCGCGTAGCCGTCTTCGTCGTCACCCAGGGCAATGTCGGAGACCAGCACATCGGGCCAGGAATTGCCCGGCGCCGCGCGCAACGCAGCAAGTGCAGGCTTGGCCGCGCCGTAAGCGGTGACGGTGGCGCCGTAGTCTTCCAGCAGCAGTTGGAGTATCTCGCGGGCGTCTTCCTGGTCATCGACGATGAGCACGTGCACCCCGGATAGCGCATCCGGCGGCGCAAGCGTGGTGCGTTCGCCTCGTGGCGCCTGCTGCGCGGTGGCGGGCACGGGCTCGCCGGGCGCGGTCGCAAGCGGCGCCACGGCGCGGATCGGGAAGTCCATCACATACGTTGTGCCCTCGCCATGGGGCAGCGGTACGACGGCAAAGCGCCCGCCGTGCTGCTCGACGACAGAGCGAATCCACAACGGGTCAAGCGTGGCTGCCGGTGTTGGGGCTGCGTCTTGCGCGGTGGCCACGAGTGCGGTGTCGAACGCGCGCGGCTCTTGCCGCAGCGGCGCTAGCGGTTCCACCGGGTCCAGCACGTCGAACGGCGCGGGCGCCGGCGGGGTTGCCGTCGGCCCAAAGGCCGACAATGCGGCGTCGGGCTCCATCTCGGCAGGCGTGTGCGAGGCGGTGGGAATGGCGGCCGCAGCCGCAGCCGGAATGGCAATCGTGTCAGTCACGCGCAACTGCGCCATCCCTTCCACGCGCTCCAGCACGATCTCGATGCGGCTGCCCGGGTGGCTGGCCAGCACGGCGTGGCTCAGCACATCGCCCACGATGCCTTGCAGGCGGCTCGGGTCGCCCGTGATGCTCGGCGTTTCAGAGCGGATGACGGAATACACGGTGATGCGGCGTGCATCGATGGCCTCGCGCAGGCCGTCGAGCACGCTCACCACCAGCGCCACGAGATTGATTGGCTGCTGTGCAAGCCGGTGCTGGGCCTGCTCCAGGTCGGACTGTTGACGCTGCAGCGTCCAGAGCTGCGCATAGACGCCGTTGGCGGCCAGCAGGTCGACATGGCGGCCGCGCTCGACAATGCGGCCCTTTTCCAGGACGACGATTTCGTGCGCGTCCACCACCGTGGAGAGCCGGTGCGCAATCACCAGCGTCGTGCGATGTGCCGAGAGCCGATCCAGCTCGCGCTGGATGGCGCGTTCGGAGCGTGTATCCAGGGCAGAGGTCGCCTCGTCAAAGATCAGGATCGACGGGTTCTTCAGCAGCGCCCGCGCAATGGCAATGCGCTGCTTTTCACCGCCCGAGAGCTTGAGCCCCCGCTCGCCCACCATGGTCTGATAGCCCTCGGGCAGCGCAGCGATGAAGTCGTGCACATAGGCCGCGCGCGCCGCCTCGATCACCTCGGCCATCGTCGCGCCTTCGCGCCCGTAGGCGATGTTGTAGGCGATGGTGTCGTTGAAGAGGATCGTGTCTTGCGGGACGATGCCGATCGCGCGCCGCACGCTGTCTTGCGTGACCACGCGCAGGTCTTGCCCGTCGATGGACACGCGCCCCGCCCAGGGGTCGTAGAAGCGCAGCAGCAGCCGCGCCAGCGTCGACTTGCCCGAGCCGCTGCCGCCCACCACCGCCACCGTGTGGCCCGCAGGAATGTGCAGCGACAGCTCGTGAAGGATGGGCCGCGTGTTCTCGTAGCCGAAATCCACGTGGTCGAACTGCACCTCGCCCTGCGTCACGCGCAGCGGTGCGCCGTTGGGCAGGTCCACGACATCGGCGCGCTGCTCAAGCAGTTGGAACAGGCGCTCTGCATTGATGGCGGCGTCTTTGGCCTCGCGGAACATGAAGCCCAGCGCGTTGAGCGGCAGGCACACCTGGATGATGTACGCGTTGATCAGCACGAGATCGCCCACCGACAGCACACCGCGCGTCACGTCCTGCCCGGCCAGCAGCATGACGGTCGCTACACCGCCGGCAATGACGCCGCTTTGCGACACGTGCAGCAATGACAACGCGCGCTGGTTGGCCACCGCCGTCTCGATGCGCTGGCGCAGGATGTCGCGGTAGCGGTGGGCCTCGAAGCGCTCGCTGGTGTAGACCTTCACGGCTTCGTGGTTGAGCATGCTGTCGAGCAGCCGGCTGCCGGCCATCGAGTCGAACTCGTTCATCTGCCGCTGCAGGCGCACGCGGCGTCGCGTGAGCAGCACGGTTGCGGTGCAGTAGGCTGCAAACGTGGCCAGGATGGTGACGAGATACCACCCGCTGTAGCGGCTCATCATGATGATCAGCACGGAGCCGATCTCCACCATGGTCGGCAGGATCGTGAACAGCGCGACACCCAGCAGGAACTCGATGCCGGTGGTGCCGCGCTCCACATCGCGGATCAGCCCGCCCGTCTGCCGGCTTGCATGAAAGCGCGGCCCGAGCTGATGCAGGTGCTCGAACGCCTGCGCCATGAAGCCCGCCACCGTGGGCTGCGACACGCGCGAGAACACCATGTCGCGCAGCTCGCCGAACAGCGTGCCGCCAAAGCGCAATACCGCATAGGCCAGCAGCAGGAAGGCCGGAAACACGCGCGCCCGGGTGGCATCGCCAAAGCCGTCGACGATCCACTTGAGCACGATCGGCACGCCCACCGCACACAGCTTGGCCAGCACGAGCAGCCCCACGGCCACCAGCACGCGCTTGCGGTAGCGCCAGATGGCGCGCCACAACGCGCCCACGATCCGCTGCTGCAGGCTCGATGCCTCAGCAGGATGGGAAGGAGGGGAAGATGCAGGAGATGGGCTCGTCACCAGGCTTGGGATCCGGTCGGTCTTGCAACGCGAGGTGCGACGCAAGCCACGTTCCACGCCCGCCCGCGCTCTGGCCCCCAGGTGGCCCCGGAATCGCGCGATAATGCGTGACTTTCCTGCTGTTTCCAGCGCCTCCTAGCTTTTCCCGCCTTTCTGTTGCCCCTGCCATGACCGGACTGACCACCGCCCTCCTGCACGCCGACCGCGAAGCCGGCGTCGAGCACTACGCCATCCATAAGCCGCTGCACACGTCCACCACGTACGGTTATACCGATACGCGCGAGCTGATCGACGTGTTCCAGGGCAAGCCCGGCTACACCTACGCGCGCCAGGGCAACCCGACCACGGCCGCACTCGAAGCCAAGATCACGATGATGGAAGCCGGTGTGGCCACCGCGTGCTTCGCCACCGGCATGGCAGCCATCATGGCGGTGTTCTCGACCATGCTGCGCGCGGGGGACCACGTGGTCTCCAGCGCCTTTCTGTTCGGCAACACCAACAGCGTGTTCGAAACGCTGCGCAACCTGGGCGTGGAGGTGACGTTCGTCGATGCCACGTCGGCCCAGGCGGTGGCCGACGCGGTGCAGCCGAATACGCGCCTCGTCTTTGTGGAAACCATTGCCAATCCCCGCACGCAAGTGGCGGATCTGAAGGGCATTGGCGACGTTTGCAAGGCACGCGGCCTGATCTACGTGGTCGACAGCACGATGACGTCCCCATGGCTGTTCCGCGCGCGCGATGCGCAGGCGAGCCTGGTGGTGCATTCGCTGTCCAAGTACATCGGCGGGCACGGCAATGCGCTGGGCGGCGCGGTGGTGGATACCGGCCTGTTTGACTGGGCGACGTATCCGAACATCTATCCGGCCTACCGCAAGGCCAAGCCGGAAATGCAGGGCATCCAGCAGATCCGCAAGAAGGGCCTGCGCGACCAGGGTGCGACGTTGATTGCCGATGCCGCGCACCGCATTGCCGTGGGCGCCGAAACGATGGCCCTGCGCATTGACCGCACCTGCAGCAATGCGCTGGCGCTGGCCCGCACGCTGGCCGCGCACCCGAAGGTGGCACGTGTCTACTACCCCGGCCTGCCGGAGCACCCCCAGCACGCCCGCGCCACCGAGCTGTTCCGCCACTACGGCGGCCTGCTGAGCTTCGAACTGGTGGACGGCGCCGACTACGTCGACATGCTCGACCACCTGCGCTACGCCGTGCGCGCCACGCACCTGGGGGACACGCGCACGCTGGTGATTCCGGTCGCCCCCACCATCTACTGGGAAATGGGTGCCGAGCGCCGCGCGTCGATGGGTATCGCCGATTCGCTGGTGCGTGTGTCGGTCGGCATTGAGGATGAGGCCGATCTGGTGGCGGATTTCACGCAGGCGCTGGACGCGACGGCCGTTGCTTGATGGCGAGCTGAACGGCGCTCAATGGAAAAAGAGGGCGCGCATCCCAAAGGTGTGATGCGCTTCCGCCGCCATCAACACCATCAGCACCAGCAACGCCAGCGGCGGCATCAGGATGGCGTACACCAGCGCCAATCGCTCCCACATCATGTGCATGAACACGGAGACGATCAGCCCGGCCTTGGCGATCATGAACACGATGATCAGCGTCCAGCGCATCAGCCCCTGCACGTGGAAATAATCGACCAGGTACGACATCGTGCTCAGCACGAACAACAGGCCCCAGATCTTCAGGTAGATGCCGATGGGGTGTTGTTGCCCGTGGGCAGAGGGTTCCGTGTGGTCCATGTCAGGCCTCACCACAGGTAGAACAACGCAAAGATGAACACCCAGACGAGATCGACGAAGTGCCAGTACAGGCCCGCGATCTCCACGATCTGGAAGTTGCCGTGTTCGGCAAAGCCCGGCTGCAGGATCTTGCGGGCAACCAGCAACAGGTAGATCACGCCGCAGGTCACGTGAAAGCCGTGGAAGCCGGTGATCATGAAAAAGCACGCGCCAAACTGCGCTGCGCCCAGCGGGTTGCCCCACGGGCGGATGCCCTCGTGCACGATCAGCTTGGTCCACTCGAACGCCTGCATCGACACGAACGCCGCGCCCAGGATGGCGGTCGCCAGCATGAGCAGCGCCGCCCGCTTTGCCTCACGCCGGTAGCCGAAGTTCACCGCCATGGCCATCGTGCCGCTGCTGCTGATGAGTACGAACGTCATGATGGCGATCAGCAGGAGCGGCACTTCCACTCCGCCCACCGAGAGCCCGAACACCTTGGACGGGTCGGGCCATGGCACGGTGGTCGACATGCGCACCGTCATGTAGCCGATCAGGAAACTGCTGAAGACGAAGGTGTCCGACAGCAGGAAGATCCACATCATGGCCTTGCCCCACGGCACCCTGAAGGTTTCGCGGTCGCCCGACCAGTCGTTGACGATGCCGGGCCAGCCCTCGGGCAAGGCGTGGGCTGAGTCGGTGGGAAGCGTGGGGTTGCTCATGGCGTGGCTCCATACAGCGGCCCGCAGATGGCGCTGACGAAGGCGGGCGTGATCCACCACATTGCGGCCAGCAGCACGAGCCACACGGCCAGCAGGAAGTGCCAGTACGTCGCGCAGAGGGCAACGGCACGTTGGGTGCGATCGGCGTTCTTGCGCAGGCGCGCGACCGTCACCGCCCAGACGCCAAGGCCACCGATGACATGCGAAGCATGCAGGCCGGTGAACACATACAGAAAACTGTTGGATGGGTTGACTGCCACGCCTTGCCCGGTGGCAGACAGCTGCTGCCATGCTGCCCATTGGCCGAACACGAACAGCGCGGCAAGCGCGCCACTCGCCAGCAGCCAGATTGCGCGGCGGGCGATCGCGCGCCGTGCCAGTTCCATGGCCACGCTGGCCAGCGCCAGCATGCCGGTGTTCCACCACAGCAGTGCCGGGTGCGGGACGGGCATCCAGTCCGGCTCGCGCATGCGCATGGCGTAGGCCAGGATCAGCAGCGAGAACAGCGCCGTCACCACGGCCATGAAGACGCGCAAGCCCATGCGCCCGGCGTGCGGCAATGCAGGAGATGCATCGGGCGCGAAGTGGCGGGGCACGGTCGTCATGTGCGCACCCCGCTGGCGGGGAGGATGGAGGTTGCCGGCGCCGCTTCCGTTTCCGCTCCCATGTCGGGAGCGCCGGTGGGCGGTTCGTTCTGCGGCACGAAGTCATCCGCACGGCCGGGCTGGCTGTACTCGTATGCCCACCGGTAGACCACCGGCAGCGTCGGCCCCCAGTTGCCGTGCACGGGCGGTGTCTGCGGCGTCTGCCATTCGAGCGTGGTCGCCCGCCACGGGTTGGCCTCGGCCTTCCTGCCGCGCACGAGGCTCCACGCCAGGTTGAAGAGGAACAGCAGCTGCGCCAGCCCCACGATGATGGCGATGACGGTGATGAACGTGTTCAGCGTCTGCGCGGAGGGTGGGATGAAGCTGTAACCCTCATACGCGTAGTACCGGCGCGGCATGCCTAGCACGCCCAGGTAGTGCATCGGGAAGTAGATCAGGTACGTGCCGATGAAGGTGATCCAGAAATGCGCGCGGCCCAGCGTGTCGTTCAGCATGCGGCCCGTCACCTTCGGATACCAGTGATAGAGCCCGCCGAACACCACCAGGATCGGCGAGACACCCATCACCATGTGGAAATGCGCGACGACGAAGTACGTGTTGGACAGCGGAATGTCTACGCTGACGTTGCCGAGGAACAGCCCCGTCAACCCGCCGATCACGAACGTGCTGATGAAGCCGATGGCGAACAGCATCGGCACGGTCAGGTGGATGTCGCCTCGCCACAGTGTCAGCACCCAGTTGTAGACCTTGAGCGCGGTCGGGATGGCGATGATCAGCGTGGTGGTGGCAAAGAAGAAGCCGAAGTACGGGTTCATGCCCGCCACGAACATGTGGTGAGCCCAGACGACAAAGGACAGCACACCGATGATGAGGATGGCCCACACCATCATCCGGTAGCCGAAGATGTTCTTGCGCGCATGCGTGCTGATGAGGTCCGACACGATGCCGAAGGCGGGCAGCGCGACGATGTAGACCTCGGGGTGGCCGAAGAACCAGAACAGGTGCTGGAACAGCAGCGGGCTGCCGCCGCTGTGCTTGAGCTGCTGCCCCATCGACACCACCGCCGGCACGAAGAAGCTGGTGCCCAGCGTCTTGTCGAGCAGCATCATGATGGCCGACACGAACAGCGCTGGAAACGCCAGCAGCGCGAGCACGGTTGCCGTAAAGATGCCCCACACCGTGAGCGGCATGCGCATGAGCGTCATGCCCCGCGTGCGCGCCTGCAGCGTGGTGGTCACGTAGTTCAGCCCGCCCATGGTGGCCGCCACGATGAAGATCGCGAGCGACACCAGCATCAGCACGATGCCCCATTCGGTGCCCGGCGTGCCCGGCAGGATCGCCTGCGGCGGATACAACGTCCAGCCCGCACCGGTGGGCCCGCCTGGTACGAAAAAGCTCGCCACCAGCACCAGCACGGCCAGCAGATACACCCAGTAGCTGAGCATGTTCAGAAACGGAAACACCATGTCGCGCGCGCCCAGCATCAGCGGGATCAGGTAGTTGCCGAAGCCGCCCAGGAACAGCGCCGTGAGCAGGTAGATCACCATGATCATTCCGTGCATGGTGACGAACTGGTAGTAGTGGTTGGCGTCGATAAAGTCGAACTTGCCCGGAAAGCCCAGCTGCAGCCGCATCAGGTTCGACAGCACAAGCCCGACCAGCCCGATGGCGATGGCCGTGAGCGAGTACTGCACCGCGATGACCTTGTGGTCCTGGCTCCAGACATAGCGCGTCCAGAAGCTCTGCGGTGCGTGGCTGTGGTCGCCGTGGTCATTCTTGCCGTAGGACATCGTGCCTCCTCGCTACGGTTTTGCGGCTGTGGCGGGTGCCGGCCCACCTTGCGCCTTGATGTAGGCCACGAGCGCCGAGACTTCCTGCTCGCTCAGGTCGAACATCGGCATGATCGGCGCGAAGCCCTTGACCACGCGCGCTTTCGGATCACGGATGAAGGCACGCAGATAGGCTTCATCGGCCACAGCGGTCGAGCCGTCGGCCATGATCTGTGTGGAGCCGTACAAACCCTTCCATGTCGGGCCGACGCCAGGGCTGCCATTCACCGAGTGGCAGGCGACGCAGCCCTTGGCCTGGGCGAGCGTCTGGCCTTGCTCGGCCAATGCCTGGCCGCTGCCGCCGGCAACACCTGAGGCGGCCTGCACTTTCGCTTTCTGGCTCTGCTCGAAGGTGGTCTGCTGTGCCAGCCAGCGTGCAAACGATGCCTCGTCTTCCACGACCACCACGCCGCGCATGTTCGAATGCCCGATGCCGCAGAGCTGCGCGCACAGGATGTCGTAGCGGCCTGCCTTGGTGGGTGTGAACCAGAACGTGGTGATCATGCCCGGCACCATGTTCATGCGCGCGCGGAACGGCGGCACATAAAAGTCGTGCAGCACATCGCGCGAGCGCGCCAGCACCTGGATCGGGCGGTTGATCGGCAGGTGCAGTTCGGGTGTTTCGATCAGGTAGTTGTCGCGCCCGTTCGGGTCAGCCGGGTTCATGCCGAACGGGTTGTCGTTGCTCATGTAGCGCACGTCGGTCGTGCCGAGTTTGCCGCCGGGCCCGGCAAAGCGGAAGCGCCACTGCCATTGCTGGCCGAGCACTTCCATCTGCAGGGCGTTTGGCGGGGGGCGTACGTAATCGGCATAGACGAACAGGCCGGGCGCGAGCAGCGCTGCCACACCCACGGTGGTGATGCCGATCAGCCACCATTCCAGGCGCTTGTTGTGCGGCTCGTAGGCGGCGCGCCGGTTGGGCTGGCCATCGCGATGGCGATAGCGCAGAAGCGCCGCGACGACGAAGAGGTTGATGGCGACAAACAGCACGCCGGTGATGACGATGGTGATCGTCAGCGTGTCGTCCATGCGCACCCAGTTGGAGGCGATGGGGGTGATCCACCACGGGCTGGCAAAGTGAAACCCCACCGCCAGCACGACGATCAGCACGAGCGCAATCGCAAGGGCCATGGGCACCTCCGGCGAGGGACTCCCTCAACACGCTAAAGACAGGCTAGGTCGCGCACCCGGATCGTGCAAGGCAACGTAAGGACGAGGCGCATCCCGCGTACGGAGAGCGCCGATGTGGCATCTGTGTGCTGCGCCGCAATGTAAAACGGCCGCCTCTGGCGTGTGTTGCCAGAGGCGGCCGCTTCCTGATGGCCCCGCTCAGCTTGCGGCGCCGCAGGAAAAAGGTCGATGGTTCAGTGCATGGGTTCGCGCACGCGCCGCTCCAGCATGCCGTAGGTGATGGCCGTCACCACCCCAAACAGCAGGTTCGCCAGGAGTGGCCCCGAGCCGCGCTCCGAAACAAACCACGGAAACACCGCCGTCATGCCGTAGAAGTTGACCACGTACGCCACGATGCCGAAGGCCACGCCGACGGCCGCGAGCATGCCGGGGCTCGAATCAAAGTGGAACGGCGCGATGATGGCCCCGAGGATCATCCCCATGATGGCGCCCAGCACGAAGTGCAGCACGAGCGCCGTGCCCACGATGCTGTAGCTGAACAACGACATCTCTTCCAGTGCGCCCCGGCCCATGATCATGGCGGCGATCTTGTGGGTCGGGCGCCAGGGGCTTTCATTGAGCACCATGGTCGACCAGAAGAACTCGAGCACGATGACCAGTGCCCCGCCCACGAGGCCTGCCACGCTGGCGGCGAGCCAGTCTGGCATGCGGCGCTCCCAATGATGCGATTGCATGTGCAGTTCCATACAAACCTCCTGCTGATGTATCTACGCAAGCACTTGGGAATCGGAAGCGCCACTTGCGGTGCCGCAAAGCGCTGTGCGCCAAGTGCCCTGTGCAGAATCAGTCTGGCAGATACGGGTGCCAACGCAAGGTACAAAATCCATGCGCATCACACAGCACGACGGCGTTCTGCTCGAACGTGAGCATCAGCGTGTCGGCGATGGCCTCGTCTTCGATGAACAGCAGCAGGCTCGGCTCGGGCGGCCACGTGTTCGAAGGCGCATCCCCCGGCGGGCCGCCTTCGCCAGGCAGCCATGCCATGCCGCGCGCGATAGCCCAGGCAAGCAGCTTGGCCTGCCGCGCAGCGTTTTCATCGGCAGATACCGCGCGGGAGAAAGGCTGATGCGCCGTCACAAAGACGGCCCACGGTGAGTCGGCTTGGGCGAGCAAGGCCGCCACGCATGGGTTGATGGCGTCGACGCGCAGCAGCACGTCGCATTCCGGCGTGCTGACGCGATACCGCGCGCTGCGGTAAGCGGCAATCAACTCAGGCGTAGGGGCGGGTGGAAGGTGGTGCATTGTTGCGTCGCATGGTCGCGGCCATCTGATCTGGCGCAACGCAAAAGGGCCGTGGATGTCACAGAATAGTGCGTGGGCGGCCATGTTGCTGCCCCGGCACAGTATTCCGACAACCACTCCCCTGCGAGGCTTGAACCATGTACAAGAAGATCCTGGTCGCCATTGATGGCAGCGAAACCAGCAAGCTGGCCCTGGCCGAGGCCGTGCGCCTGGCCAAGGCATTCCAGAGCACCGTCCGCGCCGTCTATATCGTCGACAGCCCCGCCATGCTGTTCGATGTCGGCTATTACGATCCGACCGAGCTGCGCAAGTCGTTTATCCAGGCCGGCACCGCGCTGCTGGCCGACACCGCCGCCACGCTCACCTCTGCCGGTTTGCAGCAGGAAACGGTGCTGGTGGAAACGCAGAGCGTGGGCGAGGATGTGGCGGGCGCCCTGCAGGGCGAAGCGGTGCGCAGCGGCGCCGATGTGGTGGTGATCGGCACGCACGGCCGCCGTGGGTTGGCCCATGTAATGTTGGGTAGCGTGGCTGAGAAGTTCATCCGTCAGGCAACCACGCCGGTGTTGCTGGTGCGCGGTCCGGCCAAGGGCTGAGCTTCGGTTGTTGTTACGCTGGCAGGGCCGCCTGCCTGCGCGCGGCGGATATGATGCTGGGGTCCGATTGGCTCCAACCTGCAGCGTATCCGTCGCCGTCCCATCATGAACATCCATTCCGACGCTCCACAGCGTCGCGCCATCCGTACCCTGACCGCGCTTGAAGGACGCGTGCTGGGCGTTCTGGTCGAGAAGCAGCACACCGTGCCCGACACCTACCCGCTCACGCTGAACGCGCTGGCGGCCGGCTGCAATCAGAAAACCGCACGTGCGCCTGTCATGTCCGTCACCGAAGCCGAGATCCTCACGGCCATTGATGGGCTGAAATCGCTCAGCCTGGTCATGGAGGGCAGCAGCAGCCGCGTACCGCGCTTCGAGCACAACATGAACCGCGTGCTCGGTGTGCCGAGCCAGTCCATCGCGCTGCTCACCGTGCTGCTGCTGCGCGGCCCGCAGACCGCGGCCGAGCTGCGACTGAACGCGGCGCGGTTCCACGCCTTTGCCGACATCTCATCCGTTGAAGCATTTCTGGAGGAACTGGCTGAGAACGATCCGCCCTACGTCGTGAAGCTGCCGCGTATGCCCGGGGAGCGTGAAAGCCGTTGGATGCACCTGCTGTGCGGCGACGTTGCGCAAGCCGACATGCGGCAGGCCGGCGGCGTTGACGAGTCGATCGCGCCGTCCGAGTTCGAGGCGCTGAAAGCGGAGCAGAAGCAGTTGGCCGACAAGGTGGCCCGGCTGCAGGCGCTTGTCGAGCAGATGGCCGGTGAGTTGGGCATCTCGATCGACAAGTCGATGCTGTAGAGACAACCGGCCCAGGCATGGGCCTGGACCGGTCGGTCTGGCTTCAGCTTATGCGCCCGCCGAGACGAACAACGTGCAGGCGCCTTCTTCCGCCGGCGACACATTGCGGCGGAAACCCGAGAACAAATCCCGCCCGACGCCTGCGTGGTAGTGCGACAGATCCGGCGCGGTGACCTGGCGGGCATTCCACTCAGCCTCCGGTACGCGCACTTGCAGCGTGCCCGCTTCCGCATCCAGCACGACGATGTCGCCATCGCGCACGCGCGCCAGCGGCCCACCGTTGAGCGCTTCGGGCGTGATGTGAATGGCGGCCGGCACCTTGCCCGACGCGCCCGACATGCGGCCGTCCGTCACCAGCGCCACCTTGAATCCGCGCTCCTGCAGCACCGACAGCGTCGGCGTGAGCTTGTGCAGTTCGGGCATGCCATTGGCGGCCGGGCCCTGGTACGGCAGCACCGCCACAAAATCGCGCTCGAGTTCACCGGCCTTGAAGGCGTTGATCAGATCGTCCTGGGCAAGGAACACGCGCGCCGGCGCTTCCACAAAGCGATGCTCCGGCTTGACCGCCGACACCTTGATGACCGAGCGCCCGATGTTGCCGTCGAGCACGCGCAGGCCGCCGTCCGGCGAGAACGGCTCGGCCACGCCGCGCACGATGTTGGTATCGAGCGAGGCAGCTGCGCCATCGCGCCAGACGAGTTTCTCACCGTCCAGGAACGGCTCCTGCGCATGGCGGCGCAGGCCCTTGCCCATGATCGTTGTCACGTCGTCGTGCAGCAGGCCGGCGTCGATCAGTTCGCGAATGACGATGGAGAGGCCCCCCGCGGCCTGGAACTCGTTCACGTCGGCCTTGCCGTTCGGATACACCCGTGCCAGCAGCGGAATTACGCCCGACAGATCGTTGAAGTCGTCCCACGTGAGCAGGATGCCGGCCGCACGCGCCATCGCAACCAGGTGCAGCGTGTGGTTGGTCGAGCCGCCGGTGGCCAGCAGGCCGACGATGCCGTTGACGAAGGCGCGCTCATCCAGCACGTCGGCAATGGGGGTGTATTGGTCGCCGCTGAAGACGAGCTTGAGCGCCTGGCGAGCCGATTCCCGCGTGAGCGCCTCGCGCAGCGGCGTGTTCGGGTTGATGAACGCGGTGCCCGGCAGGTGCAGGCCCATCACCTCCATCAGCATCTGGTTGGAGTTGGCCGTGCCGTAGAACGTGCAGGTGCCGGCCCCGTGGTACGACTTGGATTCGGCTTCCAGCAGGTCGGCGCGCGAGAGTTTGCCTTCTGCGTACAGCTGGCGCGTACGGGCTTTTTCATCGTTGCTGATGCCGGTGGTCATGGGGCCGGCCGGCACGAACACGGCGGGCAGGTGGCCGAAAGACAGCGCGCCGATCACCAGCCCCGGCACGATCTTGTCGCACACGCCCAGGTACAGCGCCGCGTCGAACATCTGGTGCGACAGCGCCACGGCCGTCGACAGGGCAATCGTGTCGCGCGAGAACAGCGACAGCTCCATCCCGTCCTGCCCCTGCGTGACGCCATCACACATGGCCGGCACGCCGCCGGCAAACTGCGCGGTGCCGCCGGCGTCCAGCGCCGCCTGCTTGAGCCATGCAGGGAATGCCTCCAGCGGCTGATGCGCCGACAGCATGTCGTTGTACGCCGAGACGATGCCGAGGTTCGGCCGCTCCAGCGCTTTCAGGCGGATCTTCGCTTCGCCCGGCATGGCCGCAAAACCGTGGGCGAGGTTCGTGCACGAGAGCAGCGTACGCTCGACCCTGCGGCCGGCATTCTTGCGGGTGACGTCCAGATAGGCCTGGCGGGGGCCGCGGCTGCGGTCGATGATGCGCTGGGTGACGGCGGCCAATGTGCGGTGCAGGGCCATGCGGGTTCTCCTGGGGGGTAGGTCCGGGCGGGACGGAATGCTGTAATTTTCCTACAAATGCGCCGAATGTGGTGCAGGGTTTTCCACAGGTACCGTATCCGATGCAGCGCCAGTCATACCGGCGAGCACGCGAATTGCGTGCCAGAAACCACGCGGAAGGCCACGCTTCCGGGCAAAAGATTCGCGGGAAACGCTTGCCCGGGCAGTTTCAAGAACGCCTTGCTCGCGATGTAGTAATACTACAAAATGAGCTTAAAGCACGTGTTGTCCCGCTAGTCAGCTAGGCTAGCCTAATCAATGGCTCATACACAGGAGATGACGATGTCGGTGCCCGCATTCGACATGGTGTTGTTCGGCGGTACGGGCGATCTTGCCCGCCGCAAGCTGATTCCTGCCTTGTTCGATGCGCATCAGGGCGGCGAACTGCACCCGCGCGGGCGGATCTTCGCCATCGGCACGCAGCCGCTGGAGACAGCCGGCTACCTCGCCCTGCTGGAGCGCGAAACGCGCCCGACCATGCGCCTGTATTCCGGCGCGCCCGTCTCCGACGACGCCTGGGCCTCGTTTGCTGAGCGCATCGTTTATCAGCAGGTGGACGCCCGCAAACCCGAGCAGTTCGATGGACTGGCCGCCGCACTGGGCGAGGACCGCGCCCCGGTCACGGTCTGCTACCTGGCCACGGCGCCGGGCTTCTTCATCGATATCTGCAAGCAGCTTGCCCGTGTCGGGCTGAATACGCCGAATGTGCGGCTGGTGCTGGAAAAGCCGCTGGGCACTGATCTCGCGTCGAACGAGCGCATCAACTCGGCCGTGGCCGAGTTCTTTGCCGAAGACCAGATCTACCGGATCGATCACTACCTCGGGAAAGAGTCCGTCCAGAACCTGATGGCAATCCGCTTCGGCAACGCGCTGTTCGAGCCGCTGTGGCGCCGCGAGTGGATCAAGGACGTGCAGATCACCATTGCCGAGCAGCTCGGCGTGGAAAAGCGCGGCGATTTCTACGACGGCGTCGGCGCGCTGCGCGACATGGTGCAGAACCACCTGCTGCAACTGCTGTGCATCGTCGCCATGGAGCCACCGTCGAGCCTGTCGCAAGATGCCATCCGCGACGAAAAGCTGAAGATCCTCAAGGCGCTCAAGCCGATCCCGCTGCAAGAGGTGCCCGAGAAGACCGTGCGCGGCCAGTACCAGGAAGGCGCCATCGCGGGGCAGCCGGTGCAGGGCTATCTGCATGAGCAGGGTATTCCGCCCGACAGCCGTACCGAAACGTTTGTCGCCATCAAGGCCGAGATTGCCAACTGGCGCTGGGCTGGCGTGCCGTTCTACCTGCGCACCGGCAAGCGGATGCCGCAGCGGCTGGCGGAGATCGTGGTGCGCTTTCATGACGTGCCGCATGCGCTGTTTCCGAAGCCGTTGATCCAGTTTCCGGAGAATCGCCTCGTCATCCGTCTGCAGCCGGAAGAAAGCATCCGCCTGCAGTTCCTGACCAAGACGCCGGGCGCGGCGCTGGGCTTGCAGCCCTCCACGCTGGACCTGGACTTCACCAACCACGGCGGAGTGCGCCATGCTGGCGCGTATGAGCGTCTGCTGATGGACGCTGTCAACGGCAAGCTCGGTCTGTTCGTGCGCCGCGATGAACAGGCCGAAGCCTGGCGCTGGGTCGAACCGATCATTGAAGCGTGGAACGAAGCACGCATCCCGCCCAAGGGCTACACCGCGGGCAGCTGGGGGCCGGCGGCGTCGAGCGCGCTGCTCTCGCGCGACAACGCCGCCTGGCACGAGGAGATGTAATGGCAATGCGCTGGCACGCAGTTCCGGACGCCGCCGCGCAGGTGCAGGCGTTGGCCGCGTCCATTGCCAACACGCTCACGCATGTGATCGAGGAACAGGGCAGCGTGTGCCTGGCCGTCTCGGGCGGGCGTTCGCCCATCGCGCTGTTTGCCGCGCTGCGCGTGTTGCCGCTGCGCTGGGCCGATGTGTCGATCACGCTGGTCGACGAGCGTGCCGTGCCGCCCGGGCATGCCGACAGCAACGCGCGCCTCGTTCGCGAGCACCTGTTGCAGGATGCGGCGGCGGCGGCGCGTTTCTTTCCTCTCGTGTTGTCACCGCATGTGCATGGCGAATCGGTTGACGTGGATGCATGTGTGGCGACTGCCAATGATCCGTTTCAGCAACCCGACGTAGTGATTCTCGGCATGGGCGACGATGGGCATACGGCATCGTTGTTTCCCGACGCGCCTGAATTGAACGATGGCATCGACCGCACGCAGGCGCCGGCGTATCTGCCGGTGCGCCCGGGCGCTGCGCCGCATCGGCGTATCAGCCTGAATCTGTCTGCGCTGTGTGCGGCGCGGCGGTTGTTCCTCTCGATCTCTGGGCCGGTCAAGCGCGGCGTGTTCGACGAGGCCGCGCAAGGCGGGGCACAGCGCGCGCTGCCGGTGAGCTATGTCATTCATCAGCGGGAGGTGCCGCTCGATGTCTATTGGTCTACATGAGGTGAGCGCGGGCACCGTGGCCGACACGCTGGCCTACCCGCGGCTGGTGGCCGACGTGGGCGGCACCAACGTGCGCTTTGCGCTCGAGATGGCACCCATGCGCCTGGCCCACATTGGCGTGCTGGCTGGCGACGACTATCCGTCGCTCGAAGCGGCCATGCGCGCGTACCTCGCATCGTTGCCGCCGGAAATCGCAGCCGCTGGGGTGCGCCATGCCGCGATCGGCATCGCCAACCCGGTGCTGGGCGACCAGATCCGCATGACCAATCGCGATTGGGCGTTCTCGATCGAGGCGATGCGCCAGTCGCTGGGATTCGACACCTTCGTCGTGCTCAACGACTTCGCGGCGCTGGCGCACGCGTTGCCGTATCTGCCTGCAGACGAACTGGAGCAGGTGGGCGGGGGTGCCAGCCTGGCCGATGCACCGCGTGCGCTGCTCGGCGCCGGCACGGGGTTGGGCGTCGCATCGCTGCTGCCGACGCCGGAAGGCCGCTACATTGCCGTGGCCGGCGAGGGCGGTCATGTCGCCTTTCCGCCGATGAACGACGAGGAAGCCGCGATCTGGCGCTTCGCACGTGAGCGCTTCGGTCATGTGTCAGCCGAGCGGCTGATTTCCGGCATGGGTCTGGAACTGATCTACGAGGCCCTGGGTGCGTGCTTCGACCTCTGGCAGCAAGGCCCCACCTTGCGCCGCGCCGCCGACATCACCGCCATCGCACTCGGCGAGATGGAAGACGACGCCGGCGACCACGCACGCTGCCGCTATGCCGTCGATACGTTCTGCGCGTTCCTCGGCACCATCGCGGCCAACCTGGCGGTTACGCTGGGCGCGCGCGGCGGCGTGTACATCGGCGGCGGCATCGTGCCGCGTCTGGGGCCTGCGTTTGCCAACTCACCGTTCCGGCGGCGCTTTGAAGACAAGGGCCGCTTCTCGGCCTATGTGGCATCAATGCCGGTGTATGTGATTCATTCACCGTACCCGGGGTTGATCGGCCTCTGTGCTGCCATGGACCACGCCGTGGCCCAGGGACACTGACGCCGCTTCAGCGCTACTCGGGTTGATCCGCGTGCTGGAGGGCGCTGCCCTTGCGCAGCGCCACTTCCAGCACCAGCGCATCGAGTAGCGCCAGGTGCAACAGGCGCGCGACCATCGAACGGTCGGCCACGGCATCGTCCACGCCCGCGGGCAGCACGACATCGGCGAGTGCCGCGAGCGGGCTGCCAGGCGTTGTCACGGCAATCACGCGCACGCCGAGTTCGCGCACGCGCTCCACCGCTGTCTGCAGTTCGGGCAACGCGCCCGATTTGGAAATGGCGATCACCACGTCGCCCGCCTGCAGCACGTTCAACGACATCGACACCAGATACGGATCGCTATACGCATTCGCGGGAATGCCGTAGCGGAAGAATTTCGTTTGCGCGTCGAGCGCCACCACGCCCGAGCTGCCGAAGCCGTATAGGTCGATGCGATGTGCGCTGTCGACCAGCGCCACCGCCGCATCGAGCGTGTGCGGGTCGAAGCGGCCCTGCAGGGTGGTGAGCGAATCGATGGCGTTCTGCAGGACGCGCATGCCCGAGGGGGGAGCGACGCGGGCCGGCGCGGTATCGCGGGCGACGTTGCCTTGCGCCAGCCGCAGCTTGAAATCCGACAGGCCGTGGCAGCCCATCGAGCGGCAGAAGCGGATCACCGTAGGTTGGCTGACGCCGGCCTCACGCGCGATGGCCGCTACCGGCAGGCTGAGCACCGTACCGGGCTGGCGCAGCACCCAGTCGGCCACCTGGCGTTCAGCCGGAGAGAGCGACGGACGCGCCGCGCGAATGCGTTCGCGCAGGTCGGTGGGTGTATCGGGGGTGGCGGGGGAAGTGGCTTGCTGGGCGCTCATCTGCGCGCGGGTTCGAATGGCGGATCGCATCACGATAAAGGCAAGCGCAGCCGTGCGCAACCGCCTGGCGAGGGGTTGTTAGACGCAGCGCGCCCCAAGTGCAACTGACTGTTTTTGCACTGTTGAGAGGCGAGCGCCTTGGCTACGGTGAACGACGCCCACGTCGTCACAAGCGGCGTGGTTCTGCAACGTCGTACTCCTCAAAGGGACATCCGATGCTCCGTACTGCTCTCCCCATGCAGCGCGTCTCCACCTTGTGCCGTCAACTGGCATATGCATGGCCGCTGATGCTCGCGGCTGGGCCGCTGCATGCCGCTACCGATTGGGTCGACACCCACACCAAGGCTTTCGTGACCGGCCCGCAACTCATGGCGCGCGGCGCCGCCAACGAGGTCGCTCCCGGTCAGACCGCCGACGTGCTGATCAGCCTGAAGCTGCGCAACGAGACTCAGCTCAAGGCGCTCGCGCACGATGTGAACGATCCGCGCAGCCCGCACTACCGCAGGTACCTGACCAGCGAGCAGTTCCTGGCGGACCACGCGCCCACGCAGGCGCAGGTGGACGCCGTGGTGCGCTATCTGCGGCAGAACGGTTTTATCGATATTGACGTTGCGTCCAACCGGCTGCTGGTGTCGGCGCGCGGTACGGCAGGCACGGTCAAGGCGGCGTTCAACACGCCGCTGGTGCATTACCAGCTGGCCGGCCGCAGCGGGTTTGCGAACAGCGGCAAGGCGCAGGTGCCTCGCGCGCTGGGCGGTATCGTGGGCTCGGTACTGGGCCTGCAGAACGTGGCGCGTGCGCGTCCGCTGCTGCGTGTGGGCGATGTGGCCGAAGCGCGCACGCTGGCGGCGGGCACTGCGACGGGCCACTACCCGAAGGAATTCCCGGCGCTGTACGGCGCGACCGGCGTGCCGACGGCGGCCGGCACCACCGTGGGCGTCATCACCATCGGCGGGGTATCGCAAACGCTGCGCGACTTGCGCACGTTCACGAGCAACAACGGCTACGCCACGGTGTCCACCACCACGATCAAGACGAACGGCACCAGCGGCAACTACACCGATGATCAGGAAGGCCAGGGCGAGTGGAACCTCGACAGCCAGTCGATCGTGGGCGCGGCCGGCGGCGCGGTCGGCAAGCTGGCTTTCTACATGGCCGATCTGAATGCGCCCGGCAACACGGGCCTGACCAAGGCTTTCAACAAGGCGGTGACCGACAACACGGCCAAGATCATCAACGTGTCGCTCGGCTGGTGCGAGAACGACGCCAGCGCCGACGGCACGCTCGATGCCGAAGAGGCCATCTTCACCACGGCCGCCGCGCAGGGGCAGACGTTCTCCGTGTCTTCCGGCGACGAGGGTGTCTACGAGTGCAACAACCGCGGCTATCCGGATGGCGGCAGCTACAGCGTGTCCTGGCCGGCATCGTCGCCGCACGTGCTTGCCATTGGCGGCACCACGCTGTACACCAGCGGATCGAGCTTCGCCAGCGAGACCGTGTGGAACGAAGGCTTGGACGGCAACGGCAAGCTCTGGGCCACGGGCGGCGGCGTCAGCCAGATCCTGCCGGCACCGAGCTGGCAGGGCGGCAATGCGCGGCTGTTGCCCGATGTGTCGTTCGACGCGGCGCAAAGCACCGGTGCCTACATCTACAACTACGGGCAACTGCAGCAGATTGGCGGCACGAGCCTGGCATCGCCCATCTTTGTCGGCTTCTGGGCACGGTTGCTGGCGGCCAACGGCAACCTGGGCTTTCCGGCGGCGCGCCTGTACAGCGCCATTCCGGCCAACGCGTCGCTGTTGCGCTATGACGTGGTCTCGGGCAATAACGGTTACCAGGGCTACGGTTACAGCGCCGCCACGGGCTGGGACTACCCGACGGGTTGGGGCAGCCTGAACATCGGCGCGCTGAATCAGTTGATCAAATCGGGCGGGTTCTGATGCGGAGGTGAGTTTGTGGGCGGCTCTGCACAAAGTGTGGGCCGTCCGCGCGGCAGTTCTACAATGGGTCTTCCCCGGCCTATTTTTGATGCGTCCATGCGCGTACTGCTCGTAGAAGACGACGACATGATCGGCGATAGCGTGCGCAAGGGTTTGCGCCACGACGGTTTCGCCATCGATTGGGTGCGTGACGGCGAGGCTGCCGTGCACGCCGTGACCGCGCCCGGCGCCGCCGGTGCCGCCGGTGCGGAACCCGGCACCACCATGTTCGACCTCATGCTGCTCGACCTCGGCCTGCCCAAGCGCGACGGACTCGACGTGGTGCGCGAGCTGCGCCAGCGCGGCATCGCCATCCCCATCCTGATCCTCACCGCGCGCGATGCTGTGGCCGACCGCGTAGCCGGCCTCAATGCCGGCGCAGACGACTACCTCGTCAAGCCCTTCGACCTGCAGGAGCTGGCTGCGCGCATGCACGCGCTGCTGCGCAGACAGGGCGGCCGTGCCGATCCGCTCATGCGCCACGGCGACGTGCTGCTCAACCCCGTCACCCGCGAGGTGCTGCGCGCCGGTGTGCCGGTCAAGCTGTCGGGCCGTGAGTTTGCGGTGCTACATGCGCTGCTCGCGCGGCCGGGCAAGGTGTGGTCGATCGCGCAGTTGCAGGACAACCTCTACGGCTGGGACGAAGAGGTCGGCAGCAACACGGTCGAGGTCTACATCCATGCGCTGCGCAAGAAGCTCGGCAGCCATTTCATCCAGAACATCCGCGGCGTGGGGTATGTGATTCCACGTGAGGCGTCAACGTCGCCTGCGGAACCTGCCGACGGCGACGCGCACCAATAAGCCATGCAATCGATCCGTAAAACCCTGCTGTGGTGGCTGGCCGGCGGCCTGCTGGCGGGCATCGTCATCGCCACCGGCCTGATCTACGCGCAGGCACGCCAGGAAGCCAACGCGCTGTTCGACTACCAGATGCAGCAGGTGGCCGCCGCGCTGCCGAGCCAGTGGATCGACCCGCCGCCGCCGGCGCTTGCCGGCATTGCGCGTGACGACGATGTGGTGATCCGCATCTGGGACGGCACCGGCCGCAGCCTGTATCTCTCTCACGCGCGACCCAATCTGCCGGACCAGGCGGAGCTGGGCTTTTCCGACGCAAATACGCCGGAAGGCCCGTGGCGCATCTACAGCGTCGCCTTCGGGCCTGCCGTAGTGCAGATCGCCCAGCCTTATAGCGCGCGGCACGAGGTGGCGGCGCGCATGGCGTTGCGCACGGTGGCCCCGTTGCTGATCCTGCTGCCGCTGCTGGGCTGGATCGTCTGGCTGGCGGTCGGGCGCGGGCTGGCGCCGCTGGGCTCGGTGGCCAGGCAGGTGCAGGCGCGCGATGCGGCAGCGCTCTCGCCGTTGCCCACGCAGGGGTTGCCTGACGAGATCCGCCCGCTGACGAATGCGTTGAACGATCTGCTGGCGCGACTCGGCACCGCACTTGCGCACCAGCGCGCGTTCGTCGCCGACGCCGCCCACGCGCTGCGTACGCCTCTGGCTGCGCTCAAGCTGCAGCTGCAGGTGGCCGACCGTGCCGAGAACGAAGACGAACGCCGCGCCGCGCACGCCGATCTGCATCGTGGTGTGGAACGCATGATTCGCCTCGTTGGCCAGTTGCTGACGCTCGCGCGGCAGGAGCCGGGCGCTGCCGATACGCAGCGCGCAACGGTTGCGCTCGACGCCGTGGCGGCCGATGTGGTTGCCGAACTTTCACCGGCGGCAGTGCTCAAGGGCATTGACCTGGGGATCGCGGTGGAGTCGCAGCCCGCATCCGTCATCGGTAATGCCGATGCGCTGCGCGTGCTGCTGGTGAACCTTGTCGACAACGCGCTGAACTACTGCCCGCGCGGTGCGCGCGTCGATGTGTCGACCGCACACACGCCCGACGGCGGCGCGCAGCTCGTGGTCGAGGACAACGGCCCGGGCATCCCCGCGGAGGAACGCGAGCGCGTGCTCGATCGGTTCTATCGTCCCGCGCAGGCGCCCACCGGAGGCAGCGGCCTGGGGCTCGCCATCGTTCGGGAGATCGCGCAGGCGCATGACGCTACCCTGGCGCTGGAAGCGCGCGAAGGCGGCGGCTTGCGCGTGGTGCTGCGCTTCCCTTTCAAATCCAACGCGTAGAAACATTTGGTTTCGTGTGATGTCCGGGTGCGTCGTCCACCTTTAAGTCTCGTTTAAGTCTTCCCGCCTACGATGCCTTCAACCGATGGGCACGGCAGGCGACTCCGCAGGCCGTGACCCTCGTGCTCAGCAAGAGAGGACACGACAATGACGCGTCAAACCCTGGCACGCAGTGCGGCTGGCCTGGCCGCTGTGGTCGCCGTTGCAGGCGGCTATGCCTATCTTCAGAAAGACATGATTTCACGTGCGGTGGCGGCACCCGTTGCCACCGCAACGGCAACGACCGCGCCCGCTTCCGGCGTGGCGCCGGTGGCCGTGGCAGCGCCCATGGACTTCTCCGGCATCGTCGACCGTTACGGCCCAGCCGTGGTTAACATCAGCACCACCGCGCATGCCCAGCGCACCAGCATGCAGGGCCTGCCGCCCGGCATGAGCCCGGATGATCCGTTCTCCGAATTCTTCAAGCGGTTCATGCCGCAGATGCCGCAGCAGCGTGGCGACCAGATCGTGCGCGGTCTGGGCTCGGGTTTCATCGTTTCGGCAGATGGGCTGATCCTCACCAACGCCCACGTGGTCGATGGCGCGCAGGAGGTCAACGTCAAGCTGACCGACCGCCGCGAGTTCAAGGCCAAGGTGCTGGGCGTCGATAAGCAATCCGACGTGGCAGTGCTGCGCATCTCGGCCAAGAACCTGCCGGTGGTGCAGATCGGCAGCCCCGCCAACACCAAGGTGGGCGAGCCCGTGCTGGCGATCGGTTCGCCGTACGGTTTCGAGAACACCGTCACGGCGGGCATCGTGAGCGCCAAGTCGCGCTCGCTGCCGGACGACACCTATGTGCCCTTCATCCAGACCGATGTGGCCGTGAACCCCGGCAACTCGGGCGGCCCGCTGTTCAACCAGCGCGGCGAGGTGATCGGCATCAACTCGCAGATCTACAGCCAGACCGGCGGCTACCAGGGCCTGTCGTTTGCCGTGCCGATCGATGTGGCGATGAAGGTGGAGCAGCAGCTTGTGTCCACCGGCAAGGTCACGCGTGGCCGCCTGGGCATTGCGGTGCAGGAGGTCGACCAGTCGCTTGCCGATTCCTTCAAGCTGCCCAAGCCGGAAGGCGCATTGGTGAACTCGGTGGAAGACGGCGGCCCCGCAGCCAAGGCCGGCCTGCAACCTGGCGACGTGATCCTGCAGATTGGCGATGCACGTATCGACCGGTCGGGCGATCTGCCCGAGCAGGTGGCCGACATCAAGCCGGGCTCAACCGTGCCGCTGCAGATCATCCGCCAGGGCAAGCCGACCACACTGACTGTGACCGTGGGCGCCGCCAAGGATGCCAAAGTGGCGTCCAGTGAAAAGGCGGCGCCGGACCAAGGCCGCCTGGGCCTGGCGGTGCGGCCGCTGCAACCGGAAGAGAAGCGCCAGAACGGCCTGCCCGGCGGCCTGGTGGTGATGGACGTGACCGGCCCGTCGGCCAAGGTCGGCATCCAACCGGGCGACGTGATCCTGTCGCTCAACGGCACGCCAGTGTCGTCGGTGCAGGAGCTGCGCACGCTGGTGGACCGCGCCGGCAAGCATGTCGCCCTGCTGGTGCAGCGTGACGACACGAAGATTTTTGTGCCTGTGGATTTGGGCTGACGTAAATCCCGGCGCCGTTATCGGATTAAAAAATAGTCCTCATAGTTATAAAAGGGTTTTCATTCGTAAAATATAGAATTCATGTGGAATTTTTGAAGTGCTGGAAGTAGTGTCTTCAGGATGGCCGGTCTTTTGGACCGGCTATTTTTATCGCCAGCGCGTGAGATTGGCGTACACCATTGGGGGATCTTGCGCTGTTGGCACCATGTGTCTGGGATCGATGTCGACGGCTCACCACCGAGGCACACGTGCTGATTTTCTGCTACTTACCGGCCGCAGTTCCACATAGCGTCGGCCGCCGCAAGGTTGGGTAGGACGACCGTTTCGGCAGGAAACGTGTCCGGCGCATCTGGACTAGCGATTCCAATGAACGGGATGCGAAGTGCTTGTGCTGCCCGTAGTTCAGTCATCGAATCGCCGATGGTTAACGCTTGATGCGGAAGCATTTGATCTCCCACGAGGATGGACAAGAAGGCATCTCGCTTTCCGGTGGGGGCGCCGACGATGCTGTCAAAGTCGTGCGTCAATCCTAGCCGTGCGACGATCGTGTCCAGGTCGCTCTGGCGGGTGCCGCAGATCGGATGCAGCGATTGATGACCATGCCGATTTGCAAGGAATGGTTTTGCTCTAGGAAGCAGGGAGCATGTATGAACGCGCTCCAAGAGCCGTCCACCGAATTTTGCGGCCAGCATCTTGACTCGTGCTTCGTCTGGTTTCCGTCCGAAGATGCCGCTGCGGCAAGCGATCGATGTCCCGTCGAAACAGGTACAGGGTGCGCGCGACCAGTTGAAGCGTCACTACGTTCTCACCAACATGATCGATGCAGGCGGATATCGTGAGGTTTGAACTGAGTCGAGAGCCATCCTCCTCATCCGATTCTGGCTCGAAAGAGGCTACCTGTCGTGTTTGATTCCGATAACTTGGTCGGCACTGAGACGATGCGAAGCTCCAAGGTCAAGCAGGCTTGACGCGCTGATGACCCCTCGCTGCATTGTGGGCGAACCAGACAGGTCCTCACCCCAATCTTAGACATCCTGTGGCCACTTTAGGGCCGGATCGCGTGTGTTTTGAAGTCCCCTTAGGACTTACCCTGACTTTCTCCCAGGATTCAGTTTCCGTTCAGGTTCGTGAACCAAGAATGGCGGCATGAACAGTCATCAACCGAGCCGCGCATGACACCCGCTTTCCGGTCCCGCCTCCTTCAGATGCATCGCTATTCCGGCTTGACGGTTGGGCTCGTGATCCTGCTGATGGCCGTGACAGGGGCATCGATCGCATTCCGTCCAGAACTGGAGCCGGTGTTCAATCGCGAACTGCTGACGGTGCCGACCTGCACGGGCCGCGTGCCGGTCGACACGCTCACAGCCAATGCAGCCGTGCTGCGGCCCATCGCAACGCTCGACTACGTCCGGCTGGTTGCTGGCGAGCCCGACGCACCGCGCATGCCGTCTGCGATGGTCCGGTTCACTGATCAGCATTTCGTCTACCTCAATCCATGTACCGGCGCTGTGCTGGGCGAGCGGGCTCGCTATGGCGGTCTGCTCGGCACCATTGAAAAGATTCACCGCTTCCGCTTCATGAAGAACGGCAGCCTCATCACCGGGACAAGCGCGATGGTGTTTGGCGTGCTGCTGGTCTGTGGTGGCGCGATGTTGTGGTGGCCGCGCAGTGGCTGGCGGGATGCGTTCTCGCTCAGGTCCGGAACGACGCGCGCGGTGTCGACATATCGCCTGCATCGGACGGCGGGCATCTATGGCAGTCTGATCCTGCTGTCGATGGTGCTGAGCGGCCTGCCGCAGGCGTTCGACTGGTATGCGCATGGTCTGTACACGCTCGTTGGTTCACCTACACCCGCCAAGCCGCCAAAGTCGGAGGTGCCCGCGACCGGCGCAACGCACCTGCCGCTTGAGCGGTTCTGGCAGACAGCGCTGTCGCTTTCGCCCCAGCCGCGCGATGCGCTGATGCACATTCCGGAAAAGCCGCGTGCGCCGGTCGAGATGTACCTGATCGACCGCGATGCGCCGCACGCAAACGCACGCACGATGCTGTACCTGGATGCGTATACGGGGAAGGTGCTGAAGTACGTTCCTTACGCGCAAAGCAGTCTGGGGCACAAGCTCTACTTTTGGCTGCTGTCGTGGCACACCGGCCTGGTCGGCGGCGTGTTCGGTAAATTGCTCCTCATGTTCGGTGCGCTTTGCGTGCCCGTGCTGGCTTACACCGGTATCTGCAACACCCTGCGTCGGATGCGGCGCAGTACGTCGAACCGCTCACGCCTGGTGGTACGTGTTGCGAAGAAGATGAAGGAAGCGGATGCCGTCTGCGCATTCGAGCTGGTGCACCCGGCCGGGAAAAAGCTGCCGCAGTTCTCTGCAGGTGCGCATATCGATGTGCACTTGAGCAACGGTATGGTGCGCCAGTACTCGCTGTGCAATGACCCGCAGGAGCAGCACCGTTATGTGATTGCAGTACTGCGGACCGATCCTTCGCGCGGCGGATCGATTGCGATGCACGAGCACGTTCGCGAAGGGGACTTGCTGGAGATCGGCAGGCCCAGCAACCGCTTTGCGCTGGACGAGTCCGCGCCGCATTCGCTGCTGCTTGCGGGTGGCATCGGTATCACGCCCATCGTGTGCATGGCGGAGCGGCTGTCGCGCCGCGCGGCGGAATTCGAAATGCACTACTGCGCGCGCTCGCGGCCCCGGGCGGCCTTTCTGCAGCGGCTTGCGCAGGCACCGTTTGCACGCCGGGTGACGTGTTACTTCAGCGATGCTGGTCCGCTGCCCCGGATCAATGTCGAACAGGTGCTCGACAGGCAGCCGGCCGGTACGCACGTGTATGTGTGCGGACCGTCGGGTTTCGTTCATGCGGTACTGACCGCTGCACGGCAACGTGGCTGGCCGGAGCGGCAACTGCACTGCGAACGCTTCGGGCCCATTCTGGGCAGGCCCTCCACCACGCATGCCTTTGATGTGCAGCTCGCCAGCACCGGCAAGGTCTACCGGGTGCCCCAGCACATGACGGTCACCGCGTTACTGGCCGAGCACGGCGTGAAGATTCCGACCTCTTGCGAGGCGGGCGTCTGCGGCACGTGTGTCACGCGGGTGATTGCCGGAGAGGTGGAACATCTCGATTGCGTGCTCACGGACGCGCAGCGGCAGAGGAGCGGGCACTTCACGCCGTGCTGCTCGCGCGCCAAGGGCGAGCTTCTTGTGCTGGACATCTGACCGCCTCGGGGATGCCCGCACCACGCGGGCCGCAGTTTCTTGTTTTCTTACGATGTCGTCCTGACGGAATACTCATGGCACTCAACTCGATTCGAGCAATCGCGCGCACCGTCGGAGCTGTCGCCGCGCTGATGGGGGCACTTCATGCCGGCGTTTCCGGTGCGGCGGAGCCTGCCGCCAGCGAGGCGCAGTCACTGATCATCACCTACCAGACCACTCCCGCGAACCGGCCGGCGCTTCGTCGGGCGATGGAGCAGTCGACCGCGCTCGAGCTTGCGCGCTGGAAGCGGGACGGACGGATCAAGCAGTACAACCTGCTCTTCAATCGCTACGCCGATTCGGACAACTGGGATGCCTTGGCCGTGCTGACATTCGCTACACCGGACGACCTGTATCGCTGGCGAGACATCGAGCGGACACGACCAGCGGGCCTTCCGAAGGAGGCGGCGACGGTCACGACCTCGATCCACACAACACCGGTCGATATGAAGCGGCTGGCATCGTTGGATGGCAAGTCTGCGCATGCGGTGTACGTGGTCATCCCCTACAAGACGCTGGTGTCGGAGCCCGACTATGAGAAGTACGCAGACGGCTATGTCATTCCGCAGTTCAAGGGATGGATGGAAGAGGGCGTGCTGCAGGGGTATTCGCTCTATACGAGCCGGTTCCCGGCCGGACGCCCGTGGAACGCGATGGTGGTGCTGCAATACAAGGACGAAGCCGCGTTGAGCGCGCGTGAGGCGGTCGTCGCGAAAGTGCGCGCGCGGCTGAAGGCCAACCCGGAATGGAAGGCGATCAGCGACGGCAAGAAAGACGTGCGTACGGAGTTGCAGGTGGTGGTCGCCGATCGTCTCGCCGTGAACCATGAATAACGCGCTGTTGAGGATTCTCCAATGAAAACCAGAATCGTTGCCCTGACGTTCCTTGGCCTGCTTGCGGGCCGCGCGCTGGCTGCCGAGCCGGCTTTTTCTGATGCCGTTGCTGTGCCGGAGCGCATTGTCCTGCTGGTTGACGAGATCAAGGCGATCCGCAATTTCCCCGTGGTTCTGGCCGAACGCCTCGGCTATCTGAACGATGGACGGACCACCGTGACCGTCATGAACATCCGTGACGACGTATCGACCGCCGAGATGCTTAACGATGGCCGCGTTGACGCCGTGATGGCGTACTACCACCACAACGTGGTCAACCAGTCGCGCGGCATCGCTACCGAGGCGGTGGTCACGCTGGGTGTCACGCCTGGCGCCAAGGTGCTGGTGGCCAACCAAGCAAAAGAGAAGTACCGCAGCGTAGCCGACCTCAAGGGCGCGCGCTTTATTGCCGGCGGGGCTGGCTCGTCGAAGAGCACGCTGGCCAACGCACTGGTGCTGGCAGGCGGACACGGCATCGGCGATTACACGCGTCTCGGGACGGACGGGAAGGAGAAGAACATCGAAGCGCTGCGCGACGGGCGGGCAGAGTTCGTTGTCGCCCCTACCCCCGACGGAGATGCCTATGAGTCGAAAGGCGTTGCCACCGTGTTTGCCGACCTGACCACGGTTGACGGCACGCGCCGGAATCTGGGCGCGCTGTTCCCGTCGAGCACGGTGTACATGTCGAGCGCGCGCGTGCAGGCGCATCCGGAAATCGCTCGACATCTGGCGCGGGCATTTGTTCGTACGCTGCGCTACATCAACACCCATACGCCTGAAGAGATCCTGGCGGTCATCCCGAAGGAGATCAGCGGGAAGGATCGTGCCGCCTATCTGACGGTGCTCAAGCAAGAGATTCCGATGTTCGCCAACGATGGACGCATGCCGGAAGACGGTGCCGAGAAGGAATGGCGCACCCTGGCGGCAGCCAACCCGAGCTACGGATCGGTGAAGATCGACCGGACCTATACCAACGCATTCGTTGACGAAGCGCTCAAGACCCTGCGCTGATGCGTGCTGTGCTCCGCGAACACTGCGAGGAAGTAAGCGATGCCGTTATCGCGCGCTGTGCGCGCCGCCGGGCTCGCTGCCGTGCTGGGTTTGTCCGCATGGTCGGCCCATGCCGCACTTCCTGATGAAATCCAGGTGTACACCGGCGACATCAATGCGCCGGGCGAACTGGGCTTGGAGTTGCATCTCAACACCACCCCCAGCGGTATCGGGGAACGGTCGTATCAGGGCGAGGTCACGACGCCGCAGGGCTGGCGCACAACCGCCGAGTTCTCCTATGGCTTGACACCGTCAATCGAGCTTGGGCTGTACGGTCCGACCACACTCACGCGGGACAACACCTTCTACGTCACCAGCCCCAAGGTGCGCATGAAGTGGATGCCAGTGCGGACGGAGGACGGCGTTGGCCGCTTCGCTGGTATCAACGTTGAGCTTGCCCACGTCGTATCCCGGTTCGAACAGTCTCAGCAGGCGGGGGAGTTACGCCCCATCTATGGCTATCAGAACGAACAATGGTTGTGGGCCTCAACCCCGTGCTCGATTGGAACCTGAGCGGGCCCGATCGCAGCGGTGTTCCCGAAGCGGTGCCTGCCTTCAAGGTTGCCCGTACGGTGGCGCCCGGTGTGCGCACCGGGCTGGAGTACTACGCGGGCTTGGGTCGCATTAACCATCTTGCGCCGTTGCGCGAGCAGCAGCACACCGTCTTCCTTGCATTCGACGTGGATCGCAAACCGTTCGTTTTCAATCTCGGCATCGGCCGCGGCCTGACGCGTGCTACGGACCGCTGGACGATCAAGTGGATTTTCGAGATTCCGTTTCATTGAGCAGGGCCACATCTGGGACGCATGCGAGTGACGGTATGTCGAATTCTGGTGCGCAAGTTTCTTCCTGCAGACTTATGTCACGCATGGATGGGCAGTTTTCGTGCCCTGCGCGTGTTTGGTATCGTCGGAATCGTTGTGGGAAATCGTTCTCTACGTACCAGTCCTGATTGCAATCAGCTGATAAGCAAGCATCATCTGGAGTTGAGGCGCTGCGTCCGCTTGTGGTGCGCGAAATGCCAGATGGAACTAGCCGAGGATGTGTATGAAGGCACTGATTGTTGAAGATCAAGATCGGTTAGGCCGGTTCCTTCAGCAGGGGCTGACGGAGTGCTCATACACCGTCACGCTGGCCCGGACCTGCGCAGCCGCGACCGATGCCATCGTTGAGTCTGCTTACGATGTCGTGATCCTCGATCTGGGGTTGCCGGACGGCGATGGTCTTGATCTGCTCCGTACTTGGCGCAAGGGCGGGTTCCAAGAGCCGGTGCTGATCCTGAGCGCACGTGATGGCGTACAGGACCGCGTGAAAGGGCTGGATATCGGTGCCGACGATTACCTCGCCAAGCCATTCAGTCTGGAAGAACTGCTTGCGCGCGTGCGATCGCTGGTCCGCCGCCATGCCGCCGTCAAGCAGGTGGTGCTCGAACATGCCGGCATCTGCCTTGATCTGCTCAGCCATACCGTTACCCTCAACGGCAAGGCGGTCGACCTGACCAGCCGGGAGTACGCGCTGCTCGAAGTCTTCATGCAGAACCAGGGGCGGATCCTGCCTCGCACGCTGATCTCAGAAAAGATCTGGTCGGCGCACTACGACGTTGATACCAATCTGCTGGATGTCTACATGAGCCGGCTGCGTGCCAAGCTCGAAGTACCGGGCAAGCCGCTTTTCAAGACCGTGCGCGGAGTCGGATACCAGCTCCTTTGACCCTGCCCTGGGGGCGCGCCGGCGGCGCCGATTGCATGAAATCAGTCCGGCGCAGACAGCTGCCGCAGTTCTTCGGCACGCTCGCGGGCATTGCTTGCAGCCGCGGTTGCGGATACCGCGAAAGTCGCACCACAGCGATGATGCATCCCACTTGGCGGTTCCTCTTGCGGACGGAGATTGCATGCATGGAGTTGTCTTCCATCCCCGTCCGTCCGCTCGCGGCGCTTCCGTTGTGGTCAACGGCTGCGCCGGGGCGAATACGGTCGTGTCTTCTTAGTCGAGCTTCTTCAACTCCTCCTTCACCACTTCCGGCTGAAGCGGAATGAAGACGCGTTCGTTGGCCACCGCCTGCTGGCCTTCCTCGCTCAGCACGAGCTTGAGGAACTCCTTGACCTTCGGTTCAAGCGGCTTGCCGGGGACCTTGTTGACGTAGATGTAGACGTAGCGGCTGAACGGATACTTGTGCGCATAGACGCTCTCCACCGTCGGCGCATAGCAGGTGCCGCCTTGCGTGGAAGAGAGCTTCAGGACCTTCACGTTGGGCGTGACGTTTGCCATCAGCGCGTAGGTCAGGCCCCCCGGGTGCGTGGCCATATCCTCAGCCGCGACGGTGAACGCGTGCGTGAAGCCCTTGCCTTTGACGAACTGGATGTTGTCCTTGTATTCGCCGCCGTGCATCGCCACTTCTTTGAAGTACTGCTCGATGCCGTTGACTGGCTTCAGGCCGTAGAGATGAATCGGGCGTGAAGCCCAATCCCCCGTAGCGCCGAGATCGCCCCAGGTGTTGACTTCCTTGTAGCCGAGCTTGCGCGTCTTCGAGTAGATGGCATCGAGTTGCGGCAGGCTCAGGCAATCGATCGGGTTGTCCTTGTCGACGAGGATGATGCTGGCCGCGGTCTTGCCCAGCGAGCCGACGCTGCCCGTGGCGACTTTGATCTCGAGCGGCTCATAGCCGAACTTGTCGACGAAGGCCTTGCGCTCGGCCGGAAACATTTCGCGGCCGACGGGCGCAAGGTCTCCCTTGCCCGAGACCAGGCCTGGTGCGCCGGCTCCGGAAGCACGCAGGTCCATCGTGAGCGACAGGCGCGGATACTGCTTGCGATAGATCTTGGTCCACTCCATCACCATCTCGTCCATGATGTCGGCGCCGACGATATTCAGCTCCTCTTCGGGTTTGCTTTCGACCGGGCCCGGATTCCATTTCGGAATCGACGGGTCGGCCTTCAGCGAATGCTCCGGCGCTGCGTACTTCAGTGCATGGGCGGGTACGGAACTCAGCGCGCAGATTGCGGCTGCGATACTGACGGCCAGGGTGGCTGTCCTTGTCATGGATGTCTCCTAGTTTGGGTGTCGACGCTCGGTTGGGCGTGATCGTCTCTACCTTAGGTGCCGCACCCGAATGCAGGATGAATGTGACCTGAAAGTTCGTTCAGGATTGGCTCTGGCAAACGTGAAACGTGCGCACGTCTGCCACGGGGCCCCGATTACATGTCGAACTTGACGTTGAACTTGATGGTGCGGTCCATGCCGATGCCGTAGGTGCCGGTCGTCACGGAGTTCCAGTAACGCTTGTTGGCGAGGTTGTCGATCGCGAGCTGGAATGTGGTGCGGCGCCCCTGAATGCGGGTGGTGTAGCTGGCACCGATGTTGTAGAGGCTGTAGCCCGGGATATAGCCCTGGTCCTGCGCGTTGACGGGCCGCTTGGAGATCAATGCAACGCCGCCGCGCAACGTCAGCCCAGGCACCGCAGCAGGGCTGTACGACACGCCAAGGTTGCCGGTCCAGTCCGGTGTGTTCTCCGGTGTCATGCCGTTGATCAGGGGCTGGTTCGGGGCCTCCTGTCGAGCTTTCAGACGCAGCACCGCAGCGTGGATGCGCCAGGCGCGGTTGATCTCATAGGTTGCCGTGGCCTCGACACCCTTGTAAGACAGGTCGCCGCTGTAGCCAAAAATGTTGGTGACCGGGTCGGTCACCGCATTACCGCGCGTGATCTCGAAATACGACGCACTAACCGACAGCCCCTTAAAGAACGAATCGCGGATGCCGAATTCCTTCTGCTTCGAGATGGCCGGTGCCAGGATCACGTTCGCGTTTGCAGCATTCGCGGGCGCTGTGCCGCCAGCTTCGAGCCCCTGCATGTAGCTGGCGAACAGCGTGGTGGTGGGCAGCACGTCGAACAGCACGCCATACGCAGGCGAGAACACATGGTTCTGCGACGTGACGGAGCCGGATTCCTCCGTGTCGAGCACCTGGCGCGCCCCCACCAGCAGCTTCAGGCGCTTGGTGAGTGCGATCGTGTCATAGGCGTACACCGCTGCGTCGGTGCTCGTCTGCGACGGGCTGGTCACCCCGGGCTTGGTGTAGACCGGTGGGTTCAGGACGATCGGGTCGAAGATGTTCTGGCGCTGTGGCAGCGTCATGTTCTGCACGTCGGCGGCCAGCGAATAGCGCGACGTGCGCGAGACGCCCAGGGTGAGATCGTGCGTGATGGGCCCGGTCGCAAAATGGCCCAGCACTTCGGTGCGGATGAAGGTATTGCGATATTCGTTGGTGACCGGCTGCACGTTCACCAGGCCGTTGGCGCCGGTGTTCAGATCGTAGCCGGAGATGCGCACGGTGGTGCGGTGGCGGTGCGAGCCCGAATAGCCGAGTTGGGTGAAGACCTTCCAGTCGTCGCTGATCTGGTAGTCGGCGCGGCCCTGCCAGTTGAAGGTTTCAGGGGTGTACAAGTCCCACCGGCCAGAGAGCAGGTTGCGCGGGTCCGGCACGCGCGTGATCGGTATGACGCCATTGACGGCTGGCTTGAGCGAGATGCCGGCCTGCTCAGGTACCTCGCGGCGGTAGTACTCGAAGTCGCTCTGGAAGGTGAGCCGCGAGGTGGCCTTCAGATCCAGGCCGAGGCTGACGAATTCGCCGTTGCCGCCCAGATCGTGGACGCCGTTCTCGTAGTGCGTGGCTGAGGCGTTCAGCCGCACGCCAAGCTGCTTCTGTGGGCCGTAGCGCCGACCAATGTCGACGCTGCCGCCGTACTGCCCGAACGTGTTGCCCGCCAGGCCGAACGTGGTGACATCTTGCTCGCCCGCGCGCTTGGTGACGAAGTTGATGATGCCGGCCGGGCTGGCGATCCCGAACATCAGCGCGTTGGCGCCCTTGAGCGTTTCAACGCGCTCCTTGTTCTCGATCGGGTTGGTGATGACGCCTGTGATCGGCAGGCCGCCGTCCAGGCGGTAATTAGAGAACAGGTTGAGCTTGATGCCGCGAATGGCGAAGGCATCATTGGCGCTGCCCGCCGAGTTGGTGGACACCACGCCGGCCACGTTCTTGATCGCCTCCGTATAGCCTTCCTGCGTCTGGCTCAGTGCGTGGCCGGAAGACACCTCCTTGGTCATCGGCAGGCTCTGCTCGTTGGCCAGCTCGGGCTTGTTGTATTCCTTGATGGCGTCGCTGCGCGGCGCCACGCCCGCGGCCGCGTACGGCGCATCGAGCCCGGACGCGATCGAAATGCGGCTGCGCAAACGGTCGGCGATGCGCTCGGCCTGCGTGCGTAACGCCTCCGGATCCGTGCGGGAGGAATACGGAAACACCACAGCCAGGACACCGATCGTGGTGCCCACCGCGTCCTTGACCGGCACCTTCCATTCATAGCGGGCGCCACGTGCATCGACGGCCCCGTGGGGTGTTCCGCTTTCAATGACGGCCAGGTCACCGGGCTCTGCTGCTTTGCCGTATCGGCCAATGTTGGACGCGATGATGGGATAGCCCGCAACCTTCGCCGTACGCGCGTGCAGCGCCAGAACCTCCACGCCGGGATACTGCTCAAGCGCGTCGTCGATCAGGAACTGCGCATAGGACTCGGTGGGGATGCGTTCGTCGAGCTGCATCGGCGCCGTCAGGCTCTCCGGATCGAGAATGCGGCGGCTAAGGTCATTGCGGTATTGCGCGGCCTGATGCAGCAGGGCGTCTTCATCGGTACCGGGCACATAAGGGAAGGTCAGCTCCGCAATGCCAATGGGCCGCCGGGCGATGTCGAACAGCGGCAGGGTCACCTCGACGTTTTGGTCGCCCTTGCGGTTGATCTCGACCATTGCCCGTCCAGTGCGGAACACGGCCACGTCTTCCGGGCTGGAGGGGGTGCCCACAAGTGCGGGCGTTCTCGAAGCCACGATCGTGCTCTGCCCGCCTGGCAGTGCGGCGTGCAACTCGATGCCGACCAGTTCCGCATGCCGTCGTGCGTAACTGTCGACGAGATACTGCGCATAGGATTGCACCCCGCCCTTGCGATCGACCTGGCTGTCCCGCGCACTCGGCGTTTGTGCATCTGCAGCCAGCGCCCGCATTTGCGGGATCGCCAACAGGATCGCCAGGGCCAGGGTTGTCTTGGCCAGTTTCATATTGTCTCCACCTTTATTGTTGCCCGGCCTGTCATGTCGGCCTGGTGCGTGTTGGTACTGCCCGACCGATGCCGTCGCGGGCATCGGCCTGTGTCAGCAGGTCCGTGGCGTGGTCAGTTGGCGCGGCCCTCCACCAATGCCCGCGCCGTGCTCACCTGTGATGCTCGTAGCGGCACATAGCGTGCATGGTCGAGTACCACCTGCTGCCCCTCGCGGCTGAGTACGAACTTCAGGAACTCCTCCAGTGCCGGGGGCAGCGGCTTGCCCGGGGTCTTGTTGGTGTTGAAGTAGGTCAGGCGGCTCAACGGATACGTAGCCAGGGCAACGTTCTCATAAGTCGGGGCCTGCGGTGTGTCGCCAGCCTTCTCGACCAGTGGCACGAGCTTGACGGGCGCATCCATGTAGGCCATGCCCGAATACCCAATGGCGTACCGGTCGGTAGCGACGTCCTTGGCCATCGGGAACACGAGCTTCTCGAACTTGATGCCATCGCGCCATTCGCCGCGCTTGCCGTCCGCGCTCAGCACCCGCTGGCGCACGAACTCCTCAAAGCCGTTCCAGGGGCGGATGCCGTACAGGTTGATCGGCTTGTCGGCCCACTCGCCGGTCAGGCCCAGGTCGCCCCACTTGGTAATGGCGGCACCCCCACGGGCATGCGTGGACGAGTACATCTGGTCGAGCTGCTGGAAGGTGATCTGCTCGATCGGATTGTCCTTGTTGACGAAGAAGGCGACGGTGTCGAGTGCGCCGAAGTGCCGGTACGAACCGCCCGAGATCGGCACGCTCAACGGGTCGTAGCCGAACTTGGCCTTGAACTTGCTGATGTCATCGGGCTTCAACTCGCGCGAGACGAAGACGAAATCCAGGTCGCCCTTGATCAGCTCGATGGCCCCCAGGCTGCCCGCATACGGTGGCGAGATCGACAGGTTGACTTCCGGGTAGTAGGCCTTGAACTTCTCCATCCACTTCTGAGCGAGGACCACCAGCACGTCGGACGCCGCGCCCTTGAAGGTGCCGCTGATCTTGATGTCGCGCCGCGGCTGATAGGGCGGGAGCTGCGTATCCAGCGTGGGCTGCAGGACTTCCGGCGCCGGCAGGTCTCGGCCGTGCTCCACGCCGGCCTTGGCCTGTGCTTCGGTCTGCGGCGTGTTCGTCGGGGTCGTTGGCGTGACCCACATCAGCATGGCCGTCGCGCTCGACTGTGCCTGCGCGTGGGCCGGCGCCAGCATCGCCAGCGATGCGGCGGCAGCCAGCGCCGTGGCGGCTAGCGTGATGGATCGGTGCATGGCGGTTATCTCCTCTCGTGTTGTCGTTCTATGCCGGTTCGTGTTCGCCTTCCAGCCTATTCGAGCTTGGCAAGCTCTTCCTTCACCTCTTGCGCGGTCAGGGGGTAGTAGCCGGAGTACAGGATGGGCTCCTGACCTTGGCGACTGAGCACGTAGCGCAGGAACTCCTTGATCGCCGCAGGCACCGGCTCGCCCGGGTTGCGTCGCAGGCGGACGTACATGTAGCGCGTCAGCGGGTAGCGGCCATTCGATGCAGTCTCGTGCGTTCCGTTGATGGCGGGGCTGTCGGCGTCCCGGGCTATCGGAACGGGCTTCACCCCCGGCCCGCCGTCTTCGAAACCGCCGAAGCCCATTGCTCCCGTGTCGGCCGCGATGGCTTTTGCGGTGTCGACCACGGACGCCTCGTGCACGGTGTTGCTCCACGCGCCACCCTTGAGCGCCATGATCTGCATCGACATGGCGTTTGGCGTGACGAGGGGCGGTACGTCGAGCGTGATCGGGCGATCGGCCCATTCGCCCGTCAGGCCGAGCTGGCCCCAGCGCGTGATGGTGGGCGATTGGCCGAAAATCGCGGCCAGCTGCTGCAGCGTGAGCCGCTCGATCGGGTTGACCGCATTGACGAACACCGCCTGCGCCGTGGTGCGCTGCTGGGTGTCGAACCCACCCCGCGCGACGCGGATCTCGAAGGGTTCGCGCCCGGCATTCAGTTGGGCGAACGATGCCGCCTCGTCGGGCCAGAGTTCGCGCCCCATGGGGGCCAGATCGGTTTCGCCGGCCATCAGCGCATGGAAGCCGTTCAGTGTGCCGAGGTGCTCCCAGCGGTCACCTTTGCGAACGCCGGGCTGCAGCGCGTGAAAGTCGTGCATCCAGCGCTCCATCAACGATTTCATGCCGTCGCTGCCGACGCTGCGGATCTCGCCCTTGACCGGCGCACCCGCAACGTAGCGGGGCAGCGCGGGGTCGAGCGTGGCGCGATAGCCATCGAGCCTGGGCAGTTCTTGCGCGATCTGGTTGGCGGGCAACGGTGCAAAGCCGCGCTGGCGTGCGGCGATCTGCTGCCCCTCGGGGCTCAACGCAAACGTAGCGAAATCCTTCACCGCCGGTGGCAGCGGCGCGTCGGGCCGCTTGTTGAACGCCAGGTAGACGGGTTTGCCGTTGCGTTGGGCCACCTGCACGAGCATCGGCGTCTTCATCATGTCGCCGGCGAACTGGTGCGCGTAGGGCGCGAGCTCGGCCGGTAGCGGCGGGCGCGTCATCGGGGCGACGTCCGCGAGTTCAAACATCAGCGCGCCGATTGCCGCGGCATCGCCCACATGCTGCCAGCGCGGGCCCCGGTTGAAGCCGGGCTGCCGCTGGAGCAATGCCTGCAGCCACGCGTCCATCAGCGGGCCCATCTCCCGGCTGCCGATGCTGGACAGCGCCGTGGTGCCGGTGCCCGGTTGTGCGGGCACAGCAGCGGTCGCGCAGGCCGCACCGGTCAGCAGCGTGGCCGCCAGCAGCGGGGCGAACGCCTTCCTGAGCTTGAGCATCACGGGTCGATCTCCTCTAGCGCCGGTGTTGCCGCAATGCGCGTCTGCAGTTCGTCGCGCAGCGCAAGGGCATGGGTTGTGAGGGTTTTCGTGTCCTGACCGCTGCCAAAGGCGTAACCGACGTTGAGTGTCCCGACGGCGATGCCGCTGCGGTTGCGGATCGGGAGGTCGACGCCGAAGCGCTTGCCGTTGGAATACACGCCGGTGATGGGAGCGGTGGTGTCGAGCACCTTCATGTCATCTGCATCGGCTTTCTTGCCATGGCGCCCGAAGGTAGAGCCCAGCAGGACAAGCTCGCCTTTGGGCTGCACCTTTGCACGCAGGGCCAGCACCGTCACTTCGGGGTGGCGCTGGAGGGCTTCCTCCACCAGCGTCTGCGCCCTGGATTTGGTGGTCACCAGCGGCGCGAACGGGTAGGGGTCCATCAGGTTCGTCAGGCTGAGGATGCGTCGAGACAGCGCATCGCGGATAACGCCGGCGATGCGCTCGAACTCCGCGTGGTTGCCGCCGACCGGATACCGCCAGACCAGGCCCAGGCTGCCGATGGTCTGCCCGCCCACGTCGTGCAGCGGCAGTTCGATCTCGATGCGCTTGTTGCCCTGGTCCATGGCTATGCGGTTCTTGCCGGTGGCGATCACGTCGAGATCATCGGCATCGGCAGCCTTGCCGATGCGGCCGATGTTAGAGGCAATGATGACGTTGTCCGCCGCGTTGGGCGGGGTCACGTGCATCACGACGGCCCGGAGGTCGGGATGCTGTGCGACGGTGCGGTCAACGAGTTCCTGGGCGTAACTCTTGACGGGAAACGCTGCCGGAACCTGGGCTTGCACAACCGATGCGGCAACGAGTGCCACGGCGGCGATGGCGCATTTTGGTACCCGCTTGGCCAATGCCTGGGCGCTTGTCTTGTGGGTCATCATGATGAAGTGTTCGGGTGGGGCACCGACCGGGAACGAGAGGGAAAGGGTTCGCCGGTTTCCAGCGAACCCGTGCCGACTCAGTGCGTGTCCTGCAGCGGTGCCGGACGCCATTTGGCCAGGCGCATTTCGACCAGCGTCATCAGGTATTCGGCCGCGAGCGCCACCACCATGATGATGACGATCGCCGCATACATCCCGGCTGCATCGAACGAGCCCTTGGCGATGTTGATCAGCAGGCCGATGCCGTATCGCGCGCCCACGAACTCGCCGACGATGGCACCCACGATGGCAAAGCCGAAGCTGACGTGCAGCGAGGCGAAGATCCAGCTCATAGCCGACGGGATGACCACCGAGCGCGTCAGTTGCCAGCCGCGCGCACCCAGGATCTGCGCATTGGCCAGCAGGTTGCGGTCGGCCTCACGCACGCCCTGGAATGCGTTGGCGAACACCACGAAGAACACCATCACGAACGACAGTGCCACCTTGGAGGTCAGGCCCAAGCCGAAGATCATGATGAAGATTGGCGCCAGCACCACGCGTGGCACTGAGTTGATCACCTTGATGTAGACCGAGAAGACATCGGACAGCATCCGATTTCGTCCCAGCGCGATGCCCGCGATGATGCCGGCGACCGCCCCCGTGATGAAGCCCAGCATGGACTCCTCCATGGTCACCCACAGGTGGTACCACAGCGGGCCGTCGGACGTGCCTTCGGTCAACCAGGTGTAGAGGCGCGCGACGATCTCCGACGGCTTGGAGAAGAAGAACTCATCGATCAGCTTCATCCGGACCAGCACTTCCCACCCGCCCAGAAAGACGATGAGAATGAAGTAGCGCCAGAAGTAGACGGTCTGCCGGCGACGCTTTGCACTGCGCGCGGCGGCGGCTTCAATCTCTGCCGCCGATGGAACGGAGACGCCGACCGGGGGTTTGAGGGTGGCTTGATTGTTCACGCGGCCTCCTTTGCCACGCGCGCTTCCTCTTGCGAGGCCCCGCGCTGCACTTCTTCGCGCAGATCGCTCCAGATCGTGCGCGAGATATCGATGAACTGCTGGTCGTACCGGATCTCGCTCGCCACGCGGGGGCGCGGGATATCGATCGTGTAAACCGATTTGACGGTTGCCGGGCCGGAGGTCAGCACGTAGACCTTGTCGGCCAGCGTGATGGCCTCTTCCAGATCGTGCGTGACGAACACCACCGACGCCTTGGATTGCGACCACAGGCGCAGCAGCTCGTCGTGCATCAGCACACGGGTTTGCACGTCGAGCGCCGAGAAGGGCTCATCCATCAGCAGGATCTGCGGACCGTTGATGAAGGTCTGCGCCAGCGAAACACGCTTGCGCATGCCGCCCGAGAGCTGGTGCGGGAACTTGCTTTCGTGCCCGGACAGATTGACGCGCGCCAGCCATTGGCGCGCGCTGGCGTAGGCCTCATCGCGCGCAACGCCGCGAAACAGCGGGCCTGCGACGACGTTGTCGATCACGCTGCGCCACGGAAACAGCGCGTCAGTCTGGAAGGCGAAGCCGATGCGGCTGTCGATGCCGTCGATCGCGTTGCCGAACAGCCGCACCTCGCCCGCGGAGGGTTTTGCCAGGCCAGTGATGAGGTTGAGTGTGGTGGACTTGCCGCAGCCGGTCGGGCCGACAACGGCAACGAACTCGCCGCGCTCGACGGTCATCGTGAAATCCCGGATCGCCGTCATCGATTTGCCGTCCGGTGTCAGGAAACGGCGACTGACGTTGATCAGCTCGATGGCCGGATTGGAGGTTGCTGCCGTTGGTGCCATTGCTGCGCCCATGATCACTTCACCTTGGTTACGAACTCGGTCGTGTACGTCTTTGCAAGGTCGATCTTCTTGCCCTTCACGTTCGGCGAGAACGCGCTCAGCACCGACAGCACGGTTTCCGGCCCGCCCTTGGGCATCACGCCGTCTGCCGTGAACATGGCCTTGCCGCTTTCCAGCGCCTTGACGTAACCGTCCTTGTCACCCACGTAGAAATCCTTGGGCATCTTTTCGGCAATCTCTGCCGCGCTGTGCGTGTTGATGTAGCGCAGCGTTTTCACGAAGGCGTTGGTGAGTTTCTGCACGGTGGGCTTGTTCTTCTCGACCCAGTCCGTCGGCATATAGAGCGAGGCGGCCGGATAGGTGCCGCCGAGTGCTTCCTTGGTCTTCTCTGCCGTACGCAGGTCGACCAGGACGCGTGCTTCGCCGGTCTTGAGCAGACGCGTGATCGTGGGCTCGGTTGTCATGCCGGCCTGAATCTTGTCCTGCTGCATGGCCATGATGAACGTCGTGCCTGCGCCCACCGGCAGCGAGGTGAACTGTCCGATCGGCACACCGGCCTTGACCATCAGGTACTGCGTCAGGAAATTGGTCGATGAACCCAGGCCGGTCACGCCCATCGTCTTGCCTTTGAGGTCGGCCATGCTCTTGACCTGCGGCAGCTTGCTCGACACCAGCTCGACCTCGCCCGGTGCATGGGCAAGCTGCACGACCGACTCGATGTACTTGCCCTTGGACTGCAGGTCGACGCAGTGGTCGTAGAAACCCACCACGCCCTGCACAGCACCGGCCAGCATCTCATTCTCTGCATCCACGCCGGCGCCTTCGTTGAGCAGCTCGACGTTCAGGCCTTCTTCCTTGAAGTAGCCCAGGCCTTCGGCCAGCTTGGCGGGCAGGTAGATGATCTTCTCGTAGCCGCCCACCATCAGGGTGATCTTGTCGGCCGCCTGTGCGGCAGGAGCTGCGGCCATCATGCCGGCGACGGCGGAACACAGCAGGAGTTTGTCTCGGGTTTTCATCGTTATGCGTCCTAGGTTGCGAGGGATCACGTGGTAGTTGGGTCGTTCCAACCGTGCCCATACACTAGACAGCCAGCCTGTCTCGAACGTGAACTGTTTCTGAAAGCGCGTTCAGGTCACGCCGGATTTCGGGGTGGGTTTTCCCTACATGCCGGTGCTCTGTGAGGGGTGTGCCCGAGCAACCGTGGAGATGACCAGGCGCTAGCAGCGGGCCCGGTGGTTTTGGAGCGAGTGCCGCGCTGGGACCCGTCACGGAGCGGCCGCGTGCAAGGACGCGGATGGCGCGGTATCACTCCAGCGGGATCGATCACTGCTCGCGGCAAACCTTTGCGTCGCAACGGCAGGCCGAAGTGTCGATCCTGGTCCCGCCGCCGGTATCACGCCGCGGGCGCGGCGGGAATCTCGATCACCACACGCAGCCCGCGCCCGACGTCGCGGCTGGTGGCCCAGATCTTTCCCTTGTGCATTGCCACAATGCTGCGGCAGATGGCCAGGCCCAAGCCGCTGCCGCGCTGATCCTGTCCGGGCGAGGGAAGGCGTACGAACCGTTCAAAAATGCGTTCGCATTCCTCGGGTGTCAGGCCGGGGCCTTCGTCCACCAGGCTGATGCGCCAAATGCCGGCCGCCAATGTCGAATCGAGGTACACCACACCGCCCTGGGGGCTCACCCGCAAGGCGTTGGTCAGCAGGTTCAGCAGGACTTGCCGGATGCGGGGGCCATCGATGTTGACCTCACCTTCGCCGCGGTGTGACCAATCGAAGACCTTGCCGCCATGCTCGGCCAGGGCCGAGGCATCCTGGCCGAAGGTGCTCAGGAGCGCGACCGGAGACTGCGGGCGCAGTTCGAGGAGCACGGCGCCGGCATCCGCGCGCGAGAGGAACAGCAGCTCATCGATGATCCGGTTCACGCGGCCGAGCTCCTCCAGGATGACGGCCACCGAATCCATCTGCTGCTGCGTCAGGCCCTCACTGACGAGCAGTCGCTCGGCATGCAGCGCCACCAGCGACATCGGCGTCTTGAGTTCATGCGATGCCTCCGCCGCGAAGCGCCGAATCTCGGCAAACGACATCTCCAGCCGGTCGAACATCTGGTTCAGGAACGCCGACAGCTGTGCGATCTCGTCTTTCACATCACCAACCGGGATGCGTTGGCTGAGGTCGTCGGAGCGGATGCGGTTGGCGGTGGCCTGGATCACGCGCACGGGGTGGAGGATCAGCCGGCTCAGGCCGTAGCCCACCGCAACGCTGATCACCAGCGCGGTGCCAAGCAAGCCAAAGAAGACCAGCCGGTATCCGGCCATCAGATCCTTCACCGGGGCCAGCGGCGTGGCCACGATGACATCGAACGGCGCGAGCTGGAACTCACTGACCCGCACCTCGCCAATCGTGCTCATGTTGATCGAATACGCACGCTCCCCCGCAATGTCGGGAATCGACTGCCCATGCAGGTTGCGCGACTTGAAGAACCGGTTCGCCATCGACGCATGCATGTCGATATAGAACAGCGACGACGCTGACTCCGTGGCCTGGCGGATGCGATCGTCGATCTCCGGCGGCGTCAGCTTGGCGTAGTCCCGGCCGAGGGTGGCCTTGAGGTGCTTGAACTGCGCCTCGTTGAGTTCATCGAGTTGCCGGACGAGATAGCGGTCGAGCAAGAAATGGCCCGCGATGAAGAGGCAAGCGAGCGTTGCCGTGACGGTAATGGCATACCAAAGGGTGATGCGGCTACCGATCGACTTCATGCGGGGTGCTCCAGTCTTATAGCGCGGAAGATCGTTCGCGTTTGGTTGCGCGATCGCGTTCCCGTTGATGCTATTCGATCCGGCGCCAGCCTGGCTGAATGAATTTTAAGGATCACTACAGGAAGCGTACAGAGTCCCCCCCTAGACTGGGCTCACGCTTCCACAGATCGGATGCGACCAACGACATCTCAAGAACGGAGACACCCATGAACAAGTTTTTCAAGCTGGCGCTGGCAACGGCACTGACCGGCATGGCCGCTTTGAGCAGTGCGCCCTCCTGGGCGGACAAGAACTGGACACCGCCGTCCCACAAGATCTACGGCCAGAAGCTGTCTGACGAGACGATGTCCAAGCATCCGGAACTGCTGAGCATCACGCTGCATGGCACGCCGCCGGGCCAGACCGACATCTTCACGATGTTTGCGGGTTCCTACCCAGAGCGTATCGGCAATGCGGACGACCCGGATGACATCGACGTGATCAAGAAGGGCATCACCATTGTCGACCCGCGCTGGAACCGCACCAAGGACAACCCGAAGAAGTTCGTCGTGCTGATGCCCATGCGCGATGCCAAAGGCAACAACATCGGCCTCGTGGTCTACGCGTTCAAGAATCCGCCGGCCAACCCGAACACCAGCAGCCAGGAAATGGCGTACCTGAAGAAGTCGAACGCGCTGCGGGATGCACTGGCCAAGAAGATCCCAAGCTACGACGCCTTGTTCGAGCAGGCCAACTGAAGCGGTGCGCCGCATATGTGAAGGGTGAAGACTCCCATGAAAGTGAACATTCGCACGGTCGCCACCGCCGTGGCGCTCGCAGCATCGACGCTGCTGTCCAACGTTGCCTTGGCGGGCGAGCCTTTGCACCTGCTCAGCCGCACGGATCTGCCCGGGTACGACGGTGATTTCGATCACTTCGGTGCGGACATCAAAGGCAACCGGCTGTTTCTGGCCGGCGAAGACGGCGGAACCTTGGAGGTCTTCGATCTGCGCAGCGGCGCACACCTAAAGACCGTCAAAGGCATGGAGACGCCGCACGCCATCCACTATGAGCCGAAGACCAATCGGCTGTTTGTCAGCAACAGCGGCGCCACCCTGAGCAAGGTGCTCGACGGCAAGAGCTACGCAGTGATCGGCACGATCCAGCTGACGCCGGGCGCTGACGTGATGAGCTACGACCCCTCGTTGCGCCGGTTGTGGTTTGTCACCGGTGGGAAGAACGCGCCTACCAAGATGGCCAAGACCCTGGTGACGCGGGTGGATGTTGACTCGGGCAAGACACTGGGCGAAACCACGTTTGATACCGACTTTACGGAAGGCATCGTGGCCGAGCAGGCCGGATCGCGCGTGTTCGTCAATGTTGCCGGCAAGGGCGAGATTGCCGTGCTCGACAAGAGAACGGGGCAACTGCTGAACACTTGGCAGATCAAGGAAGGGAAGGACAACTCGCAGATCGATCTGGACGAGACGAACAAGCGCTTGTTCGTGATCACCCGCAAGCCGTTCAAGCTCGTGGTCATCAATACGGAGACCGGGCAATCGGTGGCGAGCTTCGATGCGCCGGGCCGCACCAACGGCATGATGTTCGACGCAAAGAACCGCCGCATCTACGCAGCCGGCGACGACTACATTGCCGTGTTCCGTCAGCGCGATGCCGACCACTATGACGAGATCGCGCGGGTGCCTTCGGAAAAGGGCGCAAAGACGGCGTTCCTGGTACCCGAACTCCACCGGCTGTACGTGGCCGTTGGCGGTTCGGCGGACACCAAGGCCGGACTGCTGCGTTACGACGTGCTGCCCGGCAACGCGAAGTAGCGCTGCAGCGTCGGGCGCATCCCTGTGCGACCTGCGTGTCGCCGGGGCGCGCTGCGCCTGCCGCGCCCTTCTCGCACGCTCTCTAACCCTGGGCAATGCTGCTGCGTACGGCACGAGCGTTGTCTGGAGCAAGCCGCTGTATGACGCAAGTGCGAACTTCGCCCGCGAGCGCCTGCATTGGCGCCGGCGCTGAGCCGCGCCAGCCGCTCGGCGTTTCGATCGTGGGCGGCCTGCTGCTCTCGCAGCTGATCACGCTGTTCATCGCGCCGGTGCTTTACCTCGGGTTTGACTCGCTTGGCGCGTCGCGCGCGCGTCCGGAGCCCATGTCCGCCATCTCCTCCCAATCCTGAGCGGACGCATTCATTTCCTACTTCACCCATCAAGAGACGCTTATGCATCAGCCATTTTCGAGCAGCGTGAGAGCACGTCTGCGCCGCACAGCGCGCTGGTTGGCACTCATTGCGAGTGCCGCAATCGCCGGGCCCGCTCTGGCGCAAGGCGGCCCGCCTATGGTGACAGACGACCCCGAAACGCCCGGCGATGGCCATTGGGAGGTCAACCTCGGCGCGATCGCAACCCGTACGCACGGGCGCCTGGAGGTGGCCGCACCCGACGCCGACATCAACTACGGCTGGGGCGATCACATCCAGCTCAAGGCCGACATTCCCTGGACGTTTGTCCGTGACGATGGCCAGCGGTGGAAGTCGGGGCTGGGAACCGGCAACTTCGGCGTGAAATGGCGCTTCATTGATCAGGAGCAGGCGGGGTTCTCGGTGTCGACCTATCCGCAGTACAGCCACAGCATGCTCGATGGATCCACGCGGCGCGGCATTGCGAGCGACGGGCACGAGTTCTTCCTGCCGCTTGAGTTGGCAACCGATGTCGGAGGTTTCGGGGTCTCGACCGAGGTTGGCCGCAACTTCGTTTCGGGCGGCGGCGATAGCCAATGGATTGCGGGCATCGTTGCTGGCCACGCCTGCGGTGAAGGGCGCGAGTGCATTGCCGAGGTGCGCAGGACGCAGGCCCCCGGCGTACACCACACGTTGCTGAACCTCGGCATGCACTGGAAGATCAATGACACCTACACGCTGCTGGGCGCGGTCGGCCGCGAGTTCGGAGCGCCCGCCGAAGATGGGCAGCAACTGCTGGTCTATCTGGGCCTGCAGATCACCCGATAACGTGGTCGATGGTGTGCGCGCAACCCGCATGTGGTGAGACGGAGGAGCACGGCATGGATCGCCCTCCGATCGACGACCGGTGGGCATCGATCGATTTGCTGCCCCGCCGGCGAAGCCATGGCGCTTGCGCTATCCGGGGCGCAAACCGCGTCCGCATCGGGTTGCTCGGGCCGGCATCCTGTTTGTGCTCGGCACGGGCGTCCGCTGAAGCCAGTTGCCGGCGGAAAGGCGGGGCAGGACTCAGTTGCTGGCGCCGGCTGCACGAGCGGCAGCGGGCACGCAGCGGGATTGACTGCTCGGCGCTATGTTCGCGCTGATGGCAGCGCCGAGCGTATCGATGGTTCGCGGGTGGCTTAGGGATACGACACCGGCATAACCGGCATTCAACAGGCGTGAAGCAACGGCAGTTCCATGTGAGCGGGAAAGAACGCCCTATGCCTCATCTATGTTTTGCCACTCAGACTGCCCTCGATGGAGGCACCCAACAGGAGGCATGTCTCGTGAATGCGCTCAGATCGTCCCGATTCAAGCGATGGCTTAGCAATGTTCCTAATGTGACTTTCTCATTCTGCGTGCCCAAGAGCCTATCCCCCACCGTCGGAGAAACTACCGCCGTCTTCCTCGCGGTTTGCGCTGGCCTTGGTCAGGTGTAACCCGTTTGGCAATGGCGTCACTACCGGCTGTTGCCCTGATAGTGCAGTAGCGCACGAAGCGCTGCATCCCATGGATCTACTGATTGTCCGCTGTCCTAGTGAGCGTGATCGGTACCCAGAGCACGGATCTATTGACCGACGGCCCTCCGACTCATCCGCACCGCCAGCCTCGAGGGAACACCCATGCGCCATTCTCATTGCTCAATCGCTCGCTCTGTCGCCGTTGCGGCTGCCGCTGTCTTCGTGTCGCTTGGGGCAGGCTGTTCCAAACCGACAGATGCAAACTCTGCGGGCACGGATAGCGCTTTCGCAGCGCGCTCGGCGTCCAAACTCGGAGACCTGACCTCGTTCCGAATCATCGTCGCCGACGCGGCCAACTTCGTGGATGAGGGAAACCTGGCAGCCGCGAAAACGCGAATCAAGGATCTCGAGGTCGCCTGGGACTCGGCTGAAGCCAGCTTGAGGCCCAGAGCACCGGACGATTGGCAACTTCTGGACAAAGCGATTGACCGCGCATTGGCGGCGCTGCTAGCCGACCCTCAGGACTCTACCGATTGCAACGCGGCCATGGAAGTGTTGCTCGAGACCTTGAATTCGCTCAGCAGAAGTTGACCACCAGGCCTTGCTGGCGGGGTGCAGCGATTGAAGAATGGCTCATCCCACGAATGCGCTACGTTTGAGACGCTGCGAGCGATTTCGGCATTTTCGTTCTTTGTTTTGGAACCGCGAATGAAAACTTTGGCGGGTGAGGCGGATTTCTAGCTGCAGCGCAGGCCTACCGGATGAGAAGTTTGACCCGGCAGGCCCAGGGGGCACGTTTGTCAATCAAGGCGTTGCAAGCGCCGGAAATGAGAACCATATTTTTGGCCGATAGTCGCGGCGCTGAGAACATCGCCTCTTCTCGCATAGCCGGTCTTCTTGGGCCGGCTTTTTTGTTCTCGTCTGCGGCGCGTGCCCGTTGAGGACCGCGCCGTTTTTTCATGGGATCAGCGGGTGGAGCAGAGCCGTGCCGTTGCACGGTCCAGTGCAATGCGATGCAGGGAATCGAGCGATTTCTCCTGCGCCACACGGCCGGTTTCGTTCGCCACCTGCACGGGGCAGTCCGCCTGGCCGCGTGCCGTGGCAGCCTCGCGCAAGGCTTGCAGGATGGATTTCTGCAGTTCGTCCAGCTTGGGGCGAATCACCTCCGGCAGGCTCTGCCGCTGCGCGGTGGGCGCGGCTCCAGTCCGGCGCCAGTCGTTCAGCAGGGCGTACTGCACTTCCTTGTTCGCCTCGATCTGGTCTGTGAAGACGTCGCTCACGTCCGCCGCCGCCAGGCCGTAGGCGGTCGCCTGCGACGAGGCGTTGGCGATGACCTTGGCTTCGCGCGCGGGGTCGTAGACCGGCTGGCCGCTGTCCCATTTGCTCAGTGCGACCTGATCCGCGGTAACGAGGCGATCGGCCAGATGGCGGAGCAATGGCGCGAAGGCGCTTTCCTGCGCGTGAGCCGGGGCGACGCAGCTTGCCGCCAACAACAGGGCGCAAGCAATTCGGGGTGTCATCAACGTGTTAAAGGCGTTCTTCATGCTCGGTACCGGCCGATTGCCGCGTGTCATGAGGTTGGGAGCGGCCATCATACCGAAGCGAGAAGTGTCCGGCGTGCGCAGCGTTGTTCCGATGCGCGCCGCTAGGCCATTTGCACGTGCTGTCTGCCATAAACCCAGGTATCATGCGGGCTGCGCGCCGTTTTTGTCTGCAAAGCCTGCGGCGGCGCGGCTAGCTGAGCATACGACGATGGATTTCTACCCCGATCTGGAAGGTTTGCCGCTGTTTGCCAAACCCGCTTTCGGCTGGGAGGAACCGGCGTCGGCATCGTCCGCCGAAAACTTCCCGACCAAACCCCGCCGCTTGCGCCGATGGCGCGGCCCAATCACGCATTGGGAACGCGGCTACCGCTCCCACTATTACCGCGACAAGCGTGGCAAGAAGCTCGGTGAAATCCACCTGAGCCCCCGCGGTCAGGCGCCGCTGCTTTACCGCTGGCTGGCCGGCACGCTCTCGGGCATCGAGGGGTCGCTCACGCACGCACGCATGCGGGTGGAGGAGGCAATCGGGTTTGGGATGCGGCAGATGGCGCTGTTCTGAGCGGGCGGCCCGGCGTGTTGCTGGGCACGGCCGATGCGTCAACCTTGGGTTCACCACGACGAGGAGAACCCCCATGCCGACCATCGTCCGCATCTTCACAGACCATGCTGCTGCTGAAGCAGCTCGCCAAGCCGTGTTGAACACCGGCCTTACCCGAGAGCACGTCGCGCTGTCGCACCAGGGTGACGAGGCAGGTGCCTTGTGCGGCAACTTCCTGTGCGGCGACTACGAGCCCGGCGGCGAAAGCGCCGGGACCTACGAGCGCAAATTCCAGAACGTCGTGATCGGGGGGCGCTTTGTGCTGACCGTTGACGCCGAGCCTGCCCAGGTGGACGCCGCCGAAGCCGCGTTGCAACCCGCCGGCGGATATGCCGTAGACGACCTCGGACCTAAGCGTTGAGTTTGGCCGCGGTAGCGGCTGCGGTGTGCCCCACCACCCGGTGATGTTCGCAACGCGCGGCTTTTCGTAGAATCCCCGCCACAAAAGACCTTGCGGGAGTGCTCATGCTGGATCCAGGCGTCGCCATTGCCACGTCGGCGCTGATGAGCTTCGTGCTGCTGGGGTTGCTCGGTTCGTTGCTGCGCGCCGGCAAGGCAGGCATCGCCGAATGGTTTGGCGCCAACTTGGCCGTGGTGGTGGCACTGCCGTTGATCCTGCTGCGCGGGAAGATTCCCGATGGCCTGTCGGTTGTCGTGGCCAATGTCCTGTTGGCCTTGGGTGGGGCTGCGTACTACGCAGGCTGTGCGCGTTTTCTCGGCCGCCGGCCGCAGTGGCCCATCCTGCTGGCAGGTGTGACGGCGGTGGGGGTGGCGGTCATCTACTGGCGCTACGCTGTCGACAGCATCCCCATGCGGGTGTTTTCGACCACGCTGTTTTCAGCCGCCTTCTGTACGGCACTGGTGTGGATGCTGTTGCGCCATTCGCCCGCCGGTCGATCGACGTATCCGTATCGGGTCACGGCCATCATTGCCTTCGTGTTCGGCGTTTGTCAGCTCGTACGCGGCGTCTACTTCCTGACGCTGCACGCGGCGTCCAATCCGAGCATGTTTGCCACCGCCGGCAGCGTGCTGTTGCTCGTGGTGGCAGCGGCCATCATGCCCATCCTGTCGATGTCGGCCATGCTGATGGTGCATGACGCCCTGCTGGCCGACGCGCGCGATGCGGCCAACCGCGATTTCCTGACCGGTGCGCTGTCGCGCCAGGGCTTCGAGGCGCTGGCGCGCCGTCATGTTGGCCGTGTGCTGAGGGACGCGAGGCCGCTGGCATTGCTGATTCTCGATCTGGATCATTTCAAGCGCATCAACGACACCCTCGGCCATGCTGCTGGCGATGCCGTGTTGCGCGCGTTCGTGCAGATGGCGCAAGCACAGTTGCGGCCCACCGACGTACTCGGGCGCATTGGCGGCGAAGAGTTTGCGTTGCTGCTGCCCGACACGGACAGCAGCAGCGCCATGCACCTGGCAGAACGCTTGCGCAAGGCCGCTGCCGCGCACGTTGTCACGGCCGGAGCGCAGTCTTGCAGCTACAGCATCAGCGGTGGCGTGGCGGCCTGGCAGCCCGGCGAATCGTTCGATCGGCTGAGCGCACGCGCAGACCGCGCGCTGTACGACGCCAAGCATCAGGGGCGCGATCGCATCTGCGCGGCCGATGTGGTCAACGTGGCTGCGGTGGCGTAGCGTCGCGCGCAAGGCAACGGCAATCCGCGCGGCTGCCTGTCGCGGTGCCGTACAAGATCGTGCCGATGCCTTACGAAGTCCGGCGGATGTGTGCCTTGGTCGCGCTGCCCGAGAGGCGCAAGGTATGCGAGCTACGATCCCAGGTCATACGGCCGCGTCATGATCTCCAGAAAATGCCCATCCGGATCGTCGAAGTACAGGCCGCGCCCGCCGTTGTGTTCGTAGGTTTCACCCAGGCGCTTCTTCGCGGGGTCTGCCCAGTACGCCAGTCCCTTCGCCTGGATGCGTGCGAACGCCTGCTCGAATTCGGCATCGCTGACGAGAAAGGCGTAGTGCTGCATGGCGATGGGCGCATCGCTGTCGAAAAAGTCGAGCGATACGCCGTTCGATAGCGGCACGACCAGCATCTGCCCGAACGGGATTGGCTCGGGCAGGTCGAGGATGTCGCGCAGAAAGCGCGTGGACTTCTGCTTGTCGCGGCACCAGACGATGGTGTGGTTCAGTTCGATACGCATGCGGGTTCCCAGGCGTGGCGTGCGATGCAATCGTGCTGATGACACGATAGGCGACGCATGCCCGCATGCGCAACCGCGCCGCGCATCAGCAAGTTCCTTGCCCGCAGAGCCCGATATGGCGCCATTTCAGCCGCTTCGGCACGCCGGCGTTTTGCGCAAAGCCTGCCGATTTGACAACGCTGTCGGCGTCTCCTTTTCTGCACTGGCTTTCCGCGACGTCCGCGAAGAAGCCGTCCAATCCATCCAGCGCTACTTCACCGAGCAGTTGGACGAGCGCATCGGCAACATCCAGGCCGGCGCGCTGCTCGGTTTCTTTCTCGAAGAGATCGGCCCCGCGGTCTACAACCTCGCCGTGCAGGAGGCGCTGGAACGTCTGCAGACGCGCGTAGCCGAGCTGGACTATGAGTGCCACCGGGGAGCCGTTCCAGTACCGGAAGAAATTCGACAAGCGCCTATAGTTCCCGGCTAACATGCCCGGATTCCATCCCGGCCGCTTCGTTTCCATGTCTTCCTTGCGCGCATTCTTCGGCACCGCCTTTCGCTGGCAGCGCGGCCGCCAGGGCACGGGCTACGACAAGATGCTGCTGGCCACCGCGCCGTGGCCCATCCCGTTCGACAGCTACCTGATCCGCTACCCGGATGGTTCCGAAATTCCCCCACATACCGACCCCGTCACCAACGGCCGGCACTATCGGCTGAACATCGTGCTGAAGTCGCCACGCGCGGGCGGCGAGTTTGTCTGCGCGAAACCGATCTTCCAGACACGGCGTATCAAGCTGTTCCGCCCCGACGCGTGCGAGCACAGCGTGACGCGCGTGGTAGCCGGCAGCCGGTACGTGCTGTCGGTCGGATGGGTGTTAGGGCGCCGAGGCTCAGTGCCGGAAACTGAATCGTGATGAACGCATTTGCCGCCAACCCCTGGTTCCGGAGCCTCGCGCCGCACGTTGCCGACGCGCTGTTCGAAGCCACGGTGCCCGTGCAAATCGCCGCCGGCGCATTTCTCTTTCGTCAGGGCGATCCGATGGATGCCGGTTCGCATGCGTTCTTTGGCGTGGCCAGCGGCGCGCTCAAGCTCTCCATCTTCAATGCCGACGGAGATGAAGCCATCCTCACGTTGGTGGAGCCGGGCAACTGGTTTGGCGGGGTCTCGACGCTAGATCAACAACCGCGCGGCCATTGCGCAATCGCGCTGGAAGCGTCGGAAGTGCTGGCCGTGAGCGTGGTGCAATTTGAAGTACTGATGCGCGATGCTGCATTTGCCGGAGCGATTGCGCGGCTGGTGGCGACGCGCTTGCGGCTGGCGTATGGCTCGCTGGCGAGTGCGGCGCTGCACGGTACGCGGGCGCGTGTGGCGCGGCGTATTGCTTCGCTCGCGCACGGCGATGTGTCGCAATGGGCAGAGGGGCGTGCGAGCATATCCACCTCGCAAGACGCGTTGGCGATGATGCTGGGCATCAGCCGGCAGACGCTCAGCAAGGAGCTGCAAGCGCTGGTCAAGCTCGGTGCGATCCGCCTGCGCTATGGCCATATCGAGATTCAGGATATGGCGCTGTTGCTTGGCGCGAGCGAAGCTGGCGCCGACTAACCCGCCGCGCCTAGCTCGGCGCCCCCAAGGCCGCCAGCAGGTCGTTGCCCGACCAGCTCGGGCGCGCGGCGGCAGATTCGGCGGCATGCACCATCGCACACAGCTGCGCATTGATGGGGGCGCGTTGCCCGAGGCGCTCCGCCAGGTGAACCACTTCGCCGTTGATCCAGTCGACTTCAGTCGTGCGCCCGGCGGCCAGATCGTCAGACATGGACGAACGTGCGAGCGGATCCATGGCGAGCATCTTGCCGCCCAGTCGCGCAAACACCGCATCGGGCGTGGCAAGCAGGCGTGGAATCCACGTCGGCGGTATCGGCGTCAGCTTGGCGGGCCGGATGCCCGCACGCGACAGCAGCCGGAGTGCCTCCGTTTGTGCCAGTGCCAAGCAACGCCGGTACGCACGCTGCGACAGCTCTTCCTTCAGCGGCCGGTTGGCCAGTGCATTGATGGCGTTGTTCAGGTTGAGCAGCAGCTTGGCCCATTGCACGGCTGCCATGTCAGTGCGTTCTGAGAGCGGCAGACCGGCGCGGCGGAAGTCATCAAGAAACGGCTGCAGCGCGGGGGATGCCGCCACTTCCAATTCACCGGCCGTGCCCTGATGAAAGGCGCCCGGGCCAGGCTGCATCACGTTGAAGGGCACCATGCCGGCCAGCACGATCTGCTGCGGCAGCGCGGCGCGCAGGACGTCGGCATTGCGCAGACCGTTCTGGAAGCTGACGACAATGGCGCCCGCGCGCAGCACGGGCTTCAGTTCATCGGCCACGGATTGCGTGGCAGCGGACTTCACGGTCACCAGCACGAGATCGGCATCGGCGGCCGCGCTGGGATCGGCCATGTAGCGCACCTCAGCCGGCGGCACGTGCCAGCGCCCATTGCGGTAGTCCGTCAAGGTGAGGCCGTGCGCGCTCAGTTCTTTGCCGATGCGTGCGCGGCCCACGAGCGAGACATCGGCGCCGGCCGCCAGCAGACGGCCACCCAGATAACAGCCGATCGAGCCTGCCCCCACGATGCAGATCTTCGCCATGCGTCTCCTTGTTGTTGTGTGCTGGCATCTCAAGCCAGGCGCGGCACCTCGTACACCAGGGCCGGCTGCAGCGTATCGATGGCGTCCACCGGCTCGGGCGGGCGCCACATGAACAGCGAGAAGGTCATCTTCTCGGGCGTCACGTCGATGATGGTAAAGCCGTTTTTCTCTGTCGGGCGGAGCGCCTCCTGCATGGCGACGGATAGTGCCGGCGTGGTCTCGATGCTGCGGAATGCTGAAGGGAAGGCGAGGTCGCCAGTGCCAAGCGTGCCAGTCATGACCGTATGCACCGGTTGCGCGAGCGCCAGATCACCCGAACGCGACATCGACCCGGCCGCCGATGCATGGAAGTCGCCCTGCACGATGACGGCTGCGCGTTGTGTCTGCTGGGCTAGCGCAGCCACCAAGCGTTGATGCTGTGCATGCCAACCGCTCTGCCAGCCAGCTTTGGGCTGGTTGGCCACGAGGCGGCCGGTCTTTCTGTCGAGCAGGTCCGGATACCAGTCGCCCAGCTTGCCCGACGAATACGCAAACGGCAGCGAGGGCACGTGGAAGAAGTGCGCGGTGTCTTCAGCGCGTGTGCGCGCCACGAGCCAATCTTCCACCCACTGCGGCACCACGCGTGCGTGGATGCCCTTGTTGTCGAGAAAGCGCCGGCAGTCGTACAGCACAGCTTCGAGCAGCGCGCCGTAGCGCAGCGTGCCGAAGGCGCTGTTGGTGTCGGTGGGCATGCCGGCCTTGTCTCCACCGGGCAGCCACACGGGGCGGTTGGCGTCGGGCAGAAACTCGGGGTAGTAGCGGCGCTGCGTCAGCTCTGCGCCGACCAGCCCGTAAGGCTCCGGCGGCAGGGTGGCGACCTTGTCGTCGAACTCGTCGTTCTCGAAGGTGTCATGGTCGTCGGTCAGGAAATACGCGGGTGTGGAGCGCAGTGTGGTGCCGTACAGCCCGCGGATCTGGTAGTCGCACACGCGCGTAAAGATGGCTTCGTTCTTCGGGTGCGACATCGGCACCGATGTGTCGATCGCGCCGCCAAACTTCGCCCACATCAGTTCGCGCACCTGGCGTGCGAAGGGCTTGTTCTGCGAGGTCTGCAGATCCCAATAGATGTGGTCGCCGTTGGCGATGACGGTGTCGGGCGCGAACGACATACCGCGTGCCAGCAGCCGGCGGCGTGCGTTCATGTCGAGCCACGCGGTCTTGCCGGCCACCGGGGGGCCGTCATAACCGCCAGCGCAGGTGTAGGCCAGGATGCGCAGGCGCGCGGGCGCGGCATCGGGCGCCGGAAAGGTGCGCAGCGGCCACGCGTCGGCCAGCGGCTTGCCGCCGGCATCGACAATGCGCAGCGTGTATTGCGTGGCAGGCTGCAGGCCGCGCGCATCGAAGCGCCAGAAGCGGCCGGCGGCATCGGTTTGCTCGCCGGCGACGCGCGTGCCGTTGACCATCAGCCACGGCGCACGTGCAAGCGGTGCGTGGAACGATGCCTTGATGAGAAAGCGTTCGTGGCTGGCTGCCGGGATCAGGTGCGCGAGCTGGCCCGCATGCCAGTTGGCGTCGGCGGCATGCGCGCCTTCCGGCAGGGTCAGGCCCAGCGCGCCAAGGCCGGCGGCGGCAGTGCTGAGCGTCAGGAAATCGCGCCGGCTCATGCCGTGCGCAGGGGGGTGCGGCGATTTGTGGGTGGGCATCGTCGATCCTCTGGCGTGGTGCGGAGACGCCATCGTGCCGAGTCGTGCCCAGGCTGAATGTTCAGCTTTTGACAATCTAGGGGTAGGTCCCAATGCGGGTCGCTCATCGACCCCATGACCAATGACAAACGCCCCGATGGCCGAAGCCACCGGGGCGTTTGTCATGTCAGACGATGCTGATGCGGATACCGCGGCTTAGTAGCCCCACACCTGCATTTCATCCAGCGAGTAACCCCACTGCGTGGCGCGCTGCGTGCCGTACATGCGCACATAGCGACCGCTGCCCTTGAGGTTGGCCAGCGCTGTGTGACCCCACGAAGCGCCGCTCGAGGTCGAGTAGATGTTCGTCCAGGTCAAGCCGTCGTTCGAGGTCTGGATGTAGTACACCTTGGCGCCCGCGTCCCAGTACAGGTCGACACCGGTGATGGTGCGGGTCGAACCCAGATCGACCATCAGCCATTGTGCGCCGGCAACGCCTTCCACCGAATCCCAGCGCGTGTTGGTCGTGTCGCCGTCGAACGCGTAGGCCGGGCCGAGGCTGGCGCTGTAGCTGGACGACGCCCTGGCCGGCTTGCCCTGCGAGAGCAGCGTCACCGCCTGCGCAGCGACCGTCGGCGTGCCAGCGTAGTAGTTCGAACCGAGCTTCGCCTTGGTCGTGTCCGAGTTCACACCAAACTGCGACAGGCTCCAGCGCTGACCGGTGCTCGCATCGCCCAGGTAGAGCTGATAGCCACCGGCGCTGGTCGAGGAGAAGAACACGTAGTTCGTGTTGTTCACGGGCGATGGGTCGGAGTTGTTGCTGTTGCAATCGTTGAGCGTGAGCTGGTTTGGCGTGTCGCTCGGGTTGACCTTGGTGTAGATCTGGTCAGCCTGGCTGGTGGCGTCGAGCCAGCGGGCGTAGAAGACGGTGCCGTCGCCGCGCACGATCGGGTAGTACGTCGCCAGGCCGGCGGGCGTGTCGAACGCCACCTTGGCGGTGCTGCCCACGGTCTGCTTGTACAGCCCCATGTCCGAGCCCGTCCCGGTGGTGTAGTAGATGGCCGTGCCGTCCGGCGTTGCAAACGGCATCGAGTTTTCCAGCGTCGGTGCCGTGCGCGTCAGGTTCACAGTCGAGGTGAAGACCGGGCCCGAGCTGGTGTACGACAGCGCGGCTTGCATCACATCGCCGTTCTGCTTGAAGAACAGCGATTTTCCATCGGTGCTGAACTTCGGGTCTTCATTGCGCGTCTGGCCGGTGCTATTGGTGAGGTTGATCGGCATGCTAGTCGAGCCGACTTGCCAGAAGAACACATTCCACGCGTTATTGGTGATGCCCATGAAGGCGATCCACTTGCCGTCAGGGCTGAACACGGCATTCATCGGGTCCTGGATGCCCCAGGCCGCCTTCGACACCTGTCGCAGCGTGCGGGCCGAAAAGTCGTAGATGAAGATCTGGCTGGTGCCGTCGCCGTAGCTGACGTAGCTGTGATACGCGAGCTTGCCGGTCAGGCTGGCGGGGAAGGTCGTGTTGGATTGCGTGGGCGGATTGGCAACGCAGTTGGCCTGGGCGCCGGCAGAGAACAGGCCGAGAGCGGCGCTGGCGACAAGACCAAGTGAAATCAGAGTGGAGCGCATGAAACGGAACTTCCTAAACAAGTGGGTTAGTGGAGCGGGCAACCGCCGCATTAAGTCCGCGCCACATTTCTGGATTTGGGCAAAGCTCCGCCAATTCCGGGCAATCCGGATTTGAAAAAGCGCCACAAACCGGGGAAGTGACGAGGATGAAGACGCGCCAAAAACCCTGTTGCTTCGTACCGTCGTGTTTTTGTCGGGGTCTCGACTACATCGAGAGGGCGAGTCGCGGACCAGACTGTAAGGGTTTCGCTGACAGAGCGAAACCCCAATAAGAAAGCCGTTCTTGCCTTAATTCTCCGCTGTGGGAGCAAATCGCCACACGTGTGTGTAAATCTGACACGTCAATTTTCCCGAACGTTGATTAACCTGCACGTACGACGTCGAGATTGTTATTTTTACTGCGGCGTTTTGTCGCGGGAGAGGGGTGCGCTCCTTGCTGGGTGTCGCGTTATCGCACCACCCCAATGTGGCGCTGGCGCACGCTTTGCGGTGTTTTCGACAGCGCGATGCGCCGACGCGCCCAGAGGCGCACCTGGGGTGCCAGGGGGCTGGCAATGATGGAAGCCGATGATACGAATTTCGCCTACCGGTAGCTTGTAAAAAACACACCCGCGCAAACAGTGGTGGGGGAATGTGGGCATGCCGCGCCTAAAAGTCAGATTCAAATAATGGGCGTGTTTTTGCGCAAAGCCGTTTGGCTATCCATGTATTTATCTCTGTATTGCGCTATTCCAATATTCGAGAAATTCTAGTAATTGCATCGGTTATGCACGGCGCGCAATTCGTTTCGGATTATGTATAGTTTCAAAACGCCAGCGATTGCGCTCAGCAAAACACAAGGCCGATCACGCTTTCCGTCCGTTTGAAATGAGGAAGGCCGGTTAGCGGGATGCGCACGGCGATTCAGTGTGTGTTCTGGAGGCCGATGGGATGGGCGCTCACGATCAATTGCCGCATGACCGCGCAACAGCCTGGCGTGCAGCATTGCTGCATCAGTTGAACGGCCTGCGCGATGCCGATGCAGTCATCCGCTGTCTGCAACCGGCGGTGGCACTACTCGGTTTCGACTATTGCGCCTATGCCCTGCGTGCAGCGATTCCGATCACGCGCTTCAACACCCTCTGCTGGAGCACTTACCCGGAGCCCTGGCGCGAGCACTACCGTGTGAACCGCTATTTGGCCATCGACCCGGTGTTGCAGTTTGGGCAGCGCTGCGTCAAGCCCGTGCTGTGGTCCGGCATCGCCACGGCAGACGCGCCGTTCTGGGCGGACGCGCGCCAGCACGGGCTCAACCACGGGTGGTCACACACCATTCGCGACCACACCGGCATCTTCGGCACCTTCAGCCTAGTGCGCCGCGCCACGCCCATCACCGAAGACGAACTGGCCGCCAGCGAGCCCGAAATGATCTGGCTGAGCCAGCGCGCACACGCCAGCATCAGCACGCTCATGGCCGAGAAGGTCTTGCCCGATGCCGCCACGCGCCTGAAAGAGGTTGAACGCCAGACGCTGCACTGGACGGCCGAAGGCAAGACGGCGGCGGAAGTTGCGGCCATCCTGGAGATGACCGAGCGCAACGTGAACTTCCACATCCGCAATGCCGTCACCAAGCTCAATGCCGCCAACAAGACGCATGCCGTGGTGAAGGCCGCGCTACTGGGGCTGATTCCAGCAACGCTGTAGCGTTGTCCGAGATGTGTCAGCCCATGGCCCGCACGGGTTGCGTGGGGCGCATGGCTTCCAGATGGAAACCGCTGTCGCTTTGCTTGGCGCGCCGCTTGGCGAGGGCGGCGGCGGTGCCGATGTCGTCGCTGTTATGTGCGGCGCCGGGCAGCACGTGCAGCGCGCCCACCGCCATGGTCACGAAGCGGAAGAACGCCGGCAGCCCCTTGCGGTCTTCTGCATGCATGCCGCCCGCGGCGCGGTCAGCCGGCGTGTACATGGCGAGCGCGTTGGTGTTGAATGCCGCCATGGCCTGCGTGATGCGCGCCTGCCAGTCGGCGCTCTGGAACAGGATCAGGAAATCGTCCCCGCCCACGTGGCCGAGAAAATCCCGCGTGGGTTCGCATGCGTTGGCCAGCACGGCGGCGGCCATCTTCAGCATCTCGTCGCCCTGCCAATAGCCGTACTGGTCGTTGAAGGGTTTGAAGTGGTTCAGATCCACATAGCAGGCATAGAACTCCGCCCGCGCTTCCAGCAAACGTTCAATATGCAGGTTCAACGGAATGTTGCCCGGCAGGAACGTAAGCGGGTTGGCGTAGCGCGCGGCCTCGATGCGGATTTCGGTCACGGTGCGCACCAGTTCTTCGCCGGTGCCCAGGCCCAGGTAGCGGCCATGCTCGGTGATGATGAAACCGTCGGTCAGGTAGCGCTGGTCTTCGCTCATCAGCAGCGCCGACATGTCTTCCAGCGATGCGGATTTTTCCACCAGAACCGGCTGCCGGTTGGCAAATGCCAGCGCCGGCTTCTTGCCGTACAGCTCGCGGTGATACGGCATCGCATAGCGGTCGATGAATGCACGGCGCGCGATAAGCGCGAGCGGGCGTTTGTCTTCATCGAGCAGCGCCACGGTGTGCAGATCGGGGTGGCGGTTGAACAGGTGCAGCACGTCGTCGTTGCTGCTGCGCAGGGGCAGGGTGGGTGCCATTCGCAAGAGCTTGCTGGCCGTGATGGCGCGCCAGCCAACGCGCACGGCCTGCGGAAACACCGCAATCTGCGAAGACTGCAGCACGCGCGCCGCCTGGCTAGACATGTCGCTCGTGGGCTTGTCCTGGGGGCGTGCAAGGAAGAAACCCTGTCCGAAGCGGATGCCCAGGTCGCGCACCACGCCCAGTTCGTCCTCGGTTTCCAGCCCTTCGGCAATGATGCTGGTGGCGCCGCCCTTGAGCGTCTGCTGCAGCGTGCGCGCGATGTCCAGCTTGGCTGGATGCTTGGCAATGTCACGCAGGAAATATTTGTCGAGCTTGATGAAGTCGGGCGTCAGTTCGATCAGCAGGTTCAGGTTGGCATTGCCGGTGCCGAAATCGTCCAGTGCGCACTGCAGGCCAAAATCGCGTCCCACCGACAGCGCCTCGGCAAAGCTGGCCAGATCATCAATGGGCGTCTGCTCGGTCAGTTCGATGACGATCCGCGAGGGGTGGAGGTCGTGGTCGGCAATGGCATGCAGCAGGCGCGCGTGGTCTTGCAGCAACTGCCGCACGCCTTGCGCACTGAAGTTCAGGAACAGCTTGCCCGGCAGACGCATGGCCGAGAAATTGGCGATGGCCAGACGCGCGGCGGTCGTCTCCAGCGCAATCGTGCCTGCGGTGTCCGATGCCGCGGCAAACAGCGCAGCGGGCGACTCCATGGCGGAGCCTGCCGGCCCGCGCAGCAGTGCTTCGTAGCCGAGCACCTCGGTGGTCGACAGGCGGAAGATCGGTTGAAACACCGTGCGCAGCATCTCGGGCGCAATGCCCGTGGGCAAGGGAGTCGGTGAGAAAGTCATGACGTTGGCAGCAGACGCTAGATCGGACATTCTGCTAAACGACCCGCTGAACACAGAGTTGAATGAATTTTTTGTGACGCACGCAGCGGCGCGGGTTCGCGGGACATGGTCCCCACCACAGAGGGGCCTGGTTCAGAATGCCGGAAGCGCCTGCATCTTCACGGGGCGCTGTCCATTGCGATCCATCCACACCGGGCTTGACCCTCACATTGTGTGAGGTCCTAGCCTGTGTCCAAGCCAGAAGACAGGAGCCACCATGTTGTTGAAAGTGGGCGATCTCGCCAAACGCTGCGGCCTCTCGGTGCGCATGCTGCATCACTACGACACCATCGGCCTGCTCACGCCTTCGGCCCGCTCCGACAGCGGTTACCGGCTGTACGACAAGGCTGACGTCGCGCGCCTGCACCAGATACAGGCGTTGCGGCGCTTCGGCATGTCGCTGGCCGATGTCGGGGCTTTCCTGGCCAATCCGGACATCCCTTTCACCACGATCGTGGAACGGCAGATTGCGATGCTCGATCAGCAGATCACGCAAGCCAGCGTGCTGCGCGATCGGCTGTTGCGCCTGCACGGCCAGCTCGTGCGCGAGGAGGAGCCCGAATTGACCGAGTGGCTCACGACCTTGGAATGGATGACCATGTACGACAAATATCTTTCGCAGGAAGAACGTGCCCGCGCCGAACGCATGGACGCCGATATGGCCCGTCATGAGCGGTGGGCGGCGCTGGTGTCGACCGTGCAGGATGTGATGAAGCGCCAGGTGGCCTCACGCAGCAGCGAGGCGCAGGCGCTCGCCAAACAATGGATGGCGCTGCTCGCGCAGGATGCGGCGCTGGACCCAATCCTCACGGCCAAGCTGCACACGATGCACATCAACGAGCCGGTGTTGCAGGCGCGCACCGGTATCAGCCTGGAGATGCTCGACTTCATCATGGAGGCGGCCAACGAGACCAAGCTGGCGATCTACGCGAAGTATCTGTCGGCCCAAGAGTTACAGTTCATGCGTGAGAACTTCGGCAAGCGTGCCAATGAGTGGCCGACCCTCATTGCCGAGGTGCGGCAGCATCTGGCCAAGGGCACGCCGGCGCATGCACCTGCCATGCAGCAGCTTGCGCGGCATTGGATCGCGTTGTTCCGCTCGTATGCAGGGAACGATCCGCAGACGCAGGCCAAGGTGCGCCTGGCGATGGAGCGGGAGCCGGGGCTTTCCGCCAGCCCGTGGATGGGGCCGGACCTGATTGCCTATGTGCGTGAGGCGATGGAGGGACTGATGAAGGCGGCATAGTGGCGCCGCTGCAGACGGCGGGGCGGGTTCCATCGCGTTTCCGTGATGACAGAGGGGCCCGTCAGTCGTTTGCACAATCCACATAGCATGCCGCCGGCCTGTGGCGTGCGGCTGCCAGTGCTACACCTGCGCCTGCGCGTAGCTCCATTCGAAACCGTTTCTTGAACGCTGCACCTTGCCCGCCGACGTTTCCGGAAAATGGGCGGCGAAGACGATTGCATCCGTTTCGGCCGCCCGGTCCAACAGCCAGCGCCGCGAATCACGCGCCTGCGCCTGATCCAGGCAGAACACCGAGTTCCATTCCGGCTGGTGCACCTGGATCGCGCTGTGCATGACGTCGCCAGAGAACAGCGCCGTTTCGCCGCGTGAGCGCATCTCGACCGCCATATGGCCGAAGCTGTGCCCGAACGTGGGCACGAAGCGAATGTCGTCAACGATCTCTTCGCCCGCGTCGCTCACCGCGCGGGCCTGCCCCGCTTCAATCAGCGGCTGCACGCTGTCTTCGAACACCATGCGCCGCGGCTCGCCTTCAGGCATCGCGAAGAAGTCCCGCTCGCGCTGTCCGAACACATACGTCGCGTTGGGAAAGACCGGCGTCCACCGCCCGTTCTGCCAATGCGTGTTCCAGCCGACATGGTCCACGTGCAGGTGCGTCAGCAGGACGTAATCGACCTGTTCCGGCCGAAAGCCGGCGGCCCCAAAACGCTCGAGCACAGGATTGTCGAGCCTGTCGAACAACGCGCTGAATGGCCGCGATTTGCCGTTGCCGATGCCGGTATCGACGACGACGGTGAGCCCATCGGCCTGCACCACCCACAGATGCGTTTTCAGTGGCACGCGGCGGTTGGTCAGATCAAGGCTCGCGGTGGCAAAGCGCTCTTCGAGCGCGTGGCCCGCTTCTTCGTTCCAGAGCGGGAACAGGCGTTCCGGCGGCAGCGCAAAATCGGTCTCGTCAACGCGTGTGATGGTTGCCGCGCCAACGTGATGGACGGGGGAAGCAGATTTCACCAGCATGACGGTTCTCCGAAAGTCATCGGGCGTTGGCAGCGGGCACCCGCCGTGTCGCAATTGTGTAAAGCACCGCGCTGACCAGCGCAGACACACCGCCCACCACTGCAAGTGCCATTCCCAGGCTGGTGCCAGTTTGCCCCATGCGCTCATTCAGGTAGCCGACGGACAGCGGGCCGACACCGCCGCTGATTGCATTGGTCATGAACACCAGCAAGGCGAGCGACCGGCCGCGCATGCGATTTGGCATGGCGATCTGCAGCGGCACGGGTGCCAGGCCCATCGCAATGCTGGCGGCAAATGCGCAGACGCCGTAGAGCAGCACCGCAACGCCGCTTTGCACCACCAGCGGCATCGCAATGGCTGCAGGCACCAACACGGCGGCAGCGCACGCCGAGAAGCCCAACACGCGCCGTAATGCCGTCTCGTCGGTGACGCGTGCGGCCAGTATGCCGGCGCATGCGACGCCGAGCATGCCGCCAATCATGTAAGCGGGTGCTGCCATTTGGCCGACCACATTCGGTGCAAGATCAAACCGGCGCATCAACAGCGTCGGAAACCACGCCGCGTGTGAGTAGAACAGCGTGATGAGCGCGACATACGCTGCAAAGTACGCGAGGCAAAAGCGGTTGCGCACGAACAGCTCACTCAGCACGTCTTTGAGCGGTGGCACATCGTCTTCGGCGCGCGCCGCGTGGGCGAGCACTTCACGCCGCTGCGGCTCGCGCACGGTCAGGGCAACGAGCGCGGCCAGCACCAGTCCGGGCAGGCCCACCGCAATGAACACTGCTTGCCAAGGTGCGATGTGGTGCGCGGCAAGCCAGGCATTTGCGCCGCCCGCCGCCGCAGACAACAACATGCCGCCACCGAACAGCGCCAGGCCCCCGCCTACGTACGGCCCGAGCATGAAGACGCTGCTTGCACGTGCGACCCGGCGCGGCGCAAAGATGTCGCTGAAGATCGATAGTGCCGCGGGGCTCAACGCCGCTTCGGCAATGGCGGTGCCGGCACGCGCGACCAGCAGCTCCGGAAAATTCGTCGCGAATCCGCATGCGGTGGTCGAGATCGCCCAGATGGCAATGCAGGCGGCGATCAGCTTGACGCGATTGGACCGATCGACAAGCCGGGCGACGAACACGCCCGCCGTTGCGTAGCACATCGTGAAAGAGAAGCCTTGCAGCAGCCCGATTTGCGTGTCGGTAAGCGCAAGCGACTGCTTGATCGGCTGCACCAGAATGCTGACGACCTGCCGGTCCAGGTACGAGAAGGCAAAGCACACAAAGAACAGCAGAACGATGTAGGCCGGGTGGCCGACATTGCTAGCAAGGCTGTGCCGCGCAACGTCGTTGGGCGGCTCCGTTGAAAGGGTTTGGCTAGGCATGGTGGGTCTCCGTCTTGTCTTGTGATGGGGTGATGTGAATCGAATGGCTGCCAGCTCAGTCGAGACTGGCTTCCGAGGCCAGCAGCGCGATGCAGTCGCCTGGCTCGACACGAGCAAACGTACGCATGCACATGACCGTGCCGTCGCCGCGGAACGCGATGCTCTCTGGCGCTGCCCAGGGGCGGTGTGGGTCGAAAAGGCGCCCTGCCAGTTGACCGGCGCGGACTTGGTCGCCCAGGGCGAAGGTCGGCTCGAATACGCCGGCATGCGGTGCGTACACGTAGTGGCGCGCACCTTCCACGCGCAGGAAGCGTGTCTGTTGCGGCGCTGACATCGCTGGCTCCGGTATCACACCGAGCCGATGCAGCACGCGCTGCAAACCGGCTTCGACGATCGCAAGGTTGGCGGCGTCGCAGCCGGCATGGCCACCGAATTCGCCGCAGAGGAAGAGCTTGCCGTGGCGCTCGGCGGCAGCGGCGAAGGTCCGGTCTTCGCCAAGCAGATCCATGATCATGGTGTGCGGCGCGCCGAACTCGCGCACCATGTCCAGGTACAGCGCGCGTTGTTCACCGTGCGCCGGCGGGGACGCCAGCAGCGTCGGCAGATGGTCGAACGATGCGCCGCCGGCGTGAAGGTCAATCACGACATCTGCGCGCGGCAGCAGTTCGGTTTCGACATAGTGCGCAATCATCTCGGTCGGCTGTCCGTTGCGCACACCAGGAAACATGCGGTTCAGGTTGCCCCGGTCGATCGGGGAGGTGCGCGAGCCATTGATGAGGGCCGGGAAATTCAGGCCCGGAATCACGATCAACCGGCCACGCGTGGCCATCGATGGAAGCCGCTGGAGCAGTTTCATCAGGGCGACAGGGCCTTCGTATTCGTCCCCGTGATTGCCACCCGTGAGCAGCACGGTCGGGCCCGTGCCGGCGCCGGCATTGCACACCGCAATGGGAATCGGAATATGCCCGTAGGCGGAGCGGTCATGTGACCACGGCAGGCGCAGCGTTCCGGTCTGGAAGCCGACGCGGTCGAAGTCGATGTCGGTGGCGATGAGCGAGGCAGAAGTTGTCATGGCGGCAAGCGTGAAGATGAGGTGTCTTCACTATCGCCGACGCTGAAAAGCGCGACCAATGCTGATTTCTGCGGCGGCCGATGCCTTGCAGGCATCGCGTCCGGCGTGCCCTTGGGGCGCTACTGCAACTGGGCGATGAAACGCTTGAGTGCCGCGTTGGTGTGCGCCGAAAGGAAGCAGAATTCCAGCGGCAGCGGCACCGAGAGATCGCGCAGTTCGACAAAGCGCACGCGGGCAGGTGGTCGATGGCGGTTGGCGGCGTTGACGATGGCCGCGCCCATGCCGGCAGATACGAGCGACAGGATGGCGGTCTCCGTCGATGCCTCCTGGCGGATATCGAGCGTGAGCCCGCGTTCGGCGCAGGCTGACAGGAGGCGGTCGTAGTAGGCGGGATAAATGCGGCGCGGAAACGCGATGAATGGCGTGCCCGCAAGCTCGCTGGCGAGAACTGCGTGTTCGCTGCCGAGGGACCAAGACTGCGGCACCGCAAGCACGACGTTCTGCTCGAGCACGGGCACGCCGGTGATGCCCTGAGGCAACGTGCCGAAGCGGTAACAGAAGCCGCCGTCGAGTTGGCCCGCGGCAATCGCGTCGAACTGCTCCGGCGTGTTCATCGGCGTGAGTTCGAGCGCGACGTCGGGCGCGATCTGCCGGAAGGCGCTGAATGCCTGCGAGACGATGCCGATCCACGCGGCGTTCTCGACAAAACCGATCCGCAGTTGACCGTGCACGCCGTCTGCAATGCGCCGCGCCAGACGGTTTGCCGCGTCCACGCGCGTGAGGATGTCGCGGGCCTCATCGAGGTATGCGCTGCCTGCGGCCGTCAGCTTCAGGCCGCGTGGCGTGCGCTCGAACAGCGCTGCACCGATGGCGTCTTCAAGGTCCTGGATCTGGCGCGAGATGGCCGGCTGCGTGACGTGCAACTGCTCCGAAGCCGCCCGCACGCTGCGCAGCTCGGCAACAGCGATGAAATAGCGAAGATGCCGAAGCTCCATGATGGTCCCGCGCAGTCAGGTCGTCGGCAATGATAGAGCAGCGCCCGAACGGAATCGACGGGCGCCGCAGATGCCAAGGGCGGGACGTCGGATCAGGCGGCCTCGTCCGTGGAAAGTGCGACAGCGTCGAGTTCGCGCATCGCATCTTCCGGCAACGCAATCGCCGCTGCGCCAAGATTCTCGCGCAGGTGGGCGACCGACGAGGTGCCCGGGATCAGCAGAATGTTCGGCGACCGTTGCAGCAGCCAGGCGAGTGCGGTCTGCATCGGTGTGGCGCCAAGCCGCGCTGCGACATCGTTGAGCGCGGACGACTGCAGCGGGCTGAAACCTCCCAGTGGAAAGTACGGGACATACGCGATGCCGTCGGCGGCCAATACGTCGATCAGCCCGTCGTCGTTTCTGTGGGCGAGGTTGTAGTGGTTCTGCACGCAGACGATCTCGCAGATGCGCCGTCCTTCTGCGATCTGGTTGGCCGTGACGTTGCTCAGCCCGATGTGCCGCACCAGCCCCTGCCGTTGCAGTTCCGCCAGGGCGGTGAGGGGTGCCTCGATCGACCCTTCGGCCGGGCCATGCGTGTCGAACATGATCCGCAAATTCACCACGTCCAGCACATCCAGGCCGAGGTTGCGCAGATTGTCGTGCACGGCTTCGGTCAGCGCCTGCGCGGAAAACGCCGGCAGCCACGCGCCGCTGGCATCGCGCCTCGCACCGATCTTGGTGACGATGAGCAGGTCGTCGCGATAAGGGTGCAAGGCTTCCCGGATCAGTTGATTCGTGATGTGCGGGCCGTAGAAGTCGCTCGTGTCGATATGGTTGACGCCCGAGGACACGGCCTCGCGCAGTACGGCAAGCGCGGCGTTGCGATCCTTGGGTGGGCCGAAGACGCCGGGGCCGGCGAGCTGCATGGCGCCATAGCCGAGGCGGCGCACCTGGTGGCCGCCGATGGAAAACGTGCCGGACTGAACGATGAGAGACATGGTCACACTCCTGTGTCGAAGATCTAAGAAGAACGGGTGACAGCAGATTAGGTGCAAGCGCGGTGCGCGATAAGGGGACATAATCCGCACGGGTTGTGCGAAAAGGCGAACAATGAAAATCGATCTGGGTGATCTGAATGCCTTCGCGGCGGTGGCGCAGGCCAAGGGCTTCCGCGAAGGTGCAAGACTGATGGGCGCGAGCGCATCCGGGCTCAGCGAGGCGGTGCGGCGGCTGGAGACGCAGCTCGGTGTGCGCCTGCTGAACCGCACCACGCGCAGCGTCTCACCCACCGAAGCGGGGCAGCGTCTGCTGAGCCGCCTGCGGCCGGCCTTGAGCGAGGTGGAAGCCGCGCTCGATGTCGTCAACAGTTTCCGCGAAAGGCCGGCCGGCACGCTAAAGCTCAATGTGCCGATGAGCGCCGCGCGGCTCGTGTTGCCCGCCATCATCCCGGGCTTTCTCGACGCCTATCCCGAGATACAGCTGGAGGTCGTGGCGGAAGAGAGCTTTGTTGACATCCTGGCTGCGGGTTTCGACGCAGGCATCCGTTATGACGAGCGGCTCGAACAGGACATGATCGCCGTTCCGATCGGCCCGCGATCGCAGCGCTTCGCAACGGCAGCGGCACCCGGCTATCTCGATCGACGCGGCCGCCCAAACCATCCGCGCGACCTGCTGGACCACGCTTGCCTGCGTGGGCGATTTGCGAGCGGCGCCATGCCGCCGTGGGAGTTCGAGCGCGACGGTGAAGTGGTCAATGTTGACCCATCGGGCCCGCTGCTCGTCCGTATTGGGGGCGCGATCGATCTTGTCGTGGACGCCGCCGTTGCCGGCGTCGGCGTCGTGCATCTCTACGAAGACTGGCTGCGTCCACATTTGGCCAGCGGGGCGCTCGAGCCAGTGCTCGAGGCATGGTGGCGTCCGTTCCCAGGGCCGTATCTCTACTATCCGGGGCGGCGGCTTGTGCCGGCTCCGCTCAGGGCGTTCATTGATTTCGTCAAGGCCGGTTCGGACTAGGACGCGATCCCAGCTTTAGCGGCCGTGGCTCTCGCTGCGGCATCACCGCAGCAGTGCAAGAAAAAACGCCCGCCGGCAGAACCGGTCGGGCGTTTTTCTCCAGCGTGCAACAACGGTGTCAGACGCCTTGCGGGACTTCGCGCGGTGCACGCTTGCGGCTGCGCACCTCGGTCTGCTCTTCGTGCACGCTGTCCACCTCATCCAGGTAGCGCGTGTGCCAGCCGCTGGCCACGCCCCAGTGGTAGAAGAACAACGAGAGCACCGCCACGATGCCCATGTCCCAGCCGTACGGGATGTAGCCGTGGCCGCCGAACTCCGTGCTGCCGCAGTACGACAGCGCGGCGATGGTCGGCAGGTAGGCGATCATCCACCACGCGCCCTTGAGTTCGGTCTTGAAGTCGGGCCAGCCGGCCTTGGCCTGGTAATAGAAGTACACGGGCAGGGCCACCAGCATCAGCACGATGATCTCTCCGGTCAGCGGCCACTTGGCCCAGTACAGGATGAGCGATGCGCACACAAACGCGAACGGCGCGATGAGCGACAGCCCCGGCAGACGCAGCGGACGATGCAACTGCGGCGAAGTGCGGCGCAGTGACATCACGCTGATCGGGCCGGTCAGGTACGAGATGACCGTCGCCACCGAGATGACAGCAGCCAGCGCGCCCCAGCCGCGGAAGAAAAACAGGAAGATGAACGACACCGCCAGGTTGAACCACATGGCCGGGCGCGACACACCAAACAACGGGTGCACGCGGCCGAAGATGGCTGGCATGGTGTTGTTGCGCTCCATCGCATAGATCATGCGGGTGGTGGTGGCCATGTACGTGCTGCCGGTGCCCGACGGGCTGACGAAGGCATCGATATACAGCACGATGGCCAGCCAGTTCAGGTTCAGCGCAATCGCCAACTGTGCGAACGGCGAGTGGTAGTCAATGCCGTGCCAGCCGCCCACCAGCGCCTCAGGCGGTACCGCACCCAGGAAGGCCACCTGCAGCGCCACGTAAATCACTGCGGCCAGCAGGATCGACCCGATCACCGCGATGGGCACGTTGCGGCCCGGGTTGCGTGCCTCGCCCGCCAGGTTGATCGGGCTCTGGAAACCGTTGAACGCAAACACGATGCCGCTGGTGGCAATGGCGGTCAGCACGGCAGACCAGCCGTACGGCGCAAAGCCCTGTCCTGCCACATTCGCGCCCGTGCTCATGCCAAAGTTGCCTGGGTGGAAGCCCGCGGCAACCAGCGCCACCGCCGTCGCGGCCGGAATGATGAACTTGAAGATCGTGATGGCGTTGTTCGCCTTGGCAAATACCTTCACGCCCCAGTAGTTGAGCAGGAAGTACACGACGACGAGCACTGCCGACAGCACCAGCCCAGGCGGCGTCAGCTCACCGTGCTGGAACAGCGACTGCGCCCAGGGCCACGGCCAGCTGCTCATGTACTGGATGGACGCCTCGGCTTCGATGGGGATGACGGTGACGATGGCGATCCAGTTGGCCCAGGCCGCCACGAAGCCCACCAGCGAGCCATGCGAGTAGCGCGCATAGCGCACCATGCCGCCCGATTCCGGAAACATTGCGCCCAGTTCGGAATACGTCAGGGCAATGGCCAGGATGACGATGGCGCCGATGATCCAGGTAAAGATGGCTGCGGGGCCCGCGACCTTTGCAGCGTGGCCGGCGCCGAACAGCCAGCCGGAGCCGATGATCGAGCCCAACCCGGTCAACATCAATGCCCAGGCGCCGAGATTGCGTTGTACGTTTTTTTCCAAGAGGAGTCTCCGCCCCGGCGAGTCGGAAGTTCGACAGGGCACCGCGGTTTGCTTACCAGTCCGCTTAGTTCTACCGAGGCGACGCTGTTTGGGCGCCGCCCGCCGTCCTATGTGGTGGGTCTCACCAGCCCAGGACATGCGTGTGCTGGGTGACGCGTAGCATCAACCGCACCTGTCCGGCCGCGATGAAAGGCAAAACACGGTGTCTGCCTTCCGGGGGGATTCGCGTATAGTCATCGGCGACGTTGTGCGGGGTACCACACTTGCCGCCCGATTCCGGAGCCCGCAATGGGGCGCAATGATAGCGAAATCGTGAGCGGTTGCACCGCCTTTTTCATCGTTCCTCGCAGTTTTTCCTCCCTATGGAGTCCTCTTTCGCCCCTTCGGTTGCACCTGCGTCACCCGCGCGGTGGCACCGGCGCGTGCTGACGCTGGCGTTTCCCATCGTGCTGGCCAATCTGACGCAGCCGATCCTGTCGGCCGTGGATACCGCCGTGGCGGGGCACTTGCCGGGGCCGGAATACATCGGCGGCGTGGCGCTGGGCGGGGTCTTCTTCAACTTCGTGTTCTGGGGGTTTGGCTTCTTGCGCATGGGCACCACGGGGCTGGTGTCGCAGGCACACGGCGCGGGCGACACACAGGCGTTGCGGGCGAGCGTGGTGCGCGCGCTGCTACTGGCCTTTGCCATTGGAGCGGTATTGCTGGTGCTGCAGGTGCCGGCGATCCGGATCACGCTGGCGCTGCTCGGTGCGAGCGAATCCGTCACCCGCATGGCCGAGGTGTATTGCCACACACGCATCTGGTCGGCGCCGTTTGCACTGGCCAACTACGTGGTGCTCGGTACGCTGCTCGGGCGACAGCAGGTGCGGCGGGCGTTGCTGCTGCAGGTGTTCATCAACACCGTCAACATGTTGGCCGTGCTGACCCTCGTGCTGGGTGCCCGCATGGGCGTCGGCGGTATTGGCGCCGCAACGGCGCTGGCTGATATCGCAGGGTTTGGGCTCGGCATGCTGCTGCTCTGGCTGCAACGGCCCACTGGTCTGCCGCCGCTCACGCGCGCCGAACTGCTTGCCCGCAACGCTTGGCGCCGCCTGATGGGGCTGAACACCGACATTTTCCTGCGCACGCTTTGCCTTTTGGCTGCCTTCGGCTGGTTTGCCCACGCAGGGGCCAGGCAGGGCGATGTGGTGCTGGCCGCCAACGCGCTGCTGCTCAACTTCCTGACCTTCATGGCTTACGGGCTGGACGGCTTCGCACACGCAGCCGTGGCGCTGGTGGGCGCCGGCATCATCGGCATGCTGACCGATCAGGCCGCTGTGCGTGAAGCCGCGCGCCACTATTTGGTGTGGGCAGCGTTGCTGCCGATCGTGTCGGTATGGGGCTTCCAGTTTGACGGGGTGTTCATCGGCGCGACGCGCACGCGTGAACTGTTGGTGACGATGGCCGTGGCGGCTGCCGCGTTCTTGGGCTTGTCAGTCACGCTGCAGCCGCTGTGGGGCAACCACGGGCTGTGGTTGTCGATGCTGGGGTTCATGGCGTTGCGTGGGCTGATGCTCGGGGTGCTGCTGCCGCGCGTGTGGCGCGCGCCTGAACTGCAGGCAGCCTAGGCAGCAGCCGATCTGCAGCGCTTACTGCGCGTATTCCACCACCAGCAACGCCGTCGCCACCGTCTTGCCGGCGTTTGAGATGGCGTGCTGCACATCCCCCGGATAGCGCGCCGATTCCCCATGCCGCACCTTCTTCTCGCTCGGGCCGGATTGCACCGTCACCGTGCCGCTCAGCACCGAGATGTGCTCCTTCGAGCCCAGCTCGTGCGGCTCTGACGCCAGCACGCCGCCGGGCTGGATCGCCAGTTCATACCATTCAAAGCGCGCTGCCAGGTCGACGGGGCCAAGAATCTTCAATTCGCACTTGCCATCCGGGCTTTTGATGACTGGGATGGAGTGAGCGGGGATGACCGTTACCGCGGGCGCCGCATCGGCCGCGCCTTCGGGCGACAGAAAATCGGCCAGCCCCACGCCAAGCGCGGTGGCCAGGCGCCACAGCACGGCGACAGTCGGGTTGGCCAGGTTGCGCTCCACCTGCGAGAGCATGGATTTGGACACGCCTGCGCGCCGCGACAGTTCATCGAGCGACAGCTTGCGCGCCTGGCGCAGCGCTTGCAGCTTGGCGCCAACGGCGGGCGGGCCGTCGGCAAGGACATCGGTGGCGGGGGCTTGTGCCATCGGTTGGTATCTTGTAAATTGAACAAATTATTCGATATATCGAACTTGTTCGGTTTATCGATCAACAAAGTCTACAGGAGCAGCACCATGGGGACAACGCAGGCCAGCGCTACGACCGACGCCTTCTACGCGCACATCCGCCGTGAACTGGACGCCATCGAGGAAGCCGGTCTCTACAAGACCGAGCGCATCATCACCTCGCCGCAGGGCGCTGTGATCCGCACGGCTGACGGCAAGGAGGTCATCAACCTCTGCGCCAACAACTACCTCGGCCTGTCGTCGCACCCGGAGGTGCTCAAGGCGGCGCACGAGGCGCTCGACACGCACGGCTTTGGCCTCAGCTCGGTGCGCTTCATCTGCGGCACGCAAGACCTGCACAAGACGCTGGAAGCGCGGCTGGCGAAGTTTCTCGGCACCGAAGACACGATCCTCTACGGCTCGGCGTTCGACGCCAACGGCGGGCTGTTCGAAACGCTGCTGGGCGCGGAAGACGCGGTCATCAGCGACGAGCTGAACCACGCGTCCATCATCGATGGCATCCGCCTGTGCAAGGCGCAGCGCTATCGCTACAAGCACAACGATCTGGACGACCTGCGCGCGCAATTGCAGGCCGCCGACGCGGCGGGCGCGCGCTTCAAGCTTGTGTTTACCGACGGCGTGTTCTCGATGGACGGCACCATCGCCCGGCTGGATGAGATCCGCGCCATCTGCGATGAATTCGGTGCGCTGCTGGGCATTGATGAATGCCATGCCACGGGCTTTCTCGGCAAGCGGGGGCGCGGCTCGCACGAACACCGCGGCGTGTTTGGCAAGATCGACATCATCACCGGCACGCTGGGCAAGGGCCTGGGCGGTGCATCGGGCGGCTTCACGAGTGCGCGCAAGGAAGTGGTGGCACTGCTGCGCCAGCGTTCGCGGCCGTATCTGTTCTCGAACACGGTGGCGCCGTGCATTGTCGGGGCCACCATCAAGGTGCTCGATCTGCTGGAAGCCGACACCGCGCTGCGTGACAAGCTGGAAGATAGCGCGCTGTATTTCCGCCGCAAGATCGTCGAACTGGGCTTCGATATCAAGCCGGGCGACCATCCCATCGTGCCGATCATGGTGTACGACGCACAGAAGGCGCAGGCATTGTCCAAACGCCTGCTCGAGTTGGGCGTCTACGTGGTCGGCTTCTTCTACCCGGTGGTGCCCAAGGGGCAGGCGCGCATCCGCGTGCAGATCAGCGCAGTGCACGAGCGCGTGCAACTCGATGCGGCGCTCAAGGCGTTTGAAACCGCCGGCAAGGAACTGGGGATTATCTGATGAGCACCGGTATCAGCGCGAATGTTGGAACGGCGCCGCGCATCCTCATCATCGGCGCCAACGGGCAATTGGGGACGGAGCTGGCCGCTGCGTTGGCCGAGCGCTACGGCAACGGCAACGTGGTGACCAGCGACATGGTGCCCCGGGGCCGCCACCCGCAGGTCCGCCACGAAACGCTGGATGTGACCGATCGCGGCCAGCTGCGCGAGATCATCGAGCGCCACGGCATCACGCAGATCTATCACCTGGCGGCGGCGCTGTCGGCCGCGGCAGAGCAATCGCCCACGTGGGGCTGGGCGCTCAATATGAATGGCTTGCTGAACGTGCTGGAAGCGGCGCGCAATCATCAGCTCGAGCGCATCTTCTGGCCCAGCTCGATCGCCGCGTTCGGGCCCACCACCCCTGCGGACAACACGCCGCAGAGCACGATCATGGAGCCGAGGACCGTCTACGGCATTTCGAAGCTGGCGGGAGAGGGCTGGTGCCGCTGGTATTTCGAGCACCACGGTGTGGACGTGCGCAGCCTGCGTTATCCGGGCCTGATCTCGTACAAGACCGCGCCGGGCGGCGGCACGACGGACTACGCCATCGACATCTTCCATTCGGCCGTCAAGGGCGAGCGTTATACGTGCTTTCTTGAGCACGACGAGGCGCTCCCCATGATGTATATGCCCGACGCCGTGCGCGCCACCATCGAGTTGATGGAGGCGCCCGCCGAACGCATCAGCGAGCGCGGTAGCTACAACCTGGCAGGCGTGAGCTTTACGCCGGCGCAGCTGGCTGCGGAGATCCGCCGGCACCGTCCGTCGTTCGAGGTGGCTTACGCGCCGGATTTCCGCCAGGCGATTGCGGCCAACTGGCCCAATTCCATCGACGACTCGGTTGCCCGGCGCGATTGGGGCTGGAAGCCCGAATACGGTGTGGCAGAGATGACGGCCGACATGCTGCAGAACCTGGGGCACTTGGCTGCGCACCCCGCCTAGCCAGTTTCAGTCAGCGGAATTGCGGGCATTGCACGGCGCTGTTTTCTGTTTCGCTTCGATCGGTTGTGTTCAACAATGCAGCATGGCCATCACTTCTCGTCCCTGCCGCATGCCCCGTTCGACGCCCGACCCCGCGCCGCGCCATCGCGACGATCCGCCCGCCAAGCGCATATGGTGGGTGCCGGTGCTGCGCATGTCGGTGGCCGCGGGCGTGGTGGCAGCCATTCCGCACACTTCGATTCAACTGCCGTTCGCCGACGGGGCCTGGATGCTGCATACGGCCGCCGGCCTCATCTTCGTGGTGGGCGCCATCGACAGCCTTTTCCTCTTTGCCATGCGCCATAAGCCCTGATGGGGCGCATCGGCCATCTATGCGCCCGCGGTCCAGGCGATGATGTGGCGCCTGTCGCGCTCACTCGGTAAGTTTTAAAACAGGTTGTAAAAACGTTCAGTGGACAACCGGCGGGATGATCCAGCCTGTCGTCACACGCCTCCGATTCGTAACCAAATCGTTACAGAAATGGAGTGGATTTGCGGCGTCGCACCAATCGCTGCTGCTGGCCGCCAATCCTTTGCCACAGTGGGTTTCCACCGCCTTCTGCACGACGTCATTTGTGCTCCAAGTGTAAGCAGATGTTGCGCTGCACGTAGGTGGCCCGATGCTTGCTCTATGTCCTGCGGTCACTCTGTATGTGCAAGGCAGTTCCGCCACATGCAGACAGGTTTTTCCAATAAGCGAATCCGGAACCGGATTGGTCCCCACGGTCCCCACGGCATTCGCACTTCGCTTCTCCAGAGCCGGCACATCGCCGGCGGCAGGGCGCTTCTTTTGGACGGTCCCGGGGTTTCGACGGTCATATGCGTGCTCGCTCGCAGCTGCAGGTGTGTGCGCGCTTGACCGGAATCGCTTCACAAGAAAACGAGGAAACCATGAAAGCAGTCCTGCTGGAGAATCATCCGTTGCTACGAGCCGGACTTGCGCAGTTGCTCGCGCATCCCACCCTCGGCCTGGAGGTCATCGCCCCGGCATTGCCTGCTGGCGTCCCTGGCGAACTGCATGCTTGCGATGAACGCGCCGACCTGCTCGTCATCGGTTTGGACGAGGCCGATGGCCCGACTGACGCCGGCCAACTCGCTGCCCAATTGCGCGAGGCCATCGACAGCAGCGAGGCCAGCCGGGTGGTGCTGCTCGCGGCCAGCCTGTCTGCCGACGAGGCGCACGTTGCCATGACGTGCGGTGTGGACGCTTACTGCGCCAAATCGCAACCGCAGGAAGTCTTGCTGGCCATGCTGCGGCTCGTGCTGGCCGGCGGCCAGTCGTATCCGGCGCTGATGCCACGTGCGGCCAGCGCGGCCTTGCCGATGCTCTCGCTGGATGCGTCCGAAGCGGCGCAGCGGCTGAATGTTTCGCTGCGACAGTACGAAGTGCTCGTGTTGCTGTCGCGCGGCCACTCCGTCAAGGGTGTCGGTCGCCTGCTGGGCATTTCGGAAGCCACCGTCAAGACGCACGCGTGCACGCTGTATCGACGCCTGAACGTGCGCAACAAGAGCGAGGCGGTCTACGCCGCCATGCGCCTGGGGATTCCGCTGGAACTGCAGGGCGGGGCTGCCGCCACCATCGGCGCTGGATCTGCACAGACATCCGTCCAGGTGTCTGGCGATGCGCAAGACGCAGACCTGTTCGTGCAAACCGCTGCACGCACACCGACTCCGCTCCAGGCCAGCGCACCGGCCCGAGACGCGGTGATGGCGTCTTCCTCCCCCCAGATGGGGGCGCCCGAGCGGACGAATGCATCGGTGAACGCATCGGTCACTGAACTGGGCGCCGAATCCCGCTGGGCCGCCATGACGCGGGCCTTTGGCGGCGTGACCGGCGGTGTAGCTCCTGCCAAGCCGATGCGCGCCCCGGTGCGCACCGCCAACGGTACGGCCCGCCTCGGCTGACGCAGCCCAGGCACCTCTTCATGCAATGCGGATGACGTGCGCCTGCACGGGCCGCCCACTGGACATGACAACAATGACACCCCACGAGCCACTCTCCTGGAGCCTGCCAGCCGAGCGCACCCGCGCGGCTGTGGCATGGCATCCCCGCCGCTGCGCAATTGCTGCCGCCACCGTTGTGGTGGTCGGTACGGTGCCCATGATCGCGCACGCCGCGACCGACGCTGCTTCCAGCGCGGCCACGCGTCGCCTGATCGACACGCAGTTGGCCGACGCGGCGGGCAAGGGCCCGGCCACCTCTGCATCTACCACCGTCATCGTCGGCGGTGACGATCTGCCGGTGTCTCCGGCCAGCACGCTGCTGGTTGCACAACAGGCGGTGCCGCCCGCAGAGTCGTCCGTCACGACATCGCCCGCGGCAACCACGCAGGCCCCCGCATCGCCGATGCCTGCTGGCCAGGCAGCCCCCCCGGCGCCTCCGTCTGCACCGCCGTCGCCTACGGTGATCCTGCCGCCGGGCGCTCCGACACCGGACCCGGCTGCACAGGCGCCGGCCATGCCGTCGGGCCCGAGCGCTCAGGGTCCGGGTGCCCTGGAACCGCTACAGGTGTCGCCGGAAGCCGCCAATGCCGCCGCCACACATGCCGCCGGCAATGCCCCCGACAACGCGCCTGTCGGCCCGATGCCGACCGACCGCCAGGCCTTTCACGATGAGGTCATGCGGGAGTCGCGCGAGGGCGCAGCCACGCTGGCGCAAGAGCATCTGCGCGAGCACCCGGACTGGTTCAAGGAGAGCGAATCGTGGCACGTCGACCATGCGGCCGCCGCACAGCGCATCCGCTGGGGGCGCCAGCAGTTGAAGGTCATCAACGGGCCGGAACGCTTCGTCATCATCGATCAGGCCGTGGCCGAGATCGAGGTGCTGCTCAAGAAGGTGCCCGATACGCCAGAGAACGCAGAGTTCCGCCAGGAGATTGTGGCCGATGAAGTGGTGGCTCTGGCCTCGCGCGGGCGCATGAAAGACGCCGTCAAGCGCTACCAGTCCATGTCGCAGGCGGGCAAGGTGCCAGCGTACACGCGTGTGGCCGCAGGTGATGCGTATGCGTATCTCGATACGCCCGACAAGGCTGCCGATGCCTACGCCCGTGCGCTCAAGGATGCGAGCCCCGGCGAGATCGAAACCGGTGACGTTCAGGAAGGCCTGTTCTACGCCATGCTGGATACGGGCCGCTTTGAAGACGCCCGCGCGCTGCTCGACAAGATGAAGGCGGACAACCCGGAATACGTGCGGCTGGCGCCGGAAGCCGGCACGCCCAACCCCGATTACTCGCGCATCAAGCGGCTGGAAGCGCAGTACCTGATCCTGACGGGCCGCACGCACCAGGGCATTGCCGAGCTGGACAAGTGGCGCCACGAAGCGCCGTTCGCCGCCTCGCTCGTCAGCGCTCGTGCCGACGGCGCGATGGTGCAGACCGAGCCGTACCGCTCGCGCGACATGTACAAGACGGCGCTTGCCGAGCACCCGGATGACCTGAGCGTGGTGGCTGGCTATGGCCGCGCGTCGCTGGCGGTGGACGACCTGAAGACGGCCAAGGATGTCGCCAACGGACTGGACGAGCGCTTTCCGGAGAACGGCTCCGTGCACGCGCTGCGCAAGGATCTGGACGTCTATCAGAGCCCACAGCTCATCATCGAATCCACGGCGGACAAGGGCAATTCAGTGTTCGCCAACAACGAATTCGGCATCAGCACCAAGGCTTACAGCGGCCCGTTTGCCGATCACTACCGCCTGTTCTTCCACAATTTTGCCGGCCGTGCGCAGTTTGACGGCGCATCGCAAAGCCGCGTGCGCAACGGCGCTGGCCTGCAGTGGTTCGACACCGGCGTCGAAGTGAATGGCGAGGTGCACCAGTCGGTGGGTGCGGCGGGCAAGACCGGCGGCACGCTTGATGCCGCGTGGATCCCGAGCGATCACTGGAAGGTGTCGGGCATGGTCACCAACGATGACCTGGAGGTGCCCTACAAGGCGTACCAGGTGGGCGTGACCGGCAAGACCCTCAGCGGGAACGTGCGCTACACCTGGGATGAAACGCGCTACGCGTCGTTGACGTACGGCGTGTCGCGTTACACCGACAACAACCTTCGCAAGCGCTGGGCGGCGAACTTCTACCAGCAGGTGTTCACCTCGCCGCGCCACACCGTCGGCGTGCTGCTGGGGGCCGATACCAGCACCAACACCATGACCGGCCTGAACTACTTCACGCCGTCGCGCGACTACAGCGGAACGGCCACCGCCATCTGGTCGTGGACGCCCTGGCGCTATGCCGACAAGTCGTTCACGCAGCGCCTGTACCTGACTGGCGGCGTGTACAACCAGCAGTCGTTCGGCAACAGCCCGATGGTCGAAGCGCGGCTGGAACATGTGTGGCAGATCAATCGCAAGACGCAGGTTTCCTACGGCATCGGCTTTGGCCGCCACCGTTACGACGGCCAGCCCGAGAACCGCAAGTTCCTGTACCTGAACCTCAACATTCCGCTGTGATGCCCATGCAAGCTCTCCGACAACCGTCATTGCGACGATTCATCGCCTGGATGGCCTTGGCCGTGGTGCTGGCACTCGTGGCCGCCGTTCGCCCTGCTGCCGCCGTCCAGGTCGACTTTCTGCCCAAGCCCGATCCGGACGACGGCAAGACCTTCCGCGTGCTGTGCTTTCACGACATCCGCGACAACCTGCGCGCCAGCTTCGAGACGCTGCCCGACGGGTTTGCCGTCGATACCAAGATGCTGACGAACATGTTCAGCTGGATCCAGGCCAACGGGTACCACCCGGTCACGCTCGCGCAGATCGATGCGGCGCGCCGTGGCGGCAAGCCGCTGCCCAAGCGCCCGATCCTGCTGACGTTCGATGACGGCTATGAAAGCCACTACACGAAGGTCTTCCCGCTGCTCAAGCAGTTCCGGTTCCCCGCCGTGTTCGGTCTGGTGACGGAGTGGACCAACGCCCCACCCGGCGCGAAGATCAAGCTGTCGGACAAGCAGATCGTGCCGCGGGACTTCTTCATGAACTGGAACCAGATCCGCGAGATGCAGGCCTCGGGCCTGGCCGAGTTCGCCACCCATACGCAGGACATGCACCACGGCGCGCTGGGTAACCCGCAGGGCAACGAGATGCCGGCGGCCAGCACGCACGAATACCTGCGCAACCTGGGTCGGTACGAAACCGATGATGAGTACCGCAAGCGCGTGCGCGACGACCTGCAGCGCAGCGTTGACATCATCCAGAAGAACGTGGGCACCAAGGTGCAGACCGTGGTGTGGCCGTATGGCGCGCACAACCTGATGCTTGACCAGGAGGCCGCCAACGTGGGCCTGAAGTACATGCTCACGCTGGAGCCGGGCCCAAACACGCCCGACGTGCCGCTGACCGCCATCCGCCGAAGCCTGATGGGCTACGACACCAACACCGGCGATCTTGAGCGTTCGCTGCGCGAGCCCGTGACCCACCACGGCGAGATCAACCCTGTGCAGCGGGTGGTGCAGGTCGACATGGATTACATCTATGACCCGGACCCGAAGCAGCAGGAAGCCAACCTCGGCAAGCTGATCGACCGCATCAAGGACCTCGCGCCGCGCGTGGTCTACCTGCAGGCCTTCGCCGATCCGAAGGGCAACGGCGCCGTGGACGCGGTGTACTTCCCGAACCGGCACATGCCGGTGCGTGCGGACCTGTTCTCGCGCGTGTCGTGGCAGCTGAAGACGCGGGCCAAGGTGGAGGTGTACGCCTGGCTGCCGATGCTGTCGTACAAGCTGCCGGCCAACAACCCGGCCGCCACGCACCTCGTGCAGTCGTTGCCGGGTGCGCCGCAGAAGCCGGGCACGGTCAAGCCGCCACGGCTGTCACCGTTCGATCCGCAGGCGCGCCAGATGATCCGCGACATCTATGAGGATCTGGCCAAGAACTCGATCATCGACGGTGTGCTGTTCCACGACGATGGCGTGCTCGATGACTACGAAGATGCCAGCCCCGCTGCGCTCAAGGCCTACGAGGCCATGGGCCTGCCCGGTGACATCAACCAGATCCGCCAGTCGCCCGAGCTGATGCGCAAGTGGTCGCGGGCCAAGACCGCTGCGCTGATCTCGTTCTCGAAAGAGTTGATCGCGGTGGCGCAGGGCTATCAGAACGGCCGCGACATGCTGACTGCGCGCAACATCTTTTCGGGCCCGGTGCTCGATCCGAAGGCTGAAACGTGGACGGCGCAAAACTATGACGACTTCCTGGAAGCGTACGACTACGTGGCGCTCGAAGCCATGCCGTATATGGAAGAGGCCAAGGACCCGAAGGACTGGATGAAGAAGCTGACCGCCGCCGTGGCCAAGCACAAGGATGGCTTGAAGAAGACCATCTTCGAGCTGCAGGCGGTGGACTGGCGCAACCAGGACAAGCCGATCCCGACGACCGAACTGCGTGACCAGATGCGCGCGCTGCGCTCGGCCGGTGCGCTCAACTACGGCTACTACCCGGATGACTTCATTGCCGGTCGGCCCGATACCGAGGTGCTGCGCGATGTGATGTCGCTCAAGACGTATATCGAGACGCGCAAGCCGCCGGGCGGCAATGCGGCAAGCGTCGAGAAGCTCAACAGCAGCGCTGCGCCGCAGAGCCAGCCGCCAAAGGCCGGCGAGGCGGCTGCAGACAAGAAGCCCGCGACGACGGAAGCGGCCGCGCCGTCCCACACCAACAAGGCGGGAGGCTGAGATGGTGGACGCACTCGCCGCCAAGCGCTGGATCTCCGGCTTTGTCTTCTACTACCCGTTCTTCATGTCGTATTTCTGGATGATCGGCGGGCTGCTGCATTACTTCCTGCTCGAACGGGGCACGCAGAATGTGCGGCATCCGCTGGCGCTGCTGGGGGTTAAGAGCTACCCCAAGGTGTCGATCATCGTGCCTTGCTACAACGAGGAGGCGAACGTGCGCGAGGTGATCAGCCACCTCGTGCGCATGCGGTATCCGAACTACGACATCATCGCCGTGAACGACGGCAGTTCCGACCGCACTGGTGAACGCCTGAACGAACTCGCTGCGGAATACCCGCAGCTGGTGGTGATCCACCAGTCGTCAAACCAGGGCAAGGCGATCGGCCTCACCACCGCCGCGCAGGTGACCGACGCCGAGTACCTGATGTGCATTGATGGCGATTCGATCCTGGATGTGGATGCGATTGCCTGGATGATCCGCCACCTGATGGAGAACCCGACCATTGGTGCGGTGACAGGCAACCCGCGCATCCGCACGCGTTCGACCTTGCTCGGGCGCATGCAGGTGGGCGAGTTCTCGTCGATCGTGGGACTCATCAAGCGGACGCAGCAGATCTATGGGCGGCTGCTGACGGTGTCGGGCGTGGTCGTGATGTTCCGCAAGCACGCCATCGAGGATGTCGGCTACTGGAGCAACGACATGCTCACCGAGGACATCGACATCAGCTGGAAGCTGCAGGTGGGCGGCTGGATGATCCGCTATGAGCCGCGCGCGCTGTCGTGGATCCTGATGCCCGAGACCTTCCGCGGCCTGTACAAGCAGCGCCTGCGCTGGGCCAAGGGCGGTATCCAGGCGCTGATCAAGTACGCGCCGGCGATGGCGAGCCTGCGGCAGTCGATGATGTGGCCGATCTTCTTCGAGTACGCACTGTCGGTGGTGTGGGCGTACAACATGCTGATCGTCATCACGTGGTCGGTGCTCGGTTTCTTCATTACCCTGCCGCCCGAATGGCGTATGGAAGCGCTCCCGCGCTGGCACGGCACGCTGCTCTTCATCACCTGTGTGCTGCAGTTGCTGGTTGGTTGCTTTATCGATCGCCGCTACGACGACAACATCCTGCGCTATTTCATCGACACGGTCTGGTATCCGGTTGCGTTCTGGATCCTGAACCTTGTCACCACGGTGGTCGGCTTTCCGGCCGTCGCCTTCCAGCGTACGCGTGCCCGTGCCCGCTGGACCAGCCCTGACCGGGGCATCCAACAACAACAGGGGAATTCGCCATGACCATGCTCGTCATTGATGTTTCGCGAAACTCGATCCGACAGTCGTTTTCGGACAAGGGTGTCGTCGGTACCTTGCACCACGTGCTGTGGTTCCGCATCTTCCGGCCGGTGCTCGTGATCTCGATCTGGGGCCTGCTGGGCCTGTACGTGGGCTACTCCATCAGCAGCGTGGGCCCGAGCGGCCTGCCGTTCGAGCAACTGCGCATGTACGGCAACATCATCGCCGGCATGGGCGGGGTGCTCGTGGTGTGGATGGTGCTGTCGCGGCTGGACCGCGCCATTCGCCGCAAGATCGCCCGTGCGCCGGCAGCGCCGGCTGCCTCCGCCGGTGCTGCCGCTCGCGCGTCGCGTGGGGGGCTGCATGGGCAGCAGCAACCCGCCTGGCAGCGTCCGCGCAATACGCGCCTGCTGGTGGTCGACCACGACGATGACGGCGATATCACCCACGTGCGCTCGTGGCAGGAGTGGGCGGGCCGCCCCGCACCTGCCGGCACCGCCACACCGCCCACGCCGTTTACCCGCAGCCCGGAATACGACCCGGACGAGCCGGTGCTCGGCTCCCGCCCTGTCGGCGAGGCGATCGTTCTGAAGAACCTCGACCGCGAAGAGCCCTCGCTGGCACGCGTTGATGCGCCTGCACAGCAACCGCGCGACGTCGTGAAGGCCGTGGATGCGGTGACAGCCGATGCCGCGGGCTTCCACCGGTTTGGCTATCGCGGCCGCCTGGGCCGCAGCGATTGGGTCGAGCCGCAATCGCCCGACTCGCCGGCGCAGACGTACGCGATTCGGCCCGGCATGGCCCGCCATTACGGCAGCGTGACCGCCGTGGTGCATGGCCGTGCTGCAGTGCAGGCAGCGGACCGTGCCACGGAACGCCATCGCGCACTCCATGCATTTGGTGCGCATGCACAATTGGACGACCCCTACGCGCGACTCCAGCGCGTCGAACGCGTTGACCCGCTGCATGGCTTTGGCCGCCGCGCCAACGTCGTCGCCGACGACGTGTAAGGTCAACCCAGAGCGCAGTGCTCAGCGCCCCGGTGATGCGAGTCACCGGGGCGCATTCTTTTGTGCAATTGACTTAGCGCAAACGGAGGAGGGCGGACTTTTCTGCAATGCGCAATCGTTGCCGCCTGTGCGCTGTACGGCACGGCAAACGGTTGGCGGACCACCATCGACCAAGGGGTCGCAGATCTCCTCGCACGACGCACGGGATTTGCCCTCTTGAATGCGGCTGCGCACGTGCCTATGCTGGCTTCTCCTGCAAACCCAGCTGCTCTCTCCCGGTGTTCTCGGCGGCTCTTGCAGTGCTCATGGTGTCAGTGAAAACCACGCCCGCCCACCCGCACCGATTGCGTGCGACGGCCAACAGACAAGCTGGAGCCAACTGTGCTGAGTCCCCATGAATTTGCTGTCTTGCTTCTCGTCAACGACGGTGCCGAATCCGACGACCTCGACCGCGCCGACGTCGAAGCGCTCATCGAACGTCAGCTCGTGACGCTGGAGCGCCGTGGCCCGGATCATTGCTATGCCCGGGTGACTCTCCAGGGCTACGCGCTACTCAAGGCATCCGGACACGTTCGCACCAGCGGCCGCCGAACGGTCGCCGTGTCTCACTAGGCCATCCTCCTCATGGCAGTGCAGCCAGTCGCCGCCTGGGCGCAAAGTCCAGGCGTCAAGTGACGTGCCTGCGGTCGATACAAACAGAAACACACCGTCGGTGGCCCGGGCGCAGCTTATGCGCGCGCCTGCGCGCCACGGGGCCGGCTTCTTGCTCAATTGCAGAGGCCTATCCTGAAATTTCGACGCACCAGCCGTCGGGGGTAGGCACGCATGACAACTCAAGAGGAGCCACCCCATGAAAACCAAACACACCTTGCTCGCTGGGTTGTTTGCTGTCGCCGGTACTGCTGCCCTTGCGCAGCCCATGCCGCCAACACATCCGGAAGACCATGGTCATGAACGTGCCGAACGCATGGAGCGTGAGCGACACATGGAGCGCCGCGACGAGCACCGTGACCTCCGTGCCGAGCATCGCAACATCCGGCGTGACCGCGAAGCCCTGAAGCTCCGTGAGCACGAGGCACGCGAGTGTGCACACGAGGTTCATGAAGACATGGAACATCGCTGATCGGGCGTCATCCCATACGGGTCTTTTCGAACCTGCCCATCAGAAAATCCACGAACAGCCGGATGCGAGATGAAAGCTGATGGCGTTGGTGGTACACCGCATAGACGTCCGCCTCGGGCGTTGCGTATTGCGGCAACACCTGCACGAGCCGGCCGCTCTTGAGATAGCGCTCGATATCCCATTCGGCGCGCATGACAATGCCGTGCCCCTCCAGCGCCCAGTTCACCGCGATCTCGCCGTCATTGGTGGTGAGATTGCCGCGCACGTGCACGGTTTCGGTCCGGCGCTTGGCACCTTTGCCGGATGCCAGCCTCCACACACCATAGGCATCGCTGCCCTGGCGGATACCGATGCAGTTATGGCGCGCCAGCTCGGCCGGCGTTGTGGGCGTTCCGCGCTCGCGCAGGTAGGCGGGCGACGCGCAGAGCAGGCGCCGGTTGGATGCCACCTTGCGCGCGACGATGCGTGCATCGGGTGGCTCGCCAAAGCGCACACACACATCAAACAGGTCCTCATTCAGTGGGGGCGGGTCGGCAGAGAGTTGCAGTTGCACGTCCACGTCTGGATACGCCTTTACATACTCCGAGATGGCCGGCGCGATGTGCATGCGCCCGAAGCCGAGCGTGGCGTTGACGCGGAGCAGGCCGCTGGGGCGGCCCTTGGCCTGTGTGAGCAGTTGGTCCAGATCGTCGATCTCGCCCAGGATGCGACGCGCACGTTCCAGGAGGACCTCGCCTTCCGGGGTGAGGCTCATGCGCCGGGTCGTGCGCGTCACGAGGGGCATGCCGATGCGCGCTTCCATCTGCGCCAGGCGCTTGCTGACTGCGGGCGTGGTGATGCCCAGATTACGCGCCGCCGCGCTCAGGCTGCCGGCGGTCGCCAGCGCTACGAAAAAGCCGAGTTCTGCAGGTTGGACGCCAGGAGCCGACACCGTTTTACCTTTAACTCATAGTTAAGAATGGATTAACTTTAGAGCCGATCAGCAACCGTGTCCACGCCGGAGAATCGCTGCACACCCCACGGCGACGCACCGCCGGTTCCATTCAGGAGACACCCCATGAAGACATACCGTATTGCAACCATCCCTGGCGACGGCATTGGGAAGGAGGTCGTGCCGGCCGGTCGGGAAGTCATGGAAGCGCTGGCTGCCGCGGGCGCCGGCTTCGGCTTCGAGTTCGAGAACTTCGAGTGGGGCGGTGACTATTACCGCCAGCATGGCGCGATGATGCCGGAGGACGGCCTGGACGCCCTGCGCGACAAGGACGCCATCCTGTTCGGCTCGGCCGGTGACGCGCAGATTCCCGACCACATCACGCTGTGGGGGCTGCGCCTGAAGATCTGCCAGGGTTTCGATCAGTACGCCAACGTGCGCCCGACACGGATCCTGCCCGGCATCGACGCGCCGCTAAAGCGCTGCGGCCCGAAGGATCTCGACTGGGTGATCGTTCGTGAAAACTCCGAAGGTGAATACGCCGGCGTGGGCGGTCGTGTGCACCAGGGCCACCCGATCGAGGCTGCCACCGACGTGTCGATGATGACCCGAGCCGGTGTCGAACGGATCATGCGCTTCGCCTTCAAGCTGGCGCAGTCGCGTCCGCGCAAGCTCCTGACTGTCATCACCAAGTCCAACGCCCAGCGCCATGCCATGGTGATGTGGGACGAGATCGCCGTGCAGATTGCCAAGGAATTCCCAGACGTGAAGTGGGACAAGGAACTCGTGGACGCCGCCACCGCGCGCATGGTCAACCGCCCGGCCACGCTCGACACCATCGTTGCAACCAACCTGCACGCCGACATCCTGAGTGATCTGGCCGCCGCGCTGGCCGGCAGTCTGGGTATCGCGCCCACCGGAAACATCGATCCGGAGCGCCGGTACCCGTCCATGTTCGAGCCGATCCACGGTTCGGCCTTCGACATCATGGGCAAGGGGCTGGCCAATCCAGTCGGCACCTTCTGGTCGGTCGTGATGCTGCTTGAACACCTCGGCGAGACCGAGGCCGCGCGTCAGGTCATGGCTGCCATTGAAGCGGTGACCGGCAACCCGGCACTGCACACCGGCGATTTGGGGGGCAAGGCGACCACTGCGCAGGTGACCCAGGCCGTCTGCCAATACCTCGCTACGAACCGAACAGCCAAAGCCGCATGACAGCGGGGCGGGCCAGGAGGCTCGCCCATGAGACCGTCCCCGCACGAAAAGCACGTAATCACTGAAGCAGACGAAAAAGAGCTGCAGGCGTGTGTCAACTACAAGGCAGATAGGAGACAGCAATGACTCGACGCGTGTTCGGCGAGCCTTGTGCCTGCTCGGTGGTAAAGCGCACCCGGCAAGCTCGGCATCCCGCTGTGCCATCTCTGCGCCAGCGCGCTGCTGGCTAACCCGATGAGACATGACATGCGCGACGACACCGCCCGCAAGCTGCTGCGCGATATGTTTGACGCTGCTATCGCCGCCGCGCAGCCGGCACTGACGTTGCCCACGTATCTGCCGGAACGCCCGAAAGGCCGCACGATCGTGATTGGAGCGGGGAAGGCGTCGGCCGCGATGGCGCACGTTTTCGAACAGGCGTGGGGCACATCGGTGAACGGGCTTGTCGTGACGCGTTACGGATATGCCGTCCCGTGCAAACAGATTCGCATTGTCGAAGCGGCACATCCCGTGCCGGACGCCGCTGGCCTTCTGGCCGCCCGCGAGATGCTCGACCTGGTGTCGGGGCTCACGGAGGATGACCTGGTGGTCTGCCTGATCTCGGGCGGCGGCTCATCACTCCTGCCGCTACCCCTGCCGGGTATTTCGCTTGCCGACAAGCAGGCCGTGAACCGTGCGCTGCTGGCCTCCGGCGCGACCATCACCGAAATGAACTGCGTGCGGCGCCATCTTTCTGCCATCAAGGGCGGACGCCTGGCTGCGGCCTGTTATCCGGCGCGCGTCTGCAATCTGCTGCTGTCCGACGTGCCAGGCGATGATCCGGTCGATATCGCGTCTGGGCCTACCGTTCCCGATACGTCCACGCTGACCGATGCGCTCGACATCATCCGCCGTTACGACATTGCGATTCCTCCGCCGGTGCGCAATGTCCTTACCTCTAAAGACGCGGAGACCATCAAGCCGGGCGAGACACGCCTGCCGCGCATCGAAACCCGGTTGATCGCCACACCACGCATGGCGTTACAGGCTGCCGCGCGTGTGGCCCGCGAAGCCGGCCTCGCCGCATACGTTCTGGGCGACGCCATCGAAGGCGAAGCGCGCGACGTCGGCAAGGTGTTAGGCGGCATGGCGCTGGAGGTGGCGCGCCACGCTGAACCGTTCCCGGTCCCGTGCGTGTTGCTCTCGGGCGGCGAGACAACGGTCACCGTTCGCGGCAAGGGCAGGGGCGGGCGCAATGTTGAATTCCTCTTGTCACTCGCGCTCGCATTGCGCGGGCAGCCTGGGGTTCACGCGATTGCGGGCGATACCGATGGCGTCGATGGGTTGGAGGAGATCGCCGGCGCCATCGTCACACCGGACACATTGCAGCGCGCCTGGCAGCTCGGCCTCCGTGCGCAGGACGCGCTGGCTTGCAACGATGGACACGGCTTCTTCGAGGCGCTGGGCGACGCGGTTGTGACCGGCCCCACGATGACCAACGTGAACGACTTCCGCGCGATCCTGATCGCGCCTGATTTGGAGCAACTCCCATGAGACGCCTGCGCAACGCGAAGATCGTCGCCACCCTGGGCCCGGCGAGTACCACCCCGGAGGTTATTGACGCCCTGTTCGAGGCGGGGGCCGATGTCTTCCGGCTGAACTTCAGCCATGGCACACACGACGACCACCGGCGGCGCCTGGATACGATCCGCGTGATCGAGCGCGAGCGCGGCCGGCCCATCGGTGTCCTGCTGGACCTGCAGGGTCCGAAGCTGCGCATCGGTACCTTCGAGAATGGTCCCGTCAAACTGACTTCCGGCGATGCATTCCGACTCGATCTCGACCGCGATGCACCCGGCTCGCACCAGCGTGTCGGCATGCCGCACCCGGAGATCTTCGCCGCTCTGCACAAGGGCACGGAGCTGCTACTCGACGACGGCAAGATCCGGTTGCGCGTAGACACCTGCGGCGCTGATTTTGCAGACACCACCGTTGTCAACGGCGGCACGTTGTCGGATCGCAAAGGTGTGAACGTGCCGGGCGTCGTGCTGCCTCTGTCGGCGTTGACTGAGAAGGACCGCCGCGACCTCGATTTCGGTCTGACACTCGGCATCGACTGGATTGCGCTGTCGTTCGTCCAGCGGCCCGAAGACATCCGGGAGCTCAAGGCGATCGTCCAGGGGCGCGCCAGCATCGTCGCCAAGCTCGAGAAGCCTGCCGCCATTCAAAGCCTGGAAGCGATCATTGACGAAGCGGATGCCGTGATGGTGGCCCGCGGTGACCTTGGCGTGGAGATGCCTGCCGAGCAGGTGCCTTCCATCCAGAAGCAGATCGTGCGTGTTTGCCGCAAGGCGGGCAAACCGGTGATCGTTGCCACGCAGATGCTCGAGTCGATGATCACGGCTCCGGTGCCCACGCGCGCCGAGGCATCCGACGTTGCTACCGCTGTCTACGATGGCGCTGATGCGGTCATGTTGTCGGCGGAATCGGCATCCGGCCGCTATCCGATTGAAGCCGTGACGATGATGGACAGCATCATCCGACGGACCGAATCCGATCCGCTCTATCACGACGCCATCCAGGCCTCCCATACGCCTCCGCGCGCAGACGCCGCTGATGCCATCGGCTATGCGGTGCGCCATGTGGCGGGGCTGCTCAAGGTGCCCGCCACCGTCGCCTACACCAGCTCCGGATACTCCGCGCTGCGCATGGCGCGGGAGCGCCCCGAAGTGCCGATCCTCGGCATGACGCCACGCATGGCCACTGCGCGCCGGCTGGCGCTTGCCTGGGGCGTGCATGCGGTGTTGTGCCACGAAGTGGTCGACGTGCTGGAGATGACAGAGCTGGCCAGCCGGACCGTCCTCGACGAGCACTTCGGCGAGCGTGGCCAGTCCATCGTGATCTCTGCGGGGCTGCCCTTCACGGTCGCCGGCACGACCAACCTACTGCGCATCGCGCAGGTTCAGTGATGAAGCATGCAGGAACGTGACCAGCGAAGTGCGATGAGAACTCGATAAAGAAAGAGCCCGCACCGAGCTTGGGATTGTATGGAGCACCAAGGAGACAAAAATGGAACTAGATATCGAAAAGCGTACGCTGCGCAAGATCAGTTGGCGCATCGTGCCGTTCATCATGCTGCTGTACTTCATCGCCTACATCGACCGGGTGAACATCGGCTTTGCAGCCCTGACGATGAAGGCGGACCTCGGCTTTACGGCGTCGATTCTTGGCCTTGGAGCGGGCATTTTCTTCTGGGGCTATTTCCTGTTTGAAGTGCCCTCCAACATCGTGCTGCACAAGATCGGGGCGCGCATTTGGATTGCCCGCGTCATGGTCACGTGGGGGATCATCTCGGCAGCGATGGCCTTTGTCCAGGGGGCAACCAGCTTCTACATCATCCGGTTCCTGCTTGGCGCCGCAGAGGCTGGATTCTTCCCCGGCATCATCCTGTATCTCAGCTATTGGTTTCCGGCGCGTCACCGGGCAGGGGTCACCGCATTCTTCATGGCTGCCGCGCCACTGTCCACCGCACTGGGCTCGCCGATATCTGCCGCATTGCTGGAAATGCAAGGTGTGATGGGGCTGGCTGGCTGGCAGTGGATGTTCATTCTCGAAGCCATTCCGGCATTCATTCTCGGCGTGGTGGTGTTCTTCTACATGACGGATCGCCCGGAACAGGCGTCCTGGCTGAAAGAAGACGAACGCGCCTGGCTGGTCAAAGTCATGCACGAGGAATCCAGCAGCAACACAGCGAGCGCCAATCACAGCATTCTGCGTGGCCTGGCTGATCTGCGGGTGATCGCGTTGGCGCTGATCTATTTCGGCACCTCCGCCGGCCTCTACACGCTCGGCATCTGGGCGCCCCAGATCATCAAGCAGTTGGGCATGTCGTCCATGAGGGTTGGTTTGCTGAACGCCATTCCGCCAATTGTCTCGGTGGTCGCGATGGTCTTCTGGTCTCGCCATTCCGATCGGAGTGGGGAACGTACGTGGCACGTCGTGATTGCGTGCGTGGCTGCCGCCGTGGGTCTGGTGGTGGCCGGCAGTGCCAGCGGTGTGATTGGCCTCATCGCGGCACTCACGCTTGTGAACGTCGGGATTAGCTGCGCCAAGCCGCCGCTCTGGAGCATGCCCACGATGTTCCTGTCCGGGGCGGCCGCCGCCACTGGCATCGCCACCATCAACTCAATCGGCAACCTTGGCGGTTTCTTTGGCCCCGCGATGATCGGCTGGATCAAAGACCGAACCGGTAGCTTCGCAGGCGGACTCTATTTCGTCGCCGGCCTGCTCATGCTCTCGGCTGTGCTCACGCTGGTGATGTCATGCACGCAGAAGTCGAAGGCGGCTGCAGCGCAGGCCGTGGCTCACTAAACCGGCCTTCACCTCAGCTCTTTCCCACACGCCAATTGGAAGCGCCCCCGTGCTTGAACGCATCAACAAGCAGCTCAGCTTCATCAAGTAACGCGGTATCCCGAGTCTGTCGCGCATCGCGCGCACACGCCGAGGAGGTTGGTGCTCACCCTCCGCCAATCCCCTGAATGATCTTGCCGCTGCCCTCGCAAGACGGGCACGGGCTGCCGCCGTCGCGTTGGCCCGTCCCGTTGCACTCCGGGCAGATCGCTTCGCCGCTGCCGGGCGCTCCGGGCGCCGCTTCGTCGCCGGGTGCAGCGGGTGCGGGCGGCGTGCCGGGGAGTGGATTTTCATTGTTCATGAGGTGCTCCTGCGCGTGGCGCGGTACGTGTCGTTTCAAGGGTGTGTGGCCGGAATGTTCGCCGGGCTGGCGGGTGGACGCTCCCGCCCCTGTGGGCTGCCGCCGGTCGACTTGTCCTTGACCACGTTGCCATTCCTGTCTTGATGCGAAGTGGAACCCGTGCGCGGTACGTATTCGCCGGAAGGATTGGCGCGGTCGTTGCGCGTGCGGTTGCGCGTGGTATCACGCCCCGTGGGGCTGTCGGTACGGCTTGTGGTGCCAGTCGCGGTGGTGCTGTCTGCGCGGGCTGCGCGTGCGTTGTCGCTGCTGCCGGATTGGCCGCCCGTTGCTTGTGCGAATACCGCGCCGCCGCCCAGTGACATGAACATTGCGGCCGCCGCGCACAATGCACGTGCCGGATAGGTGGTGCGATGCATCATCGTCCTCTCGTGAAGTGTCAGTGTCGGTGCCACCGACGCAACTCGCGGGCCCGTGCGGCTACTTGCCGGCGGCCAGCCGCCGCGCATCTTTGAGGGCAGTCACGATGTCGGGATAGGCGCCCTCGCGCGCGGCCGGGTCCGGGGCGCGAAGTGCGTAGGAAGGATGCCAAGTTGCCAACACCGTACGCCCTTCATGTCGCACCGGCCTGTTGAAGTGGTCTTGCAGGCGTGCGCGTGCATCGCCAAGCGACGCCGGCTGGTGCGGGTCGGTCTCATCGGGCTCGGGGAGGTGGGCGGCGGCGCTTTCATCGGCGGGAATCCTGCGGGAGGAATTCTCAGCAACCTCAATGCCACCGCCGCTGCTGGAACGCGGGTTGCGTGGGGTCTCGGCCTGCACATGTGTATCGCAATCTCCGTGGAGCCGGCCCATGCGCGAGCCATTTGAGTCGTACCTGATGTACTTCCTGATCCCGCTCATGGCGCTATCCGTTGTCGCGCAGTTGCATTGGGATGAGGTGCTCGGCTTGTTCGGCATGGGGTCTGCATCGCGCGATTTTTCGCTGCGCTGGAAAGATCTGCCCCTGCCGTGGGGCTATGTCGCGACCGTCTTGTTGGTTTTCTTGGTGCTGGAGCTGTTGTCGTATGCGGAGGAACTGGTGCGTTGCCTGCGGCAACGGCGCGCTTAAGGAGGACTCTTTGGAAGCTGCATCGAACGTTCCGTTGGACCGGCGCCGCCGGCTCGGCAACTGGTTGCCCGAAGGCGAGGCGCAGCTGGCGGCGTTTCGCACCGAGCTTGTGGCACAAGCACTGTCACGTCCGTCAAAGACACCCTCGGTGGCTGCCGTGCGCGGGCTCGCCAGCCTGATCGATGGCGAGCCCGCATTGCGCATGCACCTCGCCCGGGCCATCGACGAAGCGAGGGACCGAGGATACGAACTTGGCTACCAGGACAGCACAGAATTGCTGCTTGCCATCGACCACATCGTTACGTGCGCGCCGCGCTTCAGCCAAAAGGCCTTGGTGATCTGTCCGCTCAACGCGTTGCTCGACTGGCCGATGTGCATGCCTTCCGGTTATGCGCTGTTCCGTGATCGACGCTTCAACGATGCACTCAAGGCGGTGCTCAATGGCTGGAGCGCTTTCCTCGGCGGCCCGCATTCGCGTGCGTACCTGAACACGCACGAGCCGGACGGCTGGTTCAGCCCCGAAGCGACACGGCGTATCGGCATGGAGCAGTTTCTGTGTGATCCGTCGCTGCCGTATTGGGGCTTCACCTCGTGGAACGACTTCTTCACGCGCCGCTTTCGTGCCGGCGTGCGGCCGGTCGCGGGCGAGGACGACAACAAGCTGATCGTCAGCGCCTGCGAGGCAGCGCCCTACAACATCAGCCACGACACACGCTATGAAGATGCGTTCTGGATCAAGGCGCAACCGTACTCATTGCGCGACATCTTCGGGCCGGACAAGGCGCAGTTGGCGGAACGCTATGCCGGCGGCAGCGTGTATCAGGCGTTCCTGAGCGCCTACAACTACCACCGCTGGCACGCGCCCGTCGCCGGTACCATCGTTGATACCTATCATGTGGACGGCACGTACTACTCGTGCGTGGAATCCGAGGGCGCCGACCCGGAAGGGCTGAACGATTCGCAAGGCTACAGCGCGGCCATGGCCGCCCGCGCCATCATCACCATCGCCTGCGACGACCCGGACATGGGCACCGTGGGTTGCGTGTTCATCGGCATGGCCGAGGTGTCGTCGTGCATGGTCGACGTGACGCCGGGCCAGCATGTACGCAAGGGGGAGGAGCTTGGCTTCTTCCAGTACGGCGGCTCGACGTACTGCCTGTTCTTCGAGCCCGGCGTGGTGGATGCCTTCGTTGTGCAGCCGCCGTTTTCGCACGACACGCCGCCGGTGCGCGTCAATGCGGCACTGGCGCGTGCCCGATAGCGGACTGCATCAGGCATCGACCTCGGCCAGTGCCCGGAGCCCCACCGACAGCATCGCCAGGTCAGGCGAGCCGGTAGCCACCTGGTCGGCGATGACGCGGTTATAGCGCGCCAGCGCTTCCTGCCGTGTTGCCCGCCAGGTCTCGATGAGGGCGTCGGCGCTTGCGCCGGGCGCCGCATCTTGCAACACCGACTGCGTAAGCCGCCGTCGCAGTTGCCCCAGTTCTTCGAGCAGCGTTGCACGCGCCAGCATCTGCCAATGCGTTTGCGTCGGCAGGCCGAGGATGCCGCCTTGCAGCCATCCGTAACCCAGCGGCTGGTCGAGGGCAAAGTACACGCGGGCGGCGAGCCGTGCATCGCAGCCGCGGGTGGTTGCAACTTCGGCAATGTCGAGCAACGACACGCGCGCTGGCACACCGGTCGCCACACGCGCCAGCGTTTCCGGCACACCGGCTTCGCTGAACACCTGCTGCTGTTGCGCGGCGGCCTGCGCTGATTCCTCCGTTTGCAGCGCGCTGATTTCGGGAGCGAGCGCATCCACCGCCGCCCGGAACCGTTCCACCGCAGTCGGCACGTCCGACACGCGCCGCCGCAGGAACCACAGGGTGGCGCGCTCGTGCAGTTGCGCGAGTGAGGTGAACAGGGCGGTTTGCGTCTCGTGCGGCACCTGCGCATCGAGGGCATCGACTTCTTCCCAGAGCCCATCGAGCCGGTAGACTGCGCGCGCAACAAGGCTTGCCCACACCACTGCAAGCGGTTCCGCGCCGGTTTCTTCGGCCATCCGGTGCACGAACGTCACGCCGGCTCGGTTGACGAGCGCGTTCGCATGCATCGTCGCCAGGATCTCGCGCCGCAGCGTGTGCCGAGGGATCGACGTGGCGCAGCGCGTGTGCAGGGGCCGTGGAAAGTACGCCGGCAAACCATCGGCCACGAACGGTTGATCGGGCAGATCGCTGCCTAGCAGCACGTCGTACAGCCACATCTTGCTGTAGGCCATCAGCACCGCGCGTTCGGGCGTGGTCAAACCACCGCCGCTGGCCCGGCGGGCGTCGATCTCTTCATCGGCGGGCAGGAATTCGATCGCACGGTTCAGGCGACCGCTGCGTTCCAGATGCCGCATCAGCCGTGCTTCCGGGTCGAGCCACAGCGCCGTGCGCGTACGCGCCAGTGACAGCGCTTGCGTCTGGAAGTAGTTGTCGCGCAGCACCAGTTCGCCCACCTCGTCGGTCATCTCGGCCAGCAGCGTGTTGCGTTGCTTGAGCGTCATCTCGCCGTCGGCCACGACCAGGCCCAGCAGGATCTTGATGTTGACTTCGTGATCGGAGCAGTCCACCCCGGCCGAGTTGTCGATGGCATCGGTGTTGATGCGCCCGCCATGCTGCGCGTACTCGATGCGGCCGAGTTGCGTGCAGCCCAGATTGCCGCCCTCGGCCACGACCTTGCAGCGCAGCTCGGCGCCGTTCACACGCAGGCCATCGTTGGCGCGGTCGCCCACCTGGGCATGCGTTTCGGTGCTGGCCTTGATGTACGTGCCGATGCCGCCGTTGTAGAGCAGATCGGCGGGCGCCTTGAGGATGGCGTGCAGCAGGTCGTTCGGTGCCATCTCGGTCGCCGTTACGTCCAGCATGGCGCGCACTTCTGGGGTGAGCGCAATCGACTTGACCGTGCGCGGGAAGATGCCGCCGCCGGGGCTGATCAGCGCCCGGTCGTAATCGGCCCAGCTTGAACGCGGCAAGTTGAACAGGCGCTCGCGCTCTGCAAAGCTCGTGGCGGCATCGGGCGACGGGTCGAGAAAGATGTGGCGATGGTCGAACGCCGCGAGCAGGCGGATATGGCGCGAGAGCAGCATGCCGTTGCCGAACACATCGCCCGACATGTCGCCCACGCCCACGACGGTGAAGTCCTGCGTCTGCGTATCGACGCCCATCTCGCTGAAGTGGCGCTTGACCGATTCCCATGCGCCGCGCGCGGTGATGGCCATTTTCTTGTGGTCGTAGCCTACCGAGCCGCCGGAGGCGAACGCATCGCCCAGCCAGAAGCCGTATTCGGCCGAGATGGCGTTGGCGTAGTCGGAGAACGTGGCCGTGCCCTTGTCGGCGGCAACGACCAGGTAGGGGTCGTCTTCGTCATAGCGCACGACATCGCACGGCGGCACGACGCGGCCGTCGACGTAGTTGTCGGTCAGGTCGAGCAGCCCGCGCAGGAAGGTCTGGTAGCACGCCACGCCCTCGGCCAGATACGCATCGCGGTCGGCGGCCGGCGGCGGTTGCTTGACGACAAAGCCGCCCTTGGAACCCACCGGCACAATCACCGTGTTCTTGACCATCTGGGCCTTGACCAGGCCCAGCACCTCGGTGCGGAAATCCTCGCGCCGGTCAGACCAGCGCAAGCCGCCGCGCGCGACCTTGCCGCCGCGCAGGTGCACGCCTTCCACGCGCGGTGAATACACCCAGATTTCGAACATCGGCTTGGGCTCGGGCAGGCCGGGCACGCGCGCCGGGTCGAATTTGAACGAGAGATACGGCTTGGGCTGCCCGTGTCCCTGGCCGTGTGCCGTGTCCGGCGGGCTCTGGAAGTAGTTCGTGCGCAGCGTGGCTTCCAGCACGCCCAGGAACTGCCGCAGGATGCGGTCTTCATCCAGGTTGGGTACGTCTTCGAGCGCCTCGTCGATCTGCTTGCGCAGCGTTTCGCTTGCACGCGAGCGCTCGGCCTCGGCAAGCGTGGGGTCGAAGCGCACCAGGAACAGCCGCACCAGCGCCCGCGCAATCGAAGGATTGCCGTTCAGCGCGCTTTCCATATACGCGTTGCTGAAGGTCGAACCGATCTGGCGGATGTAGCGCGCATACGCGCGCAGGATGCGCACCTCGCGCCAGGTCAGACCAGCCTGCAGCACGAGGCGGTTGAGATCGTCGTTCTCCAGCTCGCCGCTCCAGATGCGCGCGAACGCGTCTTCAAAGCGTGCACGGGCTTCGTCCAGTTCGACTTCGCTGCCGTCGATGGTCTCCATGCCGAAGTCGTGCATCCAGATCGGGGCGGCATCGGCGGGTTCGATGCAGTAGGGCCGCTCTTCGTTGACGCGCACGCCCAGGTGTTCAAGCATCGGCAGGCTGTGCGACAGCGAAGTCGGCTGGCCGGCGCGGTAGATCTTGAAACGCAGTGCACCGGGCGGCGCTTCGAGCGGCCGGTAGAGCTGCATGGTCAGCAGGTTGTCCGCCGCATTGGCGGCGAGCAGCGGCTCCATCAGTTCGATGTCGCGCACGGCCAGGCGTGCGGCATAGTCCTCGCGGAAACCGGCGGGAAACGCGCTGGCATAGCGGCGCAACAGGCGGTTGCCCCGCTCTTCACCGCCGCGTTCGAGCAGCGCGTCGGCCAGGTCGTCCTGCCAGCGCCGGGCGGCCTGCACGATGCGGTCTTCCAACTCGGCCACGTCCACCTCGGGCACGTTGCCCGGCTGGGTGCGCACGGTGATATGGATGCGCGCCAGCATCGACTCCGACAGCTGCGGCGTGAACTCCACGGCGGTGCCGCGATACGCCGCCTGCAGCAGGCCCTGGATGCGCACGCGCAGGTCGGTGTTGAACTTCTCGCGCGGCACAAACACGAGGCACGACACGAAGCGGTCAAACGGATCGCGCCGCACGAAAAGGCGCGTGCGCTGGCGCTCCTGCAACCGCAGGATGCCCAGTGCGATGTCGTGCAGCGCTTCGGCGTCTATCTGAAACAGTTCGTCGCGGGGGTATTGCTCCAGGATCGTGACCAGTGTCTTGGCCAGATGCCCGTCGGGAAGGAAGCCCGTGCGTCGGATGACGTCGGCCACCTTGCGGCGCACCAGCGGAATGTCCTCGGCCGGGACCATGTAGACGTTCGACGTGTACATGCCCAGGAAACGCCGCTGCCCACAGACACGCCCCTGCGCGTCGAACAGCTTGATGCCGATGTAGTCGAGATACCCGGGCCGGTGCACGGTCGCCCGCGAATTGGCCTTGGTGAGGAAGATGGGCTCGGGCGCGTCGATGAATTTTGCGGCCCCCGGTGCCAGGCGCGTCGTGTCCGGCGTGGAGGTGTCGCGCAGCGCTTCACGCAGCACGCCCAGGCCTGTGCCGGGTATGCCGCGCAGGTAATGGCCATCGTCTTGCGTAATCAGTTCGTAGTCACGGTAGCCAAGGAAGGTGAAGTGCCGCTCGAGCATCCAACTGAGGAAGGCCTGTGTTTCGGCAATCTCGGCGCGTTCCACGTCGCCGGTCGAGGGCTGTGCGGCACGTGCGGCCAGCGCGTCGATGGCGGTCTGGGCGGCAGCCTGCATGGGATTCCAGTCTTCCACCGCGGCGCGCACGTCGCCCAGCACACGCATCAGGCCGTCGTGCAAAGCCTGCAGGCGGTCCGCCTCGGAGAACCGGTCGACCTCGATGTGGATGGCCGACTCGAAGCGAGCAACGCCGTGAGCTTCTTTGTCCGCATCGGCGGGCGTGTCGGGCATGTCGCCCGCGAGTGCCGCCGGGCGCTGTACGCCGCCGCCGGCCTCGACCGCCACGCGCATGCCTGCGCCATCGCGCTGTACGCGGTAGACCGGGTGGAAGGCGGAATGCAGCGCCAGCCCCTGCCGGTTGATCTCCATTGTCACGGAGTCGAACAGGAACGGCATGTCGTCGTTGACGATTTCAACGACCGTGTGGCTGCAGTACCAGCCGTGCTGTTCGAGGCTCGGGTTGTAGACGCGTACGCGCGGTTGCCCCGACACGAATTTCTGACCCAGCTGCCAGTGCGCCATCGCTGCGCCGTAGAGGTCGGCCACGCTGCGCGAGATCACGTCTTCGGGGTCTGCCAGACCGTAGTAGTGCCGCAGGAACGGCTCGAACAGGTCGGCAATATCGGGCGCACGTTCGCGCGCCAGGGCCACGGCATCCGCCATGTGCTGGCGGACCTTGTCTTCGTGCTGGGCAGACATGAGGCGGCTCCCGAAGAAGGGCTGCCTCATGCTACGCCGCGTGCCCATGGCTGGCAATCCGCGTCGGCGGCGCTCCACTTTGTTGATGCGGCTGTGTGCAGTGCAGCGAGAAAACGGGTGGTTCACTCGCTACTTGTAGCGGGCATCAGCGATGCGTCGTCAGGCCTTCACGACGTTGATGCGCAGTGCGGGTTCACCGGCCGCGATGGCCAGCAGGCGGTCCACATTCGGGTGGGCGCCGGGGCGGTTGCGCGCGTCGATGGTGTGCTCGGCAAACACGGCGAGGCCGTGCTCGGCGGCCTTGGCATCAAGCTGGCCGAACGCCTGCTGCAGGTAGTGGTACACCGCCACCGAACCTTGTTTGCCCGGCTTGTTTTCGATGTCGGCGACCACGGCGCCCTGGCCGTCGACCAGATCGATGCGCTCGATGCCGTCAATGGCGGGCAGTTGGGCGAGGTTGTCCTTGAATACGTTGGTCGGTTGAATCACTGCGGTTGCTCCGTTGGTTGATCAGGCGGGCCGTATGTTAACGGCTCCGGCCCGACCCGCGCGAGCTTGCACGTTCTTCAACGCTTGGCGCCGGCCTGGTTCACGGCAATGGCCGCCTGGATGAGCGCTTTCAACGCTTTTTCGTTCACCTTGTCGCCCTCGCGGAAGTCGATGGCGCGGCGCGTGTTGCCGTCCAGGCTGGAATTGAAGAGGCCAGACGGGTCAGGCACGGAGGCGCCCTTGGCGAACGTCATCTTGACCGTCTGCTTATAGGCCTCGCCGGTGCAGATCAGGCCATCGTGCGACCACACGGGCACGCTCCATTTCCATTCTTCCACCACGTCGGGGTCGGCCGCGCGGATGACGGCGCGCAGGCGGGCGAGCATCTCGCCGCGCCAGTCGTCCAGCTCTGCAATGCGTGCGTCGATCAGCTCGGATGCGGGTGTGGCGGTGTCCTGCGTGCTTTTCTTCATGTGTCTGCCTCGGTGGAGGGGCCAAGCAGAACATTCTGGCAGGAACATGGGCCGGTAGCCAATTCGCAACAGTGGGCGAGACGCCCCATCAGGCTGCATGCCGGGAAACTGAGAAATACCTTTTTTCTATTTTTGGAATCAACGCGAAAGAATCATTCGCGAAATAAAAAAGAAAAATAAAAAGGCACTTAATTAACGGCGACTGGGAAAATAACTTTAGCGCTTTCGCACAATTCCCCACTTGAGTAGGGGTGCCAAACGATTTCGCTGGTAACCAAGTGGCGAGCGGATACGCGCCGCAACCCCATCATCATCGGAAACGCAATGCCGAAATGCCCGGATGGTTGATGTGGCAGTCATCGAGTGGTCATCTTCCGACTTCAATAATTGCGTCTCCGATGTTTAGGAAAGCATATTGGACCGCCCCCTTCTTTCAGGGGGAGCGGTTGAATCGAGAGAATTTCAAATGACCATTCGTCATCGCATTACATTGCTGGTGGTGTTGATGTTTGTCGCGCTGGCGGCCATCGGCGGATACGCGGTCTACCAGACCCGCAGCAGCGCTGCAGAGGTCCGCCAGGTGACCGAAGGTGTGGTGCCGAGCGCGCTGGCGTCGGCCGACCTGGTATCGCTCGTCAAGGACGTGCAGTTGGCGACGATGGTGTTGGTGTATGCACCGGACGCCAACATCGTCGCGCAGGCCAAGGACGACCTGAAGGCGAAAGAAGCCGCCCTGCGTGCGGCATTGGATGTACAGGCCAAACGTGCCAACAGCCACGCGCAGGAAGGTCTGGTTGCCCAGGCCAAAGAGGCCGTCGACAGCTACGTCGACGCCATCCAGCAGACCACCGACATGAAGCTCGCGGGCAAGGACGAGTTGGCACAGGCCTTCCTGTTTGCCAACGTGGCCAGCTACCGCGACGTGCTGGAAAAGATTGTCGAGACGCTGCGCATCGAGAAGAACCGCGAGAAGGATGAAGCCATTGCCGGCCTGAACGGCAAGCTTGCGAGCACGGCCACCACCATCGGCGTGGTGAGCGGCGTGGCCATTGTGCTGCTCACCGCCGTCGGCATGCTGCTGTATCGCCAGATCACCCGGCCGCTCACGCGCATGCAGGCCGAAATGAGCGAGATCGCCAGCAGCCAGGATTTCACGCGCCGTGTGCCGGTGGGACGCATGGACGAGATCGGCCACTCGGTCGTCGCGTTCAACCAGATGATCGAGAAGATCCAGGAGAACGCCGCGCTGCTCAAGCAGAAGACGGCCGACATCCAGGCGATGCTGCAGAACATGCAGCAGGGCATCCTGACCGTGGTGGATGGCGGTGTGGTGCACGAGGAATACTCGGTCTACCTCGAATCGATCTTTGAGACGCAGGAGATCGCGGGCCGCAAGTTGATGGAGCTGATCTTTGCCGATACCAGCCTGGGCGCCGATACGCTGTCGCAGGTGGAAGCGGCGGTCGATGCCTGCCTCGGGCAGGACATCATCAACTTCGCGTTCAACCAGCATCTGCTGGCGAGCGAGGTGGAAAAGCGCATGCCGGATGGGCGCGTGAAGACGCTCGACCTGTCGTGGTCGGCCATCACCGATGAGAGCGACACGATCCTGCGCCTGATGCTGTGCGTGCGCGATGTGACCGAACTGCGCAAGCTGGCCGCCGAGGCCAGCGAGCAGCGCCGCAACCTCGAGATGATTGGCGAGATCCTGGCGGTGAGCCAGGAGAAGTTCCAGCACTTCATCGACAGCTCTACGACCTTCGTGCACGAGAACGAACGGATCATCCGCCAGTATTCGCAGGCGGACAGCGCAGCCATTGCGGCACTGTTCCGCAACATGCACACCATCAAGGGCAACGCGCGCACATACAACCTGCAGCACCTGACCAACGTGGTGCACGAGACCGAGCAGACCTACCACGCGCTGCGCGAACCCGACAGCGAGCACGCTTGGGATCAGGACTGGCTGATGCAAGAGCTGTCGCGCGTGCGCGAGGCCATCGAGAACTACGCCCGCATCAACGAGGTGAAGCTGGGCCGCAAGGGGGACGCGGCGCAGGGCAATGCCACGCATGCCGCGCCCGATGTGATGGCACGCATTCAGGAAAGTCTGCGCCTGGTGGAATCGGCCAACCCGGGTAGCCTGCACGAACTCCTGGCGATGCGCGATTCCGTCCATCAACTGCTGCGCCTGCTGGGCAGCGAGACGGTGGACACGCTGTTGTCCGGCGCGCTGCAATCGCTACCGTCGCTGGCGCAGGAGCTGGGCAAGGAGCCGGTGGCTGTGCGCATCGACGACAACGGCTACCGTGTACGCGCCGAGGCGCGCGGCATCCTGCAGAACGTGTTCATGCACCTGCTTCGCAACTCCATCGACCACGGCATCGAACCGGCCGAAGAGCGTATCGCCCACGGCAAGCCGGCCGCAGGCAAGGTCGACATCGAAGTTGGTGTTGACCAGGGCATGCTGCAGATCACCCTGTGCGATGACGGCCGCGGCCTGGCGCTCGAGCGCATCCGCAGTATCGCCGTGGAGCGCGGCTGGCTCGGCGCAGACCAGCACGCCACCGACGAAGACATCGCGCAGTGCATCTTCCGCCCGGGTTTCTCGACTGCCGACAAGGTGACGGAAGTGTCAGGGCGCGGCGTTGGCATGGATGCCGTGCTGGAGTTCCTCAAGCGCGAGCATGGCCGCATTGAGCTGCGCTTCACCGACGAGCACAAGGGCGCAGCGTTCCGCCAGTTCCAGACGGTGGTGTGCCTGCCCGAACGCTTTGCCGTTGACAGCGTGAACGCGACGCTCGGCGTGGCACCGGCAGTACGCGTGGATCTTGATAAGGAAGCATCGTGATGGGGACGATTGTTATGGCCGTCATCGCTGGCGGCTTGGTTGCCGGTGTGCTGATGTGGGTGATCCGGCAGCGGAAGGTGAATGCGCTCGTGCGCACCTTGGGCGATGCCGATCGCCGCATTGCTGATCTGTCAGCTGATCTTTCGAAGCACGCCGCGCTGGTCGAAACGGGCATGCAGGAAGTTGCTGCACTGGAAACCACGGTCGGCCAGATGCGCGATGCCGCTGCCGATCAGCTGGAGGTCATCGAGCAACTGCGTACCGAACTGCAGTCGGCCACGGCTGCCAAGGAGCACTGGGCGAGCCGCGCGGGGCAGATTGCCGAAGAAGCGGTGCGCCTGCGCGGCCTGGCGCTGACGTTTGAGCGCTGGCACGAGCAGATGATCTCGCTCATGGAGCAGAACCACGACATGCACGCGAAGAACGAGGAACTGCAGTCCATCGTCCGGCATGTGGTGATCGTCTCGCTCAACGCGTCCATCGAGGCGGCGCGTGCGGGGACGGCGGGCCGCGGTTTTGCGGTGGTGGCCAGTGAGGTGCGTTCGCTGGCTGCGCGTTCGGAAGAATTGTCAAAGAGCTATCGCAACAGCCTGCACCTGAATGATCTGACCACCACCGCCACGTTCCAGGACATCCAGGCCGGCGGCAAGATGATCACTGCATCGCTGTCGAGCGTCGAGGCGCTGGCGAGCCAGTTTCAACACCAGCTTCACTAGGCAGGTCTGACGTGATCCGCAGCAACGCACAAGAGAGTTTCGATCGCATCTTCCGCAAGGCCGCGCGTACGCGGCTTGTGCGGCAGGCCGAAGACATGTGCCAGATCGGCACCGCAGCCGAAGGCGACTCCATCAACGGCGAAGAGGCGCTGATCCTCACCATCTCGTCCATCGCCTTCCGTCTTCTGTTGGTGCTGCGATTTGATGAATCCGACGCCACGCGCGCGTACTTCACGGGCGAAGGCGCCGGGCGTTCTTTTGAAGAAGCGCGTCTGGAAATCGGCAACCTGTGCTGCGGCGCACTGAACCAGGAACTGCTGCAGGTGTTTCCCGACCTTGGCATGTCCACGCCCTATGTGGTGAGCGCGCGCTGCCTGCCGTATCTGGATGTGCTCAAGCCAGGCTACGTGGCCACCTACGCGGTCACCATCAACGACACGGTGCGCGTGGACGCCACCGTGTGCGTGTGTGCCCATGCTCCCCTGGATTTCGTGGCCGATGTGAGCGACGAAGTGGAATCCGGTGGCGAGCTGGAATTGTTTTGATTTGGAAGTTTGAGAACGAGGAAAGCGTCATGAGCAAGATTCTGGTTGTCGACGATTCGAGCACCGTCCGTGATGAGGTGGCCGGCTTTCTGAAGAAGCACGGTCTGGCGGTGGATACCGCCGTGGACGGCAAGGACGGCCTGGCCAAGATCAAGGCCAACCCCGGCGTCAAGCTCGTCATCAGTGACGTGAACATGCCCAACATGGACGGTTTGACCATGGTTGAGAAGGTGCGCGGCGAGCTGGGCAACAAGACGGTCAACGTCATCATGCTCACCACCGAAAGCAGCCCTGCCATGAAAGACCGTGGCAAGGCCGCCGGCGTGAAGGGCTGGATCGTCAAGCCGTTCAAGGGCGACGCGGTGCTTGAGACGTTCAAGAAGCTGGCAAGCTGAGAGGCGAGGCAATGCAGCCGGGTGCGCCATGCTCAACCCGGCGCTGCAGGGCATGGCGCCCGCGCGATTTTGGAGCCAAACTTGCTTGCCTGAAGCTCGTTTGGCCGAGGGAGCCATCATGCAAGAGCTCGCCTTTCGCACGCTGCTGTACCGCTACTTCTTCTTCGGCTGGCTGTTCAAGGATGCCAGCCGCGGCAACCTGTTCGAACGGTCGGCCGCCTGGCGTTTCAACCAGGCGCACGCGCACTGGCTGCTGGCCTATATGCGACGCTGGCTGTGGTGCGGATTGCTCTGCTACACGCTGGGCGGCGTACTGGAGCTGGGGCTCAACACGCCGGGGCTGTCGGTGCTGTTCTATGTGCCCAGCGCGTTGAGCGTGCCAGTCAACGTAGTCATCGGGGTGCTGTGGATCGGCCTGAAAGCGCTGCCCGGGCCGCTGCGCGAGCGGTAGGCGCGTGCGCGGTTAAACCGTCGCCAGCAGCAATTCTTCTGCGTTGCGCGGCGGGCGCAGGCCATCGGTCCGGCCGGAGAAATAGCGTTCCGTCAATGTGTCAGCCGAAATGTGCTGGGCATCGCGAAAGCCGTTTTCGCGGGCCAGCGCGAGCATCTCTGGCGGCGTGAAGAAGCTGATGAATGGTGTGCCGCTCGCGCGTGCACCTTTCTCCGCCATCTCAAGGCCGGGGCGGACGTCCGGGTCCGCCATCTCCAGCGGCAGCAGGAATGTCATCGCCAGCATCGACCCCGGCGCCATCGACGCCACCTGCCGCAGCGTCGCCGCATTGGCTTCCTTCGACAGATACATGCTCACACCCGTGGAGACCACGATGGCCGGCCTGCGCGTATCAAACCCGGCTGCGCCCAGCGCATCCTGCCAGGATTCGCGCGCCTCGAAATCCACCGGCACGAAGCGCAGCCAACGCGGAATGCCGAAGCCCAGCGCTTGCAGACGCTGGCGCTTCCAGGCCTGCGGGCCGGGCTGATCGACTTCAAACACCGTCATGCGCGATGCCACATCGGGCCGGCGTTGCGCAAAGCTGTCCAGCCCCGCCCCGAGAATCACGTACTGGCTCAAGCCACGGCCCGCTTGTTCGATGACGAGGTCTTCGATAAAACGTGCGCGCGCCACAATGGACGCGCGAAACGGACGCGTGAACTGCGGGTCCATGTCGCCGCGTCGTTGCCAGCCGGGCTCCGGGGCGAGCAGCTTCAAGCCTACTGCGTCTTCCAGCACGTGCGGCGGTGCATCGCTGTGCATGTGCAAGGCGCGCCACAACGCGACGCGTGCTGCGGTGCTGTCGGGGGATGCTGTCTGTGGTTCGTCCATTGCTTACACGCCTCCATCGGTGGATGAGTCGGTCAGTCGGTCACTGGATCAATCCAGATGCTGATACTCGGGAAACACGGCAATGGCCTGCACGGGTTGCTTCGTCATGCAGACCTCGAACAGGTGGCTGGTGAGCCACCCGGCCAGCCAGGCCTGTACTGCGGGCAGCGGCTGGCGGGCAAACCAGTCCGGCTCCACCGCCGCAAACTGCCGCACGAACGGAAAGATCGCCAGATCCGTCGCGCACGGCGTTGGGCCGCCAAGATAGCGTTGATCTAGCAAGCGCGATTCCAGCGGCATCAGCAGCGTTTCTGTTGCCCGGGCACGCGCCGTCTCGCGCGGCGTTGCCTCTTGCGGATAGCGATCGGGGTACTTGTAGCGATCGAGCTGGCGTTTGAATTCGCCGTCGTTGGCGCGCAGCAGGGCGAGGTTGTCGTCGGATTGCGCGCGGCTCCACCAGCCTTCCGGGTCGCGTGCTTCGAAGGCCCAGCGCATGATGTCGAGGCTTTCTTCCAGCACGCTGCCATCGGTCAAACGCAAGACGGGAACGGTGCCTTTGGGAGACAGCGCCAGCAGTTCGGCAGGCTTGTCGCGCATGACGATCTCGAACGTCTGGAAGCGTCGATTGGCTTGCAGCATAGCCAGGCGCGCACGCATGGCGTAGGGGCATCGGCGATAGCTGTAGAGCAGGGGCAAGACTGGATTGTCGGACATCGGTGCGAATGCGAGGCTACGGATTTCAGGCGCGCCAGGGTAGCGGATGCATGGCGCGGCGCGCTAGGCCACCAGGCGTGTGTGCCCCGGTCGTCCTGACCGCCCCGAGCGCCGCACTGATTGTGGCGGCTGGCCGAACACGCGGATGAACGCCCGCCGCATGCGTTCGGGGTCGGCAAAGCCCACGGCGCGCGCGACTTGTTCCAGCGATTCGTCACCCGCTTCCACGCGCGGCCGCGCGATTTCGGCACGGAGCTTTTCGATGGCCTTGGCGGGCGTCTGGCCGGTCTCCGCCACAAAGGCGCGGTCGAACTGGCGGCGGCTCAGATGGGCGACTTCGGCCAGGCGGTCGACGTCCAGCGCTTCGTGCAGGTGCTCGCGCGCATAGCCCAGCGCCCGCGCAATGCGGCTCGATGCCGGGTCCAGCTCCAGCAAGGTGGAGAATTGCGACTGCCCGCCGGGGCGCCGGTGATAGACCACCAGTTCGCGGGCCACGGCGCGTGACAAGTCGACGCCCAGGTCTTCTTCGATGAGCGCCAGCGCCAGATCGATGCCCGACGAGATGCCGGCCGACGTCCACACCGGCCCGTCGTGGATGAAGATGTGATCGCTCTGCACCTGCACGCGCGGATAACGCCGCTGCAGCAGCGCCGCCATGCGCCAATGCGTGGTGGCGCGGCGGCCATCGAGCAGGCCTGCCGCCGCCAGCGCAAACGCGCCGGAACACACGCTCGTCATGCGCCGCGAGTGGTCTGCCGCTTCCCGCACGAAGGCGATCAGCCGCGGCGAGAACGCGTCTTCGCGCGGGCCGTTGCCGCCCGAGATGACCAACGTATCGAAGGCCGGATCGTCCAGGCCCCGCGTCTGCATGACGAGGCCGGGCGCGCTCTGCACCTGCGCGCCGCCTTCGGACAGCACGTCGATCCGATACGCCGGCTGGGCCGCGAGCCGGTTCGCCACGTCAAAGGCTGTCAGCGGGCCGGTGAAATCGAGCAGGCTGCAGCCCGGAAACACCAAAAAGCCAATTCTGCGCATGATGTCTTGAAATGAGGGATTAACGTCATTTAGGCCCGATGTTGCTCCGCCAGACTGCTGCTGTCAAACGCATTTCTGGAGAGACGATCATGACAACCGCGATGGGCTTGCCGGCCACGTCGACGCCCATGTCGCGCCATCACCGCTGGAAGGTGCTGGGCGTGGGTGTGGCGGCCAATGCGAGTTTTTCGGCAGCCTTTTCGGGCATCCCCACAACCGCCGTGTTCATCCGCTCGGCGTATCACCTTGGCAATGCGGAACTGGGCGTGGCGCTGGGCGCGTTGGGACTGGGCATCGCTATCAGCGAGTTGCCGTGGGGCTTGCTGACCGACCGCTGGGGCGACCGCGCGGTGCTGCTGACGGGGCTTGGGCTGACCGCGCTGGCGCTGTTCGTGATGGCATATTGTGTGGCGCCGCTGCATGGCCTCGTGCCGCCGCTTGCGTGGCTGGTGGGCGGTATGCTGAGCGTCGGCCTCTTGGGCGGCAGCGTGAACGGATCAAGCGGGCGCGCCGTCATGGGCTGGTTTCGCGAAGGCGAGCGCGGATTGGCCATGAGCATCCGCCAGACCGCCGTTCCGCTGGGCGGCGGCATTGGCGCGCTCGTGCTGCCGAGCTTGGCCGCGCACGCGGGGTTTGCCGCTGTGTATGGGGTGCTGGCGGCGGCGTGTGCGTTGACTGCGGCGCTGACGTGGCTGTGGGTGCATGACGCACCAGACACGGTGAATGCAGTTGCACACACTGCGGCGCCCGGCGGTACGGGCCCGTTGCGCGATCCGACGCTGTTGCGCATGGCCTTGGCCATTGGGCTGCTGTGTGTGCCGCAAGGCGCGGTCGTCGCGTTTGCCACAGTATTCCTGCGCGACTTTGCGCACGCCAATGTGCTCACGCTCAGCCTGACCATGGCAGCGGTGCAGGGCGGGGCGGCCGTCATGCGCGTGTGGAGCGGCCGCTGGACCGACCGCCATGGCAATCGCCGTGCCTATCTGCTCGCGTGTGCACGGTTGAGCGTCGTGCTGTTCGTCATGCTGGCCGGCGTGGCGTGGATGACGTCAGCGCTGTCGATCGATCTGTCGGTCATGCGCGTCGCGCTGGTGGCGGCCGTGGTGGCGGGCGGCATCTGCGTATCAGCGTGGCATGGCGTGGGCTATACCGAATTGGCCACGCTGGCCGGTGCGCAGCGCGCCGGCACGGCGCTGGGGCTCGGCAACACGGGCGCGTTTGCGGCACTCGGGCTGACGTCGCTGTGCCTGCCGCAGGTGTTGGCGTGGTCGTCGTGGCCGGTGGTGTGGCTGGTGGCGGCCGGCAGCGCGCTGATTGCATGGCGTGTGCTGCCGGCGGTACGTCAGTAGACGCGCGCAACGCCAATCCCCTCGTTTCTTCCTATAGTGCCCCGCAGAACAACGCAACGAAACGAGGGGGCCACCATGGCAGGCTTGAATGCAATCGAGCACGTGGTCGTGCTGATGTTGGAGAACCGGTCGTTCGACAACCTGTTCGGCACGCTCTATTCAAAGAGCGCAGAGTTCGACGGGCTGTCGGGCGAAGAGACCAACCCGGATGGCGGCGGCCAGGCCATCCGCGTGTGGACGACGCCCGCACCGCCCAACGTGATGACGCTGCCCAACCCCGACCCGGGCGAACTCTTCACCGACATCAACCAGCAGCTCTTCGGCCAGCAGATGCCGCTGGGGCAGACGCCCACCATGCAGGGTTTCACCACCAACTACGCCAAGAACGGTGGCGACCCGCGCGACATCATGCATTTCTTCACGTCAGACCAGGTGCCGGCCCTCAGCACGCTGGCGCGCAATTACGCCGTGTGCGATGCGTGGTTTGCCTCGGCGCCGTGCCAGACGTGGCCCAACCGGTTCTTTGTGCACACCGGTACCGCGCACGGTTATCCGAACAACTCGCCGGTGCACTTTCCGTACTTGATGCCGACGCTGTTCAATGCGCTCGACGGCGTGGTGCCCGACGATTGGGCTGTCTATTACCACGACTTCGCGCAGTCGCTCACGCTGACGCGGCTGTGGCTGCATCTGGATCATTTTCACCTGTTCGACGATTTTCTCGACGATGCGTCCAGCGGAAAGCTGCCCTCGTACAGCTTTATCGAGCCACGTTACTTTGCCGATCTCGACTGGCCCAACGATATGCATCCGCCGCACGATGTCGGCTACGGCGATGCGCTGGTCGCGCAGGTGTACAACGCGCTGCGCAGTTCGCCGCAGTGGCATCAGACCCTGCTCGTCATCACCTTTGACGAGCACGGTGGCTGCTTCGACCACGTGCCGCCGCCTGCCGTGGTGCCGCCCAGCCCGCCGCAACCGGGGCAACTCTTCGCGTTCGACCGGCTGGGCGTGCGCGTGCCGGCGGTAGTGGTGTCGCCATGGATTGCCAAGGGCACGATCTTCCGCTCGACCGTGGCGCAGCCGTACGATCACACCGCCATCATCAAGACGCTGCGCATGCGGTACAACATCCAGACGCCGCTGACCGCGCGCGATGCCAGTGCGCCCGACCTTGGCCACGTGTTGGAGCTGAGCGTGCCCGACGACAACCGCGAGCCCGTCGTCGCCCGTGCCATGGCAGCGAACCCGGCCGGTTTGCAGGCGGCACGCAACGCACCGCTCAACGACTTCCAATGGGCAATGCACGAATCGGCGGCGATGCTGGCGCCGCTGGGTACCGGTATCAGCATTGATGACCACGTGCGCAACCTGTCGACCGATCAACAGCCGCCCGTGCCCGCCGCACAGAATGCCCAGCAGGCGGCGCAGCACATCAAGGATGTGCTGGCGTCGATGGATCTGCCGCATGCGGGGCAATGATCATGAACGCACCGCTTCAGCACTCGCCCGTTGTCATCCGCGCCTTCAGACCTGGCGACGAGCCGCTCTTGCACGCCGTCTTCCATTGCGCTGTGCACGGCATCGCCGCTCGCCGGTACGCCCCCGAGCGATGCGAAGCCTGGGCACCTACCGACTACGACGTCGCCCAGTGGCATGAGCGCATCCGCCGCATCCAGCCGTTCGTGGCGGAACTCGACGCGCAGCCTGTCGCTTACGCCGATTTGCAGGCGAATGGATAGATCGATCACTTCTTCGTATCCGGCGACCATGCGCGACAAGGCATCGGGCAACAACTCATGAGCCACATCCTCGGGTTGGCAGCGCAGCGCGACATGCCGCGTGTGCAAGCGCACGTGAGCTTGAGCGCCGAGCCCTTCTTTGCCTGCAATGGGTTTGAAGTGATCGCACGCCAGGCAGTGACGGTGCGCGGTGTCTTGCTCGATAACGCGTTGATGGTGCGCATGCAGGCGTGAGCCAAGAGTGGCACGAGGCTTTGTTCTTCGGGGAAACCCTCGGAATGGAGTTAAAGATCGTCAGCAACAAGCCCGAGCTGGTGAAGGCCGAGTTCGGCATCAACGAAGGCGGCGGTGGCGAGTTGCGCCACGGCAAGCCGGTGCTCCACCGCATTCAGGTGGCCGAGAAGATGTACTCGACGTACGAGCTGGAAGTGCGTGACGTGGGCGGCCACAGCGCGGTGCCCACGAAGACAAACCCGATCTATGCGTTGTCAGCCACTCTGGATCGGCTGGGGGCGTATCAGTTTCCCGTCAAGCTGGCCGACGTGACGCAGACTTACTTTGCCCGCAGCGCGCCTCTGGCCACGGGGCAACTGGCGGACGATATGCGTTCGGTGGGCACCGGCAAGCCGGACCAGGCCGCGATCGATCGGCTCTCGGCCATTCCGTTCTACAACGCACAGTTGCGCACGACGTGCGTGGCGACCATGGTCAACGCCGGCCACGCCGAGAACGCGCTGCCGCAATCGGCCAAGGCGACTGTCAATTGCCGCATCCTGCCGCTCGATGATCCGGCGGATATCGATCGTCAGCTGAAGCAGGTGATCGGCAACGAGAAGATCAGCGTGCGTTACGTCAACAAGCCGCTGGCGAGTCCCGCGTCGCCGCTCAACGGCGACTTGATGAAGACGGTGGAAGCGCTGACGCAGCAGATGTGGAATGTGCCGGTGATTCCGGCGATGAGCACGGGCGCGACCGACAGCCGGTTCATGCGCAATGCGGGCATTCCGATGTATGGCGTGTCGGGGTTGTTTACCGAGCCGGCTGACCTGCGCACGCATGGTCTGGATGAGCGTATCGAGATTGCACGGTTGTATGACGGACGGGAGTTTCTTTATCGGCTTGTGAAGCGGTTGGCCGAGTAAATTGTTGGGCGCTGCGCTCGTGTTTGTCTTCGGGCGCGGCTTGTTAGTGCTGGTTTGTGTTGGGTTTCGTCCCCTGCAGGGGACGACCTACTTTCTTTGTCTTGCCAAAGAAAAGGTAGGCAATGAAAGGCGCGCCCGAGATGGCGACTTCCCCTTGGATTTGTGTCACGGGGAGGGAGGGGAGGCAAACTCGCTGCGCTCAGACAGTCTCCCCTCTTTTTCCTCCCCGTGACAAAAATCCAAGGCGCCATCTAGGGCAGGGTACGGCCACACCCTCTGCGTGCGGGAGTTGGCGGCGCGGCGCGTGTTCTGGGTGGGTACTTCTCAGATGAAGCCGCCGTCGGTCATCAAGGTGCGGCCGGTAATCCAGCGGGCGTCGTCCGAGGCCAGGAAGGCGATGGCGTCGGCGATATCGTCCGGTTCGGCCAGGCGTCCCATCGGTGTCGATTCGCGCATGCGCGCTTTGACTTCATCGGGAATCGGGGCGGTCATGTCAGTGCGTGTAAGCGCCGGTGCCACGGCGTTGACGGTGATGTTGCGCGGGCCCAGTTCTACGGCAAACGCGTGGGTGAGGGCGCTGACGGCGGCCTTGCTTGCCGCGTACACCGCCAGCCCTGCGCGGGGCCGGTACACCAGGCTGGAAGACACGTTCACGATATGCCCGCCGCGCGCCGGCACATGCGGCAGCACCGCTTGCGTGACGAGAATCGTCGAGAAGGCATTGGTGCGGAACTGCGCGTCGAACGATGCGAGATCGATGCTGCCGACCGGCTGGTTTTCCAGAATGCCGGCATTGTTGACGAGGATGTCGATGGCGCCGAAGGTCTCGCGCACGGTGCTCACCATCGCGTCGACGGAAGTGGCATCGCTCACGTCGGCCTGCACGGCAATGGCTTGGCCGCCGGTGCTGCGGATGCTGTTGACCACGGCGTCGGCTTCTGCGGCGTTGCTGCGATAGACCACGGCCACGCGCGCGCCGTCGGCGGCCAGTCGATGCGCCACGGCGGCGCCGATGCCGCGCGAGCCTCCGGTAACGATGGCGGTGCGGCCTGCCAGGCGTTGGGGCGTGGACTGGGTGGTTTGAGTTGCGGACATGCTGTTCTCCTGAATGGGTGCGATGTTTCCGGAGAACAGGTTACGAACGAGCGGGCTTGCGCGCAGCCCGTTCGGCCGCGACGCGGCGTTCCAGCATTGGAACGACCGAGGCCGCGATCAGCCCTGCTGGCGTTTGCGGTATTCGGCCACCTTATGCCGGTTGCCGCAGACGGCCATGCTGCACCAGCGGCGCTTGTGCGACTTGGTGCGGTCGTAAAACCACAGCGTGCATTCGGGGTGTTCGCACACGCGCACGAGCTGGAAATCGCCTTCGGCGAGCAGATGCGCGGCGGCTTCCGCCAGCGGCGCCAGACATTGCTCGACAGAATCGGAGGGCCGCAGGCGCTCGACGCGCGGGGTGCCGTTTTCCCACACCAGCACGGGATGGCTTGGCGCCTGCCGCAGGAACACATTCAGCGCATCGGCGCTGGCTGCACGGCCCGCCTTGCGTGCCTCCACCAAGGAGCGAATCACCCCGCGCAGGTGCCGCGCCACGGCCAGCAGCACGCCGGGCGGATAGCGGCTTGCCACGGGCTCCGCGAGCCAGCCGGCGCGCACCAGCCAATCGGAGACATCGGCGTCGTTCTGCCAGAAATCGTGCGTCTGGCCGTTGACGTTGGCCACGGTGTTGAGCATGTCCAGCACCGGATCGTCGGCAATCAACAGGGGCGTATCAGCGGAGGCGTCGGCAGGTGAGGACATGGCGGTCTACAAGAAAGCGGGTAGTTGAATTGTAACCAATTCAGCGGCGTATTCCAGTTACAAATTGCATGCGCGTTTCAGCAGAGCAGTCCGATGAAAAGCCCGCCGCATTACCATGTCTCAACCAAGTTCCTAGCCGGAGACGATCATGAGCGCATGGCCCGATGCACGCGTGCTGGAGTTGTTCAACATCGAAGTGCCCATCGTGTTGGGACCGATGGCGGGCGTGGCCGGCGTGGAGCTGGCGATTGCCGTGGCGCGGGGCGGGGGCCTCGGTTCGCTGCCCTGCGCGATGCTCAACGTCGACCAGATCCGCCAGCAGGTCGAGCAGTTCCGGGCGGCCGTGCGGGGCCCCATCAACCTGAACTTCTTCTGCCACACGCCGCCGCAGCCGGATCCTGAGCGCGATGCCAAATGGCGTGCCCATCTGGCGCCTTACTACGCCGAGTTCGGTATCGATTTGAATGCGCAAGCGCCGGCCGTCAACCGGGCACCGTTCGACGAGGCGACCTGCGCGCTGGTGGAGGAATTGAAGCCGGAGGTGGTGAGCTTCCACTTTGGCCTGCCGACACCGGAGCTGCAGGCCCGCGTGAAGGCCGCAGGCGCAAAGATCATCTCCGCCGCTACCACAGTGGAAGAGGCGCGCTGGCTGGAAGCACGCGGCGTAGACGCCATCATCGCCATGGGCAACGAGGCGGGCGGCCATCGCGGCATGTTCCTCGCCAAGACGATCGAATCGCAGGTCGGCACGTTCGCGCTGGTGCCGCAGGTGGCGGATGCGGTGAAGGTGCCGATCATTGCAGCCGGCGGCATCGGCGATGCGCGCGGTGTGGTGGCGGCGTTGGCGCTGGGGGCATCGGCGGTGCAGATCGGCACGGCCTACATGCTGTCGCCGGAGGCCAAGACATCGGCCATTCATCGCGCGGCGCTCAAGCAGGCAACGGATGCCGACACCGCGCTCACCAATTTGTTTACCGGCCGACCGGCGCGCGGCATCGTCAACCGGCTGATGCGCGAGATCGGCCCGATGAGCCCGTTTGCGCCGGCCTTTCCGACAGCCGGCGGCGCGTTGGCGCCGCTGCGCGCCAAGACGGAGCCGACCGGCTCGGGAGATTTCATCAATCTGTGGTCGGGCCAGGCCGGCCAGCTGGCCACGGAAGACTCGGCCGAAGCCATCACGCGGCGCATTGCCTCCGAGGCGCTCGAGCGACTCACCTGAGTTTTTCGGCTGCATCATTTCCCGCGCGGGCACGCCAGACGGCGTGCCCGTTTTGTTTCACATCACAAATCGGCATGCGAGCGATGGGAAAATTTCATGTAACTTGAAAAACGTTGTTTAAGCGGTTACAATGGTTTCGTTGCTCTTTCTCGAAACCCCTCCGGAGCCTTGCCATGAACGCCCCTGCCCGAACCGCTGATCTGGTTGTCGATGCGTATGCCCCCAGCGCTGTGCGCCACCGCACGGTGGATGTCGAAGGTGTGCGCGTGTTCTATCGGGAGGCTGGCCCAGCCGACGCGCCCACCGTGCTGTTGTTGCACGGCTTTCCGAGCGCATCGCATATGTTCCGCAACCTGATTCCGCAGTTAGCCGGGCGCTATCACGTGGTGGCGCCGGACTTTCCCGGCTTTGGCCTGACGCAGGTGCCGAGCGATTTCCGCTACACGTTCGACAACCTCGCGCATGTGGTGGACGGCTTTACGCAGGCGGTCGGCCTGTCGCGCTACGCCATCTATGTGTTCGACTACGGCGCGCCGGTCGGCTGGCGCCTGGCGATGGCGCACCCGGAGCGCATCAGCGCCATCGTCACGCAAAACGGCAACGGCTATGAGGAAGGGCTGGGCGAAGGTCCGTGGGCGCCAGTCAAGGCGTATTGGGACAACCCGGACGAAGCGCATCGCCGTGAGCTGCATCCGATCGTTTCAGACGAGATGACGCAGTGGCAATACCTGGATGGTGTGCCCGACCCGACGCGCGTCGCGCCGGATGGCTATCTGCTCGATCAATATTTCCTGAGCCGTCCGGGCCAGCTCGACATCCAGATGGATCTGTTCCTGGATTACGCGAGCAACGTGGCGCTGTATCCGGCGCTGCATGCGTACTTCCGCGCGCATCGTCCGCCGCTGCTCGCGGTATGGGGTCGCAATGACGCCATTTTCATTCCGCCCGGCGCGGAGGCCTTCAAGCGCGACCTGCCCGATGCGGAGATCCACTTTGTCGATAGCGGCCACTTTGCGCTGGAGACGCACCATGCGGAAATTGGTGCGCGCATGCTCGACTTTCTTGGCCGCGTGGTGAAGTAACGCGCGGTTCAGGTCAACGGTTGCATGGTGGCTTCCGTGGCAAAGCGCTCGCGCAGGAACGCCACCAGCGCTTTCACCGACGGCGGTACGCCTGCACGCGATGGATAGAGTGCGTGCAGGTCGGCCGGCTCGGGTGTCCAACCCCGCAGCACCGTACGCAGGCTGCCGCTGCCGAGCGCGGCATGACAGCAATGCTGCGGCAGGATGGCCAGCCCGAGCCCTGCGATGGCAGCTTCGCGCAGGGCGATGATGTTGTCGCTGGCAAAGCGCGGGCGAATCGGCAGCGACAGCCGGTGCCCGCGCGCATCGTGCAGTACCCAATCGCGGCTGCGGGTGAGCGAGCCTTGCCCCAGGCAGGAAAAGTCTTCCAGCGCGGCGGGTGTGTCGGGTTCGCCCACACGGGCAAGCAACGCGGGGCTGGCCACCAGCACGCGCGGCGAGACCGCGAGATGCCGGGCTACCACGTCGCGCGAGGGCAGTGGCCCCGTGGCCGCGCGGATCGCCACGTCAATGCGCTGCTCGATCAGGTCGACGTACGTGTTCGACAAGTCCAGTTCGATGCGCAGCTTCGGATGCGCATCGGCAAATTCGGCCAGCCAGCGTGCCACCAGCGTTTCTGCCAGTAGCGGCGACGTGCCGACGCGCAGCACGCCAGCCGGTTCGCTGCGTGCCGCGCCGGCCAGCGCTTCAATGGCTGCCGACGCATCGGCCATGTCGCGCGCATGCCGATAGATCGCCTCGCCCACCGGCGTGACCGATACGCGATGGCTTGAGCGCTGCAACAGCCGCGTGCCGAGCTGCACCTCCAATTCGGCAATGCGACGGCTCAGGCGTGACTTGGGAATGCCCGTGGCGCGCTCGGCAGCGGAAAAGCCACCGGCTTCCACCACGCGCGTGAAGAGGTACAGGTCGTCGAAGCGCTTCATGTTGGGACGGGGTTGCGGTCGAACTGCATTGAAGCATAGGCGCTGGCAGAGCGCTCTCGCGGCCAATGATTCGGCGCTGTACAGTGTCGCTGGGCGGGCTGCGCGCGTCAGAATCGGCGCAGGCTGGATCGGAGTCGGGATCAATGCAAGGAGAATGCATGGACAGGCAAGGCACGCAAACGCAGGGGATGTCCCGCGATCGGCTCGAACGGGTCGAGCGCTTCATCGATGACGCCTACATTGCCACCGGCAAGCTGCCCGGCGCGCTGGTCCAGGTGTGGCGGCGTGGCGAGCTGGCCTTGAACTCCGTGCTGGGCCTGGCCGACCGCGAGCGCCAGGTGCCGCTGGCTGAGGATTCGATCTTCCGCATCTACTCGATGACCAAGCCGATCACGTCGGTGGCGTTCATGATGCTGGTAGAGGAATGCAAGGTCGCGCTGGACGATCCGGTCAGCAAATTCATCCCCGCATGGGCGAACCTGGGCGTGCACGCCGGCGGCTTCATGGAAGGCTTCCAGTCGCGGCCGGTCAAACGTGCCATGCGCATGGTCGACCTGCTGCGGCACACCTCGGGCCTGACCTATGGCTTCCACCAGAACACGAATGTCGACGCCGCGTACCGCCGGCTGAAGCTGGGCGACATCGCGACCGATGGCACGCTCGACGAGATGATCGAAAAGCTGGCCGGCGTGCCGCTGGAGTTCTCGCCGGGCGATGCGTGGAACTACTCCGTTTCCACCGATGTGCTGGGCTACCTGGTCGGCAAGATCAGCGGCATGCCGTTCGAGACGTTCCTGAAGGAGCGGATTTTCGATCCGCTGGGCATGGTCGATACGGCCTTCTATGTGCCGGAGGAGAAAGCATCGCGCTTCTGCGCGTGCTATGCCGTGGGCGCGCTGGGCTCGAAGGCGGTGTCTGAACGTGGACCGGTCTTGCAGGACGATCCGCGCACCAGCCCCTACCTGAAGCCGCCCAGCTTCATCTCAGGCGGCGGTGGTCTGGTTTCCACGGCGGCGGACTACCTGCGTTTTTCGCGCATGCTGCTGCAGGGCGGCGAGCTGGATGGCGTTCGCCTGCTGGCGCCGAAAACGCTGGCGCTGATGACTGCCAACCATCTGCCGGGCGGGCGCGACATGTCTAGCCTGTCGTCGCCTTCGATGTTCAGCGAGGCCGCGTATGACGGCGTCGGGTTCGGACTGGGCTTCGCGACCACGATCTCGCAGGCCGCCACGTTGATTCCCGGCAGCACGGGCGATTTCTTCTGGGGCGGCGCGGCCGGCACCTTCTTCTGGGTGGATCCGCAGGAGGATCTGATCGGCCTGTTCCTGACACAGGTGCTACCTTCGTCCGCCTACCCTGTGCGCCGGCAATTGCGCACGCTGGTCTACAGCGCGATCACCGATGTAGGCGGCGCGGCGCGTTGAGCGCGCGTTGACCATCAGGGCGGCGGTGCATCTGGCGCCGCCGCCCGAATATCCCATCGATCAGGCGCTGATCAAACGTCGAATCGAACGCCCTGCGCCAGCGGCAGCGCGCCGCTGTAGTTGACGGTGTTGGTGGCGCGGCGCATGTAACCCTTCCACGCGTCCGAGCCGGATTCCCGCCCGCCGCCGGTTTCCTTCTCGCCGCCGAATGCACCGCCAATCTCGGCGCCCGACGTGCCGATGTTGACGTTGGCGATGCCGCAGTCGCTGCCGGCCGACGACATGAAGCGCTCGGCATCGCTCAGGCTTGCCGTGAAGATGGCAGACGACAGGCCCTGCGGCACGCCGTTCTGGATCGCGATGGCCTGTTCGGTGTCGCCGTCGTACGTCACGACATAGAGGATCGGCGCGAAGGTTTCGCTTTCCATCACCTTGGTCGGCTTCGGCATCTTGACCAGCGCAGGACGGACGTACCAGGCGTCGGCGCCGAGGTCTTCGCGCACGCGCTCGCCGCCCAGCACTTCGCCGCCTTCGGCGCGGGCCTGCGCGAGTGCCTGCTGCATGCCGTCGAAGGCGGCCTGATCGATCAACGGGCCGACCAGCGTGCCGTCAGCCAGCGGGTCGCCAATCGCAATGCTCTGGTAGATCTTTTCCAGGCGAGCGAGCAACGTATCGGCCACCGAGCGGTGCACGATCAAACGGCGCAGCGACGTGCAGCGTTGGCCCGCGGTGCCGACGGCGGCAAACGTGATGGCGCGCGCCGCCAACTCCAGATCCGCCGACGGCGTGACGATCATCGCGTTGTTGCCGCCCAGCTCCAGGATCGAGCGGCCGAAGCGTTCCGCCACCTTCACGCCCACCTGGCGGCCCATGCGCGTCGAGCCCGTGGCGCTGACCACCGGCACCAGGTGGCTGGCGACCAGCGCTTCGCCCACGTCGCGCCCGCCGATCAGCAGTTGGCTCAGTCCGGCCGGAATGGCGCCCGGCTTCTCTGCATTGAACGCGTCGACCACCTGTTGCATCAGGTGGTGGCATGCAATGGCGGTGAGCGGCGTTTTCTCCGACGGCTTCCATACGATGGCGTTGCCGCACACCAGGGCGAGCGCGGCGTTCCACGACCATACCGCCACCGGAAAGTTGAACGCCGAAATGATGCCCACCACGCCCATCGGATGCCACGTTTCCATCATCCGGTGCCCAGGGCGCTCGCTGGCGATGGTCAGGCCATGCAGTTGCCGCGACAGGCCGACGGCGAAGTCGCAGATGTCGATCATCTCCTGCACTTCACCCAGCCCCTCGGAGGTGATCTTGCCCGCCTCCAGCGAGACCAGTTCGCCCAGCGCTGCCTTGTGCGTGCGCAGCACCTCGCCCAGGCGGCGCACGAGTTCGCCGCGCACGGGTGCCGGCACAACGCGCCATGCCAGATACGCTTGATGCGCGCTCTGGATGGCAGCCTCGGCCTGGCCGGCGGTATGCGATTTCACGGTCGCCAATACCGTGCCGTCGCGCGGGGCGCGGCTCGTCCAGTCCGTGCCTTCATAGGCCTTCAGGTCCAGGCCGAGGGCCTTCAGTACGGTCTGCAATCGTGTTCGGGAATCTGACATGGCGTGAATCCTTGCTCTTCTCTCGTGTTCAATCGAAAAACTGTTGCGATGCGGTGATGCGTAAGGCTCAACGCTCGACGATGCGGTTCCAGCGCTTGCTCCACTCGGGGCGCTCGGCGTTGATCACGTCCCAGTCCAGCGCAACGGCCGTCTTCAGGATGGTGTTCATCTTGTTCTGCTCCTCTGCCGCCTTGCCCTTGAGCGGGGCCTTGGGGTTGACTGGATTGTAGGAGCCGTTTTCCATGGCGAGCGCCTGGGCCTCGGGGCTGATCAGGTAATCCGCCAGCTTCTGCGCCAGCTCGGCATCCGGATTGTTGGCCAGCACGCACTGCGCTGTGAGCAGAACGACGGCACCTTCCTTGGGCGCGACGAATTCCATCGGGATGCCCTTGGACTTCATCAGCTCCACCTGCGTGAGCGTGTACGGGAACAGCGCCGCATCGCCGGCCTGCATCATCTCCACCACCTTCGACGAGTTGGGGATGTACTCGACCACGTTCGGGCCGATGGTGGTCGGCCATGCCTTGAATGCCGGGTCGACATTCTTTTCCGTGCCGCCCTTCATGCGGTTGAACATCAGGAAGGCGTCCAACCCGAACGACGAAGCCGGCATGGATTGCACGACCACCTTGCCCTTGTATTTCGGGTCAGCCAGGTCGCCCCACGAGGTGGGCGGCGTCCAGCCCTTGTCGGCGAAGACCTTGGTGCTGTAGGCCAGGCCCGTCAGGCCCATCGACAAGCCGACCGCGTAGTCCCCCTTGAGGTGCGCAATGGCGGGCACCGCCGACAGGTTCGCCGAGGGCTTGAGCTTTTCGCACAGTCCCATGCCGATGGCGCGGAACATGACGCCATCGTCCAGCGTCATCACGTGCATCTGCGCCTTGCCTTTGGTCGCTTGCGCCTTGGCGAGGATGTCGGTCGAGGTGCCGGGCACGACGACGACCTTGACGTTGTTGGCCTTCTCGAACGGCGGGAATACGAACTGCGTGTAGGTGCGTTCCATGTTGCCGCCGTTCATGCCGATGTACAGCGTCTTGGTGTCGGCGTGGGCGGCGCCCGCGGCGAGCAGGGCCATACCGGCAGCCGCAGCAATGACGGACGTGAACGATGTTTTCGCGTGTTTCACAAGCATGGTGATCTCCTGGGGCATCAAGTGCATCAAGCTGCGGGTGGCAGAAAGCGTTGGATGGAAAAGGGCTCGATCGGCGTGGTGGTGCGGCCTTCGGCGATCAGCTCGGCCATGACATCGCCCACGCCGGGGCCGAGTTGGAAGCCGGCGCCGGCAAAGCCGAACGCGTGGAACAGGCCGGGGCGGCGCGCACTGGGGCCAATCACGGGCTGGTCGTCGGGCAGGTTGCCTTCGGTGCCGCTCCAGGTGCGGATGATGTGGGCGCCGGTGAGTTGCGGCAGCAACGCCGCCAGTTGCGGCAGCTGGCGCAGGATTGCCACGTGCGACGAGCGTGCGCGCTGGACATCCAGCACGTAGCCGCGCCCGCCGCCGAACACCACATTGCCGCGCCGAACCTGGCGGCAGTAAATGCCGCCACCTTCCACGCCCAGGCTCCAGGGCAGGAAGAACGGCAGCGGCTCGGTCACGCCCATGGTGGGCGGGATGGTGAACATCGGTACGGGCTCGCCCCATTGCGCGGCAAACTGGGCGGCCCACGCCCCGGCGCAGTTGACGAGCGCAGAGGCTTTGACCTCCAGATCGCGATCATGCTGGCGTGCATGGACGACGAAGCGCGCGCCATCGTGCTCGACCGATTGCACCGGCGCGTGCTCGCGTACATCGGCGCCGGCAGCCTGCGCGGCGCGAGCGAACGCGGGCGACAGCAGGCGCGGATTGGCTTGTCCGTCTTCCGGGCACAGCGAGCCACCGACGATCTGTTCGCCGCCCATCGGAAAAACTTTCTGCAGCGCGGCCCGGCCCTCGATGAGCTTCAGCCCGAGGCCAAACCCCTCGCTGCGCGCTGCATAGCTGGCCAGCGATTCCATGTCCGCCACGCTGCGCGCGATCTTGAAGTGCCCGCTGCGCTCGTACTCGGCCTCGGTGCCGATCAGCTCGGTCAGGCGCCCCCAGATCTGGTGCGAACGCTGGGCCAGCGGCAGTTGCTCGATGGAGCGCCCCTGGCGCCGCACACCGCCAAAATTGACGCCGCTGGAGCGCGAGCCGCACAGGTCGCGTTCGAGCAAGGTGACGGCCAGCCCGCGCCGCCGCAGGAACAGTGCCGTGGCGCTGCCCATGATGCCGCCGCCGATGATGGCCACGTCGCATGCAAGCTGCTCACGCATGGTGGTCCTCCGGTTCGATCACCTCGGTCACATCCAGCGGCAGCGGCTTGATCGGTGCCTGCCCGCGCAATCGGCCCACCTGTGCCAGCGGCACGGACTGCGCGTGCGCCAGGATTTCTGCTGCCGACGCGCCGCACATCCGGCCCTGGCAGCGGCCCATGCCGACCCGGCACAGCGCCTTCAGGCGGTTCAGTTCATGCACGCCGCATTCCGCGGCCGTCTGGCGCAGGGTGCCCGCGGTGACGTTTTCGCAGCGGCACACGACCAGTTCGTCGCTGGCGTGCGCGGCCCAGTTATCGGGAAACGGGAAGGCGATTTCCAGCGCGTGGCGGAACCGCTCGATCTTCTGCAGGCGCTGGTGCAGCGCGTCCAAACGATCGGCATTGACGGTGAGTTGCCGATCCTGCAACAGGGCGAGCGCGGCCAACTCACCGGAGTACTCGGCTGCGTCGGCACCCATGATGCCTGCGCCATCGCCCGCCAGATACACGCCCGCGACGGAGCTGCGCCGCATCGCATCGATGCGTGGCACATGGCACCGGTGGAGCGCAGAAAACTCGAACGCGCAGCCCAGCAGATCGGCGAGCTGCGTTTCGGGCCGCAGCGCGTAGCCCATGCCCACCGCGGAGCACGCCGTGCGCTGTTCGCGACCGGCGCTGTCGTGCCACACGAGTTGTTCGACCGCCGCATCGCCTTCGGCGCGCAGCAGTCGCACGCCCTGATGCATGGGAATGCCATGCAGCTTGAGCCAGGCGACCAGCGCCAACCCCTTGGCCATGACGGCGGGCTGGCCCAGCATGGCCGGTGCCGCCTTGTAGCGCGCGGAGGCCGGTGCGGTGTCGAGCACCGCCACGACATTCGCGCCGGCCTTCGCGTACTGGCAGGCCACCAGATACAGCAGCGGGCCGGTGCCGGCAAACACCACGGCATCGCCAATCGCACAGCCCTGGTATTTGAGCGCGACTTGCGCACCGCCCAGCGTATAGACGCCGGGCAGCGTCCAACCCGGGACGGGCAGCACGCGGTCGGTGGCGCCGGTCGCGACAATCACATCGCGCCACGGCAGGCTACTGACCGCGCGCGTCGGCACATGCAGCAGGTCGAGCAGATCGGGCTGGGCATTCCAGACCAGGGTCTGCGGGTGGTAATCGATCTGGGATTGGAGGCGGTCGAAGGTGGCGTGTATTGCCTGCGCACGTTCGGCTTCGGTGCCGTACAGATCTGCGGCACTCCGGGCGAAGCCATCTGGCTGGCGGCGATAAATCTGGCCGCCGGCGCGCGGCGCTTCATCCAGCACGATGGGTTTGAGGCCGTGCGCCAGCAGCGTCTGCGCCGCACGCACGCCTGCCGGCCCGGCACCGATGATGACGGGCGGCAGATCCGCTTGCGACTGCCGCTTCAGCATGGGGGCGGGTTGCGTCATCACGCGGCTCCCTCGTTGCCGGGCGGCTGCGTGCAGATGTGCATGCCGGGTTCGATCATGGTCTGGCAGGCGCGCAGCGATTTGCCGTCGGCCAGGCGCACCCAGCAGTCCTGGCATGCGCCCATCAGGCAGAAGCCGGCGCGCGGCTGCTGGCTGAATTCATTGATGCGCAACTGGCGTGTGTGCGTGAGCACGGCCGTCAGGACGGTGTCCCCGGCGAGGGCTTCAGCGGGCTGGCCGTCCAGCACGAAGGCCACCGTGGGGCGGTTGCGCTCTTTGAGGCGCTGGAGCTGCGCGCGGGCAGAGCGGTTTGCAGGAGCATTCATCGTGATCTCTGTCTCAATGCTTGCCGATCAGAATTCGGTCCAGACCGTAGGCCTTGTCCAGCAGCAGCATCAACGCGAGCGTGAGGAAGACGATCAGCGCCGAGACGGCGGCCATCATCGGGTCGAGCGATTCCGTGGCGTACATGTACATGCGCACCGGCAGCGTGACGGTGGCGGGCGACACCACGAAGATCGACATCGTCAGTTCATCAAAGCTGTTGATGAAGGCCAGCAGCCAGCCGCCCGTGATGCCCGGCAGGATCATCGGCAGCGTCATGCGCCGGAACACCGTGAAGCTGCTCGCACCCAGCGAATAGGCGGCGTGCTCGACCGAGTGGTCAAAGCCCACCAGCGCCGCCATCACCAGCCGCATCGTGTACGGCGTGACGATCAGCGCGTGCGCGAAGATCAGCCAGCCGAAGCTGCCTTGCCCGCCCACCAGCGAGAACATGCGCAGCAGCGCCACGCCCAGCACCAGGTGCGGAATGATCAGCGGCGACAGAAACACGCCTTGCAGATACTGCAGGCCCGGGGCGCGGAAGCGGACGATGGCCATGGCCGCCGGCACCGCGAGTGCGGTCGACAGCGTGGCCGCCGCCAGGCCCAGCCAGAGGCTGTTCCAGAACGACTGCACGAAGTCGGGGTGATGCAGCACCTGGTCGAACCAGCGCAGCGAGAAATGGCTGGTGGGCAGCGTGAGCGTTTCTTCGGGCGTGAAGGCGACGATGCACACGATCACCAGCGGTGCCAGCATGAAGGTGATGACGAGCGCGTTGAAGATGAGCGCGAGCGGTCCGTTCTTTTGCATGTGCGCTCCTTCAGCCCAACGTCTTCTTGTAGCGGCCTTCGATCATGCGGTTCCAGCCGAGCATGATGACGAGGTTGGCCGCCAGCAGGATCAGCGCAATGGCAGCGCCCAGCGGCCAGTTCAGTTCGTTCAGGTATTCGTCGTAGATGAGCGTGGCGACCATCTTCACGCGGCGCCCGCCCAGCAGGCCCGGAATGGCGAATGAGCTGGCCGCCAGGCCGAACACGATCAGGCTGCCCGACAGAATGCCCGGCATGACCTGCGGCAGCACCACGCGGCGCAACGTCGTGAAGTGCGAGGCGGACAACGACAGCGCGGCGTTTTCCACCCATGGGTCGAGCTTTTGCAGTGACGTCCACACCGGAATCACCATGAACGGCAGCATCACGTGCACCAGCGCAATCACCACGGCCGTCTCGTTGTACAGCAGCTTGACCGAGCCGATGCCAACGGCCTTGAACGCGGCGTTGATCAGGCCTTCGGGCCCGAGCAGCATGCTCCAGCCGAATGCGCGCACCACGACCGAGATCAGCAGCGGCGCCAGGATGATGAGCAGGAAAATCGAGCGCCAGGGCTTGCGCATCCGGCTCAGGATGTAGGCCTCGGGCGCGCCGATCAGGATGCAGATCAGCGTCACGAGTGCCGAGACGCGCAGCGTGCGCCAGAAGATTTCGTAGTAGTACGGGTCTTGCACCACGTGCAGGTAGTGCGCAAACGTGAAGGTGCCCGCAATCGGGCCCTTGTCGGCGTCGAATGCGTTGAACGACAGCATCACGCTCAGCGCGAGCGGCACGAACAGCATCACGCCGAAGAGCGCCAGCGCCGGGCCGGTCATGCTCCACGGCACCCAGATCGGTCTGCGGCTCATGCTGCGGTCCCCTCGCTACCGATCACGCGGACATAGCGGTCTTCCCAATCGACGCCGACGGTCTGACCCACGTCGCGCGGGGCGTCGCCATCGTTGACGGCGGAGACCAGCATCGCGCCGAGCGGCGTATCGACGGTGTACATCCACTGGTTGCCGAGGAAGAAGCGTTCGGTCACGCGGCCTTCGCAACGGCCGGTGCCGTCGGCGTTGCACGTCATTTTTTCGGGGCGCAGCGCCAGGACGACCTTGCTGCCCAGGGGCGTGCCAGGCGGCAGTGCCAGTTGCACGGCCCCGACCGTTGCGCGACGTTCGCCATCGGCACCGGCCACCACTGCCGCATGCAGCAGGTTGGCCTTGCCGACAAACGTCGAGATGAACGCGTTGCTCGGGTGCTCGTACACCGCCAGCGGCGTATCCACCTGCGTGATGCGGCCCGCTTCCATGACGACGACGCGGTCGCTGATCGACATGGCTTCGGCCTGGTCGTGCGTGACCATGATGGTGGTCGTGCCGACCTTGCGCTGGATTTCACGCAGCTCGAACTGCATCTCTTCGCGCAGCTTGGCGTCCAGGTTCGACAGCGGCTCGTCCAGCAGCAGCACCGGTGGCTTGATGACCAGCGCCCGCGCCAGGGCCACGCGCTGCCGCTGGCCGCCCGACAGCTCGCGCGGGTAGCGATCGATATGCTTGTCCAGATGCACGAGCGCAAGCGTCTGCAGGGCGCGCTCGCGGCGTTCCGCTGCCGGGCACTTGCGCATCTCCAGCCCGAACTCCACGTTCTCGCGCACTGTCATGTGCGGAAACAGCGCGTAGGTCTGGAACACGATCCCCAGGCCGCGCGCGTTGGCCTTGGCACGGGTGATGTCCTTGCCGTCCAGCTCGATCGAGCCCTCGGTCACCTCTGCGAAGCCCGCAATCATCTGCAGCGTCGTCGTCTTGCCGCAGCCCGACGGGCCCAGCAGCGAGACGAATTCGCCCTTGTGCACGTTCAGATTGAAGTCCTGGACGACCCGGAGGTCGCCGTACTGCTTGGAGACATGGTTCAGGCGCAGAAAACTCATCGGTGATCCTTTGCGACTGGGGGCGTCGCCAGATTCTTCCAATTGAACAATATGGATATGCTATTGCAACAGGTGTGCCAAAACATCGACTTCGCCTAGGTGTATACGCTGTAGTTGGAATTTTTCTCGTATTTATTCCGTTCATCGGAATACAATCGATCAACCAAATTCAGTCCATTCCAGCTTTATGTCCGTAGATTCCGACGACGATGCGCATCAGCGCAGCGCCATGCACCGCACCTTCCAAATCCTGCGCACCATGGCGGAGCAGCAGCACCAAGGTGTGCGCGTCACCTATCTGGCCAAGACCCTGGGAATGACCCCCGCCACCACGCACCGCCTGCTGCAGGGGCTGACGCAAGAAGGCATGGTCGAGCAGGATCAGCAGAACAAGCTGTACCGGCTGAGCCTGGACCTGTTTTGCCTGGCGGCCCAGGCCGGCGCGGTGAACGACTTGCGCTCCGTCGCACGGCCGGCCCTACTGCGGCTGAATGCAAGCCTGGGCGATACGGTGCTGCTGCTGGTGCGCTCCGGCTTCGACGCGGTGTGCCTGGATCGCGTGGAAGGGCAGTACCCCATTCGCACCTTCACCGGCGATGTGGGCGGCCGGATCGAACTCGGTGTGGGCCAGGGTGCGCTGGTGATCCTTGCGCACCTGCCCGACGCCGAGCAGGAAGAAGTGCTGCGCTACAACCTGCCGCGCATCCGGCACTACAGCGTCTACGACGAGGTCTATCTGCGCTCCGAGGTCAGGAAGGCACGCGAGCGCGGCTACAGCGCCAAAACAGACGGGCTGCTCGAAGGCATGGCCGGTATTGCCGTGCCCGTGTTCGATCGCAACGGCAACGTCGTCGCCGCGCTTTCCGTCGGTACGCTCGCCAACCGCCTGAGCGCCGATCGCCTGCCCATCGTCTACGACATGCTCCTGCGCGAGGCCAATCGCCTGACCACGCAGATCAATCCGTTCGATCCGACGCTGCGCCGCCCGATGCAGTCGATGGCCGTGAGCGATACCTATCGCGCCATCTGACCCGGCGGCCGTTCGAGCACGCGCCCCGGGTTCAGCACGCATTGCGGGTCGAGCGCCTGCTTGATGGTCTGCATCAACTGCAGGGCGACCGGCGCCTTGTAGTGCGGAAGGTGATCGCGCTTGAGCGCGCCGATGCCATGTTCAGCCGAGATCGAACCGCCAAAGCGGTGGACGGACCGGTACACCGCATCGCCAATCGCAGCCTCATGCGCGGCAACGAACGCTGCAGCGTCCGCCCCCGCCGGAGCCTGCACGTTGTAGTGCAGGTTCCCATCACCCAGGTGCCCGAAGTTGATGAGCCGCAGCCCGGGCGCCAGCGCCTGCAGTTGCGCATCGGTCTGCGCCACGAACTCGGGGATGCGCGAGATCGGCACCGAGACATCGTGTTTGATGTTGGGCCCTTCGGCTGCCTGGGCCAGGGTGATGCTTTCGCGGATGTGCCACAGGTCGTGCGCCTGCCGGATGTTTTCGGCAATGATCGCGTCGGTCACGATGCCGTCTTCCATCGCGGTTTCCAACAGGTGTTCAAACTGCGCGCGGGCATGCGCCTCGGATTCACTGTCGGACGCTTCCAGCAGCACGCACCACATTGTTTCGCGCCACATCGGCACGCGCAGATGCGGATAGTGCGTGTCGACCAGCCTGAGCCCTTCCTGGCTCATGACCTCAAAACCCGTGAGCGCCGCAGACAGATGCCGGTGTGACAACGCCAGCAATGCCGTGGCGGCTTGCAGCGACGGCACCGCGGCCCACGCCGTCAATTGCGCGGCCGGTTGCGGATACAGCCGCAGCGTGGCCGCCGTGATGATGCCCAGCGTGCCCTCGCTACCGATGAACAGATTGCGCAGGTCATAGCCGGTGTTGTCCTTGCGCAGGCCTTGCAGGTTCTCCCAGACTTGCCCGTCGGCCAGCACGACTTCCAGCCCCAGGCACAGCTCGCGCGCGTTGCCATAGCGCAGCACCTGCGTGCCGCCCGCGTTGGTCGCCAGGTTGCCGCCGATGGTGCAGCTGCCTTCCGCACCCAGGCTCAGCGGGAACAGCATGCCGGCCTCGCTCGCCACGTCCTGCAGCGACTGGAGTACGCAACCGGCGTCCACCGTTATCGTCATGTTGGCGGCGTCGATGGCGCGCACGGTCTGCATGCGGCGCAGGCTCAGGATGATTTGCCCGCCGCTGGCATCGGGCACCGAGCCTTCCACCAGCCCTGTATTGCCACCCTGCGGCACGATGGACACACCGGCTTGTGCGCACGCGCGCACGACCGCAGCCACGTCGGCCGTGCAGCCGGGCCGCACCACGCACAGCGCCTTGCCGCGCACGCGCTGGCGCCAATCGGATTCGTATTCGGCGCAGTCGTCGCCGGTCAGAACATTGGCGGCCCCCACGATGTCGTGCAAGGCCGGAATCAGGTTGTCGGGTGTCATGGCAATGCGATGAAGGTTGTCTCTTTCTGAGGAGGCGTTAACGCATGGCCAGCGCCACGGCTGCGGCCAGCCGCTGCACGGCCTGTTCGATCTGCGGCACCTCGGGCGCGGCAAACGACAGGCGCATGGTGTTGAGCTGCGCGTTGTCCGGGTAGAACGCCTTGCCGGGCACATACAGCACCTGCTGCGATACGGCGGCATCAAAGAGCGCTTGCGGGTCGATTGACGGCGCGAACGTGGCCCAGACAAACATGCCGCCCGCCGGCGCGGTGCACTGCATACGGCCATCCAGCTGCGTGGCGATGCCTTGCACCAGCGCCTGCATGCGCCGCTGATACTCGATGCGGGCGCGCTGCACCGTAGCCGGATAGCGGCCGCTTTCCAGATAGTGGGCCGCCACCATCTGCGCCAGCGGAGACGTACACAGATCCACCGTCTGCTTGGCGATGGCGCAGCGGCGCAGCAGGCTGGCATCGGCCAGCATCCAGCCGATCCGCAGCGCAGGTGCGACGGTCTTGGAAAGGCTGGAGAGATACACCACCGGGTTCGTGCCGCCCACGGCCTGCCGATCGCCCACTGCGCGCAGCGTGGGTGGCATGGCAGCGGCGTCGCCCTCTGCCGTATCAAAGCGCAGCTCGCCGTAGGGATCGTCTTCCACCACCCAGAAGCCGTGCGCGCAGGCCAGCTGCACCAGGGCTTCGCGCCGCTGGGCGGCGAGCAGCGTGCCGCGCGGGTTGGAAAAATTCGGGACGGTGTAGAGCAGCTTGGGGCGCTGCGTGGCAGGCAGTTGATGCAGCAGGTCGGCCAGTGCATCGGTCTGCAGGCCGTGTTCGTCCATCGGTATCGGAACGATGCGGGCCTGCGCCAGGCGCAAGGCTTGCAGCGTGGCAGGGTAGGCCGGCACTTCCACCAGCACCGTATCCCCCGGTTCGATCAACGCCCGCACCAGCAGGTCGAAGGCTTGCTGCGAGCCGGTGGTGACCATCATCTGTTCGGTGCTGGCCTGGATGCCGCGTGCGTCCATCAATGCGGCGAGCGCCGTGCGGAGGACGGGCAGTCCTTCAGTCGCGCCGTACTGCAAGGCCTGCGTATCGCCCGTCATGGCTTGGCCGGCGGCGTGCGCCAGGCCTTCAGCGTCGAACAGGCTCGGCGACGGATAGCCGCCCGCCAGCGAGATCATCCCCGGCTGGCTGAGGTACGGAAACAGTTCACGGATGGGCGAGCCGGCAGGGTTCGCGAACGGGGCGGCAAAGCCCGGCATGGCGGCTGGCGTGTGCGGGCCGGTCATGCGGCATCCACCACGGGCGTGCCGAGCAGCACGGCGCGCACCTGATCGATGGAGCGCTGCTGCGCTGCCTCGTACAGAGCGATTTCGTCATGCACGCGTGCGCCCAGCGCGGTCTCAAAGGCCTGCTGCGCGGCGTGGGCCTGATACTGCTTCTGCTCCTCACCGCCCAGGTTGGATTGGAAGATGCCCGCCGCGCTCACTGGCAAGAAATCTTCATACGTGATGGGGTCCGCTTGCACCCAGCCCTTGGCCTGGAGTTCATCCAACGACACATCGGCTGTCGCGGCTGCGTCGGCCTGTGCATGGCCCGACGGCGTGAGCGTGTAGCGATAGAACGCCAGGCCTTGCGCACGCAACGCGTCATGGCTGTCGGGAAAGGCGCTGAACGCCTGGGCCAACCGACTGCCGTAGTTGGGTGCGGCACTGCCGGCATAGCCCATGCTGCGCACCTCCGCCAGCAGTTGGTCGTAGAGCGTGCGGCCGGTGCGAGTGAGGGCCACGCCGCGCTGCTCGATTTCGCCAAAGCGTGCCGTGTGGGCGCCTGCATCATCGGTAAAGCGCACCGCTTCCTGCAGCGCCTTGAAGCTGGTCTGGCGCAGCAGGATGGGGCAGTCGCGGCGCGGCGGACCTTCCACCACATCCTTGGCGTCCATGCCGCGTGTGGGCATGGCGGCCTGTGCGGCGTCGATGTCGAGGGTGCGCGGTGTCAGGTGGTTGATGTGGGGGCCGCGGAAGCACACCACGTCGGCTACAAGACGGTGAGCGGCTTGCAGCGCGCGATACGTCTCGGCGTCGACCGTGGCGGTGCTGTGCCAGCGGAACGTCTCCAGCGCTTCGCGTACGAACGCGTCGGCATCTGCGTCGGCCAGGCCGCCGTCGGCTTCGCATTGGGCGATCAATTCGAGCACGCGCGGGGTAAAGATCTGGCGGCGCGCCAGGATGGCAGCGGCCTTCTCGCGCAGGGTGGCGTCGGCAATCAATTCAAGCCGCAGCAGCGAGGTGAACACGCGAAACGGGTTGGCCAGCAACGCGGCATCGGTTACAGGGCGAAACGCCGTCGAATGCACGGGCACGCCGGCCACCGACAGATCGTAGTAGCCCACCGGTTCCATCCCCATGACGGCAAACAGCCTGCGCAGCGTGGCGAGCTCGGCGGCCGTGCCGACGCGGATGGCGCCGTGGCGCTCGATATCCAGCCGCTCCAGTTCGCCCGATTGCGCCATCTGCGCGCGCAGCGCGGGCTGGGCGTCCAGCGTGCCGGCGTTGATGTCTGCCACCAGCTCGACCAGCGTGCCGTATTGCGGCACCTCCTCGCGATACATGGCCGACATGGCGCGCGAAAAGCGCGAGCGGATTTCGTTTGCGTGGACGAACTTGGAGGCCGAAGGTTGATGCGCTGCGCTCATGATTGGATTGAGGTTTGGCAGGGGTGGGAGCGATGCTAGGGTGGCGAATGAAGGCCGGTCAAACGATAATCCGGGCGTAGGTCATTCCAAAACAGAATGAACGTTGCGACTTCCGCACCGCACAGCTCACACGCTCCCATGTTCCTGTCCCGCCGCTTCCTGCCGCCGATGTCCTTGCTATGCGCGTTCGAGGCCGCCGCGCGCCACCAGAGCTTCACGGCCGCCGCCGCCGAGCTGCACCTGACGCAAAGTGCCGTCAGTCGCCAGATTCGCGCGCTGGAAGAGCGTCTAGGCGCAGAACTGTTCGTGCGTGAACGCCAGACCGTGCGCCTGAGCGCAGCGGGCCAGGCGTATGCGGAGGAAATCCGCGGCGCGTTGATGCGCATCTCGAGCGCCACGGTCGGGTTCCGTGCCAATCCGCAAGGCGGCAGCTTGAATCTGGCGATCCTGCCGACGTTCGGCACCCGCTGGCTGGCGCCGCGCCTGCCGGCGTTCTTCGACGAGCACCCGGGCATCACCATCAATCTGACGACGCGGCTGTCGCAGTTCGACTTTCAGCTGGAGGCGGTGGATGCGGCGATCCATTTCGGTACGCCGCACTGGCCGGGGGCGGAACTCGCCCTGCTGATGAGCGAAACCGTCGTCCCCGCCTGCAGCCCGGCGCTGCTGGCCCGCTACGACTTTGCGCAGCCGCGCGATCTGCTGCATGCGCCGCTATTGCATCTGGCCTCGCGTCCCGATGCCTGGCCGCGCTGGCTGGCAAGCCATCACGTGGCGGGTGCAGAACCCCAAGGCATGCTGTTCGACCAATTTGCCACCGCCGCACAAGCGGCCGTCGCGGGGCTGGGCGTGGCGTTACTGCCGCGTTTTCTGATTACCCACGAGCTGCAGCAGGGCGATCTGGTGCAGGCGCTGCCGCATGTGCCCGAGATGGAAAGTGCCGAGCGCTACTACCTCGCCTGGCCCACCAGCCGCGCTGACTATCCGCCGCTCCAGGCGCTGCGGACATGGCTTGTAAAGGCGGCACAAGACTTCATGCCAACGCAGGCAGCCGAGTGAGACGCAACGCTTTCGCACAGCACAGGCACGCGCGAGTTCGGCACCAAACCAACGGTGGCCAAGCAGGGCATGACGCATCCACCGGGCTTCTGTAGAGTTCGCAGATCGAATCGGTTGGATCGGGTCAGCGGTGCTCAAAACCCGGTCGACGCCAAACAAAACTGACGTTATCTCTGCCCATGTCCATCCAACACGCACTGCTGACATCCCTGCTGGAAAAGCCCTCGTCGGGCTACGAGCTTGCTCGACGCTTTGACAAGTCGATGGGATATTTCTGGAGCGCCACGCATCAGCAGATCTACCGCGAACTCGGGCGCATGGCCGAAGCCGGCTGGGTGAGCATGGAAGAAGAGGAAGACAGCCGCAAGAAGACGTATACCGTCCTGCCGCCGGGCCGGGACGAACTCGCGCGCTGGGTGCTGGAGCCGACCGTGTCGTCGGACAACCGCGAAGAAGTGCTGGTGAAGCTGCGTGCCGACGCCGTGATCGGCCCGCTCGGTTTTGCCGACGAGATGCAGCGCCTGATCGAGCAGCACCGCACGCGGCTGAACACCTTCCGCGAAATCGAGCAGCGCGATTTTGCGCGGCCCGATCTCACGCGTGCGCAGCAGTTGCAGCACGCGGTGCTGCAGCGCGGCATCGTTTACGAAGAAGGCTGGCTCGCGTGGGCAGACGATGTGCTGCCGTTGCTGGAGCCAGCCTCAGTGACCGCGTAAGCCTTAAGCCGTCGCCTTACTATCGGCCGCGGTGCGCAGCGCTTCGATGTTGTTCAGGCGCCGGCGTGCCACCTCGAACTCCTCGGCAAAGCGCTTGACGAGTTCCGCCGCCGGCACCACGCGCTTGACCGCGCCCACGCCCTGGCCGGCGCCCCAGATGTCTTTCCACGCCTTGGCCTTTGCGCCGCCGCCCGAGCCGAAGTTCATCTTGCTCGGGTCCGATTCCGGCAGAGCGTCCGGGTCCAGGCCGGCGCCTTCGATGCTCTTGCGCAGGTAGTTGCCGTGCACGCCGGTGAACAGGTTCGTGTAGACGATATCGCTGGCGGTGCTTTCCACGATCGCTTGCTTGTAGCCCTCGATCGCATTCGCTTCTTCGGTGGCGATGAATGCGGATCCGACATAGGCCAGATCAGCGCCGGCCGCCAGCGCCGCCAGGATGGCGTTGCCGTTGGCGATGGCGCCCGACAGCAGCAGCGGGCCATCGAACCATTCGCGAATTTCGTGGATCAGCGCAAACGGCGAGGTTGTGCCCGCATGGCCACCTGCGCCCGCCGCCACGGCGATCAGGCCATCGGCGCCTTTCTCGATCGCCTTCTTGGCGAATTTATTGTTGATGACGTCGTGCAGCACGATGCCGCCGTAGCTGTGCACCGCCTGGTTCACGTCTTCACGCGCGCCCAGCGACGTGATGACGATGGGCACCTTGTACTTCACGCACAGCTCCAGGTCGTGCTCCAGGCGGTCGTTCGACTTGTGCACGATCTGGTTGACGGCAAATGGCGCCGACGGCTTGTCAGGGTGCTGGGCGTCGTATTCGGCCAGCTCCGTGGTGATGCGCTGTAGCCACGTTTCCAGCAGCTCGGCCGGGCGTGCGTTGAGCGCCGGGAACGAGCCAACCACGCCCGCCTTGCACTGCGCGATCACGAGGTCGGGGTTGGAAATGATGAACAGCGGCGAGCCCACTACGGGCACGGACAGCCGGTTTTGCAGAATTGGCGGCAGCGACATATGGCAGTCTCCGTTGGAATCGTTATGGAATGAGGGGAAGGGCGCGAGCGGGTGTCAGGCTTCGGCCTTGAGCAGCGCGAGCTTGTCGCCCAGCTTGGCGCCCATGGCCGCGCCGAGGGCCTGCAGGCCGCTGGCCGGGCGCACCATGACTTCAAACTCGACGATCTTGCCTTCAGCGTTGAAGCGCACCATGTCAATGCCCTTGAGGGCCTTGCCGCTCACGTTGGCACTGAATTCCAGCACCACGCTGGCGCCGTCGCCGGTGACGAAGCTGCGGTGGTATTTGAAGTCTTCAAAGACGGTGTTGACGGTGCGAAGCACCAGCGTGGTCGCCGTGCGGCCCGGGTAAGGCGTGTGCGCCACGGGTGAGCGGAAGACCACTTCATCGGCGAACAGCCGGTCGAGATCGTCCATGTTGCCGCTCTCGAGCATGGTGTGCCAAGCCTCGAGCGTGGCCTGCGCGGGGGCGTTCAGTGTCTGGGGAATCGGCTGCGGCATGCTGGCTCCTGGGCAGAAAGTGCAACGGATTGCATCAACGTGGCATGCAACATAGCACAGCCAACTTTCTCTATGCAACAAGTTGCATAGTGGAGCCATTCGACTTCAGCCGAGGTCAGCCGACAGCGCTTTGTGGGTGCTGTGCACGTACCACGATGACGGTGCGGTGCGACAGGCGCGCCGTGCGCTCGGCCACGCTGCCCAGCAGAATGCGCGCGAGTCCGTGCTTGCCTTGGGAGCCCACGACGATGGTGTCGGCCTGCCAGCGTTCGGCTTCGTGCTCCAGCGCGTTGCCGATGTCGTCGTCGGTGGCGTCGAGTATCAGCACGCCGGTTTCAGCGGCGGTGCCGTCAGCGTCGAACTGGCGCTGCAGTTCGACCAGCGATGCGCTGGCCGTCCGGTGGGCCTCTTCGCGCAACGTGTCGACGCTGTAGATTTCGCGCGATTCCGGCATGGCCGGCGAGCCGATCGCCCAGACGATCCGGACCCGGCCGTTGAACGCGCGGGCGAGGGCGGCCGCTTCTTCCACCGCCAAGTGGGATTCATGTGTGCCGTCGAAAGCGGCAAGAATGCGTTGATGCATGGGGCGCTCCGCAGAATCGGAATGGGAATGCCACACTGTAGCAGCGCAGGTGGGCGATGCTGCACCCCGGATGTGCCCGGGTTGTGCAGCGTCAAACGGGCGCCGTCGTGCGCACGGGGTGCGCCAGCAGCAAGTCCAGCAACCCCTGGGCCGCGATCGACAGGCTGCGCCCGTCGCGCCGGATGACATACAGCGTGCGCACCAGCCCCGGCAGTGGCAGCTGCCGCACCACCAGCTCGGGCAGGCGGAACTGGAACAACGCCAGCGCCGGAATGACGGTGATGCCGAGGTTGGCCGCCACGAGCGCGGCCGCCGTGGCCAGATGTTCGACTTCCATGCCGCTGCGCAGCTTGGTTGGGTGCAGCGCCGCATCGAGGTACTGCCGGATGCTCGTGTTGCGCGCAAGGTGGATGAACGGCGTATCGATAAGATCCCCCACGGCCAGCGCCGGCTTGCGCGAAAGCGGGTGCTCCTGATGGCAGACGAGGTGGAAGTCGTCGGTGCAGAACGGCTGGGCGGCTAGGCCCGCCATGTCGGCGCCCATGGCCGCGATGGCGAAGTCCGCCGCCCCGCGCCGGACCATGTCGATGCAGGGGTCGGACAGTTGATCGTGCAGCGCCAGCTGAATGCCCGGATGCTGCGCGGAGAACGCGGCCAGCACACCCGGCAGGATGCCCGCGGCAATCGACGGCAGCGCGGCCACCGTCACGCGTCCGGTGCGTGCCGCGGCGCGATCGCGCAGCTCGGAAAACGTCGCCTCGAAATCGGCCAGCAGGCGCAGCGCCGATTCCGCAAAGGCTTCGCCCTCTGGGGTCAGTTCAACATGGCGCGTATTGCGGTCGAACAGGCGCACGCCGGCATCGGCCTCCAGGTTCTGGATCAGCGCGCTGAAAGCCGATTGCGACAAGTGGCATGTCTGTGCCGCCTGCGTGAAGTTCTTGTGCGCGCGCAGCGCGGCAAAGGCGCGGAGCTGTTTGACGGAGAGGTTCATGGCGATGCCGGGCGTGATGCGCCAGCTTAGCCTGGAATCTCCAGCGTGAGCAGCGCGCTGGACAGCGATTTGCCATGCGCATCCAGCGCCAGCGATCGCGTCACGCCGCCGGCCAGCGCGCCGTGCAGCACGAAGTTCAGCGCGCCCAGTTGCGGGAGCACGTAGCGCTCGACTTCGCCGTGGACGAGTTCAGCGAAATGCGCGCGCACGTGCTCGGCCGTCACGTGTTGTTCGAGCATGGCAAATTCTTCGGCGCATTCCGGACGAAGGGCGATGACGGAGATGCACGAGATGTCGCCCTTGTCGCCGGCGCGGGTGTGGGCGAGATCGCGGAGGGTGCGGGGCATGTCAGCTCTCCAGGATGTGCACGGCGTGCGGGGCGAGTTCAGCAGGAATCAACGTCGACGCCACGGCGATGATCTCGCGCGCGCCTTTCGTTGCTCCGCCGCCGCCGGATGGGCCGCAGGTCAGCAGCGTTTCCACTTCGTTGCCGATGCGGATGGCTTCGGCCATCGACTCAGTGCGCGCGGCCACGCGCACGCGCACTTCGTACGGTTCGGCATCGGTGCGGGAAAGGGCTGCGCCATGCAGCGCATCCACGCCAATCAGCTCGAAGCGCGTTTCCGTCATCTGTACGCCGGTGAGCGCAAGCCGCTCGCGCACGATGTCGAGCGCCAGCTTGCCGCGGGCCACCGCGTTGGGGCCGGCATAGCTGATCTGGCCTTCACCGATATAGCTGTCGAGATAGCCGATCGAAACCTTCAACTGGCCCGTGCGCGGTGTGCCGGTGGCCCCTTCAATGACGACGCGGTCTTTGCCGTCGGCGTGCATGCGCACGTTGGAGAAGTCCGCTACCACGTCAGGCGTGAGGTAGCGCGCCGGGTCGTGGATCTCGTACAGCAACTGCTCCTTGCACGTGGCTTCGGTGACAAGGCCGCCTGCCGTGGCGACTTTGGTGATGCGCACCGAGCCGTCTTCACCCACCTCGCCAATGGGGAAGCCCAGGCGTGCGAGGTTAGGTACGTCCTTGATGCCGGGGTCGGCAAAGTAGCCGCCGGTGATTTGTCCGGCGCATTCAAGCAGATGGCCGGCCAGCGTGCCGCAGCCCAGGCGGTGCCAGTCGTCCATGCGCCATCCAAACGCATGGATGAGCGGCCCAAGCGCCAGCGCCGGATCGGCCACGCGCCCGGTGATGACGACGTCCGCGCCCTGCGCCAGCGCATCGACAATGCCCAGCGCGCCGAGGTACGCATTGGCCGACACCATGCGCGTGTGCAGCGATGCGACTGGCGCGCCGCCATCCATCAGCGTGAAGTCCTGGCCGCGGGCTTGCAGCAGGTCGAACACGTCGTCGCCCGTCACGGCCGCCACGCGCAGCTTGAGGCCCAGCTCGCGGGCGATGTCGCGCGTGCGCTCCGCCGCCGCCTGCGGGTTGGCCGCGCCCATGTTGGTGACGATGCGGATGCCGCGTGCCGCGCAGGCCGGCAGTACTGCCCGCATGCGCGCTTCGAGCAGCGGGTCGTAGCCATGCGACGGATCTTTGCGTCGCACCTGCTGTGCGAGCGCAATGGTGCGCTCGGCCAGGCATTCGAACATCAGCACGTCGATGTCGCCGTGCTCGGCCAATTCCAGCGCCGGTTCGATGCGGTCGCCCGAATAACCGGCGCCGCCGCCGATGCGCAGTGTTTTCAACTCGGTCTTCATGCCATCACCACGGAAGCACGCCCAGCACCACGGCCACTGCGGTCATCAGCAGCGAGGCACCGAACAGGAAGGGGATCGAGAATTTCTGGTGGTCTGCCAGTTCGATACCGCACAGGCCGACCACGAGAAAGGTCGCCGGTGTGAGCGGGCTGACCGGAAAGCCGGTGGTCATCTGGCCGAGCACGGCGGCCTGTGCCACATGCACCGGCGCAACGCCCAGCATCTTCGACGCTTCGGCCACGACGGGCAGCACACCGAAGTAGAACGAATCCGGATCGAACAGCAGAGACAGCGGCATCGACAGCACGCCCAGCACCACTGGGATGTGGTGCGCCATGCCGGGCGGAATGAAATCGACCGCCGTCTTCGCCATTGCGGTGAGCATGCCGGATTTGCTCATGATGCCGGTGAACACGCCTGCCGCCAGTAGGATGCTCGCCATCATCAGCGCGGCCTTGGCGTGGGCGTCCACGCGCTGGCGTTGCTGATCGACGTTCGGGTAGTTGATCAGCAGCGCGGCCACCACGCCCAGCATGAACATCACCACCGGGTCCACCTTGCCGCTCACCATCACGCCCATCACCACGACGGTGAGGATGAGGTTGATCCAGAAATTGCGCGGGCGGCGCAACGCCTGCTCTGCATCCGTCAGGGGGCGCGCGACGACCTGCGTGCCGCCGGCGTGGTTGGCCAGGCCCAGGCGCTTCTCTTCACGCTTGCCGAGCAGCCATGCGCACGCGAACACGAAAACGAGCCCGGCAATCTGCACCGGGATCAGCGGGTTGAAGATGTCCGTGACGGGCATATGCAGCGAGGCCGAGGCGCGGATCATCGGCCCCGTCCACGGCAGGAAGTTCACGCCGCACGCCATCGACGTCACGCACGCCAGGATGCGGCGGTCCATGCCGAGGCGGTCATAAAGCGGCAGCATGGCCGGAATGGTGATGAGGAACGCCACCGCGCCCGAGCCGTCCAGGTGAATCAGCAGCGCCAGCAGGGCAGAACCCACCACGATGCGCGGCGGACGGCTGCCCACGGTGCGCAGGATGCGGTCGATGATCGGGTCCAGCATGCCGGCGTCGGTCACGATGCCGAAGTACAGGATGGCGAAGATGAACATCCCCGCCACGGGCGCGACGTCCTTGATGCCGCCGATGATGAACTTGCTGGTGTTGAGCCCGAACCCGCCTACGAGCGCGGCGATGACGGGAATGGCGATGAGTGCGACCAGCGGCGACATGCGTTTGGTCAGGATGACGACAAACAGTGCGACGATGGTCAGCAGCCCGAGCATTGCGAGCATGGTCTCCTCCGAGTTTTTTGGATTCGGAACCCCTGTTGGCGGGATTTAGGAGTGACTGTAGAAGTTGGTGATCTGCCTGTGAAACAGAATATTTGGATTGATTGTGCGGATTCGCCGATGAGTGGCGCCGACGCCGCCCGCCAAATCCCGGCAGAATGTCTCGCATTCCAATCCGCCATTCACTGCCGGAGACGCCGTGAGCGCTACCCCGACCGTCCTGATCCTGCCCGGCTGGCAGAACTCTGGCCCCGAGCATTGGCAATCGTGTTGGGAACGCCGGCATGGTGATCGCCGTGTCGAACAGCGCGACTGGTGTGCGCCGAAGCGTGCGGATTGGATGGCTGCGCTGGAGGCCGAAGTGAGCGCAGCCCCTGGCGACGTCGTATTGGTGGCGCACAGCCTCGGTTGCGTGCTGACGGCGCATTGGGCGGCCACCTCGGCCCGTGCAGTGCGCGTGCGCGGCGCTTTGCTGGTTGCGCCGCCGCAGCTCGATCGCGCTGACATGCCGTCGGAGTTGGCGGATTTTCGGCCCGTTCCGCAGCAGCGTTTGCCGTTTCCCGCTGTGCTCGTGTTCAGTACCAACGATCCGTTCAGCGACGCTGGCTGGAGCCACGGCCAAGCCGAAGTGTGGGGAGCGGAGCCCGTCGATATGGGTGCGCGCGGTCATATCAACGCCGAATCGGGTTTGGGTGAATGGCCGGAAGCCCGCGCCATCGTCACAAAGTGGACGAAAGACCTTATCTAGCGATGCCGGAACGTGGGGCTTGACCCTGAAGCTTCTTCAGGGTTTTGAATGGCGGCATGAAACCTGATCTCGCCTCCAGCCTGCCTGTCCACGACCACGCCAAGCCGGAAGCCTCCGGCTGTGGGGGTTGCTGCGGTCACGCACAACCGGTCGCCAGGGACACCACCCAACCTGCGCATGATCATCACGATCACGACCATCACGATCACGACCATCACGTTCATGATCACGGCCACGCGCCCGAAGTTGCGGCGCCCGCCAATGCGGCGGCACGCGCAGCTGCCACCGGCTGCACCGTCGTGCGCGTCGAGCAGATGGATTGCCCCACCGAAGAGCGCATGATCCGCGCCAGGCTGGGTAGCGCGGATGGCGTCGTCGCGCTCGATTTCAATTTGCTCGAGCGCCATCTCACCATCCACCACACCGTTGACGATGTGGCGCCCTTCCTGGAGGCGCTGCGGGCCATCGGCATGGATGGCGAGGTGCTTGAACAGCGCGAGCGCCTGGCCGCAGCGTCTGCGGAGCCCACCCGCATCTCGCGCCGCACGTGGCTGCTCGGTATCGGCGGCGTGACTGCCTTCGGTGCGGAAGCCATCGCCTGGTCGCTCGGCGATCACGCCTGGCCGGTGTTGGCGTTGGCACTGGCTTCCATCGCATTGGCCGGCGGACCCACGCTGCGCAAGGGCTGGATTGCCGTGCGCGCGCTCACGTTCAATATCAACTTCCTGATGGCGGTGGCCGTCATCGGCGCGCTGCTGATCGGCAAGTGGGCCGAAGCCGCCATGGTGATCTTTCTGTTTGCCGTGGCCGAAGCCATCGAAGCGCGCGCGCTGGTGCGTGCCCGCGATGCCGTACGCGCCCTGACCGCCATCGCGCCGGACACCGCAGAGTTGGCCGATGGCGCAGGCGGCTGGCGCGATGTGGCGGTCGACAGCGTTTTCGTTGGCGCGCGCCTGCGTGTGCGCACCGGCAGCCGCGTGCCAGTCGACGCGCGCATCGTGAGCGGCCGCGCCGCGCTGGACGAATCGCCCGTCACGGGCGAAAGCCTGCCGGTGGAAAAAGCCATTGGAGACACCATCCTTGCCGGCACGATCGTCACCGACGGCATGGTCGAGGCGCAAGCCACGGCGCTGGCTGCGGATAGTACGCTGGCGCGTATCGCCGGGGCCATCCAGCAAGCGCAATCGCAGCGTGCGCCCACGCAGCGCTTTGTCGACAAGTTCTCTTCCATCTACACGCCCGCGATGATGTTGCTGGCGTTGGCGGTGGCCGTCATCGGCCCGCTGGTCACGGCCGACGGTTGGCTGGCGTGGACCTATCGCGCACTCGTGCTGCTGGTGATTGCCTGCCCGTGCGCGTTGGTGATCTCCACGCCGGTCACGGTGGTCAGCGGCCTGGCTGCCGCCGCACGCCGTGGCATCGTCGTTAAGGGCGGCGTGTATCTGGAAAGCGGCCGGCGCCTGCGCGCGCTGGCGCTGGACAAGACCGGCACGCTCACCGCAGGCCGGCCGCTGCTCGACGCGGTGATGTTGCCCGACGGCGCACGCCGCGCCGTCGCGGATCTGAACGCCGCGACCGACGCGACACAGTTGCATGCGCTGGCAGTGGCCGCGGCGCTCGATGCCAACACCACGCACCCGATTGCCGTAGCCATCGTGCAGGCCGCTGCGGCGCACGGCGCGGTCGATGCGAATTCAGTGGAAAACTTGTCGGTGCTGCCGGGCCGCGGTGTGGCGGGCACGCTGGGCGGCGTGCGTTGGCATCTGGGCAACGCGGCGCTTGTTGCAGAGCGAGGCTTCGATACCTCTGTCTGGCGGGCCGCTGCAGAGTCGTTGCAAGCCGAAGGCATGTCTGCCGTCACGCTATGCGATGCGAACGGCGCCGTGGCGCTCTTTGGCGTGCGGGACCGCGAGCGCGCCGAAAGCGCCGAGGCCATCGCCGAGCTGCGTTCTCTGGGCGTGATGCCCGTCATGCTCACCGGCGACGACCGCCGCGCCGCACAGGCCATCGCCAAGACGGTCGGCATCGACAACGTGCACGCAGAGCAGCTCCCCGCCGACAAGCAGCGCGTGGTGGGCGAGCTGGCCGCGCAACACGGCTTCGTCGGCATGGTCGGCGACGGCATCAACGACGCCCCGGCGCTTGCCCGCGCCGACATCGGTTTCGCCATGGGTGCCGCCGGTACCGCCACCGCGCTGGAAGCTGCCGACGTGGCCATCATGGACGACGACCCGCGCAAGCTCGCGAGCTTCATCCGCATCAGCCGCCGTACGGTGGCCGTGCTGCGTCAGAACATCGTGCTGGCGCTCGGCATCAAGGCGGTGTTTCTGGCGCTGGCCGTGATGGGCGACGCCACGTTGTGGATGGCGATCTTTGCCGATGTGGGCGCGAGCCTGCTGGTGGTGTTCAACGGCCTGCGGGTGATGCGCGTGCGCGCGTGATGTGCCGGCGCGCGAGGTCACTCGATCAGCCCAGACAGGCGATGAGGTCGTCAGCCGAGCAGCGCGCGCTTTCGCCGGCCGGAATCGTCTGCTCCCATGCGATGACGCCGGGGTGGCGTTCTCTATTGCGCTAGGCAGGTACCGGCGAGCGTCCAGAATCTGCAAGTCGTTCAGCGATGCACGCCGCGAATATGCCGGTGTGCGTGTTCGCCCTCGCCATGTTCGTGACTGTGGCCTTGAGGATGGGCGGCGACGGGCTCTTCGTGCAGCGATTGCAGCACGCCGCACTCAGCCACGGACGCGGCCGTCGTGCAGCGTTGCCCGATCGCCTCGATCTGGCCCTTCAGATCGGTCAGCTCGGCGATACGCGCTTCAACGTGGCGCAGGTGCTCGTCCAGCAGGTTGTTGATCTCTTCGCACGAGGCCTGCGGGTTGGCCTGCAGTTCGAGCAGACGGCGGATTTCGGTGTGCGCCATGTCGAGCGACCGGCACTTCGCAATGAAGGCCAACTGCTCGACATGCTCCGGGGTGTAGACGCGATAGTTATTGGCGGCGCGCGCAGCCGGGGGCAGCAGGCCCTGCGCTTCATAGAAGCGGATGGTCTCGATGCTGATGCCCGTGCGCTGGGCGAGTTCGCCAATTTTCATACGCGTTGAAAAAACAATCAGAAGACAGTCGGCTCGGCGGTGATGGCTTCGACGCCGGCGACTTTCAAGCAGGCGTCCAGGCAGGCGCGGCAGGCCGTTGCACAGCCGCTGCAATGGCCTTGGCCGTGATGATCGCATTCTTCCGCGCATTGGGAACAGATCTCGGCGCAGTCTTCCAGAAGCAATTCTGCGAATTCGCTGTTGCGCTCCAGGAATTTGCGCGTGAGGGCGCAGTATTCGGCGCAATCCGTGCACGCGCTGATGCAGCGCGCCATGGCTTCAGCGTGGCCATTCTTGCCGGATTCCGTCGCGCAATGAGTGCAAGCGGCCTCGCATGCCTGCAGCGCCTGGATCACACTGGCAAAACGCTTGGCATTCTCTTTCGCGGTCGGACGAGTGGTCATGTCGGTTCTCCTGTGGCAGTGGATGTGCACGCTGGCGCGCTTGGGAAGGGATGAGCCCGGGCGCGGCCCGGGCGTCGTCTCTCCAATTTAGCAACTCGCGCTCCACTGCGTGAGCCCGACTTGCGCGTTACACCGCTTGTGCCTCGCTCTTGCCGCTGCGCAGCATGCCGTTGCCGGCACGTGCGATGAGTCGATTGACGCCGCCCACCACGGCGCGAATCGACGCCGTTGTCAGGTTGGCATCGACGCCCACGCCGAAGACGCTGCCCGCCACGCCCTGCGCGGCCATTTCTGCAAACGCGATGGCATCGGCATTGGCGCCCTGGCCCAGCGCGCGCTCTTCGTAGTGATGGATCGACACGGGGGCCGTCAGCACGTGCGACAGCGCGTGCACCAGCGCATCCAGCGGCCCGTTGCCGGCGCCTTCGCAGATGTGCTCGCGGTCAGCAATGTTCACCACCAGGCGGATGTGCTGACTGCCGTCGTCCCGCTCGGTCAGGCGGTGCGATACGTAGCCGATCACGCCATCGCCGCGCAGATACGTCTGCTGGAAGAGCGCCCAGATGTCGGCGCCCGTGGCTTCGCGGCCGCTCTCATCGGTCAGCTGCTGAACGGTGCTGCTGAACTCCACCTGCAGGCGGCGCGGCATGGCCACGCCATAGCCGGATTCCAGCAGATAGGCGATGCCGCCCTTGCCCGACTGGCTGTTCACGCGAATGATCGAGTCATACGTGCGGCCCACGTCGGCGGGGTCGATCGGCAGGTAAGGCATTTCCCACAGCGCATCGGGCTTCTGCACCGCAAAGCCTTTCTTGATCGCATCCTGGTGCGAGCCCGAGAATGCCGTGAACACCAGATCGCCGACGTACGGATGGCGCGGATGCACCGGCAGTTGCGTGCAGTCTTCGCAGGTCCGTGCCACGTCATTGATGTGCGAGAAATCCAGCTCCGGATCCACGCCTTGCGAGTACAGGTTCAACGCAAGCGTGACGAGGTCCACGTTGCCGGTGCGCTCGCCATTGCCGAACAGGCAACCTTCCACGCGATCGGCGCCGGCCATCACGGCCAGCTCAGCGGCAGCCACGGCCGTGCCGCGGTCGTTGTGCGGATGCACGGAGAGGATGATCGAATCGCGGCGCGCCAGATTGCGGTGCATCCATTCGATCTGGTCGGCGTAGATGTTTGGCGTGGCCATTTCCACCGTGGCCGGCAGATTGAAGATGATCTTGTGCTCGGGCGTCGGCTCCCAGACTTCGGTCACCGCGTTGCAAACCTCCAGCGCGAAATCCAGTTCCGTGCCGCTGAAGACTTCCGGGCTGTATTGGTACGTCCACTGCGTCTCGGGCATCGTTTCCGCAATCTCGCGGATCAGCCTGGCGCTTTGCACGGCAATGCGCTTGACGCCGTCGCGGTCGGTGTTGAACACCGTGCGGCGGAACACCGGCGCCGTTGCGTTGTAGACGTGGATGATGGCGCGTTTGGCGCCGCGCAGCGATTCCATCGTGCGGCGGATGAGGTCTTCGCGCGCCTGCGTGAGGACTTCGATGGCCACGCCGTCGGGGATGTGTCCGCCTTCGATCAGCTCGCGCACAAAATCAAAATCGGTTTGGGAGGCGGCGGGGAAAGCGGCTTCGATTTCCTTGAAGCCGATCTGCACGAGCATCTTGAACATGCGCATCTTGCGCTCGGCGTTCATGGGCTCGAACAGGGCCTGGTTGCCGTCACGCAGATCCGTGCTCATCCAGATCGGGGCACGGGTGATGGTCTTGTTGGGCCAGGTGCGATCGGCGAGGGCGATGGCGGGGAAGGGGCGGTACTTGGTGGCGGGGTTCTTCAACATGGTGTGTGCGTCCTGTGAGATCGAGATCGGTTTCGTGCAACGGGGACGGCCGCGCGGGCGGCGTCCGGGGTGGCCGGAATCGGGTTCGGGATGTGGCGGCCAGACAGCCACGGGCGCGTGGTCTGGCAACCGGTCGGTAGTCGTAGCGAAAGCGGGATCGAGGCGTGCATGAGAGGCTCCAACGATTCGGCGCACAAACTGCGCCACACTCAAGGCCCGTCGCCGCTTACGGCACGGACCGGTCAAACACCGGAACGAGGGGAAAGAGAGGTCTACGCGCTTACACGCGTAGTAGGGAAGCGGATAGCAGACCGCGCACGCACGAGAGGGTGCGGGCAGGAGCGGTACGGAGGGTGGTCTGCTGAGAATGCATTTGGCGATAGTGATGGGGAAGGCCGGGGGCTGTCAAGTTGCTTGGGCGAATTTTGGGGACGTTGTTGGCGGGAGAGGAGACACCCCATCCTGGCCCGGCAAAAAAGGCCGCCCGCCAGCCAGAAACCATGTGACGTGGGCGCCAGCAGAACCCATCCGAACCTGCTTTAATACACCCCGTCCATGCCGCCCGCCCGCTATATCAGCGGGTTTATAGCGGCGAGACCCCTCACGCCCCACAAGGAGAATCCCCCAATGGTCACGTTGAACATCAACGGCAAACCGGTGGAAGTTGATGCTGATCCATCGACGCCGCTGCTCTGGGCGTTGCGCGACAACCTCGGTCTGACAGGCACGAAGTTCGGTTGCGGTGTCGCCTCGTGCGGCGCCTGCACGGTGCACCTGAACGGCCAGCCCACGCGCAGCTGCGTGCTGCCGATCTCTGCGGTGGCCGGCCAGCAGATCACCACGTCTGAACACATCGCCGACGACAAGGTCGGCAAGGCCGTGCTCGATGCCTGGGTCAAGCACGACGTGGCGCAATGCGGCTACTGCCAAAGCGGCCAGATGATGAGCGCGGTGGGTTTGCTGCGCACCAAGAAGAAGCCGACCGACGCCGACATCGACAGCGCGATGGCTGGCAACCTGTGCCGCTGCGCGACGTACCAACGCATTCGCGCGGCCATTCACGACGCAGCGAAATCGCTCGCCTGAGCCCACCGGAGAATTCACGATGCGTATTCGAAATCTTGAAGCGCTGGCCGGTGGCGGCGCGCAACATCAACCCGCCTCTGCGGAGGCCGGGTCGGCAACGCTTGATCGCCGCAGCTTTCTAAAGCTCACGACGCTGGCCGGCGGCGGCCTGGCCCTGGGCGTGACACCGGTGCTGGCCGGCGCGCAGGACGCAAAGGCCAAGCCGCCATCGCCGCCGCAGGCGTTCATCATCATCGCGCCGGACAACACCGTCACCGTGGCGGTGAACCGGCTGGAGTTCGGTCAGGGCGTGCACACGGCATTGCCGATGGCGCTGGCTGAAGAACTCGATGTCGATTGGCGCAATGTGCGCGGCATGTTGGCGCCCGCGGGCGACCCATACAAGGACCCGGGCTTCGGTATCCAGATGACGGGCGGCTCGACGGCGCTCAATCACTCGTTCCAGCAATACCGCGAACTGGGCGGCCGCGCGCGTGCCATGTTGATCTCGGCGGCGGCCGAGCGCTGGAAGGTCGATCCGTCGACATGCCGCACCGCCAATGGTGTGGTCACGTCGGGCAGCCACCGTGCCACCTACGGCGAGCTTGCTCAGGCCGCGATGGCGCTGCCGGTGCCGGCGCAGGTCACGCTGAAGAACCCGTCGCAGTTCCGCATTGTCGGCAAGCCGACGCCGCGCCTCGATGCGCGCGCGAAGCTCGACAGCTCGCTCAAGTTTGGCCTCGACACGCGCCTGCCCAACATGAAGGTCGCTGTGCTGGCCCGTCCGCCGCGCTTTGGCGGCAAGGTGGCCAAGTACGACGTGGCTGCGGCCAAGGCGGTCAAGGGTGTGGTTGATGTGCTGCAGATCCCGACAGACCGTGGCGGCACGGGCGTCGCCGTCATCGCCGACGGGTACTGGCCGGCCAAGCAGGGCCGCGACGCGCTGCAGGTCACGTGGGAAGACGCCGGCTCGACGGTGTCCACGCCGGCGCTGATGGCGGAGTACAAGAAGCTCGCCGGCCAGCCCGGCACGGTGGCCAAGGCCGCCGACATGAGCGCAATCCAATCTGCCGCGACGCGCATCCAGGCCGACTACGAGTTTCCTTACCTCGCGCACGCGCCAATGGAGCCGCTGAACTGCACGATCGATCTGCAGAAAGACGGTGGCAAGACCACGGGCGCGAAGGTGTGGGTCGGCTCGCAGTTCCAGACCATTGACCAGGGTGCCATCGCCAAGGTGCTCGGCGTATCGCCCGAGAAGATCGAGCTGAACACGATGATGGCGGGCGGCGGTTTTGGCCGGCGCGCGATCGTCACGTCGGACTACGTGGTTGAAGCGGCCAACGTGGCAAAGGCCTATGCGGCAGCTGGGCACAACGGCCCCGTCAAGGTGATCTGGAGCCGCGAAGACGACATCCGCGGCGGCTACTACCGCCCGATGCACCTGCACCGCGTCAACGTGGGCGTGGACAACAGCGGCAAGGTCGTCGGCTGGGACCACGTGATCGTCGGTCAGTCGATCCTCAAGGGCACGCCGTTCGAAGCCTTCATGGTCAAGAACGGTGTGGACGAGACCATGGTCGAGGGCGTGATCGAAAACGACTACGGCTTCCCGATGCAGTTGACGGTGCACCATCCGGACGTGAACGTGCCGGTGCTGTGGTGGCGTTCCGTGGGCCACACGCATACGGCCTACGTGATGGAGACGATGGTTGACGAGGTTGCGCACGCGGCCAAGCAAGACCCCGTCGCTTTCCGCCTCGCGCGCTTTACGGGCAAGGAACATGAACGCCATCGTGCGGCGCTGCAGCTCGCCGTCGACAAGTCCGGCTACGGCAAGCGCAAGCTGCCCAAGGGTCAGGCCTGGGGCGTTGCGGTGCATGCGTCGTTCGAATCGGTGGTGGCGTACGTGGTTGAGGTGTCGGTCGACCAGGGCAAGCCGCGCGTGCATCGCGTCACGGCCGGCGTGCATGCCAACCGCGTGGTCAACCCGATGGGCGCGGAAGCGCAGATCCAGGGCGCGTGCGTGTTCGGTCTGGCGATGATTCAACCCGGCTTTGCCATCGACATCGAAAACGGTGCCACCAAGAACAGCAACTTCACCGACTTCCCACCCGTGCGCATGCCCGACGCGCCGCCGGTGAACGTGTTCTTCGTGCCGTCGGAAGACAACCCGACCGGTCTGGGCGAGCCCGGCACGCCGCCGATTGCACCGGCGGTAGCCAATGCGCTGTTCACCCTGACCGGCAAGCGTCAGCGCAAGCTGCCGTTTGACACGGTTTAGTTTCTAGTTGTCATCATCGCGTGATGTGATGGAAGCCGGCATGCAGTCCTGTGTGCCGGCTTTCTTGTTCTTGCAGCCTCGTATCCCCCCAGTTTTGCGGACCGATTCTTGCGTCCGCGATTGCGTCGTTCACCCACCGGAGGAGCATGTCATGGCATTGAATATCCTGTACACCGCCCACGCCAAGGCCACAGGCGGCCGCAACGGCCACACGCAAACCGAAGACGGCCAGGTCTCGCACGACCTGTCGGTGCCCAAGGCCATGGGCGGCCCCGGCAAGCCCAACACCACCACGCCCGAAGACCTATTTGCCGCCGGCTATGCCGCGTGCTTCGGTTCGGCGTGCGACTTTGTCGCCAAGAGCATGCTCAAGCTCAACCCGAGCAATATCGAAATCCATTGCGATGTGGGCATCGGCACGCGCGATGAAGGCGGTTTTGGCCTGAAGGTGGGGCTCACCGCGCGGATCGGCGGGCTCTCGCAAGCTGATGCCGAGAAGCTGGTGGCCCAGGCGCATCAGGTGTGCCCGTATTCGAACGCCACGCGCAACAACGTGGAAGTCACCCTCAAGACCGAGGTAGTCTGATGCCGCAGCGGCCTGTTGTTGGTGTGTTGCTGGCCGCAGGCCGCGGCAGCCGGTTCGACGCGGCGGGCGTGGCCAACAAGCTGCTTGCCCCGCTGCCCGATGGAACCCCCGTGGCGGTGCAGGCCGCGCGGCACCTGATGCAGGCGCTGAGCGACGTAGTGGCAGTGGTGCCCGCCGCCGCCACGCATGGCGCGCAGGTCGATCAACTGGCAACGCTGTTGGCCGAGGCTGGCTGCGAAGTCTTGCGCTGTCCCGATGCTGCACGCGGTATGGGCGCCAGCCTGGCTGCCGGCGTAGCCGCACGCCCGCAAGCCGGCGGGTGGATCATCGCCCTGGCCGACATGCCGTGGATTGCCCCCGAGACCATCACCCAAGTCGCCAACGCAGTGGATCCACACGGTTGCGTTGCGCCCTTTCATGCCGGGCAGCGGGGCCACCCGATCGGCTTCGGGGCCGACTTCTTCGCGGGCCTGACAGCGCTCGACGGGGACGAGGGCGCGCGGCGGCTGATCGATCCTGCCAAGCTCATCCGCATCGAGACCGATGACGCCGGCATCCTGCGCGACGTCGACACGCCGGCCGATCTGGCCCGCTGATCGAACGTTTGCCCGTGGGCATGGGGTGTTCGGGGCTGATGCAGGCGGTCCTGCGAAGATTGGCTAACAAAAGCCGCGTTTTCGGCCAATCCCACTTGTCCACAGCAACGCGCACACCGCTTGCAAAACCCCCCGCAAGCAGTTGACGGAAAAGGGTTTGTTGCACGATGTAACAGGGCTGCCGAATGTGGATAACTTTGTGCGGGTGCACAGGTTTTACGTGCGCTGCATGTTTGCCCAAACCCGTCAAGCCCTTTTGTGGTTTGGGTCTCGGCAGGCGGCGCCGGTTATGCACAGAACATGTGGATAAGTCTGTGGGAAACACCATCCGAGCGGCGTGGCGACGGCTTTTGGTCGGCGCTGCTTGCGAATGCGGCACGGCCTCTCAGACGCGCCCGCCCTGCACATTGCAACGATTGATTACAACTTGAAACAGCAAGTCCGGCACCCGTTGGCCAAACTCCCGATACGCGATGGCTTGATCGCGACCGACGCATTCAAGGAGAAAAACATGGTTCGGGTACTGACGATTCTGCTGGCCGGTGCGACGTTGCTGACCGCAACCGGCTGTGCCGACATGACGGCACGTCAACGCAATACCGCCATTGGTGCGGGTGTGGGCGGGTTGGCCGGCGCTGCTTTGATTGGCGGCCCGGGTGCCACGCTGGGCGGTGCCGCACTGGGCGGCCTGGTGGGCAACGTATCGACGCGTTGATTTCGGTTCGACCTGCGCGTCGACTCAAAAAGAAACGGACCCGGGGTTAAACCTTCGGGTCCGTTTTTTTATACCTGTGCGCGGCTTCGGGTGCGCAGCAATTCTTCCAGTGCCGACACTTCCAGCGGCCGCCCAAACAGGAAGCCCTGCACTTCGTCGCACGCATGTGCGGTCAGGAAAGCCGTTTGCTCCGGGGTTTCCACACCTTCGGCCGTGACCGTCATGTTCAGCGCGCGGGCCATCGCGATGATGGTCTTGGTGAGCGCCACGCAGTCGGGCACCCCAGGCACGCCGCTGATGAACGAACGATCGATCTTGATGTTGTGGATCGGCAAGCTGCGCAGATACGACAGCGACGAGAATCCGATGCCGAAATCATCGAGCGAGATGCGCACGCCCCGCGCGGCCAGGCTCATGAGCAGGCGCTGTGTCGATTGCCGGTCGGCCAGCAGCACGCTTTCCGTCAGTTCCAGTTCCAGCCGGCCGGGCGCCATGCCCGAAGCCTTGAGCGCTTCATCGACGTCGCGCTCGATCACGCCCGCATCGCATTGCCGCGCGGACACATTCACCGCCATGCGCCCCGTGAAGCCGAACTTTCGTGCCCATGCCTCGCCCTGCGCGCAGGCTTGCATGAGTGCCCAGCGGCCGAGTTCGAGGATGTAGCCCGACTCTTCTGCCACGTCGATGAACTCGGAGGGCGACACTGCGCCCAGTTCGGGGTCGGACCACCGCATCAGCGCTTCAACCGCCACCAGTTCGCCTGAGTCGAGTGCGTACTTCGGCTGATACACCAGCCGCACCTGACCGCGCGCCAGCGCACGCCGCATGCGCTCGCTGAGTGTGAAGCGGCGCAGCATCTGTGTTTCCAGCGCGCGCGAATACCGCGTGATGCGGTTGCGCCCGTTTTCCTTGGCGCGGTACATGGCGGCTTCGGCATGGCTGACCAGCGTGGCCGCATCGCCGCCGTCTTCCGGGTAGGCCGCCACACCGATGCTGGCCGACAGATGCACTTCACGTTCGCCACCGGTAAAGGGGCGGGCCAGCGCGTCGAGCACCTGTTGTGCAAGCGTGTCGGCAGCGTTCGGGTCATCGATGGCCACGCAGAACTGGTCGCCACCGAGGCGGGCCAGCAGCGCGCGCTGGCCCGCCTGGCCGCGGATGCGCTGCGCCGCCATGTTCAGCACCTGGTTGCCCATGTGGTGCCCCATCGCCTCGTTCACGGTCTTGAAGTGGTCCAGCCCGATATACAGCAGTGCGGATTCCCCGGTGGACGGCAGCGCCAGCCGCGCATCGAGCCGCTCGATGAACGCCGCGCGATTGGGCAGGCCGGTGAGCGAATCCTTGGTCTCCAGCAGGCGCAGCTGCTCGTAGGCGGAACGCTCGGCCGTGATGTCGGTAAAGATGACCAGCACCGCGTGCGGGGATGCGCTGTCCGGCGAGAACATCGGCAGCACCGATTCACGCAGCCACACGATCTGCCCATTACCGGCCGGCACGCCCACGACGACGTTGCTGATCGCTCGCCCCGTGCGAGCCGCCAGGGTGGAGGGCCATGCGGCGCGGGGCAGGATGGCGCCGTCTTCACCCAACATCATGTCGTTCAATGCCACACGCGGGCGGCCTTTCCATGACGCGCCCGACATGCGCAAGATGTCCGCCGCGCTGCGGTTGTACGAAAGCACGCGGCCATCGGTGGACAGCGTCAGCACGCCTTCGCTCAGATGATTGACGACCAGCCGGTACTGATCACGCAGCTCGCGGGACTGGCGATATTCATTCTCCAGGCGCAGCAGCTTGACCAAGGCGGCGATGTAGCGGCCGCAGTCTGCGCGCAGCGTTGTGTCGTCGCTCGGTTTGGCAGTTGGGAAGAAGAGGCAGAGCAGATCATCGGCGACGGCCATGCCGCCATGTTGGGCCGGGATGCGGCACAGCCATGTCGGATGCGCGGTGTCTAACACGCGGACAAGTGCTTCGTGCAAAGCCGTGGGCGCATTGGCTTCGTGAACCAGTTCGATGGGCGCTAGCTCATTGAGCAGCGGCGCGATGCGGGCCAGTTCGATATCGAACTCACCCTGTGCCGCGGTGGGCAGGTGCGCCGCGTGGTCGTCGCGCAATGCCAGCTTCGCCCGGGCGCGCTGTGTGCCATAGAGCCTTGCCCGCCCGGAGACGACACGCACCACGACGCACAGCGCCGACGGCAAGGCAGCCTCCAGCGCCCGCAGCGCAGCATGCAGCCGCTCGCCGAGCGAGGCGGCGGACGGCAGCGTGGAAAGCAGATGATCAAGATGCTCGTGCGGCAGCGCTGCACCGATGGCTTCGGCGCTCAGCACGCGCTCGCCGGCCTTGCCCGGCAATTGCGCATCGAGCGGCAGCGGCAACCCGTGCACGACCACCTGCTGCGCTGGCAGCCCATCAAAGCGGGTTGGCGTCACCGTCAGCCTGACGCTGACCACCTCGTTGGAATCGCCGGCAGAAAGGGCGGAGACGAGCTGTGCTGCCGGAATGGGCCGAGCATCGGGCTGCGTCGCATCGGCGTCTTCTCCGGTACGGGCCTCCAGCCATGCGGGAATGTCCTGGAAGAAGCGCGAGAAGGGCTCGCCGAGCAGTTGGTCGGAGGACAGCGCCCGCACCATGCAAACACCGGCTGCATTGGCAAAGACGATGCGGCCTTCAAGCACCACATAGAGCGGAACCGGAAGGCTTTGCGCCGACAACGGGTAGGAAATTTCGTCTGGCATCCCACGCTCCAACTGAGGCATTGCCCGGCATCTCACTCAGCATGGACTTCGGCCGACACTGGCCGCGAGAACGCCGGCTGCCGGAAGTCGGGGGCAATGCTATTCATGATGCGCAAAAGTCGTGCGCGGCGCAAAGTCTAGTTTGTGGTCGATACAACACATTCTGAATGCGTTTTGTCAGACGCGCAGTTGTTCGTTTGTCGCGCGGGTTTCAAAACGATTGGCTGCGGGTCTGGTGCGAGCGACGGTTCCATTTGGGCATGCGGGCCATGTCCACTCTCCTGCGCGGCGAAATGCTGATCGATCCAGTGATGCGTCAGTGTCAACCCGATTGCACACATCAACATGCATGTTCCCATTGTCAGGATGAAATAAGCGCTGATCCGTTCGACTGAACGTTCTGGAAAGAAAACGGTCGCGGCGACAAACAGGGTGCCTGCCAGTACGCCAAAGACCAAAAGCAGATAGTAAAAACGACGCGGCAAGGGCGAATTCATCGTTGTCTCATCCAACTGCAACCAAGAGGGTGGTGCTTTCAATCGTTTTACCGCCCCCTCAAATGGGCATGCCATGACGGGGCCATCGCGGTGCAATGGCATGCCTGGCCGGAGGCTTGCGCATGAATTGATATTGCGTTTGCTGTACTGCAGCGATGCTGCAGATTGCCGCTTGCGCCGAAAGCCGGAATTGCGGGACCCGGCAGCGCTTGCTATGGTGGTGGCACTGAAATGAAGCGCGATACCAGTTTGCTGCCTTGCATGATCGCGTACGCTAATCCGATGCGTCAATTCGACTTTCCGGTTGAAACTGAGCATCTGGTGTGCCACGAGTTGATTCGTGGCTTAGTGGAGCGGTTTGAAGGGCCACGATCAAAAACGTTGAAATTTGATTTCAGTTATGAATACAATTGATCTAATATCTGATCCACACCAGACTTCACACCGGAATTTATTGGGAGCGCATATGGCGACATACAAGGAATTGGTTGCACAAAAGGCCAAACTGGAAGAGCAGATCGAAACTGCGCGTGCCAAGGAACTGGAAGCGGTTATCCAGCAAGTGCGCCAGACGGTTGCCGAATATGGCCTGACGGCTGAAGACCTGGGCTTGGCTCAGCGTCGCGGTCGCCGTGCCGGTGCGAAGGCGCCGGTGCCGGCGAAGTATCGTGACCCGAAGACAGGCGCAACGTGGTCCGGCCGCGGCCGTGCTCCGGCCTGGATCGGCAAGAACCGCGATAAATTCCTGATCGCCTGATTCGTCAGGCCCTGCCTGACGCGCAAGTGCCGCAATGCAAATGGCCCACCTGCCCGGTGGGCCATTTGCGTTGCTGCGAGTGATGAGCGTTCCTGTATAAGGAAGGCATGACGCCCCGCCTGCCCAAATACCTCGAACTGGCCGACTGCATTCGGCTCGACATCCTGCATGGAACGCTGCCGGCCGGCAGTGTCGCGCCCAGCGAGAACGAAGTCGCCCAGCGCTACGGCGTATCTCGTTTGACGGCGCGCCGGACACTGAACGAACTGGCGGCGCGCGGGCTGCTCAGGCGCTCGCGGGGGCAGCGCAGCGTGGTGCTCGACCGCGTGGGGCCACATCGGCCGGTGCTGTACGCGCCGGGCCAGTCCGATGCTGCGTTGGAATACGTGCCGGGCGCCGTCTATACGGTCAGTGCATTTCGACTGGAGCAGGCCGACGAAACCGTGGCCGCCGCGCTTGACCTGGCGGTGGGCGCGCAGGTGGCGTTTGTCGAGCGCCGCGCTCAGGTGGATGGCCAGCCCATCATGCTGCTGCGCACGTGGCTGACGTCCCGACTCGCGGCGATGCTTGAGGCGCGCGACTTCGAAGATCGTCTGTTCGTGCAGGTCTTCCAGCGCGCCAACCTGACCATCGCCCGCTCGCGCGAGGCGCCGCTGGCCTGTGTGGCCGATGCCCACCAAGCCGCGCAGCTCGGCGTGCAAGCGGGCGTGCCGCTGGTGCGTGTGCGCCGCATCGGCTACAGCCTCGCCGACGTGCCGATCTCCATCACGTACTGCGATTTTTCTCCTGAACGCTATACGCGTGAAGTCGATATCCGCGTGCTTCAAAACGACTGAAAGCGCACTGCGCCACAGCGGTGCAGAAACGGCGCCACACACCCCGCAATGGGGACTTGTCCCCCTAGGGTATTCAAGCTAGTCTGCGCCCCTTCCCAGGAAAACGTATTCATTTGTGAAGCGACGCTTTGCCAACAACGTATTGGCACGGCAGTTGCATTCACGGCGCCATCTCAGCGGCGGCGGGTTGAGCCACCTGCCGCCTCGAAGCTGATTCAGTCGATTCAACACACCGGAACCACAAGAGGGAGAACTCAACAATGCAACTCAAGCGACGTTTTTCGCTGGCCGTGCTGGCTGCCGCCGCCGGTTTGACCGCAGGCGCAGCGCAGGCCCAATCGTCTGTGACGCTGTACGGCCAGGTGGATGCATGGGCGGGCGCCACCAAGAACCTGGGCCAGGACCGCGCATGGGGTGTCAACTCGGGTGGCATGTCGACGTCGTACTGGGGCCTGAAGGGCAGTGAAGATCTGGGCAACGGCCTGAAGGCGATCTTCACGCTGGAAGCGTTCTTCCGCCCTGATACGGGCAAGTCCGGCCGCTTTGATGGCGACCACTTCTTCGCACGTAATTCGTTTGTCGGCCTGCAGTCGAACACCTGGGGCTCGATCAAGCTCGGCCGCAACACGCCGCCGTACTTCGTTTCGACGATCCTGTTTAACCCGTTCATCGATTCGTACACCTTCTCGCCGATGGTGTTCCACACCTACCTCGGCAACGGCCGTTCGGGCGCCGCGGGCATCTCGGGCCTGGTGGGCGATTCGGGCTGGGACAACTCGATCATGTATTCCACGCCGGACATGGGCGGCCTGACAGGTACCCTGATCTACGGCGCTGGCGAGCAGGCTGGTCACAACGGTCAGAACAAGTGGGGCGGCAGCCTGCTGTTCTTCCGCGGCAATTTTGCGGCCACGGCGGCGTTCCAGCAGGTGCGCTACGACGGCGCGCCGGGCGATCTGAACAGCCTGGTGGCGGGCTTTGCGCGCCAGACGGCGGGGCAACTGGGCGCGACGTATGACTTTGGCGTGGTCAAGCTGTACGGCCAATACCAGTACATCAAGAACACGATCAGCACCGGCGACGCCAAGAGCAACGGCGGCCAGCTGGGTGTGTCGATTCCGGTGGGCCCGGGCAGCGTTCTGGCGTCGTATGCCTACACCAAGACCTCGGGTGCAGCCGACGTGAAGCGCAACACCTGGGCGATCGGTTACGACTATTCGCTGTCCAAGCGCACCGATGTGTATGCGGCGTATTTCCGCGACAAGGTGTCGGACCTGTCGACGGCCGACACCTTCGGCGTAGGCATCCGCGCAAAGTTCTAAGCCTTCCGCGTTCTGCTTTTCCTTGTCGCCGCCCGCGTCTCGACAGCGTGGGCGGGCATTTGCAACGGCGTCCGGATTCCGGGCGCCGTTTTTTGTTGTGTGGAAGATGGGTAAGAGCGGAGCGTCAGCCCGTGCGCGCCAGGCGTAGCGGTGGCGAGGGCAGCGACGAGGGCTGCGCTCCAATGTGTGGCTGATTCAGCAGCATGGCGCCGCGCTGCGTGGCAACGAAGACGGCCTCGGTACGGCTGCGCACTTCCAGCCGGCGATACAGCGCGTTGATATGCGCCTTGGTTGTCGCCTCGGAAATACTCAGCATGCGGCTGATGGTTTTGACCGGATGCCCGCGCGAGAGCAGTACGAGAATCTCATATTGACGCTGCGTCAGGCCGAGCAACGCGCCATCGTCATGGCCATTGGCCGAACCTGCCGCAATGGCTTCAGACCGCGCCAGCACGATCGAGGCCGGCACATAACGGCCGCCGGCGAGCACCAATTCCAATGCCGCTGCAATCAATTTGCCGGAATAGCTTTTCAGCAGATATGCCGAGACATTCAATTGCATCAGCGTACGCACGTGCGCAGCGGAATCGGTTTCGCCCAGTATGGCGATATGTCGGGGATGCGGCTGTTGCAATAGCCGGGAGAGGGCCGGCAGATCGTCGATGCCGGGTAAGGGCAGCCCGATCAAGGCCAGTTCGGCGTCCGCATGCGCCGCGAGACTTTCAAAGAGGGTTTCGTCCGGCTCGACGCTGACCACCTCGGTAATGGCCGGCAAGGATTGCAACACATGGGTCGCGCCGGCACGCACCAAAGGGTGTGCCTCCACTACGATTGATTTCACTGCGCCGCCTGTCTGGTTATGGTTTGTTTGCCCATTTCCGGAATCAGCTTGTTGCCGCGTCTATTTGGACCAGGCGGTCCAAAATCAATGGGGCCGTGCTTGTGGAAATGCTTCTGGCGCGCGGTCTCGGTATATTTCCCCGTTCAACCGGCAGTCACCGCAATGCGGTGCCACCGGGCCGAAACCTTGCACGCCATTCAGGCGCAATTTCCTTCCGGTTTTTCTTGTTTATGTCGCCAGGCGCGGAGGATTAACCCCGCCAAAATCGCAGAATAAATCCCCAGCATGCTTGTTGCACCCATCAATGGGATGTAAACCTTTTTGTCTACCCCGATCGGTGGTGCGCTAGACCCCCCTATACATAGCAGGATCAGGCAGCAGCAGCTAGCCCCACTTCACGCCCATTGACGTGAGCGTAAAGCAGGGCTTTTGTACCGAAAAAACGTGTTCTGGTGGCTTATTGCGCGACGACCGAGAAGCGCGGCATCGACAGCGGTTGTTTGCCGTCGCGGCCGTAGGGTGTGCCGCCGCCATTGTTGGCGGCATGCAGGACGGACAGCGCGTTCTGCGTGGCGCGCAGGCGCAGGTCGATCAGGGTGCCGTTGTCGATGTTGCGCTGGCGCAGCAGGCGGGCCAGGGCCAGGTTCTCGTCGAACAGGCGGCTGGCCGTTTCGTCGGTGCGCAGATATTTGACCAGCCCGTACGGATCGGCGCCGCCGTGCTGCGCCCACCACAGGCGGCGGTCACGGTCGGCTTCGCCCAGCGCGGCGAGCTGCTTCTGCTTGGTCTGTGTGATGCGCTCGAGTTCAACCATGTCGCCATCGCGCAACGCCTGCGCTTCGGCATCCAGGGTGAGGGTGGCGGCGCGCAGCAGTTCCTGCTCGTCGGCAAGGGTGCGGATCAGCAGTGTGTTGTCCATGGTGACTACCTCAGGCTTGGAAGCTTGGGCAGCCGCCGGCCGGCACGCCGCCCCGCCGCGTGCGGTCGAGAGTCGGAAACCCTCGGACCGGCGGCGTCAGAAAATACGGGGGACGGACGACGGGAAACCCCCGTCAGACCTTCTTGGAGCGCGTGGAGAGCAGCGATTGCGCGTCGGAAAGCGCCGCATCGGCGATCTTGCCGGCGTCCATCTTGAGCGTGCCGTTCTGAATGGCACTGCGGATCTGCTCGACGCGTGCGGCGTCGAAGTCGCCGCTGCCCACTTGGCGCGAGACTTGTTGGACCGACAGCGACGGCGAATCGCCGGTGTGGCGCGGGGTGCCCGAAGCCGTCGTAGCGGCCGGGGACGAGCCGGTCGCGCGCGTCGACCCGGACGCAGCGTCCTTGGTCGGCGCAACGGCCGGCGTGTTGTTCACGATATGGTTGATTTTCACGGGTGTCTCCGAAGAGCGCGTTCATCCTAACACCCATATCGGCCAACCCCGGCCCAAACTTTAGCGGCAGGTATCGATTACGCATCACAGTAGAAAAGTGATCCGCCGTTATCAATTTGGACTTAAAACTGGATCGTTACGACACCGACGGACTGTGCAATGCCGGAGACGACATTGCCGTTGGCGGTGCGCACCTGCGCCACCTGGCCCACGGCTGCCTGGTTCAAGGCCCGGCCGTCGCTGCTGACCTGGAAGCCACCGCCCTCGGCGATGAGCTTGACGGTCTGGCCGGCCTGCACGGCAACCGGCAGGCGCAGGCTTTCGGCGCGCAGCGGCTGGTTGGCGGCCACGCTCGTGAGCAGTACACGCCCCACCACATCGGCTGGCTGCTGCACGACCGAGGCCGGCAGCGTCGACAGATCGCCCGTGCGGGCTTCCAGGTCGCCCATATCGAGCGTCTTGCCCGGCGGCAACTGGTGCGAGGCGACGTAATACGTCCCGGTAATCTGGATTGTGGCCGGCACCCAGGCCGCCCAGGCGTGCGGCGAGCGGCAGCGCACTCCCACTTGTATACGGCCGCGCAGGCGGTTGGCCGCTGGCAGCATCAGGTCGATCTGGTCGCAGGGCTGGTTGGCTACACGTGCATCCACCGGACCGACCTCCACCGACGCACGTGGCGCCCCCGTCTCGTTCGTGCCGCCCAGGATGTCCAGTTGGGATTGCAGTTGTTGCTGGATCTGCATCTGGATGGCGTTCGGCCCCTGAATGGTGGTGGGCTGCGCGGGCTGTTGCACGGCTTGGGCAGGCGGATAGCCCACCCGCACCATGCCCTGTGCATGCGCCAGGATCGGGTGCACGACGCTGGCCAGCAGGCCCAGCGCCAGGATCAGCAGCAGCTTGCGCTGGCGCCCCGCCAGCGGCATGGCCGTGGTGGCAGGTCGGATCGGGTGGTGCGCGCTGCGTGCAAACCGCGTGGACATGGAGAGCCCCTTCATCAAAAGTCCGGTGAAGTGTAGCTACGCGTGCGCGAGCGCCAAATGCGGAAATGTCGGCCAATCCCCCCCTTATTCGGACGAATGGTCTTGCATACCGGCCCCTAGACTTTGCAACGTGGTGAAGTCCCTGGCGTTGTGCGGTTCCTGGCCGTACAGCCTGCCCCGGTGGAAGGTTTCCCGGCCAACCTCTGGATTCGCAGACAGGTCTTTTCCACTGAGGCTGCATGACGGCAACTCAGCAAGACAAGCGGTTCAGCGGTTTTGGAGACGGCATCGGCGGTTTTTGAAGGGGCCGCTGATGCCGAGTTCTCCGGCCGAAGGGAACGCGCAACACGCAAACGCAAGACAGAACGCAAACCCCGGCGGGTGGCAGCAATCACCAGGATGCCACGCGCGAGGAATGACAGACATGGTCGACAAGCTGGATCAGTTGTTCGGTTTTCAGGAGCAGGCGCTGCACTTGCGCTCGCAGCGTCACCAGATCCTGGCCTCGAACATCGCCAACGCCGATACGCCCAACTACAAGGCGCGCGACTTCGATTTTGAGTCGGCGCTGCAGAAGGCGGTCGGCCAGCAAAGCGGTAACAGCCTGCCGATGACGGCAACGGCTGCAGGTCACCTGAGCGTGGATGGCGCACCGGCCGGCGATGTGTCGCTGATGCAGGCGTCGCTGTCGCAGCAGACCAAGGCGCTGCAGGGCGAGGTGCAGTACCGCACGTCGCAGCAGCCGTCCATCGATGGCAACACGGTGGACATGGACGGCGAGCGCATGCGCTTTGCCGACAACACCGTGCGCTACGAGGCCGATCTGAGCATCGTGACGCAGAAGATCAAGTCGATGCTGGCGGCGATTCAAAACAGCTAGCGCGACGTAGCAAGAGCAGCAAGAGCAGCAAGAGCAGCAGACAGGCATTAAGACGACCGCGCAGCAATCACGCGCGGCGAAAGAGGGGCGGGAACTGTGTGGCGCTCCGGGCCCGGAAAGATCGGTCCGGAGCAAGCCGCCATGCAGAACACCGGATCGGTCCGGCAGCCGCGCCGGCAACAGTGTTTGAAGACATCGGAATCAACATGTCGCTATTCAAGGTGATGGATGTAGCTGGCAGCGCGCTCACCGCGCAGTCCAAGCGCATGAACGTGGTCGCCTCCAACTTGGCCAACGCCGAAAGCGTGACGGGCCCGGACGGCAAGGCGTACCGCGCCAAGCAGGTGGTGTTCTCGCCCGCGCAGGAGTCTGACGACTACGCCACCGGCGTGTCGGTCGACCGCGTGGTGGAAGACACCGTCACCCCCATGAAGCGCATGCACCAGCCGGGCAACCCGCTGGCCGATGCCGACGGCTACGTGACCATGCCGAACGTCGATGTGGTGGACGAAATGGTCAACATGATTTCTGCGTCGCGCTCGTACCAGGCCAACGTGGAAGTCGCCAACACCACCAAGACGATGGCCTCCAAGGCTCTGACCCTGGGCCAGTAAACGGCACATTCCCAGCGAGACACGAACATGACCGTCAGCTCAACCGGCAGCACGACCAGCACCTCGAGCACGACCTCCGGCAACCAGCTTGCCATCACCAACGGCAGCGACCTGCAGAACACGTTCATGAAACTGCTCGTGGCGCAGTTGAAGAACCAGGATCCGCTCAACCCGATGGACAACTCGCAGATGACCTCGCAGCTTGCGCAGATCAACACTGTGAACGGCATCCAGCAGTTGAACACCACGATGTCGAGCATGCTCACGCAGAACGCGACCACGCAGGCGTCGTCGATGATCGGCCGCTCGGTGCAGGTGCCGACCAACAACCTGACGCTGGCCTCGGGGGCTGCCAACTTCGGCGTCTCGGTGCCCAACGGCGCCGACGACGTCGTCGTCACGATCACGAACGCTGCGGGCGTGGCCGTGCGCACCGTCGATCTCGGCCAGATGGGGGGCGGCAGCGGCAACTACACCTGGAACGGCAAGGACGACAAGGGCAACCAGCTTGCCGACGGCGCCTACTCCATCAAGGTGTCGGCCACGCAGGGTGGAAAGGTCGTTACGGCCAATGCGCTGGGCACCGACAAGGTGGCCGGCGTCACGATCAACAACGGCACGATGCAGCTGGTGTTGGCGTCTGGCGGAACCGCCAAGCTGTCCGACGTTGCATCGATTCAGTAATCACAGGTCAACTGCGGGCAGACCCCGCGCTTCTATCTTCTACGGGAGAACACTATGGGATTCCAGCAAGGCCTGAGCGGTCTCGACGCCGCCTCTGCAAACCTGGACGTGATCGGCAGCAACGTGGCAAACGCCAACACTGTCGGCTACAAGAAATCGACCGCCGAGTTTGGCGACGTGTACGCGCGCTCGCTGGTGGGTGCATCCGACAACCAGATCGGCCAGGGCGTGAGCGTGACCAAGGTGTCGCAGTCGTTCACGCAGGGCAACGTGACCATCACCGGCAACCCGCTGGACATCGCGATCAACGGCACGGGCTTCTACCGCATGGTCGACCCGTCGAGCGGCCAGGTGTCGTACACGCGTAACGGCCAGTTCCAGACCGACAAGAACGGCTTCATCATCTCGGCTACCGGCCAGAACCTGACCGGCTACGGCGTGGATTCGACCGGCAAGGTCAACACTGCCGTGCTGACCAACCTGAAGATTCCCGTCAACGACCTGGCGCCGCTTGCCACCACCAACACCGCGTTCGGCGTGAACCTGGATGCCGCCGCCACGGTGCCGACCACCACGCCGTTCTCGGCCACCAACTCGGCCACGTTCAACCACTCCGTTTCGGAGCAGGTGTACGACGGGACGGGCACGGCACACATGCTGACCAACTACTACGTGCGTACCGCCGCAGGCTGGGATGTGTACTCGCAAGTGGACGGCAACAATCCGACCGGCGGCAACCCGGTGACGGCGCTCACGTTCAACAGCAGCGGCCAACTCACCTCATCGCCGAGCAAGATCAACGTGGCCTTTGGCGGCATGAGCATCGCCACCATGGATTTCACGGGCACCACGCAGTACGGCGGCGGCTACAACGACACCGCCCCGGGCGTGACGCAAGACGGTTACGCCACCGGCCGCCTGGCCAGCTACGCGGTCGGTACCGATGGCACCGTCACCGCGCGCTACTCCAATGGCCGCACGTCGACGCTGGGCCAGATCGCCATGGCCAACTTCAAGGCTCCGGCAGGCTTGCAGAACATCGGCGGCAATCAGTGGGTGGAAACGTCCAACTCGGGCGCTCCGAACCTGGGCACGCCGGGCATGGGTTCGTTCGGCCTGCTGCAGTCGTCGGCGGTGGAGCAGTCCAACGTGGATCTGAGTCAAGAGCTGGTCAACATGATTGTTGCCCAGCGTTCGTATCAGGCCAATGCGCAGACCATCAAGACGGAGGACACCATCCTCCAGACGCTGGTCAGCATGCGCTAACGGGTAGCAGGAGCCCAGCATGGACCGCTCGATTTACGTGTCGATGACCGGCGTGAAGCACCTGTTCGACCAGCAGGCTGCCAGCGCCAACAACCTCGCCAACGCCAGCACCACCGGGTTCAAGGCGCAGATCGACGCGTTCCATACGGTGGGTGTGCAAGGCGAGGGCTCGCCCACGCGCAGCTACGTCATGGCCTCGGCCATCGGTACGGACCTCGCGCCCGGCCCGATCGAGACCACTGGCCGCAGCCTGGACGTGGCCATCGACGGACAAGGCTTCTTTGCCGTGCAGACGCCGGATGGCGGTGAGGCTTACACCCGCGCCGGTACGTTCCAGCTCGGTGCCGACGGCACGATCCAGACGCTCTCGGGCCAGCCCGTGCTGGGCGACGGCGGCCCGATCACGTTGCCGCCCGACACCACGGTGCAGTTTGCCAAGGACGGTACGGTCAACGCGATCAGCGCCGACAGCCGTACGCCGCCCGTGTCGCTGGGCCGTCTGAAGCTGGTGAGCATCGACCCGTCGAACATCGATCGCGGCGCCGACGGCCTGTTCCGCCAGCGCGACGGCCAGGACGCCAGCGTGGACGAGAAAGTCCGCGTGACCGGCGGGGCGCTGGAAGGCAGCAACGTCAACCTGACCGACTCGCTGGTCAACATGATTGCGATCTCGCGCCAGCTCGAAATGCAGATGAAATCGCTGCACACGAGCGACACGAATGCCCAGTCGGCCAATGAACTGCTGCGCCACGCCTGAACGGCCGGCGCATTGAATTGAATCAACCAAGGACTCGAACATGATTCGCTCCCTGTGGATTTCCAAGACCGGGATGGACGCCCAGCAATCGCAGCTGGATGTCATCTCGAACAACCTGGCGAACGTCAACACGACGGGCTTCAAGCGCTCGCGCGCCGTGTTCGAGGACTTGCTGTATCAGAACGTGCGCGAGCCGGGCGCACAGTCGTCGCAACAGACCACGCTGCCTTCGGGCATGCAGATCGGTACCGGTGCGCGCATCGTCGCCACCGAGCGCCTGCACACGCAGGGCAACCTGCAGCAGACCGGCAACTCGACCGACGTGGCCATCAACGGCAACGGCTTCTTCCAGGTGCAGATGCCTGACGGCACGCTGGCCTATACGCGTGACGGCAGCTTCCAGGTCAACGCGCAGGGTCAGCTGGTGACCTCCAGCGGTTACCCGGTGCAGCCGGCTGTGACGATCCCGCAGAACGCCACCAGCCTGACCATCGGCAAGGATGGCGTTGTGACGGTCACCACGCCCGGCGCGGTCAACAACACGCAGGTGGGCACGTTCCAGCTGGCCAACTTCATCAACCCGGCCGGCCTGCGCAGCATGGGCGAAAACCTGTATGCCGAAACCGAAGCGTCGGGCACGGCCAACCTGGCCAACCCGGGCTCGAACGGCGTGGGCGCGCTCAGCCAGAACTACGTTGAAACGTCCAACGTGAACGTGGTGGAAGAAATGGTCAACATGATCCAGACGCAGCGTGCGTACGAGATCAACAGCAAGTCGGTCCAGACCTCGGACCAGATGCTGGAGAAGCTGTCGCAGCTTTGAGCCGACGGCGCAGTCTTTGAGGATGTAGTGCGATGCATACCCCCCCGGTTTATTCGCTCCAGAATGGCGAGCACAGCGGCCGCGCTGTGCCGGCTGTTCGAGTCGTTCGATTGGCCGTGCTCGGCACGGCCGCCTTGCTCGCTACGGCGTGCGGCTTGCTGCCGCCGCCGGCCCCGATCGTGCAGGGTCCGACAACCGCGCGCCCGCCGATGCCGGTGATGGCGCCGCGCCAGAACGGGGCGATTTACCAGGAAGTGGCATCGGGCAGCGGTGGGTTTCGCGGCATGTTCGAAGACCGCCGCGCGCACATGGTGGGCGACACGATCACCATCGTGATCACCGAGAACACAGCGGCCAGCAAGCAGACTTCGGGCAGCGTCAACCGCACCGGCAGCATGAGCGCCTCGGTGCCGACCTTCGCCGGCATGAACGCGGGCGTGCTGTCTTTGCTGGGCGTGTCGGCCAGCGACGCCAACAAGTTCGACAGCAAGGGCGCCAACGGTGCGCAGAACAACTTCACAGCCACGATTACCGTCACGGTGGTGGAGGTGCTGGGCAACGGCAACCTGGTCGTGAGCGGCGAGAAGCAGATGGCCGTGGGCCAGGGCACCGAGTCGATCAAGTTCTCGGGCGTGGTCAACCCCACGACCGTCAACAATCAAAACACCGTGCTGTCCACCCAGGTGGCGGACGCACGCATGGAATATCGCGGCACGGGCTATGTGGCCGAGTCGCAGCAGATGGGCTGGCTGTCGCGGTTCTTCCTGACCGTGTCGCCGTTCTGAGGAATCTGCCATGACTTTGCTTAGAACGAGGTTGTATCGAACCCTTGGCGCGGCCCTGGTGGCACTGAGCGCGATTTCAGCGGTTGTTCCGACCACGGCACACGCTGACCGCATCAAGGATCTGACCACCGTTGCCGGCGTGCGAGACAACGCGCTGATCGGCTACGGCCTTGTCGTCGGCCTGGACGGCAGCGGCGACCAGACCACGCAGACCCCGTTCACGGTCCAGAGCTTCAACAACATGCTCACGCAGTTCGGCATCAACGTACCGGCCGGCGCGAGCATCCAGCTCAAGAACACCGCCGCCGTGGTGGTGACGGCCACGCTGCCTGCCTTTGTGCGGCCGGGCCAGACCATCGACGTGACGGTGTCCTCCATCGGTAACGCCAAGAGCCTGCGCGGCGGCACGCTGCTGCTCACGCCGCTCAAGGGCGTGGACGGCCAGCTCTACGCATTGGCGCAGGGCAACGTGGTGATTGGCGGTGCAGGCGCGTCGGCCAATGGCAGCAAGGTGCAGATCAACCAGCTCGGCGCGGGCCGTATCGCCAACGGCGCCACGGTGGAGCGTGCCGTGCAGGCCACGGTGGGCGAGGCCGGCAGCATCCAGCTCGATACCGGCACGACGGATTTCGGCACCGTGCAGAACATCGTCACCGCCATCAACAAGCAGTTCGGCACGGATACGGCGCAAGCCGCCGACGGCCGCACGATCAACGTGCGCGCACCGGCCCTGGCGTCGGACCGCGTCGGCTTCGTGGCCAAGCTGCAGAATATTGACGTGACGCCGGCGCTGGCCGCCGCGCGTGTGGTGGTCAACGCCCGCACGGGCTCGGTGGTGATGAACCAGCTCGTCAAGCTCGAGCCCTGCGCGGTGGCGCACGGCAGCCTGTCGGTCACCATCAGTACGGACCCGGTGGTGAGCCAGCCCGCGCCCTTCTCGCAAGGGCAGACGGTGGCGGGCGCGCGCTCGAACATTGAGGTCAAGCAGCAAGGCGGCAGCCTTATCAACGTGAAGGGCGGCACCAACCTGGCGGATGTGGTGAAGGCCATCAACGCGATTGGCGCCAACCCGCAAGACCTGATCTCGATCCTGCAGGCGATGAAGGCGGCCAACGCGCTGCGCGCCGACCTGGAAATCATCTGACGCAGGGGAGGCCACGATGAACCCAACCGACCTCACCAGCCGCCTGGCGCTCGATTCCCGAGGGTTCGAGTCGCTCAAGCAAACGGCGCGTACCGATCCGAACGGCGCGGCCAAGACCGTCGCCAAGCAATTCGACGCGATCTTCGTGAACATGATGCTCAAGCAGATGCGCGATGCATCGCCGCAGAACGGGCCGCTCGATTCGTCTTCGAGCAAGATGTACACGTCGATGCTCGACCAGCAGCTGTCGCAGACCATGGCGTCGCGCGGCGTGGGCGTGGCAGACCAGCTTCTGAAGCAGATGCTGCGTCAGGCCAACCATGTGAACCCGGATGCGGGCGGCAAGGTGAATACCGCGCTGTCCAATACGACGGCGACCAATACCGCGCTGCCGGGTGCCGCCAGTGCGACCAGCGATGCCGCCAAGGCCATCGCCCGGTCGTCACTCAACAGCATGGCTGCAGCCGTCGCACCGGGCACCGAAGACGACGGTTCGGGCATCAGCACCGTGCCGCGCCCGGGCCTGGAAGAACGTGTGCAGCGTGCGCTGGCCGCCCTGCGCAAGCAGGCGGATGCGCAGGCGCAGACCCCGAGTGCGCCGCCCGAGGTGGATCTGTCGACGGTGGCATCGGAGCCGCGCGGCGAGCGCATGACCAGCTTCTACAACAAGCTGATCGGCCACGCGTCGCAGGCCGCACAGGAAACCGGCATTCCGGCCAACTTCATGATCGGCCACGCCGCGCTGGAGTCCGGCTGGGGCCGCCGCGAGATCAAGGCAAAGGACGGCACGAACACGCACAACCTGTTCGGCATCAAGGCCGGCGGCTCATGGGCCGGCAAGACTGCCACGGTGACCACCACCGAATACATCGGCGGTGTTGCCCACAAGGTTCAGGAGAAATTCCGCGCCTACAGCTCGTACGCCGAGGCGTTCAAGGATTACGCCAACCTGCTGGCCAACAACCCGCGCTACAGCAACGTCGTGGCAGCCGGCAACGGCAACGATGCGGCGTCGTTCGCCAAGGGCTTGCAGCGCGCGGGCTACGCCACCGATCCGAACTACGCCCACAAGATCATGGCGGTGCTCAAGCAGATCGTCTGAGTGATTTAAGAAGCATATTTTGGCGACGGCGGCCGGCTCAAGTTTGTCCTGAGTCGGCCGATGTTGTTTCTAGAGCTTATTTCGGCGGCTTCGTGCCGCCCGCACCGAGACAACTATGAGCAGCTCCCTCCTGAATATTGGCGCGTCTGGCCTGCGGGTTGCCGATATCAACCTGCAGGTGACCGGCAACAACATTGCCAACGCCAGCACGCCTGGCTATTCGCGCCAGGAAGCCGTGCAGACGGAAAACATTCCGCTGTACGCCGGCGTGGGCTATCTCGGCCAGGGCGCCAACGTCACGACCGTCAAGCGCATCTACGACCAGTTCCTCACGGCCCAGGTGCAAAGCGGCCAGGCCTCGACCAGCGCAGCAGACCAGCTCAACAGCCTGGTGTCGGGCCTGAGCAAATACATGTCGGACAGCAACAGCGGCCTGACTTCGTCGCTCACCAGCTTCTTCAACGCTGCCGATGGCCTGGCCTCCAAGCCCTCGGACACCACCGCGCGCCAGGTCTTCCTGAACGCCGCGGCGGGCCTGCAAAGCCGCTTCAATTCGATTGCCGGGCAACTGAGTTCGCTCAACAACCAGGTCAATACGCAGGTGCAGACGCAGATCAGCTCGGTCAACGGCACCGCGCAGCAGATCGCCTCGTTGAACGACCAGATTTCCAAGGCGGAAGCCTCAACCGGCCAGCCGGCCAATGACCTGCGTGACCAGCGCGACCAGCTAGTCCAGACGCTCAATCAGTCGATCAAGGCGAGCGTGGTGCAGACCGGCGACGGCCAGTTCAACATCTACGTGGGTAACGGCCAGGCGCTCGTGCAGGGCAACAAGAGCTACCAGCTGACGGCGGTGCCGTCGCAGTACGACCCGACGCAACTGTCGGTGGGCTACAAGAGCCCGGGCGGCACGGTCAACATCGACGACAGCCAGCTCGGCGGTGGTGCGCTGGGCGGCCTGATGGACTTTCGCAACAACACGCTCATTCCGGCACAGAACAGCCTGGGCCGTCTGGCCACGGCCGTGTCGGCCGACGTGAACGCGCAGAACAAACTCGGCATGGACGCCAACGGCAAGATGGGCACGGACCTCTTCTCCGTGGCCAACCCGAGCGTCGCGCCCAGCACCAACAACACCGGCAGCGGCTCGCTGACTGCCAGCATCACCAACGCCAATGCGGGGCAGGGCTACGACTACCAGGTCAAGTACCAGGGCGGCGCCTACACCGTTTCGCACTATCCGGACGGCTCCGCCTCCGTAACCGTGTCGAGCTGGCCGACCACGATCGACGGTGTCACGCTCAACCTGTCGGGCACGATGAACAGCGGTGACTCCTTCCTGGTGCGCCCGACCGCCAACGCGGCCGCCACCATGCAGACGCTCACCACTGATTATCACAACGTGGCCGCAGCCTCGCCCGTGGTGCTCAACCAGGGCAGCAACAACACGGGCAGCGCCACGGTGTCTTCACTGGGCGTGGACAGCACGTATGCCGGCTCGCCGCTCACCTCGCCGATCAACCTGACGTACAGCTCGGCCGTTGGCGGCTCCCTGTCGGGATTCCCGGGCAGCGTCACCGTCACGGTGGGCGGCACGTCGACCACGTACGCGGGCGGCACGGCACCGTACACGCAGGGCGCGACGTACGCGTTCAACGGCGTACAGATGACGCTCTCGGGTTCGCCCGGCAACGGTGACACGTTCGCCATTTCGGCCAACACCGCCAACAGCACCGACAACGGCAACGCCAGCGCGCTGGCCAAGCTGCGCAACAGCAACCTGCTGGACGGCGGCACGACCTCGATCGGCTCGGCGTGGAACAACCTCGTCACCCAGGTGGGTGTGCAGGCCAACCGCGCCAGCACCAACCTGACCTCGCAGAAGGCGCTGCTGGCCAGCTCCACGCAACAGCAGCAGTCGGTGTCGGGGGTGAACCTCGATGAGGAGGCGATGAACCTGATGAAGTACCAGCAGGCCTACCAGGCCTCCGCCAAGGTGATGCAGACGGCCAATTCGCTGTTCGCCAGCCTGCTGTCGATTGCCGGCGGCTGATCGGCGCGGCTGAAGAAACCGCCCCGCCTGCCGATAACGTCCTAAAGCCCTTCGTCCGGACCGATCATGCGAGTCAGTAGCGCCCAATTCTTTGCAGCGTCTTCCGCTTCGATGCAGAACACGCAATCGAACCTGCTCACGCTGCAGCAGCAGATTGCAAGCGGCATCGCGCTCACCAGTGCGGGCGACAACCCCAGCGCGTTTGGTCAGATGGCGCAATTGCAGCAAACGCAGGACACCAACGACCAATACCAGTCCAACCGTGACACCACCGACGCGCGCCTGACCAGCGTGTCTTCGGCGCTGACCAATCTGGTGACCACGCTGCAGCAGGGCAAGCAGACATTGGTGGGCGCCAACACCTCGCTGATGACGGAGTCACAGCGCGTTGGTGTGCTGGCGCAGGTCAAGCAGCAGTACCAGCAGCTGCTGTCGACGGCCAATCAGCGCGATGCCTCGGGCGTGGCCCTGTTTGGCGGCGCCAACGGCACGACCGATCCGTTCACCAACACCGGCGGTTCCGTGCAATACGTCGGTAGCGGCCAGCCACCGGTGGTGCAGGTTTCGCAGAACATCTCGATGCCGAATTCGGTGTCGGGCGATTCGGTGTTCGTGCGCATCCCCAACTCGGATGCGTCCAACCCGAACGCCAATCAGAGCATCTTCAAGACGTACGAGAAGCTGATCACGGCGCTGTCGACCCCGATCAACGCTGCCACTCAGGCCACCGACGTCGCCAACCTGCAAAAGGCCGTGCAGACGGCGCAGGGCAATCTCGACAATGCCTATCAGGTCGCCCTGCAAGCGCAGGTGACGGTGGGCACGCAGCAGGCGCAGCTCGCCACGCTCAACAGCAGCGGCTCGAACTACGGCGAGCAGTTGAAGGAGCAGATCTCGAAGCTGCAATCGGTGGATTACACCTCCGCCATCTCGCAGTTCTCGCAGCAGCAGGTGTCGCTGCAGGCCGCACAGAAGACCTTCACGGCCATGCAGGGCATGTCGCTGTTCCAGTACATCAATCCTTGATGCGGCGCGGTCGGGCGGTCGGAGGGCGCGGCGTATCATGTCGGCTCACCTACCGTCAGGACTGGTCATGCCCATCCAGTATCTTCGCCGCCTGACCAGCCCGGAACGCTCAGAAGACGCCAACCGGCGCCTCGGTCAATCGCTGGCCTTCGTGGCGGGCGCCGCCAACGCGGGCGGATTTCTCGCCGTCAAGCAATACACCTCGCACATGTCCGGCATCGTCTCGGCGATCGCCGACGACCTCGTGCTGGGCGACGTTGTCCTTGTGTTTGCGGGCTTTGCTTCGCTGCTGGCGTTTCTGTGCGGCGCGGCGTGTACGGCAGTGCTCGTCAACTGGGGGCGCCGCCGCAGCACGCAGAGCGAATTCGCGCTGCCACTCATGCTGGAGGCCGCGCTGCTGCTGCTCTTTGGCCTGATGGGCACAACGCTCGGGCAATACCGGGTCGTGTTCGTGCCGGCCACCGTGGCACTGCTGTGCTTCCTGATGGGGCTGCAGAACGCCATCATCACCAAGATCTCGAAGGCGGAAATCCGCACCACGCACGTGACAGGCCTGGCCACCGACATTGGTATCGAAATCGGCAAGGCGCTGTATTGGAACCATGGACATCACAATCTGCCGGCCGTGGTCGCCAACCGGCCCAAGCTGCGGCTGCTGGCGTCCCTGCTTGGGATGTTCTTTGTGGGCGGCGTGGTCGGTGCGTTGGGTTTCAGGCACCTGGGCTATACGGCCACGATTCCGCTCGCGTCGATTCTGATGCTGCTGGCGGTGGTGCCTGTGGTGGATGATCTGCTGGCGCGCCGGCGGTAAGCGGGCCCGCGCTGCATCGGTCCGGGCGCGCGCAGCAGCGTTCCGTCAGGCGACTTCCCTCCGGCATACCTCGTGCAGCGTATCGAGACGGCGCACCGGATTGACCACGAACGGATTCGTTTCGTCCCAGGCGTAGCCCGCCAGGATGGCGCTGATCATGCGGCGGATGCCCGGTGAATGTCGCGGGTGGAAGATGATGTCTTGCAACTCGCCCGTGTACCACCGGTCGACGAATGCGCGGAACGTATCGATGCCTTTGCGCAGCGGCTTGTCGTAATCGGCAAGCCAATCGACGGTTTCGCCGTTGAGTTGCCGTACGAGGACGCGCGTCGCCAGGTCCGCCGAGCGCAATGCGATCGTCACGCCTGACGAGAACACCGGGTCCAGGAACTCGCCTGCATTGCCCAGCAACGCATAGCCTGGTCCGTAGAGGCGCTCCACGTTGGCCGCGTAGCCACCGATCTGTCTCACGGGCATCAGAAACGGCGCGTCGCCAATCAGCGCTGCGATATTCGGTTCGGCCTGGATCAGTTTGCGCAAGGTCGCTTCGCGCTCTGCCTCCGGCACGTCGAGGAAGCTCGCTTCGGCCACGCAGCCGACCGACGAGCGGCCGTTGGCCAGCGGGATCATCCAGTACCAGACATCGCGACGTTCGGGGTGAACGGCGATGCAGATCTTGTCGCGATCGGTGCTGCCGGCAGGCAAGGCGTCGCGCACGTGCGTGAACAGCGCCGCACGCGTTGGCATGCGGGATGGCGCTTCAAGATTCAGCAGGCGCGGCAGCACGCGGCCAAAACCGCTTGCGTCCAGTACGAAGCGGGCATGAACGGCATAAGCGTTCCCGGCTTCGTCTTCAACTTCCAGCACAGGCGCATCACCAGGCTGCATCGTGCGCACGGTGTGGCCAAAACGAACGACGGCGCCCTGTTCCGCAGCGCTTCTGATCAGCGTTTGATCAAACACCGCCCGTTCGACCTGATACGTCGTGCCCCAGCCAGCGGAGTGCTTGTCTCGGAAATCGAAGGACGCGTGCTTGTCCTGATGTACGAAATACGCCCCGTTCTTGTATTGGAATCCTGCTTCCACAACGGCTTGCAGCATGCCCGCCTCTTCAAGGTAGGCCATGCTCTGGGGCAGCAGGCTTTCGCCAATCGAGAAGCGGGGGAAATGCTGGCGTTCGAGCACCAGCACATTGCGCCCGGCGCGCTGCAGCAAGGCTGCCGCTACCGCGCCCGAGGGGCCCGCGCCGATGATGGCGACGTCGACGTGTTCGTGTTGATCGATTGCTTGGGGAGTTGTGTGCATTATCGGTTGTGATTATCGTTGTCATGTCGCCGCCGGCCGAGATAACGCGCGAGATTACGTCTTCCCACACGCTTTGAAAACCGGCGTTCGATGTCGGTACAATGCGCCAGCCTTGAAAACCCGTTTTGATTTTCAGACCAACACCGTTCATCCATGGATAGCACGTCAACGCCTGCGCATATCGGATCTTTCGTTCCGGAAACCGCTTTCGGCATCTGGTTTCTGCGCACGTATACGTGGGAGCACCATGTGCTGCGGGTTGCCATCAATGACCTCAAACGTCTGATCACCAAACCACTGTCTGACGCCCCGATCCTGGTGGATGTGGGTTGCGGACAGGGCATTTCCTTTCGGTTGCTGGAGCAAGCGTTTGCCCCGCAACGGATTATCGGTGTGGACTGCCATGCGCCTTCGCTGGAGGCTTCGCGTCGGGCGGCCAGTGCCATCGGCACGCCCGTCGACATCCTGCACGCCGATTGCGCGGCGTTGCCCCTGCCTGATGCCAGCGCAGATATCGTCTTCTGCCACCAGACATTTCATCATCTTGTCGAACAGGAGCGCGCATTGGCGGAGTTCCGCCGCGTATTGAAGCCGGGCGGCGTGCTGCTGTTCGCCGAGTCGACCGACGCGTATATCAAGTCGTGGGTGATCCGGTTGCTGTTCCGTCATCCGATGCATGTGCAAAAGAGTGCGGAAGGGTATTTGCAAATGCTGCGTACCGGCGGTTTCGATTTTGACCAACGTAACGTGTCGCTACCGTATCTCTGGTGGAGCAGGGCAGCGGACTTCGGGTTGTTTGAACGCCTGGGCTTGCACCATCCGAAGCCGGGCAAGCGGCGTGAGACGCTCGTCAATGTCGCCGCTACCAAATTGGCTGCCTGAGGGGCCGCCGGCCGAGTTCCCTGGCCGGCAGCGCCCATGGGCTCCTACTTCTTCAGGGTCACAACCTCACCCTTCAGTGCCACGCCCGACATGAGGGCGCCCGAACCGCAGGTGAACTCCGTGGCGCTCTCAGTCAGTTTATTCTTGTAGTTGCTCTTGATATTGATGACCGCGTTGCCACCCAACTGGCGCGCACGTTCCTGCAGCGCCAGCACGGCGGACAGGAACACATACTGGCAAGCGGCTTCATCGCTGCGGCCGACGCCATTGGTCTTCTTGTTGGTGGCAACCTCGCCCATCGATTTCTCCACCGCTGCATGCCGTTGGCCGGCGAAGACGAGCGCGATATCGCTGCCCACCTTGTCGGAACCTTCGCTCTTGAACGCTGCATCGAGCGAGTACGACTCGACATCGTTGCGGGCAAACGCGGAGGTGCTCATCGTGGCCGCGCACAGCACGGCCAGTATCAATTGGCGTTTCATTCCAGATCCCTCGTAATGGGTGTGAGCGGGGTGCGGATGACGATTGCCGCTTACTTGGCAGACTCGACCGTGACCAGTTCACCGCGCACCCGCAATGCCGCCGATACGCCGCTGACACCGCAGGTGTAATTGTTCTCGTCGTTGCTCTCGGTCGAGTGGAACCACGTCTTGATGTTGATGACAGCATTTGCGCCACGGTCGTGCGCGGCACTTGCGAGCTGGCGCAGGGCATCGGCCAGCGTGGCGTTGCAGATTTCGACCTCGGTGGCCGTTTTGCGCGCCGGGTGGGACGACTTCGTGACTTCACCCAGGCTGGACACCACGGCCGGGTGCGGCTGGCTGCCGAAGTAAAGCGCCACCCCGGGCGCGAATTGCTGCGATTGCAGCACGGGCTGGATCGGGTACGTCACGACCTCGGTGCGCGCGTGTGCGACCTGGGTGAGCATGGCAAGCGCGCTGGCGGCCAGCAGCAGTTGTTTCTTCATTGAGAGCACTCCTGTCTTCTTATTGCGTTGAGAAATTACCAAGGACGGTGTCAGACCATGGCGTCGAACATCAGTCCGGCGCAGCTGCCGCCGAACCCAAATGAAATCGATAGCGCCCGCCCGATACGAGCGGCACGCGACTGGCGCACCAGTGGCAGGCCGCCGACCGCAGGGTCGAGTGTTTCGATACCGGCAGAACCGGCGATGAAGCCGTCTCGCATCATCAGTAAGGTATAGATCGCCTCCTGCGCACCCGCCGCTCCAGGTGGATGTCCGGTGAGGCCCTTTGTGGATGAGAATGGCGGCACGGCGGTACCAAATACGGTTTGCAGGGCAAGCAGCTCCTCCACGTCGCCCGCGGGTGTGGATGGGCCGTGCGTATTGATGTAGTCAGGATGGTGGCCCGAATCATCCACCGCGCCCTGCACCGCGCGCGCAATGCCCGGCGCACGCGGCGACACCATCGAGCCGACGTCGGTGCTTTGTCCGAAGCCGGTCAGTTCCGCGTAGATCCGGGCGCCACGGGCGCGTGCGTGGGTTAGCGATTCCAGAACCAGCATGCCGGCGCCGGAAGCCAGCACGAAGCCGTCGCGTGCCACATCGTACGGGCGCGATGCACGCTCGGGCGCGTTCGCCGGCGCACGCGAGAGCGCGCCCATGGCATCGAAGAACATGGCATAGCTGTCGTGTAACTCTTCCGCGCCACCGGTCAGCATGATGTCTTGCTGGCCCGAGCGGATCCACTGCGCAGCCTGACCAATCGCCAGCGCCGACGTGGTGCACGCCGATGACGGTGAATAGCTGATGCCGCCGAGCCCAAACACCTGCGCAAGGTTCGCGGACACCGTACTGCTCATCACCTGCGGCACGATGTAGGGCGATGCCCGTTCCACACCGCGCGCGCGTACCGCGTCCAGTGCGACGTCGTACGCGGCCAATGCCCCGCTGCCGGAGCCTGCCACCAAGCCCGCGCGCGGCGTCTGCAGCGCCGCCGGGTCCAGACCCGCATCGTCGATGGCGTTGCGTGCGGCGTGGCATGCCATGCGTGCGGTCTCGCCCATGAAGCGTTCGAACTTGCGCGCAAACGGCTGAGCGCCTTCAACCGAGGCCAAGCCGGCGACTTGGCTCGACAGCCCCAGCGCCTGCCAGGCAGGAATGTGCGAGAGGCCCGAGCGGCCGTCGCGCAGCGCCGCAGAGACCCCGTCGAGCGTGTTACCCAGGCAACTGACGATACCCAGGCCTGTCACGACCACGCGTTCGGGTGCCGCAGGAGTGCGCGAAGTGCTAAGCGACATCAGGCAGCGCGCTTGAAGATCAGCGAGGTGTTGATGCCGCCAAACGCGAAGTTGTTGCTCATCACGTGGTCGGTATCAAGGGTGCGCGCGCTGCCCGCGATGTAGTCCAGCGGTGCACAGGCTGGGTCGACGTTCTCGAGGTTGAGCGTGGGTGCGTACCAGTTGCGCTTCATCATCTCGATGGTCCACCACGCTTCAATGGCGCCGCATGCGCCCAGCGTATGACCGATATAGCTCTTGAGCGAACTGATCGGCATCGTGGGCCGGAAGACCTCAGCCGTGGCCTGGCTCTCCGCCACGTCACCCAGGTCGGTCGATGTGCCGTGCGCGTTGACGTAGCCGATGGCGTCTTGCGGCAGGCGTGCATCCTGCAGCGCCAGGCGCATTGCCTGGCTCATGGTGGCTGCCGTAGGTTGCGTCATGTGTGCACCGTCGGAATTGCACCCGAAACCGACGACCTCGGCATGGATGCGCGCCCCGCGCGCACGGGCGTGTTCGTAGTCTTCCAGCACCAGTGTGGCGGCGCCTTCGCCCACGACCAGACCATCACGGGCTTTGTCGAACGGGCGGGGCGTGAGGTGCGGCTCGTCATTGCGCGTGCTGGTGGCGTAGAGGGTGTCGAACACGGCTACGGCTGGTGCGGACAGTTCCTCAGCGCCGCCGGCCAGCATCATCGTCTGTTTGCCGGTCGCGATGGCTTCATAGGCATAGCCGATCGCCTGGCTGCCCGATGCGCAGGCGCACGACGTGGGAATGACCCGGCCTTTCAAATCCCAGAACAGCCCGACGTTGACCGCCGTTGTGTGCGGCATCATCTGCACGTAGCTGTTGGATGTGACGCCCTGCATCGAACCCGTGTCCAGCATGCTGCCAAACGCACGGATGGGCTGCACCGAGCCTGACGACGAGCCATATGCCACGCCCATGCGGCCATCGGAGATGGAGGTGTCTGCGGCCAAGCCTGCATCGGCCAGGGCCAGCTCGCTTGCTCGCACGGCGTACACCGAGACCGGGCCCATCGAGCGCGTCTTCTTGCGCGGGTACTCCGCCGGTGCAGTGAAAGCTGGCAGCGGGCACGCCAGCCGTGCGTGCAGCGTGTCGAAGTAATCCCACTCCGGCATGCGCCGAACGGCATTGCGGCCCTGCTCGATGGCCGACTGGATTTCGCTCCACTCAGAGCCGAGGGCGGTAACGCCGCCCATGCCGGTGACGACAACGCGCTTCATCAGATCATCCCGCCGTTGACACCGATGACCTGGCGCGTGACGTACGACGCTGCATCCGACATCAAAAAGCCCACCACTGCAGCCACTTCGGCCGGCTGGCCGACGCGCTGCATCGGCACCGTCTGAAGCGCGTGGTCAAGGTGTTCGACGTTGGACAGCATCTCGGTTTCGACCAAACCGGGGGCTACGCAGTTGACCGTGATGCTGCGTGAAGCCAGTTCGACTGCCAAGGCCTTGGTTGCACCAATCAGACCGGCCTTGGCCGCGCTGTAGTTCACCTGCCCTCGATTGCCCATCACGCCCGAAACCGATGCGATGGTGACGATGCGTCCGCCCTGGCGCGCGCGCACCATCGGCATGGTCAGCGGGTGCAAGACGTTGTAGAAACCGTCCAGGCTGGTTTCGAGCACGATGTCCCAGTCTTCGTCCGTCAGGGCAGGGAAGGCGGCATCGCGGGTGACACCTGCGCATAAAACGATGCCGTAGTAGGCACCATGCGCTCGGACGTCGGCTTCAAGCTGCGTACGACAGGCGTTGCGGTCGCGTACATCGAACTGGAGCACGTGGGCCTTACCTGCATTCGCGCGCTGCGCCTGGATACCGGCGACAACCGCCTCGGCCTCGTTGCGGCCGCTGCGGCAATGCACCGAGACGTCAAACCCGTCGGATGCGAGCTGATAGGCGATTGCGCGGCCGATGCCACGGCTTGCGCCCGTCACAAGAACACGGCGGCTCATATCGTGAGACTCCCTTCGATGAATGCTTGAAAATCGGTCGGCTGGAAAACCTTGATGACGGCGTTGGCCAGGCGCTGTGCGCCCGCGCTAATTGTGCACTCGTATGCACCATGGCCCTCGGCACCGCGCAACAGCTCGCGTGCCTCCACGCGCAGCGGCTGGCCTTGTTCAAACGCGGGCACGCTGGCCTCGTACTTGCGCGAGCCTAGCAGCACGCCGGGCCGCGCGGGCTGCCCGGCGCGTGTTGAAAGCAGGCCGACATGCGCAGCAATGGCCTGCGCCATCAGTTCGATGCCGATCCACGCCGGCATGTTGCCCTGGGTATCGGCATACCAGGCGGCAGGGTCGACATGGGCAACCGCTGCGAGAAACTCTTCATCCCACGTGTCGACCCCTGCGAGCAGCAACATCGTGCCGCGATGCGGCAGGATCGACTCGATGGGAGCAACGGGAAAAGCAGCGCTCAGTTCGGCATCAGTCATGCTCATCCTTCACCGAGGATCAGGCTGGCGTTACTGCCGCCGAAAGCAAACGAGTTGCTCATTACGTACCGGCCGGCGCCCAGGCGGCGGGTGTCTTCGATCAGATCGAGCGTGGGCAGAGCGGGGTCGGCTTCGCCATCCCAGATGTGGCGCGGCAAGGCGATGCCTTCATCGGTGAGCGTAAGCCATGCGAAGCCGAGTTCGGTAGCGCCAGCGGCGCCCAGCGTGTGCCCGGTCAGCGGCTTGGTGCCGCTGGTCGGCACACCCTGTGGAAAGACGCGTGCCATCAGGTGTGCTTCCATTTCGTCGTTCTTGCGGGTGGCGGTGGCGTGCAGGTTGACGTAACCGATCGCGTCGGCGTCGATGCCCGCATCGGCCAAGGCGCCACGCAGTGCGCTCTCAGCGCCGGCGCCGGTCGGATCGGGCGCAGAAATATGGTGGGCGTCGCTCGATTCCCCCACACCTGCAAGCCGCACAGGGCCGGGTTCGCGTGTCATCAAGAACACGGCTGCCCCTTCGCCGATATTGATGCCAGCACGGTTGCGGCTCATGGGGTTCGTGCGCGCGGCGCTGGTGGACTCCAGGGAGGCAAAGCCCTGCAGTGTCAACTCGCACAGCGAATCCGCACCACCCACGACCACTGCGTCGCACAGGCCCAGTTGCAGCAGCCGGCGGGCCGAGGCGAAGGCCTTGGCGCTCGACGTGCAGGCGGTGGACACCGTATAGGCCGGACCGGTGGTGCCGATCGCCGCAGCAGCGAACGGCGCCAGCGTGCCGATTTCCATCTGGCGATAGTCGAACGCGTCGGGAAGCTTGCCGTGTTCTTTTGCGTAGAGCAGCGCTGCCTCCGCGGCATCGATGCCCGACGTGCTGGTGCCGAGGACGATGCCGATCCGGTGCGGGCCATATTCGGCGCGCGCTCGATCCACCACCGGCTGAATCTGCGCCAGCGCCGCAAGCAGCAACCGGTTGTTGCGACAGTCGAAGGCAGACAACCGCGCGGGCGGTTCGAGTTCGAGTGCAGCCAAGGCGCGTCCGACCATGCCTGTAGAGCCATCCGGCCGGTCGGCCGCGCGCATGCCGGGTGCGTGTCCGGTTGCCAGGTTGCGGCGGATGGCACTCACGTCGTCACCCAGCGCATTGACCATGCCGAGCGCATGCAGATAAACAGGAGAGGCGGTCATGATGATCGATGTCGTGCTAGGGGCATTCCGAGCGGTGCCAACGCAACCGCAATGACAATGCCCAGCGCCAGCGTCATGCCAAAGCTGCGCAGCACCGGCATGGCACTTGTACCGAGCAGGCCGAACGAGAGCAGCGTGGTGGATGCCGACAGCAATACGCCAACCCATACGCCACCAATATCCGCGCGTTGGCGCGCACAACCTTCGCGCAGGAACACAGCGTAGTTGCCGCCGACGCCCAGCACCAGCATGAGGGCCAGCCAATGGAACAGATTCAGCGGAACGCCCGCGTAGCCATACACCGCAAACGTGATGCCGACTGCGCAGACGACCGGCAAGGTCACGCGCACACCGGCGGCGAGGCCATAGCGCAGGCAGAACAGCGTGAGGATCAGGGTGAGCGCCCCCGCCAGCCACCAACTGCTATCGACGCGGTACGTGGCAAACAGGCGAGCGACGCTGGCCGGCTTGTCGACGAGGCGGATACCGGGGGTGGCATCGGCCAGCGCCGCCAACGCGGGCAACTGCGCTGCCGTGACACCGGTCGGGATCACGATGGCGGCAAACAAGCGCGGCGCTCCGGCGCTCGACACGTCGCCTAGCCACAGATGGCGATAGGGCTGCGACCAGGGCATCGCCAGCCACGCATCCACCGTAAGCGGCCCGCTGGGGGAGGCTTCCAACGCAGTCACGTACCTGGCGGCGATCTCGGGCCGAAAGCCAGCGTTCGTCAGGGTTACGCGCAGGGCTTGCGGGTCAGCAGCCACGCGCCTGGTCAGGCGGGCGCGGTCTTCAGCCTGTTGATGCGCTGACGGCACGAATTGGGTGACCGATTGCACGCCGCCGAGCGAGCCACCCGCAATCGGCTGCTCCAGCGTGTGCTGCAGTGCTTGCGCTCGTTGCAACACCTGCTCGGCGGAGTCGCCCTTCACGACGAAGAACTGTGTGGTGTTTTCCACGCCGATGGCTTCGCGCACGAAGGCTTCCTGCCGTGCCAGATCAGGGTCGCGCTGGATCAGCAGGTGGATGTCGTCGTCGCTGGTCAGGCGCAGCCATCCGGGTACCGCGGCTGCAGCAATCAGTGCCAGGCACAGCCAGGCGCGCCGATGCGTGAGTGCTGCCTGCCAGCCGCTCAGCCAGCGCGCGGCGCGAACGTAGGCCCGGCCCGGCTGCCGTGGCGCATTCACTAGCAGCACAGGCAGCAGCGATGCCACTGACAGAAAGGCCGCCCCGATCCCGGCGATGGCAAAGCACGCAATCTGGCGCAGCGCCGGAAATGGCACGCCAACCAGGATCGCGTAGCCGAGCAGGCTTGTTGCAAGCGCCACAAGCAATGCCGGCCGCACATCGCGCGCGCTGCGCTGTGCGTCTTGCCCGTCGGCGCCGAGGTGGCGGACGAAGTACTGAATGGAGTAATCCACCGCCTCGCCGATCAGGCTGGCACCGAATACGAGCGTGAGGAGGTGCAGCTTTCCAAAGACCAGCATCGTTGCGGCCAACGCAAACACGATCCCAATGCCCGTGGACAAGAACCCGAGCAGCAGAAAGCGCGGCGAACGGAACACCCACAGCATCAGCAAAGCAATACCGAGCGTCGAGACGATGCCAATGCGATGCAGTTCCTGCTCCGAAGCGCTGCGCGCGGCGGCGGCGTAGAACACTGCGCCGGTGCGCACCAGGGTGACGTCCGGAAAGGTGCGCGCCAACGATTCTTCGGCCTGCGTGACAGCGGCGCGGACGTCGGCCTGGGTTTGCCCATCGTAGGCAGAAGCGGCCAGTGTGCTGGTGACCAGCACACTGGTGGTGTCACCGCGCCGCGTGACCAGGAAGTTGTCTTCCAGTTCGAGCCGTGTGGTGGTCAGCGGCAGGCCGGCCAGCCAATGACTGAGCCAGCCGAACGGATCTTCAGCCAGCGGTGCGCTCAGACCGACTTCGACCGGCGCGTACAGCCGTTGCTCGAGCAGCGTGGGCAGCGCGGTGGATGGGTCATCCAGGGCCGCGCGGTCTGCGGCGCTCAGGAGGCCGAATCGGTAGGGCAGATAGAAGCGGGTGATCTGTGTGGTATCGAACGGCGGCAACTCGGCAATCACGTTGCGAAACGCCTTGCTGCGCTTCAGTTGCGAGCCAAGCTGCATGGCAGCCGCTTTCGCGTGGTCGGCGTTGCGGCTGCTGAGCAGGAACACCGTGCGGTCGCCCAGGGATGCCGCCAGCGTGTCGACAGCCTTTTCCGCTACCGGATCGGCCTCGGTGTCAGGCAGCAACGACAGCAGGTTCGTTTGCAACGCCGTACCGTCGTGCAGGCGCACGCCGCAATAGAGCACGGCGGCCAGCACGACCGCCAGCCAGCCGAGCCGGATGCCCCACGTTCGCTGGACAGAGAAGGCTGACCCATGCAGCCCGGACGCCTGCGTCATCAGGGCGCTCCCAGCAGCGTGCGCTCGCCAGCGTTGGGCACTTCCACGCGCGTGCTCTCCATGAACTCGATGTGTGTTTCATCACCACTGGCCGACTGGATGCGGATGCTCCGCACGTAGGTGTCGCCCGACAGATCCAACCCGCGCAGAGCCTGTGCCAACTGTGGCTGGGCGGGGGTCAACTTCAGATGCCAGCGGCCGACGTTACCCTGTGCATTGACGTTGAACTGGGAATACAGCGCCGACAGGTCGCCAGCGAGCATCGCGCGCATCATGCGAGAGACCTGCGCCACACCGGCGGCGTTGCGCGCGCCGCGCATGGGCTTGTCGTTCGCATCCAGCGCGGTTACACCGGAGTCGGTTATCACGTACGTCATGCGGGTCGGCTGCTCGATGCGCCAGACTGCGCCCTGATCGCGCATGAACAGGAGCGTGCCGTTGCTCACCAGCGGCTTCTGCATGGCCTGCAGCGATTGCGTTTGCACGAACTGCGCGCGCACGCCACGGGCCTGTGCCAATTGCGCCGCCACTTGCGAGACGAGTGTGCTTCCCTGTGGACCTTCGGTCGATGCCGCGCTGGCGAATGTGCACGCGCTCAGCATCAGCGCGGCAACCCACGCGCGCGCGATCGTGTTTAGCCCAGCCATGTACGCTCCACACGTTCGATCATCACGGGCGGCGAGACGAACTGCAGCTCTCCAGTGCGGGCGCATACCGCTACCTGGGTGGTGGTGCCCTTGGTCAGTCGGGTGCCTGATGCGCAATCGACGATCTCGTAGCTGATCTTCAGGCGATTCTCGTATTCAATCAGCGTGGCGTGCACCTCGATCTGCTGGCCATAGGTTGCCGGCTTGATGTACTTCAGGTGCGCTTCGACAACGGGCCATAGGAAGCCCGAGTCGCGCATCTCGCGGTAGTCGTAGTCGAAGCGGCGCAGCAACGCGGCGCGGCCGATTTCGAAATACTTCAGGTAGTGGCCATGCCAGCAGACGTCCATGGCGTCGACGTCGTGAAACGGCACTTCAACCTGGGCGCTGGCGGCCAGTGGCGGCAGGTCACGGGAGGTCATGCTGGCGTTCCTGTTGGTTGTCTGCGTTGGTGAGCAGGCCGCGCTCGATGGCGAGTGTCAGCGCGCGCAGATCGGCCTCGAGCGGGCGGTCTTCGCTCACGAATGCCGACATGGCGCTGACATGCTCCACGAATGCCTGCACGGGTGCTGGCACCTGCGTTGACGGGTCAAGCTGACAGCGCAATCGCACAGCCTGCACCGCAGCAAGCGTATGTGCGGCCGCCACCTGTTCCGTCAGCTCCAGCACGCGCAGGCAATCCCGCGCGGCAATCGTGCCCATGCTGACCTTGTCCTGGTTGTGCGCTTCGGTCGATCGCGAGAAGACGCTGGCCGGCATGGTGTGCTTGAGCGCTTCGGCCGTCCAGGCCGATGACGAGATCTGCACGGCTTTGAAGCCGTGGTTGATCGGTGCGCGCTCGGCAGTTGCGCCCGACAGGTTGCGCGGCAAGCCGTTGTTGAATTTGTCGTCCACCAGCAGCGCCAGCTGGCGGTCCATCAGGTCGGCCAGGTTGGCGATGGCTGTTTTGAGCGCGTCCATCGCAAACGCGATGTGCCCGCCATAGAAGTTGCCGCCGTGCAGGATCTCCTGCATGTCGGGATCGACCAGCGGGTTGTCGTTGGCGCTGTTGAGTTCGTTCTCGATGTCGCGGCGGATCCAAGACTGCGCGTCGCGCGCCACGCCGATCACGTGCGGAGCGCAGCGGATCGAATAGCGATCCTGTACGCGGTGCGCGCCAGCGTCATCCCAGTCGGCCAAGTCCGCGCGAATCCAACCGGCCACTTCTGCCTGCCCCGCATGTGGCTTGGCCGCGAAGATGGTCGGATGGAAGTGCGCGGCGCGCCCGTCGAGTGCTACCGTGGCCAGGGCCGTCAGTCGGGAAGACAGGCGAATCAGTTGGTCTGCGCGGGCGTAGGCCAGGCACGCCAGCCCAGTCATGACCGCTGTGCCGTTCATCAGCGCAAGCCCCTCTTTCGGGGCCAGGGTGATTGGCGCGTGGCCGATCTGTTCCCACACGCCAGCGGCGGGCTGCAGGTGGTTGTTGAAGAGCACGTCGCGCTCGCCGACCAGCGTGGCGGCCACGGAAGACAGCGGCGTCAGGTCACCGCTGGCGCCCACCGATCCCTCGGCCGGGATGCGCGGCAGGATGCGATGGTTGATCAGGTCGGCCAGGCGCTGCAGCAGCAAATAGCGCACGCCCGAATAGCCGTAGGCCAGCGAGTTCAGCCGTGCGGCCACCACGGCCAGCGTTTCGGTGGGCTCCAGGTGGCGCCCCATGCCGCAACCGTGATAGCGCGTGAGCTGCAGCGGCAGGGCCCCCACCAGCGCCATCGGCACGCTGACCTGGCATGCATCGCCGTAGCCTGTGTTGACGCCGTAGATGGTCGCGCCTTCGGCCAGCCGTTGGCCCAGGAACTGCGCACCACGTTCGATGCGATCGCGCCAGGCGGCATCGGCGCTGAGCAAGACCGGCTGCTGGTCGCGTGCAATGGCGACGATGTCTTCAATCGTCAGATGACGGTTGCCGATGACAACGGCGTGCTGCCGGGCGGGCGCATTGGCTTGCGCGGTCACGTGCGGATCGTGTTCAGCCATGGGCGTCCATGTTCTTGGTGGCGTTGGGACGCGCCCAAAAATCGAAGAAATTGAACCATTGGAAAGGGGCCTTGCGGCAATAGTGTTCCAGCCGCTCGGCGTAACGCTGGGCCAATGCGCCAAGGTGGCGCGCGCGCTCGGCACGCGGTAGCGCGACCTGCTCGGCAAAAGGCTCGAAAAACAGGGTATGGTCCCGCCCGGTCTTCAGGCAAAAAAACAGGTACACCGGGCAGCCGAGCGCGTGCGCCAGCACATATGGGCCTTGTGCGAATTGCGCAGGCGCGCCCAGAAAGCTGGCCTCCACCGTGCGGCCGGACTCATGTGCGGGCACTCGGTCGCCCACAATCACCAGGAGTTCGCCCGCGTCGATGCGCTCTTGCATCAGCATGGCCGTAGCTGGCCCGAAGTCGGTCACTTGCATCAGGTGCGAGACGACATCCGGGTGCGCCTGCGCCAGTACGTGGTTAAAGCGCTGCGCATGCTCGGTGTAGACCACCGCCGTTACCTTGGCGAGGCCATTGCGGGCTGCCAGCGCCCGCGTCATCTCGAGGTTGCCCAAGTGGGCGCCGATGACCAGCGCACCTCGGCCACTCGCAACGAGCGCTTCGAATGCGGTCGGGTCGTCAAAGCGCACGCGTTCATTCTTGACCTGACCCGACCATGCGGCCAGCTTGTCCAGTCCCGACTGCGCAAACGCGATCATGTGGCGGTACGCACTGAGCCAACCCGGTTGCGGCATACCCGTGCAGGGCGACGCCGCATGCAGCCGGGCAAAGTACTGCCGCGATGCCTCTCGCGCCTGACGCCCTGTTATCAGGAAATAAGCGACGATCGGGTACAGCCACAACGATGTGAAGCGCGTGCCGAACAGGCGGCAGCTCAGGGCAAGGAGTTGCATGCCGAACCGGCTTCCACGCTCGGCCACGCGCCACCAACCTTGTGTCGTGTTTGATGCCGAAGAATGACGCCAGCGCGGCAAGCATTTCCCGGCCAGCAGCATTGGAAAACGCAGCAGCATGCCGGCTACCAGTCGCGTGTGGCTCTTGCTGATGCGGACGTTGTCCCACAGCACGTCAAAGTGCGACAGCCCGCCGGGTTCATACGTCACGCGCGTGGGCAGCGTGATGATGCGCGCGCGGCGCCAGTGCAGGCGTACCAGAATCTCGATATCGAAATCCATGCGGGTGGGCAGTGCCACGTCATCCATCAGCTTGCGCGCCAGCGCCAATGGGTAGATGCGGAAACCGCACATGGAATCCCGGATGTCGAATGACAGCGTTTCGATCCACACCCATACGTGCGTGACGTAGCGGCCGTACAAGCGGGCCTTGGGCACGCTCTCGTCGTAGACCGGACGGCCGAGGATGATGGCGTCGGGCGAGGCGCTGGCGGCGGCAAGGAAGCGCGGTACGTCGCCCGCATCGTGCTGGCCGTCGGCGTCGATCTGCAGCGCGTGGGTATAGCCGGCAGCGTAGGCTGCGCGCAGACCCGCCATCACGGCGGCGCCTTTGCCGCCGTTTGCGGGCAGGCGTATCAGCGTGACTTGCTGCGCGTACTGCTGTGCGAGCGCGGCCAGCACGGACTGCGTGGCCGCATTGCTGCCGTCGTCGACGATGAGAATCGGCAGCCCATGGACTGCAAGGTGTGCGACGGTGTTGCCGATCGCGTCCTTGTGGTTGTAGATCGGGATGACGATGACCGTGTTCGGGCTCATGCAGCCTCCCGATGGACCAGTACGCCCGAGGCGCAATCGCGCGTGCCGAGTCGGGCAGTGAAGCGTACGCGGCTGCGATCCGGCTCGTGCACGAGGCGCAGCGACACCACGGCACCCGGTGGCACCGGCGCCATGAACTTGAGCTGGTCGATCGACGTGATCGTACGTACTGCGCTGTTACGGGCAGCGGCAAGACGCACAGTCCAGTCGATCAGCACCACGCCGGGCAGGATCGGCAGGCCGGGAAAGTGGCCCGCGAAATGGACGAGATCGTGGCTCACGCGCAACTCGTAGTGATCGCTGTCGGCATCGCTCACATGGCAGAGCGTTTCGAAACCTTCGGCGCCGGGCAGGAATGTACCGGCCACGGTTGACGCGGGCAATTTGCCGCGCGCGTCTACGGGCATCGCCATGCAGAAGCGCCAGCGGCGCGGGATCAAGGTGGGTTTGGTGTAGGCGGACAGGTGCCGGCGCAGCGTCTTGGCCAGCGCCATGCGGCCCTGCGCGCGCAGCGCATCTGCGCCAGCCGGAGTGAGTGCAACCAGTGCGCCCAGTCGGTCCCGTGACACGCCCGTTAGCAATGTTGCCGCTGCCCGCGACACAAACGGGTGCGCCCCCAACCAGCCTTCGACTTCCGGCAGCGAGACACGCTTGCCGTCGACCTTGACGACGCGGTCCAACCTGCCCCGCAGGACAAAGCGGCCACTGTCGTCAAACGCGATCGCGTCATCGGTGCGGTGCCAGTCACGGTGTGGCAGATGCGGCGAGCGTACGGCGAGTGCGCCGTCGTCTTCCTGACAGACTTCGATGCGGTCGAACGGCTGCCATGCATGGGAGTGGTCCTGGCGGCGCCAGGCGATGCCGCCCGTTTCGGTGCTGCCGAACACTTCGATGGGTGCACGTCCATGCGCTTCTGCAAACGCCGTCGCGGCAGCCGCATCCAAGGGGCCACCAGACGAAAACACGGTTGGCAGAGCCGGCAGCGTATCGAAACCCGACAGCAACGGCCAGCGTGCCAGCTGGGTCGGGCTGGAGACCAGCGCCGCGGCCGGTTGCAGCGTCAGGGCGCGTTGCAATGCGGAGGGTTCGGTGATGGTCTGCCGACTGAATGGGCGTCCGGCGGCCAACGGCCAGAACACGCGGAACAGCAGCCCATAAATATGGTGATGGGGCACACTGGCCAGCACCACGCCGGTGCCGATCTGCCTACCCCATTGCTGCTCAAGCGTGACGACTTCCGCGTCAAATTGGGCGAGCGTCTTTTGGATGGGCTTGGGTGCGCCAGTGCTGCCAGAGGTGTACAGCGTGATGGGCGCTTCCGGGTGGATTGTGCCCAGCGTCACGCCGTCGGCATGCGGGCCGATGGTGGCGAGTTCGATATCGGTAATGAGCACGTCGTACGCGTCTGCCAGCGTACCCAGGTAGGCGGGCGCGGCGCTGGCGGGAATGACGACGTGCTTGCCGCACGCAAACAGCGCAAAAAGTGCGCACGTGAAATCGAACGGATCGTCGACGCACAGCGCATAGCGTGTCGCCTGCTGGCCAGCGAACACCGCTGAGCAGGCCGCTACACGGGCTCGAAAAAGCTCGGATGTGATGGACTGCTGGCCATCGGCACAGATGACGGTGTGATCCGGCAACGCAGTCGACAGCAAGGCGTGGAGGGCGATCATGTCGCCTCCGATGGCAGCGTGTGCGGGCGCACAATCCAATGTCGGAACGCCATTTCCGCAACCACCAACACGCCGACCAGGACGTAAGCAATCACGCCGTTGTACAACGCCCATGCGCCGCGCGACCAGTACAGGGCCGCGAGCAGTGCGGTCACTCCGTTGAGTGCGAAGAAGACGCACCACACCTGCGTGACGCGCCGCGTATAGCAAACGGCCCGCGGCTGCAGGTCGGGCAGGCGCATGCGCGCAAACTTCTCGATCATGGAAGGGCCCGAGCGAAGGGAAGCAGCGAAGCTCAGCAACAGCCCAGCATTGACCACCGCCGGGTACAAACGCAGCAGCAATTCGCTATCCGTGATAGCGACGGCGGCGGACATGCATGTCAGCGCTCCCGCAGTCAGCCAATCCAGCGGCGTGAGCTGGCGCAGCAGGGTCGCGACGCTGCCCGCGCCGATCCACCGCTGTATCCAGAGCAACGCCAGCAGCGCGATGCCAGCGTAGCGCGGCGTGCCGAAATGCCATGCCCCGATCAGCACCAGCGGATACGCGATCTTCAGTGCCGCATGTGCGGCGCCACGCGCCCAGTTGGGCAGTGCGATGGGTTGGCGGGCAGGTTGCGCCTGCATCCGCTTATGCCGCGAGCAGGGATTCGACTGCGCCGATGACGTCGCCCACCGTGCGCACCGTCTTGAACTCCTCGGGCTTGATGCGTCGCCCCGTCATCTCCTGCAACTTGATCGCCAGATCGACCGCATCGATGCTGTCCAGATCCAGCTCTTCGAACAGATGTGCTTCGGGCGTGACGCGCTCCGGATCGATATCGAAGTTTTCTTTGAAAATGGCGCGGATGCGCTCGAGGATCTCAGTGTCCGTCATGATGTTTTCTCTCCCTGTGCCTGCCAGTGCCAATACCGGGTGATTATTGTTGGCTCTTCACCAGTGCTGCGAGTGTATTAATCGAGCGGAAATGCTCGCGCGTATGTTCATCATTGGCGGCAATCGTCAATTGGTAACGCTTGCGCAGCACGATGCCGATCTCCAGTGCGTCAATGGAATCCAGGCCAATACCGTTCGTATCAAAGAGCGGGGCGTCGTCGTCGATGTCGGCTGGGGTCATATCTTCCAGATCGAGCGCTTCGATCAGGAGTTGCTTAATTTCGAGCTTCAAAGAATCCATGTTGCAGAAGATGATCGGTGATATGGGTTTCGACGCCGGCGGTCAGCGCACGTGCGGCAAGCGCCGGCGGCGAGCCATCCGGCACGTATTGCGCAACGCTGATCGGCGCGAGCACGGCGACCTTCATGCAGAACGCGCGTGGTGGCACGTCGTACCACCGCATGGTTTTGGTAAAGGCGGGCGGGTCACAATCCATCAGCACGGGCACGATGGGCGCGCCCACATGGAGCGCCATGTGCGCGAAGCCGCGCGAGAACGGATGCAAGCGATCCTTGGCCGGACTGCGCGTGCCTTCCGGGAAGATGATCATGGTGTACCCGGCGGCCAACTGGCGTGCGCTCGCCTCGACCAGTTCAGTGGGGTCTGCGTTGCTGATGTACTCGGCGGCACGCACGATGCCCCAGAAGCACGGGTTACTCCAGTGGGCGTTCTTCACCACGCAGCAGGCTGACGGGGTGAGTGCCAGGAGCACCATCACGTCCAGGTATGTCGGGTGATTGGCCACCACGATGGCGGGCCGGCGCGCACGCAGCGCCTGCGCACCCTGCACGTCCAGCCGCATCACGCCCAGCCATTGAAGTACGCGTACCAGCGTACGGAAGAACCAATGGATCACGAACGTGACACCGCGTTGGCGCGATGCACGGTGGGGCCACAGCCAGGCCAAGGGAAATACGACGACGGAGAACAGCACCCCGCAGACGCCGAAGACGGTAAAGGCCAGCCCCGTTGCCACCAAGCGCCATGCCAAGTTGAGGCGGGCGCTCAGTGTGCTTGCCATGGGCCCTCGCGCCATTGCCACGACCAGCTGCTGCTTGCGTGTTGCCAAGTGCCGGAGGTGCGGGATGACAGGCAGTGCAGAACGGCCTGGCTTTGCGTTGTCATGACATTTGCCGTGTCCCTGCGCTCTGTCGCGAGGCCATGCGAACACATCAGCGAGGCCTTGGCCGAACCGTCGAGCAGGACGGCCAGCGCGCACGTATCCACCTCATCGGCCACGGAGCCGAAGCGTGTGTCGGCGGGTTCATCGGCGTAGACCAGCAGCACCGGTGAAGCAGGGTCAGATGCGTACTGGGCATGGGCTTCGAGCAGAGCGAGCCCCAGCGTAGCTGGGCCGGCCGACACTGCGATGGCAGGCGACGTGTCGCCGCGCGCGATGCCAAATACGCCGCTCATGGCGTTGAGTACAGACAGGCTGAATGCGGTAGGGGAGACCGGGGCGGCGTTCTCGATGTCGGCCAGGATGCCGGCGGTGCGGCGCAATTCGCCATGTCGGGAGGCAAAGACGATACGCGCGCGTGGGAGGTCGGCCGCGCAATCGTGTGCGACTTTCAGCGCGGTTTTAGAGAGCGTGCTCAGACGCCGTCGAACCATCGGTTCAATAAAACCGATTTCCGGAGACGATATTGAATCAGCACCAATGGCAGGCCAGCAGGACCAGCGAGCAACCGGGATTGTCCAGTGCAAATCGGGCATATCGGTGTTCGCATGTGGAGCACTGCCAGTGGCCGCAGTGTGTGCGGTGCCCGGCGCGGGGCCGGCTGTTGCGCATCATCGCAACACTCGCCTCACCCGATTCGCTCTCATTGTTTTCGATTGATCTGGGTGAATGCGCAGGCCATTATTCTTGGCCGATTTTGTCTTTCAATGCGCTTGCCATTCCCCAACCCTGGGGCCGAATCATACTGAAAAGTCCGCTAGGAAAACAACCACTTGCGTGACTTCGTGTCACATGCGCGACGCTTGCAAGCGAGCGGGAGGAATCTGGCAAAACACGGCGGTGTCGTTTGCGCGGTTATTGCAGTTATTGCGCTTGAATGGGTTCCCCCATGTAGAGGGGTATTGAAACCGCCGTTTTAATTCGTTTGGATTATGGGCGGAACTGGCCTGATGACTGCGGTGTGCTGAACTGGCTGAACGCCCGCCCACCGAGGTCCAGCGCATCCATCACAGACCGCTCCACCACCGGCGCCAGCGACGTCATCATCACCATGACGAGCATCAGCCCCACCACCAGCGTGGCGGCGATGCCCACGGCAAACGGGTTGAGCGCCTGCGCCGTGCGCGAGAGCACGGCAAAGCCGAGGTTGACGATCATCATGATCGCAATGATGGGCAGGGCGATGCGCAGGGCGAGCGCAAAGACGATCGTGCCGCCGCCGGCCAGCGTCTGCCAGCCCGGGTTGCCCAGCGGCGCCGCCGAGACGGGCAGGGCGGTAAAGCTGTCGAACAAGGCATGCAGTAGCACGAGATGGCCGTCGCCGGCAATGAACGCGGTGACGGCCGTGAGGCTGAGGAAGCGGCCGAGCAGCATGCTGCTCTCGGTCTGCGTCGGGTCGAGCAGCGAGGCGAAGCCCAGGCCCATCTGCACCGACATCACCTCGCCGGCACCGCTGACGGCCGAAAACACGAGCTGCACGCAAAAGCCCAGCGCCAGCCCGATCAAGACCTGCACCAGCGTGATCCACAGCCCTTCGTAGGAGCCCACCGACACGCCTGCGGGCGCCGGCAGCATGGGCGCGAGCGCCACCGTGATGACCACGCCGAACGCCACCTTGATCGACGTCGGGATCTCGGTATTGGCAAACGGCGGCGCAATGGCGATGAATGCCAGCACGCGCACCAGCGGCCACCAGTACATGGCGATCCAGCCGTTGAGCTGCGTGGCGGTGAATTGGATCATCGTGGATTGCGTGGCTGCGTCAGCTTGGTGACGTCAATTCACGTAGTTGGGGATGTTGGTCAGCACGCCGCGCGTGTAGTCGACGATCACGGCGACGATCCACGGGCCGGCCAGCACCATCGTGGCAGCCACGGCCAGCAGCTTGGGGATGAACGACAGCGTCTGCTCGTTGAGTTGCGTGGCGGCCTGGAACACCGCCACCAGCAGGCCGACGACGAGCGATACCAGTAACATCGGCGCGCCCACCATCATGGCAACCTGCATGGCCTGACGGGCCATATCGAGAACGTACTCGGGTGTCATGTCGGTTTCCTATTGACGCTCATTGCACAAAGCTCTGGGCAAGCGAGCCCAGCAGCAGGTGCCAGCCATCCACCAGCACGAACAGCATGATCTTGAACGGCAGCGAGAAGATCGACGGCGTGACCATCATCATCCCCATCGACATCAGCACGGCGGCCACCACGATGTCGATCACCAGGAACGGGATGAAGATGGCAAACCCGATCTGGAACGCGCTTTTCAGCTCGCTCGTGACGAAGGCCGGGATGAGCGCGCGCATGGGCGTTTGCTCGGGCGCGGCAATGGCCGGCATGTTGCCCATCTTGACGAACAGGGCGAGGTCGGGCTCGCGCGTCTGCTTGAGCATGAACTGGCGCAGCGGCGTGGCGGCCGTGTCCATGGCTTGCTCTACGGTGATCTTGCTGTCACGCAACGGCACGTAGGCGTCGGTGTACACCTTGTCGAGCACCGGCGACATGACGAAAAACGTGAGGAACAGCGCCAGCCCGATCAGCACCTGGTTGGGCGGCGTGGTTTGCGTGCCGAGCGCATGGCGCAGCAGCGACAGCACGATGATGATGCGCGTGAAGCTGCTCATCATCAGGATGATGGCCGGCAGAAACCCAAGCGACGTCAGGAAGACCAGCGTCTGGACGGGCAGCGAATAGCTTTGGCTACCGGCGGTGCCTGTGAGCAGCGGCAGACCGGGTTGCGCCTGTGCAAACACGGCGGGCGCGGCACCTAGCAGCGCCAGTGCCATCAGGCAGCGGAGAAGGTTGCGCAGGTTCATTCCGACTTTCCCGTCAGGTGACGCTTGAGCTGGATGGACAGCGCGTCGGCAAAGCGGGGCGGCTTGCCGGAGCCGGAAGTGCCGTCGCCGGATGGGTCGTCCGGCGTGGAAGCGGCTTCTGCGGGGCGCGGGAGCGTGTGGAGGGTCTGCACGTGCTGCTGCGTGACGCCCAGCACGAGCCATGTGCCTTCCACATCGACGACGACGACCTTCTCGCGCGCGCCCAGCATCTGCTGCGCGACCACGGTAATCACCTGGCTGCGGCGCCGGCCCAAACCTGCGGGGCCCATGCCCGCGCGTTGCTGCAGACGGCGCAGCAGCCAGCCGGCCGCCACGATCATCGCCAACACTACAAACAGCCCGCCTAGGGTGCGGGCCCAATCGACTGCATGGTTCATGTCAACACCTTGCCCGGGGGGGAGCACTGGTTGCTGTCAGGGTGCCGCTCGACGGCGCACTTACTGGTGTGGATTAACGGTTCAACTTACGGATACGTTCCGACGGCGTGATGATGTCGGTCAGGCGGATACCGAACTTCTCGTTGACCACCACCACTTCACCTTGGGCGATCAGGTAGCCGTTGACAAGGACATCCATCGGCTCCCCGGCCAGCGCGTCGAGTTCCACCACCGAACCTTGTGCAAGCTGCAGCAGGTTCTTGATGGGCACCTTGGTGCGGCCCAGCTCCACCGTCAACTGCACGGGGATGTCCAGGATCATGTCGATGTCGTTGCGCTGGGCGCCGCCCAGGCCGTCGGCCGTCAGGGGCTTGAACACCGGGCTGGATTCGGCGGCAGCGGGCGCGGCAGCCGGCGGGTTGGCCGCGGCACGCTGCGCGGCTTCCAGGGCCATGGCCTCTTCCATCGTCATTTCGACATCGATGTCGTCGGCGTTGGCTTCGGGGTTCATGGTCGGTTCAGTTGTCATCGTCAGACTCCGTGGCAGACTCGCTGCCGCTCATATTCAGCATGCGGTTGACCCGCAGCGCGTATTGGCCGTTGAACGTGCCGTAGTTGCATTCCATGACGGGCACGCCATCTACCTTGGCGGTCACGCTGTCATCCAGCTCCAGCGGAATGACGTCGCCCACCTTCATGTTCAGGATGTCGGATACCTGCACCTTGGCCGTGGCGAGGTCGGCAATCAGCTCCACCTCGGCGGTCTGCACCTGTTGTGACAGCAGCCGCAGCCAGCGTTTGTCCACTTCCAGCGCTTCGCCCTGGATGGCGGAAGTGAGCCGGTCGCGGATCGGCTCGATCATGGTGTAGGGCATGCAGATGTGCACGTCGCCGCCGTTGCTGCCCAGTTCGATGCTGAAGCTGGTGGTGATCACCACTTCATTGGGCGTAGCCACGTTGGCGAACTCGGTGTGCATTTCCATGCGCAGGAATTCGAAATCGATCGGGTAGACCGGCTGCCACGCCTTGGCGTAATGCTCGAACACGAGATGCAGCATGCGCTGGATGATGCGCTGCTCCACGTCGGTAAAGTCGCGCCCTTCCACCCGCATGTGGAAGCGCCCGTCGCCGCCGAACAGGTTGTCGACCACCAGGAAGATGAGGTTGGGGTCGAACACGAACAGCGCCGTGCCGCGCAGCGGCTTGACGTGCACGAGGTTGAGCGAGGTCGGCACCACCAGGTTGCGGATGAACTCGCTGTACTTCTGCACCTTTACCGGCCCGACGGAGATCTCCGCGTTGCGCCGCATGAAGTTGAACAGGCCGATGCGCCAGTTGCGCGCAAACCGCTCGTTGATGATTTCCAGCGTGGGCATGCGCCCACGGACGATGCGCTCCTGCGAGCCCAGGTTGTACGAGCGTATGCCCGAGGGGTCGGCGGCTTCGACGGGGTCGTCGTCCGCGTCATCGGACACGCCCTTGAGGAGCGCGTCGATTTCCTCCTGGGAAAGAAACTCTTCCTTGAGCATGTCACTGGATCACAAAGTTGGTGAACAAGACATCTGCCACCGGCGATTCCTTGCCGACAGCCTTGAAGACGTGTTCGCACAGTTCAACGATTTCCTTGGCCAGCTTGACCTTGCCGTCCGCCGGATACAGCTCGGTGGGCGTCTTGCTGGCCAGCAGCATCAGGACCTTGCTGCGCAGTTCGGGCGTGTAGGTCTTGATCTCTTCTTCGGCATGCTTATCGAAGCTCTTGAACGTGATGCCGATCTGCAGGTAACGGTCGTTGCCCTCTTCGGGCTGCAGGTTGACGGTCAGGGTTTCCATGACCACGAACACCGGCTCTTTCGGCTTGGGCGGTGCGGCGGGGCCGGATGCGGCGTGATTGCCGCCTCCAAGGAAGAACCAGGCGGCGCCGCCGCCCATGCCGACGAGCAAAAGCACGATCAGGATGATCAGCAGCAGCTTGGTGGAACCGCCCTTTGCTGGGGCGGGCGCGGTAGTGGCGGCAGCGGCTTCGGCCATGGGGATCACTCGGGGACTAAAGGGGGGGTGGGCTTTCCCGGCTCGCGTCGCGCAAGACAACGTAAAACAACGCAAAGCACAGAGTCGGGTTCTCGGATGGCATTCTTCCCCACCTCTGTCCAGCTCATTCCAGGAAGAAACGTGGTCAATCCGGCTTATCTCGGGCGTTTGCGATGCGCAGGGTGGGGCGGTACGCGCACGATAAGTGATTTTTGATCCACCTACATAGTCCCGATGCACCGCATTAGGCGCCTTACCAGTCGCCTGGCGGGCGGGTTCCGCTGCAAAAGTGGCGTTGGCCCGAAAGAATTGCCCGCGCTTGCCGTTGTAATGAAAGAACGCGCCGGCATGTTCCGGCCTTGCATACCTGCGTTGCCTTGCCGGAAGCCGCCTTGAATTCCTTGCCCTTTTCCACCCGTATTGACCTTGCGCTAGTCGATGCCGATGGCTTGTCGGCCGACTGTCCTGCACGCGGCGCACTGCCGAGCTTCTGCCCGAAGCTGGACCTGCTGTCGATGGTCAATGCGCTGACGGAGGGCATCCTCGTGTGCGGGGCGGATCGCCGCGTCACCTATGCCAACCCGAGCGCCGCACGGCTGCTGGGTTTGCCGGTGGATGCGCTGGTGGGGCGCCTGCTGCCCACGGTGGTCACCTCTGCCGTGGACGAATTCGACGCCTCCATCCACGAGGCGGACTGGCCCGATCAGGACGTGATCGCCGAGGGCCAGCCGCAGTTGAACCAGATTTTCGGAATGCACTGCGTGGATGGCCGCACGGTGTGGGTTTCCAGCAACTGGACGCCACTGTTTGCCGATGGCGGCCATTCCATGACGGCCTCGGCGCGCGCCTCGGAAGCCGGCGCCACGCCCTATTCGGTGCTGGTGTCGCTGGTCGACATCACGCAGATCCGCGAAGCACAGCAGCGCATCCGGCATCTGGCCACGCACGATACGCTCACGGGCCTGCTGAACCGCTCCGCGCTGGAAGACCGGCTGGAGCACGCGCTGGCGCTTGCGCGCCGCAACCAGTCGCGCGTCTCGGTCATGTTTCTCGATCTGGACCGTTTCAAGAACGTCAACGACACGCTGGGCCACCAGTTTGGCGACATGCTGCTACGCGAAGTGGCGGCCCGCCTGCAGGCCTGCGCGCGCGAAGCCGACACCGTTGCGCGCCTGGGCGGCGATGAATTTGTCGTCATGCTCGAAGCGCTCGATGGCCTGGGCACGCGGCGCGTGGCCGAGCGCATCCTCTCGGCCATCAGCGCGCCCTTCCATATCGAGGGGCAGGAGCTGTATCTGGGCGTGTCGATCGGCATTGCCGTGGCACCCCACGACGGCGACGATCCGAACACGCTCCTGCGCAAGGCCGATGCCGCCATGTACCTGGCCAAGGAACGCGGGCGCAACAACTTCCAGACCTTTACCAGCGACCTTGACGACCGCGTCTCGCGCCGCTTCCGCATTGAATCGGGCCTGCGCCGCGCGAGCGACCGCAACGAGTTCTACGCCGACTACCAGCCGCGCGTGGACGTCAGGAGCGGCCGCATTGTCGGGGTGGAAGCGCTCATCCGCTGGAACTCGGCCGATTTCGGCCACATGATGCCCGGCCAGTTCATTCAGGACGCCGAAGAAACCGGTCTCATTGTCGAGATCGACCGCTGGATTCTGCGCGCCGCCTGCGACCAGCTTGCACGCTGGCGCCGCATCGGGCTGCCGGACTTGCGCATGTCGATCAACCTCTCGGGCCAGGCATTCAGCTCCGGGCAGTTGAGCGGGATGGTGCGTGGCGCGCTGTCGACCAGTGGCTTGCCCGGCAACGCGGTGGAACTGGAGATGACCGAAGGCATTCTGATTCGCGACGATCCGTCATTGCATGCCCTGCTGACCGAGCTGCGCGCCATGGGCGTATCGCTGGCGCTGGACGATTTCGGTACCGGATACTCATCGCTGTCGTATCTGCACCGCTTCCCGATCGATACGTTGAAGATCGACCGTTCGTTCGTGCAAGACCTGCCGCACGTGGTCGAGCGCGCGGCCATCACGCGGGCCATCATCATGATGGCGCAAGCCATGGGCATGAAGACCGTGGCCGAAGGCGTGGAAACCATCGGCCAGCTTGAATTCCTGCGCGAAGTCGGCTGCGACGAGTTTCAGGGCTATTTGCTCACGCGGCCGCTGGAACCGGCAGCGGTACAGGATCTCGTGCGCGAGAACGCCCGCCGTTACGGCGAGCGTGTCCCGCGGTTCTCATAGCGCGCTCAGATCTGCAAGCTGTTGCTGACCACGTACATGGTGAGCTCGGCATTGTTGCGCAGCTTCATCTTCGAGAGCACGCGCCCCCGATACACGCTGACCGTTTTGACGCTGATCTGCAGCGCCTCGGCAATCTCGCCCAGCGTGCGGCCGGAGCCGAGCATGCGCAGCGTCTGGAATTCGCGGTCAGAGAGGATGTCGTGGCGGGGCTTGTCCCAGTCGACATTCAGGTTGTCGGCCAGGACTTCCACGAGGTCCGAAGGCAGGTATTTCTTGCCTTTCGAGATGGCGTTGATGGCTGCCAGCAGTTGCGGCTGGCTGGCGTCCATCGGCAGGTAGCCGGCGGCGCCCGCCTTGAGCGCCCGTACGGCAAGCAGCGCTTCCGGGTGGCGGCCCAGCGCCAGCACGGCCAAACGCGCATGCTGCTGGCGCACGGTCTTGATGGTCTGGAATTCGTCTCCGGTGGCCGATTCCACCGAGAACAGCATGACGTCCCACTCGCGCTGTGCGAGCAGGTCGTTATTGGCATCGCGCAGGTCCGGCACGGCCTCGATCTGCCGGGCCAGGCGCGAATCCTTGAGGATCTGGCGCAGGCCGACACGGGCAATATCGTGCGGTTCGACGATCAGGACATTGAGCATGGTGGGTGTTGCGGGTCAAACGCGGGCTCGCATCGAGCTCTTCTTTCCGCCGGCAGGCCTTGGGCCGTCTGGCGGGCTTGCAACTCCCCATCTGTGCTGTGTGTGGCGCTCTATATAGAGAGATGCAGGCGCCTATGAACTGGTCGAACGAGTATAGCCGAGGGCCCGAAGGCCAAGAAGCAGGCGCACCGCCTCTTTTGGAGGGGTGCCGAAAGTCAGGCGCCCGCAAGCCCAAACCGCCGCCGACGCACAAATTTGTCAAGGCGACCCTAAACTTTCCTCCGAGGCCACCGATAACCTGAGTACAACGCAGACCTGATCCCCTTCAAGTTGCAGGTCACGTTGCCCGGCCTAGCCGGAATCAGCAAACACGGGCAACAAACCATCGGGAAACTTAGGAGCCGTCATGTCCCTCAGCCTTAATACCAATATCTCGTCCCTGCAAACGCAGCAAGCACTGTCGGCATCGAAGGATGCGCTGCAGACCTCGCTGGAACGTCTGTCGACCGGCCTGCGCGTGAACAGCGCGAAGGATGACGCCGCCGCCTACGCTGTGGCCTCCAGCCTGACCACCACGCTGAACTCGCAGACGCAAGGTATCCAGAACTCCAACCAGGCGATGTCGTATCTGCAAACGGCCGACTCGTACCTGGGCCAGGTTGAAAACAACCTGCAACGTATGCGCCAACTGGCCGTGGAAGCCAACAACGGCGGTCTGTCGACCACCGACCAGGCCAACCTGGACAAGGAATACCAAAAGCTGGCCACCGCCAACAAGAACATCGAGACCAACGCGAACTACAACGGCAACAAGCTGTTCGACGGTTCGGTTACGGCCACGACGTTCCAGTACGGCCAGAACGCCGCGACCGATGTGACCTCGGTCTCCAACGCCAACCTGTCGACCTTCGGTACGCTGAGCGGCACGAGCGTGACCTCGACTGCCAACGCGACCGCCGCACAGGCGGCCATCGACACCGATCTGACCAACCTGAAGGCGGCTCGCGCCAACCTGGGTGCTCAGCAAAGTGGTCTGAACTCGACGATCAACACGCTGACGTCGAACAACACCGCGCTGTCGGCTGCCAAGTCGTCCTTGATCGATACGGACTATGCGTCGGAAACCTCGAACATGACCCGTCAGAACATCCTGCAGCAAGCGGGTACGGCGATGCTGGCGCAAGCCAACTCGGCACCGAACAGCATCCTGAGCCTGCTGAAGGGCTAATCAGTAAGCTGGATGCCACCCAGCCGTCTTGCGGCTGGGCCAAGGGCCGGCGCTCCTCGGGGGCGTCGGCCTTTTTCCTTTTGTCGGATACCCCTCTTCTGCGTGGGTGGCGCCTGCATAACCTGCCCTAAAGAAGCTGCGGCCCGTGCCGTTGTGTAGAGAGACTTCCGTCGGCGCAGACGCTTATCAGACCCGATCATGGCGACTACCACTACCACCTCCTCAACCAGCAGCTACGTGCCGCCGATCTCGATTCCCGGTATTGGGACGAGCATCGATGTCAATTCGCTGGTGTCCAGCCTCATGAAGGTGGAAAGCCTGCCGCTGACGCAGCTGCAGACCCAGCAAAGCTCGTATCAGACGCAGCTGTCGGCTGTGGGCTCGCTCAAGAGTGCGCTGTCGACCTTCCAGACCACGCTGTCGAATCTGAGCAGCGCGTCAAACTACAGCGCCATGAAGGCCAGCGGATACGACACCTCGATGCTGAGTGCGTCGGTGACAGGCTCGGCGCCGGCAGGTTCCTACGCGGTCAATGTCACGCAGCTTGCGCAATCGCAGGTGCTGGCGGCGCAGGGGCAAGCTTCCACCACCACCGCCATCGGCAGCGGCGCATCGACCACGATTTCGTTCTCGTTCGGCACGGTGTCGGGTGGCTCGCTTTCCGGCGGTAAGTACACCGGTTCGACGTTCACGCAAAACGGCAACTTGGCGGGGGGCTCGATCACGATCAACTCGTCCAACAACACGCTGGCGGGCATCCGTGATGCCATCAACTCGGCCAACCTGGGTGTCTCGGCCAGCATCGTGAACGACGGCAGCGGCAACCCGTACCGTCTGGTGCTGACGTCCACTGCGGGCGGCTCAAGCTCGGAGATGAAGATTTCGGTGTCGGGCGACTCGACGCTGCAATCGCTGCTCTCGCAGGATCCGGCCGGCACGCAGAACATGACCGAGGTGACCACGGGCCAGAATGCCCTGGCCACCATCAACGGCATTGCCGTGCAAAGCCCGACCAACACGTTGTCAAACGTGGTGGATGGCACGTCGTTCACGCTGTCCAAGACGGGCAGCACCAACGTGACGGTGGCCAACGACCCGACCGCCACCACCACCGCCGTCACCAACTTCGTGAACGGCTACAACGCGCTGCGCACGCAACTGAATTCGCTCACCAACATCGACACCGCCAACAGTGCCAACAATGGCCCGCTGGCCGGCGATGTGAGTACCAAGACGCTGATCAACCAGATTACCGACGTGCTGGGGCAGGCAGTCGGCAACGGCAACTACCAGTCGCTGGGCAGCGTGGGCGTGACGATGAATTCCGACGGCACCCTGTCGGTCGACAACACCAAGCTGTCGGCGGCCATTGCAAAGTCGCCCAGCCAGGTTACCGGTTTGTTTGCCGGTACCGGCACGGCCACCGATTCGCTGGTCAGCGTGCCGACGTTCTCGGATTCCACACAGGCCGGCAGCTACGCCGTCAACGTGACGCAGTTGGCCACGCAGGGCACGCTCACGGGTTCGGCCGCCGCAAACACGACCATTACGGCGGGCGTGAACGACACGCTCGCGTTCAGCATCAGCGGCATGTCAGTCAACGTGACGTTGGCGGCCGGCAGCTACACCGCGACGACCCTGGCCGCGCAGATTCAAAGCCAGATCAACGCATCGGCCACGCTACAGAACGCCAAGGTCAACGCATCGGTGTCGGCCAATGCCAGCGGCGTGCTGAGCATTACCGATAGCCAGTTTGGCTCTGTGTCGGTGGTGTCGGTATCAGGCGCGGGGGCTTCGTCGCTCTTCGGCGCGAGCCCGACGGCCGCCAATGGTGTGGATGTGCAGGGCACCATCAACGGTGCGGCAGCGACCGGCTCGGGCCAGAACCTGTATGGGATTGCCGGTTCCGCCACCGACGGCTTGACCGTGCAAGTGGCCGGCGGCCCGCTGGGCGCCCGTGGCACGGTCACGGTGCAGCGCGGTTACGCCGCGCAGCTCAACACGGTGATGACCAACCTGCTGTCGTCCAGCGGCATGGTGCAGAACGAGACCGATTCGATCAACAGTTCGCTGACCTCGCTTGCCAGCCAGATCACCGCCATGCAGACGCGCCTGGATAACAAGCAGGCGCTGTACTACACGCAGTTCAACGCGCTGTCGGCCGCGGTGGCAAGCATGACGAACACCAGCAACTACCTGACGACGCAGCTCGCGGCCATTACAAAGCAAACTTCGAGCAGCAACTAAGCCGGGCTCAGGTTTAGAGCACAACCCATAACAAAACAGACACCAGCGAGGACCTTTTCCATGTACGCAGCACGCCGTGCCATCGGTGCCTATGCGCAAGTCGGCATCGAGACGTCCGTGGTAGACGCCAATCCGCATCGCCTGATCGCCATGTTGTTTGAAGGCGCGCGGGCCGCCATCAACCTGGCCAGTGCCGCCATGCAGCGCGGCGACGTGCTGGCCAAGGTGCGGGCGATCGACAAAGCCATCTCGATCATCGGCCAGGGGCTGCAGGCCAGCCTGGATCACCAGCGCGGCGGCGAGATTGCCGTGCAACTGAACAATCTGTACGACTACATGCTGCGCCGCCTGCTGTTGGCGAACGCCAACAACGATCTGACGATCCTCGCCGAGGTGGATGCTTTGCTGGTCCCGCTGCAGGATGCGTGGCTCGCCATCGGCCAGGCCGGCCAACCGGCTGCCGCTGCGGCAAACAGCCACCTGAGCGTTGTGAGCTGATGGCCCGCTGTTTGTAGTAAAGCGACCTTTGACTGAATTCGGCCCAACTGGAGCCAATATGCACCGCAACATCCCGATCAAGGACAGCGAAAGTCTGTTCGCCTGCTACGAAGCCATCGCACGCCTGACCGCTGAAATGGTCAGCGCGGCCGAAGTGGGTAACTGGGAAGTCGTCAGTACGCTGGAGCGCGAGAGCGCCACCTATGTGGATGCGCTGCGCCGTTCCGAGCCGCATCCGCAGCTCTCGCGTGCAGACGTGGAGCGCAAGCGCACGCTGCTCGTGCGCATTCTGGAAGATGACGCCCGCGTGCGCGCCATGGTGTATCCGCGCCTGGACCGCCTGCAAAAGCGCATCGACACGGCACGCCGCGCCACCACCGCAAGCAATGCTTACGGCAGCATGGCGCGTTATTGAGACGACGCGTCCTGCAGTTGTTTTGACAGCGTCAGGTAGTGCTCGGACTTGCGTGCGAGCGCGTGGCTCTGCATCTGGTACACGATCGCCAGTTGCTGGGCAGCGAGGAAGCTGCCCCGGCCGATGACGCTGCCGTCCATCTCCGGCTGATCGCCGATCTCAAGGCAGCGGTTGAAGACCTGTTCTGCCAGCGGTAGCCACCGGGCGCCTGCCTCATCAGGCTGCTTGGCAGCCGCATCCAGCAACACCAATCCCAGCGCAAAGCACAGATCAGGAAAGTCCGGCCACGTCTGGATGCCGACATCGCCTTGCGCCAGCGCTTCTTCAACGCGATCGGCCTTGCCCAGGCTATACACATATCGCAGCGCCAGGTTGCGGCGGTACGGCGCATCAGGAGGTGCCAGGCTGAAGGCGCGTGCGTAGTAGGTCACGGCCTTTGTGTAGTCTTCGTGATGCAGCTCGGTTTCCTTGCCGAGCTGATACAGCACGTACGGGTCGTCTGGCCGATGGGCGAGTTCATCGAGCAGCAGTTGCGTGTTGCGCTCGCCTTTCTTCTGCATCTTGGCGGCGGTGTAGCCATCGTGGCGGACTACGATCGGCACGCGCGCCGCAGGCAATGAAGACACCGGCTGCTCGTGAATGCGCCCCGTGTAGTGCACGCCACGCGGCAGCAGGCGGGGAATCCACGCAATCAGCTGGCTGGCGGATTCGGTCGCGTCGGTATCGTTCTTGACGCACACCACGCCAACGGACGGTGCTGCACCGCTGAGCGTGCGCAGATGCTCACCGCCGCTTTCCAGCCATTCGTCAGCGTCGAGGATGAGGTTCCAGTCGGCATTGGCTGCCTGCAGCGCGGTGTTGCGCGCGGCCGAGAAGTCGTTCGTCCAGGCCATGTGGCTGACAAGGGCGCCGCACGACTGGGCAATGGCCACGGTGTCGTCGATGGAGCCTGTGTCGAGCACCACCATGCGATCGACAAACGGTTTGGCACTGAGCAGGCAACGCGCAATGCTGGCGGCTTCATTGCGGGCGATGACAACCAGCGCCAGATCGGCGCAAGCGGAGGGTGCGCTCATTCGCGGTCGTCCACTGTGGCCAGAGCGTCGAGCAGCTTGCGCAGCACGTCGCGCGTGGCGCCAATTTCGTCCAATTCCAGCGGAATCTTGCAGGCGAGGGCTTCGGGCACCTTGGCAGCGCGCTCGCGCAGTGCGCGGCCGGCATTGGTCAACTCGATGACGACGCGGCGCTGGTCATCCGGATCGCGCGTACGAGTGACGAGGCCCTGTTCTTCGAGTCGCTTGAGCAGCGGCGTAAGCGTGCCCGTATCGAGGTACAGCGTGCGACCGAGGTCGCCAACTGCGCATGGCGCCTGCTGCCAGCACGCCAGCATCACGAGGTACTGGGGATAGGTCAGGCCCAGCTCATCGAGCAGCGGGCGGTAGAGGCGCGTCAGCAAGTGGCCGGCGGCATACAAAGGAAAGCAAAGCTGCTGATCGAGCGCCAGCACGTCGTTCACGGAAAACTCCCGGGGGGAACGGCCTGGCGCTCGAGCGGCGAGTGCCGCATCGGCCCAACAGGGCGGAGCAAGAGGCTCAGCGCGTGACCGTGTTCAATTGGACGTCAATATTGCCACGGACGGCATGCGAATAGGGACATACGCCATGTGCCGCAGCCACAAGCGCTTCAGCGGTCGCCTGATCGACGCCGCCCAGGGTGGCCGCCAGCGACACCGTCAATGCAAAGCCGCCATCTTCGCGCGGGCCAATGCCCACCGTGGCCGTGACCGACGTCGACGCCAGCTTGATCTGCTTGCCACGTGCTACATGCAGCACAGCGTTTTCAAAGCAGGCGGCATAACCGGCGGCAAACAGTTGCTCGGGGTTCGTAGCTGCACCGCCTGCGCCGCCGAGTTCGCGCGGTAGCGAAAGGGGCAGATCCAGCGTGCCATCGGTACTGCGAACATGGCCGGCACGGCCGCCTTCAGCAGTGACCTGGGTCTGGTAGAGCGTCTTCATGGTCGGGTCCTCTTGCGTGGGAAACCCGGTCGGCGACATGTCGGCCGGGAGATCGATCAAAAATCGATGGCACAATTATATTGAACGCAATATAAATAACAAGAGCGACCACAAGCCCTTCTCCATAGTGTGGAAAAGGGCCGGGCAGGGTGATCTCAGATCGACATGCTCATGATGCTTTGGTACGCCGAGACCAGCTTGTTGCGCACCTGTACGGCAGTCTGCATGTCGATGTTGGCCTTCTGCAGCGAGAGCATGACGTCGTGCAGGTCGACGTCGTTGCTGCCCATCTCAAAGCTGCGCGAAACGGCTTCGGCCTTCTGCTGCGAAGCGTCGACGCGGTCCAGCGATGACTTGAGCACCGAGCCGAAGTCGACACTCGGTTTACCGGCGTCGCCGCTGGCGGTGCTGCCACCAACGGCGCTTGACGGTGCCAGCACGCTGTTCATCAGCGAGACCACGGAATTGGCGTTGGAAAGATCCATGTGGGCGTGACCAGTGACTCAGGGAAATTTGGCGAGTGTTTCGAGTTCCGACACGAAGCGGACTTCGCGGCCGGCCGGCACCGCAATGTCCATCGGAATCGGCGTGACGACGATGGTGTGATGCGGAATGGCGGCATCGTCGTCGAGCACCAGAAACTCGGTGTCGGCAAAGCCGTGCGCGTGGTGCAAGACCTGAAGCGGTGCGCGGCGCAGGGTGGCGTACCTGGGCGGCTCGGGCTTGAACGGGTCGAGCTTGGTCACGTATTCGAACGCGGCGTTGACGCGGTACAGGTCATAGGGCGCGGCCAGGTCGCCTACCTCGCCGAGCGCCTTGATGCGGTTGGCGATGTAGTAGTTGTCGATCCAGCTGCCGCCTTCATGCGTGCGCAGGCGCAGCGCCACCTTCATACGCGCGAGCACGAACTGGTTGATGGCATTCAGCCATTCCTGCCGCTCGTTCGGGGCCAACGTGTGTGAGAACTTGCTCAACACGTATTCCAGGCCGCCGCGATACCGGTCCCATGCGTATTTCACTTCCTCGCTGCCTGCCTGGGCGCGGGTCTCGTCGTCAAAGTAGCGCGTAACCGAGCGATAAAACGGTGTCTTGCTGAAGTAGAGCGCGTACGACCCGAGCATTTCCGCGGCATGCGCGAATGCCCAGAACACATGTTCGGGCGCGGCGAAGTACAGCCGGTCGAGCACTTCGCGGCGCGCCAGGTAGATTTCCGGAAAGATGTGGTGTGACAGGATCAGCGCCAGCAGCTTGGCGTAATCGTGCTGCTCGATCAGGTAATTGTCGTCCTGGCGGTAGAAGGGCGTGATGTCCTGCCGGGTTGGCAAGTCGTGGATGAACCAGGGCGCGAAGATGACGCCCACGCCCGCATTGCGCTCGAAGATCTCGAGGTTCTTGTTGATCTCGTCGAGGATGGGCAGGTCGTCGTCGGCGTGGTAGAGCACGTATTTGCCCTGCGCGCTGCGGTAGAGCTGGTTCAGGTTTTCGGCCGAACCCAGGTTGGACGGGCGCCGGAAATACCGGATGTTCAGCCGGCCTTGATGGCGGGCCACGACCTGTTCGGTCGTGTCGCTTGAGCAGTTGTCGCCGATCAGGATCTCGTAGCTGAATCGTAGTCCATCAATCTGCGCGGCCAGTTCCCCGAGCAGGTTGTCCAGGTAGCGCGCCCGGTTGTAGGTCGGGATGCAGATGCTCAGCGTGACTGCATCGGTTTGGGGCGTCGTCTTCGCGGGTTCCATTTCAGCGGCCAATTTTTCGGATCAAGCGGTCGGTTCAAGCGCTCAGGCAACGCGCTTCAGGTAGCCGTCCGGTGCGACGGTAATGAGGAGTTTGTGGTGAATATCGGCGTCGATCACGAATTCCGGGTGGTCACGCAGGTAGGCGTGCACAGCGGTCTTCGGGTTGTTCCCGACGCCCCACGGACGATCGTTGAACATCGCTTGCGGCATGTCTTCGACAGCGGTGTCGAACACCACGCAGTAGCTGCCCACGCTGGTCAGCGGCGCGTAGGCTTCCAGTTCGGCAAGCACGTGGTCGTGGGTGTGGTTGGAGTCCAGCGCCACCAGCACGCGCTGCTTGCCCGCGGCGATGCGCTTGACCTGCTCGATGATGTCCGGGTCGATGCTGGAGCCCTGCAACATCTGGACGCGCCGCGCCATCGGGTGCGCCTCGATCGCTTCGCGGTTGTGCTGGCGGATGTCGATGTCGATGCCTAGGACCTTGCCTTCACCATGACCGCTCTGGGCCAGCAGCTCGAGCATCGAGGCATAGAAGATCAGCGAGCCGCCGCGCGCAATGCCGGTCTCGATAATCAGGTCCGGCTTGACCTCCCAGATCAGTTGCTGCATGGCCAGCACGTCTTGCGGGCACTGGATGATGGGCAAGCCCATCCAGGTGAAGTTGTAGTGGTACTTGTGCGCGGTCACTTCGCGCAGCCAGATGCGTGACAGCGATTGCAGGTCTTTGTCCTGCGCCAGGGATTGGATGTTCTGCTGGACTTCGCCTTGGAACTGTTCGATGTCATTCATGGGTGAATTGGCGCCAGTTGAGGGTTTGTGGGTTCAGGTACTGCTTGCTCGCCGGTCCGTGATTGGCAATGAGGTCCAGGCTGCTGACAAAGGGGGTGAACGCGCCGTGCAGTTGCCGGTAAGGCAGCATGGCGTAGTTCATGTATTCGACGGTGATGCCGTGCTGCTCGAATTCAGCATGCGCCAGATAGTTCTTGGCGCCATGCCCGGTAATGTATTTGCTGCCGTGCAGTTGCCGCACGATGGCCAGTACGCGATCGCTGTTGCGCCCGGGCACGGCCAGTTCCACGGAGTCGCGCAGCTTCGCACTGAGCGGGATGTCCAGATAGCTGCAGACCGCCTGCATCGACGCCAGCGCCAGCGCGCCCATGTTGGCGTAGTCGGCCTCGTACACCGTGCGCACGAGTACCAGCATGTCCTGTGCATAGGGCGCTTCTTCGTAGGCCTGCTCTAGTTTGCGCAAGTGCTGGCCGCGCCAGTCGGTGCTGGCGCAGGGGCGGACCTGATCGATGCGCTCACCCAGGTGGAACTTCTCCAGCGGAACGGTCAGCCAGCGTGATCCGGTGCGGTCCTTGATCTGCACCCGGTTTGTGAAGCTGCCTTTGGAGAACTGCACGTCCGCATAGTTGACGAAGACGTCCGCCAGCACGATCTGCTCAAGCATGCCGACCCAGGGGAACAACATGGGTTGTGAAATGACGATGTTCATGGGCTCAGCATGCGTTCCATCAGCACGACGTCATGCCAGCGCTGATCCTGCAGATAGTGCTCGGCCAACTGGCCGATCTGGCGGAAGCCGAGCTTCTGATACAGCTGGATCGCGCGTTCATTGTCAGCCAGCACTTCCAGCGTGATCTTGCGCAGGTTCAGCGTCTGGCGAGCGTACGAGAACAGCGCCGCGCAGGCGGCTCGCCCGTGTCCCTGTCCCTGATCGGCCGGTGCCAAGCAGATGCCCAGCGCAGCGTGCCGGTTGACCAGGTCGATCTTCGTCAACTGGAGGTAGCCCAGAACGCGGCCGCCGGCCTGCTCGGCAATGATGAAGAGCACCGCGTCGCTTTGCGTTGACCTGCCGACCAGCCAGTCGCGCACACTCGCCGCGGAGTTGGGCCTGGGGCGCGTCATCAACTGCAGTTGCGTGTGTACATCGTTACGCAGTGGCAGCAGATGCGGGATGTCGTCTTCGCGCCATGCGCGCAGGCATACATTGCCGGAAGCGATCATGGCTCGAACTGGAAGTAGCGGAAACGGTTGGGGAACGCGGCTTCCACGGTGTGTTTGACCTCATCGGCAATGACCGGATTGACCGCCAGATACACCAATTCGACTTCCGCCGGAATCTCGGTCAGCGCAATCACCGGCTTGCCCGCTAGGGATGAGCCTTGCAGATACGGGTTCTGGTCCACAAAGGCCCGCAGCGCGTGCGGGTGCTGCAGATTGCTGGCGGTGTAGGTGCCGTAGAAGCCCGCGCCGTAGATCACCGCAGGCGCGCCCTGGTGGCGCGTTTCAAAATCGCCCAGGTGGTTGGCCGCTTGCTGCCAGAAGCGCGCAAGGCGGTTGGCGGCGCCCACGGTGTCCGCCAGTTGCCGCGGATCAACGGCAGGCGCAGCATGGTCAGGGGCCGTGCGTACAGCGGTGACGACGAATGCGCCGCGATGGCTGCGTTCGTCAAGTTCGAGCAGCTCGAAACCGTGGCTGGCGAGCAGTACCTGCAGCGACGTGCGCGTGAAATGGTTCACGTGATCCGCCACCAGAAAATCAGCCGTATTGGTGAACGTGTTGGGCACGATGGCATACAGCCGGCCGCCCTCGCGCAGCAACCCGTGGATGGCACGCAGCGTGGTGCTCAGGTCTGGGATGTGCTCAAGCGAGAAGAACGAACTGACGACATCGAATGAACGTTGCCATGCCGGCGGGATGGTGTACGTGGCCCATTGCCCGGCGCTGAGGAATTTCTCCCAGAAGCCGACGTAGCGGTCGCTGATGTCGAACAGGTGGACCTTCACGTCCGGGCGCTGCTGTTTGAGCAGTCGCATGGTCGCGCTTTTTGCGCAGCCGAAGTCGACCACGCGGGCGCCCTCGTGTAGCCCCCCCAGCAGTTGCAGCTTTTTCTGGAAGAGCGCGACCTGGTGATCGGCACGGAAGATCTTCTGGCCATTCTCGACCGCGTAGATCTGGTCTTCTTCCTCGCTGTTCACGAGGATGTCGTATTCGGTGTCGTAGAAGCTGCCGTTGTCACACAGCTCGACGGTCTGGATGTGGCCGCACGCGGCGCAGCAGAACACCTCGAGCGTGCCATCCATGGCGCGGCGCAGTGATGACAGCGCGCTTTGCGGGGCACGGTAGATCGGCTCTGGCAGCGGTTGCTGGCAGACATTGCACGGCAGTGCACCTGTCGTCATGGTCAGGCTTCCACAGAAAGTTCGGGATGGACGGTTCGGAAGTCGACGCCGTTGGCGTATGAACCTTTCCAGCCGTGCGAGCGCCCGGTCGGCTCGCAGAAATTGAAGTAGCGGAACTGCATCGACCAACGCGAGCGGCCGCTGGTGTTTTGGCCCGATGCGTGCAGCACCAGAAAATCAACCAGCACCAGATCACCGGGTTGGGTCAGCGGCTGCACGTGTGGATAGCGCGCGAGATAGGTGGCTTCATCCTTGAGCATGAGCGCGTAAGCGCCTTGCTTGCCGGCGTTGTCCGGGTCTGCGCTCACGACCGGCAGCGGCCCTTCCCGATGCGAACCGGGGCAGAACTCCACGGGCCCGATCTCGGGCGTGATCTCCACGAGCGGGCTCCAGAACACCACGCCGTCCAGGCTGCGCAACTGCGCCGGATATTCCTGATGCCAGTTGGCGCGAAATTTCTCTTCACGCGGGTTGTCGATGCGGATGCCATAACCGGCGCCGGCAATACCGGGCAGCGCGCCGGGGCGCAGCTCGGACACCACCTCCTCATGGCGCGGATCGCCCAGGAGCCGGACAAACGCCGGGATCTGCTTGACTGCGTCATACACCTCGGCGCCATATTTGCGATTGGCTTTGATCAGCGCCTGGTAGCCGTCGTCGAAGCGTTCCGGTGCAAACGGCGCACGCTCGATGTCGAGCCGGTACTTGTCGATGACCAGACCGATAATGTTGTAGATCGCACGTTGGATCGGCACCACCTGGTCCGGCGCATAAAAGTCACGCAGGATCAGCAGGCCGTCGCGCTGGAAGGACTCGATCTGATCGGGGGTCAGGATGCCAGGCACGTCTGCTTCTCCTGATGTTCTTGCACGAGATCGAGCACCACTTGCGACACGGTGTCGATGTCTGCGCTCGACATGTCGTGATATGACGGCAGGTTGATGGCGCGCTCGGCAATTGCGTAGCTGTTGGGCGTGTTGCCTGGTGCGTCACCAAAGAGGCCCATCTGGCTCAGGGGATAGAAGAACACGCGTGCATCGATGCCGCGGCGCGAGAACGCGGCCAGCAATCCATCGCGCGTGATGCCCAGTGCCTCGTCAAACACGACGGTGGGCATCCAGTAGCTGTTGAGCGTGCCAGGTGACTCCGGGTTGAGCGCAAGGGCACCAACGTCACCCAGATGCTTCTGGTATGCCGCGAAGATCTCGCGCTTGCGTGCAACCAGCGCGTCGATGCGCTCAAGCTGCGCGCAGCCGATGGCGGCCTGCACGTTGGAAATGCGGTACTTGAAACCGATGAAATCGGACCAGAACTGCTTGCCGCCCGGCACGCGGCCATGGTTGTTGAGCGTCATCACGCGGTCGTACAGCGCGCGGTCGTTGGTGACAAACATGCCGCCTTCGCCCGTCGTCATGGTCTTGGTGCCATGGAACGAGAACGTGCCGAAGATGCCTTGCGCCCCGGTTGCGTGGCCGTGCCAGCGCGAGCCAACAGCCTCGGCTGCGTCTTCGATGACGGGAATGCCGTGGCGCTTGCCGATGTCCAGCAGGCGGTCCATCTCGCATAGGTTGCCGTAGAGGTGCGTTGCGATGATCGCCTTCGTGCGCGGGGTGATGGCCGCTTCCACGAGCGCCGGGTCCAGGCACCACGTATCCGGCAGGATGTCGACAAACACGGGCGTAGCGCCCACGTAGGTGATGGGCGACGCCGTGGCGATCCAGTTCGTGTCGGCCAGGATCACCTCATCGCCGGCGCCGATGCCGAGCGCGGCCAGCCCCATGTGCATGGCACCGGTGCAGCTCGACGTGGCAATGGCGTACTGCGTGCCGACAAATTCGGCAAACTGCTTTTCGAAGCGGTTGATGTAGGCGTAGCACTGGTCGCCCCAGCCGTTGCGTGCGGCGTCGGTGGCGTATTCGACTTCCAGCTCGGTGATCGACGGCTTGGAGTACAGGATCTTCTGGGTCATGGCTGTTCCTGCAATTCAGGATTCTGGGCACGCAACGTGATGCCCGCAAACGCGTCGGTCAGCGGCGGATGGTTGCGGTCCCGGTCAGAGCATTCGGTGATGGCAAGCGGCCAGCTGATACCACCGTGGCCGAGTCGGCTGTCGGTCGGGTTGAGGCCGTCTTCAGCGGCTTGTGCGTACGGCGTCGAGGTCAGATACAGCAGTTCGCAATCGTCTTCCAGCGCCTGGAAGCCGTGGGCAAACCCGCGCGGCACCAGCAGGCTGTTGTGGCGTTCGGCGGACAACTCCAACGCATGCCATTGCAGGAACGTCGGCGAGCCCGCACGCAGGTCAACGGCCACGTCGAACACACGGCCGCGCACGCAACTCACCAGCTTGATCTCGGCATGCGGCGGGTACTGAAAGTGCAGCCCGCGCACGGTGCCGCGCTTGGCGGAATAGGAGTGATTGATTTGCGCGATGGGGCTGTCAAAGCCGGCGGCGGCAAGTTCGTCTGCGCAGAAGAAGCGCGTGAAGTAGCCGCGATGGTCACCGATGACCTTGCGGCTGATCTCGACCAAGCCGGCTAGGGGTGTCGGTTGGATGGTGAAGCGGTTCATGCGGCGCTCCTGGATGTGGCAGCAGACGCGGCGGCGGTGAAGCGGTCGAGCTGTTGGTCACACAGCGCGCGCGCATCCGCGGTTTTTTCATGCAGATGCCGGTACCACGCGGCGGTCTGTTCCAGCGCGGTCTCGAACCGCCACGCTGTCTGCCAGCCTAGTTGCTGGCGCGCCCGGCTGGCGTCCAGATGCAGCATGCCGGCCTCGTGGCGGCCGGCGGCGGCTTTGGCGTCGAGTTGCCAGATCAGCGCGGGCCAATGGTGTTGCAAGCCTTGCAAGACCTGTTCGACCGTGCGCGTGGCAGCGCTGTCCGGGCCGAAGTTCCAGGCGGTTGCGCACGAGGCGTCACCGGCCAGCAGCCGTTGCGCGAGCACCAGATACCCATGCAGGCAATCCAGAACGTGCTGCCACGGCCGCGTGGCGTGCGGTGAACGGATGACCAGCGGGGTACCGGCACGCATCGCGCGCTCGGCATCGGGAATGAGCCGATCTTCCGACCAGTCTCCGCCGCCGATCACGTTGCCTGCGCGGCCGGTAGCCAGCAGCGGGCCGTTGGCGAAGAAGGCGCGCCGGTAGCTTGCGGCCACCAGTTCGGCGCAGGCCTTGGATGCGCTGTACGGATCATGGCCGCCGAGCGCATCCGTCTCGCGGTAGCCCCACGCCCATTCGCGGTTGTCGTAGCACTTGTCGGTGGTGGCGACCACGATCGCCGACAGGCCGGCGCACGCGCGCGCGGCTTCCAGCACGTTCACGGTGCCCATCACGTTGGTGGCGTAAGTGCCGACCGGGTCCTGGTACGACGCACGCACCAGCGGTTGCGCCGCGAGGTGAAACACCACGTCAGGCCGCGCCGCCGTCATCGCGGCACGCAGGCCATCCGCGTCACGGATATCGCCCAGCGTGTGGCCAGCCATGGCGGATTCCACCTCGGCCAGCGTAAAGAGATTCGGGTTCGTTTGGGGCGCCAGGCTGTAGCCGTACACATCGGCGCCAAGCTGGCGCAGCCACAGCGCCAGCCAGCTTCCCTTGAAGCCCGTGTGCCCGGTCAAGAAGACGCGCTTGCCGGCCCAGGCAGCGAGGTCGAGCGTCACCACTTTTTCCACGGTGCACTCCCCGATTGCCACATGGCTTCGAGACTGTTCTTGTCGCGCAGCGTGTCCATCGGCTGCCAGAAGCCCTGGTGCTCGAACGTGTTCAACTCGCCCATCTCGGCCAGGCGATTCATCGGCTCGCCTTCCCAGTGGGTGTCTTCACCCGCGATGTATTCGATGACGGCCGGGTTCAGCACAAAGAAGCCGCCGTTGATCCAGGTGCCGCCGTCGCCGGGTGGTTTCTCCGTGAAACCGGTCACACGGTTGCCATCGCGCTGGAGCATGCCGTAGCGGCCCGGCGGCTGCACGGCCGTCACCGTTGCCATCTTGCCGTGGGCGCGGTGGAAGGCGATCTTGCGGGTGATATCGACGTCGGACACACCGTCGCCGTAGGTAAAGCAGAAGGGCTCGTTCGGATCGAGATACGCGGCAACACGCTTCAGGCGCCCGCCGGTCATGGACTGCTCGCCGGTATCCACCAGCGTGATGCGCCATGGCTCGGCATGGCGCTCATGCACCGTCACTTCGTTCTTCGACATGTCGAACGTCACGTCCGACATGTGCAGGAAGTAGTTGGCGAAGTATTCCTTGATGACGTAGCCCTTGTAACCGAGGCAGATGATGAAATCGTTGATGCCGTGCGCGGCATAGATCTTCATGATGTGCCACAGGATCGGGCGGCCACCAATTTCGATCATCGGCTTGGGCCGCAGGTGCGATTCCTCACTGATGCGCGTGCCGAGGCCCCCGGCCAGGATGACTGTCTTCATGATTGCGTACTCATGCGGCGACGGCGGCGCTGCGCTCCTGCATCTGCCGCGCAATGTCGGAATATTGGTTCGACTTGATGGCCAGCGTGTCGGCCAGGGCCCGGTAGGTCAGCGCCAGGTACTTTGCGGCGGCAAAGCTGCCGCGCCCGAATACGGCGGCGTCCAGTTTGGGCTGCTCGCCAATTTCCAGGCACTTCAGGAAGGCGTTTTCTGCCATCGGCAGCCATTGCTTTTCGGCTTGTGCAGGGTCTTGCGCGGCGGCTTCGAACATCAGGTGTCCGAGCATGTAGAAGTAGTCTGGCGAGCCGGACCACTCCTCCATCCATTCACCCGCCAGCGTGATGGCCGCGTCGAGTTGCTTCGATTTGGAAAGACACGCCAGCAGGCAGATGCACAGGTCATGCCGATATGGCGCCACCTTGGGTGCCATTGCGAGCGCGCGCTGATAGTGCGCAGCGGCCTCGGCCGGGTCTTTCTGGTTGATCTCGAAGTCTTTGCCGAGCTGGTAAAGCACATACGGGTCATCCGGATGCGCTGCCAGCTCGAGTTGCAATAGCGTGTGGTTGCGCCCACGCTTGCGGTCCAGCTTGGCGTTCATGTAGCCGTCGTGACCAATCACGAGTGGCAGACGCACACGCTGCAGGTTGGCCGCGGTTGCCACCGGCTGCTCGTGGATACGGCCCTTGTAGCGCACGCCGCGAGGCAACAGGCGGGCGATCCAGCTGTTGGAATGCTCTACGTGGCCGGAAATGTCGTATTCACTGCGGATGCACACCACACCCAGCAACGGGCCGAACGTGCAGGCGTTGCGCAGCTCTTCCGTGCCGGCTTCGATCCATTCGTCGGCGTCCAGCACGAGGTTCCAGTCTGCATTGGCGGCGGCCAGCGCGGCATTGCGGGCGGCGGAAAAATCATCCACCCACGTGAAATGGTGCACCTGCGCGCCGCACGCCTTGGCGATCGCCACGGTGTCGTCAGTCGAGCCGGTGTCCAGCACGATCATGCGATCGACGTGCGGCTTGGCGCTCATCAGGCAGCGCTCGATGCAGGCGGCTTCGTCGCGGGCAATGACGACCAGCGCCAGACTGCCCTTGGCCGGCTTGGCGTGATGTTTGGCGTGCTTGGACATGCGGCGAAGAAAAAGAGGCGTAGAAAAAAGTGATTTCAGATCGACATACTCATGATGCTCTGGTATGCCGAGACGAACTTGTTGCGCACCTGCACGGCGGTCTGCATGTCGATGTTGGCTTTTTGCAGCGAGAGCATCACGTCGTGCAGATCCACGTCGTTGTTGCCCATTTCGAAGCTGCGCGAGATGGATTCGGCCTTCTGCTGCGACGCATCGACCCTGTCCAGCGACGACTTGAGCACCGCGCCAAAGTCGACGCTGACCTTGGCGCCGTCGCCCGAGGTCGAGCCGCCCGAGCCAATGCCACCCACCGTGCTGGACGGCGACAGCACGCTGTTCATCAGCGAGACCACTGAATGGGCGTTCGTAATATCCATGTGAAGAAAACTCCTCTTTTACGCTGTCTTGCTTGCGGCGCCGCTGCTTGGCTGCCTGGGCCGGGTTTCCAGGGCGCTTTCCGCCCCGGCCGGTTGGTCGCTATGGCGCCACGGTGATGCAAAGGTAGCCGCCCGCCCGCCGTTCCCAAGCGCCCAAAAGAACGGGAAAAGGCCCTCTTCTTGCCGATTTGCTTGCGCACCCACTGCCGATAATGGCAACCACGGAGCCATGCCCGGACATTGGGTGAGCGCTCAAGCAACGTAGTCAGTCAGGAGATTTTGGATGCCAACGACAGCCGATTCGGTTGCTGTCGCCGACACGCTCGGTACGGTGGAAATGCCGGCGGTGGGCCAGGGCGCGATGACGCGCCAGAAAGCGGGAGGAGCAGGTGCGCTGGGCGCCCTGGGCCCGCTCGGCCGTCTGTCGCCGCGTCTGCTGATGATGATCGGCGGTGCCGCGCTGGTGGCCGTCATTGCCGCCGCGATGCTGTGGAGCCGGGCTCCGGACTACCGTGTCCTGTACAGCAATGTGTCTGACAGCGACGGCGGGGCGATCATCGCTGCGCTGCAGCAGATGAACGTGCCGTACCGCTTCGCCGAAGGCGGCACCGCCATCATGGTGCCCGAGACGAGCGTGCATGAAGCCCGTCTGAAGCTCGCTTCGCAAGGGCTGCCCAAGGGCGGCCAGGCCGGCTTCGAGCTGATGGAGAACCAGAAATTCGGCACCAGCCAGTTTGCCGAGCAAGTCAATTACCAGCGCGCCCTGGAAGGCGAGCTCGCCCGCACCATCCAGGCCATGCAAGAGGTGCAGTCCGCCCGCGTGCATCTGGCAATGACCAAGCCGTCGGTGTTCGTGCGCGAGCAGGCCAAGCCCAGCGCGTCGGTGCTGCTCAAGCTGTATCCGGGCCGCATGCTCGACCGCTCGCAGGTGCAGGCCATTGGCCACCTGGTGTCGAGCAGCGTGCCGAACCTGCCGCTGGCCAATGTGACGGTGGTCGACCAATCCGGCCGCCTGCTGTCGTCGTCGTTCCAGGACAACGCCTCGGGCCTCGACCCGACGCAACTGAGCTACGTGCGCGACGTCGAGCAGGGCTATATCAAGCGCATCGAAGCCATCCTCGGCCCCGTGGTGGGCGAAGACAACGTGCGTGCGCAGGTGACGGCCGACGTCGATCTGGACAACACTGAACAGATGGCCGAGAGCTACCGTCCGAACCAGGACCCGGCCAACGCCGCCGTGCGCAGCACGCACACTGCTGAAGCCACGCAGAACAAGGCCGACGCCCAGGGTGGCGTGCCGGGCGCGCTGTCCAACCAGCCGCCGACCGCGCCGCGCATGCTGCCGACCGCACCGGCTCCGGCCTCGGCGTCGCAACCGGCTGCGACCGGCCCGAATGGCCAACCGCAACAGGCGGCGGCTGCCAACACGAGCGGCACCGCGGCCAACGGCAATTCGTCGAGCACCCGCGACACCACCACCAACTACGAAGTCGACAAGACCGTGCGCCGTACCCGCGCCGCAGTGGGTACCGTGCGCCGCCTGTCGGTGGCCGTGGTGGTCAACTACCGTGGCGACGGCAAGACCTGGAAGCCGCTGTCGGAAGCCGAGATGGTCAAGCTCAACGCGCTGGTCAAGGACGCCGTGGGCTTTGACGCCAAGCGCGGCGACTCCGTGAACGTGGTCAACAGCCAGTTCTCGGGCACGCTGCCGATGTCCAAGGACGACCTGCCGCTGTGGAAGCAGCCGGACATGATCCAGTACGCCATTCAGGCCGCCAAGTACCTGGCGCTGGCAATCGGCTTCCTGATCCTGGTGTTTGCGGTGATCCGTCCGGCGATCCGCTCGATGGGCAAGAAGGACGCGCCGGCCACGCCCACCTTCGTCGGCCGTGAAGGCGAAGATCCGAACGCCCCGATCATCACCGGTGCTGCGGCTTCGGCCGGGCCGGAGCTGGAAGGTCCGGCGGCGGCTGGCTCCGATTCCGAAGAGCTGCCGGACGCGCTGCCGCAACTCAAGAACAACGACTTCGAGAAGAAGCTCGAGACCATGCGCCGCGTGGCGCAGAGCAACCCGCGCGCCGTCGCGGCCGTCATCAAACAATGGGTGAGTAACGAATGAGCGCCGAAGGACTCCAACGCAGCGCCATCCTCATGATGTCGCTGGGCGAAAGCGAAGCCGCCGAAGTGCTCAAGCACCTGGGCCCGCGCGAAGTGCAGAAGCTGGGCGCGACCATGGCCGCGCTGAAGAACGTCTCGCGCGAGCGTGTGCTCGACGCCTTTGATGCCTTCTTTGTCGAAGCCGAAGACCTGCCGCTGGACGTGGATTCGAACGAGTACATCCGCACCGTCTTCCGCAAGGCATTGGGCGACGATCGCGCCGCCAACATCATCGACCGCATCCTATCGGGCGGTGACACAAGCGGCATCGAAGGCCTGAAGTGGATGGATGCATCGTCGGTGGCGGAACTGATCCGCAACGAGCACCCGCAGATCATCGCCACGATCCTGGTGCACCTTGACCGCGACCAGGCTTCGGAAATCCTGACCTATTTCACCGAGCGCCTGCGCAACGACACCATCCTGCGTATCGCCACGCTCGACGGCATTCAGCCCAGCGCCCTGCGCGAGCTGAACGACGTGCTGACCAAGCTGCTGCAAGGCAACGACCACCGCAAGAAGAACGCGATGGGCGGCGTGCTCACGGCAGCGGAAATTCTCAACCTGGTGCCGAGCGCCGTGGAGAGCGCGGTCATCGAAGGCGTGCGTTCGCGCGATCCGGAACTGGCCGACGCCATCGTCGAGAAGATGTTCGTGTTCGACAACCTGATCGATCTGGACGGCCGTGCGCTGCAGACGCTGCTGCGAGAGATCAGTCAGGACGTTCTGGTGGTGGCGCTCAAGGGCGCCAAGCAGGAGTTCCGCGACAAGGTATTCGCCAACATGTCGCAGCGTGCCGGCACGATGCTCAAGGAAGAGCTGGAAGTGCTCGGCCCGGTCAAGGTGTCGGAAGTCGAAGCGCAGCAGAAGGAAATCCTGGTCGTTGCGCGCCGCCTGGCTGACGAGGGCGAGATCACCATCGGCCGCAAAGCGGAGGACGCCTATGTCTGACCGTGCTGGCCGCCTTGTTTTGACGGGGCGCTGAGATGCCGCGTCCGCCGATCATCCCGCGCGACACGCTGCTCGAATACCAGGCGTGGGAGCCGACCGACTTCCGGCGGCAGGCCGCAGAGGCTGCTGCTGCAGCCGCGCCGCCGCCTCCGCCGCCTCCGCCGGCTGAGCCCGAAGAGCCGCCGATTTCCGAAGAGGAATGGCAGGCCGCGCTGGACGCCGAGCTTGCCACCGCCCGTGACGAAGGTCGCCGCGATGGTTTTGCGCAAGGTTTTCAGGATGGCTTTGAACAAGGCCGCCGCCAGGGCGAGGAAGATTCCAAGCACATCGCCACGCTCATGCAGTCCGTGCGCGAGGCGATCGATCAGTTGAACGGCAGCGTTGCCGAAGAGCTGGTTGATCTGGCGCTGCAACTGACGCAGCAGTTTCTGCACGGTGCGCTGCATGCGCAGCCCGAGCGTATCCTGCCGCTGATTCGCGAAGTGCTGGGCGACGCGCCCACCGCACCGGCACCTGCCATGCTGCGCGTCCATGCCGATGACGCAGAGCTGATTCGCCAGACGCTGGGCACGGAGCTGGCCGCTGCCGGTTGGACGCTCATCGTCGATGCCGCCATCGAGCGCGGCGGCTGCCGCGTGCAGACCCGCTTTGGCGAAACCGATGCCACGCTGCAAACCCGCTGGGCCGAACTGACCCGTGCGTTGGGCCGCGATACCGCATGGCTTGCCAGCGAGCGCGTGGAAGCCGAACGCGTGGCAGGAGGCGCACTCCATGTCGCCTGAGACCGTGCGGCTCGCCGCGGGGGTTGGCCACAACGCTGCCGCCAACAACCCCAACGTGCGCATGTGGCAAACCCACCTGCAGCAGACCGCGCAGCGTGCGCGTCTGGCGCGCCCGGTGGTGACGTGCGGCAAGCTCACGCGTGTGGCCGGCCTGGTCATGGAAGCCGTTGGTCTGAAGCTGCCGGTGGGCAGCGCCTGCCGCGTGGAACTGCCGCATGGGCGCCACGTGCTGGCCGAAGTGGTCGGCTTTGCCGAAGAGCGCGCCTTCCTGATGCCGCAAACGGATCTGGTGGGCGTGGTGCCCGGTGCGCGCGTGTTCCCGCTGGAGCCGCCACGCCTGCCGGTGTCGAGCGAAGACGGCGCCGACCCGACGATTTCGCACAGCAAATTCTTGCCCGTGGGTCCGCGCCTGCTGGGCCGCGTGGTCGATGCCAACGGCGAGCCGCTCGACGGCAAGGGGCCGCTGGGCGCGCACGAAGACCTCGCCTGGGGCACGTTGAACCCGGCACCGCTGAACCCGCTCAAGCGCAAGCCGATCGAGCATGTGCTCGACGTGGGCGTGCGCGCCATCAATGGTCTGCTGACCGTTGGCCAGGGCCAGCGTCTGGGCCTGTTCGCCGGCTCCGGCGTGGGCAAGAGCGTGTTGCTGGGCATGATGGCCCGCTACACGCAAGCCGACGTGGTGGTGGTGGGCCTGATCGGCGAGCGCGGCCGCGAAGTGAAGGAATTCATCGACGAGATTCTTGGCGACGAAGGCCTGGCGCGCTCGGCCGTGGTGGCCGCGCCGGCTGATACCTCGCCGCTGATGCGCCTGCAGGGCGCTGCTTACGCCCACACGATTGCCGAATACTTCCGCGATCGCGGTTGCAACGTGCTGCTGATCGTCGATTCGCTCACGCGTTATGCGATGGCGCAGCGCGAGATCGCCCTGGCCATCGGCGAGCCGCCGGCCACCAAGGGCTATCCGCCCTCGGCGTTTGCCAAGCTGCCGGCGCTGGTTGAGCGTGCCGGCAACGGCATGGTCGATGCCAACGGCCGCGGCGGCTCCATCACCGCGTTCTACACCGTGCTGGCTGAAGGCGACGACCAGCAGGACCCGATTGCCGATGCGGCCCGCGCCATTCTGGACGGCCACTTCGTGCTCTCGCGCAAGCTGGCGGAGCAGGGCCACTACCCGGCCATCGATATCGAACAGTCGATCAGCCGCGTGATGTCGGCCATCGTGCCGCGCGAGCAGCTCGACACCGCCCGCCGCTTCAAGCAGCTCTACGCCCGATACCAGCGCAACCGCGACCTGATTGCCGTGGGCGCCTACGCGCGTGGCAGCGACCCGGTGACCGACCAGGCCATCGCGCGCTACCCCGACATGGAAGCGTTCCTGCAGCAGGGCATGTTCGAAAACGAAAGCCGCGAACACACGCTGGAGAAGATGCACGGAGTGCTGGCGTGATGTGCCCGCTTGACACTGTGAAGCCGCAAGCGTTGCGCAAGCCGGAGGCTAAAGCCGCCGGGTTTGCGTCCGATGGGTTGATGTAACGGGAAGCTGGAGGGTCTACCGATGACCACCATGAACAAGCCGTTCCGCCTCGAAACGGTGCTGGAACTGGCTCAGAAGGACACAGAAAAAGCCACGCAGGAAGTCGGCCGCCTGATGAACACGCGCGAGGCCGCCACGCAAAAGCTCGCACTGCTGTCCGACTACCGCAACAACTACCACCAGCAAATGCTGAGCACGGCCGAAGGCGGCATGGATGTCACGCGCCTGCGCAACTACGCGGCCTTTATCGACCGACTGGGCAATGCCGTGCACCAGCAGAAGGGCACCATCAACGCGTTGGAGCAGCAGCTCGCGATGAGCCGTGCCAACTGGCTGGAAAAACAGCGTCGCGAGCAGTCGTTCGACATCCTGCGCCAGCGCCACATTGAAGAGCAGCGCCTGGACGAAGAACGCCGAGCCCAGCGCGACAACGACGAACACGCCGCCAAGGTGATCCGCATGCGTGCGGCCCAGGGCGGCAATTGAAGACCAACGCGAACACGCAGTCGCAAGATGGAGTCAACGTGGGCTTGAGTGCCACCCCCAACCCCGCTGCCAACGATCTGGGCGCCATGCTGTCGGCCGGCAATGCTGCCGCAGCCGACAAGGCGCAGGCCCCGTCGTCAGGTACCGATACCTTCGGCAACCTGTTGTCGGACCGCATGGCCCAGGACGCTGCACGCCGTCGCGCCGACGCACAATCCGCCGCCGACGATGCCAGCCGCCGCGCCGATATCGCCCGCAAGGACGTCGCACGCACCGACGCCGCGCGCAACGACCAAGACGCCCAACCGGCAGACGGCAACACTCGGGAGCAGGCCGTCACAACGCCTGCTGGCAGCACCGCCGATACGGCCAGCGCTAAGCCGGCCCAGCCTGCCAGCGCCAAGGATCTCGATACCGCCGCGAAACAGGCCGCGGTCGATCCGGCTGCACAACTGGCCGCCCAGATCGAGGCTGCACGCCAGGCCGCGCAGCAGGCCGCAGCCGCGCAACTGCCGGTTGCCTTGCACGCCGCCCGATCGAATACCAACACCGATACCGATGCGACGTCGTCGGCTGCGGGCAGACCGTCCGCCAATGACCCCGCCGCACTGGCCGCCGCAAGTGCAGCTGCCAACGGGGCGCAGGGTGCCGCTGACCCGGCCACGACGGCACACGCAGGCCTGGCCGGACTGCCTGCTGCGAAGGACACGAAGGCAAACGCCGCAAACACGCCGACGTCGCCCGCCACCGCGTTGCCCGACAGCGGCACGCTGGCGCAGGCCATGGCTCGCACACGCGCCGTTGCTGACAACACGCCGGCTGCCGTGCGCCAGCTCGGCAGCGCGTCGTCCGGGCAGGGTGCCAATGCCGATCGCGGCCTGCCGCGCCGCGATCTGAGCGCACACAACGCCCCCGTGCAACCGGCCGCCGCCGCCGTAACCGATGCCACCAGCCACGCCAGCAATGGTGGCAACACCGGCAACACCGATAACGCTGGCACGCAATCCAACGCGCAGGGCAACGGCATGCAGTTCCAGGGCGTGCTGTCGCGCGCCACTGGCGACGCGGGCATGGCCGCGCCTACCTTTGCGGTGGGCGGTGCCAACGCAGGCGCAGCGGCTGGGGCATCGATCACGCCGCAACAAGTCCACACGCTGCCCACCTTTGGCGATGCCGCGTGGCCGCAGAGCATGGCCAGCCAGCTCGCCTTCATGCAAGTGCATCGCCAATCGTCGGCCGAACTGCAGTTGAACCCGGCCGAACTGGGCGGCATGCACGTCAAGCTGGAAGTGGACAACGGCGCCGTCAACGCGAGCTTTGTCTGCCAGCACCAGGCCGTGGCCGAACTCGTGCAGGACGCCATGCCGCGCCTGCGCGACTCCATGCAGCAAGGCGGGATGCAGCTTGGGCAAACGTCGGTCAGCACGGGCGACTTCAGCCAGCAGCAGAACGCATCGCAGGGCTCGTCGGCGCAAAACCAGGGTAGCAGTTCGGGCAACGGGGGGAGTGGTAGCCGTTATGGCAGCAGCGGCTCGCAAGACCGACCTGATACGGTGACGGCGGCACCGCGCCGTGTTTCCAGCCACGAAGGTGCGATCGATACATTTGCCTGACGATTGGGGCGGCGCCTAAAGTTCGACGCGACGCTGCCGTTAGTACGCAGGAGTACCACGCAAAAATGGCCAGCCGCAAGGCCACAAAAGAAGGACGGGAAATCACAACGCGAGCTCGCCGCGCATACGTTTGATGCGGCAGCGTTGCAAATGAATAACAAGGGGGTCAAGTCCGACTGGCGAAGAAGGGATCAAACGGGGATCATTTCGCCACATCCGTCCTTGGGCGGATGCACACGGACCGATGCGGGGTGTCCGAGCCGGGGGGCTGGCGCACCGCATGTTTGCCGTACTTACGGGAGAGCGCACCGCGAGGTGCGCTTTTTGTTTTTGTGCGCCAGCTTCGTGGTTGCGGCGCACCTGCGTGCGGAATCTCAGGCGCCCGCTTCCGCCGTTGCGAGTGTGGCGGGCGTGACCGATATCACGTGCTCCACGCCATAGCCGCGCTCCACCCATGCGTCGATACCGCCATGCAACGGACGCACGCGCTTGAAGCCGCGTCCCATCAGCGTGCGCGCCAGCATGACGGCAGACGCCTCGTTGGGACAGGCGCAGTAGATGATGATCTCTCGGTCGGGGCCGTCGATCTCGATCGCGCGTTTGCTGCTGGACATGTCATACAGCATGGCTCCCGGAATGCGTTGCGGCTGCAGCATGCGCGAGCTGTCGGCGCGCACATCGATGATGACGGGTGCCGCGCCCGATTCGATCAGCGCGTGCAGCTCATCGGGCGAGATGCGCGCCATCTCCAGCATCTTGCGAAAGCGCCAGCGCTGCAGCCAGCGCGCCGCCACATACACCGCCGCCAGCAACGCGACCAGCAGCACGGCACGCGTGCCCAGCATGTCGAGCCGGCGCAGCGCCTGGTCGATGCTGTCATGCGCCACGCGGCCCAGCAGCAGCCAAAGCGTGGCCCACACCGCCGAGCCCACCAGGTTGTACAGCGCAAACGTGCTGAACGGCGTGCGCATGGTGCCCAGCAACGCCGACGACACGGTCGACAAGCCCGGAATGAACTTCGCGATCAGCAGCATCGGCGCGCCCCAGCGCTCGAACTGCGTGCGCGTGCGCCGCACGCAGGAATCGGGCGACAACGACACGCGGCACAGCAGTGCCATGACGTGCCTGCCGTAGCGCTTGCCTGCGAAGTACCACAGGCCGTCGCCCAGCAGCGCGCCGGACACCGCAGCGGGCGCAAGCTCCATGAAGTAGAGCGGCCCCTGGAATGTGAGCGCGCCGGCCACCAGCAGCGTCGGCACGGCCGGCAGCGGTGCACCAGCTTGCGTCAGCAGCACATTGAGGAACACGGCAAACGCGCCGTATTCGGCGATCAGGGGAAACAGGTCATGCATGGCAGGAAGGGCGCGGCGGGGGCAAATGCGTCTGCCAAATTACCGCATTCCGGCGCCGCCCGATAGCCATGTCACCGGAATGCACTCGGCGATACGCGGTTCGTGTTGAATTGGCGTGACAATGAACGCTTCACATCGCTTCCCATTCCCACAGCCATGTCTTCCGCAATGCCCATCGACGCTTCCGCTCCCGTGCATGAAACCGGCGCCGTTACCATTCGTGCGGTGACCGAGGCGGATCTGCCGACCATCGTCGGCATCTATGCACATCATGTGCGTACCGGCACCGCCAGCTTTGAGATCGATGCCCCCGATCTGGCCGAGATGACGCGCCGCTTTCACGCATTGCAGGATGCCGGCATGCCCTACGTGGTGGCCGAAGCAGGCGGTGCGCTGCTCGGTTATGCGTATGCCGGCCCGCATCGTGCGCGGCCTGCGTATCGCCATACGGTGGAAGACTCCATTTATCTTGACAGCGCCGCGCAGGGGCGGGGCGTTGGGACGTTGCTGCTGGAGGCGCTCATCCGCGAATGCCAGGCGCGCGATTTCAAGCAGATGGTGGCGGTAGTAGGGGGCGGTCGCGAGAACCCGGGGTCAGCCAAGCTGCACGCCCGTTGTGGGTTTCGCGAGGTGGGCGTGCTGGAGGCGGTGGGCTACAAGTTTGGGCGCTGGCTGGATTGTCTGCTGATGCAGCGGGCCCTGTGAGGCAGCGGCACTGGTCAAGGTTCAGTGAAGAACGGTAGACACTTTCCTGAGTGGCTCAAACTTCTAAGCTCAATTCACAGCGCTTTGATTACTACGCTCAATCGATGATGTCGGCGCAGGCGTCGGTGGGCGCGGCCGCCACATGCCCCACCAGCGGCACCATCTTCAGGCCCGCCGATGCCACGCGGCACGGCGCGGCCACCACGCCGCACCCGGAAAGGAGTGCAGCAACGAGCAGGGACACAGCGAGGAGAAGGCGTTTCATCGTGGGAGCGTTTGAAAGCGAATGCCGGGCAGTGTGACACAGAGTCATTCGCCAACCTGTGCGCGTGTGTATCGGGAAACGACAATCTGTGCGCGTCGCACAACCATGATGCGATGCGTCAGAACCCAACACTAAAACCCGTTCGAAAGCCGTACAACGCTGACTTTGGGTGAAAAAGTCACATTCTGCGTTTGCGCAAATTAACCCGCAAGCCTTTGTTGCAGGCCGCAAAACCACTGGTGATGCGGGTTTTCCCGTAATTTCACATATCGCAACAATAAATTGTCTGTCGCGACATTTATTGTCTGAACAGGCTCGCCTACGATGACTCCATCGAATGCGGCGCCGCAGCGAAAAAGAAGATCCTGGAAATGTCCGGATCACCTGCCCGACGCGCTGCGCCCATCTGGAGAAGACATCATGAAAGCCCAACGTACCCTGATTGCTGCCCTGATCGCCTTGGCAAGTGTGCCGGCCCTGGCCGCAGCCAAGTTTGACGTGTACACGCAAGGTGCTGCGCAAGTCAGCCAACGCTTCGATGTGTACTCGGAGTGCGCCAAGGCTGGCGACAGGTTCGATCCGTACACGCAAGGCGCCAAGGCTGGCAGCAAGTTTGATCCGTACACCGAAGGCGCTCTTGCCCGTGCCGGCAAGTTCGATACCTATACCGAAGGTGCCAAGGCTGGCGGCAAGTTTGACCCGTACACGGAAGGCGCCCTGGCACGTGCCGGCAAGTTCGACACCTATACCGAAGGCGCCAAGGCTGGCAGCAAGTTCGATCCGTACACCGAAGGCGCCGTCGCCTGAGCCTGGTTCCTGCCCCAAAAACGCCCGCACATTGCGGGCGTTTTTGTTTGCGTCACCGGGCAAGCGCGATGATTGCGAACCGAGTCGCCGTTGCCGCGTCTCACTCTCATCGCAACCAGGAAGCCATGATGATTCGTTCTCGTCGTCCGACCCGCTCCCTCCTGTGCCTTACGCTGGCCGCGGCCGGCATGCTCGCCGGTTGCGCAACCGTCACCCCGGGCCCGTTCCTGATCACCGTGCGTGATGCCGATGACACGGTGCTGGAGCAGTTCCAGTTCCAGGCCGGATCGCAGGGGGCGCTTGAGACCGCCATGATCGGCATGTGCCGCGTGTATCCGGAAGCCACCGTCATCGCAGAACAGCTCTCAACGCACGAACGCCTGCGGGAGCGCTGCAAGCGCTCGTTCGCTTCAATGCTCTCAGCGTCCTGATGCGCTGAAGCGGCTACCATGTCGCCTCATCGGCTGGCGTTGCCGGCCTTGTGTGAACACCCCGAGCACGCACCCGAGGCCCATGTGAACCCGCAAGACAAGTCCTCCGAAATTTCCCAGCTTTCCCGCTTTGCAGCGACTCGGCCGCGCCTGTTGTCGGCGTTTGCGCTGGGCGCCATTGCTGTGGCCGTTGTGCCGGCGCACGGGTGGCTTGCGCGCCTGCTGCTCGGCTGGGACATCGCCGTGTGGGCGTACCTGATTCTGATCACGGTGATGATGTTGCGCGCAGACCCACACCGCATCCGCGCCGTCGCCCGCCGTGAAGACGCACGCGCATCTGCCGTGCTGGCGGTAGTCTGCCTCGGTGTGGTGGCCAGCATGGTGGCCATTGCGTTTGAGCTGGCGACGGCCAAGTCGGCTGGGCATGCACAGACGTCGCACTACGTGTTCACCGGCATCACAGTGCTCGGCGCCTGGCTCATGGTGCCGAAGATGTTCACGGTGCACTACGCGCATCTGTATTACCGTGCGCCCCACGAGCCGCCGCTGCGGTTTCCCGACGAGCAGCTTGAGCCCGATTACTGGGATTTCCTCTACTTCTCCTTTACGATCGCGGTCGCCAGCCAGACGGCCGATGTCAGCATCCGTTCGCGCGCAATGCGGCGGGCGGTGCTGGGGCAATCGCTGCTGTCGTTCTTCTTCAATACGAGCATCCTCGCGCTCTCCATCAACATTGCTGCCGGCCTGTTCTCATGACGATGCTGCCCCCCGAGCTTCCTCCCAACGCGCACACCCGCGCCATCAACGCTGTCAGCTACGTACTGGTGGCGGCGATGATTGCGTCAGTGCTGTGGCTGCACCTGTTGCCGGCCGCCATAGCCGGTTTCCTCGTCTACGCGTTGGCGCGCAAGCTGGAGGCGCGCCTGCGCCGGCGCCGCACGCTGTCCCAGCGCGCAAAGGCGATTGCCGTGATCTGCGTGTTCGTGATCGCGGCGCTCATTCTTGCGGCGCTGGGCATCGGGATCGGCCGCTTGGTCGAACATGGGCATGGGCTCGAAGGCATGCTCACGCGCATTGCCGACGTGCTCGACAACCTGCGTGAATTGTTGCCGGCAGCGGTAGTCAATTACGTTCCGCAGTCGGTGACGGAGCTGCGTGTGCAGCTTGTACAGATGATCAAGGAGCACGGCCATCAGGTGTCGACCCTCGGCATCGACGGGTTGCGAGCCAGCGCATTGATGCTGGTTGGGCTGATCCTGGGGGCGATGGTGGCTTGGTCGGAAACACCTGATTCCGAGCACCACAAGCCGCTGGCCGCAGCATTGGTGAGCCGGCTGAGCCGGTTGACCGATGCATTCGAGGCGGTGGTGTTTGCGCAGGTGAAGATCTCCGCGCTCAACACGGCGCTCGCTGCGGTCTACCTGCTGGGCGCGCTGCCGCTGTTCGGGCAGCACGTGCCGTATTCCAAATCGCTGATCCTGTTGACCTTTGTGGCGGGGCTGATTCCGGTGGCGGGCAACCTCATTTCCAACACGGCCATCGTGGTGATGAGCGTGACCGCCTCATTGGAACTGGCAGTGGCTTCACTCATCTTCCTCGTGGTGGTGCACAAGCTGGAGTACTTCGTGAACGCGCGCATCATCGGCAGTCGCATCGATGCGCGCGCGTGGGAACTGATTCTCGCGCTGATCGTGATGGAGGCGCTGTTTGGTGTGGGCGGGGTAATTGCCGCGCCAGTGCTGTACGCCTATATGAAACGCGAGCTGACGGACGCCGGGCTGATCGGCTGACGCGTTTCTCGTTGATGCGCGGGGTGACCCGCCAGCGCCCCCGCGCTGACGGCATCGGCAGAAAAGAGCGCGCCCTACGGGACGAGGGGCGCGCAATAACTCGCTGACCGAGAGACGTCAGCGAGCCGAGGGTCGGTACACGGGGACGAAGCGGGCGGCGGGCGCGTGGCGTTGCCGGTGACATCCACGGCTTCGGAGGTGACGAAGCAGCAGACGACCCGGTCGTCGAGCAGAGCCTGATAGAAAAGGTCTCCCATCGCGCGGCATAGCGTTCCCGTTAGCAGGATCATCATGGCTTCCCCTCCCATGTTGGCCGATGTGCGGCATCGTCGATGCTGGTCATCGGTTCGGGTTGCGGATCGTCGTGCGTGTGAAGTTGCTCACGCATCGGGTTCCGTCAGGCCGTCGGCACTGGCACCTGGCTGGTGGCCGGGCGCCGTGCTGCAGTCCATGCTGGCGAGTATAGAAAGCGTCTCCTGAGCGGCCATGCTCCGAACGGAGTAGCCCCGCGCGAGAAAATGGCTAACACGTTAGCTGCCTGCCAGGGCAAGCTGGGCGCGGGTTTGCGGGAAGATGCCCCGAGTTTTGTTGAACCCGGCGCGGCGTGGGGTGACGCTTCTGCCTCGACAATAAATTGTCCGGTTTGCGCTAATCGTTGTCGAATTTGCGGTAACACGCCTGCACCGTTTAGGCGCAACATTGACCGCTTCCTCGCCTCAATATCGTGACCTCAAACCATCATGCAAACCACCGCAAACGGCACGGCCGCTGCATCGGCAGCCGCTGCCGCGCAGGCCGACAAGACCGGCTTTGGCGTGATCGGCGCCATCAGCTTCGCGCACTTCCTCAACGACATGATGCAGTCGTTGATCCTGGCGATCTATCCGCTGCTCAAGGGCAATTTTCATCTCGACTTCTCACAGATCGGGCTGATCACGCTCACGTATCAGATCACCGCCTCGCTGCTGCAACCGATGGTCGGGCTGTATACCGACAAGGATCCGAAGCCGTATTCGCTGGCGGTGGGCATGGGCTTTACGCTGGTGGGGCTGGTGCTGCTGTCGGTGGCGCCCAACTTTGGCACGGTGCTGCTGGCAGCCGCGCTGGTGGGCACGGGCTCGTCGATCTTCCATCCGGAATCGTCGCGCGTGGCGCGTATGGCGTCGGGCGGCCGTCATGGGCTGGCGCAGTCGCTGTTCCAGGTGGGCGGCAATGCGGGCAGCGCGATGGGTCCGTTGCTCGCGGCAATCATCATCATGCCGTACGGGCAGCACAGCCTCGCGTGGTTTTCGATCGCTGCGCTGATCGCCATCTTCGTCCTGTATCACGTGGGCGGCTGGTACAAGCGTGAACGTGCCGCGGGCCATGGCAGCAAGGCGGGTGGCCGTGCACATGCCGCGGTCAAGCTGTCGGGCGGGCAGGTCGCGTTTGCGATGACGCTGCTGGTCGTGCTGCTGTTCTCGAAGTACTTTTATCTGGCGAGCCTGAACAGCTATTACACGTTTTTCCTGATCACCAAGTTCCACCTGTCGGCACAGACGTCGCAGCTGTTCCTGTTCCTCTTCCTGTTCTCGGTGGCGGTGGGCACGATCGTGGGTGGTCCGATTGGGGATCGCGTGGGCCGCAAGGTCGTAATCTGGGTGTCGATCCTCGGGGTGGCGCCGTTCACGTTGCTGTTGCCGTACGCCAACCTGTTCTGGACGGCCGTGCTGACGGTGATCATCGGGCTGGTGCTGGCCTCGGCGTTCTCGGCCATCCTCGTGTATGCGCAGGAGCTGATTCCCGGCAAGGTCGGGATGGTGTCGGGCCTGTTCTTCGGGTTTGCGTTCGGGCTGGGCGGCATTGGCGCCGCGGTGCTCGGCAGGCTGGCCGATGCAACTGACATCTACAACGTCTATCACCTCTGCTCGTTCCTGCCGCTCATCGGCCTGCTGACGGTCTTCCTGCCGGATATCGAACGCAAGCGCCAACAGGCGGCGTAACGCGACACACCCCGCATACGGATGCAGCGCGGCGGACGTCCCCTCCCGGACGATCCGCCGCTTTGCTTTTGCTTTTTGGCGTTACTTCTCGATGGCGTGGGTCGGGCCCGGCCACACGCCGGTCATCTCGATCTCGCGCCGGCCGGTCAGCCATTGGCCGAGCGGGCTGGGCCAGCGGAACGAATAGTTGTCGCTGTTCACGACGCCCTGGAACTTCACGTCGACCTGGATATCGGTGGCGTTGAGCGGGATGTTCGCGACCGTCTTGGAGATGCCACCGCTGAGCGAAAACTCATCGCTGCGCGGGCCTTGCGGCGTGTTGAACCGCAGCTTGATGTGCGTGACGTAGGTGCTGCCCGGCTTGTTATTGAAGTAAATCTCGAAGCCGCCCAGACGCGTGATCCAGTTCGGGATCAGCAGGTTGCCGTCGAACGACGCAAAGGTGTAGGCCACCGGAATGGGCGCGGGCGCCTGCTTGCCGGGCTCGAACGGCCACAGATGCTGGTCGACGCTCTTGGTCTGGTTGACCGACACGAACGACCCCTTGCCCGTCGCGCTGCCGAGCATGTCATGCACGGCACCGGCCGAGCCCGTGATCGAGAACGACGCGTTGTTGTCTTGCGAGCCCACGTTCAGCCCGCTGTTGGCCAGGATCACGCTGGTTACCACGCCGAAGCCCTGCGCGATGTTCCCGCCCGAACCCATGCTGACAGACTGCGCCTGCTCTGCCAGCCACTTGATCGTCTCGGGCCGCGCGAGCTGTGTCAGGTCGCTGATGTATGACTCCGAGGCAATGCCGAATTCCGAGGCGATCGACCCGACCGCCGAGAACTCCCATTTCACTTCCACGCCGGCGTTGATCTTCGTGCCGCTTTCAGGGTCGGTGGCCGAGCCATCGAGCTTGACGTTGGTCTCGGTGCGGTGGACGTTGTTGGTCGACAGCTTCCATTGGTTCGGTACGGTGCGCGTGTTGACCGCCACGCCCGGTGTTTCCGGCTTGACGGGCGTGAAGTCGCCGGTGTCGGGCGACACAAAACCGACGGCGCCGGGTTTGATGGTGGGGGCGAGCGTCCAGTTGCCCCAGTAAGCTGCGCGGCCGTTGCGGATGAGGTCGGTGAAGGCGCGATTCCATTGCATGGTTGCACTCCAGGTGTGAGGTTGTGCTGCGAGTCAGCGGGTTTGCGCGGTGGTCTCCATCGCCACGTAGCGACGGGTAGGGCGCGAGGGCACTGTCTCAAACAGGCTGGCGCCTGTTAATGCAGCAGAAGACCTGGGACAGACGGCATGGATACCGGCATGGGGAGGTTGCCGTGCGCGGCCTCACGCAAGCCGCGCGAGCCCCAGCGCCAATCCCAATCCGATCAGGAGCACGCCAATCACGCCGTCCACGATGCGTTGCCGTGCCAGCAGCGAACGCCGTAACGCGCCTGACGCAAACACTGCGGCCACCAACGCAAACCACACCGCGTGCGCCGCCGACATGAACACGCCATAGCCGAACTGCGCGGCCGGCGGCGTGCCCGGGTGAACGACCTGCGTGTACGTGCTGACTACGAACAGCGTCGTTTTGGGATTGAGCGCATTGGTGAGAAAGCCCATGCGCAGGGCTGCGAAGGTCGATAGCGTTGGAGCGTCGACGCTGTCACCGGCAGTCTCGCCGCTGGGCAACGGCTTGGCCGACAGCGTCTTCCAGCCAATCCACACCAGGTACGCCGCGCCTACCAGCTTGATGCCCTGCAGAAGGGTTGGCGCATGCGCAATCAGCAGCCCTACGCCGAACATCGTGTAGAACACGTGCACCTGTACGCCCAGCGCAATGCCCAGCGCGCACAGCACGCCGGCGCGCCGCCCATGCAGCAGGCTGTTGCGCGTGACCATGGCAAAGTCCGCGCCTGGGCTGATGACGGCGAGGATGGTGATGAGGGCAACAGCAAGGAGTTCGGTCATGTCGGGCGCAATCGCAAAGTGGGGGTGCGCCAATTCTGGATGCACCCGTCATCGCTGAAAATCGATTTATGATGCCGTTTTTAGGTGAGAAAAACTGACAGATGGCGCTGCCTCCACTGAATACCCTGCGTGTGTTTGAAGCTGCGGCACGGCACGGCAGCTTCGTGCGTGCGGCGCAGGAGCTTCACGTAACGCATGGCGCTGTCAGCCGGCAGATACGACAGTTGGAAGCGTCGTTAGGGGTGGATCTGTTCGAGCGGCGCAATCGGGCCGTCTTCCTGACGCCAGCGGGCGACCAGTTGCATGCGGCTGCCACCGATGCGTTTGAAATTCTCACAGATAGCATCGACCGGATTGCCCGCCGGGCAATGTCTTCAACGCTGGTGGTGTCATGCGAACCGACGCTGGCGATGCGGTGGCTGATCCCGAGGCTGTCGCGCTTCCAGGCGCGGCATCCGGCCATCCAGGTGCATCTGTTTGCGGCGGGCGGGCCGATCGATTTCGCGCGCACCGGGGTGGACGTCGCATTGCGCCGTGATGACTTTGCGTGGCCCGCGCACGTGCATGCGGCGCCCATTTGCGATGAGTGGATCGGCCCGGTACACGCCCGCCAAGCGGATATTGCCGCGCGTCGACGGCTGCTGCACACCGCCACGCGCCCCGATGCATGGCAGGCATGGTGGCGCGCCAGCAGCACGGCACGGCCGCGAGGGCGGCTGCCCGAAGCGCGCTACGAACATTTCTATCTGAGTTTGCAGGCGGCCCTGGCGGGGCAGGGCACCGCCATCGCGTCAAAGCTGATGGCCGGTGATGACCTGAAAGATGGGCGGCTGATTGCGCCCGAAGGGTTCCGACGTGACGGCTCCAGCTACAACCTGCTGGCCGATGCGCCTATTGCGCCCGACAGCCCGGCCGGCGCGTGGCTTGACTGGTTGCGCGAAGAGGCGGCCGCCACGCTGGCGGATTAACGTCAGCCGGGCTTATGCCGTCGCTTGCCGGCCGCCCAGGATGCCGCGAATGGTGGCCAGATATGCTTCGCCCACGGCCCGGTTGAACGGTCGGGCACGCGGTGCCGCCCGTCTGCGCGGCGGGGGCGTCAGGCCCAGCGTGCGGCAGACTTCCGACACATACGGCCGCCCGCGCACATCCATGCGCAACACGACTTCGTTCAGAGCCTGTTCACCCAGGCGCTCGCGCAGCCAAAGCACCGTCTGGCGGTCGTACTCGTTTTCGATGCGGATCAGGTCGTCCATGACAAGGGCTGTATAAATTTACAGTTACTGTAAATATATACAGGTATCCACAGATTTCAAGGACGATGTTGCGGCCGCGCCGCAATAGCGCGGCGGCTCGGTCGATGCGGTAAGCGCCCCGTTGTCAGACCGTCATGCCGCCATCGACGACGATGCATTCGCCGTTGGTGTAGCTCGCTGCGTCAGACACCAGGTAGAGCACCGTGCCGGCCATCTCGCGCGGCTCGGCGTGGCGGCGCAGCGGGATCTCGCTGATCCAGCGGTCGTACGTGGCCTTGTCTTCAAAGAGGGCGCCTGCGAACTTGGTCTTCGTCAGCCCCGGCAGCAGCGCGTTCACGCGAATGCCGAAAGGCCCGCATTCCTTGGCGAACGCGCGCGTCATGTGGGCCACGGCCGCCTTGGTGATGGAGTAGATGCCCTGCTTGTCGCCCGGGTGCAGCGCGTTGACCGACGCGGTGTTGACGATCGCGCCACCGCCCTGCGCCTTCATCATCTTGCCGGCTTCAACCGACATGAAAAAGTAGCCGCGGATGTTCACTTCCACGGTCTTCTCATAGGCCGCCAAGTCCGTCTCAAGGATGTGCCCAAAGTGCGGGTTGGCCGCCGCGTTATTGATGAGGATGTCGAGCCGGCCGTGCCTGCTGCGGATGGTGTCGAACGCCGCCGTAATGTCTTCCATGCGGCCGACGTGGCAGGCAAGCGCTTCGGCCTTGCCGCCTGCCGCGCGGATGCGTTCCGCCACGACTTCGCAGTCGGCCAGCTTGCGGCTGGACACGATCACGTGCGCGCCTTGTTCTGCCAGCAGCTTGGCAATCTCTTCGCCAATGCCACGGCTTGCGCCCGTTACCAGGGCGATCTTTCCGGTCAGGTCGAACAGGTTGGTGCTCATGGTGTGCTCCTCCAATGGTTATGTGTTGTGGGCGTGTCCGCGTGGGCGTTCAGCCGTATGTCTGGAATGCGCGCCGCGCCGGGTCGTCCAGATGCGGGATGCCGTTGAAGGTGGCCAACTGGAACGCTTCGGCGTTGAAGAAATACTGCGAGACGCTGCTGTTGCGGATCTGCAGGTTCAGCGCGATGGCGCTCGTTGGCGGTGCGGCCAGCACCTGCTGCGCCGTCACAGCGATGGGACCGCCGGAACTGATCGCCAGTACACGCTGCCCGCCGCCGGCCTGGATGGCCGCGCGCGCATCGGCCACGCGCTGCTGGAAGGCGGCCCACGTTTCGGGCAGCGGCCCGCGGATCTTGTCGTCCGACCACAGATGCAGCACCTGCTTGAGCGCCCGGTAGTGGTCGCGCATCGAGCCCGAAGCGAGCTGCGTCAGCTCCGGAAAATCCTCGCCGAGCGCGGCAAACAGCCCTTGGAAGTCGTATTCGTTCAGCCCGGCATGCTGCTCATACGCCGTGCCCGACATGCCCATGCCGCGCAGGATGCCGTCGACGGTCTGCTCATGGCGGCGCAATGTGCCGCAGATGACGCGATCAAAAACGATGTCCTGCCGCGCGAAGTATTCCCCAAGCCAGACGCTCTGCTGCTCGCCGCGCTCAGAGAGCCGATCGTAATCCGCCGCGCCAAACGAGGCTTGTCCGTGCCGTACGAGATAAAGCTCCGCCATCGTCTGCTCGCCAAATCAAAGGGGAAACCAGATTAGCGGCGCGTGCATTATTTGTGAAATTTATTCTTTGAATGACCGGTAATGCATGCAATGAATAGTTGTGCCACTGCATGACGGCTTGCCAAGAGCAAGCTGCGGGTGAAGACCGTGCGCCTCGCGCAACATGGCTGCCCCGGCCAGCACTGATGTTGTGTGTAATGGCTGTTTTGCCACTTCGCTACAAAGGTCCCGCATGAAACCGTCCCGCCTTGCCGTTGCTGCGCTGCTGCTGTGTGCCTCAGGCCTGTCCTGCGCTGCCGATGCCAATCCCAAGGTGCTCTCCGCCGCCGAGGGCTACCGTGGCGACGCGCTGCACCTGCTCGAGCGCTTGGTAAACATCGATTCGGGGACGGGCAACGAAGCGGGGCTCAGCCAGATTGGCACCATCGTCACTGACGAACTGCGCAAGGCTGGCGCCCAGGTGGAAACAGTGTCCGCCGCGCCGGCGGTGGGCAACAACATCCTCGCGACCTGGAAGGGCACGGGCTAAACGCGCATTCTGCTGATGGCGCATATGGACACCGTCTTCAAGGACGGCACCGCACGCGCCAAGCCTTTTTACATCAAGGACAAGCGCGCCTACGGCCCCGGCGTGATGGATGACAAGGGCGGTGTGGTGGCGGGTTTGTATGCGATGAAGATCCTGCAGCAGCTCGACTTCAAGCAATACGGGCAAGTCACGCTGCTGCTCAACACGAACGAGGAAACCGGCTCCAAGGGCACGCGCGCGTTGATCGAGCGCGAGGCCAAGCAGCATGACGTGACGCTCAACCTGGAGCCCGGCCGGCCCGCCGATGGGTTGGTCGTGTGGCGCAAGGGCAGCGGCACGGCGGAGATCGACGTCAAAGGCAAGGCCGCGCACGCCGGTGTGGCGCCAGAAACTGGTCGTAACGCCGCCAACGAACTGGCGCACCAGGTGCTGCAAGTCGGCAAGCTGGGTGACAGCGCCAAGCAGACGACGTTCAACGTGACGGTGCTCAAGGCGGGTGATGCCACCAACGTCATCCCCGACCATGCAACGGCTTACGCAGACGTGCGCGTGGCAGTGCCGGAAGAATTCGACCGCGTGGAGCGCGATCTGACGCGCGTGTCGGCCAACAAGCTGATCGCCGAGACGGAAGTGAAGACCTCGCTGGTGCGCAGCTTCCCCCCGATGCCGCGCAATGCGGCGTCCGACCAACTGGCCGCCAAGGCGCAAGCCATCTACGCCGAGATCGGCCGCAAGCTCACGCTGGAGGGCAGCGGCGGCGCGGCCGATTCCAGCCTGTCGGCGGGTGTCGGTACGCCCACGCTGGATGGCTTCGGGATTGTTGGCGGCGGCATTCACACGCCGGAGGAATATGCGGAAGTGGAGAGCGTCGTGCCGCGTCTCTATCTGCTGTCGCGCATGATCATGGAGCTTGCCGCGAACAAGTAAGCTGCGCGCCGGCGGTACGCAACAACGAACGGGTGATGGCGCGGCGCTGTCACCCGTTTTGTTTTGTTGACCGCATGGGCCGCTAAGCAGGCACCGGCGAAAGTAGGCCAAGCCACGCCACAAGCGCCAAGATCAGCACGGCAAGGCAGGTTTCCGCCTGCAGGCTTCTATGCAGCGCCTTCACCGCGCCCGTGGAATCGCCCGTGCGGATTGCAGCCGCAAGCCGGGGGCTCAATCGATAGCGATTCCCTGCGGCCAGCAGGAGCATCAAAGCAAACAGCGTGAGCTTGCCAAGCAGCAACCGCCCATACAGCGTGGTGAACAGTGCATCGAACGTCGGGCCGGCAACCAGCACATAGTTGACGACGCCCGTGGCGATCAACATCCCAACGATGCACGTGCCGATGGTCGCGAAGCCGCTGGCGGCACGGCTGAGCGTTTGCACAGTATCGGGCGTGTCTGCATGTCGGGCAGACGACAGCAACACGAATGCGACCAGGGCACCCACCCACATGCCAGTGGCCAGCAGATGCGTAATGTCGGCGGCAAGATGGAGTGCGCCGCGCAAGGCGTCGTCCATGGCACCGTGCCCGGCCCATGCAAGCGTGGCCAGCGCGATGGCGCCCGACGCCGCAAGCACGGCCCGCTGGCGGAGCGGATCTCGGCGCCATGCGATTCCCACGAGAAGACCGGCCGCAAGCACCGCCATGCGTACCAGCCATGCCGCGCCGACTGCGGTGCCGGTCAGGATCATGTCGAAGACACGGCTGCTCAGCTGGCTGTAGCGGGAGGCGCCGGTCATCGACTCGGCCATCGCCACCACGTCCCAGATCGACAGCACGATGCCGGCCAATGCCGATGCTGCGGCCACCGTGCCGTACAACCGCGGGATGGCCGGCGATTTGCCGCTTGGCCCAAGCGCGTAAAGGCTGAAAAGCGGCACGCCAAAGAGCACCATCAAATCCAGGTACAGCGCAAAGCGCAGGATGACCGCCAGCCAGTCCTCGGGCATCGCGTTACTTCACCTGGAACGTCAGGTTGCCGGTCACGCGGTGCGTGTCTGCGGCCACGACATGCCAGTCAACGCGGTACGCCCCAGGCGCGAGCGGCTGCGTAGGCGATACCGTCAGTGTCCGCCCATCGCTGCTCGTGGCGACCTTGGCAGCGACATTCGTCGAGCCGGAGGCTGCGTTCATGATCAGCGTGGCGTCGCAGAACTGGGCAACCAGTTTTTCCGAGAAATGGAGCGCAATCTGGGCCGGTGCGGGGCCAACGGACTTGTCGGCGGGATTGGCCGAGAGCAGTTTCGGATGGGCCAGCGCCAGCGAGGTAGTGAGGGCGGCGCCAACGGCCACACACGCTTGGGCAATTCGGAAAGTGCTGAGCATAGGTGTGCGGGTTTCCTGCGAAGTTCGGGGATGGCGACTAGCGTAACGCATTGTTTTTCGCTCAAGGGTGCGCCTACCCATGTGCGCTGCAGCGCAAGGCCCAACTAGATGTAAACGATCACATCCTGCAACCCGCATTTGGCCGGCCGATGTGCTATCGTCGCCGCCACGAAAAATTCACAAATTCCGGGTATGCACGACGTCGTCATCAGCGGCACGGGCCTGTGGGTCGCGCCCGAGGTCATCACCAACGAGGAGCTGGTCGCCTCCTACAACGCCTACACCCAGCGCTACAACGCGCAGCACGCCGCAGCGATTGCGGCGGGCGAGCTGACGCCGCTGGCGGAGTCGTCGGCCGAGTTCATTGAGAAGGCTTCGGGTATTCGACAGCGCTACGTGATCGACAAGGCCGGCGTGCTGGACCCGACGCGCATGCGCCCGCACCTGACGCCGCGCCCCGACGATGTGCTGTCGCTGCAAGCCGAGATTGGCGTGGCCGCCGCGCGCGACGCATTGGTCGCTGCCGGACGCGACGCCGCCGACGTCGACATGCTGCTCTGTGCGACGTCCAACTTCCAGCGCCCGTATCCGGCGTTGGGCGTGGAAATTCAGAACGGCATTGGCGCGGGCGGTTACGCGTTCGACATGAACGTCGCGTGCTCGTCGGCCACTTTTGGGCTGGAGCAGGCCATCAATGCCGTGCGCAGCGGCACGGCGCGCGCCGCGCTCGTGGTGAGCCCGGAAATCACCTCCGGCCACCTCGATTGGAAAGACCGCGATTGCCACTTCATCTTCGGCGACGTGTGCACGGCCGTGCTGGTCGAGCGCGCGGAAGACACGCGCTCCGCCGACGCCTGGCGCGTGCTCGGCACCAAGTGCGCGACGAGCTTTTCCAACAACATCCGCAACAACGCCGGCTACCTCTCGCGCAGCGAAGATCGCAACCCGGACGACCGCGACCAGCTCTTCCGCCAGGAAGGCCGCAAGGTCTTCAAGGAAGTCTGCCCGATGGCGGCCGAGCACATTGCCGGCCATCTGCAGCAACTGGGCCATGCCCCGGCCGACGTTCGCCGCTTCTGGCTGCATCAGGCCAACCTGGCGATGAACCAGCTGATCGGCAAGCGCCTGCTTGGGCACGATGCATCGGCCGACGAGGCGCCGGTCATTCTGGACGAGTTCGCCAACACGGCATCGGCGGGTTCCATCATTGCGTTCCACCGCCACCGTGCCGACCTGAAGTCGGGTGACCTGGGCATGATCTGCTCGTTTGGCGCGGGCTATTCGATCGGCAGCGTGGCGGTGCAGAAGCAGTAATCGATCTGCATCGAATCGCGGGCGACGCTCAGGTCTGACCGGGCAGCGTCGCCGCGAAAAAGTCCAGCGCCCGACGCACGGCCAGGGCATGCACCGCATCGCGATCGACGCCGGCGTTGTCCTTGCACAGCAGCGGCACGTGGGGTGCGGCACCTGGCAGGCACGTGTCCACGAACGTGTAGTGCGACGCGCCCGGCACCAGCAGCAGATCGGCCTTGGGCAGCATCTTGGCGACGCGGCGTACGTTGGTGTCGATAGGCACGGTGACATCCGCGTCTCCGGCCATCAGCGAGACCGGGATGCTGATGTTGCCTAGCGACGTGGCGTCCATCGCCATGCCGACTGCAGGCGCCATGGCAAAGACGGCCTGGATGCGGGCATCGCGGTAGGACGCACTGGAGCGGGCCAGCGACGCTTCCGTTTGCGGTGACCGCGTTGTGTCAACTGCCGGGTCGATCTGCGCCCGGGCCATCTCGGGCGGATGGCAGATTGCATCGGCCTGCGGCGAGCCGCAGAACGCCATGAAGGCTGCGACATCCGTGCGTGCGCCGGCCAGTTCCAGCACGGTGTAGCCGCCCAACGAGAAGCCCACGGCGCCGATGGGCGATGCGGCGGTGGTAATCGTGTTCAGTGCGCGGTTTCATGCGGCAAAGCATAGTCGCCCCGCAGGCGTCGCGCGGTGCAGCGATTGCGCAAAATGCGCGTGCGGCAGGGGCGTCCCGCTATCGTCCGCCCGTGGCCCGCAACGTGGTGGCAAACGTCCGCAGCGCCTTCTTCGCGACCGGATCGGCGAGCCGCGAGTGCAGCACCACGCTGCGCGGCGGCAGCGGCGGCAGGCCGAGCGCTTCGCCCACGTCGATGGTGCCGGCCGGTGCCACGCGTCGGCTGAGTGCCGCCACCGCAAGGCCAGCCGCCACCGCTGCGCCAATGGTGGCCACGCCGCCCCCCACGAACACCTCTTGCCAGGCGATGCCGGCGGCGTCCAATGCTGTCGTTGCCATCTGTCGTATGCGGCACGTTTCGGTCTGATTGGCCAGGCGGACGGGTTCGCCCGCGCGGTGCTCGAAGTCGGGTGCGGCCATCCAGCCAAAGGGTTCGTCCATCAGCACTTCGCCGTCGGTGCGCCGGTTGTCGTGGCGCAGCACGATGGCGGCATCCAACGCGCCGCTTTCAAACATCTCCAGGATTTCCCAGGAACTGGCTATGCGGATCTCCAGCGTCAGGGCGGGCTCGGCGCGACCCATCTGCCGCAGCAGCCGTGGCAGTTCCGCGCCGACGATGTGGTGGCTCATCCCGACCGACAAGCGCCGCCGTTCCACGCCAAACGCGCCCAGCGCCCCTTCGTGCGCGGCCACCAGTTCGCGCGCCGCCGCAAGGAACGCCGCCCCGTCCTGAGACAACCGCACCAGGCGCGGCGTGCGTTCCAGAAGCCGGCGGCCCAGCGCATCTTCCAGCCGCTTGATCTTCAGGCTCACGGCAGATTGCGTGGAGTCCATGGCCTCTGCCGCGCGCGTGAAGCTCTTCAGATCGGCGGTCAGCACAAAGGCCTGGACGGCCTCCAGATCGAGCATCCTCATGGTCAAATCATTTTGAAATCGAATGATTGAAATATCTTAGGATGTCTTTTTTCAATGATCAACGTGAGGCATTCTGTCGTGACTGCAAATCACGGAGTCCGCCATGCCTCTCGTTCAAGTGTCGCTGCGGCGCGGCAAGCCTGCCGCTTATCACCAGGCCATTTTCGACGGCGTCTATCGCGCCATGCGCGAGACCTTCAACGTGCCGGAAGACGACCGCTTCATGACGCTCACCGAGCACGACGCGAGCACCCTCAGCGTCAGCCCGAGCTACTTTGGCATCGCGCGTAGCGACGACGTTGTGATCATCCAGATCACTGCCAACAACACGCGCAACCGCGAGCAGAAGCAGGCCCTCTATCGCCGCATCGTCGAGCTGCTGGGCGAGGAGCCCGGCATACGGCCCGAAGACGTATTCATCAACTTGGTGGAGGTGCTGCCCGAGAACTGGTCATTCGGCCACGGCATCGCGCAGTACGCGCAATGACGCCGCGCCAGGCGCTTCTGGCGCACCTGGGCGGCGTGCTGTGGGCGGCAGTGTTGATCGTCGGCGCGGCGGTCACGTTGGCGGTCGTCGCGCGCGACGTATTGCAAAGGCTCAGTCCTTGAGCGAATTGCCCAGCATGTCGAGCAGGAACTGCGTGCCGCGCTCGCGCGATCCGGAGTCGTCGTAGCCATCCAGGAAGGCGCCTTGCTCGGTCATGACGAGGTGCGTGCCGCCGGAGCCGTCCTTGGGCTCGCGCAATTCCAGCGTGGCGAGCGAGGCGGAGATCTTGCGGTCGTCCAGGTGCATCACATACGAATAGACGACGCGCTCGTTCGGGATGACGTCGTGGTACAGCGCCTCGAAGCTGGAGACAACACCGCTGTCCCACCGGCCCTTGACGACTTCGCGGCCGCCCGGCGTGGCATCCATTTCACGCACGAGCAGCGTGTAGCCGTTGCCGCCGGCAAACCACTTGGCCTTGGCGGCCGGGTCGGTCAGTGCCTTGAACACGCGCGAGCGCGGTGCGTCGTACGTGCGTTCCACCGTAAAGGTGGCATGCACGACGGAGCGCTGAATGCCTTCGGCCAGCGGCATGCTTGCGGCTTCGCGCTCCAGTTTGTCCAGCGTCTGCTTCCAGCCTTCGGGCGCACCCTTGATCATCATCTCGGCAATCGGCGCGAGCGGCGTGTGGGTCTGCGTGACTTCCATGCGCGTGCCGCCGCCTGTTTCCTCGGCAAAGGTGACGACGGTGTGGGCGTTCATCAGCGGGCGGTTGTCGCCATCCACCACGTTCATGTCGATGACGAGGCGCGCGTTGGGCACGATCTCCAGAAAGTGGCCGCGCGACCAGTGGTCTTGCCCCTCGGGCGAGCGCATGCACACATCGAACTTGCCGCCCACGCGAAACTCCACCGTCGCGTCGGGCACCGTGTAGTGCGTCGGGCAGAACCAGCGCTTGATGTGGTCGGCGGTGCTCCAGGCCTTGAAGACCCAGTCGCGCGAAACGGGAAACGTGCGCGAGATCACGAGGGGGCGCAGGGTCGTGCCGGCGGGGCTGTCAATGGTCGTCATGCAAGTCTCCTTGGGTCTTGAGTGTTTCCAGATAGGCGCCGAGGCGGTCGAAGTGCTGTTCCCACTCCAGGCGTCGTTGGTTGATCCACTGCTCTGCGAGGCTCAGCGCCCCGGGTTCGATACGGCAAGTCCGCACGCGGCCCACTTTTTCCGATCGCACGAGACCGGAGTTCTCCAGCACCGACAGGTGCTGCATCACCGCAGGCAGCGAGATATCGAGGGGTCGGGCAAGTTCGCTCACCGACGCCGGCCCGCGCACGAGCTGCACCAGCATCGCGCGCCGGTTGCCGTCGGCCAGTGCCTGGAAGGCGAGATCGAGAGAGGCGTCATGGTTAAGCATGTGGTTAACTATAGCGAGTCCGAATAGTTAAGCAAGTACTTTATCTTTCTGTAATTGACACACCGATTTACTTCGCATACAAAGTAAAACACTTCGCATGCGAACTAAATCGACGTCATGGACAGCACACCGCACACCATTCCCGCGACGGACGGCTACCCGCTGGGCGCCATGCTCTGGACCGCTGCCGGCGTGCCGCACGGCGTGGTCGTCATGCACCCGGCCACGGGCGTGCCGCAACGCATCTATCAAGCCTTTGCCAAATTCCTGGCCGAGCACGGCTTCCACACGATGACGTACGACTACCGTGGCATCGGCGCATCCCGGCCCAAGAGCCTGCGCCGCTTTGCTGCCCGCATGCGCGACTGGGCGCTGCTCGACGCCGAAGGTGTGATGCGGTGGGCAAGGGCGCGCTATCCGGAGTTGCCGCACCTAGCGGTCGGGCACTCGGTGGGCGGCCACGCCATCGGCCTGTGCTGCGCAGACTGGGATGTCGCGGGCGTTGTGCAAGTGGCCTGCCACACGGGCAACTCGCGCTTCATCCGCCAACGCGGCGAACGCTTGCGCGTGGAGCTGATCCTGCGCGGCGTTGGCCCCTTGATGGCGCGGCTGATCGGCTACGTGCCCGGCAAGCGGATGGGCCTGGGCGAAGACCTGCCGGGCGGCGTTGCCATCGAATGGGGCGCGTGGGCCGGCATGCAGCGCTACTTCTTCGATGATCCGACGCTCGGCGCCATCGAACGCTTCAACCGCGTGACGCATCCGGTGCTCGTCTATGGCTTTGACGACGACCCGTGGGCCACGCCCGCCGCCATCAATGCGTTGACGATGCACTTCACGAACACGTGGGTCGAGCGCCGGCAGATCGCGCCTGCGCAGGCCGGCGGCGCGGTGGGGCACCTGGGCTTCTTCCGCTCGCAGTTCGCCACCACGCTGTGGCCAGGTCTGGTGGATTGGCTGCGCGAGCGTGCCGCCGCCCCACGCAACGAAGCGGAGGCTGCATGACTGCGCCCGACCGCCGCCTTGTGTATCTGATCAGCGTTGGGCAACGCCGCTTGCAGCGCTGGATTCAATCGCGTACCGGCGAGGGCGTGACCGCCGCGCAGTCCGGCCTGCTGTTCTTCCTGGAGAAGAACGACGGCGCGTTGATGCGCGAAGCTGGCGCCGCGCTGGACCTCGGCCCCTCCGCCATGAGCGGCCTGGTCGATCGAACCACCGACGCCGGCCTCATCGAGCGCCGCGCTGACGCCAAGGATGGCCGCGCCTGGCAACTCTGGATCACGCCCGCCGGCCGCGAAGCCTTGGCAGCAACACGCAACGGCCTGGCCGAACTGAACGCGCGGCTGACCGAAGGTTTTACCGACGCCGAAATTGACGTTGTCGCACGCTGGCTGGCCAGCCTGCAAACCAAGTTCCCCAACGGAGACGAGCAATGAGTGAACACATCCAGAGCCACAACGCCGACGGCGTGCTGACGCTCACCCTGGCGCGCGCCGACAAGAAGAACGCCATGACCGACGCGATGTACGGCGCGCTGGCCGATGCGCTGACCGCCGCCGAGCGCGACAACACCGTGCGCGTGGTGTTGCTGCGCGCAGAAGGCGACATGTTCTCCGCCGGCAACGACATCGGCGAATTCGCATCGATCGCCATGACGGGCGGCAAGGGCGATGGCGAGCGCAACGTCATCCGCTTCCTGCATGCGCTCGCGCGTGCCACGCGCCCGCTGGTCGCGGCCGTGCAAGGCCGCGCGGTCGGCATTGGCACGACCATGCTCCTGCATTGCGATTTCGTGCTGTTGGCCGACAACGCGCAGCTTTCCACGCCGTTCGTCAATCTGGCGCTGGTGCCGGAAGCGGCATCGAGCCTGCTGATGCCCGCGCGCCTGGGTCACGTGCGCGCGTTCGAGATGTTCGCGCTGGGCGATGCGGTAAGCGCCGAATCGGCGCTCGCGTGGGGGTTGGCGAATCGCGTGGTGCCGCTGTACCAGCTCGGCACGGAGGCGCAAGCCGTTGCTGCCCGACTGGCGCGCCAGCCGCTCGGCGCCCTGACCGAAACCAAGCGCCTGATGCGCGACGCCGAACTGCTCAAACAGCAGATGGATGCGGAGAGCGCCTGCTTTGCGCAGCGGCTGAAGTCTCCGGAGGCGCATGAAGCCTTCCGGGCGTTCGTCGATCGACGGCCGCCCAATTTCAACGCCGTGGCGCACTGAGCGCGCCGGTGGCCTTCCCGCACACCTTCAGCCCGCGCGGTGGCGATTCAACTACCTGAGCGCGGGTTGGGCTACCTCTCCGAGGGAAGGGCGGGTCAACGCGCCATGCTACGGCTGCTCATCCTCTTCCACGGAAAACCGCTGCGCAGCGCGCGTACCGTTGCGTGCCGTTTCGTCTACCACGCCCCGCATGACGACGCGCTGGCCAGGCTGCACAGCGATGGTGGGGCGCCCTTGGCCTGGCCGGCTGTCTACCCCGGCGATGGGTGCTGCCGGATCGGGCTCGGGGCGGCTGTTGTCGAGCGAGGCGTTGGAGTAGATCACGTTGTCTTGCCACTGTGATGGGCTCTTCGCAGCCTCCAGGCCCTTCCCGTCTGTGTCGACGGTGTTGTCAGTCGCCTCGGCACCCGCCGCGTCGACGGAGCGGATGCGGTGGGAGGCGCGCGCAAGCGGGTCGTTGCGGGGCGAGTCGGGCGGCGGTTTCGTCAGCTTGGCGCCTTCGGGTTGGCGGGTGACGGGCTCTTCGGGCTGAGGCTGCGCTTGGTTGTGCTCGGCGTTGTGCATGATCGGGCTCCTGCGCCGCTGCATGCGGCATGAACGTCAACAGCGCCGCAACGCGCGTGCCCGGCCTCGTGCGTCAGGCGCGCTTGCGGCCCGGCCGGCGCCCGGCTTCTTGCAGAAAGGCCACCGCACGCGGCTCCGTCGCATAGGCGCTATTGATGCGCACCCACGGCGATACCTCCAGGTTCGGGCGGAAGTAATGCCCGGGCGCCAGCGTCACACCATGCTTTTCTGCGGTGGCCGCCAGATCGCGCGAATCCTCCACATGCGGCACACGCGCCCACAGGAAGTTGCCGCCTGACGGATGGTGAAACACCTCCCAGCCCGCATCGGCCAGCACATCGAGCGACGCGATGACGGAGTCACCCGCGCGCTGGCGCAGCCGCTCCACATATTTGCGATAGGCGCCGCGCTCCAGCAGCGTACTCACCACGGCCTCGGCAAAGCGCGAGCCCCCCACGCTGGTGAGCATCTTCACGTTGGTCAGGTCATGCACCAGCTCGCGCTTGGCAATCAGGTAACCCACCGGCAGCGACGCCGACACCGTCTTGGAAAATCCGCCCACGTAGATCACGTGATCGAGCTGATCCAGCGTCGCCAGGCGCGCGGTCGGATCGGTCTGCAGGTCGGCAAAGATGTCGTCTTCCAGAAACGTGAAACCGTGGCGCCGCGCCAGTTCAAGCAGCCGGAACGCGACCGGTGGCGACACGACCGAGCCGGTGGGGTTCTGCAGCACGCTATTGATGAAGAACAGCTTGGGCCGGTGCTCGCGCAGCATCGCTTCCGTCACTTCCACGTCAGGCCCGTCGGTGCGGCGCGGAATACCGACCAGCTTCACGCCGTGCAACCGCAGCAGCCCAAACACGGTGTAATAGCCCGGGTCCTCCACAAAGACCGTGTCGCCGGGTTTCAGCAGGTGCCGCATCACCAGGTCGATTGCCTGGCTCGTGCCGGCGGTGATGAGCACATTGGGCTGTTCGGCCTGGATGCCGAGCTGCCGCGCACGCATCATGACCTGATGCCGTAGCGCGGTGTTGCCAAGTGGCGAGGAATAGTCGATCACCGCGTGCGTGTCGGTGCGCGACACCTGGCGGATGGCCTGCGTCAGGCCGTCGACATCGCGCCAGTCGGCCGGCACGAACCCGCCGCCGAGCTTGAGCATGCCGTCGGGGTAGCTGAACTGCTCGAAGATGTGTTTGGACTCGGCCTCGGCCCGGCGCGGGTCCGACCAGCCGCGTCCGTCGCGCCCGGTCAGGTTGCTCTCGGCCACGTAGAAGCCCGAGCCGTGGCGCGAGTCCAGCAGCCCCAGCGAGACCAGCCGGTCATATGCCTCGATCACGGGGAAGCGGCTGATGCCGTAGTCGGCCGCCAGTTGCCGGATCGACGGCAGCTTGGCGCCGGGGCGCACGTCATTGCCGCCGATCCACGCCTGCACGCCGGCCACGATCTGGTCGGAGATGGGGACGCGGGTGGCGGGATCGATCTGGAGTTTCATGGGCGGTAGCCCTCCGGGCAGATGATTCGGAACAGTCACGTACAACTGTTCGGGACTGTTCGCATTGTAATGACCCGGCGCACCAACGGACGCGCTTCGGTACGGCGCGTCATGCAGGCCGGCGTTATGCGATGACCGTGGATCGAAGGGCGGTTTTATTCGTTTTATCAAATATCACCCACGGCTAGAGTGGGCTTGTCCGTCACCCATTGCGCGCTCGTTGCGATCGCTAAGTCGGAGGTTCGATGTCTGCCACCACCGTTCAAACTGCGCCACGCGATCCGGCTGTGCAGGCCGTGCTCGACAGCGTGCTGTCTACACCCTCGTCAACGCTGCTGGAGCGCGCACGCAGCCACGCCAGCGCGCAGGGACTGCGCTATGCGGGCGGGCTGACACCGGCCGAAGCCTGGGCGCTGGTCAGCCGTGGCGACGCCGTACTCGTGGACGTGCGTACCGCAGAAGAACGGAAGTTCGTGGGTCGTGTGCCGGATACCCCGCACGCAGCGTGGCAGACCGGGCCCGCCATGATCAAGAACCCGCGCTTCCTGCGCGAGCTGGAGAAAGCCGCGCCCAAGAGCGCCGTGGTGCTGCTGCTGTGCCGCAGTGGCAAACGCTCTGCAGCCGCAGCGGAAGCCGCCGCCGCTGCCGGATTCCAGAACGTGTTCAACGTGCTGGAAGGCTTTGAGGGCGATCTGGACGAACAGCAGCAGCGCGGCGAAGCCGGCGGCTGGCGTCGCTGGGGCCTGCCCTGGCAGCAGGACTAAGCGCCACCGTATCCGTATCCGCTAACAACCAAACCAACAGAACAGGGGAGCGACGATGAGCGATCGCGTCATCGCGGGCAGGCCTGCGCCCGCGCACGACCCAGGCTGGCAACTGGACCGCATCGTCAGCGAGCTGCGTGCGGCCCGGGCTGATTGGCGCGCCCGCAACGGCCGTACCGAAGTCACGGGCCGCGAGTTGCCCTCGCGCGAGGCGGTGCGGCAGATCCTGGAGGCGCTGCGCGGGGCCCTCTTCCCCATGCGGCTCGGCCCCACAGACTTGCGTGAGGAAAGCGAAGACTTCTATGTCGGCCATACGCTCGATTCGGCACTCAATGCGCTGGTGGCGCAGGTGCGGCTGGAGCTGCGTCACACGGTGCGCCAGGCGCGCGCCGTGGATCGCGATCCCGATGCCGAGGCGGTGCAACTCGTGCGCGACTTCGCGGCGGCACTCCCCGCGCTGCGTCGCCTACTCGATACCGACGTGCTGGCCGCCTACCACGGTGATCCGGCAGCGCGCAGCGTCGACGAGGTGCTGCTGTGCTACCCCGGCATCCTCGCCGTCATCCATCACCGCATTGCGCATCACCTGTACCGCGCCGGGTTGCCTCTGCTTGCGCGCATGGTGGCCGAGACCGCGCATGCCGACACCGGCATCGACATCCACCCCGGCGCGCAGATCGGCAGCGGCTTCTTCATCGACCACGGTACGGGCGTGGTGATTGGTGAGACCGCCGTGATTGGCGAGCGCGTTCGGATCTACCAGGCGGTGACGCTCGGTGCCAAGCGCTTTTCTGCCGATGCCGATGGCCATCTTGAGAAGGGCGTTGCGCGCCACCCGGTGGTGGAAGACGACGTCGTCATCTACGCCGGCGCGACCATCCTCGGGCGCATCACCATCGGACGCGGCTCGTCCATTGGCGGCAACGTGTGGCTCACGCGCAGCGTGCCGCCCGGCAGCAGCGTCACCCAGGCAAACGTGCAGAGCGGCGTGCAGGAGGGCGTTCAGAGCCCTCGGCCGCACACGCACAGCCACAGCGAGGCACACCCCGCGCGCTGATTCGCCCGACGTGCCTTTCCCACCGGTTTTATCCACCGCACCCGCCAGAGAAACGGGGGCATTTTTTCAAATGAAGTTGGGAGTCATTGCATGGCAGAAGCAGATACCCAGGACGTGCGCACCGCGCTAGGCGACAGTGCCGCACGCCAATTGGCGAACGCGACCAAGACTGTTCCGCAGTTGTCCACCATCAGCCCGCGCTGGCTGGTGCACCTGCTGCAGTGGCAGCCGGTGGAGGCCGGCATCTTCCGCCTGAACCGCGTGAAGAATCCGCGCGATGTGCGTGTTGCCTGCTCGCAGCGCGACGAGGCAGAGCTGCCGCAGACCTTCGTCGACTACGATGAACATCCGCGCGAGTACTTCCTCAACGCGGTGACGACGGTGCTGGACGTGCATACGCGTGTCTCCGACCTGTACAGCAGCCCGCACGATCAGATCCAGCAACAGCTGCGCCTGACCATCGAAACCATCAAGGAGCGTCAGGAAAGCGAGCTGATCAACAACCCCGACTACGGCCTGCTGGCCAATGTGGATGAAACGCAGCGCATCTCCACGCTCACCGGCGCGCCCACGCCCGACGATCTGGACGAGCTGATCACCAAGGTCTGGAAAGAGCCGGCGTTCTTCCTTGCGCATCCGCTGGCGATTGCCGCGTTTGGCCGCGAATGCACACGCCGTGGCGTGCCGCCGCCCACTGTCAGCCTGTTCGGCTCGCAGTTCCTGACATGGCGCGGCCTGCCGCTGATTCCGTCGGACAAGGTGCCCATTGACGAGAACGGCCGCACGAAGATTCTGCTGCTGCGCGTGGGCGACAAGCGCCAGGGCGTGGTGGGTCTGTATCAGCCGGGCGTGGCGGGCGAGCAGAGCCCGGGTCTGTCGGTGCGCTTCATGGGCATCAACCGGAACGCCATCGCGTCGTATCTGATTTCGCTGTATTGCTCGCTGGCCGTGCTGACCGAAGACGCGCTGGCGGTGCTCGAAGACGTGGAGATTGGCAAGTACCATGACTACCCCGACACCTACAAGTAATGCGCCCGGCGTGAGCGGCCTGGCGCTGCCGGCGGGCGACGTGCCGGCTGGTTTGCCGGATGCGGCTGCGCTGGCGCAACTGGCCAACGCGTTCTTCACGGCGCTACCCGGCAGGGAGCCAGAGCCCGCCATCGATCTGGCGCCGGAGGGCACATCGCCGCAGTTGAGCGCGTTGCCCGTTGCGGATGCCGCACCGATTGCATCGCAGGTGCCTGTGCTGGGTGTGCCGACGCAGTATGCGGCGGCGCTGCCGCAGCTGGCACCCGGTCATGGCCAGCCTGTACCTGCGCATCCCGTCTCGGCCCCGAGTGCGCCGTACTACTTCCTCGGTGAGGCGAGCGGATATCAGTCCGCTGCGCCGCATGCGGGGGTGGCGGCGTCGGAGGCGGGTGTGCCGGAGGATCGTGTCTCGGCGCAGCCGTTTCACCTCCCAGGCACCGATGCGCTGGCACGGTTCATCGATGCAGCGGCAGGCACGCCGCCCGCCGGGCCCGACGCCTTGCAGCAGCCCGGCGGCGCAGCGCAGGCGGGGCAGTTCTATTTCCTCGCGCCAGCCGGTGGCTCTCCCACGCCCACGCTGGAGGCACCGCGCAATACGAGGGACCAGCAGAGCCACCAGCCGCATCGCGTTGGCGCTTTCGACGTGCATGCCGTGCGGCGGGATTTTCCGATCCTGGCCGAGCGCGTCAATGGCCGACCGCTGATCTGGCTGGACAACGCTGCCACCACGCACAAGCCGCAAGCGGTGATCGATCGGCTGGCGTATTTCTACGCGCACGAGAACTCCAACATCCACCGCGCGGCGCATGAACTGGCCGCACGTGCAACCGACGCATATGAGGGTGCCCGCAACAAGGCGGCGCGCTTTCTCGGTGCGCGGTCGGCAAGCGAGATCATCTTCGTGCGCGGCGCCACCGAGGCGATCAACCTCGTCGCGCAGACGTTTGGCCGTCAGCACATCGGCGCGGGCGACGAGATCATCGTCTCGCACCTGGAGCACCACGCCAATATCGTGCCGTGGCAGCAGCTGGCCGCGCAGGTGGGCGCACGCATCCGCGTGATTCCGGTGGACGACAGCGGGCAGATCCTGCTGGATGAATACCGCAAGCTGCTGAGCAGCCGGACGAAGTTGGTGTCGGTCACGCAGGTGTCGAATGCGCTTGGGACGGTGACGCCCGTGCAGGAGATCATCGCACTGGCGCATGCGGCCGGCGCGCGCGTGCTGGTGGACGGGGCGCAGGCGGTCTCGCACTTGCGTGTGAACGTGCAGGCGCTGGACGCGGACTTTTACGTGTTCTCCGGCCACAAGGTCTTCGGGCCGACGGGCATTGGCGTGGTCTACGGCAAGCAGGATCTGCTCGACACGCTGCCGCCGTGGCAGGGCGGCGGCAACATGATTGCCGACGTCACGTTCGAGAAGACGCTGTACCAGCCCGCACCCGCGCGCTTCGAGGCCGGCACCGGCAACATTGCCGATGCGGTGGGGCTGGGCGCTGCGCTTGATTACGTCGAGCGTATCGGCCTGGAGCACATCGCGCGCTACGAGCACGACCTGCTGGTGTATGCCACGCATGGGCTGTCGCGCATTCCCGGTTTGCGGCTGATCGGTACGGCTGCCAACAAGGCGAGCGTGCTGTCGTTCACGCTGGCTGGGTACCGCACCGAAGAAGTGGGCGCGGCGCTCAACCGCGAAGGTATTGCCGTGCGCTCCGGCCATCACTGTGCGCAGCCCATCCTGCGGCGCTTTGGGGTGGAGGCCACGGTGCGGCCATCCCTGGCGTTTTACAACACGTGCGAGGAGGTGGATGAACTCGTGCGCGTGGTGGCGGCGCTGGCCCGGCGGTAAGGCATTTTGGGCTGTTGAAGAAAGACGCCCTGTTGGTCCGATGCACGGGCTGGCGGGGCGTTTTTTTGTTTTGGCCTTTGGCCTTTGGCCTTTGGCGGGGCGGGGGGGTGGTGGTGCGTCTCTTTTTCTCCCCCTGCCGGGGATGAAACCGGGAATGGACCACTAGCAAAAAAAATCAACGAGCTCTCAACGCGCCTTCAGCCGCCGCACCGAGACATCCCCCACCCACTGCACGAGGCTCACCAGCCCGATCAGCACCACGATCACCACCGCCATGACGGTGGTGTCGAAGCGCTGATAGCCGTAGCGGATGGCAATGTCGCCCAGCCCGCCTGCGCCAACGGCACCCGCCATGGCCGATGCGCCAATCAACGACACCACCGTCAGCGTAAAGCCGCCGATGATGCCGGGCAGCGCTTCGGGCAGCAGCACGTGCCAGACGATGTGGCGACGCTCGCAACCCATGGCCTGGGCGGCTTCCATCAGGCCGCGGTCGACCTCGCGCAGGCTGATCTCGGCAATGCGCGCGAAGAACGGTGTGGCGCTGATCGACAGCGGTACGACCGCCGCCCATACGCCAATCGTCGCGCCCACCACCAGCCGCGTGAACGGCAGCAGCGCCACCAGCAGGATGATGAACGGCGTGGCCCGAAAGCCGTTGATGAGTGCGCCCAGCACGCGGTGCACGCGCGGCGATTCCAGCGCGTTGCCCGGCGCCGTCAGCACCAGGATGAGCGCCAGCGGAATACCGGCCAGGACGGCGATCAGCGCGGAGGCCGACACCATCGTGAGCGTGTCGAGCAAGCCCTGCCAGATGCGATCAATCGTGAGCGGCGACATAGCCGAGGCTCCGGGTGTCTTGGGACAATTGCAGCGCGGCGAGCGCGTCGGCCGAGAGCGTGCTGCCCGCCGCCGCGACCAGCAGGCGCCCTTGCGTGCGGCCCTGGATGCGGTCAAGGTCGGCGCGCAGCAGGCGTGTGGGTTGGTGCAGTGCCCGGGCAATCTGCGCGAGTTCCGGCACGGCGGCGGCGCCGGTGTAGCTGAGTTCGATCAGTTGCTCGAACGGCGCGCGCGCGGGCGGCGTGGGCTGCAAACGCAGGGCGATGTCTTCAGGCAGGCCGCCGCGTAGCGGTTCGAGCAACGCCCGTGTGGCGTCGTGCTGCGGGTCGCCAAAGACGCGCCATACGGGGCCTTGCTCGGCAATGCGACCGGCTTCGAGGACGAGCACGTTGTCGCAGATATCGCGGATCACGCCCATCTCATGCGTGATGAGCACGATGGTCAGACCCAGGCGGCGGTTGATGTCGCGCAGCAGGGCGAGGATGGCGTCGGTCGTCTCGGGGTCGAGCGCGGAGGTGGCCTCATCGCACAACAGAATTTCGGGGCGATGCACGAGTGCGCGCGCAATCCCGACGCGCTGCTTTTGCCCGCCGGACAGGCGCCCGGGATACACGTGCTGCTTGCCCTCCAGCCCGACCAGCGCCAACAGCGCATCCACGCGCTCCGCGATCTCGGCCGGCGGCACGCCTGCCACCTTCAGCGGCAGCGCGACGTTTTCCCAGACCGTCTTGGCAGAAAGCAGGTTGAAGTGCTGGAAGATCATGCCGATGCGCCGGCGCAGCCCCACCAGTGCGGCCCTGCCAAGCGTGCCGACATCGACGCCGTCCACCAGCACCTGCCCGCGGGTGGGCTGTTCGAGTCCGTTGATGGTCCGCAGCAGGCTGGATTTGCCCGCACCGCTGCGCCCGATGATGCCGAAGATGCCCCCAGCCGGGATGTCGAGGTCGATGCCTTGCAGTGCATGCACATCGCCCGCCGCCGCGCGGTACGTCTTGCCGACGTTGCGAAACGTGATGGTGCCGGCGGTGGGCGTGGAGACCGCGGCATCGGCGTGTCTGGCATGCGGCGCGATCGCGTCGGTCCAGATGTGTGCGGGGTTTGAGACGAGTGTGGTCATGGCCTTAGCGTGTCACCGTGTCACCGTTTCACCCAGGGCAGAGTGAAGAGCTTGTCGTCGTTGGCATAGGACGTGCGCACCTGCTGGCGCACGGCTGGTGAGTCCTGATACAGCTTGATGAAGCGGGCGATGCGCGGGTCGTTGGCATTGTCGTTGCGGGCAACGAAGCGGATAGCGAAGTACTCGTCGTCGATGCCCGAGTACAGCAAGCCAGCGCTTGCAACGTCCGGTTTGCCCGCGTTGACGAAGTGCGCGGGGTAGCCCTGTGCAAGGTCCACGTCATCCAGCGCGCGTACGAGCTGCGGCCCTTCGATTTCGACAAACTTCAGCTTCTTCGGATTGGCGACCACGTCGTTGAGCGTGCCGCGTGCACCTACGCCATCGCGCAGTTTGATCAGCCCCGCCTTCTGCAGCAGCAACAGACCACGGCCTTGGTTGACGGGGTCATTGGCCACGGCCACGCGCGCGCCGTCCTTCAAATCGCTCAGGCGTTTGATCTTGTTGGAATACAGGCCGATGTTGCCCAGCACGCCGATGCCGACGCTCTTGAAGGCATAGCCACGTTCCTTGATCGCGTTGTCGAGAAAGGCCTGGTGCTGGAAGTAATTGAGATCCAGGTCGCCCGAGGCGAGTGCGACGTTGGGGGTGGTCCAGTCGGTCAACTCCACCACCTTGACGTCGAGCCCCTGCTTGCGGGCTTCGGCGGCGGCCACCTCCACGGAGTCGGCCAGCGCACCAGGCGTGACGCCGATACGCAGTGGCGCTGCATGAGCGGTAGCGGCAACGGTGAGGGCACTGAGTGCCAGGGCGAGTCGTTGGGTCAGTTTCATGGGCATGGTTACCGCAAAAGGAACATGCGGTGATTCCAGCATGGCAACCGGCTCCATTCCCACGAATATTTGCTTAGATGGTTACTCGGTCTGGGTTAGGGCGATACTTGCGGACGACCGTGGCAGTTCAATCACAAGGAGGGGACTCTTCGATGCATGCATCTTTCAAACGTCGCCGGGCGACGGCGGGGCGGGTGGTGGGGCGATTGCTGTTGGCAATCGCCGTCATCCTGGTGGGTCTTGCGGCGGTTGTGGGCGTGAATACGTGGCGACACGACTCGCGCCAGCTGGATGTGCCGGCCGTCACGCCGGTCGCGGTGGATGGCGCGGCCGCTGCGGCGCACCTGGCCGAGGCCGTGCGCGCACGGACCGTGTCGAGCGCCACCGATGCGCAACTGAATGCGGACCAGTTCCGCCAGTTGCACGCCATGCTCGAGGCGCGCTACCCCAAGGCGCACGCCGTGCTGCAGCGTGAGCAGGTGGGCGACTTTGCGTTGCTCTACACCTGGAAGGGCGCTGACCCGTCGCTGAAGCCCATCATGCTGATGGCCCACCAGGATGTCGTACCCATCGCCCCCGGCACCGAAGGCGACTGGACGCAGCCGCCCTTCGACGGCGTCGTCAAAGACGGCATGGTCTGGGGGCGCGGTGCGTGGGACGACAAGGGCAACCTGATCTCGCAGATGGAGGCCATCGAGCTGCTGGCCGCCAGCGGCTTCAAGCCGCGCCGCACCATCCACCTGGCCTTTGGCGCCGACGAGGAAGTGGGCGGCGAGCGCGGTGCCAAGCAGATCGCCGCGCTGCTCAAATCGCGCGGCGAACGGCTCGACTTCGTGATCGACGAAGGGCTGCTCATTACCGAAGGCGTGCTGCCGGGGCTCACCAAACCTGCGGCGCTGATCGGCGTGGCAGAGAAGGGCTTCCTCTCCGTGCAGCTCAAGGTGGGCGCTACGCCGGGGCATTCGTCGATGCCGCCCCCGCAAGGGCAGAGCGCCATCGCCATGATGAGCGCCACGCTCAAGCGGCTGGATGACGATCAATTGCCCGCGGGCATTAGGGGCGTTGCGCAGGAGATGTTTACGACGCTGGCGCCCGAGATGCAGGGTTTCAGCCGCGTGGCACTGTCGAACCTGTGGCTTTTCGGGCCGCTGCTCCAGAAGCAATTGGAGGCATCGGGCAGCTCCAACGCCATGCTCCGCACCACCACCGCGCTGACCATCGTGCAAGCCGGCAACAAGGACAACGTGCTGCCCGGCCGCGCCGAGGCCACGGTCAACTTCCGGCTGCTGCCCGGCGACACCATCGCCTCCGTCACCGCGCATGTGGAAGACGCCGCCAAGGCCGCTGCACCTAAAGGCAAGTTCGAGTTGAGCCGGCTGCCCGGTTCGAGCGAGGCCTCGCCGGTGTCGCCCACGCAATCGGCGTCGTATCAGTTGATCAACAAGACGGTGCGCGAGCTGTTCCCGGGCACGGTCGTGGCGCCCGGGCTCATGATCGGTGCGACGGATTCGCGCCACATGATCGAGATTGCCGACCATGTGTATCGGTTCTCGCCGGTGCGCGCCAAGCCGGAAGACCTGCCGCGCTTTCACGGTACCAACGAGCGGATCACCGAAGCCAACCTGGTGGAGCTGATCCGCTTCTACCACCGGTTGGTGCAGCAGGCGGCCGGGGCCTGATGTCAGTGCGCGCCAGCCAGCAGCGTGTCGATGTGCGCGTCGTTGGTGGCTTCGGGGCGGCGCAGTTGCGTGCTGCGGCTGCCATCCACCGAGATGGCCGTGTCGCCATGCACGGTCACGCGGCGTACCAGGCGCGGCTGATTGCCGTAATCGTTGATGGCGTAATGCTGCGTGGCGCGGTTGTCCCAGATGGCGACGTCGTGCTGGCGCCATTGCCAGCGCACGGTGTTGTCCAGGCGCGTCACGCGGTTCTGCAGCAGTTCGAACAGCCGCGTCGATTCGCTTCCCGGCAGGCCGGTGAAGCGCTTGACGAAATGCCCGAGCAGCAGGGCGCGTTCGCTGGTCTCCGGGTGCACGTGCACCACCGGGTGCGACGCTTCATATACCGAGGCGGTAAATACCTCGCGGTGATGCCGCAGGCGTGCGCCGTCGATCTGCGTGCGCTCGGCGCCGTAGTCGTAATCGTTGGTGTGCACGGCCCAGAGTTGCTCGGCAAGCTGCTTGAGCGTATCCGGCAATTGCTCGTAGGCGCGGGCCGTGTTGGCCCAGACCGTGTCGCCGCCGTAAGCGGGAATCGTCACCGCGCGCAGGATCGACACCTTCGGAAACGCATCGAGAAAGGTCACGTCGGTGTGCCACGAATCGGCACGGCCGCCGCCCTTTGATGCGTCGAGTTCAAACAGCTGCGTGCCGGTGGGCGCCGGCACGGTCGGGTGGGCAACGATGCGGCCGAAGCGCTTGCCGAAAGCCTGGTGCCGATCATCGTCCAGATGCTGCTGGTCGCGAAAGAACAACACCTTGTACTTGAGCAGCGCCGCATACAGGCTCGCGAACGTGTCTTCCGCCAAGTCGGCGCCGAGCTTGAGGTCGAGCACCTCCCCGCCGATATGTCCGGCCACGCGGCGTACGCGCAGGGTGCCGAACGTGGTGTCGATGGCGGCGTTGTGATCGTCTGGCATGGCGGCTCCGGCAAGAATGGCAATGGACCATGCTAGCCACCCGGTGCCCGGCCGAAAACGAACGGTTTGACATATCCAAATGCAGTTCTGTCGGTCATGCCGATGAACTGTTCGCGAAAGATGCTGAACAGTTCAGCCAAACTGTTCACAACTGTTCATGTCAACCGGTTGCGCTGCCGCGCAAGATGGAACCGTGCCGATCCGCAGCCCCCATAAAAAATCATCCACCACGAACCCCGGCACAGGAGTCTCAATCATGCGCGAAATCAGAATCTTCGAACTGGACCGGCCGGGCGTGCCGGTGAGCTGGCGGTCGGCACGGGCCCAAACCATCGCCGCACAAGCCGGGCTGTTGTGGGTCACGCAGGAGCATCAGCGCCAGGACATCTGGCTCAAGCCGGGCCAATCGATCGACGTGCCGGCGGGCGTGCGGTTCTGGTTGTCCGGTGAGCCGGTCGAAGGCACGCCGGCGCGCTTTGCCGTGACCGAAGACATCAACGCCCCGCGCCGCCTGCTGCGCTTCATCGGTTTGGTGGTGATGGCCGCGTATCGGCAGATTCTGCGCGACGACGGGCAGGATGCAGCGCGTACGCCGTCGGCACAGCGGATCGGTACGTAAGCCTTGCGTCAAGCCGGAAACACGAGCCGGAACTCGGTCCGCCCACCCGGCGGGCTGCTGGCCTGCACGCTACCGCCGTGCAGGTCCATGATGGTTTTGACGATGGCCAGTCCCAACCCGGTGGACTGGCTCGACTGCGCACCAGACTGCGTGCCGGATTGCGCCCGCGAGGGGGTGCCGCGGTAGAACCGCTCGAACAGCAGCGGCAGGGCGGCGGGCGGAATGCCCGGTCCTGGGTTGCGCACGGCGATGGCGACCCTCTGCGGCGCTGTCTAGATCGTCACGTCGATGCGCTCGCCGGTGGGGGTGTGACCCAGTGCGTTGTCGAGCAGGTTGTTGATCGCCCGGCGCAGCAACGTGGCATCTGCGCGTAGTTGCGCATCGCCCTGCACGTCGATGGTGATGTTGCGATCGGCGGCTACTGCGTCGAAGTAGTCGACCAGCACCTGCACTGGGCTGGCCTATCGACGGGAGGAAGAGCGGGAAGGCATTACGGCGCGGGCAGATTCGGCGGCGCCATCCGCCGCGCCGTAACGGTGGCGCTTATTCGGCCTGCAGTGCGGCGATGATCTTCTCGGCCTGAGCCTTGAGCTTGTCGCTGTCGGCCTGCACGCGGGCGTGCGGTTGCAGCGGGGTATCGCTGTAGCGCGGCAGCACGTGAAAGTGCACGTGCGGCACCGTCTGCCCGGCGGCGCTGCCGTTGAGTTGGAAGATGGCGATGCCCGGCGGCGTGAACGCAGCCCGCACGGCGCGCGCCAATTTGCGCGTGGTGCGGATGGCAGCCGATGCGGCATCGTCGGACAGGTCGAACAGCTCTGCCGCGCCTTCCTTGGGCAGCACCAGCACGTGGCCGTCGGCCTGCGGCATGATGTCCATGAAAGCGACGGTGTGGTCGTCTTCGTACACCTTGATGCAGGGCAGCTCGCCGCGCAGGATCTTGGCGAAGATGTTCTGGTTGTCGTAAGTCGCGTCAGGCATGGGTGTCTCCAGTAAGCGGAAAAGGCACAGGAAAGCGCTGCGCGAAGTATATAGGCGACCGTTGGCGACGCGCGTCGCGCAGGTTTGGCGCAGATCAAGCGGGGCTGTCGTCCACCGACAGCGGCGCAGCCACGTGTTCGAGCGGTTTGCGCTCAGCGGCCGTCCCCCAGTACGCCTGCACCGCGGCCGCAAGCAGCATCAGCACCGCGCCGAACGCATAGCCGCCGAACACGGCACCGCGCGAGTGCGTATCGATCAGCCAGCCGAAGAGCGCAGGCCCGGCCACGCCGCCCAGCCCGGTGCCCACGGCATAGAACAGCGCGATGGCCAGCGCGCGCACTTCCAGCGGGAAGGTTTCGCTCACCGTCAGATAGGCCGAGCTGGCGGCGGCCGATGCAAAGAAGAACACGACGGTCCACGCGATCGTCTGCGTGGCGCTGTCTAGCACACCCGCCTTGAACAGTGCGCCACTCACGAGCAACAGCAGACCGCTGATCGCATACGTGGCGGCAATCATCGTGCGCCGGCCCACCACGTCAAACATCCGCTCGAGCAGCAGGGGCCCGAGAAAATTGCCCAGCGCGAACGGCAGCAGGTAGGTGCCGACCTTCGTCGCGGGCACATCGTAGAAATCCGTCAGCACCAGCGCGTACGTGAAGAAGATCGCGTTGTAGAAAAACGCCTGTGCGGCCATCAGCGCGAGGCCCACCAACGCACGTTGCCGGTGCTGCACGAACAGCACCCGTGCGACTTCCATCAATCGGGGATGGCCGCGGCTGCGCATGCGCAATGCCGGCAGCGGCGCGGAATCGAAGCGATGGCCACGCGTGGCGATCTCGCTTTCGATGTCCTGCACGATGGTCTGCGCTTCTTCGTGGCGACCGCGCGTGATGAGCCAGCGCGGGCTTTCCGGAATCCAGAAACGCATCACCAGAATGATGAGCCCCAGCAGGGCGCCGATGAAGAAGCACAGCCGCCAGCCGGTATCGACGCTCATGTGCGCGGGGTCCAGCAACCACAACGATGCGCCAGCGCCCAACGCCGCTCCGACCCAGAACGTGCCGTTGATGGCGAGGTCCGTCCAGCCGCGCACGCGTGCCGGCGTCAGCTCCTGGATCGTCGAATTGATGGCCGCATATTCGCCGCCGATCCCCGCGCCGGTGAGCACGCGAAATACGACCAGGCTGGCAAAGCTCCACGAAAACGCCGTGGCGAGCGTGGCGAGGATGTACACCCCCAACGTGATGAAGAACAGCTTGCGGCGGCCGAGCCGATCGGTCATCCAGCCGAACAACAGCGCGCCGAACACTGCCCCGATCAGATACGCGCTGCTGGCAATGCCAACCTGCGCGTTGGTGAGATGCAGGGCAGGGCTTTGCTTGAGCGCGCCCGCCACCGCGCCGGCCAGCGTCACCTCCAGGCCGTCGAGCAACCACGTAATGCCCAGTGCAATGACCACGCGCGTGTGAAAGCGGCTCCAGGGCAGGCGATCGAGCCGGCTGGGCAGGTCTGATGTGTGAAAGGCTGGCGATTCGGGCATCGCGGCGCACCCGGAGAGGATTGCGCACGATGCAGCACGATTTATTCCCGCGAAGGCGCGGCCGAACCGTCTTGCGGTGCGCCCGCGAGCAGCGTGTCTTCAAAGAAGCGGCGGCGCGCGTCCTTATCGGGCTTGCTGCCCTGGTGCCAGAGCGTGGCTTCCGATAGCTGGTAGGCGTACAGCATGAAGGCGCGCGTCTTGGCGTCTTTGCGGGCAAAGCCGATCGCCTGGAAATGCTGGACGTAGTAGTCCATGCGATGCTCGTCGACAGCTTCAACGGCTTCTTGCGCCATCGGGTCACGCCGCGCCCAGGCGCGGATGGCGAATTCGATCATGGCCGTCCGGCGCGCGCTGCGACCGCGAAACGGCAGTGCGAGCAGATCGCGGACGAGCCCCTGCACCGACGGGTTCTGCCGCTCCAGCTTGGGGCCCACGCGCGTGCGCTCGCTCCAGTCCTGCAGCACCTGGTGCAGCAGGTCGTCGCGGTTCTTGAAGTGCCAGTAGAAGCTGCCACGCGTCACGTCCAACTGCTTGGCGAGCACATCCACGCGCACTGCATCGATGCTCTTGGTGACGAGCAGATCGGTGGCGGCGCGCACCCAGTCGTCGGGCGTGAGCTGTGCACGCGGCGCGGCAGGGGAGGCGGAATCGGCACCGACGTCGACGGTGTCGTCGTGTTTGTCGAGCAGCAGGGAAGGCTTGGGCATGAAGGCGGATTCTAGTCCCGCTAACAGGTCTGTCCAGCGCTTAAATCGTGCTGAGGCCCCCTGGTTTGCGCGGGTTGACACGGCAACAAACGCGCTCCTACCATGCACATACGTTTGTGTATGGAAGGATCGAGCTACCGTAAGCCTCGGTTTGCGGTTTAGTACAAGAACCATGCTCGACGATGCCTTCTGCACGGCGTCAAACGATAAGACATCAGGAGACATTTGCATGAAGGCATTCCGACTCGCGCTGTGCGCGGCGGCAGCAGTTGGCACATTCGCGGGCGCATTGTGCCCGAGCATCGTCCACGCCGAGACCGTCAAGATCGCGTGGATCGATCCGCTGTCCGGGCTGATGGGCGCGCTGGGCCAGAACCAGTTGCGCAGCTGGCAATACGCGGCCGATCTGGCCAACCAGCAGAACTGGAGCGGCAACGGCACCAAGTTTGAAGTCGTCGGCTTTGACAACAAGGTGTCGCCGCAAGAAAGCCTGACGATCCTCAAGCAGATCACCGACCAGGGCATCCGCTACGTCGCGCAGGGCGACGGTTCCAGCGTGGGCATGGCGCTGCAAGACGCGATCGCCAAGTACAACGACCGCAACCCGGGCAAGGAGATCATCTATCTCAATTACGCCGCGGTCGATCCGGACATGACCAACAGCAAGTGCAACTACTGGCACTTCCGCCTGGACGCCAACTCCGACATGAAGATGGAGGCCCTGACGAGCTATCTCGCCAAGGACCAGAGCATCAAGAAGGTCTACCTGCTGAACCAGAACTACTCGTTCGGCCACCAGGTGGCGCGCGCGGCGAAGGAGTACCTCAAGCGCAAGCGCCCGGACATCCAGGTGGTGGGTGAGGATCTGCACCCGCTCGCGCAGGTGAAGGACTTCTCGCCGTATGTCGCGAAGATTCGTGCTTCGGGCGCGGATACGGTCATCACCGGTAACTGGGGGAGCGATCTGGCACTGCTGATCCGCGCATCGAAGGATGCGGGCCTCACCACCAACTTCTATACGTACTACGCTGGCACCACCGGTGTGCCCACGGCGATGGGCGCATCAGGCGCCGACCGCGTGAAGGTCATCAGCTACTTCGCGCCGAACGACGGCAACGCGAAGACGAGCGCTGTGCTCGACGGCTTCAAGAAGAAGTACAACGACGATTTCTTCAACGCCGATGTCTACACCGGCATCGCCTTCCTGGCCAAGGCCATCAAGACCAGCGGTTCGGCTGAGCCGGCCAAGGTGGCCAAGGTGATGGAAGGCATGACGGTCGATGGGCTCAACGGCCCGATCGAGATGCGCAAGACCGATCACCAGGCGCAGCAGACGCTGTACGTGACGACCTGGGTGAAGGCCGACGGCAAGAAGATCAAGTACGACCAGGAAAACACTGGCTACGGCTGGCGTACCGACGTCACGCTGGAACCGCACCTGGCGGCCCAGCCGACGTCGTGCCAGATGAAGCGTCCGGCGTCGTAACGTAGCGTGCAGGTGTCCCTGGCTTAGACCGGGGACACCACGCCTGTGCCCGCCAGGTGTCCGCGGGCGTTCTCCAGAAAGCGATCCACCGTCGCCTGCACCGATTCCGGCGACCAGCCGGCAATGTGCGGCGTCAGCACGACCTGCTCCAGGTCCAGCAGCCCGGCCGGCGGCTTGGGCTCGCTCTCATATACATCCAGCCCCGCGCCGCCCAGCTTTCCTGAACGGATGGCCGCTTCCAGCGCCGCCGTATCCACCACGCTGCCGCGCGCAATGTTGACCACGTAGCCGCGCGGGCCCAGCGCTTCCACGATCGTCTGGTTGACCAGATGCTTCGTCTGCGCACCGCCCGGCGTGGCAACGATCAGGAAGTCGGCCCACGCGGCCATGTCCTTAAGCGCATCGAAGTAGCGGTACGACACCCCGTCGCGCGGCTTGCGATTGTGATAGCCGATCTGCATGTCGAAACCGGCTGCGCGGCGCGCGATCTGCAGGCCGATGGTGCCAAGGCCGACGATGCCCAGGCGCTTGCCGCATACACCGGGCTGCAGCGGAATGTCGTCGCGCCAGATACCGTTGCGTGTGGACCGATCCAGCTTGGGAATGCCGCGCACGGTGGCCAGCAGCAAGCCAAACGCGTGGTCGGCCACGCAGGCATCGTTGGTGCCGGCGCCGTTGGCTACCTTTACGCCACGCGCGCGGGCGGCATCCACATCGATGTTCTCGTAGCCGGCGCCCAGCGCGCAGGCGAGTTCAAGCTTGGGCATCGCGGCGATCTCCGCGCCGGTCAGGCCCGTCGAGCCATTGGTGAGCACGATGCGGACATCGCGCCCATCGCGCGCGATGGCGGCGTCGCGTTCGGCGCGGGTGGGTGCATGGATGACGCGGAAATGTTCAGCGATCTGCGCCATGTTCTCGGGCGTCATCGCAATGAGGAGCAGCAGGGTCGGTTGCATGGGGTAGGAAGAGGAGACGGGCCGCATGAATGGGGCGAGACCCGGCAAAGAGGTGCGTCGCGCAGCGCCTGGCGATGATAACGCGCGCTCCAACGCCACGCGGAAAGCCACGCGCGCCATGCGGTTACACACCGTTACCGATGAGCAGGTTTGGTTGCACGGGTTTGCAGAGCCGCGGCATAGACTTTGCGGCAGGAGGCGCATGGCCGCGGGCCGCAGAACAGACTGCCGGTCCGGCCCAGATGCTTCGCTTACCAGACGGGATTCATCATGCGAGCAACGAACAAGTTAGACCGTGCAGGGCGCGCAGCGCGTTGGGTGGCTGTGGCCGCATTGGCCGCCGTGGCAGCAGGGCTGACGGGCTGCGTGACGGCGCCGGCGTACCCCGGTTACGGCGCCGGTTATGGGGCAGGCTATGCCGCGGGCAGCAATGCTTACGGCAACAGCATCGCCCCGACCACCTACAGCAGCGGCTATGCCAGCGGGTACGACAACACGTACAGCAACGGCTATGGCAGCTATGACGCGAATGCGCCGCAGCCGTATCCGCAGCAGCCGGCGCCGGCGTATTCGCAGCCCCAGCCGACATATTCGCAACCGAACTATTCGCCGTATCCGAACAACGGCGACCCGTCTTATCAAGCGCCAGCGGATAACCGCTACGGCGTTGTCGAATACGTCGAAGCGGTGCCCGTGCGCGGCCAGTCGAGCGGCGTGGGTGCCGTGCTCGGCGGCGTGGTGGGCGGCTTGCTTGGCCACCAGGTTGGCGGCGGGCGCGGCAATACCGTGGCCACCATCGGCGGCGCGGTGGCGGGTGCCATGGCGGGCAACGCCGTGGAAGGCAACACGGTGGTCGGCCAGACCTACCGCGTGACCATGCGGCTGAACGACAACTCGCGTGTCACGCTCACCCAGAACAACCCCAACGGCCTGCGCGTGGGGGATCGCGCCCGCATCGAAAACAACATGGCAGTGCCGTACTAGCCACTTCCTGCATGGGAGCGCCCGCGCCGGCTTCAGAAACGGCGCGGGCCGACCGATATAGCGGAGGCAATAACCCCGCGGTGATTCCCATGCTCAATCGACTTTCCATCCGTTTCCGTCTCAATGCAGCGCTGACGCTGCTGGCCTTGCTGCTCGCCATTACCGGCACCATTGGCGTGATCGGAATGCGCGCGTCCGACGCGAACATCAACGAGATCTACACCAATCAGCTCGCTTCGACCTCGCTGGTCGGCAAGGCGCAGCTGAATGCGGCGATCGTGCGTACGACGCTCGATCGCGCGGTCTTCCATCCGGATGCCGCCGACGTGCCGGCCATCCTGGATAAGGCCAACGGCTACCGCACGAAGTCTGACGACGCCTGGAAGCAATACAAGACCCTGCCCATGAACGCGGACGAAAGCCGTCTGGCCGCCGACATGGAGACCAAGCGCAACGCATTCTTCCGTGACGGCATCGAGCCGCTGATGACCGCATTGCGTGCCCGCGATGCCGCGACCGTCGACAAGGTGGTGATGAACGTGATTCCGCCGCTGTCCGTGGCGCTGTCTGCGGCAGCCGATGCGCTGGATCGCAGCCAGGTCGAACAGGCCAAGGCAGCCTACGAAAGCGCAGCGGCTCGATCGCACGCGTTCCTGATGCTGATCATCGGCGCCATCGGGGTGGGCATTGCGGCGGCGCTGGGGTGCGCATTTGGCCTGCACCGGGCAATTTCGGTGCCGTTGTCAAAGATGCTGGGCCACTTCAGCGCGATCTCGAACGGCAACCTGACCGAGCGCATCACTGTCGGCAGCAAGGACGAAATGGGCGCGCTCACGCAAGGTCTCATCGACATGCAGCACGGCCTGATCCGCACCATCGTGACGATGCGCGGTGGCAGCGAATCCATCGCCAGCGCCACCAAGCAGATTGCGGCCGGCAACATGGACCTGTCGCAGCGTACGGAGGAACAGGCTTCGTCACTGGAAGAAACTGCGTCGAGCATGGAAGAGCTGACGAGCATCGTGCGCCAGAACGCCGACAACGCACGTCAGGCCAGCCAGCTTGCCGGCAACGCGTCGGACATCGCCGTGAAGGGCGGTGAAGTGGTGGGCCGCGTGATCGAGACGATGTCGGGCATCAACGACAGCAGCAAGAAGATCGCCGACATCATCGGCGTGATCGAAGGCATTGCGTTCCAGACGAACATCCTTGCGTTGAATGCCGCAGTGGAAGCTGCGCGCGCAGGCGAGCAGGGCCGGGGGTTTGCGGTGGTGGCGGGTGAGGTGCGCAGTCTGGCGCAACGCTCCGCCACGGCAGCGAAGGAAATCAAGGAATTGATCAGCGATTCGGTAGGCCGTGTTGAGAACGGCTCGACGCTGGTGACCGAAGCCGGCGCGGTGATCGACGAAGTGGTGGTGGCCGTCAAGCGCGTGACGGACATCATGGGCGAGATCAGCTCCGCATCGGACGAACAGAGCGCGGGTATCGAGCAAGTCAACCAGGCCGTCACGCAAATGGACGAAGTGACCCAGCAGAACGCCGCGCTGGTGGAAGAGGCTGCGGCTGCGGCCCAATCGCTGGAAGAGCAGGCCGGTGTGCTGCGCGAGGCGGTCGCGTCATTCCGCTTGCCGGCGGCGGGTGTACACGTTGAACCTGTGCAGGCGCCCGTAGCTCCAAAGGCGGCGCATACTGGTTCGGCTGCATCGGCCGTGTCCAGCAACCCCGGCCCGGTCGCCAAACCGGTGGCACGCAAACCTGCCGTTGCGACGGCGCGTGCGGCACGCAAGCGCTTGGCCGCGCCAGTCAAACCGGCTGTTGTGCCCGCTCAGGACGTGAAGACAGCGCCTGCCGTGGCAGTTGAACCCAAGCCCGGCAAGCTTGCCTTGGCCGCGGTCTCGCACGATGCCGACGACTGGGAACAGTTCTGACGCACCCGCCGACACGTCCATCCCGACAAGCCGCGCCCTGAGCGCGGCTTTGTGTTTCAGCGCTGCAACCGATTTGCAGAACTGCTTGGGCCGAGGTTGTTGATCCGGCCGACGATTTGCGTTGCGGCGTCGCCAACGCAACGCCGGACCGCGAGGTCGGTCGCGTTTTGCCGCGCGATTCATCGGGCAGAGCCTTTGCGCATAAGACTTTGCAACCTGCGCCCAGTTGCGCGCATTAGTTCATGCGGTAACACGCGCCCACGCCGGTCAGGGGTGCTCCCCGCTCGCCTAAGCCAAACCGCCTGCATTTGATCGGGCAGCGCCTCCGTCGTTTGTAGGGAGGCCTTGTTGGCTGCCGGACGAATGTCCCCCCCATATCAGATGGCGTTGTATGCCGTGGCGTTGATCCCGCCACCGCCACCGCCCGTTTCCTGCGTTCACGCATGCAACAACCCGGGCTATCCGGCACGTGTCTGAAGGCGCATGTGATGTGCTGCACCGCATAACTGTGCGCTTTGGCGGGCGTTGGTATGGTCCTCGCGTTCCCCTTCACGAGAAGCAGGCCAGAGGGCGACGCGTCAACCCGATCGGCGGTGGGAGATTAGGTCGGATGCCATGGCGCAAAGCGGTTGCGTCGCACGTCGAAAAGACCTTGGGGGAAGCATGAGCGCCACTGCGCAAGGCGGGGGGTACGCCGGACACTCGCAACGCGCCCGCAAGGCCGGGGCAGGGGAGCAGCCGTGAGCGATTTGCCATGGGAGCTTTACTTGGCGTTGCTCAACACCTTGACGGTAGCGACCACGCTCGTCATCTTCATCAGCACCGCCGACGACTTCTTCCTGGACGCCTTCTACTGGGTGCGGGAGCTGTGGCTCTGGCCGCAGCGTGGCCGCACGCCGGTCACGATTTCGGCGCAATCGTTGCGCGAGCGCGAAGAGCAATGGCTCGCCATCATGGTGCCGGCCTGGAAGGAGTACGACGTCATCGCCAAGATGGTTGAGAACACCCTGGCGACGATGGAGTACACGCGCTTCATTATCTTTGCCGGCGCGTACCGCAACGATGCGGAAACCACCACCGAAGTCGAACGCATGGTGCGCCGCTACCCCGGCCGTGTGGTGCGCGCGGCGGTCACGCACGATGGCCCGACGTGCAAGGCCGACTGCCTGAACACCATCATCCAGACCATCATCCGGCACGAGGCTGGGCACGGTATCCGCTTTGCGGGCGTGATCATGCACGACTGTGAAGACGTGATCCACCCGCTGGAGCTGAAGTACTTCAACTACTTCATCCTTGATCAGGATCTGGTGCAACTTCCGGTGCTCTCGCTTGAGCGCAAGTGGTATGAGTGGGTGGCCGGCACTTACATGGATGATTTTTCCGAGACGCACCAGAAAGACCTGGTGGCGCGCCAGGCGCTGACCGGCACGGTGCCCGGTGCTGGCGTCGCGCTCTGTTACAGCCGCCGTGCCATCGAAGCCGTGATGAAGGTGCGCGGCGATTCGCCTTTCAACACCAGCACGCTCACGGAAGACTATGACTTCAGTTTTCGCCTGCGCGAACTGGGCATGCGCGAAGCATTCGTGCATTTCCCGATCTGCGAGAACGCAGAACCAACCGAGGATGCCGAGGGCAAGACGCGCACACGCTGGCGCTTTGGGCGGCGCCAGGGAACCCGCCCGCAACTGCTGGCCACGCGGGAGTACTTTCCGAGCACCTTCCGCACGGCGTATCGGCAGCGCGCGCGCTGGGTGCTCGGTATCGCGTTCCAGGGCTGGTTGCAGATGGGGTGGAATGGCAACCTCGTTACCCGCTACATGTTCTTCCGGGATCGAAAAGGCGTGCTTACGGCGCTGTTCTCCATCCTGGCCTATGTGCTGTCGCTGAACTATCTGGCGCTGGGCGCGCTGATGTTCAAAGGCGTGATCACGATCCCCGATGGCACGTTCGTGGTCGGCAGCATCTGGATGCAGGACCTGCTGGCCATCAACGCGGCGCTGCTCTTTAACCGGCTGGCGCAGCGCGTGTACTTTGTCGGTCGGCTCAACGGCCCGTTGCAGGGCGTGTTGTGCCTGCCCAGGCTGGTGGTGAACAACTTCATCAACTTCTTCTCGGTGTGCCGGGCGTGGAAGATCTTCCTGATCTACTGCCTGACAGGCAAGCCCATCGCCTGGGACAAGACGCAGCACACCTATCTGTCGAACGACGCGCTGGGCCGTACGCGCTGCAAGCTTGGCGAGACGCTCGTCAAGTGGGAAGTGCTCACGCAGGAGCAATTGGATGCAGCACTCGCCATCCAGCGCCAGAGCGGGCACCGGCTTGGGCAAGTGCTGGTCGAGCAGGGGCTGGTCACGCCCGACACGCTGGCCGATGCGCTGGCCGAGCAGGTCGACCTGCCGCGCGTGAGCCTGACCAACGTCGTGCTCGGAGCGCTGGCCGATTGCCTGCCGCGAGACCTGGCCGTGCGGCATCACGTGGTGCCGTTCTCGATTGGCGAAGACGGGTCGCTCAACATCGCCGTGTCGGAGTTGCCCGAGGGCGAAGTGCTGGAAGAGCTGGCCCGCGCTGCGGGCCGCAAGGTCGCCTGCTTCATGGCGTGCGACCACGAGATGTCGGCCGAGCTGGCGCAGATGGCCGACCCTAACCGCCGTGCCACGGTCGTATTCGGACCGTCGGCGCATTCGGCCATGTTGGCCGTCGAATCCATGACGGGCGCCGGCCCAGGCATTGCAGCCGGCACGGCACCCGCATCCGAGGCTTCCACCATCCCCCCGATTCCTGTGCCGCCGGATCTGCCCCCCGGATCAGAGCCGCGGCCCAACCCATCTGTTGCGGGAGGTGTGGCATGACACACGAGAGAGCCATCCGTCTAACCGTGCGCCGTTTGCGCTGGCCGATTGCCGCGGCAGTGTGGGCGCTCTGTCATGGCGTATCCCTGGCGGAGCCGCCCGCGCCGTTGCAGCCCGACGCCTATTTTCGCGCCGACCGCGCCTATCGCGCCATCGACGCCAACAAGCTCGACGATGCGGAAGCCGCCACGCGTGCGGCGTTGGCCGCGCAGCCAGACAGCCTGCAACTGAACCTGCTGCTGCTGGATGTGCTGACGCGCAAGGGCCAGTTGGATGCGGCGCGCGCGCAGGCTGATGCGCTGCTGCGGAAGTATCCCGACGAGCCCCGTGTCTTTGCACAGCACGGGTTCCTTGCGCAGAAAGCGAACGATCCCGCCGTGGCCGAACAGGACTTTGCACACGCTGTGCAAGGCACCGACTGGACGCCGCAGGAGCAGCGCAATCTGCATCTGGCCTGGTCGGACAGCGCATATTCGGCCAAGCACCCGCAAGCCGCCCTCGATGCGCTGAGCGGCATGAAGGACGAACCCGACGCCGACGTGCAACTGCGTCTCGCGCAATCTCGCCTGCAATTGGGCGACCGCGATGGTGCGTCTCAGGCCGCCACGCTGGCAGCCGAACACGCGACGGACCCGGCGCGCCAGCGCTACGCCAAGGCGCTGCTTGCCCAGGCGATGGCACCTGAAGCGCAGGGCGAAACCATGTCCGCCAATGACCCGCGCGTGATCGGCCAGCGTGAGTTGAACGATGCCTACAGTCACCTGCGCGCGCGTGACGATCGTGCCGCGCTGGCAGCCTTCCAGCGCGGCTTTGCCTCGGGCCAAGGCAGCTGGACGCACTACGCCGATGCCGCCTACGCGGCCAAGCGCCTGGGCGACAACCCGACCGCCATCAAGCTCTTCCGGCAAAGCCTTGACCATGCCGATGCCGATGCCAAGGGCGACAGCGGCAGCAATGGCGACGACCGCCTTCCACCCGACCGCCGCTTCGGCTACCGGCGCGAAGTCGAGCAGATGCAGCGTAACTTCGGCATGGTCGTCTCGGGCGCATATCAAACTTCGGCGTTCGGTTTGCCCAACACCGTGAGCGTGGGCCAAGCGGGCGCGGAGGTGTACTGGCAGCCGCCCGGCATCGGGTATCGGGACGGCAGCATCTTCCAGGTCTTTGCGCGCGGCTATGACAACGTGTACGACCGCAATGGCCACACAGGCCTCCCGACCGCGCAGGGCTCGGTGGGCGCGCGCTACAAGCCGATCAAGGACATCAACCTGGTGTTCACCGCCGAGCGCCTTTTCCGCATTGGGCAACTGACCACCAACGACACGCTGCTGCGCATCGGGTTCTCGACCGACCAGGGGCTCGACCTGCAGGTCACCAAGCCGCGCTGGCAGACCTGGCAGGTGTATGGCGAGGGTGCCTATTTCCTCAACCAGGGCCGGATGATCATCAGCACGGAAATGCGCTACGGACACACGTGGCTACTGAACTCCGTCAGCGATCGGCTCACGGTCTACCCGCACATCGTGCTGGCGGGCGATCACGACAACAAGGCGATCGACCACCAGCTTGCGCTGGGTGTCGGCCCAGGCATCAACTTCCGCTATTGGTTTCGCGAGTCGCACTACGCGGCGCCGGCCAGTTGGCTGGACTTGACCGTGCAATACCGCTTGCCGTTGACGCACGCGGATCGAGCAAAGGGGGTGGTCGCGCGAGCCATTCTTTGGTTCTAGGGCAACCCCGGATTCAAGCAGACCCCAGTCAGAGGTGTCGCAGATGAAACGTTTTTGACCGCCGAGGGAAACGGGTAACAAAGAGACTTGGCAGCGGCGTCCACAGGATGGCGTCGCAGCGCCATGGTGGGTCAAAGCAGGACGCATGGCACGGCCTTCGCTCAGTAGCGAGGTCTGCCCGGCGTCAGAAGCGACACGCGCGTCTTCGCGCCCGTCGTGCTTTGCAGGCGCGCCGGAGCAGACGACAGGGGAGTGCAGTGATGATGGGGAAGATCTTGACCGTGTTCGGCACGCGCCCAGAGGCCATCAAGATGGCGCCGCTGGTGCAGGCATTGCAGGCCGAGGCAGGCTTTGCGTCGGCAGTGTGCGTGAGCGCGCAGCACCGGCAGATGCTGGATCAAGTGCTGGAGCTCTTCGGCATCGTGCCGGAGTTTGACCTCAACCTGATGCGGCCCGGGCAGACGCTGTCCGATATCACATCCAACGTATTGAGCGGCATCGACGGCGTGCTAGACGCCTACAAGCCCGATGCCGTGCTGGTCCACGGCGATACGACGACCACGCTGGCGGCGAGCCTCGCAGCGTTCTACCGGCGCATTCCGGTCGGGCATGTGGAGGCGGGTTTGCGTACCGGCAACATCTGGTCGCCATGGCCGGAAGAGTTGAACCGGCGCGTGACCGATTCCGTGACCACCTGGCACTTCGCGCCTACGGCCGAATCACGCCAGAACCTGCTGGACGAGGGCATCGACCCCGAGCAGGTCACGCTGACCGGCAACACCGTCATCGATGCGTTGCTGGCCGTGAAGCAACGGCTGGACAGCGATGCCGCGCTGTCAGCGCAGTTGGCGGCGCGCTATCCGTTCCTGGCGGCTGGGCGTCGGATGATCCTGGTGACAGGCCATCGCCGCGAGAACTTCGGCGAGCCGTTCGAGAACTTCTGCGTGGCGCTGCGCCTGCTGGCGGCGCGGCATCCGGATGTGCAGGTTGTGTATCCGGTGCACCTGAACCCGAACGTGCAGCAGCCGGTCAGCGCCATCCTTTCCGGCCACGGCAACGTTCATCTGATTGCGCCGCAGGACTACCTGCCGTTCGTCTACCTGATGGACCGCGCCTACCTGATCGTCACCGATTCCGGTGGCATTCAGGAAGAGGCGCCCGCTCTTGGCAAACCGGTATTGGTAACGCGCGACACGACCGAGCGACCGGAGGCTGTGGCATCGGGCACCGCCCGGCTGGTCGGCACCGATACGCAACGCATCGTCGACGAGGCAGAAACGCTGCTTAACAACGCCGCCGAATACGAACGCATGGCACAGGCGCACAACCCCTATGGCGACGGCCAGGCCTGCCGGCGCATTGTCGATGCGCTGAAGAACGCCTTCACCACGCAGCCGAAGCAGGCAGCGCGCGGCCCGCAACTCATTCGCAAACCGGCCACCGAGGCCGAAATCATCGATCTGGAAGCGGCGCGTGCCACCGCGCAAGGGTCGTCAACACAGCACCGCCTGAACGGTTAGGAGGCTTTGATGAAAGCGAAGCAAATCGGGGGCGGCGTGTTGGTTGCCTCCGCACTTGTCGCCGGTTGGTTGATCGTCGCGCCACCGGGGGGCGGTGATGGTGGTGTGCCTGCCATTGTGACCGGCGCGACAGACCAGGGCACCCCCGGCGCCGGCACGAACAAGAAGGCCCCACCGCCCGCGTCTTCGAAGGCGACGGCCATGGCTGCGCAACCCATGCAGCCCACCGTTGTGGCAGCAGCAACGCCCAGGCCCGTGACCGGAGGCGCGCGCGCCTACGGCTACGGCGTCATGGACGAGAACGGACAGGTCATCCCACCGCCGCGCCCGGCCGTCGTGACCGAAGTCCGCCCCGGCATGCCGGAAAACGAAACGACAGGCACTGAACGTGGCCACGACCGTGGCCCCAATTTCAACCTCGGGCTCTACCGCCAAGCGGACGGCTCGGTCTATCGCCCATGATTGCCATGAGTCGGAGAGTCATCATGAAGACATTGCTACGAAAGTTTCTGTGCGCGCTCGTCTTTGCGGGCAGCATGCTCGGGGTCTCGCTGACAGCGCCAGTGCAGGCCGCCACCTGCACAATTGGGCTTGGGCCCATCTGCGTGACCATTGGTGGATCTGCATCGGCCCAGACCGCGCCAGCCCCGATGCTCGTGCTGTACGACGCCCCGCCAAACGACCAGTACACCAACCTCGGCAAGTCGTACGCGATCATGCTGTACAACCTGCTCGCGCACTTCAACACCACCATCACGCTGCTGCCCGTGCAGAACTACACGGCGGGCATGACCGAGCAGTACACCGCTATCTTCTACATGGGGAGTTACTACAACAATCCCATACCGGCAGCGTTCCTGTCGGATGTGACGACCACGCAGAAGACCGTGGTCTGGTTCAAGTACAACCTGTGGGAACTTGCCTGGAATACGGCGTATCCGTTTACCTCGCGCTACGGCATTTCGTTCTCCAACTTGGCGGGCATGAACGCGGCACCGTCAGCCAGCGCACCGAACCCTGGCTTCTTTGACACGGTCACCTACAAGAACCAGACGATGACGAAGTACTACGCCTTCAACGCCACGACCGGGGCGATTTCCGCAGACCCCGACATTGGCGTGACGGCGGTGGCCGATGCCACCAAGGCGACGAGCCTGGTCACGATCACCAACTCGGTGACCAAGGCGACGGCTCCGTATGTGATCCGCTCAGGCAACTTCTGGTACTTCGCCGACATGCCGTTCTCGTACATCGGACCGCGCGACCGCTACTTGGTGATATGCGACATGCTGCATGACATCCTGGGCACCAATGCGCCGACGCTGCACCGTGCGCTCGTGCGTCTGGAAGACATCAATGCCACCAACACGGTGACGTCCATCAATACCCTCACGGATTATCTGTACAGCAACAAGATTCCGTTCTCGCTTGCCACCATCCCGCTGTACAAGGACCCGAACGGTGTCTACAACGGCGGCGTTGCGCAGACGATCCATCTCGTCAATGCAACGGGGCTCAAGTCGGCACTGAACCACGCACTGGCGCGGGGGGGGAAGATCCTGATGCACGGCTACACGCACCAGTACAGCAACATCCCGAACCTCATCAACGCCGTCAGCGCGAACGACTTCGAGTTCTGGTTCGCCACGCAGAACCGGCCCGTGAACGAAGATTCAACGCAATGGGCAGCAGGGCGATTGTCGTCGGGGCTGCTGGAGTTCCAGCTCAACGGCTACGCGCCGTTCGCCTGGGAGGCGCCGCACTATCAGTCGTCTCCGCTAGCCATCAAGGCGGTACCCCAGTACTTCAAGACCACGTATCAGCGCGTGGTGTACTACACCTCCGACAATCCGCAGACGCTGAATGCCTCGACGCCGGGTCATGATTTCTCGGTTGGCCAGTTCTTCCCGTACATCATTCAGAAGGACTACTACAACCAGCGCATCATTCCGGAAAACCTGGGCAACGTGGAGTACAACATCTGCAATATCGATCCGTCGTCGTGCCTGACCTACACCGCACAGGACATTCTGACCAATGCGACGTATGCGCAGGTGGTGCGAGACGGCTTTGCCTCGTTCTTCTTCCACCCGTTCTGGCTTGAGCCGGAGATCGGCACGCCGGGCTATGCGGATTTCCAAACCATCATCAACGGCATCACCGCGCTGGGCTTTACCTGGGTGGATGCCAGCACGGCGCAGTAGGCGATGCTGCGGATGCGCTCGGTACTGGTGGCGGCAGCCATGCTGGTCTTGAGCGCATCCACCGCAGCAGCAGGGCCGGTGGGCGCGATGCCTTCCGGCCCTGTGCCGTTGTATGGCGTGACCGTCGATGCGGTGGACAACGTGCCCGCCGTGGTCGACGCACTGTCGCACCTCTCGCGCACACCCACCGTGCGCGTCGTCTTTGATGAAGGCATGGACGCACCGCATTACGTCGGGCCCGTGGCCGCCATCCGGGACGTGGCTTACGTGATGGGTGAGCTGGCCGATTCCTCCACGCTCAAGCAGTACACGACCCAGCAACTGCGCCAGCGTGCCGCGGCTTATCTGCACACGCTCGCCGGCAACGTCGATGTCTGGGAAATCGGCAATGAGATCAACGGCGAGTGGACAGGCCCCACACGCGACGTGATCGACAAGACCATGGCAGCCTATGAGGTCATCAAGGCCGGCGGCGGCCGCACGGCGCTCACGCTGTACTACAACGAGGGCTGCGCCGAGCAGCCATCACGCGCCATGTTTGATTGGACGCAGCGCAATGTGCCGCTACGCCTGCGCGATGGGCTCGACTACGTGTTCATCAGCTTCTATGAAGACGACTGCAAGATCGCGCCACCCGACTGGAACGCCGTGTTCAGCCGCTTGGGAGAACTGTTTCCGCACGCCGTGCTGGGTTTTGGCGAAGTCGGGACGCGGCATGCCATGCGCAAGGCCGCGCTCGTGGCGCACTACTACGGGCTTGCGATCGCGCATCCGCGGTTTGTCGGCGGGTACTTCTGGTGGTACTTCCGGCAGGACATGGTGCCGCGTTCGAGACCGCTGTGGCGCAGCCTCGATGCGGCGTTTCTCAGCATGCCCGCAGTGGTCAACCGCTAGCCCGCGCGCTCACACGCTGAGTGCTGGCGGGTGAGCGGTCGGCGAGGTCTTCCGGGCCAACAGGTTCGCCGTCACGGCGCACGAGCTGGATCGTACGCGTGGGCAGGGCGAACGAGGTGCCCAGATTTTCCAGCCCTTCCAGGATCGTCAGGTTGATGCGCTGCTGGATATCCATGTACAGATTGAAATCCGGATCGGTCACGAAATACACGACCTCGAAGTTCAGCGCGTTCTCGCCAAACTCCTTGAAGTGCGCACGATCGAAACGCGTGTTGCCGACGGCCTCCACCGCACGGCGCACGATGTCCGGAATTTTCTGCAGTTGCGCGGCGCGCGCATCGTAGGTCACCCCAAAGGCGAAGACGATGCGTCGTTCCGACATCCGTTTGTAATTATGAATCGTGCTCTTGAGCAGCGCCGTGTTGGATGCGACGATCTCTTCGCCCGACAGGCTGCGGATGCGCGTCGTCTTGAGGCCCACGTGCTGCACAGTGCCGGCAATCGATTCGAAGACGATGAAGTCGCCAATCTCGAACGGCTTGTCCAGCCCGATGGCGAGCGAGGCAAACAAGTCGCTCAGGATGCTCTGCACCGCCAGCGCCACCGCCACACCGCCCACCCCCAGGCTGGCGACGAAGGCCGTGATGTTCACGCCCACGTTGGCCAGAATGGCCAGCAGCAGCATTGACCACAGCGCAAACCGCAGCACCCAGGCGGTCATTGATGTGATGACCGGATTGCGTGTGGCGTGGGTTTGCGTCGACAGCCGATCGCGCGCCCACAGCTTCACGCCGCGGTTGAGCCACAGTGCAATCTGAAAGCCGATGATGACGAACCAGATGTGGTCGAGCTTGTTGGCAACGCGCGTGGGCAGATCGATGAAGTACGACCCGGCAAGCAATGCGGCCAGTGCAATGAAGAGCGGATGCGTATCGCGCAGCACTGCGGTGATGAGAATGTCAAAGCGATGGCCGGTACGGCGCGCGCGCGCATCAAGCCGGTTGCAGATGAGGCGCAATACGCTTGAAAGCACTGCATACGCGGCGATGACAGTCAATGTGGCGGCGGCCCAATCGCGGGCCGGCACGCGCAGGAAGGTGTGGGCGTTGAGCCACTCCATGGGTTTCTCCGTGCAGAAAACACGGATGCTGCGCCGCACATAGCGTGCCTGCGCTACGGCCGCAGCGTTGCCGCGGGGTCGGCGTCAGTCGACACACACACGCGGTTGCGGCCCTGACGCTTGGCTTCCATCAGGCCGAGATCGGCATCGGCCAGCAGGCGCGCAAGGTCTTGCCCGGGGCGCAGCGCCGCGGCGCCAACGCTCACCGTCAGGGGCCCGACGGGCGTTTGCGTGCGTGCCACGGCAGTCTTGAGCCGTTCGACCACCGCAAGCGCGCCCGTCAGGCCGCAGCCCGGCAGCAGCACGGCAAACTCGTCCCCGCCCAGGCGGCCGAAGAGATCGGCGGGGCGCAGCACACCCGCCAGCGCATCGGAGAGCGCGACAAGCGCTTCGTCGCCGGCGGCGTGTCCCCACGTATCGTTGATCGATTTGAAGTGATCGACGTCGAGGTACAACGCGCACAACGGCTCGGCATGATGCTGCGCGCGCTCGACCGCGAAGCTGCCGAGTTCAAAGAAGCGCTGCCGCGCGAGCATGCCGGTCAGGTGGTCCGTGTTGGCGCGATCGGCGAGGCTGCGTTCAGCCGCAAAGTGCCGGGCCATGGCGCGCAGCAGGTAGTGGTGAATGACCGCCGCTGCGGCAATGCAGATCGGCAGATAAAGCACCAGACCCAGCCAGCCGTGGCGGATTGCCGTGGCCGGTTCCGGCGCGATGAGCAGCGCGACGAGCGGCCCGGTGGCGCACATCACCATGGCAATGCAGAAATCGCGCCGGGTGAGCCACGCGGGGCTGGTGGCAAGCGGCATCAGATAGAACGCCGGGAGCACCCATTGGAGCCCGGCCTGATAACCGAACGCGATGATGGCCACCTCTTCGGCAAACAGGTGCGTAAGCGCCAGCAGCCCCCAAAGGCCGGTATGCCGATGCCGCTGCGCCGTCACCACGATTGCCATCAGCAAAAGCAGCAGTCCAAGCAACGGCTCGGGCCGATGCAGCAGCCCGACCGACCAGCCCAGCATGATCGCGAAGCCGTAACCGAGCACGCCGCATTTGCTCAGCGCGAGGATCATCGGCACGAAATGGCGCGCCTGATAGTCGAGCGAGGGCGTGCGGGCGTCGGGCAGGTCGGAGGCGGTAGGCAGGTTCGCGCTCAAGGCAGGACAAGAAAGGCCTTCGGGCGCGACGGGATGATGCGGGCGCGGGCGTGGCCGGATTGCGCAACAAAGCGCGCATTCTAATGGCGGCGGGCAGCCCCGTGCGCGGATTTTTAGTGGGGGAAATCCCGCAATGTGCGTATCAGCCCGCCAGTACCTGCCATACCAGCCACATATTGGCGACGCCGATGACGACGAACAGGCCCCACGCCAGCCACGACGTGAATCGGCTGTTAACAAAGACGCCCATCAAGGTGCGATCGCCTGTCATGCGGATCAGCGGAAACATCGCAAACGGCAACTGCAGGCCGAGCACCACCTGACTGATGACAAGCAGTTTGCCGATGGCGTGGTCGCCCAGCATCGCCACGCCAATGAATGCCGGGATCAGCGCCAGCGCCCGCGTGATCAACCGCCGCTGCCAGCAGGGCATGCGCAAATCGAGGAAGCCCTCCATGAGGATTTGCCCCGCGATGGTGCCGGTAAAGGTCGAGCTTTGCCCCGCCGCCAGCAACGCGATGCCAAACAGCAGCCCGGCCAGCGCCGTCCCGACGATGGGCTCCAGCAGGTGGTAGGCATCCTCGATGTCGGCCACGTTCTGGTGGCCGTGCGCGTTGAATGCCGCTGCGGCCAGGATCAGGATCGCGCCGTTCACGAGCAGCGCCAGCCCCAGCGACACGATGGTGTCCAGCCGCGACAGGCCGATGGCCTCGCGCTTGGCGGCTTCGGTGCTGGCCGTCATGCGGGTCTGCACGATGGATGAATGCAGGTACAGGTTGTGCGGCATCACCGTCGCGCCCAGGATGCCGATCGCCAGGTACAGCGGCTCGCGCTGGCTCACGGCCTGCCACGAGGGCATCAACCCGGCTGCCACCGACGGCCAATGCGGCTTGATGAGCACGAGTTCAACGAAATAGCACAGCCCGATCGTGAGAATGAGCCCCAGCACGATGGCTTCCAACTGGCGGAAGTTCTTGCCCTTCAGGCCCAGCACGATCAGCGTGTCGAGCGCGGTGAGCGCCACGCCCCAAAGGATCGGCACGCCCAGCAGCAGGTGGAAGGCCAGCGCGCAACCAAGCACCTCGGCCAGGTCGCATGCAATGATGGACAGCTCCGCCAGCAGCCACTGCACGCGCAACGCGCCAGGTTGATAGCGATTGCGCGATGCACGCGCCAGATCCATGCCCGTGACGATGCCCAACCGCGCCGACAGACACTGCAGCACCATCGCCGCCAGACTGGAGAGCACCACCACGAACAGCAGCGCATAGCCGTAACGCGAACCGGCTTCAATGTCGGTCGCCCAGTTGCCCGGGTCCATATAACCGACCGACACCAGCAACCCCGGCCCCGCAAAGCGCAGCAGCTTTTTCCACAGGGGCAGGCCGGGCGGGACGGCAACGGTGCCGCGCACCTCGGACGGGCAGAACGGCGCGGTGGCGGTGGTGGGCAGGCGGAACATGCTCGGCGGCTTAAGGAAAATGCAATCGGAATTTAGAAATGATAGCTAAACGCCACGTTGCATGCCCGAGCCCGCGCCCGGTATGTATTGGCGAGGCGACTTCCTCGTCACGTGTCTCCACACATTTAAGGTAAAGCTCAGTCCGTTGCGGTAGATTTCGACCTTCGCCGGCGCCTGTTTTCCAGGTGCCGGTTGTCCGTTTACCGTCATTACCGCCGCCGAGATTCCCGCGCATGAACGCCATCCTCCTCATCGAAGACGATTTGCCGTTGGGCACGGCGCTGGCCCGCGCGCTGCGTCAGGCCGGCTACAACGCGACCTGGGTGCGCCGCCTTGTCGACGCGCAGAAATGGATCACCACCAACACGTTCGAAGCCATCGTGCTCGATCTCGGGTTGCCCGATGGTGAAGGCCATACTTTCCTGGAAGAACTGCGTGCCGCGCACAGCGACGTGCCCGTCATCATCGCCAGCGCGCGCGACGCGCTGTCGGAACGGCTCAAGGGCCTGGATTCCGGCGCGGACGATTTTCTCGTCAAGCCGTTCCCCGTGGACGAACTCATCGCCCGTCTGCGCGCCGTGCTGCGCCGCCATGCGGGGCAGAGCACCAACCAGTGGAACGTCGGCAACCTGGTGGTGGAACCCTCGCAGAAGCGCGTGACGCAAGAGGGGCAGGTCATCGAACTCACACCGCGCGAATACCAGTTGCTGCTTGAACTTGTGCGCCGCGCCCACCGGTGGGTACCGCGCGAGACGCTCATGGATGCGCTCTATCGTGAGGGCGACAGCGTGAGCGCCAACGCGCTGGAGGTCGTCATCCACCACCTGCGCCGCAAGCTCGGCAACGAAACCATCCAGACCATTCGCGGTGTCGGTTACATGATCGGTGGCAACCGCGGGGCCGCCCAATGAAGCTGGCGGTTCCAGCCATCCTGCGGGTTCGCTCGCTGTCGTTCCGCCTGTATGTGCTGATCCTGCTCGCGCTGGTGTTGATGCTGCTGGTGCAGCTCGTCATCGCGCATCTGGAAATCTCGCGCACCAACAGCCGCCAGGTGGTGAGCGATCTGCGCATGTCGGCGCAGGCCTATGCGGACCTCACCACGCTCAACATGGATGACGTGCCGCGCCGCGAAGAATTCCTGCGCCGCCTTACCGATATCAAGCTGGGCCTGTCGCTGCCCAACATCCTGCCTGGCGAATTCCGCTACGTGCTGTGCGATCGCGCCGGCAACGTCATCACCGCCTTCCCCGGTGCGCCCACCATGCCATGCGGCAAGGCGCACGGCACCGTCGTCGAGATCATGCTGGAGGGCAAGCCGTGGCGCAGCTACACGGTCGACAGCGTCGACGGCAAGATTTCCGCCACGGTGGCGCAGCCCCTGGCCGCCTACGAACGCGCCATTCGCGATCTTTTCCAGGAAGTGGCAGTGGCGCTGGCCATCCTGGCGAGCGCGCTGATGGTGATGGTTGGTTGGGCGGCGCATCAGGGCCTCAAGCCGCTGCGCACGCTCACGCGTCAGGTTGAGGCGCGCGATTCTGCCGACCTTGACCCTGTGCAAAGCGTCGAGCATGCCGAGTTGAAGCCGCTGGTCGAAGCCTTGAACGGGCTGTTTGCGCGCGTGCGTCGCGGCATCGAGGCAGATCGCCGTTTCTTTGCCGATGCCGCGCACGAACTGCGCACGCCGCTGGCGGCCATTCAGGCGCAGGCGTATGTCGTGTCGCATTCCGACAGCGAAGACGACCGTTCTACCGCGCTGCGCGAATTTGATCGTGGCATTTCGCGCGCAACGCAGTCGCTCGCCAAGCTGCTCGCCATTGCCCGGCTGGACGCGCGCCGCGTGGAGGCGCAACTTGCGCAGGGCGCATTGTCGGACTTGGCCGGCTGCGCGCGCAGCGGCGTGATTCAGCAAGCCTCGCGCGCCGAGCGTCGCAACATCACGCTGTCGTATGACGGCGCCAACCAGGCGTGGGTCTCGGTATCGCATGAAGACGCCGCGACGCTGGTGGAAAACGTGCTCGACAACGCCGTGCGCGAAACGCCCAACGGTGGCGAGGTGCGCGTGGCCGTCAAGCGCATCGAGCAGGCGGGCGTGCCGATGGTCGAACTGCGCATTGAAGATTCCGGCCCCGGTATCCCGCCCGACGAGCGCGATCGCGTGTTCGAGCGGTTCTACCGCCCGCGCACCAGCCAGTCGCAGGGTAGCGGCCTGGGCTTGGCGATCGTGCGCCGTATCGTTGAACTGGGGAGTGGCTCGGTGGCCATCGAAGACGGCCTGGCCCATGCGGACGGCAGGGGTTGCGCGATCGTGATCCGCCTGCCGGCGCTGGATTCCGCGCCCGAGCCGATCGAGCCCGATGATGCGCCTCCCGGCATGGCCGACACGCCCAGCCATTGATTGGCGCACTGGCCGTGCCTTCCACCTGCCGCTGATCAGTAACCGACCGTGAAACGCTGGCGCGGGTGTGCCGGCTTTTCCGTTTCGTCGAGGAAGGCGATGGCGTAGTCCTCCATCGAAATCCAGGGTTTGCCGTTTGCATCCACCAGCAGCGAATCCTTGCCGACGCGGAAGTGCCCCGTGCGCTCGCCCGGCTCGAAGATGGCCGACGGCGAAACGAAGGTCCAATTCAGCTCGGTTTCCTGCCGCAGCGCGTTGAGGAAATCGCGGCCGGCCGAGGCTTCTTCAAAGTACTCCTTGGGGAACTGCGGCGTGTCGATCAGCGCGACACCCGGGGCCACTTCCAGGCTGCCGGCCCCACCCACCACCAGCAGGCGTGGCACGGCCGCTTTCTTCACCGCTCCAACAATCTGATCGGCATTTGCCTGCAGGAAACGCACGGTGCTGTAGACCACATCGTTGCCGGCAAGCGCGGCCACGAGCCCCGCCTGATCGGCCACGTCGACATCCTTTGTGGTCAGCCCGGCACGTGCGGGCAGCTTGGATGCCGTGCGCGCAATGGCGGTCACCTGGTGGCCGCGGCGCAGCGCTTCGTCGATCAGGCGGGTGCCCACGCGCCCCGTGGCGCCAATGATTGCGATCTTCATGATCATTTCCTTGTGGTTGGTCTGGGTGGTTGAAACGTTATATGTAATTAATGCAGTTACATATAGGGATAAAAAAATAGGCCGGCATGCGGCCCGGCTAGGCCCGACGGCGGCGGCGTTGCGCGTGCCCCACCTCGCTGAGAATGCCGGCGATGGTTTGCGCAGCCAGCTCGGCTTCCAGCGCGGCTTGCGCGCGTTCCGTCACGCGCTCCAGCACACCGGTGATCTCACGGCCCACCTCGCACGCCGGGTTGGGCGCGTTGGGCGGCAGCGCGATCAGCACCGGAGATTCCACCACACGAAAGACGTCGAGCAGCGTGATGCGTTCTGCCGGTCGCGCCAGCGTGGCGCCGCCTGTTGCGCCCATCTGCGAGGTCACCAAACCGGCATCCGCCAATTGCGCCACCAGACGCCGGATCAGCGCCGGGTTGGTCCCCACGCTGCCAGCAATGAGCGAAGACGGCACCGGTCCCTCCGCACTGGCAAGCAGGGTGAGGATGTGGACGGCGACGGCGAAGCGGCTGCTGGTAGACATGGGGTTAGGCGCAAAAGTGTAACCATGTTAGATACACTTTGGTTCGCGGTCAACCCCGCGGGCAGACGTGCATCTCAGAAGGCTGCGCCCAATGCCGCCGCCCGCGCTTTGGCATCGGCCTTGGTCGCCGCGAGCAGATCGGGCGCCGTCAGCGTGGGCGCGGCGCTGATCTCCGTCACATCTTCAATGCCGAGAAAACGCAGCCAACGGCGCAGATAGGGCTTCTGGAAATCGTCCGGCGATTCGCTGGCACCTTCCGTGTGCGCGGCGTACGCCCCGGCGCTGGCGTAGATAAGCGCCGCCTTCTTGCCCGAAAGCAGCGCCTGATAGCCCGTGGCGGGCGACCAGTTCCAGTTCTGCCCTGGCAGTGTCACCACATCAATGAAGTGCTTGAGCCGATAGGGAACGCCAAAATTCCACATCGGTACGGAGAAAAGATAGTGGTCTGCCGCGTTGAAGCGCTGCGACAGCGCCACGGCGCGCTGCCATTGCGCACGCTGCTCCGGCGTGGCGGTCTGGGTGCGCAGGACGGCAAACTTGGCGCCGATCATATCGGCGTTGAATTCGGGCAGATCGATGTTCTGGCTCCACAAGTCGATCGTGTCGATCTCGTGGTTGGGGTGTGCGGCACGGTAGGCGTCGAGAAACTGCTTCGCCACGTCGATGGAGTGGGACAGCGTTTTCATGGGTGAGGCTTCGATATGGAGCAGGCGGGTCATGGTGGACTCCTGATGCGGTTTTACGCTGCGTTGAAGAAGTTGAGGCCGACGGTGCCGGCAATCACCAGCCCGATGCAGGCCAGGCGCGCGGGCTGCATGCTCTCGCCAAAGAGCACGATGCCCAGCACCGTCACGCCCACCGAGCCGATGCCCGTCCAGATGGCGTAGGCCGTGCCGGCAGGCAGGCCGCGCATGGCATGCGTGAGCAGAAAGACGCTGGCAAGCGCCGTCACGATGCCGAGCACGCTGGGGATCGGGCGCGTCCACCCCTGCGCAAATTCGAGCGAGACCGCCATGGCGATCTCCACAGCCCCGGCTGCCAGCAGCCACAGCCAGGCGGTTTGAAGCATGGAACCTCCGAGGTGTCCGCTGCCGGGCTGGCAAGCGGATGCGTTGCGATGCACCCAGAGTAAGGACGGTGCGGTGCGGGAACAAGTACGCACCTGAAGGTAACCACCATGGGCGGCGTGGGTATGGGCGTCCGATTTTGATCGTGGTGGCCCGCATCATCCATACTGCGAGCAACCAGCCAACTCGGTGCCCGAACTGCGCCCGGGCTGGCTTGACGAGCGGGACCGCACGGCGGCCCATTCCGCGGCGGTTTCCATCTAACAGAGAAGCAAAAGGAACGACATGATTCCCGCATTCCGCATCGCGATCATTCCAGGAGACGGCATCGGCCGCGAGGTGATGCCAGAAGGCCTACGCGTCATCCAGGCAGCGGCCAAGCGCTTTGGCTTGCAGCTTGAGTGCCACCCCATCGATTGGGCCAGCTGCGACTACTACCAGCAGCACGGCCAGATGATGCCCGACGACTGGAAGGCGCAGCTCAATGGCATGGACGCGATTTTCTTTGGCGCGGTCGGCTGGCCGGCCACGGTGCCCGATCACGTTTCGCTGTGGGGCTCGCTGCTCAAGTTCCGCCGCGAGTTCGATCAATACATCAACTTGCGCCCCGTGCGCCTGTTTGAAGGCGTGCCGTGCCCGCTCGCCAATCGCAAGCCCGGCGACATTGATTACTACGTCGTGCGTGAGAACACCGAGGGCGAGTACACATCGCTCGGCGGCATCATGTACGAAGGCACCGACCGCGAGATCGTGATCCAGGAATCGGTCTACTCGCGCAAGGGCGCAGAGCGCCTGCTGAAGTTTGCCTTCGACCTCGCACAGAGCCGCCCGCGCAAACACGTGACGCTTGCCACCAAGAGCAACGGCATCGCCATCAGCATGCCGTGGTGGGACAAGCGCGCGGAGGAAGTCGCGCAAAACTACCCGGGCGTCACGCTCGACAAGCAGCACATCGACATCCTGACCGCGCGCTTCGTGCTGCAGCCGGATCGCTTCGATGTGGTGGCCGCCACCAACCTGTTCGGCGACATCCTTTCCGATCTTGGCCCCGCCACCACCGGCACGATCGGCCTGGCGCCTTCCGCCAACCTGAACCCCGATCGCACGTTCCCGTCGCTGTTCGAGCCCGTGCACGGCTCGGCGCCGGACATCTACGGGAAGAACATCGCCAACCCGATCGCGATGATCTGGTCAGGCGCCTTGATGCTGGATTTCCTGACGCAAGGGCAGGGCGCGGGGCGGGCGGCGCACGACACCATCGTCGCGGCCATCGAAGCGGTGCTCAAGGACGGCCCGCGCACGCCTGACCTGGGCGGCACCGCCAATACCACGCAGGTGGGCGAGGCGATTGCCGCGCACGTTGCTGCTCACTGATCTTCATTGACTGGATCGATCACGCGGACGAGGAGTGCGGCTCCTGCGTGGACGATTACCTCCACACCAAGTACGTCTGCCAGGGCCAACTCGACTGACGAGGCGCGTTACAGGGCGGCACGATTGGCGGTACGGTCACATGTATCCCAATCGTGTTCCGGAGGCCCCATGGCCGACAGCATGGCTCCGTCCTCATCATCAACGCCGAAAAATTTCCCTGAAGGCACCGTGGACGCCTGCCCGTCCATGCGCGCACTCGAGCTGATCGCCGGCAAATGGGCGCTGCGCATCTTTCCGGCGCTGGAAAACGGCCCCGTGCGCAACAACGAACTCCTGCGCCGCGTGGGCGACGGCATCTCGCAGAAAATGCTTACGCAGACGCTGCGCGAGCTTGAAGCCAACGGCCTCATCCTGCGCACCATCTACGACAGCGTCCCGCCGCACGTCGAATATCGTCTGAGTCCGCTCGGCGAATCGCTCAACCGCACGCTCGTCGGCCTGGACGACTGGGTGCGCGCACATTGGCCTGAAATGGAACGGGTCCGCAAAACGCAGGTCGATTCCGATTGACATCCGCGCGATCTGCCAGACGTTGTGTGCAGATGCAGCATTTTTCCGATAGTATTCGGGGCCCATGTTTGTGACGAATCTTTCCTCCGCCTTGCCGACGTTGTCTCGCGCGACCGCGCGGGGCGTGCTGTCGCGTGCGCGGGGCGTACGGTGGATCGTCACGATCTGGTGCTTGTTGTTCACCGTTTCGGTGTTCTCGGCCACGCATTTCCCCGATGGCCAAGCCGCCGATGACGCGCTGGAAGCAATCGAAGCCGTGGTCGACGACATGCCCGGCGATGCTCCGCCCGTTGCCAAGCCTAGCAAGGGTTTCGAGCGCGCCATCAAGGTCGCGCTCGGCAAGGCGGTCAAGCAGCCCGGCCAGTGCTTCAGCGTTGAACATTGGGTTGCGCACGCATCCGATGCACCCGATGCGCCTACGACCAGCGCCGCCGCCCCCGACCACCCCAGCGACGCGCCGGAACTCTGGCTCCCGCCGACTCCTATGGTGTTGACGCCCGGCTTGCGTGTCGCGCGCGTCCGTGTCTCTCTTCCCCCGTTCCAGGCTGGCCCCACGCCGGCCCCCATGCTGCGTCCTCCCGCACGCGCCTGATCTCCGGCTTTCGCCGGAAACCATCCCCTTGAGTTGCTAGTGCTGCGCCAACCGGCCCGTTGACCGGCTGGGCGTTCGCGCTTGCCTGTTCTTCTTTTTCAGGATGATTTCGGATGTTGTCCAATCAGGATGCGGCCACCCCGCGCCCCGCAGCGGGTGCGCGCGTGTCGCGATGTGCTGTTCTTTCCGCAGTGCTGGCTGCAATTGCCGTCCACGCCAACGCCGCACCCTCGGCACCTTCGCAACGTGGCGCACAGACTTCCACCGCCCGGGCTCATGAGGCGCCCGCGCAGCCCCGCTACACCTTGCAGCAGCTACTTGAGCTGGCCCGCGCCAACCACCCGGCACTCGCCGCTTCACAGGCGCAGGTGCAGGCGGCGCTGGCGGGCATCGCCACCGCACGTGCGTGGCCCAACCCCGAGGTGGAGGCGATGGCCGGCCGGCAGCGTGCCCGCATGCCGGGTGCGGCGGAAGGCCGCACCAATAGCGTTTCGATCACGCAAAAGCTCGATTTGCCGTGGCAGCGCGCCGCCCGTACGCAAGCCGCCGATGCCGCGTACGAAGCGTCGCAGGCGACCGCCCGGTCGCAGGCACGCGACGTGGAGGCCGATCTCAAGCTGCGCTTTTACGATGTGGTGCGCCGGGAGGCAGAGCAACGTAACGCGCGCGAAGACGTGACGCTGGTCGAGCAGATCCGCCGTGGCGTGGCCGTGCGTGTGGAAACCGGCGAAGCCCCGCGCTATGAACTCATCCGTGGCGACGCGGAGTTGCTCAACGCGCAGCGCAACGAGCAGGCCGCCGCACTGCGTGTGCAGCAGGCGCTGGCCGAGCTGCGCCGCGCCGTGGGCGCCGATCTGCCGCAGACGTTCGATGTCGATGCCGGTGCGGAAACGCCTCCCGTCGCGCATCTGCCGCCTCTGGCCGATCTGGTTAGCACGGTCCTCGCCACGCATCCGGAGCTGGAGGCCGATCGCGCGGCGGTGCGCGAGGCCGAAGCGCGTCTTGCGCACGAGCGCAGCCAGCGTTGGCCGTCGCTGGCGCTGCGCGGGTCGGTCGACCGCCAACCCGATCTGCAGGACAGCCGCGTGGGCCTGGTGATGTCGATTCCGCTGTTCGACCGCCGTGATGGTCCCGTTGGCGAAGCCGTAGCCGCCCGCGAACGTGCCCGCGCCCTGTTGCGCGACCGCGAACTGCGCATGCGCCAAGCGGTGGAATCGGCCTATCGCCAATACGAGATTGCGGAGTCGCAAGTCAGCGCACTGGAATCCGGCGTCATCAAGCAGGCCGAATCGGCGCTGCGCGTGGCCGAAGCCGCATACCGCCACGGCGAGCGCGGGATTCTCGACTACCTCGATGCCCAGCGCGTTTTTCGCCAAGCACGTAACGACCTGATTGCCGCACGCGCGGACCTGCGCACGGCTGCCGTCGAACTCGACCGCCTGCGCCCGGAGGCCCAATGACACGCCCGAGTCGCCGTGTTGCCTCACGAACTTACGAATCCAGCAAGACCATGACCGTACCTTCTCCTTTCTCTTCTTCGATCCGGCTGGCCGGCGTTGCCCTGGCGGCGATGCTGCTGCTGGGCGCCTGCGGCAAAGATGCCGCAGATGACACCAAGACCGCACAACAGGCCGTTGACCCGAACCTCGTGGTTGCACAGCCCACGCTGGTGGAGCGCCTGAAAGTGGCGCCGGTGGGCAAGCAGCCGATTGCCGAGCGCCTGCGCGTGCCGGGGCAGATTGCGTTTGACGAACAGCGCGTGGCGCGCATCGGCGCCACCGTCACGGGGCGTGTGACCGAGCTGGTCGCCACGCCCGGGCAGAGCGTGAAGGCAGGCGACATCCTGGCGCAACTGCACAGCACGGAGCTTGGCGCCGCGCAGCTCGCCTACCAGAAGGCCGCCGCGCAGCGTGACTTGCAGGCCCGCGCGCTGGAACGCGCGAAGCTGCTCCTGGCTGCCGACGTGATCGGCTCAGCCGAGTTGCAGAAGCGGCAGAGCGAACTGGCGATGGCCGATGCCGAAGTGCGCGCGGCCGTCGACCAACTGCGCGTGATGGGCGTGTCGCCCGGCACGCTGGCGAAGATGCGCACGGGTGGCATGTCGTCGATCTCGCCCGTGGTGGCGAGCATCAGCGGCACGGTGGTGGAGCGCAAGGTGACGCGCGGCCAGGTCGTGCAGCCGGCCGATGAACTGTTCACCGTGGCCGATCTGTCGCGCGTGTGGGTGGTGGGTGAAGTGCCGGAAAACGCCGCTGCGGGCGTGCGTGCAGGCCAGGCCGTGGAGATCGACACCGGCGCGGGCGATCGCATTGTCGGCAAGCTGATCTGGGTGTCGGACATTGTCGACCCGCAAACGCGTACGGTCACGGTGCGCACCGAAGTGGACAACGCAGAGCGCACGCTCAAGCCGTCGATGCTGGCTACGCTGATCATCCAGTCGCGCCCGGAAGAACGCGTGGTGGTGCCGACGTCCGCCGTGGTCCGTGAAGACAACCGCGACTACGTGTTCGTGCGTGCCAGCGACACGAACTACCAGCTCACGCCGGTCAAGCTCGGCGACGAATCGAACGGGGTGCGCCCGGTCGTCTCCGGCGTGCAGGCCGGGCAGCCGATCGTCGTTGAAGGCGGCTTCCATCTGAACAACGAGCGCAAGCGCGCCGAGATGGAGGGCGCATGATCGACGCATTGATTCGCGGCGCGCTCAAGCAACGGCTCGTAGTGGCGGTGATCGCCGCCGTGCTGCTGTTCTTCGGGTTGGATGCCGCACGCAAGCTGTCGCTTGACGCGTTTCCGGATGTGACCAACGTGCAGGTGCAGATCGCCACGGAAGCGCCGGGGCGCTCGCCGGAAGAGGTCGAGCGTTTTGTGACTGTGCCGGTGGAAATGGCGATGACGGGTCTGCCGGCGCTGACAGAGATGCGCTCGCTCAACAAGCCGGGACTGTCGCTCATCACACTCGTCTTCACCGATGAGACCGATGTGTACTTTGCGCGCCAGCTTGTGATGGAGCGGTTGATCGAGGTGCAGTCGCGCATGCCGGCGGGCGTGACGCCAGTGCTCGGCCCCGTATCGACGGGCCTGGGGGAGGTGTATCAGTACACGCTCGACAAACCGGATGACGGCGACAAGGAACTCTCGGTCGAGGAACTCACCCAGCGCCGTATCGCGCAGGACTGGGTGGTGCGGCCGCTGCTGCGCTCCATTCCGGGCGTGGCCGAGATCAACTCGCAGGGCGGCTACGAGAAGCAGTATCAGGTGCTCGTCAACCCGGAGCGCCTGCGCCACCACAACGTGACGGTCAAGCAGGTGTTCGAGGCGCTGGCCGCCAACAACGCCAACTCGGGTGGCGGTGTGCTGCCGCACTTCGCGGAGCAATACCTGATCCGCGGCGTGGGTTTGGTGCGCGACACCAACGACATTGACGCCATCGTGCTCAAGGAGGTCAACGGCACACCACTCACGATTCGCGACGTGGCCGATGTGAAGATCGGCACGGCGGTGCGTGCGGGGGCGGTGGTCAAGAACGGTGTGACGGAATCCGTCGGCGGTGTCGTGATGATGATGCGCGGCGGCAACGCGAAGGAAGTGGTCGCCCGCATCCAGGATCGCGTCAAGACCATCAACAACGACGGCATGCTGCCCGACGGCCTGAAGATCGTGCCGTACTACGAGCGCTCGGAGCTGGTGGATTCGGCCCTGAAGACCGTCATCAAGGTGCTGGCCGAAGGTGTGGTGCTGGTGGTGATCGTGCTGCTGCTGTTCCTGGGCGACATCCGTTCATCGCTCATCGTGGTCGGCACGCTGATCCTCACGCCGCTGCTGACGTTCATGGCGATGAACAAGCTGGGCATCTCGGCCAATTTGATGTCACTCGGCGGGTTGGCCATCGCCATCGGCTTGATGGTCGATGGCTCGGTGGTCGTGGTGGAAAACGCCTTTGCGCACCTCGCCAAGCCGCGCGACCCGAACGAGAGCCGCGCGCGCATCATCCTGCATGCGGTAACGGAAGTGGCGACGCCCGTGATCTTTGGCGTGGGCATCATCATCCTGGTGTTCCTGCCGCTGATGACGCTGGAGGGCATGGAAGGCAAGATGTTCGCGCCGCTGGCCTTCACGATTGCGATTGCGCTGTTCTTCTCGCTGGTGCTGTCGCTCACGCTGACGCCGGTGTTGTCGTCGTATCTGCTCAAGCCCAAGGTGCACAAGCACGTGGAAGGCCAACACAGCGACGACCCCCACGCCGAGCACGACGCCCATGACACGTGGCTGATCCGCAAGATGAAGAAGCCGTATCTGCGCTTGCTTGAGCAGAGCCTGAACAACGGGCGGAAGACCGTCATCGTGGCGGTGGCGGTGTTTCTCGCCACCGGTGCGCTGATGCCATTCCTCGGCACCGCGTTCATTCCGGAGATGAGGGAAGGCTCGGTGGTGCCCGGCATCAACCGCGCGCCGAACATCTCGCTGGAAGAGTCGATCCGCATGGAGATGGAAGCCATGCGCCTGGTGATGCAGGTGCCGGGCGTGAAGTCGGCCGTCTCGGGCGTGGGCCGCGGCGAGTCTCCGGCCGACCCGCAGGGCCAGAACGAATCGACGCCGATCGTCTCACTCAAGCCGCGCAATGAATGGCCCAAGGGCTGGAACCAGGACGACATTGCCGAGGCGATGCGCAAGGCGCTGCAGGTGCTACCCGGCGTGCAGATCGTCATGGCACAGCCGATTTCCGATCGCGTGGACGAGATGGTGACCGGCGTGCGTTCCGACGTGGCCATCAAGGTGTTCGGCGACGACCTGAACACGCTGCGCGAGAAGGCCGAGGCGATTGCCAAGGTGGCGCAGGGCATCCAGGGTGCGCAGGACATGCGCGTGGAGCGGATCACCGGCCAGCAGTATCTGCAGATCGCGATCGACCGCCAGGCCATTGCGCGTCACGGCCTGAACGCCGCCGACGTGCACAACGTGATCGAGACCGCCATCGGCGGCAAGGAAGCCACGGAAATCTTCGAGGGCGAGCGCCGCTTCAGCGCGGTGGTGCGCTTGCCGGACGCGTATCGCGGCAGCGTAGAGGCCATCCGCAACCTGATCGTGGCCGCCCCCAATGGCGCACAGGTGCCGCTGGAGAGCATCGCCCGCATCGATGTGACCGACGGCCCCGCGCAGATCAGCCGTGAGCTGGGCAAGCGCCGCGTGGTGGTGGGCGTGAATGTGCGCGACCGCGACTTGGGCGGCTTCGTGGCCGAGCTGCAGGCGGCCGTCGCGCAGAAGGTCAAGCTGCCCGAGGGCTACTACCTGGAGTGGGGCGGCCAGTTCCAGAACATGGAACGCGCCATGGGCCACCTGAAGGTGATCGTGCCGATCACGGTGGCGGCCATCTTCTTCCTGCTCTTCCTGCTGTTCAACTCCGTGCGCTATGCCACGCTGATCATTCTGGTGCTGCCGTTCGCCTCGGTGGGCGGGATCATCGGCCTGTTCGTCACGGGTGAATACCTCTCCGTGCCGGCATCGGTCGGCTTTGTGGCGCTATGGGGCATCGCCGTGCTCAACGGCGTGGTGCTGGTCAGCACGATCCGCAGTCTGCGCGAGCAGGGCATGTCGGTGGAGGAATCCGTGCGGCTGGGTTCGCGCATGCGCTTCCGCCCCGTGATGATGACGGCCACCGTGGCCATGCTGGGCCTGATCCCGTTCCTGTTTGCCACGGGGCCGGGTTCGGAAGTGCAACGGCCGCTGGCCATCGTGGTGATCGGCGGTCTGCTGACCTGCACGCTGCTGACGCTGGTGATGCTGCCCACGCTGTACAAATGGTTTGATGAGGAGTCGAAGGCATGAAGGAAATCCGCATTGTAGTGCGCCCGCAACTGCTGGAACGCATGCATGAAGCGCTGCGCAGTTGCCCAGGTTTTCCGGGCATGACGGTGGGTGAGGTGAATGCCTATCCGCCAGCGGCTTCACAGGCCGGCGCGCATTCCATCAAGGAAGACCTGACGGAGTTTGTGCCGCGCGTGCGCATCGAGATCATCGTTTCCGATGCGCTGGCCAGCGTGCTGTTCGAAAGCGCCGTCAAGGTGCTGGAGCACGGCCAGACTGGCGAGAGCGCCATCTGGATGACCGACGTGATTCAGGCCACCTTCCTGCATCGCACGGGTTGATGGTGGTGTGACGCGCGCATGAAAAACGGCGGACCATGTCCGCCGAACATCAGGAGCCACCCTTGCAGCGGGCCGCATCGTAAGACGCGGCCCGCTTGCTTTGGTGCTTACCGCTTGATGTCGGTCAGATGCTTCATGAGACCTTCATAGCGGAACTTGTGGATCGGCCGATCCATCGACTGCATTTCCTGCAACTGCACCGCTTGCGGACGCAGCGAGCCCGTCGGCGTCACAGCCTGGGCACGCAGCGTTGCCACCGCCGGCTGCATGTTCTGGATGCCGACGATCTGGTCATACAGCGCCTTGTCGATGATCTGCGCGTTGTACAACTGCGTCGCATCGCCGGCGATGTTGGTCGTTGTCGCCTTGTTGCTGATGGCACCGGCCTGCGCCAGCAGCGCGCTCCATAGCGTCGGGCTGTAGTTGGTCACGTAGTAGTCCAGGCCCGTCGGGTTCGCCAGCACAGCCGAGCACGTCGGCAGGGTGACCTGCGCGGTCTGCTGGTCCAGCACGACCGTTTGCGTTTGCGCCAGCCCATCGCCATAGGCGATGGTGAGCGGAATATTCCACTGATAGCCGGAATAGACGTTCTTGTTCGGGAACGCCTTCTGCGCGATCGTCAGCACGTTCTGGTTGGTGGCCGGGTTGCACTGTGCATCGATGGTGACAAGCGGCACGCCGGTCTGGCGCACAAAGCTGTCGCCCACCTTGCCGACGGGCTTGCCGCTGGCGGCTTCCAGCTCCGCCCACAGGCGCGGCGGCGTGCCGTTACCGAACTTGTACTTGTTCAGGTAGCTCTGCAGGCCACGGCGCATGGCGTCCTTGCCGATGTAGTTCTCGATCGTCTGCAGGACATGGCCGCCCTTGTTGTAGGCAAAGCGGTCGAGGAAGTCCATCGAGCCGGCATCGCTCAGGTTGTGCTGTACCGGTACGGCGGTGGGCTGCAAGTCCAACGTGTAGACGCGCTGCTTGACGGCTGCATAGTCGGCCCATGTGTTGCCCTGGAACTCGGGGTGCAGCGCGATCTTGGTGACGTTCTCGAACCAGTTGGCGAAGGACTCGTTCAGCCAGATGTCGTCCCACCAGTCCAGCGTGACGAGGTCGCCAAACCATTGGTGCGCCAGTTCATGCGACACCACGACGAACGAGCGCGCCTTGCCCATCGAGTGGACCGTTGTCGGTGCGCCATCGGGCGGCACCAGCACCTGGTCGGCAAACTCGAAGATGGCGCCCCAGTTCTCCATGCCGCCAAAGCCGGCATTCTTGTTGTTGTAGCTGTCGTTGGCGACGATGGTGTCCATCTTGTCGAACGGCAGCGGGATCTGGAAGTAGTTGTAGTAGTGGTTCAGCGCTTCCTTGGTGAACTGCATGCCGGAGACCGCCGAGTGCGCCTCGCCGGGCGGCACCCACCAGCGCAGGCGCATGCTGCTGCCGTCGAGCGGGTTGGTGAACTGGTCTTCCAGGATGTCGAACTTGCCGCCGCCGAAGAACAGCAGGTACGCCGGCATCGACGGTGTCTTGGCAAACGACACCTGCTGATAGCCATCCGGCAGCTTGGTGGCGCCCGTCTGCCTGCCGTTGGCCACGGCCTTCCAGTCGCCCGGAATCTCCGCCGTCACTTCGAAGGTGTTGCGGAAGGCCGGCTCATCCCAGCTGGGGAACCACTCGCGCGCGAAGTTCGATTCGCCCTGCGTGACGATGGCGTCGGAACTCTCACCCGTTGCCGCCTGCAGGCCCAGCTTGAAGATGCCCTCGGCCTTGGTGAAGTTGATCGTGCCCGTCCACTCCATGTGGAGCACATAGTTGCCGGGCTTGATGTCTCCGATGGGGTCGCGCAGGTCGTAGAAGGCGCCTTGCGATTGTGGAATCGGCACCAGCACGCGCGATGCACCGCCGCCCGAGGTGGGCGTGAGTGTCAGGCGCGAGGCGTCGAGCTTCAGGTCGCGCACGGCCAGCGTCACGGCGCCGGTCTGCTTGGTGACCTTGATCTCCACGTCGGCGCGGCCAGAGAAGCTGTTCAGGTCTGCGCTCGGGCGGAACCACAGCTTGTAGTTGACCGGCCTGATGTAGTCCGGCAGTTCCACCGGCGGCACCGTTGCGTCGACTGCCGGCGCTGGTGCATTCGTGTTGCCGGTATTGGTATTGCCCTGCTGCTGCGAGCCGTTTGCGTCCAGCTTGCCGCCGGCCGGCGTGAGCGCGTCATCTCCGCCGCCGCCGCACGCGGCCAGAATCAGCGCGGCCGCAGCCTGTGCCACGAGTGCCAGCTTGAACGAGCGACGTGTCCGGGCGTTGGAGGCCCGTCCGGTGTGTGTCGTGGCCGTACGACGGTGGGTTGTCGAATCCCGCATTGCATTTCTCCTGAGGTGGAAACGAATCGGCGGCCCAGGGCTCAAAAGAAAATCGGGGGGCAGGCCGCAGAATCGGGACAAGGAATTACCCGCTTCTTGCGCGGTGCAAATCACTGCCCGCGCACGGGATGCACGGATTCTGGAGGAAACGGCCTGCGAATCGAGACGAAGTTTTTTAAATCACGCGCGAGAGAATCTGCAGCGGAATTTGCAGTTTTTGGTATGCGCATCCGCAAAGCTGCGGGCGCCTTCCCGAGCGATGGGCGACTTCTGCAAGGCACGTTGAAAAAATGAAATGCATACCCCGCTTCATGAAAATATCTTAAAAATCGAAGCGGCTATTTTTACAACGTCAGATAAAGAAAAACTAAATGCGGCGCAGCGTCGGAAAATCTGGCCGGGGAACTTTCCCGGTATTCAACGAGGTGTTGCGCTGCAGCAGCTGACCGCGCATCGCCTGCATGGGGTAATCCTTCCGGATGAGACGGACGCTGTGCGCGGTTTTTCACAAAACCGGTACGCTCGCAAGGTTTGCGAAGTGTTTTCTGTTTTCCGTAGAGCGATTCATGCAATCCGCGTCCGATAGCGTCAACAGCCCGGCGGCTGTGGGTGTCAACCTGATCGACTTCTTCGATGTCACCCCCACGTCATTGTGGCTGGAGGACTACAGCGATCTGCACCGCCTCTTTGCCCAGTGGCGCGCCGCCGGCGTAACCGACCTGCAGCGCTTTCTGGAAGAGGACGTATCTCGCGTGGCGGCGTGTTCGGCCTGTATCAAGGTGCTGCGCGTGAACCGGCGCACGTTGTCCATGTACGCCGCCCCGGATACGGAAACCCTCACCGCGCGCCTGGCTGACGTGCTGCGCGACGACATGCTTGAAGCGCACGTGGGCGAACTCGTCCAGCTCTGGTCTGGCGAGCCGTGGTTCGAAAGCCGCAGCGTCAACTACACGCTTGACGGCCGCCGCCTCGACATCCTGCTCAAGGGCGTTGTCCTGCCTGACCACGATCAGCCGTGGGACCGCGTGCTGGTGGCCGTGGACGACATCACCGAACTCGAAGACGCCCGCCGCCGAGCCGCCGCCAGCCAGCTTTACGCGCGCGGCGTGTTCGAGCATGCACCGGTGTCGCTGTGGGTGGAGAACTTCAGCACCATCAAGATGCTGCTGGACGAAGTGCGCATGCAGGGCATCACCGATTTCCGCACGTTTACCGATGTGCATCCGGAGTTTGTCGAGCGCTGCATGCAGGAGATCCAGGTGCTCGACGTGAACGGCTTCACGCTGGAGATGTTCAAGGCGCGCAACCGCAACGACTTGCTTGGCCGCTTGCCGGAAATCTTTCGCGACGACATGCGCCCGCACTTTCGCGAGCAGTTGATCGACCTGTGGGATGGCAAGCTCTTCCAGCAGCGCGAGGTCGTCAATTACGGGCTGGATGGCAACACGCTGAACATCCACCTGCAGTTTTCGGTGTTCCCCGGCCGCGAGAAGGATTGGGACATGGTGCTGCTGGCGCTGACCGACATCACCGCGCGCAAGAAAGCCGAGTCGTACCTGGAATATCTGGGCAAGCACGACGTGCTCACCAAGCTGAAGAACCGCTCGTTCTACGTAGACGAGATCAACCGGCTGGAGCGCAAGGGCCCGTTCCCGGTCACGGTCATCATGATCGACCTGAACGACTTGAAGCGTGTGAACGACCAGCTCGGCCACGCCGCAGGCGACGCGCTGCTGCGTCGCGCCGGCGAGGTGCTCAGCAAGGCCATCGACAAACCTGCACACGCTGCGCGCATTGGCGGCGACGAGTTTGCCGTGTTGCTGCCCGGCGCCGACGCACACGCCGGTGCGGCCTTGGTGGAAAGCCTGCGCAAGTTGGTCGAACTCAACAACCAGTTCTATCCGGGCGCGGAGCTTGGGTTTTCCATGGGCTGCGCCACCTGCCACGAAGGCGGGCGTCTGGAAGAAACGCTGCGCGAGGCCGATGTCGCGATGTACGAAGACAAGCGGGTGCAGCACGAAGGCAGGCGTCTGGCATAACGGCGGAGATCTGTGCGTCGGGTGCGCTACTGCTTCTTCTCTCTTCAGGCGCCAGCCGGCGCAAAAAACCGTTCGTGCAGCTCTTCCAGGCCCAGCGTGCTGATCACCTCGTTCAGCCGCTCGGTCGGGCGGCGACGCGGCAGATCTTTGTATTGCGCGATGATCAGTTCGTTTTTCATCGAGTGTTCCCACCCGACGAGTTCCGTCACGCTGACCTGATAGCCGTGCGCTTCAAGCTGCAGGCAGCGCAGCACGTTGGTGACCTGGCTGCCGAATTCGCGCGTGTGCAGCGGGTGGCGCCAGATTTCCGTGAGCGCATTGCCGAGCGACTTGCCCTTGTTCTTGCGCAGCACGCCGGCCACCTCCGCCTGGCAGCACGGCACGAGCACGATGTATTGCGCATGCTTTTCGAGCGCAAAGCGGATCGCATCGTCCGTGGCGGTATTGCACGCATGCAGTGCGGTCACGATGTCGATCGTGGCCGGCAGCTGTTCAGACGTAATCGACTCCGCCACCGACAGGTTCAGGAACGACATCCCCTTGAAGCCCAGCCGCGCGGCAAGCTCGGTCGACTTGGCGACCAGTTCTTCGCGAGTCTCAATGCCGTAAATGTGCGAGGTGCCATCGCCCGGCTGCTCCTTGCAGAACAGGTCGTACAGGATGAAGCCGAGGTACGACTTGCCTGCGCCGTGGTCGACCAGCGTGACATGCCCCTTGGTTTGCTGCACGTCGGCCATCAGCGGTTCGATGAACTGGAACAGGTGATAGACCTGCTTGAGCTTGCGGCGGCTGTCCTGGTTCATCTTGCCGTCGCGCGTCAGGATGTGCAGTTCCTTGAGCAGCTCGATCGACTGGTTGGGGCGGATTTCGTGGGTCTTGTTGGACATCGTCAGGACAGCCTGGGCGACATGTCGCACGGAATGGGATCGGTGCGGCGGCGCGGAGAAAAACGGAAAGAGGGCGCCAGTTTACCGAAAAGCGGGGTGGGCGACGGCAAGCGCACCAAAGGGGGGATGCGCGCCCTCGTTTGCCCGCGCCCAGTCGGGATGTGACAATAGCGCCCCGCTTGTCTGCCCCGCGCGATTCGATCCGTTCCTCCCCGCATGTCCGAAACATCCAATGCCCCTCTCGTTGCCGTCATCGGCGCCGGCCCCGCCGGGCTCATGGCCGCTGAAGTCCTGTCGCGCAACGGCGTGCGTGTGGAGGTGTTCGACGCAATGCCGTCGGCCGGACGCAAATTCCTGCTGGCGGGCATCGGTGGGATGAACATCACGCATTCGGAGCCGATCGACGCGTTTCTCGGCCGCTATCGCACGCGGCGCGAGGCGCTGGCGCCGTTCATTGGCCGCTTCAGCCCCGATGCGCTGCGCGCGTGGATTCATGGGCTGGGCATCGACACGTTTGTCGGCAGTTCGGGGCGTGTCTTTCCGACCGAGATGAAGGCGGCGCCATTGCTGCGCGCATGGCTGCACCGGCTGCGCGAGGCGGGCGTGCAGCTGCACATGCGGCATCGCTGGGTGGGCTGGGCAGAACCGTCGGACCACGCGCAGGTGCTGCGCTTTGAAACCGCCGGCGTTGAACGGCTGGTGCAAGCCGATGCCGTGGTACTGGCCATGGGCGGCGGCAGCTGGCCCCGCCTGGGCTCCGACGGCGCCTGGGTGCCGTTGCTGGAGGCGCGCGGCGTGCAGGTGCAACCCTTGCAGCCCGCCAACTGCGGGTTCGACGCCGATTGGAGCGCGTATTTCCAGGAGCGTTTTGCTGGGCAGCCCGTCAAGTCGGTCGCCATCGGTTTGCGCTCGGGCGATGACGATGCGCTGCAATTCCGCCAGGGCGAGTTCGTCGTCACGCAGACCGGCATTGAAGGCAGCCTTGTCTATGCGTTGTCGGCGCCCATTCGCGATGCGCTGGCCGCAGAGGGCAGTGCGACGATCTGGCTTGATCTTGCGCCAGGCTGGAGTGCGCAACGTGTGACAGATGAACTGATGCGCCCGCGCGGCGCGCGTTCGATGTCGAGCCATCTGCAAAGCAAGCTGAATATCACGGGCGTGAAGCTCGGCTTGCTGCGCGAGTGCCTGAGCAAGGAAGCGTTTGCCGATCTGGCTCAATTGACCAAAGCCATCAAGGCGCTGCCTTTGCGGCTCATACGCACGCGACCCATCGACGAGGCGATCAGCACCGCAGGCGGCGTTGCATTTGAAGCATTGGATGCAAAGCTGATGATTGAGCGTCTGCCGGGCGTGTTCTGCGCCGGCGAGATGCTCGACTGGGAAGCGCCGACGGGCGGCTATCTGCTGACGGCGTGTTTTGCGAGCGGCGCCGCTGCGGGGCAGGGCGCGCTCGACTACCTGGCGACGATGGCGCGCTGAGTCACTGGTTTACTGGCGGGCCTTCAGGCGCCACAGCGACGTCACCTCGGCAACCCGGGCCCGATAGAGCGGGTCGTTTTCATCGGACGCCTTCGGGTGTTTCGGCTTGATGTCTTCCCGGCCCACCACCTGCAGGCCGGCCGCGTCGATCATCGCCAGCAGGGCATCGCGCGTGCGCAGGCCAAGATGCTCGGCAAAGTCCGACAGGATCAGCCAGCCCTCGCCATTCGGCTCCAGATGGGCGGTGAGGCCGTCCAGGAAGCCGCGCAGCATGCGACTGTCAGGGTCGTAGACGGCGCGCTCGATGGGCGAGCTGGGCCGTGCCGGCAGCCACGGCGGGTTGCACACAATCAGCGGCGCTCGGCCTCCGGGAAACAAATCCGCATCGACAACCTCAACCTGGGTCTGCAGACCGAGGCGCTCCACATTCTCACGTGCGCAGGCCAGCGCGCGCGGGTCCTGATCGGTGCCGATGACGCGTTTCACGCCGCGTTTGGCGAGCACCGCTGCCAGCACGCCCGTGCCCGTGCCGATATCGAACGCCAGGGTTTTCGAAGGCAACGGTGCATTCGCCACCAGCTCGATGTATTCGCCGCGCACGGGCGAGAACACGCCGTAGTGCGGGTGAATGCGCTCACCACCGAGCGCGGGAATCTCGACACCCTTCTTGCGCCACTCATGCGCGCCGATCAAGCCAAGCAGCTCACGCAGCGAGACGACGGAAGCGGTATGGCTCGTGCCGTAAGCCTCCGTGCAGGCGTCGCGCATGTCGGGGGCGCGGCGCAGCGGGATCGTGTAATCCGCATCCAGCGGAATCAGCAGCATGCCGAGCGTGCGGGCGCGCTGCGATTGCGCCTGTCGATGCAGGTTGAACGCATCGATGGGCGAGGCGGGTTCCTTGCGCGCCTTGCCAGGTTTGCGATCCGTGCGGCGGGACATGGCCTGCAGCAGTTGGCGCGCGTTCTGGAAATCGCCTTGCCAGAGCAATGCCGTGCCTTCGCACGCGAGGCGGTAGGCGGCATCGGCTGTGGTGCGATCGTCTGCGATGGCCACGCGCTTGGGCGGCGGGTTGCCGGCTTCGGAGCGCCAGACGGCGGTATGGACGGCGTCGCTGCTGGCTTCAGGGCGGTCGTCGGTCCAGGTGAGGGTGGGGTGATCGGTCACGGCAAATGGGCGAGAAAGCGGGGAGGGTGCGGTAGTGGGCGACACGATACCGCTTTTTGGGTGCGAGCCGAAGGTTAAGCGGTGATTCCGTCTCCGCAGCCGTGCCGATCACGCCATGCGCGCACGTGTGCCCGGACAAAAGGCGCGGCACTTGGCTACCCTACTTGGCTTAATTCCTTTTATCTTCGTGCTAGCTGCTGGTGGTCTCTATGCTTCTCAAAACTGTGGGGGAAATTGGCTGCGCGAGTCTTTCGTCTTTCCGGTTTCCTGCAGTTTCGAAAGTGCGCGCTACGGGGGCAGTTAAAGCAACCGGTCCAAACGCTGCATTGATAGCGAGTACAAAAATGATCAAAAGAATCTTGCTCTGTTGCCTTGTCTGCGTCGCATTTCAATCAATGAGTTCGGCGGCAGAGCCGCCCACTAGCGAGGCCGCGCAACGGCGTGCCCTGCTGATGGAAGGGCGCTATACCGAACTGGACCGGCAGATGTCTGGCCTGCAGCAGGCCTATGGACGCGGAGCGATCAGCGACGAGCAGTTGTCGGGAGCATTCAGAGCCTTCTACTACTCTGATTCGGCGATGGAAACCAAGCTCGATCAATGGGTCGCGGAGTTTCCACGTTCCTATGCGGCCTTGTTGTCGCGCGGGATCTACTACATGGCGATGGGATGGTCGCGGCGCGGAAGCAAGTATGCGCGGGACACCACCGATGAACAGTTCGCGGGAATGGGCGCGTACCAAAGCATGGCGCTACGCGATTTATCGAAGTCTGTTGAACTGGATCCAAAGCCGATCTTGTCCTATCGGGAAGGGATTGAAATCGGTAAGGCTCAAGGGATGAAAAAACACAACCGGGTGCTGCTGGAGCAGGCGCTCAGGAAGGACCCGCAAACGGTGGTGGTCAGGCGGGCCTATCTCAAGTCGCTACGTTCGAAATGGAACGGTAGCCCGGAAGAGATGGCTGCTTTTGTCGATGAGTGTCGAAAGGCAAATGTGCCGGCAGCGACGCTGAAGGAATTTTCGGCGCTGGCCATTGCGGACAGCGGTTGGGTCAAGATAGGTAAAAAAGACTTTGCGGGCGCCGAAAAGGACTACGCTCAAGCGCTTTCGCTGAACCCGGATGATCGGGATGCACTGACGCAAATGGGCCATGTCCTTATTCGCCAGCAAAAATACGAGCAGGCGCTTGGTCCATTGTCGAAGCTCATCAGCCTCGAGCCGCGTGACACATACGCGCTGTCGGCCAGAGGCTCGATTTATCACCGCATGAAGAAGTCCGACCAAGCCGCAAAAGACTACGCACAGGCCGCAGATTTGGGCGACGCCTACTCCGAAAACGAGCTGGGCAAGTTCTACTGGTTTGGGATTGCGGTGCGTCAGGACAAGGAACGCGCGCTCAAGTTGTTTCGCCAAGCTGCCGAGCAGGGCAATAAAGATGCACAGAACAATCTTGCCTGGGCCTTGACGCAGTGACGAAGAGGCGAGGCAGCCCCGTGCATTTCAGTGCGGGCGCGCTCGCATGCAGGTTTCTTGCGGTAAGTGACTTCGGTGCCACTCATGGACCCCAGTCCGACCCGGCAGGCAGTGTAAACTCCAGCCTTTTTTCGGCACTCGTAGCATGGCGCACGCCCAGCAACGCAGGGCGCTCAGCGGCCCCGCGCTGATCCGCATTCTTGCTCGCTTGACGGACGTCGACGTTTCCGCATCTGCGCAGCCCCTTTCTGACCGGTTGAGCCAATGGCTCAGCTGGACGGATGCCATCACGCTTTCGTCGGCATTGAGCGCGGCACCGCCCGCCAGTGCCTCCAGCACGCGGCCCGTCGGCCCGGACGCCGAAACCATCGGTGGCCGCGTCCGCGCGGCGTTGACGAAGTCCATCGCGTCCAGCTGTGCGCCCGATGCCAGGCCTGGGCCACGCGCGCCGATCCAGAACCCGTCGGTGCCGGTGGTGGTCGACTACGCCGATTTCCGGCAGCGCTACGTGCTGATGCAGCAGACCATGGAACTGGAGATCAGCGACCTGCGTGGCCGCCTGCGGCGCCTGCTGGCTGCCAGGACGCCCGACCTCGCGCGCCTTGCGGTGCTGGATGCCAGCATGGAGCAGGCGCTCGCGGCCCGCGAACGTTCGTTGCTGGGGGCCATTCCGTCGATGCTGGGGCCGTACTTCGAGCGCCTGCGCGCGGCCGAGCAGCAGCGGCAGGCCGAGCTGCCCGCGGAGGGCCCGGCCACCCAATCCACATCCCGCGCCTGGCTGGATGCGTTCCGCAAAGATATGCAGAGCGTGCTCCTGGCCGAGCTCGATGTTCGTTTTCAACCGGTCGACGGGTTGCTCGCAGCCCTTCGCCCCCGCTAAGCGGGACAGACACCATTCATGTCCAGACATCACCTGAATCTCATCGTTTTTTCTGTCGGGCTGGCGGCCTTGGGGTGGATTGCCGTCGGCTACCTCGTTGGCGGAAACCTGCTGGCGCTGGCCGTCACGCTCGTGATCGGTGCCGCCTATGTGGCAGGCGCGCTGGAGCTGCGCCGCTATCGGCAAGCGACGGGCACGGTCGCCCAGGCCGCGGCAGGCTTGTCCGAGACGCCGCCCAATCTGGCGGCATGGCTGGAGCAACTGCACCCGAGCTTGCGCCATGCCGTGCGCCTGCGTGTGGAAGGCGAGCGCGTGGCGCTGCCCGCGCCCGCGCTGACGCCGTATCTGGTGGGCCTGCTCGTGCTGCTTGGCATGCTCGGTACGCTGCTCGGCATGGTGGTGACGCTCAAAGGCACGGGCGCAGCGCTGGAAAGCGCGACGGATCTGCAGGCGATCCGCGCATCGCTGGCCGCCCCGATCAAGGGTTTGGGATTCTCGTTCGGCACCTCGATTGCCGGTGTGGCAACGTCGGCCATGCTGGGGTTGCTGTCGGCGCTGTGCCGGCGCGAGCGGCTGCAGGCCGTGCAAGCGCTCGACGCAAAGATCGCGACCACGCTGCGCATCTACTCGCACGCACATCAGCGTGAAGAGACGTTCAAGCTTCTGCAGCGGCAATCCGATGTGATGCCCGCGCTGGTTGATCGGCTGCAGGCGATGATGACGTCGCTGGAGCAGCAGGGCGCGGCCAGCAGCGAGCGACAGATCGCCGCCCAGCAGGCATTTCTCGACAAGGCGCAGACCGCTTACAGCCAGCTTGCGTCGTCGGTCGGTCAGTCCTTGAAGGACAGCGCAGCGGAGAGCGCACGCGTTGCCAGCGCAGCGCTGCAGCCGGTGGTGGAAACGACGATGGCGGGCCTCGCGCGGGAATCGGCCGCGCTGCAGGAGACGGTCACGCACGCGGTGCAGCGTCAACTGGATGGCCTGTCGACGCGCTTCGAGGCGACGGCGGAGGCGGTCTCCGGTATCTGGAACAACGCCCTGTCGGCGCATCAACGCTCGAGTGAGGCGCTGGTCGGTCAGGTCGGCACGTCGCTCGACCGGTTTGCTCAGACATTCGAGCAACGCTCGGCGCGGTTGCTCGATAGCGTGGCCGAGCGCCTGGATGCCGCCGCAGACGGACTGTCCGCTGCCTGGCGCGATGCGCTGGCCCGCCAGGAACACGCCCACGCCGAGCTGGCCACCCAGAACCAGCGCGCGCTGGAGGCGGCTGCCGCCACGTTCGAGCAGCACGCCGTGTCGTTGCAAGACGCGTCGCGCCAGTCGCATACGGCGCTGCAAGCCGCACTGGAAGCACGAGACGCGCAACGTCTCGCGGCCTGGACCGAGGCGCTCAGCGCAACGGGCGAGAAGCTCGGCCAGGCGTGGGAGAAAACCGGCGCCGATACGGCGAACCGTCAACAAGACATCTGCGATGCGTTGGCGCAGACAGCGCGCGATATCGCCGCGCAGCAGGACGCATCGCGCCAGTCGCATGCCGCGTTGCAAGCTGCGCTGGAAGCACGGGACGCACAACGTCTGGCTGCCTGGACCGAAGCCCTCGGCGCCATGGGCGCCAAGCTGAGCGAGGCGTGGGAAAAGGCTGGCGCCGATACGGCAAGCCGTCAGCAACAGATTTGCGACGCACTGGCCCAGACCGCACGCGACATCTCCGCGCAAACGCAGGCGCACGCCAACGACACGATCGGCGAGATTTCGCGCCTGGTCCAAGCCGCGTCGGAAGCGCCCAAGGCCGCGGCCGAAGTGGTGGCCGAGCTGCGCCAGAAGCTGTCCGACAGCGTGGTGCGCGATACCGCGATGCTGGACGAGCGTGCGCGCCTGCTGGGCACGCTGGAAACGCTGCTCGACGCGGTCAACCATGCATCGACCGAGCAGCGCACGGCGGTGGATGCGCTGGTGGCGACATCGGCGGACCTGCTGGAGCGCGTGGGCGTGCGGTTCACCGATCGGGTGGAGGCCGAGACCGGCAAGCTCGGCGCGGTGGCCGCGCAGGTGACCGGCAGCGCGGTCGAGGTGGCGAGCCTTGGCGAGGCGTTTGGTGTGGCCGTGCAGCTGTTTGGCGAGTCGAACGACAAGCTTGCAGCCCAGCTGCAGCGTATCGAAGCCGCGCTCGACAAGTCGCTCACGCGCAGCGACGAACAGCTTGCCTACTACGTGGCGCAGGCGCGCGAGGTGATCGACCTGAGCATGCTGTCTCAGAAGCAGATCCTGGAAGACCTGCAACGGCTGGGTGACCAGCGCGCGCTGGCCGGGACCGAAGCGGCATGAACGACGAGATTGACGGTGGCATCGAGGCCACAGCACCGGTCTGGGCCGCGTTTGGCGACCTGATGTCGGTGCTGCTGGGCGCGTTCGTGCTGATTCTGGTGGGCGTAATCGGCGTGCAGCTGGAGCTGTCCTCCAAGCTGGAGAACGAGGTCAAGCAGCGCGAGGCCGAGGCGCAGCGCCGCAAGACGCTGGAGCAGGCGCTGGCCGGCCCGCTGGCAGCCGGACGCGTGACGCTCGTCAACGGGCGCATCGGCATCAATGGCAATGTGCTGTTCGCGATCAACTCCGATCAGCTGCAACCCGAGGGCCGCACGCTGATGAAGAGCCTGGCGGGGCCGCTGGCCGCGTATCTCACGTCGCGTGAAGAGATCCTGATGGTGAGCGGGTTTTCCGACGACCAGCAGGTGCGTGCCGGCAATCGGCTGTTTGCCGATAACTGGGAGCTGTCCGCCAAGCGCGCGTTGACCGTGACGCGCGCATTGATCGACGAGGGCATTCCGGCGTCGAGCGTGTTTGCGGCAGCGTTTGGTTCGCAGCAGCCCGTGAGCTCCAATGCAGACGACGTCGGCCGCGCCAAGAACCGGCGTGTGGAGATCGCGCCTGTTCCCAGGCAAGCCGCTTCCAACGGTGGACGTCGTGAGCCGCATTGATGTGTCCGCGCAGGCCACGCTCGACAGCTGGCGCGCAAGCGGCGCGGATCGGCTGGACCGCGTGCGCTTTTCCTTCATCGAGGCGTTGCATCGGCGTGCGGCCGGCCAAACCGGCGAGGCGCGGCGCCTTCTCGATGCGCGGCTCGGCGAGCTGATCGCAGCCTACGCGCAACACGTCGATCGCACGACGGCAACGTCCGACGCGAGCGATGCAAAGGCACCCGCCAACAGCGCGTTGGCCGAACTGCTGCGTGACATTGCCAGCCGGCAACGCTTGGATGTCGGCAAGGCTGCAGATAGCGGTTCTGAGCCTCATCTGCGTGCATTGCCGGAATTGAAGATGCTCGAAGACGTGCGCGAAACCTGGTCCCGCGTCAGCGCCGAGAAACAGTTGCGTGACGCCCTGGACAAGGTGCCCGTGAATGCCGGTCCGCTGAATTCGAGCAGCCTGGTGCATCGGTCGCTGCTATTGATGCGCGAGGTGTCGCCCGACTATCTGCGGCAGTTTTTGTCGTATGTGGATGCGCTTTCGTGGCTGGAACGCATGAGCGGGGATGGCGCTGCCGGCGGCCAGGATGCCGCCCGCAGCAGTGGAAAGGCGGCGCGCGGCAAGGCGCGCTAGGCGTCACAGCACGAAGTCATTCTGCGAGGCGGCATCGGCCGCACGGCCTGCCGGTTCTTTCGGCCGGCAAGCACGCAAAAAAGGGAGCCGAAGCTCCCTTTTTCTTTGCGGCGGCGATCAGCTGTTGACCGCTGCGTCCTTGACCTTTTTCAAGGCGCGGACCTTGACGCGCACGGTTGCCGGTTTGGCTTCGAACCACTGGTCCACACCGGTAAACGGGTTCTTGCCGAAGCGGCGCTTGGTTGCCGGCACCTTGACCGACGTCACCTTGAACAGGCCCGGCAGCGTGAACTCACCCGCGCCCTTCTTGTGCAGCGAAGCCACGATGGTGTTCTCCAGATGGAGCAGCACCGCCTTCACCGCCTTGGCGTCGACGGCAGCTTGTTCAGCCAGATGGCTCACCAGGCTCGCCTTGGTGAACGTGTCCTTCAAGGGCTTGAGGGTCGGCGTCGTTGCAGCAGGCTTCTTTGCTGGCGCGGCCTTCTTTGCCGGCGAGGCCTTCTTTGCAGCGGTCTTGGCAGCGGTCTTGGTTTTGGTGGCCATAGTGAAAATAGATGGTTGGGTAAAGTTGACCATTCAATGGAAGCGACACCTGTGCAGCGCGCTTCGAGCAAGCATAGCAAAGGTTGACCGCCGTGGAGGCGTTATCTAGGCTGTTTTAGGGGCCAGGGAACACTTATTGCATGCGGTTTGGGGTCCATCACCCAGTTAAAGCATCCCAGGTTCAGCACAGACATGTCCCAACGAAAATCGTCGCACAGCGCGGTGAGCCCCAAAAACCGTGCGCCCATACTCGCCCGGCTGCGCCAATCGAAGATGACGCGCTCCACGCATGCGTACGTTCGCGGCAGCACCGCAAAGTTCTACGAGTGGCTGAGCGAGGTGCAGTCGCACACGTTTCCCGAGGGGCCGACCATCTGGATTTGCGGCGATTGCCATGTCGGCAACCTCGGCCCGATCGGCCATACTTCCGGCGCCGCGCGCATACAGATCCGGGATCTGGACCAGACGGTGCTGGGCAATCCCGCGCACGACCTGATCCGGCTCGGCGTCTCGTTGGCGACGGCCGCACGCGGTTCGGACCTCCCTGGCATCGTGACCGCACGCATGGTGGAAGCGCTGATGGCGGGGTACCTGCACGGCATCGACCCCGATGCAGCGTTGCGCTTGCCGCCGCGCCCTGCATCCGTGCGCACGGCCATGAAAGCGGCGACTGCACGTACGTGGAAAGAGCTGGCCAAGGAGCGGCTGAGTGACACGTCTCCATCCATTCCGCTAGGGCGCCATTTCTGGCCGCTCTCACGAGAAGAGCGGCGCGAACTGAAACATCTGGTGAGCCAGCACGAGGTGCTTGCCCTGGTGGCGCGTCTTTACGAAATGCCGGGCGAAGCCTCTGTCAGCATTGTGGATGCGGCGTACTGGGTCAAAGGGTGCAGCTCGCTCGGTCAGCGGCGTTATGCCGTCTTGCTGGCCGTCGATCAGGACCGCGGGCCGCGGTATCGGCTGATCGATATCAAGGAGGCGGGCAAGGCGGCGGCGCCCAGTGCTTCTTCAGGCGAGATGCCCCGGATCAACGGCGAGCGCGTGGTCACGGGCGCGCGCCGTCTTTCTCCTGACCTGGGCGATCGAATGGCATGGGGGCGCATGCTTGGCGGTAGCTTTTTCATGCGCGAGCTGCAACCGCAAGACCTGAAGCTGTCGGTCGACAAGCTGGAGCACAAGGACGCCACGGTCCTGGCCGCATATCTGGGCAACGTCGTCGGCCTTGCGCATGGCAGCCAGATGCCCCGGGATGTCGCGATGGCATGGCACCGTGAGTTGCGGGCGCGTCACGGACGCTCCATCGACGCGCCGTTCTGGCTCTGGTCTTCGATTGTCGATCTGCTTGGGCTGCATGAGCGCCAGTATCTCGAGCACTGTCGCGCCTGGGCAGGCTGATCTGCTGCGCTGCATCTCTCCACGGGCACAAACGCTGCTATCGAGCCTTCGGAGCCATCGCGAGGCAATGATGGAGGATGGCGCTCGGCTGCCGAAGTGCGCAGTCAAGACAGCGGCAACGTGGCGCGGTGCACATGGCGATGGGCGCGCCTATGCAAAGATGACCGCCGTGACCTTGGACGAGGATTTCGACAAACCGGCGGACGTCGTGCTGGGCCATGTTTCGCTGGCCGACTTCATTGCGGCAGCGTGGGTATGTGCGGCGCCCGCCTGACCGGGTCAGGGCGGTAGCGTCATCCCGCATCGCTATGCGATGAGATGAACGAGCAGCGCGCCGTTCAACCCAGCCACCAGCACGGCCCCAACCGTCGCCACTAGAACCAGGCCGCGCCCGGCGGCATGCTGCCCCATCAGGTCCGGCCGGCGTGCCAGCCAGATCAGCGCCGCCATGGGAAACGGCACCACCATGCTCAGAACCACCTGACTGAGCACCAGTGCCTGCGTGACATCCATGCCTGCGCCGATGACGATGAACGCCGGCACCATGGTGATCAGTCGGCGCATCCCTACGGGCAGGCGTACACGCAGGAAGCCTTGCAACACCATCTGGCCCGCCATCGTGCCGACCACGGAGCTTGAGAGCCCCGATGCGATCAGCCCGACCAGAAACAACAGCCCCGCCGATGCCCCGAACAACGGCGCCAGGGTGATATAGGCATCCTCAATGCCGGCCACCTCCGCATGTGCGCCGTGAAACGCGCCTGCTGATACCACCACCATGGCGAGGTTGATGCAGCCCGCGGCGGCCAGCGCTGCCACCACCTCGCGGTTGGAATAGCGAAGCAGTTGCGATGTCTCAGACGCACTCCGTGGGCGCACGCGCGTATTGACCAGTCCCGAATGGAGAAAGAGCGCGTGAGGCATCACCGTGGCCCCGACAATGCCAGCCGCCAACATGAACGCATCGGGCGGCAGTGCCGTGGGAACGAAGGTTTGCCGCAGCGCCGCCGCCCACGAGACAGGCAAGATCCACACTTGGATGATGTAAGAGATACCGATGACGGCCACCAGCGCGCCAATCATCAGTTCGACAGAGCGGAACCCCCGCACTTGCAGCATCAGCAAAAGATAAGTCAGCACACCCGCGAGGACCATGGCGTACAGCAAAGGTATCCCGGTCAGCAGAGCGATACCGACGGCGGCACCGACGAACTCCGCAAGGTCGGTCGCCATGGCCGCAAGCTCGCTGATGAACCACATGCCAAGCCCGGCCGGCGCGGGCAAGTGCGTGCGACAGAGCTGCGCCAGGTTCCGGCCCGTCACGATGCCCACGCGGGCAGAGAGCATCTGGAACAGCATCGCCACCAGGCTGGATGCGAGCACGACCCAAAGCAGTTGATATCCGTATCGCACGCCGGCTTCAATGCCCGTGGCGATATTGCCCGGGTCGATATACGCCACCGAAACCACCACGGCCGGCCCGACAAACGGCGTGAACGTGCGCCAACCACGTCGCCGGCCGTCCAGCGCTTCGCGCGCGTGGGCAATGACGCATCTCGATGCAGAAGAGCCGTCGGGTTCAAGCGCGAGACTGTCGTCCATGGATTCTCCAGGATAGGTGGCGCGGGGCCCTTCGCAACGCTCGTACCCGATGGCTCGCTGGCCAAGCGTGCAGCGTGCGATGGAATGGGTGTTGCGGAGAAGGGACGGGCCATGAAGGCACCCATCCTTTCCGGAGAACACCCATGTTCATGCACAACAAGCGATTGCAGTACACCGTACGGGTCAGCGAAACCGATCCTGGCTTGGCCAACCTGCTCCTGGAGCAGTTCGGTGGCCCGCAAGGCGAGCTTGCTGCCGCCATGCGCTATTTCACGCAAGCCGTGGCAGAAGAGGATGCAGGCCGCAAGGACATGCTGTACGACATCGCGACGGAGGAGCTGAGCCACCTTGAGATCATCGGCACCATCGTCGCCATGCTCAATCGCGGTGCCAAGGGGGAATTGGCGGAAGCGGTGGATGAGCAGGCGGAGCTGTATCGCAAGCTCAATGGCGCCGGTAACGACAGCCATGTGACGCAGGTGCTTTATGGTGGGGGCCCATCGTTGACCAACTCAGCAGGCGTTCCGTGGACGGCCGCCTACATCGATTCACTGGGCGAGCCGACGGCGGACCTGCGTTCGAACATTGCGGCCGAAGCCCGCGCCAAGATCATCTACGAACGGTTGATCAACGTGAGCGACGACCCCGGTGTGCGCGATGCGCTTGGCTTTCTCATGACGCGCGAGGTGGCGCACCAGAAGTCGTTCGAGAAGGCGCTCTACGCCATCAACGGCAACTTCCCCCCCGGCAAGCTGCCGCCGGTGCCGGAGTTCAGCGATGCGTATTTCAAGATGTCGCGCGGTGGTCCCATCGTGCAGGCACCGTGGAATAGCGGTACGGGTCTTGAGTTGGTCGCAGACCCCCCGATGCCTGCGGACGGCGGAGACGGCAACGCGTCGGTCAACCTGACCGATGCCGAACTGGCTGCGCTGGAGGCCATGAAGACGCGTCTGGCTTCGGACCCGGCTGTCGATCCGACCACCGGTGCGGAGCTTGGTGAAGCGAAGGGGTGATGACCGCATCCAGGCCCGGGTGCAGCGTCACTCGGGCCTGGACATTGCGTCTGCGTCAGACACCGCGCGTTTCAAGCCCGAACAAACATGGAGGCGCTCATGCATATGCGAGAACTGCTTGCGATCGCGGCGCTCACCCTTGCCGTGATTGCCATCTACTCGCTCGCCCGCGGCCTACCCGCCGGCGTGTTCGGGGCAGGCGAACAACAACGCGCGCCGATTCACTCGAGAGTCGATCCCCCGCACGAACAACGAGAAGTTGCGCCTTAGCTCGGCAGCGGCCAGACGCGGTCGTTGGCGATAGCAAAGAGCGCTTCCCCCGGCTCGGGCGGTGCGGTCCACAAACCTGTGAATTCGCCAAATGCGGGCAGCAACGCGCTGGTGGGACCAAAGCGAAAGCATGGCAGCCGGAGCCGGTCCTTTGCGCGTCCACTGATGACGACGCCCGGGTGCACGTGACCGGCAATGACGTAGCAATCGGGCACCACCTGCGGCTCATGGCATAGCGCGAAGGGGCCGATTGGCCACGGCTCTTCCACCACGTTGAAGTGCAAGCCCGCAGGCGGGTCGCCCGCATGACGGTCGTGGTTGCCGCGGACCAGCGTGCAGGCTACGTCGGCGTGCCGGGTGCGCCAGGCGACAAGGGCGTCCAGCGCTGCGTGTGCCTCGCGCGCGTGGAGGAGGTCGCCCAACCACGCGATCTGTGCGACGGGCAGCCGCGCCAGCATCGCATCCAAGCGGGCGATAGCCTGACCGGTGCTTCCGGTGGGCACCGGCACGCCGCGCGCGCGGAATGTCGCGCCCTTGCCGAAGTGCGCATCGGCCACCATCAGCATGCGTCGTGCGGGCCACCACAGCGCGCGCTCGGGCAGGAGCCATACGGTTTCGCCCGCGCACCGGATGACGAGGTCCTGAGGAGGCGTCATAGCAGTGGGAGCGGCTTCGAAGTCTTGCGTGGCCGGCGCGTGCGGCGGCTGGACTTGCCTGCTGCGTCGGGCGATTCGGTCAGGCGCAATGCGGCCTGTACATCTGTCTCGATCTCCGGCCGTGTTGCGGCATCCGGGTCGGTGGGCTCGGGACCGGCGGCGCGTTCTGCTTCGGCCAGCATGCGTGCGATCCGATCAGCGAGCTTCTCGGTTGAAAGCTGCTCGCGAAAGCGCTCCACCATCAACGGAAAACCGAACGGCGAAGGCCGCTTCAGTGCGCAAAGCTGGAGCTGCAAGCCGCGCATGCGGACGAGGGCCGCTTCGATGCGGTCGAGGTCCAGTTCCTGGCGCAGCACTTCGGTTTCGGCCTGCGACAGCAGCAAATTGCCCGGGTCGTGACGCCGAAAGACTTCATAGAACAGGCCCGAAGATGCCTGCAACTGGCGCGCGCTCTTGTGCGCACCGGGGTAGCCCTGAAACACCAGACCCGATACGCGTGCGATCTCGCGAAAGCGGCGTTGCGCCAGTTCTCCGGCGTTGAGGCTGGCCAGCACATCGTGCATCAGCGTGTGAGTGGCAAAGAGTTCGCCGCTGGCCAGCAGCGCCGGCCAGTCGATGGGCGTGGCCGACAGCAGTTCGAGGCCGTAGTCGTTGAACGCGAGTGAAAAGGTGGCCGGCGTGCGATTGGCTGCGCGCCAGCCTAGAAGGCTCGCCAGGCCCAGGTGCGCATGCCGCCCGGCAAACGGGTAGAGAAAGAGATGCCAGCCCTCGCGGGAGTGCAGCGTCTCGGCGACCAGCGTTGCCGTGGTGGGCAGCGCAGACCAGCGCGCCTGCAACTCCAGCAGCGGCCGCGCGGCCTCCATTTCGGGGCTGTCGAAGCGGGCATGTGCCGCCGCATCGAGTTGCGCCACCACCGCGTGCGAAAGCTCGTTGGATAGCGGCATGCGGCCGCCGTTCCAGCGCGGCACCGCAGCGCGTTTGCCGGTGGCGCGCCGCACATAGGCGGTCATGTCCTGCACGCGCACCAGTTCCAGCAGGCGGCCGGCAAACAGGAAGTTGTCGCCGGGGCGCAGCCGCGCAATGAAGCCTTCTTCAATCGACCCCAGTGCGCCGCCACCGGACGCGTGCCACCAGCGCACGGTCATCGTTGCATCGCTGACGATGGTGCCGATGCTCATGCGGTGTCGCCGCGCGAGCCGTGCATCGGGCACGCGCCAGATGCCGTGTTCATCGGGCATGACGCGGTGGTAGTCGGGGTAGGCTGTGAGCGAGTGGCCGCCCTGTCGCACGAAATCGAGCGCCCATTGCCACTCGTCGTCGTGCAGATCCCGGTAGGCCCAGGCGCGGCGCACTTCCTGCAGCAGCGCGTCGGGCACAAAGCCGCCGCCCAGTGCGACCGTCACCAGATGCTGGACCAATACATCCAGCGGCTTGTGTGGCGAGGTGCGGGCCTCCACCTGTCCTGACATGGCCGCAGCGCGGGCCGCAGCGCCTTCCACGAGTTCAAGGCTATGCGTGGGCACCACCGTCACGCGAGAGGGCCGGCCAGGTGCGTGGCCAGATCGCCCCGCACGCTGCAACAGCCGCGCCACACCCTTGGGTGAGCCGATCTGCAGCACGCGTTCCACCGGCAGAAAGTCCACGCCCAAATCCAGGCTTGACGTGCAGAACACCGCCTTGAGCTTGCCTTGCTTGAGCCCGGTCTCGACCCAGTCGCGCGTTGCGCGGTCCAGCGAGCCGTGATGCAACGCAATCAGCCCGGCCCATTCGGGCCGCGCATTGATGACCGCCTGATACCACAGCTCCGCCTGCGAGCGCGTATTGAGAAACACCAGCGCGGTGCCGGCGCTTTCCAACTCTTCCAACACATGCGGCAGCATCGCCATGCCCAGATGCCCGGCCCACGGAAAACGGCCTACCCCATCGGGCAGCAGCGTATCGATTTCCATGCGCTTCGGCAGGTGGCCTTGCACCAGTGTGCCGGGGGTGGGGGTTGCTGCATCGCCAAGCGCGTCCATGGCTTCCGACAGGTTGCCCAGCGTCGCGGAAAGTCCCCACACGATCAGTTCCGGCGACCACGTGCGCAGCCGGGCGAGCGCCAACTGGACTTGCACGCCTCGCTTGTTGCCAACGAGTTCGTGCCATTCATCCACGACCACCACACGCACCGAGCCCAGGGCCTCGCGCGCATCGGCGCGTGCGAGCAGCAACGACAGGCTTTCGGGTGTGGTCACAAGGGCGGTGGGCAAGCGGCGTGATTGCGCGGCGCGTTCGGCGCTGCCGGTGTCGCCGGTGCGCAAGCCGAGCGTCCAGTGCGGCGCCAATGCCTGTGCGGCTTCGGTCAATGCGCGCGTGGTGTCCGCCGCCAGCGCGCGCATGGGTGTGAGCCACAGCACCGACAACGGCGGTGCGCCGCCACGTCCGCGCACCTGCGCCAGCCGCTGCAACGCCCCGAGCCAGACCGCATAGGTTTTCCCCGCACCTGTGGTGGCATGCAGCAGGCCCGATTCGCCGCGTGCCATGGCCGACCACACGGTGCGCTGGAAGGGCATGGGCGTCCAGCCACGCGCAGCAAACCACGTATCAAGGTCGGGCAGTGCAGGTTCGTTCATGACGGCGGTAACAGGCTTTCCAGCGTCTGCAGCGTATCGGCTTCTGCGACGGGCTTGTCGTGTCGCCAGCGCAGCATACGCGGAAACCGCACCGCGATGCCGCTCTTGTGCCGCGCGCTGCGCGCAATGCCTTCAAAGCCGAGTTCGAATACCAGCGTCGGCGCCACGCTGCGCACCGGGCCAAAGCTCTCCACTGTGGTCTTGCGGATCAGCGCGTCCACCTGGCGGATCTCTGCGTCGCTCAGACCGGAGTACGCCTTGGCAAAGGGCACCAGCTTGCGCTCGGGCGCGTCGGGCGGTGCATCCCATACGGCGAAGGTGTAGTCGGTGTACAGGCTCGCGCGCCGGCCATGGCCCCGCTGCGCATAGATGAGGACAGCGTCTACCGAGAACGGATCGACCTTCCATTTCCACCAGACGCCCACATCCTTGGTGCGGCCCACGCCGTAGCGCGCATTGCGTCGCTTGAGCATCAGCCCTTCCACGCCCAGCTCACGCGAAGCTTCCCGCTGCTGCGCAAGATGCTGCCAGTCGTCGCCTTGAAGCAGCGGAGACAGCTCGAGCGCCGGATGGATGCATTCGGCAATCACGCGTTCGAGTTGCGCGCGCCGCTCGCTCTGCGTGCGCTCGCGCAGATCCTGCCCCTGCCATTCCAGCAGGTCATACGCCAGCAGCACGGCCGGCGCTTCCCGCAGCACGCGCGCATTCAGCGTCTTGCGGCCGATGCGTTGCTGGAGAAGCGCAAACGGCTGTACGCGGCCCGCATGCCACACCACGATCTCGCCGTCGAGCACGGTGCCGGACGGCAGCACCTCCGCCATGGCGGACAGTTCGGGAAAGCGTTCGGTGATGAGTTCCTCGCCGCGTGACCACAGCCATGCGCTGTCGGCGCGGCGCACGAGCTGCGCGCGGATGCCGTCCCACTTCCATTCGATTTGCCATTCAGCGGGCGCGCCGAGCAGGCTATCGAAGGCGTCCACTTCGGCCTGCAGCGGGTGCGCAAGAAAGAACGGATACGGGTGCCCGGTATCGAGCGCGTGGCCGTCGACGCTGGCATCGGCCAGCAGCGCCCGGTAGCGCTCCGCGGTGGGCGCCTGCCCGATGTCGGTATAGCCCATCAGCCGTTGCGCGACGTGCTTGGGGTCGGTGCCGCCCACCTCAGCCAGCGCGCGCGTGACCAGCAGTTTCGACACCCCCACGCGAAACGCCCCCGTGATCAGCTTCATCAACACCAGCCGCGCATGCAGCGCGAGCCCACGGCACAGTTCAGCCAGACGCGGCAGCACCACTTCGGGTGGCTGCCCGCGCAACGGCAACAGGCGGGCTTCCATCCATTCGGCCAGGCTGGCGTCATCTGCGTGATCTGCATCGGGCAGGACGAGCGCGATGGTCTCGGCCAGGTCGCCCACGGCCTGGTAGCACTCGTCAAACAGCCATTCGGGCAAGCCGGAGCTGGTCTGCGCAAAGCTGGCGAGCACGCGCACCGGCACCAGTTGGCGCGGCTTGCCGCCAGCCAGGAAGTAGACAGCCCACGCAGCGTCGGCATCGGGCGCGGTGCGCAGATAGGCCACCAGTGCGGCCAGCTTGCCGTTGCTCGATGTGGTGGCGTCGAGCTGCGCGTACAGATCGGCAAAGGCTTTCATGACGCGGGCGTGTCCTCTGGCGCGCCTGCGGTGGGCGTATCACCTGTTCCGGTGGCATCGCTTTCTTCGGCCTCGTCGCCATACTCGGTGGCGAAGGCGCGCGCATCCAGGCCGCGTTCGCACAGCCACCGCACCATGGGCGCGACCTGTCCGTGCGTGACATAGACACGCGTGGCCCCCGTGGCGTCGATGGCCTGCAGCAAGCCGGGCCAGTCGGCATGATCGGACAGCACGATGCCGCGATCGACGCCGCGCCGCCGACGTGCGCCGCGAAGCTGCATCCAGCCGCTGGCAAACGCATCGGCATAGTCACCAAAACGCCGCATCCACGACGTGCGTTGTGCGGAGGGCGGTGCCAGCACGAGGGCACGCCGCAAGTCCGCGCGTGGCACGTCGGTCGCGAGTTGCGTGGGTGGCAGCGCCACGCCCGCGTGTCGATAGGCGGCATCCAGTTGCAGCATGGCGCCGTGCGAAACGATGGGCCCAATGCCGGTATCGAGGCCAGAAAGAATGCGCTGCGCCTTGCCGAACGCGTAGCAGAACACGACGCTTGCGCGCCCCGCGTCGGCATTGCCGCGCCACCATGCGTTGAGCTGCGCAAAGATCTCGGTCTGCGGCCGCCAGTGGTAGATCGGCAGCCCGAAGGTGGATTCGGTGATGAAGGTATTGCATCGCACCGGCTCGAACGGCGTGCAGGTGCGGTCCGCCTCGACCTTGTAGTCGCCGGACACGACCCACACTTCGCCGCCGTATTCCAGCCGCACCTGCGCGGAGCCCAGTACGTGCCCCGCCGGATGAAAACTCAGCCGGACGCCGTGGTGGACGATGGATTCGCCGTACGGCAGCGTCTGCAGGGGGATATCGGCACCCAGGCGCGCGCGCAGCACGCCGGCCCCAGGGGCGGCAGCGAGGTAGTGCTGGTGCCCGACGCGGGCGTGGTCACTGTGGGCGTGCGTGATGACGGCGCGGTCAACCGGCCGCCATGGGTCAACGTAGAAGTCGCCTGCCGTGCAATACAGGCCGCTGGGCGTGGTTACGATCAGGTCCGCTGCGCTGGTCATCGATTGCTCTCATTAGATGCCCCCTCATCCGACGCCCGCGACAGCCGCCCGCGACAGCGTCAGCGCAATGGCCGCTTGCGTACGGGCTCGGTACGCATGTCGGCCGGGCCCCCGGGCCCTGCGGCGGCGGCACCTGGGCCGGCCGAATCACCACCACTAGGCTGACGCGTTCCCGCGGAAGTGTCCGCGGGCTGCGTCGCGGGCGACTTCGGTGCGGAGGCCGGCATGGTGTCCGGATACCGCGACAAGGAGTGCTTTGCCGTCTTGGGTTGAACCGCTGGAGCGGCGTCTGGCGATGCCGGGTGCGGCTCAGCCGGCTGTGCAAGCGAAAGCCCGCTGCCGGACGTCGATACCAGAAAGAATAACCAACCTGCGGCTGCTTGTTTTGCTGCTCGTAATCCCTGATGCATGCATAGGCTCCGTTGCGCTCCCGTGGAGGAAGCAGCCGGCATGCCAGGCGTGCTGGCGGGCGATTGCAGGGCGGTTGTGGAGCGGTTGTGGAGCGGTCGGGGGTCGCGGCTGAGGAGGCGGTTGGCCATTTCTTCAAGGGTGGGAAAAAGGACGGTCAGCGGCCCTGGACCTCCGAAAACCGGTGAGCGCTACTTCTCAGCTGCTGAGCGACCAATCCAGAATTTGATCTGTATCAGCCAGCGAAGGCCAGCATCGACATACCGTGGGGTCCTATTAGAAAGAGCCATCCAATAGGCTAAAAACGGGGGAGCATCATGCTTGAGCATCAACCAGACGAGGTGGTCGCCGCCGCTCTTTGGGAACTGGAGTCCTCGGTGTGCCGTGCATTACCCAGAGGAGCGCTCGTCAGGTCGGCCCGAGCCCACTGCGGCGGCTATGACGTGGCAGCGAAATGGTCGATGTCGACAGTCCGTGGAAATCGGCAGGAATGTGCGTTAGCCGTGCATTTCAGCCTGGCAGAGGCCAAAGCGTACTGCCGATTGAACCACCCAAGACGGGAGGAGATCTGTCGGCGCGTGAGCGAATGGCTGTGCGTCCAGTTGGAATTTCAGGGCGGAGAGTTGTGCGCAGACACAGGCTACGACCTGGTGCTCACCGCGCCAAACGTCTTCTTTCTCGATGAGCGAGACGCCATTCAAGTGGGCCGTGAAGACCGGGAACACGATTTTTCGCTCTATCGTGGCGCGTCATTGCCGCCACTGACGTGAGCGGAAGTTCTGTCCAACAGCGGCTGGGTTCTGTCCTGTCCGCTGCTTGACTCTCTAAACGCAGGTTCGTTGTGCGCCGTCAACGCACGGGGTTACGCAGCATCTACCTTCGAATGGCGGCCCGTCAATGTGGGCATGCGGAAATGCGGAGGCCTTATGCGCGAGTGGATCAGCGAAGCCGAGACGACTTGTCTGCGTGAACTCCAAGATGCGCTAACTGAGACGCTGCCCCGTCGCGCCGTCCTGCGACTTTAAGGCGATGAGCTAGACGGGATAGGCGTCCACGCGTGGTGGATAGTAGAAGGCCCGCAAGGCGCCAAGCAGGTCAACTCGTTTTCATTTCACCTGACGGAGTTGATGTTGCAGGCCTACTTTCACCAGTCGATCGACGCTCGTGCAAGTACGTGCGGGCGATTGAAGGATTGGGCGCACTGGGCGCTCGAAGGCGCAGAAGAGACCGACGACAACGAGATGGGCTTCGATATCTGCGCGGTGGTCCCCGGAAGCATCTTTCACCCAAGCGGCCATTTACAGCGGCCGTGACAGCTCGGTCGCAGGGCGGATAGCGCTTTGCGTCGTTGTTCACATTGGGTGGCGGGCAGAGGGCGTAACTTACAGCTGGGATGGGCGGCGGAGCCTCTGGGGCTTTTCTAGCTAGCATCGCTCCACGACGCTCCCTGATGAGAGTAGGACGTCGGCCTTCTCATGTGAGTCAAAGGTTTGCTTCTGATAGAAAAAAAGCGCCCCTGCACACGACTCGGGCGCAGACGCCTTCATCCCTCCGGAAGAGCGTCAGAAAACGCAGAGCACGCAACAATAGGGAACCATTGAATATTCTGCGTTCTTTCATTATCAGTGGATTGAAAAGAAACTTAACCACCCATTAGAGGGGAGAAGCGTACTCTCCGTTGAAAGCCACCTAGCTGAACTGGTTTCGAGTCGGGAAGTTATGCGATGGTCATCGTAAAACCACAGTGCGGCCATCGTGATTCAGTAGATTGGATTTCAAAGTGGCTGCGGTTCAATGCGTTTCAACGTCGCGCTCTTCGACTTCTGGCGCCGTGACGACTCGATTGCGCCCTGTGGCTTTTGCCAGATACAGTGCCGCGTCCGCCCGCGCCAAGGCAACCTCCAACGTATCTCCGGGCATGACGCATTCGACCCCGGCGCTGAATGTGCAGCGGACGCCTTCTGTTGGCGATCGTTCGACGGCAAGCCGCAGTTCGTTTATCAACGCCGCTGCGTCTGCCTTTTGTGCATCCACGCAAATAATCGCGAATTCCTCCCCGCCTAGACGCCCGAAAAGGTCGCTCGACCGCAGTCGTGCGGTCACAACAGATGCGACGTGTCTAAGGGTCCGATCTCCGACTGCATGGCCAAAAGCGTCGTTGACGGCTTTGAATTTGTCGATGTCCAGAATGGCGATCGATACCGGCTTGCCCTTTGCAACCGCTTCGCGAAGCACCGCGTTCGCCTTTTCGATGAAGGCTCGTCGCATCAGTGCACCGGTCAGTTCGTCGATACTCGCGAGCTGTTCCATTCTTCGCGCGAGCTGATCATGTGCAAGCATCACCATCCCGGTTGACAGGCACGGCAACGTGACAATTGCGAGCCCGAGAAACAGAACGTTCCAGGGCGAGGGATCCAGAAGAGCCATTTGCGGCACACCGAAGCCTCCAGCGACGGCCCGCGCGATATGAAATAACGCGCCCAGATAGGCGGCCGCCGCAACGAATCGATATGGGTAGCGCGCACCGTCACGCGGCGCGTGACGCAGCGCCAACGTACCCACAGCGATTCGTGAATAAGCGAGCAAAATGGAGACGAGCGCGATCTTCGCACCGAAGTTCGGCGACGCGTAAGTAAAGTACACCAACGCTGCGAAGGCGATGGCGAATGCCGCAGTTTCGTCGTGCCGTACGTAACTCATGCCGAAGAACTGCCGCATCCCCTGCACGAGCAACAGCATGGCCGTCAGCGCAATCAACGCAGCCCCAATGGTCGTGAACTGTCCTGGCTGAGTACCGGCGACCAACATCCACACCAAAGCAGTGGCCAACAGTGCGTGAGCCAAGCACCAGCGACCTATACCCATCACCCCAGTCCGAAGCAGCGAACCAAGGATGGCCACGCTCATCAGGCAAGACATGATCACAATACCTACCAGAATGAGGGGGCTGAGCATGAGATCGGGGTGGTGACAAAAAATTGGCGAAACAAGAGGAGCGAAACCGTATTCGACAACTGAGCGCAGAACGAACGAATCCGCTGGCACGCGATTCTGTTGCTAGATTTTGGGAATAGCAGTTGCGTGGCTCTCAAGCGGCCACCGCACCGTGCTGTTCCCGAGCTTGAAGGATTGCCCGCGCGACACAGTGCATCGGCCTGCTCGGCCATTGTATGAGCGGCGGCCTAACGCTCTTCTACCAGTTCTGCATTCCGCTCTGTGACCTCCTCGATCCGACCGACGGCCGTGCTGACTTGCTCGACAGGTACATGGTGTTGGGTAAGGCGATGACAGCCGGGCAAGGTCTTGGCCTCTACGTCCTCTTATCGACCAATTTGCGTGCCACTTAATACTGGTTTCAGCAATGCAAAGCGCCATGACTGAGCAAGAAAAGAGCGCCGCCTATCAGCGTGTCGGTTTAAGACGCTGCTACGGCATCGAGTGGAGCGTCGTGGGTCGACGGCGTATGCCTCGTGCTAACGGTTGTCGGGCTTGGCAGAGGGAGGTTTCTTCCCGGCCTGAAAGTAACATTCACGAGACACCCAGGCTCCAAGCGCAGCGGACGATCCTCGGCCCCATTGAGCTGGGAATCCTCCGTCGTCATGTCTTAACCGCTCGAAACGACGGCAGCCCTGCCCGGATAGGTGCGTAGCAGCGGTCTTGCAGCGCATCTCGTTAAGAGTGTGGCGCCTGCCGCGTTCCAAAAAAAATGGCCGGCGAAAGCGCCGGCCAAACGTCCTTGAACCCGGTGACAAGTCAAGGTCGATATGATCTAGCGGCGACACGTCCCTGGACGCGTCGACCTGCCTTATTGGGCTGAATTAGAAGCGGTGACGCACGCCAACCATCGCGCCAGTCTGGTTCTGACCCGGCAGCGTGTTAGCCGTGCCAGTCACGCCATAAGTTGCGTTTCCCTTGTTGTTCACATAGCCGATCAGCGCGTAGGCGTCGGTACGCTTGGACAGCGCGTAGTCCGCGTTCAGCACGAACATCCAGGAGCTGTTGCTGTCGGTACGTGCGTTCGTATAGTAGGCAGCGCCCGTCAGAGTGAACGCAGGGGTAAGTTTGTAGAGCGCGCCGAGCCAGTAAAGATTGTCGTGGCGTGCAGTGCCGGTCGTGACTTCATCGCGCAACCAGCGATAACCAGCAAACACCTTGGCATCGCCTACTGCATAAGACGCGCCAATGGCAGCGCGTTTGGCATCGAGTGCTGAGGCAGCAATGGTGCTGCCCTGGTACTGGTCATAGGCGACACCCACCGAAAGCGGACCATTTGCGTAAGCTACGCCCGCGCCATAGTTCTTGCCGACCTTGAAGCTGCCAGGGACCTCACCGCCGAGTCCGGAATTGCTGTCGCGCCCGAAGCTATAGAAACCCGTCGCAGTCAACCCGCCGAACTTACCCGTGTATTTGACTGCATTGTCGGCGCGGCCATTGAATTGGTTGTCCACCGAATTCAGCGAGTAGTTCGGTCCAACTGCCATCGGATCGTAAGCTGCGAACAGGTCGTACAGCGCGTTTTGCTGACGCCCCAGCGTGACGGCGCCGAAATCGCCCTGCAAGCCTACGTAGGCCTGGCGACCAAACAACCGACTACCCTGCGCAGATTTGCCGGTGTCGATGTCAAAGCCGCTTTCCAATACGAAGATACCCTTCAGGTTATTCCCCAGATCTTCAGCGCCACGGATGCCCCAGCGCGACCCAGATAGTCCACCAGAGGTGAGCGCGGTGACCGAGCCGTTGCTGTTGGCACCGCCTTTCACGTGGCTTTGATAGCTGACGCCGGCGTCAACAATGCCGTAAAGCGTGACATTCGACGACTGCGCAAATGCGGCGGCAGGCACGGTGCCGGCCGCGATTGTCACTGCGAGGAGAGTTTTTTTCACTGTTAGCCTCAATTGCTGTTTGAACGAATGAATCTGCGATGGGGCCTGTCGTAACCAGCTAATGAACGCGCCCCCGAACGCTAAGGCGAGATAATGCGTCAGTTATGTGACAGCAATAAGTAAACAATCCAGATGAATGGCTCTTTAATATTTCTTTTTTTGGAAATAATCGATCCGAGTATTGCGCTACTCGAAAGACAGGCTGCAGTGCGCTTGCCAGCATCAAGCCCTGCGCTCATCAACTCGATGCGCAGGTGATGCCATCCGCAGATTCCTGCATACCGCGTGGCCTGTTCGTCAGGCGCCCACCGCGCTGTCCCTGAGCTTGAAGACTGCAACCGCGCGGCGCAGTGAATCGGCCTGCTCGGCCATGGCATGCGCGGCAGCCGACGCCTCTTCCACCAATGCCGCATTCTGCTGGGTGACTTCTTCAATCTGGCCCACGGCAACGTTCACTTGATCGATACCGGTGCTTTGCTCGGCCGAAGCCGCGGAAATCTCGCCAACGATCTGCGTCACGCGATGCACCGAGGTGACGATGTCATCGATGATGGTGCCGGCTTCGTGCACCAACCGCGCCCCCGCTTCCACGCGCTCCGTGGATTGACTGATCAAGCCCTTGATTTCCTTGGCTGCCGAGGCGCTACGCTGCGCGAGCGTGCGCACCTCGCCTGCCACGACGGCAAAGCCCCGGCCCTGCTCGCCGGCACGGGCCGCTTCAACTGCAGCGTTGAGGGCCAGGATATTGGTCTGGAAAGCAATGCTGTCGATGACACCAATGATCTCGCCCACCTTCGCAGAGCTCTCAGAGATGCCTTGCATGGTCTGCACAACTTCGTTCATGACCTTGCCGCCGCGTGCTGCGGTGTCGGAAGCGTGCCCCGCGAGCGAGGAGGCCTGCACGGCGCTCTCCGAATTGCGTCGGACGGTTGTGGTCAGCTCCCCAATGTTCGCGGCGGTCTCTTCCAGCGACGCCGCCTGTTCTTCCGTACGCGACGAAAGATTCAGGTTGCCCGCAGCAATCTGTGAGCTGGCAGCGGCAACGCCTTCGGCATTCCGACGCACTTCGCTCACCACGTTGGCAAGGTTGGTTTGCATCTGCTTGAGGGCATCGAGCAATTGACCGATCTCGTCAGTGCCGCGTGAGTCAAACGGCTTGGCTAGATCGCCATGCGAAACCGCGCTGGCCACATCCGCCGCGCGGGCAAGTGGCTTCGTAATGGTGCGGCTGAATATGAAAGCGCCGGCCAGCCCCAGCCCGAATGCCACGAGCATCAGTGCGGAGCTGACGACCAATGCGGTGTGCGCGGCTTCAGCCGTTTTGGCTGATACGGCGATGCTTTCCTTCGCGATCTCTTGAGCCGCTTCATCCAGCAGGCGTGCTGGCTCGCGATCGACCCCGGCTACGACCTTGTCGCCAACGGTAGGGTCGAACGAGGCGGCGACGAACATATCGTGGCCCTTTCGGTAGCCGACGCCCATGGCGACATGCGCTTCGGCAAATTGCTTGATCAGGTCTCGACTCTTGCCAGGTGGAAGCGAATCCTGCAGCGCCTTTGCCTGATCAGAAACAGCCTGCTCACCTTTCAGGAAGGCCGCCCAATATTTGTCCAGCTTGACTGGGTCTTCACCACGCAGAAGCGTGTCCTTCCACTCCTGCACTTGCGTTTTGAAGGTAACGAGCATTTTCGTCACCGCCCGCTCATCGGCGACGCGGGCCTGCACGGTGGTGTTGTATTCAACGATGGAGTGGTTGAGCGAAGCGATTCCGTAGATTGCTCCGGAGAACATCAGCAGCAGCGCAATACCAAAGGCGAGGGGCAGTTTGATCGACAGTTTCATGATGACGGGTAAGACGAGTTCGGCGAGACCTGGTCCTCGCCTGGACGTCTTCTTATCGGCCAATCTGCGTGCCACTTAAGATGAATTTTTGCAGTGCACTATTGCTGCGAAAATATGTGCGCCGTCTACCACCCTGCCGCTGTTGAAGCGCGACGCGCCTGCGCCGTGTCCTCTATATTTACGGTTGATAGGTGTCAAGGCCAGTGCCGAGGACTCGTCTACAGTGGGCTGATAGTCTGGTGGCCAACGTCTCCGGCTTGGCTCCTACCTCTCAATGGAGTGATGAGACTGCATGTGTGTGTCAGCAAGCCGCGCATCGATTCAATTGGGAGATTGGGCTGCTCGCTGCGACCGGTGCTCTGATCTCAATGGGCAATTCTGATGGTCAACTCCGCCGCATCATCTCCTTTGCATGCCGAAGCACAGGCCCTGTCGATGCTCTCTCGGCTGGCCACGCCTGAGATCGCAATCGTCGAGCACTGGGCACCAGAGTATCTACGGAGCAACGACCCCGAGATCGGTCATCGGATGAGAGTCGCCATCCGTAGACTGCGGGCGCTGTTGTGGGCCTATCGGGACCTGCTTCCAAAGGCGCTGGCCGATGACTGGCGATGCAGGCTAGCCGATGTTGCGGCTCAAATTGGGCCGCCGAGGAACTGGGACATCATCGTCAACGTGCTGTTGCGCGCTGCCGTTCCGCCGAGCCAGCCCTCTGCCTTGATCTTGCTGGAGGCGTTGGAAGACATCAGGCAGCGCGCGCGTGCCGAGAGCCGCGTTACCTTCGAAGGCATCGGGCCTGAGAAGCTGATGGCTGACTTTAGAGAAGCGATTGGCAACGCAACGCAGGCACAGCCAGAGACCAGCGAGACGCTCGGAAAGTTTGCGCCCGCCAGTATTGCAGCGGCGTCCAGGCGGGTGAATCGAGCGCTTCGTCGCGCGTCGAATGGTGGCTTGCAGGAATTGCATCAGACGCGTATCCAAATCAAGCGACTGCGTTACCTGCTTGAGTTCTTCTCGCCCGTGTTGGGAAAGAAGGACATCAAACGAATTCGCCGACTGGAACAGCTTCAAGACGCTTTAGGAGAGCTGAACGACGTGGTTGTCGGGGCAACCTACATCTCCCAAGTCCCCGTCAGGCCGGAGTACGCGACAGCCCACGAACTGTTTGTGCAATGGCTTAGAAAGGAGAAGAAGGCCCGACGTCGTGCTGCTATTGCCGCATTAGGGTGTCTCCCTTGCGAGCGCTGAGGTTCTACTTGGAGCCCCGGTCGGGGAGGTGCAGTCACTTATCCACAGAAGCAGTGGGCAAGATCCGGTCCGAGCTTTGTCAGGAGGCGTCGGGCCTCAGCCTGATCGGTGTGTTCAAATTTTTTGCCCGTCGGAAACTATATATACTGTTTCAGTACACATCAGAAAAGGGGGCACCAGATGGAACTCGAAATGGCAAAGCAAGCGGCAGTGGCTGAGAACGCATCGTCCAGTGCGACAGCAAAGACTGGCCGAACCAAATCTGAAGCGAGCGCAGGCGCGCGAGCAACCAAACAAAGCTCGGCCAAGCCGGCGGCATTGCCAACCGGGCAAGAGAAGAACCAGAAGAAGACAAAGCGTGCTGCCAGTGTGGCTACCCCAGCGGGAGAGATGGCACCGGAGAAGCCGAAGAAAACCAAGGTTGTGCGGGACAGTTTCACGATGCCGGAAGCAGACTATCGAATGCTCGCCGAGATCAAGGAGAGGTGTCTCGCAGGTGGTAGGAAGGTCAAGAAGAGCGAACTCTTGCGCGCTGGAATCAACCTATTGGCCGCGATGCCGGCGAATCGTCTGCTCGCCGTCGTAGCGAAACTAGAGTCTGTGAAGACGGGCCGACCAGCAAAGGATTGATGGTGCGGTATTCACGCTGACGACGATCTGCCAATCAGCGCTTGTATGGACCGGCATACGCGAACTGCCCCCTTGCCCCCTACAGGCGCGAACCTACAGCGGACCCCTGAACACCGAATCGGCAAAAAAAAACGCAGCCATCTTGGCTGCGCACGAGGAGGAAAAAAGGCCCGACCTATCTTCTTTGAATTAAGTTACATGAAAGCAATGACAAAAATGTCATACATGTAATGTAAGTCTTCGACAATTGCCTTGCAGCCGTCGCCTGCCGTCAATATCAAGACAGCGATGAATACTTGGGGGCGCCGGAATGCAGCAGTGGGCAATTCAGCAGTTCAGGGGCTGCTCAATACAGGTGCTGGCCGTGCTCGGCAGGGGCTCTGGATTCAGATACGCATACACAGGGTTTATCTGCGCACCACGGGACGGTGCCATGTCCTATCCGCAGATGCAGCGGCTCCATCGTGTGTCCGCCGATCTTGATTCGGCCGATGCAGCGATCGCCGCAGGCATGCGCGAGGGTCGTGCGATTGCCGAGCGGTGCTTCCCGGCGTTCCTTGAGGGGAGCAGACGGAGGGGCAGACGCCCATCTGACAGCTTGGCGCATGCCCTCAGCCACCGAGGGCATCTCGCCGTAGCCTTTTTGGCCAGCCCGATGTCGATCGCGACGGCATCGCGGGAAAGATCAGCGCGCGGCGCTGTACACGTCGCTGCCAAAGCCCTGCAGGCCGTTCATGCCGGCATAGCCAAGATGCGATAACCCGAAAACGTCCTCGATGCTCTTGAGCAGGGCATAGTGGTTGTAGGGCGTATTGCTGACCGTGCCCGGCTTGACGAAGGGGGAGAGCACCACCGCGCCGACGCGGCCACCGCCAGGGCCGGTCAGGCCCGGCGCGACCGAGTTTGGCCCGGTCGGCTCACCGCAGCAGGCCGAGGTGTCATTCGTATCCGCTTCGTCGAACGTGATGATCAGCAGGCCATCGGACTGGAACGCCGGTGAGTTGATGATCTGCGGCACCCAGGCCTGCAGGAACCGGTTGACCGCCGGCAGTCCGCCTGCGCTCTTGCCGTCCGCGCAGGTGGGCTCGTCGTGACCATCGTTGCACAGGTTTGGCACGATGAAGGAGAACGCGGGCGTGGTTGCAACGCTGTTCAGATCGGTGGCCAGCGAATCAAGCCGCACCACATGACTGTCGCAATACGACTGGTTGTCGATCACGGAGTGGAAATACATGAACGGGTTGTGGCGCGTCGCGTATCCGTCCGTCGCGATGGCGGACTGCGTGCCGTCCTTGCCATTGAGGGCAGGGTGGGAGCAGGTCGATCTGCCGTCGCGCGTCAGATCGTTGCCCATGTCTTCCATATAGCCGCGCCAAGCCAACCCTTTGGCATCCAGTTGGCTGGCGATCGTGCCGATGGCGGCAGGGTAGACACAGCCGGTTCCAGTCACCTGCCCGTTGGCATCGGGGCTCATGGTGCCCAACCAGTCGGTGTAGTACTGGCAGTCAGCCTGGGTCTGCGCATTGGGTGCCTGACCGCTGATCATGGTCAGGTAGTTATCGTTGCTGTTATGGCCGGTACCGTAGTACTGAGTCAGCAACGCGCCTTGGCTCGTCAGCGTGTTTGCGAGGTAAGGCGCTTGGCTCCCAGAGCCGAAAGTCTGGGTATAGCCTTTGTTCTCCAGCACGATGACGAACACATGGCCGATCCGGCTTGCGGTTGGCGTCACTGGGGCCTGCGCGGGTGGCGAGACTGGAGCCGGCGACACTGCTGCCGAAGGCCCACCTGTCGAGTTGGCTGCATCGCTCGCGCCGCCGCAGCCCGTCAGCAGGCAGGCGAGGAAGGTTGCGAGGATGCCGCTGGTCAGCCAGTTCAATTTGGAAAGTCGCATGATGGCCATGATTCAAGGAAGAGGAAAGCCCAACGAGGTGGCGATCGTGCGAAGGGAGCTGATGCCAGGAACGCCGCTGATGCCGGGGACGCTGCCGGTGATGGAGCCGGAGCACACGCCCCCGAACGGACCTTGCGGGACCGAGTAAGCCGGCGCAGACAGGTTTGGCTGAGCGACGAAGTCGAGCGCGTAGGCGATCGAATTGGTGTCCGGCAGCCCGCCACGCCCGCCGAGGGCGTTCAGCCCGAAGCGCCAGGTTAGCAACTGATGGATTGAACTCGGGTCGAGCGGCCAATGACTGACGTGCCCACGCTTGACCCGGGGCCCGATCAGCACCATCGGCACACGGAAGCCGAGGTAGCCGTCGTTGCCCAACTGTGTCTCTGCGGCAGACACCGGGCGCTTGAACGGCGGCACGTGGTCGAAGAAGCCGCCCCACTCGTCGTAGGTGATGATCAGCAGCGTTTTTTGCCAACCTGGACCATTACGCACGGCATCATAGATTTGATTGAGAAAGACCTGTCCGTTGCGGATATCCGAGTTCGGGTGATCATCGGCCGATACGCCTTGCGGGTTCTCCCCGGTAAAGCGCGGATCGACGTATGAGAATGCAGGTAGGGTGCCGGCTGCGGCGTCCGTCAAAAACGTTGCGAACGGTTTGGAGGTATTGAGATACTTGGCGCCAAACAGCGCCGTGAACGGCACGTCGCTGAAGTAATAGTTGGCCGACACGCCCTTTTCGGCAAAGCGATCGAAGATCGTCGGGAGCGAACAGGTTGCATTGGAGTTGTGTAACCGGTCAGTCTCGCCACACATCAAGTAAAACCGGTTCGGATACGTCTCCGCCAGAATGCCGCAGTGGTAGCTGTCGCATACCGTCCAATCGCGAGCGGCGGATCCGAAGAAAGACAAATCCTCGGCCTGGTAGTAGCCGATGGGAAACAGGTCGCCAGGCGTCTTGTTTGTGTCGGCCGTGAGCAACCATCCGTCCATCTTCCCGCCATTGAGCTGGGTGCGCGCTCCCTCGTAGCTGTGATCCGGATCGGCAAAGCCGCAGCCCTGGAAACCATACTTGGGATCAGTCGCGAGGCGGAACGAATTCTGCGGATTGCCAAAGGCGTCGATGAACTGGAGTCCAGCCTGCTTTCCGTTAGCGCCGGGCAGCCAGCCCAGATAGTGGTCGAACGATCGGTTTTCCATCACCACCAGCACGACGTGGTCGATACCCGACTGCGCAGGACCGGGCAAGACCGGTGGCACCAACTGGGTTGGCACGGGCGCGCTGCCCGTAGATGAGGCGCCACCTGAATCCCCCGAGAGGCTGCCATCGCCGCCTCCGCCACATGCAGACAAGCCGGCACCGGCGAGCGTTGCGGCCGCCGCACCAAGCAATCGGCGGCGCGTCTGGAAACGCGCCGTTGAAATCTTCTGAGTCACGCTACTTCTCCTGCTTATTTATCGCCCTGAGGGCATCCCTAGAACGCGCGGACAGTAGCAGTGGTGCTCGGACCATCATGTGACAGGATCGCGAAGTAGAGTCGTGGCTCTTATTCAAACGGTCTGGATGCGGCGTGTGGTGCACACGTCGTCAAGACGGCTTCGAGATTAGGTGCGGGTATGCAACGCCTGGCGGACGGGCACGGGATAAAAATCTGGCAACGGCAGCGGAAGCGCAGTTGGAGGCGAGCGAGTTGTCAGCTCACCCGCTATCACAGAGGAAACGCTAGTCGATGAACACAGTCCGGTTCTTGCCAGAGGTCTTCGCGCGATACATCGCACTATCTGCGCGACGCATGATGGCGGGGATGTCGAGTGGGGCGTCTCGCGTGTCGGCTGAAAACAGGTAGACGCCGATGCTGGCCGACACAGAAACCGGATGCCCATCAACGGTTTGAATCGCATTCAGTACCGATTGGACTTCATCTGCAATGGCTTGCGCGTCTGTCTTGGTATCAAGGTCGCGCGCCAGAATCACAAACTCGTCGCCTCCCAAGCGGGAGAGCGTATCGCCACGGCGCATCCGAGCTTGCAAGGCATGGGCAAAGCGTTGCAGCAGCAAGTCTCCTACTCCGTGCCCATATGCATCGTTGACTTGTTTGAACCCGTCCAAATCAATGAGCAACAGAGCCGTTCGGTACGCTTCCCCGTCTTGAGCAGAAAGGACGCGTGCGACGGCCTTCTCAAGGCTCTTGCGATTGCTCAGACCCGTCAAAGGGTCGGTAGCGGCTCGCTTCTCGAGCCTGTTGACCAGCACTGACAAGTAGATCGAGGTTGCGGTAACCCCAAAGGCGATGCCCAGCGCGGCGGAAAAATTCTCTTGCCACCACGGTGCCCATCGCATGAGCATGACAATGCCAGCAAGCGCGACAGTACAGGAGAGTGCCAACATGCGCTTGCCATGGCGACACCCTGCGCCTACCAAAAACCAGAAGAAGGCCCAGAGCATGGGCAATGCAATCCGGTCTCCTGCGGCAAGTATCATCACCACCGACGCCTGGTCCATGACGGTGGTCGCCACTAAGCGCGTGCGCGATGGGGCGGACACTGTGTTGACAGCCAAATACGTACCGACGCTGAATACGGCATAAAAAAGACATACCAATAGGGTTCGGTATGCCTCAGGCGTTGGTTGGATGAGTGCAACGACTGTATAGGCCAGGAAGGGGAACGGGCCTAGATAGACCCGCAACAGCGCTTGCTCATACTCCGGCAGCCTTTCAACGGTGCTCAAACGCCGGGCTCCGCTTACGCCAAGTAAAGCTACCCATCTCATATGAATTCCCAAACCACAACCTTTCTTGTTTTGGCCGAATGTAGTTGATGCGCAGGCGCTTCGGTTCATCTGCCAACGTAGTTAATTGGTGGGGTTGCGCGACCGCGCAAACCAAATCGAACCGTTGATTACCGACGTTGGTGGATGTAGGGCGCCCCCCCTCTCAGGGGGGCACATATATATTGACGTCGTTCATCTACGTTACGGTACATCACTGGCTCAAGCATCGCGGCATGCCTACATTGCTAGCGCTTCCTCAGATCGCTGGGCACGCCGGACGAGTACTTGCCAAAGTACTGACGCCGCTCTGAAGAACTGGTCCCCACCGGCCGACACTTGCAAACAAGTGACCATGCTGTCTCATCGCACAGCGCAGCGCGCCCCGCGTCGAACCTTGGTCTGGGACGATATTCGTGGTCAACTGGAGCGCTGGCGGCAGCATATGCGACGCCGGGGCGAGCAGAGCGTGGAAAAAGCCCGAGATGCGATTGATGCCGCATGCCAGGAAATCCTCAGCGAAGGGGAGCGATCAATTTTCGCGAAATAAGAAAGCGTGTCCGCAAGAGGCGCTTGGCAGCGTTAGAGGGGTTATCACCTTGCTGCAGGAAGCGCGGGATCGTATGGAGGCGGACTGAAGGTCGCCGAAGCGTAACCGCGATGAAAAAAGCCGACGCGCAAACGTCGGCTTTTTTTGCCCATCGGTTTTGCGACCGTTTGAAGACCCGCCCGTTAAGGTGCGCCGTGCCGATAAAGCATAACGTGGCCGACGAATAAAGCATAACGTGGCCGGCTGCACAGGGGCTTAGTCTGGCTTGGCGCTAGGCCATAAAGCACAACTTGGCCCAACGGGGCGGAATAAGGCATAACCTGTCCAAACGGATTTCTTCCCGTTGAGGCCCGCGCAATGCGGGTCTTGGGACGTTGTAGCAGAGCGTCCCGAGTCGCGAGTTCGTCATTGGACCGTCTACCTACTGATGATGACGACGCATGCTGCTGCTCGGCTCAGGCGGTAGGGCATAGAGCCACGGGCAGGGCTGAAATCTTTGGCCCTAATGGAACTGCCTCCGACCTTCCAATGAATTAAGCTTCGGGTCGTAGGAATGTGCCGAACGGCCTACTTCGGCGTTCTCTAATAGACAGCGACGTTATCTATTAGACAGCAGGTTGATCCAACGTACAACGCCGGTAGCAGGATGCAGGGGCTCGCACCTATATTCGCCGTCGACAACCGCCAGAAGTCCGGCCGTTTCGACTCGTTTTACTTCGACACAGATAACTTGGGACGCCATCCGCATCGCACCCGAACTTGCTGTGTCGCTCATGGCTGGTCTCCCGTGATAGCGCTGTTGCGTGGATGATCCTGACGCCCACGGGGGACGGTCAGGTATTTGAGACTGAGGAAAGCATAACAAATCACCGTAGCGGTCAGGCCAAGCAGGATGTAACTGGTTCTGGGCAATAGCAGGGCAAGCCCGGTCAACACAAACACGACCAGGGTGTTGACGACCAACTGGCGCCGCAACTCAGGACGCTCCATGAAATAGGCGTACTGCTTGCCAATGAAAAAGCAGACCGTGCCGATGACCAACAGTATCCGGAAATCGGTTACCTGCATGTCGTCCAGGATCGCATGCCGGATCAGGCTCGCCAGGATCGACAGGCCGATGAAAACAAAAAGATGCGAATACGCGACCGAATGACCGGTCGCGAGCTTCTGTCTGGACAACAGGTGAAAACTGTCAAAGTAGACCCACCAGATGCTGGATATCGTCACGAAGCCGGTGGCGGCGGTCATCAGCCTCACCACAGTCCAGCTAATATTGGCCAGTCCCGCCGACAGGCTGATAACGGACTCTCCCAGTAAGATGAGCGTGAGCAGGCCCACACGCTCGATCAGGTGTTCGGTATGCACTGGGATACCCTGGAGATGACGGGGCAAAAAAAAGAGGAACGCAACCAGATCGAACAGTATTCCAAGGTAAAACACGACATATCGCTGTGGCGCCGGGAACAGGATCGAAGCGAGGCTGATGGTGGCGCCAGCGAGGGTCACCCACCCAACTGCCGTTGTGAGATGCACGCTTTCCTTATGCCGTTGCTTCGATACGAAATACATCATGGCGATGATGTATTTCGAACAAGCGTAGCAGACGATGATGGCCTCAAAGCTGGCCAGGAATCGTTGGTCGATCAAGCCTGAGATGATAATCATCAGGAACATGATGAACAGGGTTGCGAGCCGATGCTTCCGGTCATCCGCGTCGAACCGGTTGGCATACATCGTGTGGCTGACCCAAATCCACCACAAGGGTATGAAAGCGAGGACGTATTGCCAGAACTGGGGTGGGTCAAGATGACCCTCGTGCGTGTGGTTCAGGATATTCGTTACGTCACCGATCGCCACCACAAAAATCAGGTCGAAGAACAACTCGAGCCAGGTGGCACGGCGATTGAGTTCAAAATATTTTGTGTTCTGCATTTTGGGCCTAACAAGTAATGCTAGCGCACCAATCTTCAGTGGTTGTTGAGGTACTGCCGCAGATACTCGACGGTGCGGCTTTCCTTCGCGCGCACGATCTCCACTGGTGTGCCGCTCGCCACGATCTTGCCGCCGGCGTCGCCGGCGCCCGGGCCGACGTCGATAACCCAGTCGCTCTGCGCGGCCACCCGCATGTCGTGTTCGACCACCACGACGGTATTGCCGGCATCCACGAGTCCCTGGAGTTGCACCATGAGCAGGTCCACGTCGGCGGGATGCAGGCCGGTGGTCGGCTCGTCGAGGATATACAGCGTGTCGGAGCGCTGCGCGCGTTGCAGTTCGGTGGCGAGTTTGATGCGCTGGGCTTCGCCGCCGGACAGTTCGGTGGCCGGCTGGCCGAGCCGCAGATAGCCCAGGCCGATGTCGCGCAGCACGTTCAACGCGCGCATCACGCTGGCTTCGTCGGCGAAGAAGTCGCAGGCGGCGTCGACGGTCAGGCGGAGCACCTCGGCGATGTTTTTATCGCGCCACGTGACTTCCAGCGTCTGCGCGTTGTAGCGCGTGCCGTGACATGTCGAGCAGGGCGCGTAGACGCTCGGTAGAAATAGCAGTTCGACGCTGACAAAGCCTTCGCCTTCACAAGTCGGGCAACGGCCTTGCGCCACGTTGAACGAAAAGCGGCCCGCGCTGTAGCGGCGCTTGCGGGCGAGCGGCGTGTCGGCGAACAGCTTGCGCACATGGTCGAACAGGCCCGTGTAAGTGGCAAGGTTGGAACGCGGCGTGCGGCCGATCGGTTTCTGATCGACGCGCACGAGTCGCCGCACGGTGTCCATCCCTTCGGTGATGCGGCCTCCGGTCGGCACGGCGGTGGCGGCGAACAACGGGTCCTGCTCGTCGTTGTCCGGGTTTTCGAAGGCGCGTCCAAGGTGGCTAGCGACCAGCTCGGGCAGTGCCTGGCTCACGAGGCTCGATTTGCCCGAGCCCGACACGCCTGTGACGGCAGTCAGACAGCCGAGCGGAAACGCGGCATCGAGCCCGAGCAGATTGTTGCGCGTGATGCCGGCGAGCCGCAGCCAGCCGGTAGGTTTACGCGGCATACGTTCGACTGGCGCCGGTGGCGCGAACAGATGCCGGCGCGTTTGCGACGCCTCCACCTTCGCGAGTCCGGCGGGCGGCCCGCTATAGACCACATAGCCGCCGGCCTCACCCGCTGCGGGGCCGACGTCGACCAGCCAGTCGGCGCGCCGCATCATCTGCAGATCGTGTTCGACGACAAACAGCGAATTGCCCGCCGCCTTCAATCCCTGCAGCGCGCTGAAGAGTGCTTCGCTATCGGCGGGATGCAGACCGGCTGATGGCTCATCGAGCACGTACACGACGCCGAACAACTGCGACGATAACTGCGTGGCGAGTCGCAGGCGCTGCGTTTCGCCGGATGACAGCGTGGGCGTGCTGCGCTCCAACGCGAGATAGCCCAGGCCCAGATCGACCAGCGTCGTCAGGCGCTCTAGAAGTTCGGCTGCGATACGCTGGGCAGCGACGCGCTTCTCCTCGGACAGGTTGGGCGTGCGCCTCACGTCGGGCGAGGCTTTGTGCGCGGAACCGCCTGCGGCGACCCGCTTTTCGACGGCATCGCGCATGGCGCTCCTGCTGAGCACGCTGCCTCTGGCGGCGTCTTTGACCGAATGAGCGGCATCCGGCTCGGGCCATTTTCCGCGCGCGATCGGTTCGAGCATCTCGGCAAGTCTGGCGAGCGGCAACTGAGCAAAATCGCCGATATCGAGCCCGGCGAACTTCACCGACAGCGCTTCCTTCTTGAGCCGCTTGCCATGGCAGGTCGGACAGACGCTGCCGACCATGAATTGCGACACGCGTTTTTTCATCAGCGCGCTTTGCGTGTTCGCGAACGTGTGCAGCACATAGCGGCGCGCACCGGAGAATGTCCCTTGATAGCTCGGTTCGTCCTTGCGCTTTAGCGCGGCGCGGGTTTCTTTCGGCGTGAGGCCGGCGTAGACGGGCACGGTCGGCTGTTCGTCGGTGAAGAGAATCCAGTCGCGGACTTTCTTCGGCAAATCGCGCCACGGTTTATCGACGTCGTAGCCGAGCGTCACCAGAATGTCGCGCAGATTTTGTCCGTGCCAGGCCGGCGGCCATGCAGCGATTGCGCGCTCGCGAATGGTCAGCGAGTCGTCCGGCACCATGGATTTTTCCGTAACCTCGTACACGCGGCCGAGTCCATGGCAAGTCGGACAGGCGCCTTGCACCGTGTTTGGCGAGAAATCCTCGGCGAACAGCATGGGTTGCTTTGGCGGATAGTCGCCAGTGCGCGAATAGAGCATGCGCACGAGACTCGACAGCGTGGTCACGCTGCCAACCGACGAGCGCGCGCTCGGCGTGCCTCGCTGCTGCTGCAACGCGACCGCGGGCGGCAGGCCTTCGATCGCGTCCACTTCGGGCACGCCGACCTGTTCGATCAGGCGCCGGGCATACGGCGCGACCGATTCGAAATAGCGCCGCTGCGCTTCGGCGTACAACGTGCCAAATGCCAGCGACGATTTTCCCGATCCCGACACGCCGGTGAAGACGACTAGCGCATCACGCGGAATCTGCACGTCGATGTTTTTCAGATTGTGTTCGCGAGCGCCGCGCACGCACACGAAGCCGGTGAAAGCGGGTGCGTCGGATTGCGCCGGCGTCGAGCGAGCTTCGTTGCGGATGGCGTCCATATCGATGAGTAACGAATAAGCATGGCTCGGCGAATCGAGCGAAAACTAATGAAGGCGCTCGGCACAGGCTATTCGGGCTCGAAGGTTGTTGAGCAACGAGGGCGGGGATGGCCGCTGCGGCGAGCATTGTCGGGGCATCCTCACCGCTTCAATTAAACCCGAAGCGCCAGCATGACAGCGGCACATTTCCCCAGACAGCCGAGACTGTAAAGAGCCATCCCTAAAGATTCAAACATGATGTGCGAGACCAGCATGAGGATGCCTGCAACGAATTCCGCACTGTGTCATATCGAAGAGCATGTGTTCTTCAAGGGAAGATTGCATGACGCGGCTCCTCCATTCTTTTTAGACAATCAGGGGGACCAGCCAGGGCTGACACGGACAGCAACAGAAAGCCCCATGACATGATCAAACGATCGTCGTTCGCGCTTCTACCAGCCAGCGACGCCGATTTTCTGAAAAGATTCCCTGTGCGATCAAAGCAAAGTGCTTGGTGCGCGCCGGTTCAGGTTCGGCTCGGGCGCATGTATCACGTCCTTCGATTGGTTTCGGGTTTCGGATCTGCTGGCCCACTCTCCTTTTGCATGACTCACTCCTTCAACTCCGGCGACGTATCAAGCCATGCTCAGCCTCGAGAGCAGCGCTTTTGCCGCTGCTTCCGACGAGGCGGGATTCTGTCCAGTAATCAGGCTTGCCGCGACGACCACATATGATTGCCAATCCGGCCCCTTCGAATACTTGCCTCCATTCTTCTTCAACATGTCCTCGACGAGGAATGGCACCACTTCCGTAAGACCGACGGCCGCTTCTTCTGAATTGGCAAAGCCGGTTACGGGTTTATCGCGCACGAGCGGAGAGCCATCGGGCGCCTTTGCATGACGGAGCACACCGGGTGCATGGCAAACGGCGGCGACCGGCTTTCCCGCCGCATACATGGTTTCGATCAATGAGATCGACTGCGGATCTTCTGCCAGATCCCAGAGCGGTCCGTGTCCGCCGGGATAGAACAAGGCATCATAGTCCGCGGCCGAGACAGTTGAGAGCTTCGCTGTATTTGCCAGGGCCGCTTGCACTTCGTTATCGTTCTTGAAACGCCGGGTTGCTTCGGTTTGCGAATCCGGATCGTCGCTCTTGGGGTCGAGAGGCGGCTGGCCGCCTTTTGGCGAAGCGAGCGTCATCTCGACGCCTGCGTCCTTGAACACGAAATAAGGCGCGGCAAACTCTTCGAGCCAGAATCCGGTTTTCCGGCCCGTATCGCCGAGCTGGTCGTGTGAAGTCAGTACCACCAGAATCTTCATGACAACCTCGCGAGTCCGTTCAATTCACGTTGCAACGAGCCGAAGAGCGGTGTCGTCGACCCAAGTCATTCTGGCAGTATAGGCGGCTGTCAGGAGCGCTGAGGGTGTTGCCGGTTTTTGTGCTGTGTTCTTCCCCGCCCCTTGACCACGTCGGCGTCGAACGGTCGGAGTTCGCCTGAACATGTCGATTCCAGTTCCGCCAGTATCGAATTCCTAAGCTCCGCATAACGCGACCAATCGGTAACCTGAAAGAGGCAAGGTCGCGGTGACCCAACGCAAGTACGGATGGCATCTACCGTATGGGCGCCTCTGCCATCGAATTTAGGAATTGCGAACTGTAGATACGAGGCCGTGCTTAGTGCTGTCCCCCGTACGGATTCTCGCAACAGCCCTCACTTTCCAGCCGTGTTGAACATTCGGATGGAGAAAGGAATTTCATGTCATCACCGCGAACTGCCGTTCAGCGTCTACCGAAGCTGAAACCGCGTGCGCAACGGAAGTTCGGTATTGCGATTTTCGTCCCGAAAATTCACTTCGACCGCCCAAGTCACTGCAGGGTCCAGGGGCGCGAAGAATGTCGCTGTAGGTGAAGTTGCCGCTTAGGTTGAGCGGTGGGAGCGACTGGGCTATGAGCCTGATGAGGCCAAGCCGCAAACCTAGGCTCAGTTGAGGTGAGTCTGAGTGAGTGGCAACGTCCTTGTGCCCTCTTGACGAGGGCGACCGTAAGGGGCCCCGTAAAGCGTAGAGGTGGGAACTTCAATAGTTTTCGCCCGCCCTCGGCAGACGAAAGAAACCTCATCTCCGATTTGACCGCAGCTGAGTTCCCTGGCCGAGAGGAAGTCGTCGAGCAACTTGAGCAGTACGTTGTGCGACCGATTGATGAGGATGCCCGCCCATTTGAGTATCGCTTCGCAGGCCGGATTGTCACTTCCCAAGTTGTTGAGGGGCGACTTGGCGGGCTGGTCGCCGGCGACTGTTGAATCCCGGCAGGTGACGATGCTGTTCGCGCCAGTGCCAGCGTGCCCCACGGCGGACGTTGGACTGGGACCAGATTCGCGCGGAACTGACCGCGATGGGTAATTCGTTGACGCCGGTGAGTGTGGCAGAGGCGGCGCGGCGCCTCGATGTCGACGTGCGCCAGCTATATCAGAACGCCAACACGGAGGCTCGCATCCTGGCCGAGCGCTGGCGGCGACAGTTGCGGCGCCGCGGAGAACAGAGCCTGGACAATGCGCGAGAGGCTATTGATGTCGCATGTCAGGACATCGTTAGCCAAGGTAAAGCAATCAATCTTCGAGAGGTGAGGGAGCGTGTCCCTCAAGAGGTGCTCGGCAGCGTCAGGGGAGTCATCAGCTTGCTCCAGGACGCCAAAGGACGCATCGAAGCAGACTGAGCGCCTCCAAACCAAAGAAGAAGCCGGCCACGCGGCCGGCTTTTTTACGTCCATCATTCCCGCTGCGAGCGGGAAAAGCTATTTAACTTAGCGCCGATTTTCGATAAATGTGGCCCAGCGGGTAAACAACCATAACCTGTCCAGACGGCCACTTTATGCTTAACGGCACATTTGTTGTCCCTCAATAAACCATCAGATGGTGGGACGTACAGCAGTCACATAACTCCTGCAAAGCCCCACCGTTAAGCCATTCTCTCAAGTTCGCCGTTTGGAGTTGCCCCCAGTGTTGCCCCCACGGCCGTAAATAAGCTCGTAAATGTCAGATACGCGCCACACTGTGGTGCGGGGGCCTAACTTGGTGGGCTGTGGGAAACGGCCTTCTTTCACGCCGGTCCACCAGGTGGAAGAGCATACGGGGATGATTGCTGGCACGGGCGGGTCGGCTTTTCGGTCTCCGATGATCTGCTTGAGGCGCAGATAGCCGTCGGCGGGCAGGTCGAGCAATCTAACTTGCCGGGTCATGCATTGGCTCCTTTTGCTTTGGGGCGGTCTTGCGTGAACACCCAACACTTGACCGTTTCCGGCCGCTTGGGCGCGAGCAAGTTCTCGCGGTTGAATTGCGCGTTGATGGCGCTGTTGACGGATCGGATATCGATGAACTTCCTGTGACGTGATGTCTTGAGCACGCGCTTGAGGTCGGCCAACGGCGGAAGGTGCACGCGCCGCTCTGCCGCGATGTGTTCCAGGTGCTGCAGGTTGATCGCGATGACATCGCCTGTACGCGCGTGGTTGAGAATCGGCCGGTCATCGTCGTCGGACTCGATGTAGTCAAAGACTTCCCAGAACTGCTGTACCAATGCGTGATCGGCACTGATCGCCTGCTGGCGCGCAGCAGCCATGCGGCCCAGCTCGTCCAGGGCGGCGGCGTGCTGCTCGTCGGTGAGCGGCAGCACGTGGCGCATGCTGTCGACCATGGCCATGATTTGCGCGTGGTTCTTGGCGATACGCACGGTCTTGATGTCGGGCCGGGCCATCAAGGCCTGCTCGTGCACGGACACGCGGGCGGCGAAGGTTTCCAGCACTTTGGACTCGGCCATGACGGTGGCCAGCAGGAACGCCGACACATCCTCCACGGGAATGCGCTCCAGCGCTTCGGCTGCAGCGCGCGTTGCCGGCGTCTGTGCAGAGCGGTCGCAGTAGATGTGGACGATCCGCTGCAGCACGGCGTCGCTGGCGCTGACTTCGGCGTTTTGGCTGATGACGATGGCGCCACGAAAGGGCGGCTCGTAGGTTTCATTGCCGCCGTTCTTCATGCCACGCGCGCGGGTGCTGCGGCCGTTGTAGGCGGTCTTCAGCTCGTCCCAATCGAAGCCGCGTTGCTTGGCGCCTTCGTCGCCGCGGTCGCCCTCGATGAGCACCACGGGCAGGTTGGCCACCTGGGCGAAGTTGCGGGCCCGAGCGGCGAGCGACGACTTGCTCGGGTCGAAGCCTTCGTAGTCGCGCCGGCCGCAGAGCTTCCACAGAAACTCAATGAGCGTGGTCTTGCCGGCACCGGGCTCGCCCAGAGGTGTTTCATTTCCCACCCCCTTGCGGCCGGCCGCACTCGCCGTGGCCCTGACGCGCGCACTCGCAAAACATGCCGACCTCGCCCAGCGTGGCCACGGCATCCATGTACTTGCGCGTGACCAGCACATAGCCGCACACGCCAACCAGCGTATCCAGCTTGTCGATCAGCACGCCTTGCTCGCCGCTCAGGAAGCGGCTCATGGCGCCTTTGTCCCAGCCCATCGTCTGCTGCACGTCTTGCCGGGTGGGGCCAGAGAGCTTGCGGCGCAGGGCGTGTTCTATTCGGTGTTGGGTGTGCATGATCAATCCTCGACAACGGAAGTTGCGTGCCGTTGCGGCACGGCTTGCATAAGCTTGTTGGGGCTCGGCTGGGCCAGCGCGCTGAGGATGAGAACGCGGCCCATGTTGCCGAGGGACCGACCTTCAGTGGCGGCGCGCGCTTTGAACTTCAGAAGCTCCTCGGGCCGAAGGCGGATATAGACGGGCTTGTCAGTCACGACGCCAATTGGCGCGCGACGTTTCGCGACATTTCCACGGGGCATGGTCGATATACTCGTGAAAGAGAATCTTGCATATGAAATTCGATGATACGCAGAAATCTGCGCATATGACTCATGGGTAGCAGAACTTTGCATTTTGGGGAAAGGCTCGCTGAAGAGCGATTGCGCCTGGGCCTATCACAGGCCCAGATGGCTGCGCTCGGCGGGGTCGCGCTGAGGACTTACTCAAACTACGAGACGGGAACAAGCGAACCGGGCGTAAGAATCCTGGCCAACTGGCATGAAGCGGGAGCCGACGCGCTGTATTTGGTTACGGGGCGACACGTATCGACGTTTCTGTCCCCCGAGGAAGACGTGTTGATCGCCGGCATTCGGAGACTCGATGCGCGCGGGCGCGCAGGTGTCCTTGCATTGATCGGTGGACTGTCGGTCGGCGCCACTGAGGCCCAGCCAGTGAAGGCGGGCAAGCGCTCTCAGATCATTGTTGGTGGGTCGAACAACGTGCAGGTCGGCGCCGTACGGAAGCCGGTCAAGAGAAAGACAAAGCGGGATGCCGAATAGCCTCTACGTTCCCCTCAATCAGTTGCCGGACACGCTTGCAGAGCTGCAATCGATTGTGGGCGCATCGCTTGCCGAGTTCGGTCTACCGCCTGCTGCCGTCGCTTTTGACAGGGATGGAGCGGATGCCACGCTCTTGCAGGCGTTCGTCCAGGTTTCAGGAGAACGCCTAGAACATGCGTGCTGGCTGTCCTTCACTGAGCAGGCAGGCCGGCGCGAGGTGAGCGAGGGCCGCCCGTTCATGGTTGGCGTTCAAACGCGTGACTCGTGGTTTTTCGCGGGCATTGTCGCGCTGGGGCTGTGTCGGTACGCCAGCAGCCTGGTGTTTGACGATGCAGGGGTGTTGGGTGAGTCTGAAACCTACTCGCCGGACGCGCTTCACGCCGCGTTGACTACCCTGAGCGCCAAGGATCAGTCGCATCAAGCCAGGCGCGTGGCCTGTGACCTGGCTCTTGACCAAGACTTGTACGCATGCGGAGTCGTGGACGCAGAGATATTTGACTTGCTCGATTTGGCGTACTGGTACGACTCTGCTGCAACGGTCGGATGGGTCGAGCAAAGGTTGCGCGTGCTGGCTGCGCGTCTTGATCGCGGTGAAGGTCTGTCGTTACTGGACCCGGCAACCGGATGTCAGGTTCCGGTGAGCGCCCGTGCCGAGTTCAAACGATGGGCAGAGCAGCATTTCCCGGTGCTGGGGAAGATGATCCGTGCGGAGTGATTCCATGGCAGATCAAATCCGGTTTCGTGTTCGGCCCGTGTATCACGGTAGCGATCTGCTGGTCGAGATCTGTGACGACCATCGAGTTGCTGGTTTTCCAAACGTTGCAGCGGTCCTGCAGGAGGCGCTCGACGCGGTGCAGGAGCGCCATCCTGAGAACCTCGACGATCCAGAGGTTGCCCTCTCGCAAGATCGCTATTTCGGTTACTGGAAGTATGCCGGCGGCCGGTACGAGATTGACGACGATATCTGGGGCCTCTTCGTGTCGGCCCCCGTCGACAATAGGGCCGTCATTGCAGATGTTGAAAGGGCGTTGCTGGCGAGTGGCAAGTTCGTCAAGGAAGAGGTTGATTTTGGGTTGTACAAGTAGCGTCGCCGCTCCACCGCACGAATATGAAATGGACCCCCGCCCCGCAAGGCGATAACCCTGCGCCTCAGTGGCTTAAGACAGCGTCACACTGGCTTACCGAGCCTCCGTGGTGCTATTGGCCCTCCCTGCGCTGGTATTCCTCGTGATGCAAATTTTCCGACTGCCTAATGAACTGGAGCCGCTTCGGCTCCTTAAGTTCTGCGTGCTGGATTGCGGAGTCATGGCGGTTACACACGCATGGAGAATTTGGCTGTTGCGGTTGCCTGTCCCGATCCGCTTCTCGGCGCCCGTGCCGTATGGCTACCCGGGGTGGCGGACCATTCTCCGATCGCAACTTGTTTCCGGGTGCGTGCTTTTGGCGTTTGGTTTGGCGCTTTTCTTCCTTTGAGCCGAATCTGTTCCAGCGCGGCGCTGTCGATGGCGTTGTGCCATTGCGTGCACTGGAAGTGAACGCGACACTGACTTGCCTCCTTTCGTCGAAGACTCTACGCAGCAATGGCTTAGCGCACTAAAGACCTCTATGCTCCTGAACAGTTAAATTGAGAGCGGCGATATATATGCATAGATATTTTCTGTCGTTGACTATATTTGCATCTTGCCTGGGCATGTCTGCCAGTGCTCACGAAGTGAACGGCAAGTCGGCCGAAAAAAAGCAACATACGACCTCTGGGGCGCGAGCCACCGCCCCCGGCGAGGCGACGCTCTCCTCTCGCCCGGAGCCTATAGCCGACTTGATGGCGAAGTTGCTCAGATTGACGGACTCTGCCGATGGGCGTGTAACAAAGTCCCAAGTGGAAGATGAATTCGCCGTCAAATTTCCAGCGCCATTGAAGATAAAGAATGACCACCAAAACAGAAATGCGCGCGGTGGGTGGTGGTATTACGTCCACCCGAACGGGGACTCGCATCTAAATTTAGGACTTGCCGAAGGACCAGGAAAGTATTCTTGGTTCATCTTTTCTTTTGATGCGGAAATCGAGTCAATGGAATTTGGAAAATATAAGAAGTCTCCAAGTCCGTGCATTACCGATGAAATTTTCTTCCCCGTTCTTGAGCGTCAGGGGTGGCGACGTACTGAGACGTATGACTACGGAGTGGAGGGCGTCTGGCTAGGGCGCTTTCGATACAAAAAAGGAAATCTAGGTCGTCTAGATTTGGTGGTCTCACCGTCCCCGCTCCCTTCCTTACATCCATCCAGCGACAAACCTTCCTCTGGTCATTGCCTTGAAGAACTTACTATGGAGAGAGAGCGGGAGGGGCGGGAATAAGGCTCACAACCCCTAGCGCCAGAGACATGCAGAATAGGATGTGGGGCTATTCCTTAGACCGCTTGCGCAAATAGATTCCCATCTGCTCCTGGGTGACAGGCATGGTGCGCGAGAACGCTGAAGGGTCTTCGCAGACCTCTTTGTATGGGCTACTACCGGAATTGGTCGTAGGCCAGGCACACATCGAAGTGCCTGCCCCTCCCCAGCCCATCAGGGTCTCGAATATGGTCACGCTCGCAACAGAGGGGCCGCCAAAGCAGTCATCGCCGAAGGTCACATCCTTCAGGATTTCCTCGCCATCCTTGGAGAGGTTCAATTTGATTGGCGGTTGCTCGCCGCACATCCCGGGAGAATAAGGGGCTTGCTGTTTCGTTGTGAGACGGTATGTGACGTCTCCTACTTTGCACTCGTAGTGAAGATCCGAGGGTACGTAAAAGCCATGTTGTCTCCAGATGGCCTTCCGCTCTTCCATGCGCTTGTCATCGTATTGAGCGTCGGACCAAGCACTGCTGCCGTCGAGTCCAACCCATTCGAAGCGGAAGAAGCGTGCATCTGGGTTGCAGGCAATTCTGACGAAGTCTTGTGTCCAGTCCGCCATTGCCGGTTTGGCGGATAGCGTGAGCAGGATGGCCAGGAAGGCAACGCGTGCGAACTGTGACATAGCACCTGTCGTTGTTATCAATCAGGGTCGAGGCGCCGCCTCGCAACTCGTTGCGGGAAGGTGGGGCTGAGCGGTCTGCATCTTCAACACAGCATCATTCGGAAACCAATTATCTTCGCGCAAAGGCTGTGTAACGTGCCAAACGATGGTGTCTCCATCCTTGATCAAAGTTGCTTGGCCTATTTCGCTTGTGCGCGCGCTTTTGAACGTCAGGGTCACCACATTGCCTGTGGCAGTGCCTGCCACTGAAGGCCCAGGCCCGGCCAAGTCGCCTTCGTCGACTCTGTTGCCAAGTTGACCCGTCGCAAGGTGGTAGCCGCAAATTCGCCGCCCTTGCTGCCGGAGGCTCAGGCGGAATTCGTCGCGCGAGCCTTGCTTGCAGCGCTCCGCGTATATGCCGGTGGCGGTTTCGCAGGGGTACGTGAACGCCCATTCACCGTCAAATGGTGCCGGCGCGTTCTGCCCCCACACAGGCGCAGCAGCGAATATCGCCCCAACAAGTGCTGGTAGAAGCTTGGTGCCAGGCATCGTCGCTGCTCCCCCTGTTGTTGGTTTTTTGCCGTGTGGCTGTCTACGCTGTATGGACCTGTGCCCAATATCTCGCCAGTCTGCCACGGTCACCCAGAGCGCTGCGCGCAATTGCGCATCTGTCAAGGAGCCTAAGGAAGTGACTCCATACCGCCGCTCGCATAGTTCCATTGTGGCTGCGCGCAACCCACCCCGAATACCCCACATCCGCATGATCTCCCGAATCATGCCGGTACGCGGCAGGCTGTCACCACGGGCGCAGGATAACCAGCCGTCCAGGTAAGATCGAGCCGCCCAATACTGCTCGTGCGACAATGTAATGACCCAGTGAAACCTGCACAGGTTAGGCGGCTAAAGCGAATGCCTCAG